>VOFD01002387.1_pt1 | contig 198708 bp, 177 predicted proteins | sample 5384101 | NCBI WGS metagenome assembly VOFD01 (sample SAMN12384723, study PRJNA508395) | human gut metagenome | isolation source: healthy gut C | host: Homo sapiens | reverse complement strand
AGCCGTAGGATGAAGCCGTTCGTCTAACTTATAGACACCGGCGGCATGGTCGTTCCAGCCGATACCCGTAAGATCCGGGTCTTTGCCGGGTGCCTGCAATTGAAACCATTCCCGGTAATCGCTGATGAAATCGGGACTTTCCACCCGGCCACTCTCGTCGATCAAGGTCGCGTGGAATCCGTGAAGTGCTTTCTGCGGAAACCAATGCATCTTACCGATCCCGAAGGTATAATACCCCAGATTCCGCATCATCTGAGGCATCTCGTAACGATACTTCAAGGCCATGCGTCCGTATCCCAGCATACCATGATGCCAAGGAGACATCCCGGTCAATAAACCGGCCCGTCCCGGAGTACTACTTGGAGCGGAGGAATATCCGCTCACGAACAACGAGCCTTCTTGCGCCAGCCGGTCGATATTCGGTGAGATCACCGCCTTGTTTCCCATGCAGCCGAGGGCGTCGCCCCGTTGTTGATCGGTCATGATCAAGATGATATGCGGCTTACCGCTCTTTACGGGCATGGCGGGAGAGACGGCGGTCTCTGCCTCTTTCCCGCTTTTGCTATGCGTCATCCCCGGAAGTGTCGCACCCAGACCGATTCCGAGGGATGATTTAATGAAGTTTCTTCTTTCCATTATTTAGCCTTGATAGTGTGATCCCGAACTCCTTTTAAGATTCCCTGCAATTGGAAAACGATCTCCGGATGTTGCAAGGCCTTGTTTCCTTCCTCGTAGACCTTCGTCATGTCGTATAACTGAGGCTCGGGGGAATATCCGGTCTCAATCTTCTCATATTCCATGATAGCGGAACCTACGCTCGGCTCGATATATTTCCAATCTTTCGTACGGACGGAGAGTGCCTTATTAAGCGCTTGCTCGATTACCCACGGGCGGTCTTCCTTGCTTTTCCCGATCCAAGTATCCAGATAATCATAGCTATCCGGCGCGCTTCCTTCCGGAAGACGGGAATTCGTCAGTGAGGCAAGGGAGGCGAACCAGTCGATCTGGCTCACTAGCGCATCTGATACGGCGGCTTGCTTGATCTCCTTTGGCCAATGTACGATAGCCGGGATACGGGTTCCCCCTTCGAAGGCACTGTATTTATTACCTCTAAGCGGTCCGGCGGGTTTATGATCGCCTAATAGCTCCACGGCCCGGTCCGCGTAACCATCGTCTACGACAGGTCCGTTGTCGCTTGACAAGATGATCAAGGTGTTTTCCGTCAATCCCATCTCATCCAATGTTTTCATCAATTGGCCTACGCTCCAGTCGAATTGCTCGATAGCGTCGCCCCTCACGCCCATCGGGTTCTTTCCCCGGAAACGGTCGTGCGGGAAGCGGGGTACATGCACGTCGTTCGTGGCGAAATACATGAAGAAAGGCTTCTCTTTATTCTCCTTGATAAAATCGATGGCGTGTGTCACGATAGAATCGGCGATATTCTCGTCTTTCCAAAGCGCCTTGCCGCCACCTTTCATGTAACCGATACGGCTGATTCCGTTTACGATGGATTGGTCGTGCCCGAAACTAGGCTTCTGGTTGTATAATAATTCCGGATTATCTTTTCCGGTCGGCTCTCCGGGAAAGTTCTTCTGGTAACTGACATAGATCGGGGTGTCCGGATCGTAGTTCGCCACCTGCCCGTTCTCGATGAATACGCAGGGGACGCGGTCTGCCGTCGCCGCCATGATATAGGAATAATCAAATCCCAGATCGCCAAGGGCGGTGGGGAGTGGGGCGTTCCAGTCTTGCTCTCCCGCTTTGTCTCCTAGGCCAAGATGCCATTTGCCGATAGCGGCCGTGGCGTATCCCGCGTTCTTGAACATATCGGCTATCGTATAACGCTCCGGTCGTATGATCATTCCGGCGTTTCCCGCGGCGATGTCCGTTCCCGGGCGGCGCCATGCGTACTCTCCGGTTAGCATGGAATATCGGGAGGGCGTACTGGTAGAAGCGGTCGCGTGAGCATTGGTGAAGCGGATGCCGTTCTTGGCGAGTCGGTTGATATTCGGGGTTTTCACTTGCGTGCCGTCGTAGCATTCCAAGTCTCCATATCCCAAGTCATCCGCGTAGATGAACAATACGTTTGGCGTTCTAGGTGTAATGTCTTGTCTCTGTTGGGCTTTTGCGATACCGGCTGTAAGAAGCGAGGCACCGATCCCTACGATAAGTGTTGATTTCATGTTGTTTATTATTTAGATGTTCTATAAAGAGTTTGTATTATGACTCTATTTCGTTATCAAAATCAAGAAGGTTATCTGTCTGGTATTTATCAAAATCGGATTGGAATAGACGGTCTTGAATGATACGGTATTTCTCAAATCTTTTCTTATCAACGACATAGCCGCGAATGGCAAACTTGTAATATTTAGTTGCGTAGCTTTTGCCATCGGAAGCAGTTCGTCGGAATTTCCGACAGACTGAGTCTTCTTGTAATTCTTGGCTTTGAAATATATTTTGTAGATGTTCCGTGATAGTGGAACGGCTTTTATCGAACAATACGGCAATAGCATCCTGCGTCAGCCAAAGGCTTTCGTCTTGATATAAGACTTCTATACCTTCTTCTTTATTTTCTATTTGGAAAATAAAGAATTCAGCCGTGCTGTTGTGTATCTGCAATTTCTTATTCATGGCATGTTCTATGGACATTAATTATATACAAAAATAACCAAATTATTTCAGAATCAGGGTAACTACACCAAAATATCTATGAGATGGAGCTTAGGAAGAAATGCTTTTTGGCTCTGGTTAAAAGGGGGGCTTATCGTATATTTTCATGTACGCTCTTGCTCCTTATCGAATGATGCTGTAAAAAGTCGTACGTGTTTCCCGAAAAACATGTACGACTTTTTACAGAAACACGTACGTGTTTTTCAAAAATCACAATCGTGTTTTTAAGGTGTTGATATTAAACAATTTATATATTTGTGCCATTTGTATACCTTATTGTATATTATTATTACCAAGACGGAACACGCACTGCCTATACAAGAGTGGGTAATATTGATATTGAAGGGTATGCACATGACATGGGATTCACTTCCTACCCAAGTGGATGCCAGCAAACATTCTTGTAAATGAAGAAAAGTTCGGAGAGTGAGTTCGGAGACACTGCGGATAAGCCTAAAAATATAGGTAGAACAGCACAGAAGATCATCGACCTTGTCATTTCCGACCTTTCTATGTCAGCCGAAGCTATGGCTTATAAAATTAGGTATAAGTTCCCGTGCTGTAGAAAAACAAATCGCAAAATTGCGTTCTATGGGTATATTGTCTCGTGAAGGCGCAGACTTTGGTGGTTATTGGCGTATTATTTTAAGTTACCATTTTGAGGGGATGAGACGCAGCACGCTGCGTCTCTACAACTGGAGACAAAATTGGGCGAAAAAAAGTAAGTTAGCTTGCTTTGGAAGTGAGGTATTGGAGTTTGAAAATCAAATAAAATATTATACATTTGCATGACTGGATAAGTCAAAGCGAATAATTGGTATCAAACAATGATAAACTAGAAAAACATATGGATTATCTTAGGTTGAAATATTTTTAATACGTATATTTGCGACAATAAAAGGCTTTTTAATTAAGAGCCTCGTGTTGCGTGTGATATTTGTGCTGTAGGACGAAAATCGGCTAATTTTCTTAAATCTCCCTATGCACGAAGAAGGCCCCGCAGCCCTTTACTGGATATACGTGTTATCTATGCTAATATAGTATGGATAGATTTTGTATACAGATAAGGGGGGCGTGCGGCTGACTTTATTGGGAGTTGGGTCTTAGCCGAACCTTCGTCTACATAAATGTTCAGTCCTCGCCCTTCCTTTATTTTTTATAAGAAAGGACCACTACTTAACAAAAGCCATATAGCGCTCGTCTTTACGAAGGACATCTTTTCTAAAACATGTCCGGATCTTGTAAATCTAATAATTAATCATGTAAAGTGAATGGCTTATGGACGCTTGTAATATTGATGAGATCCAGAATCTCTTTATTTACTACTCCGCTTGTTTCAGCAAGTATTTTCCAGAGTTAGGGTTTTATTGTAATGAGAGGGAATTCCAGATACATGGTATCGTGCGGAGATATAGTGACATTACGGGAGTGTCCCATGATGGCTCTTATTTCTTAATTGAGATGCGAAAAGAATACCTGATCTACTTACCGTTATTGGTCGGTTCCAAATTCCGCATTTTAACTAAACAAAAACAACTTTATTCGTAATACAATCTTATGCTTATGCCAGAACTCATATCCATAGAAGAAGCCGCCCGTATTACCGGTTTCCCGTACGAGGAGATTGAAGATTGGGTAAAATCTCGAAAGATAACCTCTTTCCATACGAGAACCGGTACACGTATGGTAGATCCTGAGAACCTACGTGATTTCATTGCCCATATCGAACATCTAGGGATTCAAAAACTATACTTGCAACTGGTCATTCAAGACAAGGAGGAGGAAGCCGACGAGATTATCGCCCAGTACGACGATTACCTTTTCTGCCTACGATCCTTAAAGAACATCTCTCCCCTACTTAAACAAATCATCGCCGAACTATCCACATTTATAGATGATAAGCAAGATCGGTATATATTCACGGAAATAACCTCTGGGGCAAAAATACTGGACGTAGCCAAACGCTGCGATATATCTTACGATAGGATGTGCTACCGATATAAGAACATAGTACTCCGCTTGCAGGAAAACACCGGATTCTTAGCCGAATATAAGAAAACGATCAGCTGTCAAGACCTAGAGATAGAGCGCCTGCGGCTTGAGAAGCGAAACATGGAATATGAGCTGAGAACGCTCTATAAAGCAGTCCTCAAAAGTGGCTTGAGTCTCGATGCTCCGAAATCGTCGTTCGACATCCCCACGGATGCGGCCAGACGGATCTCCCTACCGGTCACAAGCCTAACCCTGTCTCCCTACATCCGTAAATGCCTCCAAAAATTGGAGCTGGAAACTATGGAGGACCTATTGCGCTACGCTAGGAAGAAAGGGCTCGATTCTTTGTTGAAGATCCCGGGATTCGGCCCTCTCGGTTTAGACCAGTTAAAATTTCAGCTGGAAAAGCATAAGATCATGAATAAGGCCGGAGACTCGGATCTCTATCAATACATCATCAATGAACCGGATAGCTGAACACAAAAAGAGCCTCTCTTCACAGGGAGGCCCTTTTTATGTGATGCCGGAAATAACCAATAAAAACTTCCCGACACTACGGTGTTAATCATCTTATATGCTTACATAAAATTAGCAGAAGGCTTTGGTTTGCGATATACTAATAGTGTTACATTCTTTTTGACATTGCAAAGATACGTCGGCCTATAAGGGTGCGCAATACCTATATATATGTAAAAAAGGAGAGCTCATACCTATTAATTGTTATATATCTTTTCATGGAGATCGATTTTTAGAACTAATGATCTTCTCGCTTGTAATAACTAACGCTTACCTCTGAAATAATACAAAACCGTATTTTCCAAAATTAACTATCAAGTTGTCTTGCGGGTCAATAATGGGGCCTATTGGGTGTGACGTCCTGAAAATATTCTTCCGGGATACCTATGAGTAGGTAATTAGGGTCTCATTTTACCTACTTCGGGCGATTGTAGCAAATTCTCAGCCCCTGTAATTTTGCCAAAAATTATAAAACGCAATGAGAACGTTAACAAATTTATTAGCGATTGGATTACTTTCCTTTACCGCTCTACATGCTCAAGAGAGTAATATGAGCTCTACCGTAAAGGCATCGGAGATGTATGCCGACGGTTTTTCTAAATTCCGTTTTGGAGGATATGGTGAGATGGCTGCCAGTTATATGGATTATGACTGGAATTGGGTGACACCTCAAGGTACATCACATATGAATCGGGCTACTGTCTCTATCCCTCGTTTTATTTTAGCTTTTGATTATAAGTTCTCTCCCAAATGGGTACTGAGTTCCGAGATTGAGTTTGAGTATGGAGGAACAGGCGCCGCACGGGAAGTGGAGTGGTACGAGGAGAATGGAGAATATGAGACCGAGATCGAGAAAGGTGGCGAGGTCGCCTTGGAGCAGTTCCATATCTCTTATCTGATGAACAAGCATTTAAACTTCCGTTTTGGACATATGATCGTACCGGTAGGCTTGACCAACGCACATCATGAACCCTTGAACTTTTTTGGTGTATATCGTCCGGAAGGAGAGACTACCATATTACCTTCTACTTGGCATGAGACGGGTGTGGCTCTATTTGGTGATTTAGGAAATTTCGATTACGAGTTACAAGTCGTTTCCGGTCTGGACCCACAAGGTTTCCGTATGGAGAACTGGGTTGGCAAAGGTACGCAAGGCGCTTTCGAGGAAACTCAATTTACGCATCCTGCCTTTGTGGCTCGTGTCAACTATAATGGAGTGAAGAAATTTAAAGGCTTACGTGTGGGCGCTTCTTTTTATTATAACCAACCCTCTAAGAATAGTAGCAAACCGCTGCGTAACCAAGGTGAGAAATATCCGCTTACCATCGTGACGGCGGACGCTCAATATAAAAGTCCGAACAATAATTTGATCGCCAGAGGTAATATCGTTTACGGCCATCTGGGCAACAGCAACGCTTTGACGAAGGTAAACAATAACTCATCTTCAGCTTCCGGATATCCTAATTCAACCGTGGCGGAGACCGCTGTCAGTTATGCGGCTGAGGTTGGCTATAATGTAGGTTCCTTCTTTAGCCGGAAAGCCCCTAGAATTTATCCTTTCGTTCGCTACGAATATTATAATCCGATGCAATCCGTAGAAAAAGGCAGTAATAAACTGGCGGATAGACGTCTTCAAAAGAGCGTGATTACGGCAGGCCTTAACTATTACGCGTTGCCTAATCTGGTCGTAAAGGCGGATTATGCGCACCGTATTGTAGGTAAGGGTGATTATAATAGCCAGAATATGGTTTCTGTCGGTATCGCTTATATCGGCTGGTTCTTATCAAGATAATAGACTATTAACAAATATATATGTAAGAATATGAAAAAAGTACTTTTATTACCCATGATGTTGATGGGTGTGGCTTTGAGCTTCACTTCTTGTGGAGACGACGATGATCCGGGTAAGGACCCCGATGTTGTAACTTATGACTTTAAGAATCTTCCTGCGGATTCGGGTACGAAACCAACAGAAGATCAGATGAGTGCAGTTGTCGCTACTTTCGTTGATGAGGTAGCTTTGCCTACCTATAAAGACATGTTGACAAAGATGACTGCCTATAAAAATGCGGTAGACAAGTTTATCGCGTCTGGTTCTAAGAATGATTTAGCGGATGCCTGCGACGCTTGGCGTGCGGTTCGTGTGCCTTGGGAACAAAGTGAGGCATTCTTGTTCGGTGTGGCGGATTTGGCACAGCTCGACCCGAGCTTGGATAGCTGGCCTTTGGATAAGAACGGTATAGAGGAGATTATAGCTACAGGAGAATTCAGCAAGATTTCAGGAGCTGTAGACGAAGACGCGGAAGATGGTCCTCAAAATTTACGTGGATTCCATACGGCGGAAAAGATGTTATTCTTAGACGGCGAGCCTCGTGATCTGGAAACAAGCCCGTTCGCAAAGAATGAATTGGAGTATTTGAAGTTAGTGTCCGAACGTATGTTATCTGATACTCAAGACTTATACAATGGTTGGTTGAAAGGCTTAGGAACTTCGGATGTTCCTTCTTCTTATGCGGAGGCTATGAAGAAACATGACGGTTCTGCCTATTCCATTGGTAATGTGTATCAGGCGATTGAGCTTATGCTGAATGGAAATAATGGTATGGCCGGAATCTCCAATGAAGTAGGTTCCGCTAAAATAACTGACCCGGTGACCGCATGGAATGGAAGTAATAAAGACGCTACCGACCCGAATAACCCCGGTGTCTTGGCTGTAGAGTCTTGGTATAGCTGGAATTCCTTGGACGACTATAAGAACAATATCGTAAGTATCAAGAACGCTTATTTCGGCGGTCGTGATTTGGATGAGGAATCCGCTTCCGAGAGTAGCTTGCATGCGTTGACTAAGATGATTAATCCTACGTTGGATAGTTTGATGGTAGTTCAAATTGATAAGACAATCGACGCTATCAATGCGATCGGCTATCCTTTCCGTAACAATCTAGGGGATACGGAGCATATCAATACAGCTACAGAAGCTTGCGCTGATTTAACGACAGGCTTGGGCGTTGTTAAGTCTAAGTTCACGAACTAATCGGACAAGCCGATACGATGAAACGAAGATTACTTCTATTATTCACTTTATCCGGTAGTCTGCTGTGTAGTTGCGAATCCGAGGACTTGGAAAATTGGCAGGTTAAGAAACCCAATGGGCAGGTAGCTTCCGAGAAGGAATTGTCCGCGGGTATCTCAACCATTTTCTCCAATGCCCCGGATGCGTACGATACGCAGGCAAACTGGGTTACGGGCGAATTAGAGATGCGATTTAATCGTGGTGATGGATTGTACGACGATGCTCGCGGTGTTGAGAATGTGGATGGTGGAGGACTAGGGCCGCTTTATGCCGGATATTCTTGCGGTTCTTGTCATAAAAGTACCGGGCGGACCCGTCCGGCTATAGCCGATGGAGGTTCCGGCCCCGGCTTCTCATCCATGCTTATTTATATATCACGTAAAAGTGGCGGCTATTTTCAAGATTACGGCCGGGTACTACATGATCAAGCGATATACGGAACGAAACCGGAGGGAAGGGTTAAGATTACTACTACTTCCCAAAAATATACGTTCCCCGATGGGGAGGAATATGAGTTGGTCACCCCTCATTATGAGATAAAGGAATGGTATGCTGATAGTATTCCGATGTCGGATTTACGGATTTCCGTACGTCAACCTTTACGGCATGTCGGAATGGGGCAGATGATGGCGCTCGACTTGGATATGCTAAAGCAAATCGCCGCTAAAAGCAATTATCCGGAATATGGTATTAGTGGACGTATAAACTATGTGACGGAAAAGGGAAAGAAACAGATTGGTATCTCTGGTAATAAGGCGAATCATGCCGACTTAACGGTGGAATTGGGATTCTCTTCCGATCTCGGTGTTACGAACGATCGTTTCCCGCATGAGGTAGGAGAAGGACAGGGTAATATGATGGGTTTTGCCATGACCGGGGCGCAGGTCTCTACGGAAGATATGGAAGATGTGGATTTATACCTCCAGACCTTGGGGGTACCCGCCCGTCGGAATGTGGATGATCCTACGGTTCTTCAAGGAGAGCAACTTTTCTATCAAGCGAAATGTCATTTATGCCATGTGACTTCCTTGAAGACACGCCCTCGCGGATCTGTCCTTTTGAATAATACGGAATTGCCTCAATTAGGTAATCAGGTGATCCATCCTTATTCGGACTTTTTATTGCATGATATGGGTGTTGAGCTAGGGGATGATTATCCCAGTGGCTTGGCCAACGGTAATGAATGGAGGACTACCCCGTTATGGGGATTGGGATTACAAGAGGTCGTAAACGGCCATACCTATTATTTACATGATGGCCGTGCCCGGAACCTGACGGAGGCTATTATGTGGCATGGTGGGGAAGGAGCTGCGTCGCGTACCCTATTCTCTCGCATGACAAAAGACGAGCGGGCCGCTCTGATTAAATTCCTACAAAGTTTATAAATAAATAACGCATAGAATCGAAATGAAAAAAATATATAGGACGTTGCTTGTGGTGCTTCTATCAGCAGGTGTTTTCTCCGTGAAAGCTCAAGATACAAAGAAAGAGATGGATGATAAATATGTAGAGAACGATGTGGTTTCACTAGCGGGAAAGAAGGGCTTTTCTTTTTCTACCAAGGCCGGTGATTTTTTGTTTAAGCCCTATGCGTTGGTACAGGCAAGCGCTTGCTACAACCGATATGACGACCAAGGGCTGGAAAGCCATTATGCCAAGAGCGTAGCGAACTCCGGTTTCGCGATCCCTAACGCTATTCTCGGTTTTACGGGTAAGGCTTTTGGACGGGTTACTTTCAATTTATCGCTGAATGCCGCTAAGAGTGGAGGTGCCTTATTGCAACAGGCTTGGTTCGACGTAGCGATCAAGGAGTCGTTTCGTATCCGTGTCGGTAAGTTCAAGACACCGTTTATGCATGGCTATTTAAGTACTTTGGGGGAGACGTTGTTTCCGGTACTGCCTTATTCCGCTTCCCAATCCGTATTGCTTCCTTACGACGTGAATTATGTCATACCGAATATGTCCACGGGATTCGACTTGGGTGTACAGGTACATGGTTTGATCCATGATAAATGGAATTATCAAGTCGGTATTTTTAATGGTACGGGTATCGACGTGAATTTGGCGACTAAGACAAACTGCGATGATCATAAATGGTTGCCTTCGCTGTTATATGCGGGTCGTCTGGCCTTTATGCCGAAGGGGAGATGCCAACGTCTCAAGGCTCACCGGAGAATCTGAACGACGATAAGATGTCTATCGCCGTATCTGCCTCTTATAATGCGGAGGCCGAGTTCTTGACCAGTAGCGACACCCGTGTGGGCGTTGAGTTCGCATGGATCAAGAACCGCTGGTATGTGGCTGCTGAAGGTTACTATATGAATATGCATTTTACCAAGATCATGCAAAAGCCGGATAAGAATTTCTGGGGAGCTTACGCTCAATTGGGCTATTTCATCACTCCGAAATTGCAGGGTGCTTTGCGATATGATTTCTATGATCGTAACGCTACGGATGAGGGTGGTTTGTTGAATATGCCCGCCGCTGGTTTGAATTATTATTTCTTTAATAATAATTTGAAGCTACAGGTTATGTATCAATATCTAGGTCGTAGCGGTCATGCTACGCAGAATGACCGGGATGAGGACGCTATTGGATTGGCTCGTCACTCCGCTACGGCTATGTTGCAGTTCACGTTCTAATCTTTGGGTATGAAACGATATATTCAATATATAATGTATGCCTTATTCCTGTTATTCGGGCTGGGTTGTGATGAGGGTAAGATTTATCCGGATGAGACGGTTGATTCCGGGCGAACCGCTACCGTGTCACTTTCTTTCACTGGCCTGAAAGCTTGGCCGAAGGAGAATATGCTCTCGTTATGTGCTTTTGGCGAGGATAAGTCGAAACCTTTGCAAACCCAGCGTATCAGTAAGCCGGCGGAAGACGGCAAAAGACTAAAACTCCGATTGAATAATGTCACTCCGGATACGAGGAGTATAGAGGTCGCTGTGATTAGTAGGGGATTGCGGTTGGTTTACTCCTATTATACGTCTCCGGTGGATGATTCGGACGAACCGCTTGATTTGTCTGTCGGCGAATTGGATTTAGCGAGCTTCAAACGTATACAAGCGCAGGTGTTCGACTTGAATTGCTTGTCTTGTCATGGAGGAGGATCGGGATTGGCCGGTCAGCTGGATCTTAGGGACGATGTGGCTTATAAATCTTTAGTGAACGTAAAGGCGCCCCTTTCGGAAGAGGGTAAGAACTACGTGACCCCGGGTAATATAAACAATAGTTTCTTGCTGGATATATTGGAGAATAATCCGGTACATAAGGATATGTTCAATAGTTCCGGGAAACAGGAGGTCCTTGCTTTGATCCAAGGTTGGATCTTAGGAGGGGCATTGGATAATTGATAAGAAAGAAAATGATGAATTATACGAGGATGATAGATACGGATAAAGCGGTAGAAATGCAAATCTCTTCATTCACGGGTAAAGGTGGAACAACGGAATATCAGGTGATGGTATCGATCACGGACCCTTGTTTGTCTTTCGTGGAGCAATTGCAAAACCTTTTGCGGGTTTATGTGACTGTCGTGAAGGAAGAGCTATCGAATGACGCTACCGCCGTTTTCCGCCGTTATTTTTTAAGTGACGCAGCTAATCAGACGGATAGCGTGATGGAGTGGGAGTGCGAGAGCGCCTTTTGCCCGCTCTCTATCGTTCAGCAGCCGCCTTTGAATGGAACAAAGATCGCTATGTGGACCTATTTGCAAACGGGGATGTCGGTACAAACGTACGATTCCGGTTTACTGGAAGCGTCGCATAACGGTTATAGGCACCTCTGGGGGGGAGGTGCCTTCAATAAGGCGGCCAATTCGGAATATCAGACCCGGCTTTTATTGAATGACTATGTGATGCAATTGATGGGGCAGCGTTGTGCGTTGGCCTCTCATTGTGTCCGTACTTGGTTCTTTGTGCAAAACGTAGACGTGAATTACGCCGGTGTGGTGAAAGCCCGGAAAGAAGTTTTTATCACGCAGAATCTTACGGAGAAGACGCATTATATCGCTAGTACGGGTATCGAGGGACGTCATGCCGATCCCTCGGTGTTGGTACAGATGGACAGTTATGCGGTGGATGGATTGGAGCCGGGACAGATTCAGTTCCTTTACGCTCCCACGCACTTGAATCCTACTTATGAATATGGAGTAACCTTCGAGCGGGGTACGGCTGTTATGTATGGGGATCGTAAACAGGTCTTCATCTCGGGTACGGCGAGTATCGATAACCGGGGAGAGATTGTCTATCCGGGCGATATCGTAAAACAAACCGAGCGGATGATGGAAAATATCAGCGTGTTGCTGAAAGAGGCGGACGCTACTACTCGTGATATTACGCAGGCGATCACCTATTTGAGAGATATGGCTGATTATGCGGTGGTTAAGAAGTATTTTGAGGCGCATTACCCGGATTTGCCACATTTGATAGTCTTGGCCCCCGTTTGCCGTCCCGGATGGTTGATAGAGACTGAGTGTATAGCGGTCGTGCCGACGGAGTCGTCCTTTAAGCCTTTGTGAAATAATAATAAATGTACGAGATATGGAAGAAAAAGGAGTATATTTGGCTATTCAAACACCAAGACAAGTTAGAAAGAAGCCTATGTATAAAAATGGAATGTACCGGGAAACCGATAAAATGAGTGATCTGATCTGCGAGAACTATCCGATGGTTTTAGTCATGAGCCGTTTTGGTATAGCGCTTGGGTTCGGAGAGAAGAATATCGGGGAGGTTTGCCGGCAGAATGGGGTGGATGCTTGTACTTTCCTGACGGTCGTGAATTTCTTGGTCGAGGAAGTGAATACGCCTGTCGAGAATATCAGCAAATGCCTGTCGATCGAGAACTTGATCCGCTATTTGCATAATGCCCATGATTACTTCTTGAACTTCCGCTTGCCACATATCCGTCGTAAATTGGTAGACGCTATATCCGGGTGCCCGGAGGATGTCGCTTTTGTGATCACGAAGTTTTTCGATGAGTATGCGGAGGAGGTAAATAAACATATGTCTTATGAGGAACGTGCTGTTTTCCCTTATGTCCGTAATTTGTTGGAAGGAAAGAGAGATCCGAAATACAATATTACGATCTTCCGTAAGCGTCATGATCAGATCGAGATGAAGATCACGGAGTTGAAAAATATCCTGATCAAATACTATCCGGGAGCGGGTACGAATATGCTGAATAGTGTCTTGTTCGATATTTTTGCCACGGAGGAAGACTTGGCTTCACATACCCGTGTGGAGGATTATTTGTTTGTACCGGCCATATTGGCTTTGGAAAAACAATTATAAGCATGAATCGATGAGTACAAATCTAAAGATTGCGATAGCCGAACCTTCTGTTATCATAAGGAGCGGACTGGAGAACCTGTTGAAACGGTTACCGGGTTTCCGTATCCAGATGGTGGAGATTCATTCGGTGGAATCTCTTTTCGACTCGCTTCGTATGCACAAACCGGATGTGTTGATCGTGAATCCGGCTTTGCCCGGCTATTTCACGTTGCAACATTTGAAGGAGGAAAGCGGCTGTGCCGAGATGAAATGTATCGCTTTATTATATTCTGTCTCAGACAGTGTGTTATTGCGTTCTTATGATGAACAAATTAACATATACGATAGCCCTGATGAGATCAAGCACAAATTGGAACGGTTGAACGCCGAGGTACTTCCGGATGACGAGCCGGAAGGGGATGACGAGCAACAATCGTTAAGCTCGAGGGAAAAAGAAGATCGTAGTCTGCGTCGTGAAGGGAATGACAAACCGGGAGATAGCGGATCGTTTGTTTCTTTCTACGCATACGGTCATCACCCACCGCCGTAATATCGCTCGGAAACTTCAAATTCATAGTGCCAGCGGTCTTACGATCTATGCGATTGTCAATAAGCTGGTCGAATTAGGCGACATTAAACAGTAATCGTATATTTATAAGTAAGTTAAAGGGAATGTGGATAAGCGATAAAAGCGCCTTCCGCATTCCCTTTACTATTAATATAATTAAATTTAATGATCATATCTTATTAACGCTTATCGAAAACTAAAACCCGTTTATTCCTGTTTCTTCTTCAAATCATTAAGCTTATAAGAAATGAAGAAAGCATTTTTACTTGGATTAGCATTGTTATTTTCCTTATCTATGAGCGCACAGCATTTCGCGTTGAAGAACAATCTTCTCTACGACGCGACTACGACTCCGAACTTAGGATTCGAGGTGGGCTTAAGCAAAAAGGTTACATTGGATGTCTCGGCGGGATATAATCCTTTCAAGTTCAATGACGGTAAGAAACTGAAGCATTGGCTTGTCATGCCGGAAGTGCGTTATTGGACTTGCGAGAAATTCAACGGTACGTTTATTGGCGTGCATGCGTTGGGCGGACAGTATAATATCGCCGGGATTAAATTACCCTTTGGCATATTCCCTAATTTGAAGGATCATCGTTATGATGGTTATTTGTACGGTGGCGGACTTACGTTGGGACATCAATGGATACTGAATAAGCGTTGGAGTATAGAAGCCGCTATCGGCGCCGGTTATGCCCGTGTACATTATGATAAGTATAATTGCGGGGAATGTGGCTCCAAGATCGAGACCAAGAACTCGAACTATTGGGGTGTAACGAAAGCGGCCCTTTCTATCATTTATTTTATCCACTAAAAAACGATCTAGAGAGATATGAGACATTTATTGAGTATATGTATCGCTTTATTGTTCCTCGGAGGTGTGAGCCTACAGGCACAGAACGGTGTGCGGGGAACTGTTAGTTTCGAGAATGTAAGCGCAAGGAAGGACGGAAGCCAGCTTATGATGAATTTTACGACCAATCTGAGTAATCTGCGTTTGAAATCCCAAGAGATGGTCATACTGACACCGGTATTGCAATCGGTGGATAAATCGCAGTCTTACCAGTTTAACCCGATCGTGATTACCGGGCGGGCACGTATGAAGGCGTTGAACCGTGAGTTGGGTTTCGATAGTTATGAATTTCCCCAAACTCCTAGCTTGATTATCCGTCAGACGAAGAAGGGGCCGGAATTGATTCCGGTGGAATTGTCCGTACCCTATGCGGGATGGATGCGAAACGCTACCTTGATGGTGGATGAGAATACCACGGGATGCGCTTCTTGTGAGGTCTCAAATGACATCTATGGGGTGATGAGCCGTGTATTGCCTCCGTTAGCCCCTCCCGTTTATGAGCTTAGCTATGTTACTCCTCCGGTAGAACCTGTGAAACAACGGAGCGAGACGCATTCCGCTTATTTAAACTTTGAGGTAGGCAAGTCCGTATTGTTACGTGATTTCAAAGATAACGCTACCGTGCTGAATGAGGTGAATAAGATTGTAACGGAAGTCCGTAACGATAAGAATCTAAGCTTTACCGAATTTAAGGTTACCGGATACGCTTCCCCGGAAGGTGGCTACGATTATAATATGAGATTGTCCGAGAGTCGTGCCAAGGCTTTTGTCGCTTACATGAAAGATAAGGAGAAGATGGATCCTTCCTTGATGAAAGTGAATTGGATGGGTGAGGATTGGATCGGATTGCGTCAAGAGGTTACGAAATCAGATTTGGCGAATAAGAAGGAGATTCTGGAGATCTTGGATATTCAAGATATAAACAAGCGCAAGGCTAAACTACATGCCTTGAACGGAGGTCGGACTTATAAGATATTATTGGATAAATACTATCCTCCTTTAAGACGTATTGATTATACCTTGGCTTATATCGCACGTCCGTTCGACGTGAACGAGGCCAAGCAAGTGATCAAAACGAAACCTCAATATTTAAGTTTGAATGAGATGTTCTTGGTAGCCAATTCTTATGATAAAGGTAGCGATCAGTTCAAGGAGGTATTCGATATCGCCGTTCGTCTTTATCCGACCGACCCGATCGCTCAATTAAATACGGCGGCCCTTGAGATTGAGACTGGTGCTTACGATCCGGCCATCAGTCGTTTGCAAGGTATTAATTTGCCGGAAGCATGGAATAACCTAGGTGTCGCTTATGCGATGAAGAAGGATTATACGACCGCTATGCAATATTTCGATCAAGCTGCCCAAGCCGGCATGCAGGATGCCGCCGCGAACCGGGATGAGCTGGCCGCTTGGTTGGCCGAGCAATAATGGAGATACTTACCTTCGAATATAAAAAAAGCCCCCGTTTCCGGAGGCTTTTTTTGTGCTTATAATTTAGCTTTCCATTCATTCATCAACTCGGTAATGGTTTCCCGTACCGAAGTGATCTTATTCGCTCGCCAAGCGTTACTGCCGGCGAAAGCGTATCCATTCTCGAAATTCCCTTTGAAGGCGTTGTACAAGGCGGTGACGATACAATACGGGCTGCGTGATATATCGCACGTCTTGATACAGTTGAAGGGACAAGCTTTCGGTTGCTTGATTCCCGCCTTCACTTTCTCAAGGAAACTGCAATGGATGGCTCGTCCGGGCATGCCGACGGGACTTTTGATGATCTCTATGTCCTTCTCCTCTGCCTGTATATAGGTCTGTTTGAAGGCTTCCGAGGCATCGCATTCCGTGGTGGTAACGAACCGGGTTCCTAACTGAACGCCTGATGCTCCAAGGTCTATCATGCGTTTGATATCTTCACCCGTATAAATGCCTCCTGCCGCAATTACCGGGATCTTTTTGTCGTATTTCTGCTCGAAATGAGAGACTTCCTCTACGACTTGAGGTAATAATTCTTCCAATGAGAAATGCTGGTCTTCCAACTGGTTTTCCTTATATCCCAGATGTCCACCCGCTTTCGGGCCTTCTAGTACCACCGCATCCGGAAGATAATCATAGTTATTCTTCCATTTCTCGCAGATGATGCGTACGGCACGTGCGCTGGAAACGATGGGAACCAGCTTGGTGACGCTATCTTTCTTGAGGAAAGAAGGCAAGTCCAAAGGCAGTCCGGCACCGCTGAAAATGATGTCTACCTTTTCTGCTATACTGGTTTTCACCAATTCGGCGAAGTCGGAAAGAGCCACCATTACGTTTACGCCGATGATACCTTTCGCTTTTTCCCGGGCCTTGCGGATCTCTTCCGCTAACCCGAGATTCCCAGCTTCCGTATAATTGCTGGGTGACAATTTCTTATATAAAAGTCCGAGACCGGCTGCGGAGATAACGCCGATCCCACCTTCATTTGCAACGGCCGAGGCTAAGCCGGAAAGAGAGATGCCTACGCCCATTCCACCTTGGATGATTGGAATACGAGCCTTTAGGTCTCCGATTGTTAATGTCTTCATTAAAAAAATAAATATAGTGTTTCAATAATCGAGGCAAAGGTAGCACAATATCCCAATAAATGTGCGAAATGGACCAGAATTATCGCGCAAATATTCTAGTCATGTGCAATGTATGGAACGAACCGATTATTTTATGTAAATTCGTCCCTGAATAATTAGGCAAGACGTCTGTAACAGGATTGTAATGTATGTGAAACGGGTGTGAAACAGGAGCGTTGTAACTTTGCGACGCAAATATAGTTTTTATAGTTAGGAATGAAATTAGGAAAAGTTATAGCGCTCATGTTAGTGCTGCTTCCATTCAGTATGGGAGCGCAGGAGGTGGATCAGTCGGTGGAAAAACGTATCGATTCCTTGGCTACGGAAGTGACTACCTTGGATAAGGTAGTCCAGAAGCTAAGCAAATTCAAGGTTTCCGCTTATATCCAAGGACAATACCAATATGGACAGGAGGACGCTACCTTGAAAGTGGGCGATAAGAACGAGAACTTGGATAAAGGGTTTAACCGGATCGGTATCCGCCGGGGGCGTATGAAGTTTGAGTACAATGATGAGATCGGAACAGGTGCTGTCCAGATCGAGGTGAATGATAAGGGAGTAAGTTTCCGTGATCTGTATATCGGTATCAAGGACCCTTGGACGAAGCGTAGCCAGTTGATGGCTGGTGTGTTCAACCGTCCTTTCGGTTATGAGGTCTGTTATTCCACGAGTTCTCTCGAATCTCCGGAGAGAGCGACTATTATCCAGTATTTCTTCCCGGATGAGCGTGACTTGGGAGCGATGCTTACCTTACGTACCAAGACTACCAGCCCATTGAGTTTCTTGCGATTGGATGCCGGTCTGTTTGCCGGAAACAGTATCAACCGGGAGACGGATAGCCGGAAAGATTTCATCGGGCGTCTGGGTGCCGAGAAGGCGATAGGCGACTGGGGAAAATGGGGAGCCGGTTTCTCCTATTACCATGGTTTTGTCTACAACCCGACTACCGAGGCGTATGAGATGCGTGGCAATCATTTCGTTAAGAGGGATATGGGAGAGACGGGTACTTATATGAAGCGCCAGTATTTAGGTTTGGATGGACAGTTTAGTTTTCTTTCATCTTTAGGAAAGACCACTCTCCGTGCGGAAGGTTTGATCGGTACCCAACCCGGTATCGCCGGGAGCAGTAAAAGCCCGAACTACAGTACCCGACCGGAGAATTTGCCGGAAAATTCTTTGTTTAAGCGCCCTTTCCTTGGTTACTTCTTTTATTTGGTACAGGATATAGGCGCCTCTCCTTTCTCCGCCGTATTGAAATATGACGTTTACGATCCGAATACGAAGGTGAGTGGAAATGAGGTCGGGGCGGAAAATAGTTTCACCTCAAAAACCGATTTGGCTCAAAGCACGATAGGTATCGGCGGTATCTATAATTTCAATAAACATATCCGTCTACAAGCTTACTACGAGTTTAACTTCAATGAGAAAAGTAACCTCGTGAAGGGCTACGAGAACGACCGGAAGGATAATGTATTGACGGTTCGTCTTCAATATAAGTTTTAATTCATAGGATTGTAATATCTGTTTCATCCCATTGAAATACCGAAGTATTTATTTTGTATCGTAAATAAAAGATAAATACAAAATAATGAAGAAGACGATTTTATTAGCTGCCATGGCAGCGTGTTTGTTTGCTACGAATGTGTTTGCCCAGAAGATAAAGGGTAGCGATACTTGTTTGCCTCTTACCCAGACTGAAGCCGAGAATTTCATGAATAAGAACAAAGCCGCTAAGATCACGGTGACGGGTGGTGGCTCCGGCGTGGGTATCTCCGCTTTGATGGAAGGCACTACGGATATAGCGATGGCTTCCCGTAAGATGAAATTCGACGAGCGCATGAAGTTGCAAGAAGCCGGGAAGAAAACGAAAGAGGAGGTGATCGCCTACGACGCTCTGGCTGTTGTCGTGCATCCTTCCAACAAGGTATCCAATCTGACCCGGGAGCAATTGGAAGGCATTTTTACCGGCAAGATCAAGAATTGGAAAGAAGTGGGTGGTGCGGATATGAAGATCGTGGCCTATTCCCGCGAGACTTCTTCCGGAACCTACGAGTTCTTCAAGGAGAGCGTGTTGAAAAATAAGAACTATATGAACGGTATCTTGAGCATGCCGGCTACAGGTGCCATTATCCAAAGCGTAAGCCAGACGAAAGGAGCCATTGGCTATGTAGGTCTTGCTTATTTGAATAAAGAAGTGAAGCCGATCCATGTATCGTATGATGCCGGAAAATCCTACGTGGAGCCTTCGTTGGAGAACGCAAGGAATAAGACCTATCCGGTTGTCCGTCCGTTGTTCTACTACTATGAGACGAAGAATGCCTCAAAGGTGCGACCGTTCATCGATTATGTGATGTCTGCCGAAGGACAAGCGACGGTGAAGAAGGTTGGTTATATCCCGGTAAAGTAAGCGGAGAATCCGGACAGCGTTGTATGAGCACATCATACAACGCTGTCTAAAGGTGCTTCGACAGTACTGTCTAAGGTGTTAAGACAACGCTGTCTTATGTGTTGGGATAAGATTGTCCGTCCGTCTCTTCCAGAAACTGATCCATATACAGATTCTCGCCATCCCATACGATATAAGAGAAGAATTGCATCCAATCCCCGGCTATGAGAATACGGGAGGTACGGCTTAACATCAAGTCCAACATGATGTGGCGATGGCCGAAAATGAAGAAGTTTATATCGGGATGCGTCTTTAGATATTCCTTGGCGAAAACAACCATATATTCTGCGTCTTCCCCTTGATACTTTTTAGCCTCTTGCTTTTCCAGTCCGCTCTTCCGGCTGTTGAGCGACCAGCCTAAAGCGAACCCGAACGTCCAGCGGGGATGTATTCCCGCATATAACCATTGGCAGAACTTGTTCCGGAAAATAGCCCTGATCAGACGGAATGCCTTACTCCGGAAATCTACCTCATCGCCATGCCCGAGGAAGAAACGTTTCCCCAATAAATCGACTGTCAAGGTATCCCGATGGATGATGGCACCTATCTCTTTCGGCAAGTAGTCGAACATCCAGATGTCATGGTTACCGATAAAGATATGTATTTCTATACCTCTGTCCGCTAACTCGGCCAATTTCCCCAGAAAACGTACATGGCCTTTCGGCACGACGTATTTGTATTCGTACCAATAGTCGAATAGATCTCCCAGAAACCAAATGGCGGAAGCGTCTTCCTTGATGCTATCCAGCCAACGTACCAGTTTCTTCTCGATGGCTAAAGGGTCCTTGTGGAAACGGGCTCCCAGATGTGCGTCTGAGGCGAAATATATTTTCATAGAAAACCTAATTCCAGTTTAGCCTCCTCCGTCATCATGTCCTTGTCCCATTCCGGCTCGAAGACGAGGTTTACCTCTACATTGTTCACCCCATCGACCGCTTCTACCTTCATACGGACATCTTCCAATATGAAATCGGCCGCCGGACAGTTCGGGGCGGTGAGGGTCATATCGATGCGTACATTTTTTTCCTCATCGATATCTACCTTATATATAAGCCCAAGATCGTATACGTTTACGGGTATTTCCGGGTCGTATACCGTCTTCAGCATAGCGACGATCGCTTCTTCTGTTTGGAGAAATTCGTTGTTCATCTTCTTTTGTTTTATACGCGAATATACATTAATACTTCTATATACTAAACCGGGGGAAAAGAGAATTTGTTTCACCGGATCAGCCTTCCTTCGTCTGCATAGCTATAATAGCCGCTATCGGACAGGATGATATGGTCCAGTATCCTAATATCCATCAGCTTCGCCGCCTTTTGGATACGCTCGGTCAAGGCATCGTCGTGCGTACTGGGGCGGAGGCTACCGGATGGATGATTATGGCATAGGATTATACCGGAGGCCAAGGCGTTGATCGCCGCTTTTAATACCAAACGGATATCCACGGAAGTCTGGTTTACTCCGCCCTGACTGATTTTTACCTTTTGTATCACCTTATTTAAGGGATTGGTTAGAGCGATCCAGAGTTCCTCATAAGGTAAATCGCATAGTTGGGTACGGAATAGGAGATAGGAGTCTTTGCTGCTTCGGATAGCATCTTGAGGAGATGCCTCTGAGGTTTCCCGCCGTTTCCCTAGTTCCATAGCGGCGCAGATCGTGACCGCCTTCGCCTCTCCGATACCTTTAAAGCCGGAAGTTAATTCTTTGATGGAACGTTTACCCAATGTATTCAGATTGTTGTTTACGGAGTGAAGTATCCGTTGAGAGAGTTGTACGGCCGTCTCCTCATTGTTGCCGGATCCGATCAGTATGGCGATCAATTCGGCATCGCTTAATACGGAAGCGCCTTTTTTGAAGCATTTTCTCACGGGGCCTGTCTTCTTCGGCCCATTCCTTGATGGAAAGTTTTCCTGTCTTTTCTTTCATAGTCGGGAAAGGTTTATGATTTGGTTAAAAAAATAGTTCCCGCCTGCTTATCAAGCGGGAACCGTATATTTTGACAAGACCCGGATTACTCGCGGATACGGCCTACGTAAGAACCATCAGTCGTATTGATCTCGATAACCTCGCCCTCGTTGATGAACAACGGAACGCGAACTTCCGCACCAGTCTCTACGGTTGCCGGTTTCAAGGTGTTAGTAGCAGTGTCACCTTTAATACCCGGTTCTGTATAAGTAACTTTTAATTGAACTTTTGTAGGCATGTCGGCGAAAAGAACCGTATCGGTAGATGCATCAGAAACAACGTCTACAATTTCTCCCTCTTTCATGAAATCAACGCCGTTGATCAAGTTTTTGTCGATGATCACGTCATCGAATGTCTCTTGGTTCATGAAATGATAATGCTCGCCTTCCGTATAAGTGAACTGATACGGGCGACGTTCTACGCGTACATCTTCCAACTTCTCACCGATATTGAAACGACGCTCGATCTGACCGCCTTTTACAACATCTTTCAATGTGGTACGCATGATGGTATTACCTTTACCCGGTTTTACGTGAAGGAAATCGACGCAGAAATAGAGTTTTCCGTCCAAACGGATACAAGTTCCTTTCTTAATGTCTTGTGAATTGATCATATTTATTTTCTTTATTTATATATGTTATAGAGTAATCCGTAACGATTTTCGGGGGCAAAAGTAGTACATTCCTGCTAAAGTAGCAAAAAGTTTTGCGTATTTATATGGAAAAATAGTTGCAAATCAACCGAATAACCGGAACCAAGACCGCTGTCATGATACCCATCAAGCCAATCGCCAGTCCGCTTAATGCTCCTTCGATGGCCCCGATTTGAATGGCCGCTGCTGTTCCTACTCCATGGGAGGAAGCCCCTAACGCCAGTCCTTTAGCGATATGGCTATCTATTCCCAGTACCCTCATCACGATAGGGCCCACTATACTGCCAAAGATTCCTACCGCTACGACGATGACGGCGGTAAGTGAAGGTATGCCGCCCGCTTTCTCCGCTATCCCCATAGCGATCGGGGTGGTGACGGATTTCGGTTGGAGCGTGGCGATCAACGCTTGGTCGGCTCCCATCAATTTACCGATGATGATTACGCTTACGATTCCGACAATGGCCCCGACAAATACGGAAGTCAAGATCGAAACGACATTTCCCTTTAGATATTGGATTTGCTCATATAACACATAGCCAAGGGCCACTACGGAAGGCCCCAGCATAAAATGGATCAAATGACTGCTTTGCTGGAACGACTCATATTGAATGCCTAGGACTTCCAGTACCACGATAATCACGAAGATGGTCGTAAGCAAAGGATGCAAAAGACTGATATGGACTTTCTTGTAAAGAGCCAAGGAAGTCAGGTAGGTACCAATTACCAAGGTAAGAGCGAAAATCTCGGAATGCGCCAGATTATCCATGGTCTATTTTCCCTTTTCCAGTTTTTGTTGCACCAACGCTACGCTGGCGATGACTAAAATTGTACTTACTACGGAAGCGATCAGCAGGACTGCCCAATACTCGGAGATGATCCCGAAGGAATTCATAAGCCCTACACCGGCAGGAACGAAGAATAATCCCATGTTTTGGGTAAGAACTGTGGAAAGACGTTTCACCTTTTCAGGTTTTACTTTCTTGAACGCGAGGGCTAAGAACAATAGCACCATCCCAATTACGCTACCCGGTATGAAACCGTCGATAAAGTAGCTGATAAACTCTCCCGTGAAATAGAAGAAGAGAATGTAAAATGCTTCTGTTAGCATAGTTTTTCTACCTTTTTTGATAACCGCTACAAAGATAACAGCTATTTCGTAGATATGTTCTATAACATATTATTTTAACATTGTAGGGACGGCGTCCGTCCCTCCGTGGCATCAAGCTAACGCGGAAGTAATGAACATATAAATCATCATACCGATAATATCGTTGGTAATGGTGATAAACGGTCCGGTCGCCAAGGCCGGATCTATCTTCATCTTATCTAAGGTCATGGGAACTAACGTGCCGAATATACTGGCGAACATTACGACGGCGAATAGGCTTAAAGATACGGAGGCCGTAATCCCCCGGTCTCCCAGCATGAAGAAGTTGTAAATGAACACGACCAGACTGATAATGCTGGCATTGATTAACGAGACTACGGACTCTTTTAGGATTTGCGGTACGATATTCCCTTCCTTCAAGGTATTGTTTGCCAAGCCCTGTACCACGATAGCGGAAGATTGTATGCCTACGTTTCCACCGGTACCACCGATCAGCGGGATAAATAGCGCCATCTTCGGGTTAGTGGCGAAACTGCTCTCGAAACCACCGAGGATAACGGAGTTTCCCAATCCTCCGATCATGCCGATCAGCAGCCAAGGTAGGCGGGCGGCGGTTTGTGTGAATACATTATCCGAGGTTTCCACGTCTTGCGAGATACCGGATGCCAACTGGTAATCACGCTCGTGTTGCTCGCGTACCTCATCCATAACGTCATCGATCGTGATACGTCCTACCAGACGTCCGATACTATCGACTACGGGCAAGGCTACCAGGTCGTATTTCTCGATCGTTTCGGCAACCTCTTCGATACTGTCGCTTTCGCGGACCGAGATCGGGTCTTTTTTCATGACATGCTTGATCTTGGATACGGACGGGTGGGTAATCAGTTTCTGCAAGGGGAGCACGCCTTTCAAGCGCTCGTCGTCGTCCACTACATATACATAATAGATCTCGCTCATCTCCTCCGCTTGCTTGCGCATCTCGTCGATACATTTGGGCATACTCCAATTCTCGTTCACCACGATCATCTCGGTACCCATCAAACCGCCGGCGGTGTCCTCGTCGTATTTCAACAAGTCCACGATATCACCAGCCTGCTCTACGTCCTCGATATGCGAAAGGATCTCCTCTTGGGTATCCTCGTCCAACTCACGCATCAAGTCAACGGCATCATCCGTTTCCATGTTATCGACGAAACGCTTGGCGATAAGCTCATTGGGAAGTTCCTTCAATAACTTATGACGGTCTTCCTCATCCAACTCCATCAATACATCCGCCGCTTTGTCGCCATCCATCAATAGATAGAGATAAATGGCCTCTTGCAAGTTCAGTTCTTGATAAAGCTCGGCTATATCGGCAGGATACAGTTCATGAAGTACCTCCTGTGCCTTCGCGTCATCTTTGGCCTCGATGATGCTTTTCAGGTTCTCGATGTAATCTTTCGTCAGTTCGATCATTGGACTCTTATATTATTATAGGACATCACCAGCCTGCTTCTCCAGATGCTTTTGGCTGATCAAGGTCAGTTCCACGAATTGCTCCACGGATAACTGTTCCGGGCGCTTGTCGAATATCGGCAAGGCGTAATCCGGGCAATCTTTACCCAATAGGGGTTTCATGGAATTACGAAGCGTTTTCCTTCGTTGGTTGAATGAGGTCTTTACTACGGTCTTGAATAACTTCTCGTCGCATCCCAGCTCCTTGCGGTCGTTACGAGTCATTTTCAATACGGCGCTTTTCACTTTTGGAGGCGGATCGAATACTTTCTCACTGACGGTAAAGAGGTATTCCACGTCGTACCAAGCTTGGAGCAATACGCTCAAGATTCCGTACGTCTTGCTACCGGGACCTGCCGCTAGGCGTTCCGCTACCTCTTTTTGTAACATCCCCGAGCAGCAGGGAATCTGGTCCTTATAATCGAGGACCTTGAAGAATATCTGGCTGGAGATATTATAGGGATAATTACCGATCACACAAAACTGCCCCGGAAATAGCTTCGAGAGATCCAATTTCAGGAAATCCTCGGCGATGATACGTCCTTTCAGATCGGGGAAATTCTGGTTCAGGTAATCTACGGATTCCATGTCCAACTCGACAACGGTTAAATCATGTCCCGCCTCCAGCAAGAACTGGGTAAGGACTCCCATTCCCGGTCCGATTTCCAAGACCGGCAAGGATTTGAAAGTATCGAGTGTGTCCGCAATGCGCTGTGCTATTTGCAGATCCTTTAGGAAATGTTGCCCTAATGCTTTTTTTGGCTTAACTAATCTCATCCACTTTTCGGTGTAATGTGTTTGTTTTTAAATATTATGCTTATCTTTGCGGATGCACAAAAAGTACAATAAATAATTTAAAGTTCCCTATACCTAATGGATTTTAAGAGCATTCTACGTACGTTTCTGAAGATAATTCTACCTTTAGCCTTCGGCTGTTTACTCCTTTGGTTTTTGTATCGGAAAATGGATATCACTGAGATTTGGCGAGTAGTCAAGGAGGGGGTTCGTTATGATATTATTCTGGTTTCTTTGCTGTTCGGCTTGTTCGCCAATATCGTCCGTGGCTTACGGTGGGGATTGCTGATCAGTTCCTTGGGCGAGCGCTTCAAGATGAGTAACGTGATTTACGCCGTGCTGGGTAATTATGCGGTGAATCTGGTATTGCCCCGTGTCGGCGAGGTATGGCGTTGCGGCATGATCACGAAATACGATAAGATCTCGTTTACCAAGCTTTTAGGTACCTTATTGATCGACCGTGTGAGCGATACGATCATGGTCGGTTTGATAACCTTGATGATATTCATATTTAATATAAGCTTCTTTACGAGTTTCTTCGCCAAGAACCCGGCTTTGCTCGAAGGGTTCCAGTCCATGTTTAATTCGATATGGATTTACGTGGCGGTGATAATTTTTGTCGCTGTAATTTGGTTTGTATTCACTTATATGAGTAACTTTACGCTGGTACAGAAAGCCAAAGGCATGTTGAAGAATGTATGGACCGGTATGAAGAGTATCTGGTACATGGAGCATAAGATGCGTTTCGTGATAGAGACGTTATTGATTTGGGGAGGTTATTTCTGTTACTTTTATATAACGTTCTATGCTTTCGACTTTACCAAGGACTTGGGTATCGTGGTCGGGCTGATCACGTTTACGATGAGTAGTATCGGCGTGGCGGTGCCTGTTCAAGGCGGTATCGGACCGTGGCATTTCATGGTGATCGCTACCTTGGTTTGTTTTGGCGTGAACGAGAATGACGCGGCGGCGTTCGCCTTGGTCGTTCATACGGTACAGACGGTATGGACTGGATTGTGCGGATTATTCGGCGTGGTGGCTTTGCCGCTCACCAACCGGGAGAACAAAGAGGCTCCGGTCGCTGTTTCGTGATGAATACAAGATATGTATTAAATATGAACTGAACTAAATTATTAACATCTATGTCAGCAGAAATCAAAGATCTATCTCCGAAGCATGTATGGGGTTATTTTTATGACCTTACGCAAATCCCCCGTCCGACCGGACATATGGAGGCAGTAACCCGTTTTATGATATCCTTTGGTAAAGGATTGGGACTGGAAACCCTGCAAGATGAGGTGGGTAACGTATTGATCCGTAAGCCGGCCACGCCCGGAATGGAAGGTCGTAAGACCGTGACATTGCAGTCTCATCTGGATATGGTTCCCCAAAAAAACTCTTCCGTAAAGCATGATTTCGAGAAAGATCCGATCGACGCTTACATAGACGGTGATTGGGTGACGGCCCGTGAGACGACTTTGGGGGCGGACAATGGCATGGGCGCCGCTCTGGCGATGGCCGTGTTAGCGGACAATAGCTTGCGTCACGGACCGATCGAGGCCCTGTTTACGATTGATGAGGAACAGGGAATGGACGGCGCTTTCGGCTTGAAGCCGCATTTCTTACAGGGTGATATTTTATTGAATTGTGATTCCGAGAAGGAAGGGGAGTTGTTCGTAGGTTGCGCGGGTGGCGCTAACGTGAATGTCTCTTTCCAATTTAAGGAGGATACTTATATTCCGGAAGGTGACGTGGCTGTCAAGGTTAGCTTGTCTGGCTTGAAAGGTGGCCATTCCGGTGTGGATATTCATTTAGGGCGTGCGAATGCGAATAAGTTGATCTTCCGTTTCTTGAAAGAGGCGGTTTGTGATTATGGCGCTCGCTTGTCCTCTGTGGCGGGTGGTTCCTTGCCTAACGCTATCCCTCGTGAGGCTTTTGCCGTGATAACGATTCCGGGTGATAACGTGGAGTCTCTTTGGGAGCTAGTGGCTGATTACCAAGATATGTTCCGTACGGAGTATATGGGTGTGGAGGATCAGATCGATTTCGTCGCGGAGATGGTTGAATTGCCGTCTACGTTGATTCCGGAGGAGATACAGGATGATTTGATCAATGCGATCGAGGGTTGCCAGAATGGTGTGATTAGCATGTTGCATGATTTCCCGGGTACGGTTGAGTCTTCCTCTAACTTGGCGATCGTGAAGACATCTGATGAGTTGATCGAGGTGAAGATCTTGGTGCGTAGCTCATCCGAGTCTCGCAGGGATTCTGTTTGCTCAAGTCTGGAAAGTGTATTCGCTTTGGCAGGGGCTAAGGTGGAGGAGTCCGGTCATTATAATGGCTGGCAGCCTAATATCAATTCCCCGATCTTGAACTTGATGAAATCTACCTATCTGGATTTATTTGGTAAGGAACCTGAGGTGAAGGTGATGCATGCCGGATTGGAATGCGGTATCATCCAAGGTGCTTATCCGGATATGGATATGGTTTCTATCGGACCGGATTTGGAATATCCGCACTCACCGGACGAGCGAGTGAATATTCATTCCGTACAGAATATCTGGGAGTTTATTACAGCTACATTGGAGAGAATCTAAGGATCTCCTTTCTATATACATAAAGAGCCCTTCAGCCTGTGGCCGTTAGTAACGGATTAGGCTGAAGAGTTTTTATCATTTTGACATTTCGCAAACAGAAGTCCGTGAGAATCGATTATTTCGAGCCAATGTACGTCTCGTTCCCAAAAACGAAAGAAAAAATCAGCAATTGTCTATCCATTAGCGACTTGTCGAAAAACACCCTTTTATTCTAGCGAAATTAATTCATCTTAGCTCATATTTCATGCCTTATGATCCAGTCGTTAGGGGGTAAGAATGCCCATTATAAGGTAGTCATATTGCCTATTATGACTATATGTGTAGCCTATCGTGACCATATGTGTGGGTTAATGCGACTATATGTGTGAGTTAATGGGACTATATGTGTAGCTTGACGAGGGTAATCTTATCAAAAAACAGGGCTTTTCGCGTCAAAAAGGTGTATAAATGCCTATTTCTTCTCTATAGTTCCCTCTAGTTTGTCATTCTTATTTAGAGGCTGTGCCACGAAAAAGGGTATAATCCAATCAAAAGGATACGCTTTTTGATCTTTCAATGACATGTTCGTGTTTGTCTGTTGTATGAGGAATAAAAAGGGGAAACTTAAAAGTATAGAATATACTTATATATAATGTACGTCCGTACATTTATATATGAGTAGATATGTATGAATTTAATTTAGCTGAAAACGACTAGTATAAACGATCGATTCTTTTAGTCATTTGCAAAGGTACGCGTTTCTTCGATACTTGCAACCCTTCCAGACGATTTTTTTATCGCTTATTCTCTTTCTTATCAATAGGATAGGTTATCCTTCACGAAACAAGCGATTCCTTCAACGAACCTCCCGTTTCGACGCTCAAAAAACGCAAGATTTAGACGATCGTTTAGACTAGTCGTTTTTATCGACAAACGGCGATTCTCAATTAGTCTAACAGGTTGATTATCTTAATAAACACTAGTATTAATATTAATTTATTTATTATGAACAAAAAGTTTTCTACTTTTTTGGCGGGTGTCGCTCTGTTGAGTGCGATGTCTGCTAATGCGCAGAATCTTGCAAGTGCTCCGGTTGGTGCTGATGCCGCCAAGGTTGTGAAGTTGGATGAGGCTGCAAGAAAAGGTGTGTACCAAATCAGAGACGATAAGGGACAGGCTCTTGTTATTGAGAATGGCAAATATGCGTTTAAGACTGTAAGCTCATTGACAGATCTAAAGGCTTCCTTGTGGTGTGTAAAGGTAACAGAGGAAGGTTCTGGTAAAGAACCTATTTATGACTTCTTTAACAAGGCGACTGGCGAGACTTTAGCTGTTTCTGATTTAGATGCTTCGGCTATTAAGGCTGGAACATTTGCGACAACAGACTCTTTGACTGTTGGCGAGAGCTTTGGTGGTTGGGCTTTCTCTAGTACTTATGAGACTACGCTGCTAGATAACCAGCCTATGTATACGTATTATGAACCAGACTATGTGCTTCTTTTAACAAAAGGCACTAATAATGGACTTCAAGCAAAAAGAGTATTGGCTAAAGATATTAGACAGGATGCAAAATCTAAGGGTGCGGTAGAACTTACTCTGTTTAATGCCGGTACGTATGTATTGAGCGCTAGCGAGATCAATGAGTATGTGAAAGACAATAAGTTCGTTCTTACTTTTGAGAAGGATGCGAACGCAGACGTTAATCCGTTCTCTACAACTCAGCTCGTAGCGAAAGGTGTTGCTGATAAGAAAGATAGCAATACGGCACGTAATTTCGTATTCGTTACTTCCAAGGAAGACGCGAACCAATATTTGAAAGTCGATACTGCCGCTAACGGTGTTGGTATCCAGTTCTTGAAGTTTGGTTGGACAGATGAGTCTAAGGAACCTAGCAAGGATGTAGAGAACTCAAGTCTTGCGGATCAGCATAAGTTCTTATTTACCTATCGTCCTTCTACGGATAGCTTGTATATCCAAGTGATGCAGGCTCGCTATAAGAACGAGAAGACTCCGGAGAAATATTGGAATCAAGTAACAAATATCATCGACTATGGAACTACATACCACGATATCTTCTGTGCGGGAGATGAGGTAGGCGGACCTGTAGGCGCTGATAGCTTGTTCGTTAAGTTGCAGAACTTTACTGTGGCTGATAGAATCGCTACTATCGGTTTGAAACCAATTAATACGCATATTAAATACAATGCTACAAACTGTTTCGTTCAAAGCGATAAGACTTCAAAAGACAATGGTTTGTATATCATTAAGAATGCCAAGGGAGAAGTGTTGGCCGCTCCTATCCATGAAAATGATAATGTTGGTAACAATACGATCGAATGGGTGAAATTGGATGAGCAACAGCCATTGCACATGCCTGCTTATCAGTGGGTTGTTACGAAGACTTTGAGCACTGCGACTTCTTTGGCTACTTCTCCGATTACTATCACCAACCGTGAGTTCCCGAATAAGAAATGGAACAATGTTCAATTGAGATTGAATGATAAAGGTGAGATCATTGCGTCTTCTTCAGAATTTAACAATGTTACATTCGATCAGATTAAAGATTCTACTATCATCAAGGATAAGAAGTTAGGTTATAAATACCTTTCAAATAATGAGTTGATAGTAAATAAATACAAATTCAACTATTTGAATCCGTTTACTCAGGACTATTGGATCGCTAATGGTGCGGATAAGGACTCTTTGATCTACGTAAAACAAGATGCGAATGAGTATATTTTGACTGAAGGATCTACCGCTGAGTATGGTATTGATGTTGACGCTACATTATTAAAGAAGATCCCGGGACTTGCTCAATTGGAAAGAACAAACTACGTGATCGCTAAGAACAAGACGGCTAAATTAGTTAAGGCTTATGGTAGCAAGTATTCTATGGGTGCTGCTAATTATGGTACTGTAGCAGAAGTGGATACATTCTTCTTCAAAGAGAACAACCACTATGATGGCAAGCATTACTATGCGATCTTGGAGACAGCTTATGATAACACGAAGCATGCGGCATATATCGCTGATCTGAATAAAGAGACTTCTAAAGTTGGTATCGCTGATGACGGTATGACCGCAGGTTTGAAGGTTCAGTTATTGAATGAGTCTAGAACCTCCGCATTTACTGTAGAGCCTAGCGATGCTCCGTTGTATCGTCGTTTCAACAAGGCAATCTTGGGTGAAGATGAGAAAGATGGTCCTGATAGCTTATTGTTCGTAGAGAAATATCGTAAAGAATACTTGATGGATGAAGGTAACAGTAGTTTCACTGACGAGTTCGTTGATTATCTAGGTATCTGGAGCAAGGAAAAAGCTGAAAACAAGTTGGCTATGCGCATTGATACCGCATGGTTGAACCGTGGTGCTGGCAATGTTAAGCCTCAATATTTGATCTCCGTAGCCCGTGACGATCAAGGCGCTATCGAAACGATTCCTTGTGATGAGGCAGATGACAAACACTTCTATATTGATGATAAGGGTGTTGCCCATAAGACTGATAAGTGGCATTGTCAACATGCTAAACAAGGTAGAACTGGTTTCGCTTATGGCAAATATTTGGTAAGCTTCGCCGACTCTGCAAGAATGAAAGATAGCAATACTAAACCTTGGATGGATATCACTAACGGTTATACTCGCGTAGGTTTCGTTAAGGCAGTTCATGCAGGTGATAGCTTGTTCATCTTGGTTAACGAGTTCAAGAATATGAAACCGGCAGACTTGGATACGGCTGATATCGTAAAGGCATACACCGCCGCTAAAATCAACGGTAAATATATCGTTAACTTACAAGGTGACCAACACAAGAACGTAACGTGGTCATTCCGTTATGTAGATCCTGACAAGGCAGCCAATGTAACAGAGGAAGATCCGAACGTTAACGCATTCATGTTCGAGTCTAATGTTTATACGGATGAAAAATTAGATACTCCTGATTATGATGCTGTTGCGGGTGCTCAAAAGAATATTCCTTTAAGCAATGTTCATGGATTGGGTAATACTATCGCTCCGAACTATGCGGCATGGTTGAAGATGCAGAATGGTTGTCTGGTATTGACACGCTACGATTCAGACTTCAATTCTTCTAAGACAGGTGGTGATGCGGCTTTGGTATTCAATGTGGCTCAAAAGACTGACGCGGACGATATGGTTACCTCTATCGATGGCGCTAACGTAGAAGGCGTATCAGTGGTAGCTACTAACGGTGCTGTGACTGTTCAAGGTGCCGCTGGTAAGCCAGTAGTAATCACCAATATCTTAGGTAAGGTAGTCGCTGAGACAGTTCTTTCTTCTGATAACGCTACAATCGCCGTACCTGCTGGTATCGTAGCTGTGGCTGTTGATGGTGAGGAAGCTGTTAAGGTAGTTGTTAAATAATTAAACGACTAATAGATAGGTCAAGAGATGGGGGATTCCCCATCTCTTCCTTTAAGAAGATATTTATAATTCTGAAATTCCCGTGCGGAGATAGACTCTTCAAGTACACTGCGATGGTAGAACATGCGGGGATATTAATACTAAAGTAAAAAATTAAAGCTCTCCGTCAGTATTTCCGTGAGGCAAGAAAGCGGAAAAAGAATAAGCCCCGGTCGGTTTCTTGATCGGGGCTTTTTGCCTATTCTTTGTCGTTTTTATCTTTAAGTCTCAATCCGGTTCTAGCGTTGAGGGAGAGATTACCGAGTGGCCTAAATCGCTTTCAAGTTGTTTGCGGGCGGCCTCTGCTGCTTTTCCTCCTTGTTTGGCGATAACTTCGTGTTCTTCGAGATGTTGCGGATTCTTTTCTTTGGACAATTCAGTGGTAGCTGCTTCGGCAAGCATATTAAGAGCAAGCTCCGTATTGGTCATATTGTCTCGCAGGCTCTCTTTTTTCAGTCCTTTGAATTGTTTATATTCTTTGGCAGTTTTACCAGCCCACGTTTGATAGATGATATCTGTAAGGGTAGCGAAGTGAATACCCTCTTGTAGTCCGTGCCGTTTCCATTCGTCGGTTAGGTCCTTGCGTATCTCGATACTTTTAAGGCGTTGATTAATCCAAGTTATCCGAGTACCCTAAAGCTTTATATTCTCTCATGGCTCGATCTATCGTTAACTCGGGGTCTTGCATTTCATCCAATCGCTCTTTTGCCACTTGGGCCATCCATAGCTTGAAAGGTTCTGCTTTAGGGGATGGGATGGATTGGATAAGCCGGAACAGCTGTTCTGTCGTAGCTACGTCGGTTTTGTAGTATTTCCCATCGGTAGAAGGTAATTTCAGTTGGTTACAATTTGTAACCGACTCATTTCCCTCTTTTCTTAGCCTATGTTTCAGCACCTTCCAGTAATTGCTAGGATTAGGACTATCTGTTAGGATAGCGACAACGTCTACTACAGAGAAAACCATTCCTCTGTTTCATCGTCCCAGACTGTACGTACTTTTTTCTCTTCGAAAATCTTGATAGCTTCTTTCTTTGTCATAATTGAAGTTTTTGTGTGAACACTTTAGTTAAAAGTGGATGATACCTAAATCTGTGCTATGGTTTTGGATATCTCGAAACTTTTGCGTAAAAATACAAAAAAGATTCGAATGCCTCCCAGGTTTATACGGGAAAAAGGATCGTAGAGACAGTTTTTATTACCGACAACGCTAGGATCGTCATACTTGCCGGTATCGAAGCCGTGATTGTTGAATGTGAGACCACTGTTAAGGTGGTAGTTAAATACAGTTTCTCGATCGGGGCTTTTTTGGTGAATCTTTTTAATTTTGTACTTTTGTAGGCTTGCACGAATGTTATACATGAATAGGAGAATTAGACAATGGCCAGCGATGATATAAAACAGGCATGGAAAGTGCCGGAACCTACGTTAAGGAGGTTACCGTGGTATCTTGCGTTCGTAAAGTTGATGAAAGGGAAAGGGGAAGCGTTTATCTCATCTACCCAGATCGCTAAGGAGATAAATGTAGATCCTAGTCAGGTCGCTAAAGATCTCTCTTTTGTGAATATCTCCGGGAAGACGAGAGTGGGATACGATATTAACGCGTTGGTTGACGTACTGGAGGATTTCCTCGGTTTTACATCCCAGCATAAGGCATTTCTGTTTGGGGTAGGGAGTCTGGGCGCTTCTTTGTTGCATGACACCGGACTGAGCCAATATGGTTTGGAGATCGTGGCGGGCTTTGATGTCCGTGAGGATTTGGACGGGAGCATGATCAATGGCATTCCCGTTTTTCATATGGATGATTTTCCTGCCAAGCAGAAAGAATATGGCGCGACGATCGGGGTGATCACCGTGCCGGTGGAGAAAGCGCAGGAGGTGACAGACCGGATTATCGAGGGAGGAATCAAGGCTCTTTGGAATTTTACCCCGTTCCGTATACGGGTGCCGGAACATATCGTAGTCCAGAACACTTCTATGTATGCGCATTTAGCTGTTATGTTTAATCGATTGAACTCAATGAATCACTAAAATATGAAGATTATCGCCGTTGGAATGAACTATGCCGCTCACAATAAAGAGCTGCATCATTCGTTAGAATTATCAGAGCCTACTATTTTTATGAAGTCGGACTCCTCTCTGTTGAAAGATGGGAAACCGTTTTTTATTCCGGATTTTTCATCGGAAGTTCATTACGAGACGGAGATCGTGGTACGGATAGACCGTTTGGGGAAAAATATAGCCGAGCGTTTCGCTCATCGTTATTATAATGAGGTTACGGTCGGTATTGATTTCACGGCACGGGATTTGCAGAATAAATTGCGTGCGCAAGGGCTACCGTGGGAAATTAGTAAGGCGTTTGATAATTCGGCTGTGATCGGGACCTTTATTCCGCTGGAGCAAGCGGGGGATGTAAACCGGCTTCCATTCCATCTGGATATCAATGGCTCGAAGGTACAGGAAGGCAATACCTCGAATATGCTGTTTTCGGTAGATAAGATTATTGCGTACGTAAGTCGCTTCTTTACGCTGAAAATAGGCGATTTGATTTATACCGGAACACCTGCTGGCGTAGGTCCCGTGAAGATCGACGATCATCTGGAGGGATATCTTGGCGAGCGGAAGCTTCTGGATTTTTATGTGAGATGAGAAGATTAATATATATATTCATTATAGGTTTATTACTTTGCTCATATACATGGGCGGATGGTAGCCGTTATGCTTCTAACTCCCTGTTATCGGAAGGGAAATGGGTGAAGATCCGGGTGGATAAGACCGGAATCTACAAATTATCCTATGCGGATTTGAAGAATATGGGTTTCTCGGACCCATCGAAAGTCTCTGTCCATGGCTATGGAGGATGGCCCTTGGATGAGGATTTCAGTAAAGAATATATCGATGATGTCCCTTCTACTCCGGTTTGGCGTGGGAGTGATTACCTGTTATTCTACGGGAAAGGGTCGGTTAAATGGGAATATGACTCGTCGAGCCAGACATTCGTGCATACGAATAATCCTTATTCTTTGTATGGTTATTATTTTGTGACCGATGCCACACCCACGAATGATATGACTTCCGTGGCTCAAGCGAGTGGTGCTTCCACTCGGATTACGACTTATGATGATTATCTATTGCATGAGCAAGAGTTAGTCTCCGTAAACCAATCCGGCCGGGAGTTTTTTGGAGAGGACTTTAGTGGGGCACGCCCTCGTACAATTTCTACCTTTTCTTCTATCCCCGGGATTACGGGTGCGGACGGTAAGGTGACCATGCGTTTTATCTCAAGAATTAACTCTGGTTCCGGTACGGCTTCTTTAAGTATCAATGACTCCGAATTGTTGGATATAACCATACCTTCTATCCAAACAGTAAGCTCGAATGTCAGATCGTATACAAAGGCGATTCCCGGGACAACCACCGCGTTATGGAAGGGATCAAAAAGTGAGAAAAATAACGTAGTGGTTTCCTATAGTTCAAGTGGACATACGAATGTACGTTTGGACTATATCCGTATGCAATTTGTCCGTACGTTGCGCCCTTATGGGGCTTGTACTTTTTTCAGAAGCTTGACTTCTGTAGGAAATGCGTCTCGCTTTGTTATTAGCGAGGCGAATTCGAATACCTTGGTGTTTGATGTGACCGATGCGTTAAATGTGAAGAGAGTGGAAGCCGATCTGAATGGTTCTGAACTTTCATTTACAATACCAGCGGGTAGATTGAGGGAGTTTGTGTTGGTTCAAACCAATCAAACATTTCCTTCTCCGGAAGTCGTGGGAGAAGTCGCTTCCTCGAATCTGCATGGTTTGGAACAGAGGGATATGATTATTATATCGGCTCCGTCTTTGGTTCAGCAGGCGGAGCGTTTGGCGGTTGCGCACCGTGAGAAAGATGGCTTGACTGTTGAAGTCGTAACTCCAGAGGCGATTTATAATGAGTTCTCTAGTGGAACTCCAGATGCGACGGCATATCGTCGTTTCATGAAGATGTTTTACGATCGTAGTTCTTCTTTAGGTAATCCTCCAAAATTTATTGCTTTTCGGAGACGGGATCTATGATAATCGGGGGATAAGCGGTGAGGTGCAAGGTGTTTCATGGAGTAATATGCTCTTGACTTTCCAGTCTCAAGAGTCATTGAATGTCTACTCTTATGCGACAGATGATTATTTTGCGTTTTTAGAGGATAATTCCGGCAGTAATTTTAGCCGAGATAAGATGTGTCTGGGTGTCGGGCGCTTTCCAATCCGTACAGTAACGGAGGCGACTCAGATGGTGGATAAGACGATTTCTTATATGGAGAATAAGGATTCGGGTAGTTGGAAGAATAACGTGACATTCGTGGCGGATGATGGAAATAATGAGGATAGTTTCACAACGAATCATATGAAGCAGGCAGATCAGCTTGCTGAGGCCATTGAAGAGATGCAACCCGGTTTTCTAGTTAATAAAGTGTATTTCGATGCTTATAAGCGTAGCAGCCTCGGGACTTATCCGGATGTGCATAATGAGATTGAGAAAGTATTAAAAAGTGGTCAGTTGTTGATTAATTATACGGGGCATGGCAGTACGACCCATTGGGCGGACGAAAGCGTATGGACACAAACCGATATCAATAATTCCAGCTATAAGCATCTGCCGGTGTGGGTGACGGCTACCTGCGATTTTACCCGTTTTGACGATGTGAAAACTTCTGCGGGTGAATCTGTTTTCTTGAATCCTACCAGTGGGGGTATCGCTTTGTTTACGACGACCCGTGTCGTGTTCTCCGGTAATAATGCGAACTTAAATAAGGCACTCATTGATAACCTGTTCCAAGAAGGTGCGAATAGCCGTTATACGCTTGGAGAGGCGATGATGTATACGAAACGTCAACTCAATGACTCAAATAAATTGAACTTTATCTTAATCGGAGACCCGGCGTTAAAGTTTGCATATCCAGAGTATAAGGCTCGGGTGACGGCTGTGAATGGAGAAGCTGTTTCTGATGAGCCTTTTGAGTTTAAGGCGTTATCCCGGATTACGGTAGAGGTGAAATCTTGAATCCGTCAGGTTCTTTTGCCGCGGATTTCACGGGCGTATTAAGCTCGACCATATTTGATAGCCAAAGTTCCATTACGACTTTAGGGAATAGCTCTGAGAAATTCACTTATCTCGATTATCCGAATACGATTTATATAGGTAGAGACTCGGTTCGAAATGGAAAGTTCAGCTTTACTTTTATGGTCCCGAAGGATATCTCTTATTCCAATAAGAAAGGTAAATTAAACCTATATGCGTCTTCCGAGACAAAAGAGGCGCAGGGTTCTTTTTTTTCGATTTTATCGTGGGGGGGACTTCGGATACGGCGGAGACTGATACGATCGGTCCCGAGATCCGGCAGATCTATTTGAATGATTCCAGTTTTGTTTCGGGCGATAAGGTAAACACGACTCCTTATTTTGTAGCGAAGCTGTGGGATAAGAGCGGCGTGAATATAACCGGCAGTAGCGTAGGGCATGATATGATGTTGACGATTGATAGTATGCCCTCTATGAGCTATAACTTAAATAGTTATTATGCGTTGCTACCAGATAGTGAGAACGAAGGACTTGTCCAGTTCTCCATCCCTGAGCTGGAGCCGGGAATGCATACGGCTGAGTTTAAGGTGTGGGATATCTTAAATAACTCCACGACCTATACCTTTACTTTTGAGGTGGCGGAAGGGTTGAAACCTAATCTGATCGAGATGTATGCCACCCCGAATCCGGCACGGGATCAAGTGGAATTCTTTCTGCATCACAATCGTCCGGAGTCGAACTTAAAAGTGACGGTTATGGTTTATGATATGACCGGTAAGTTCCTATGGAGTACCGAGAAGAGCGGTTCCTCCGAGTTGTTTAAGGCTTATATCGTAACTTGGAACTTGACGGATAATGGTGGCAGGCGGTTGCGCCCGGGAGTTTATCTGTATCGGGCGGCGATTAGCACGAATAACTCGAAAGAGGCGACGAAAGCGAATAAATTAATCATTCTCGCACAATAAAGTATCGGGTAATTAGTTTATAATAAGCATGGGGGTATGTTTATTACCCTCTAGGAATGATAAATGTAAATGTATTTTTAGAATAGAATATATGGTAAGAGTTTCAAGATTCAGTCTGTTACTAGCGGTTTTCAGCTTTTTGACGGCATTTACGGCTTTATATGCCCAAGGAGGCGCAGACGATGTTAAACATAAATTCGCCCCGATTAATACGGCGATACCGTCTTTGTCTATTGCGCCCGATGCTCGCGGAGGTGCTATGGGTGATAACGGTGTGGCTACTACGCCGGATGTGAATTCCCAATACTGGAACCCGGCTAAGTATGCTTTTAGTTATAGTAAGGCCGGAGTCGCTTTATCCTATACGCCTTGGTTACGTAAATTGGTGAATGATGTGGCTTTAGCATATCTGGCCGGTTATTATAAATTAGGCGATAGCGATATGCAGGCGATCGGAGCTTCCTTGCGTTATTTCTCTTTAGGAGAAGTACAGGAAAGCCGGATGGAGGAATGGGTAATCAGCTCATATTGAATCCTTATGAGATGGCTTTTGATGTAAGTTATAGCCGTAAATTATCGGATGTGTTCTCTATGGCGGTCGCCTTGCGCTATATTCGTTCGGACATGGGTGCCTCGTCGGATGCGGATATGGTTCCGGATAACGCTTTTGCCGCTGATATCGCCGGTTATCTGGAGAAATACGTGATCTTAGGGAATAGCGAGTGCCTGTGGAGCTTTGGTTTTAATGTCTCCAATATCGGTACGAAGGTCTCTTACGACGGCGGAAATACCAACCAATTCTTGCCTACGATGTTAAAGGTTGGAACCGGTTTGCTGTATCCGATCGATGATTATAACCAAATCGGTATCTATGTGGATTTGAGTAAATATTTAGTTCCTACCGAACCTATTCAAGAAGGTACGACTCCCGAGGATGAGGCTGCTTATAAGGAAAAACATGATGAATATAACAATATGTCCCCGATCACGGGTATCTTCAAATCATTCGGTGACTCGCCGAATGGCTTCAAGGGCGAGCTAGAGGAGATTATGGCCTCTATCGGTCTGGAGTATAATTACAATCAGCAGTTCTTTGTTCGTGGCGGTTATTACTATGAGAATAAATATCAGGGAAACCGTCAGTACTTCTCAGTCGGTGCTGGTTTCCGCATGAGTGTTTTCCAGTTGGATGCCGCTTATCTGATCAGTACGGTACAGAGTAACCCGTTGGACCAGACATTGCGCTTCTCCTTGTCGTTCGATATGGATGGAATCAAGAACCTTTTCAGATAAATGGATATGAAGATACGTGTAGGTTTTGGCTATGACGTCCACGCCTTGGTGCCGGACCGGGAATTATGGCTAGGCGGGATTAAGATCGAGCATACGTTGGGCCTATTGGGACATAGCGATGCGGACGTGTTGATCCATGCGATCTGCGACGCTTTACTGGGAGCGGCCAATATGCGGGATATCGGTTATCATTTCCCGGATACGGCTGGTGAATATAAGAATATCGATAGTAAGATCTTGCTCCGGGATACCATGAGGCTTTTAAGAGAGGCGGGCTATGAGTTGGGTAATATCGATGCCACCGTAGCCGCCGAGCGCCCTAAATTGAATCCCCATATCCCTCTGATGAAGAAAACGCTGGCCGAGGTCATGAACGTGGACGAGGAGGATATCTCTATCAAGGCTACGACCACGGAGAAGCTGGGCTTCACCGGACGGCAGGAAGGGATCTCGGCTTACGCTACGGTCTTGATACAGCGCATGGGATCGTAAACCAGAAAGTACTCCCTTTTCCTTCTTCCGACTCTACGCCGATCTTCCCGTGAAGATTCTCTAGGATCGTTTGGCAAATGGATAGTCCGAGTCCGGTTCCTTGGATAAAGGAATCGAATTTGGCGAAACGCTCGAATACGTGCGGGAGGTTCTTCCGCTCAATACCTTTTCCGGTATCTTTTACGTAAAAGTATAATCCATCTTCCCTCTCCTTGTATCCCATGCGGATAGCCCCTTGGAACGTGAACTTACAGGCGTTCGTGAGGAAGTTGGTGATCACTTGGGTCAAGCGATTCTTCTCGGAATAGATAACGCAATCCTGTTCAGGTATCTCGCAATAGAGAGTGACACCGTCTTTCACCCGGCTTTGGAAGGTCTGGTATAAGCTCCGGAATAGCGTGGATACGTTGAACTCGGAATAGATGAAATCCATTTGCCCGGCCTCGATCTTCGATAGGTCCAGGATATCGTTCACGAGTTGAAGGAGAAGCTCGTTGTTCGTCTCGATTATCTCGCAGAACTCTCTCGTCTCCTCGGGTGGCAAGTTTCCGCTAGCAGGTTGGAAAAGCCTACGATAGCGTTCAGCGGGGTACGTATCTCGTGGCTCATGTTCGCTAGGAAGGCGGATTTCAACCGGTTGGATTCCTCTATCTTCTCCTTGTCCCTCAGTTCTTGTTCCATTTTTTTCCGTTGGTTGATGAGGGTAGTACCTCCGGTTAAGTAGTCGGGTTTTCCTTCCGGATCGGTTTTCCCTACGATCGCAAAGATCTCTATCCATGTATATTCAAGCCCTGTATCGTCTAAATAACGGATCTCCTCGTCGATCGATATGCTCTCGCCGGCGATTAGTTTATTGATCGCGTCTTGCATCTGTTCCAAGTCCTCGGGGTGAATGCCGCTATAAAACTCGTCCGCCGACATGCAGAATTGGCCGTCGGTTCCCTTGTCGCGAATGGATCTTTGGGTCAGGTAAATATTGTTACATTCGAGCCGTGCTTCTTTTTACGTCCCATATCCATGTCATCATGTTGCTGGCTTTCAAGACGAGCTGGTATTTCTGGTTCAGGTCTTGCGCTTGGCGTGCGATTTGCAGCTCCTTGTCTTTGGCCTTTTGCTTTTGGATGAAGAGGCGGACCCGTAAGATCCCGATCGTTATCAATAACGCCAGAATGACGAGTAGGCTTATGATATGGATCTTGTATTTCTGTAAGAAACCGGAGGCTCTTGGAAATACGTGGCGTTCGGGGGATATAGGCCGGGATCGATCTGGTGAAGCAATAGATGCTGGTAATTTAGGTAGGCCCTCGGGGTTTCCGCGGTCTGGATCGGGATTTCCTTACTATCTTTCCCCGAGAGGATCATTTCGATCGTGTTGACCGTCACCTGCGCATAATCCTCCGGAGAAACATAATATCCCCCGGCGAAATTCCCGTTTTCTGTTTGTACGTCTTGCAAGGTAAAGATTGGGGGACGGAGAAACTATTGGTCATTTTCTGGACGTTATCGACTAGGTAACGATTCTCGTTATCCTTCCGGGTCCTGTACCATGAGTAATAAAGGACTCCGGTCTTATTGTCGAAAGAGGCCAGTCTGTCCAATAAGTTCTCGGTGGAAATGGAGGTGGTAGACAGTGGCTCGAATTGGATGCCCGGAAAATCTTTCCGTAGCACGGCCTCTACATCCGCTTTCGTTTGCTGGCTTATATAACGGCGGTCAAAAATAAAGGCCAGTTTGGTTAATTCCGGTTGTAGCTTTTTGATTAGCTCGATCGTTTGCTTGATATAGACTGGGTATTTTATAAAAGTGGCGTTATAGCCTTTTACTACGTCCGTGATGGGAACCAGCGTATCGAGCACGTTTTTATCTAGGTCTATCAGGTACTCTTCTTTCGGGTACATATAATCTCTGGCGTAGCAGATGATAGAGGGAATATCTTTCCATTCCTTGTCAAACAACGGGCGGGCGACAAGCCAAGAGGGATCTCCTATGCATACGACTAAGGTGGGTGGCACGGGAACTCTCTCTAGGATCATTGTTCTCTTCTCTTGAAACCCTTCCATAGTGCGGATACCGGGGATCTGTAAGGGAATCGCCTTTACGGTAAACCCTTCCTCCCCGAATTTTCTTTCTATATCAAGATAGGTCTGTTTTGTCCAGCTTTCCTCGAAGTTGATGGAGTGCAGTACGACGATCGACGGTTTCTCGCCGGAGCCTCGCGCGCTCATGTTCAAGTGGACCGTTAGTATAATAAAAATAAAAAGAATGATATTTCTCATGGCCGTTAATTCTAAGCGATATATGTAGCAAACGTGATTCTGGTAGCAAATGTAGTGATTCCGCTTTATTAAGCAAGAGGTTTGCCTGAAAATAAAGGTTTTATATGTAGTAAAATGGTAATAGTTCCATCTTGATAGGATAGCCTTTTCGCCCTTGTTTGCCTATTCGGAGATTAATACGTAGCTTTGAGCCAATAAAGTGGTATTTTTTTATGAAGAATAATGATTGGAAAGATCGATTAGGCGTGATGTACTCCACGAATCCCGATTTTCAATATAATACGGGAGATACGGAAGAGGAAGATACGTTGCCGAAGGAGAAACAAGCTTTGCGCATATCCTTGGATAAGCGGAACCGGGGAGGGAAGATGGTTACCTTGATCACCGGGTTCCGGGGCACTTCCGAGGATCTGACCGCCTTGGGGAAACTCTTGAAAGTGAAATGCGGCGTAGGCGGTTCCGCTAAGGACGGGGAGATAATCATCCAAGGTGACCTGCGTGCCAAGGTGTTGGATATCCTCCGGAAAGAGGGCTATTCGAAAAGCCGTACGATCTAATCCCCGATCGCTATGCTAACAATTTATAGGGCTTCCGCCGGGGCGGGCAAGACGCATAAGCTGACAGGGGAGTACCTGATGTTGCTCTTCTCCCAGCCGGGCGCTTATCGCCGGATCTTGGCCGTGACGTTTACGAATAAGGCGACGGATGAGATGAAAACCCGTATCGTTCAAGAACTTTATCACCTCGCTTCCGGCCGTGCGTCCGATTATATCCAGCTACTCTCTTCCGCCTATTCCTTGACGGAGCGGCAGGTGAGGGAGCAGGCCCGGAAGATTCTGGTCGCTATCCTGCACGATTACTCCGCTTTTAATATCAGTACGATCGACCGCTTTTTCCAGCAAACGATGCGTGCCTTTACCCGCGAGATCGGTTTGCAAGGCGGTTATGGCATCGAGATGGACCAAGAACTGGTCTTGACCGAGGCGATCGATAACCTGCTGGCCGATCTGGAGAAGCCGGAGAGCAAGGATTTGCTAGGTTGGCTGCTGCGTTTCGCCGAGGACAAGATCGAGGATGGAGGCGGCTGGAGTTTGCGGCAAGACATCATGTCGCTCAGCCGGGAGGTCTTTAAGGAGAGTTATAAGGCATTTAGCGAGGAAGTAGGTAAGGATATCGCGGATAAGCAGGCGCTCGATGCCTATAAGAATGAGCTATACGCCATCATCCGCTCCGTAGAGGCGGAGGCGAGACGTTTAGGAGAGGAGGGAGTGGCGTTGCTGAAACAGTTTGCGTTACAACCCTCGGATTTTAAGGGGGAAGCCGTTCCCCGTTTTTCTATTTCGAGAAGCTGGCGAGAGGTGAGATGAAAGAGCCGACTGCCACATTCCAAACTTTGCCGGATAATCCGGATGCCTATACGACCAAGACTACTCCACCGGGTCTCCGGCAGATCATCGGGTGTGTATATGAGGAAGGGTTGAATGCCTGCGTAAAGAATATCGTATCCCTGTTCGCCAACCTGACGGCCTATAACACGGCCCGGGAGATCGTACGTTATTATTATACGTTAGGGATCTTAACCGATATCTCCCGGCAAATCGCCTCTTACCGGGAAGAAAAGAATGTGATGCTGATCGCCGATACGACCGAGTTGCTGAATAAGGTCATCAGTGGCAGCGACGCCCCCTTTATCTACGAGAAGACGGGTACGCACGTAGATCATTATATGATCGACGAGTTCCAGGATACCAGCGGCATGCAATGGAACAATTTCCGGCCCTTGGTGGAGGAGAGTCTGGCGAATGGTAGGGCGAACTTGATCGTTGGCGATGTGAAGCAAAGTATTTATCGTTTCCGTAACTCGGATTGGAAGCTATTGGACGAGCAAGTCCGCAGGGATTTCGAGGAGGAACAGGTCCGTGAGGAAACCCTGATGGATAATTGGCGAAGCTGCCGCCATATCGTGGAGTTTAATAACGCGTTCTTCACCGCCGCTCCGGCGATCCTGCAGGATCTATATAATGAGGCGTTGAAAAACTCCTCATTAAGCGAGGAAGAACGCACGGCCTTTTTCACGAAGATCATGACCGCTTATGATAAGAGTTCCCAGCGTGTCCCTCCCCTTTCCAGAAGAAGGACGGACATGTACGGATCGATTTCTTGTCCGGCGATGAGGAGAAGAAGTGGGAGCAAGAGGCGATGGAGCGATTGCCGGCTACCTTGGAGCGCTTGCAGGATAGCGGTTATGCGCTAAAAGATATCGCCATACTCGTGCGTACCAATCAAGAAGGCGCTTTAGTGGCTGATACGTTGCTAGCCTATAAGGAAGAGCATCCGTCCGACCGGTACAATTACGATATCATCTCCGATGATGCCCTGTTCGTGGGTAGTTCTCCGGCGGTCCGTTTCCTGATCGCCGTATTGCGCTATTTGCGAAATCCGGAGGACCGGATGAACAAGAAATTGGCGATGTATGCCTATCAAGTATTAACCGGAAAATTCGGGGAGAGCGAGGCGGATGAGTCTGTTTTCCAAAACCTTCAGTCTATTTCCCGGCAATCCTTGTACGAGGTAACCGAAGGGCTCTTCCGTAACTTCTCCGCTTACTTCCCGGAAACGGAACAGGTATTCGTGCAAGCCTTTCTGGATATGGTTTCCGAGTACGCCCAAAAAGAAAGCGCGGATTTGAACCGTTTCTTGAGATGGTGGGACGAGACCGGTTATCGAAAGACGATCGCTACCCCGGATGGGCAAAACGCTATCCGCATCTTGACCGTACATAAATCCAAGGGCTTAGGTTTTAAGGTCGTTATCATTCCTTTCGGGGACTGGGAGATCGACCATAAGCCGACAAAGCCCGTTATCCTTTGGTGCCACCCGGAGAAGAAGCCGTTTGACCGCCTGCACTTAGTTCCTGTCCGTTACGGACAGATCCTGAGTAGCACGATTTTCGCCAAGGATTATTTCAAGGAGCGCTTGCATGCTTTCATCGATAACTTGAACACCTTATACGTCGCTTTTACCCGTTCGAAAGAAGAACTGATCGTATTCTCCCCCGTCCGAGGAAGATCAACAAGGAAGGTAAGGTTGAGAAGATAACTTCCATCGCCGATCTATTGTGGGCGGGGGTGGAGACGGATATCGAGGATGATACCTTTGAAAGGGGCGAATGGTGGCATCCAGCTTCGGGTAGAACGGCAGAAGATACCCTGGAGGAAATCCCCATGAGCCGCCTGTATTCCGTTTCCCCGGATGATCGTTTACAATTACGCCTGCATGGGAAAGGATTCTTTTTCGATAATGCCAGGCGGAAGCACGGTACCTTGATGCATGAGGTATTGAGCCGGATACGTACGCCGAAAGATATTCCCGCTTCGGTCGAAAGTTATCGGTTAGCCGGGGTGATTAACCGGGAGGAAGCGGCGGAGTTGATCAGCCGTCTGGAAGAATTATTGCAAGCGGAGGAGGTAAAGGCTTGGTATGATGGTTCCGCCCGTGTCTTGAATGAAGTGGATATCCTGTTCGGTAAAGGCTTGTCTAAACGCCCGGACCGGGTGATGATAAAAGGAGGTAAGGTTATTGTCGTGGATTATAAATTTGGCGAACGGCAAGATAAGCGCCATCCTAATCAGGTAAGAAATTACCTGCAATTAATTCGTAAAATGGGTTTCGAGCGGGTCGATGGATACCTTTGGTACGTAGAGTTAGGTAAAATAGAGGCAGTGAATAAGTGATATATTTTTGATATTCGGTAAAAATGAATATTTTTGCAGATTCTTAGTATAAAACGATACAGTCAAAGAAGAATGAAAGTACATAAAGAAGGAACCGGTTTACTGCTTACGTTGTTTACAATATTATTTATTGTGAATATAACTTTGTACCATACGGTAGGTAAGGGTATGCTGTTTTATTCTGTCGCTTTTGTTTCTACCGTATTGTTCCTATTGGTATTAAACTTCTTCCGTAGTCCTTTCCGCCGGTTTCCTTATGATTCGGAAGGCTTGGTGATCGCTCCCGCCGACGGTACGATCGTTGCCATCGAGGAAGTGATGGAGAACGAGATCCTTCATAAGAAGTGCCTACAGATATCTATCTTTATGTCTATCTTCAACGTGCATGCTAATTGGTTTCCCGTAAACGGTACCGTTAAGCATGTTTCCCACCAGAACGGGCGTTTTATGGCGGCTTATCTGCCGAAGAGTAGTACGGAGAACGAACGTTCGGCGGTCGTGATTACCACGAGGAACGGGGTGGATGTCTTGGCTCGTCAGATTGCCGGGGCGATGGCACGCCGCATTGTTACGTATGCCAAGCCGGGAGAGAAATGTCATGTGGACGAGCAAATGGGGTTTATTAAATTCGGTTCTCGCGTGGATGTCTACCTGCCGGTAGGAACAGAGGTGTTAATAGAGATGGATCAAAAAGTAACAGGCAATCAAACGCCTATAGCCCGTTTGTCAAAATGAGTATAAGAAAACATATTCCTAATACAATTACGTGTCTAAGCCTTCTGTCCGGTTGTGTCGCCAGTGTTATGGCCTTGCACGGAAATCTTTTATCTGCGTTGATTTGGATTATTATAGCCGCGGTCTTTGATTTCTGCGATGGCTTTGCCGCTCGTTTATTGAAGGCTTACTCGCCGATGGGAAAGGAATTGGATTCCTTGTCGGATATGGTAAGTTTCGGCTTCGCTCCGGGCATGGTGGTCTATTGGTTGTTGGGAGAGGCTTCTACGGCTTTGCCTTTTGGCTCTTTGAATACGTATATCCCTTATCTGGCGTTCGTGATCCCTACGTTTTCAGGTTTGCGTTTGGCTAAGTTCAATATTGATGAACGGCAAACTACCTCGTTTATCGGCTTGCCGGTTCCGGCGCATGCTTTATTTTGGGCTTCGGTGGGATATTCTGTTTTACCGGTTGTCCATGCGAATGAAGGCTTGTTCGTGTTGGTGACTGTTATCTTGGCGTTTATTACCTCCTTGCTGTTGGTGTCTGAGATACCGATGTTCTCGCTGAAGGTGAAATCCTTAGCGTGGAAGGGTAATGAGCTTCGCTATATATTGATCGCTTGTGCCATTATTTTCGTGGCGTTATGGGGATTCTTGGGAATCTCTGGAACCATCCTGTTATATATAGTCTTGTCTATTTTTAACAAAAAGGGATAAACAAGAATTCTTATCTTTGTGTTTGTGATAGTAAAGAATCATTTAAGTATCGGATTATGTTTAAGTTTTTGTTTGTAATATTCTTTTTCTTTATCCTGTTGGTGTTTCTGATGGGTTTCTCCATCTTGCGTACCTTTAAGAACATCTTTTTTGGTAGCGGAAACAGCACTCGTAAGGGAGAACAACGTCGTCAAACAAATAGCAATACTTCCGGACATCGTTCTACGACTACTACCGCCCGGGACGATGATGATGATCGTACACCTTATGTGCACCGTAAGAAGATATTCGCCAAGGATGAAGGGGAGTATGTGGATTACGAGGAAGTTAAATAGAGCTTAGCGTCTTTGCTTAAAGAAACGCTGCATTTCTTCCGCGCACTCTTTTTCAAGGATACCTTTTTTGATAATCGCTTTCGGATGGAAGGCTTGAGGGGCGAATTTGGAGAAACCTCTTTTATCATCGGATGCCCCGTATACGATCGTGCTTAATTGTGCCCATCCGATCGCGCCGGCACACATTATGCAGGGTTCCACGGTTACGTATAGACTACAATTTGTCAGGTATTTCGCTCCTAAGACTCCGGCGGCGGCCGTAATCGCCAACATCTCGGCATGTGCGGTCACGTCGTTCAAGCATTCGGTTTGATTATGCGCCCTCGCTATGATCTGGTTGTTGCAGACGATAACTGCTCCTACGGGAACCTCACCCTCGGATGCTGCCGCACGAGCTTCCACCAACGCTTGCTTCATGAAATATTCGTCATTGAAAGGATTCATCTTCTCATCTCATTTTCGTTGAAAAGAGTCGGATAATCCTCCTCCAAGGTCTTGAGGATGTGAGAAAGGATTGTCTCTCGGTACCAACGGGACTTATTCTCGATCTTGTAGCGTGAAAGGTAACGTTTTACCGCTTTATGCTCTTCGTCATTCAGCATAAAGGTCACTTTGTGTACCCTCGGATGATTGGGGTGAGCCGATGAATATTTACGTTCTTCTCTCATACATTTGCAAATGTACGAGTGAATAGCCGAATAACAAAGAAAATGGCTATATTTGTGCAAATTAATGCGATGGCAAGACAGAACGATATGGGTCGGGAAGGTGAGTCTGAGGCTCGTGCCTATCTGGTAAAACATGGATATAACGTGTTGCATACCAATTGGCATTGGCATCATTATGAACTGGATATTATCGCTTTCAAGGAAGATGAGTTAATCGTGGTGGAGGTAAAGACACGCTCTGAGGATTTTTTGCTTTCACCGGAAGATGCGGTAGACACCAAGAAGATTCGGAGGATTGTCGCCGCTGCGGATGCCTATGTCCGTTATTTTAATATAGACTTACCAGTCCGTTTTGATATCGTGACATTGATCAAGAAAGAGACGGGTTTCCTGATCGACCATATCGAAGATGCTTTCTATGCTCCTTGCCGTTAAAAGATAAAAGTTATGAATATAGAAGAAGTACGTGAATACTGCCTTTCCTTGAAGAATACCATCGAGTGTTTCCCGTTCGATGAGGTATCGCTGGTCTTTAAGGTAGAGAATAAGATGTTCCTGCTGCTTCCTTTGGATGCGGAGGAGCCTCATGTCTCCTTGAAATGTAGTACGGATTATGTGGAAGAGTTACGGGAACATTATACGGCGGTTGAGCCAGCTTACCATTTTAATAAGAAATACTGGAATAGCATTTATCTGGACCGGGATATGGAAGACGAGGAGATTAAACGCTGGATCTTCCATTCTTACCGGGAAGTGATCGCTAAACTACCAAAAATATAAGGGAAATTTATAATGATGAGCACTGATAATGAATCTCCCCGCATCTTGCGTGTGGCGGAAACCGCTTCTACGAATAGCTTGCTTCGTGAGTTGGTCATCAAGGAATCTCTTGCGGAAGGAAGTGTGGTCGTTGCCGATTTCCAGACAGCCGGACGTGGTCAGATCGGGAATACTTGGGAGTCTGAGGCGGGAAAGAACTTGATGTTTAGCTTAGTCCTGTACCCTACGTGCATCCCTGCGAACCGTCAGTTCTTGATTTCTCAAATAGCAGCTCTAAGCGTGAAGGAGGCGTTGGACTTATATGCGGATCATATCACCGTGAAGTGGCCGAACGATATTTACTGGAAAGACAAGAAGATTTGCGGAATGTTGATTGAGAACGACCTGTCGGGGCATAATCTGTATTGCTCCATCATTGGGATCGGCATAAACTTGAATCAAACGGTATTTCGAGGAGATGCTCCGAATCCTGTATCTTTGTTTCAAATAATCGGTAAGGAAGTAGATCGGGAAGAGGTTTTGCACCGTTTCCTCTCAATATTCTATCGCTATTATTTATCTCTTCTCCAAGAGGAACACGAGGATATTCGAGCTCGTTATCAATCCGCTTTGTATAGAAGAGAGGGGTATCATGGTTATAAGGATGAGTCCGGCGAGTTCGAGGCCTGTATCCATGATATAGAATCAACCGGGCATCTTTTGCTAGCATTACGGGATGGAAGCATTCGCCGTTATGCTTTTAAGGAAGTCTCTTATTGCAAATGACTTTTTGATCGGAGTGGTTTTTTACCACGTATTTTTATAATGTACACGTACATTATAAAATGTGTGTAATAGTGTATATCTGTTGGAGGAATGAACCGAAGATAAGTATTGTGGTATTGGATAAGAGATGGTTTGTCTTTATAATCGGCGGTTTCGTAATGAATAGCCTATTTGATTGATAAGAAAGCGTATATGGTAACAAAAAATAATAGGGAAGATTTGCACGAATCAAAGAAACGCGTACCTTTGCAATGATGAATAAAACCGATTGCCCTAAGTCCGTTTAAAAGGCAGGCAATCCAATAGAAGAGCTTATTACACTTTAGTATTAATATTAAATTATTTAATTATGAACAAAAAGTTTTCTACGCTTTTGTGCGCTAGCTTGCTTTTTTCTTCAGCATTTACAGCTCAGGCACAAGATTTGAGCGGTGCTCTTAAGGGCGGTGATGCTACCGAAATGAGTAAGTTGGGTTCTACAACGCCGAAGGGAGTTTATCAATTAAGAACTTCTGACGGTGACATTCTTACTGTAAATGATAAGGGTGAGTACAAATTGGTCGCTCCTGAGAATTTGTCAGACGTGAAGTCTTCTTTGTGGTGTGTTCAGATCACTGAGGCACAAGACAGAGGACAACAACCTATCTATGACTTTGTGAACAAGGGACAGAGTGCAATGTTGGCGATTAATGTGCCTGATGGCATGAAAGTTAATGAAACGACTGGTGCTCTTTCTGTTGGTGAATCTTATGGTGGATGGGCCTTCTCTTCTGTTTATAAGGAAGACTTAGAAAATAATCAAACATTATATACTTATCAAGAGGCAGATAATGTGTTGATTTTATTACCAGCGGGCGATGGTATTAAGGCTAAGAAAATCAAAGCGAGTGAGGCTGAGAATTATCCAGAGGCATTGAAGTTCACGTTGTTCAACGCAGGTACATATGTGTTGAGTGCCGCTGAGATTAATGCTTATTTGAAAGAAAATAAGAATGTCTTGAAATTTAATCCGGACGCTAACGCAGATGTAAACCCGTTCTCTACAACAGCTTTTGTTGCTAAAGGTATTAACAGCGATACTGATCATAATTTCGTGTATGTAACGGATAAAGCAAAAGAAAATTCTTATTTGAAGGTAGATACTGCCGCTAATGGTGTAGGTACTCAATTCTTGAAGTTTGGTTGGACTGATGTCAATGCTAAGGGTTCTGAGGATGCTTTAACGTCAGGTGAAATCGCTAACCAACACAAGTTCTTGTTTACTTACAGACCTTCTGGCGATAGCTTGTTCATTCAGGTTCAAGAGGCTCGTTATTTGCCGGAGAAGAGAACAGAGAATGACTATTGGAAGGATATGACTCAATTAAGTACGGTACTGTATATCATGCGGTTACTTGCGAAGGAACAGATTCAGCTGATTCTTTGTTCGTTAAGTTGCAGAACTTTACTGTTGCGGATCGTATTGCTACAATTGGCAAGAAACCGATTAATACACACGTTAGTTTTGGTGTAGACGGCTGTTTCACTAGCACGGATAAGACATCTGTAAACGATGGTGTTTATGTTATCAAGAATGCTAAGGGTGAAGTATTGGCTGCTCCTATCCATCTGAACGACAACGTTGCTGGCGAGGCTAATAATGATGTTCAATGGGTTAAATTGGATGCTCAAGATCCGAAGCATATGCCTGCTTATCAATGGGTTGTGTTGAAAACAATGCATTCTGATAAGGCTATCGAAACTTCTCCTGTTGTAATTACGAACCGTGAGTTCCCACAATTTACAGCGACTGTTCAATTTACGAAGAATGAGAAAGGAGAGTTAGTTGGTAATGCATCTATAGATAATAAAGTCCTTTCTGCTGTTACATTTGACGCATTGGAAGAAAGTTTGATTAAGGATGCTAAGTTGGGTTATAAGTATATTTCAGATGCTGAGTTATCTGTAAACAAGTATAAATTTAACTACTTGAATCCGTTTACTCCGGATTATTGGATCGCAAACGGTGATGGCAAAGACTCTTTGCTTTATGTGAAGAAAGAGGCTAGCCGCTATGAGTTGGTTAAGGGTTCTACTGCTGCTTATGGTTATAAGGTTACTGATGAGGCTAAAAAATGGATCAAGGGCTTGGCTCAATTGGAGAGAACTAACTATGTAGTTAAGTTGGCTAACACCGATAAATATTTGCGTGAGGAGTCTGTTTATGGCCAGAAGTATGCTATGGGTGCTATCGCTACACCGGATACATTCTTCTTTAAGGAGAATAACCATGATGGAGCAAAGCATTTCTATGCTATTCTTAAATCTCATTATGTCGCTAATGAGGCTGGCTTTGACTATAAGTATGCTGCAAACATTGAAAATGTGGCTACTACTCATAAAGTAGGTATCGCAGATGATGGTAAAGAGGCAGGTTTGAAGGTTGAGCTTTTGAATGAGAAGAGAACTTCTTCTTTCTCAGTAGAACCAGACAATACTCCGTTGTATCGTCGTTTCAACAATGAATTGTTAGGTGAGAACGTAAATGATGCTTCTGATAGCTTGTATTTTGTTGAGTCTATCCGTAAAGAGTACTTAATGGATGAGAACAACACGAACTTGCAACATTCTACAGTAGACTACGCTGGTATCTGGAATAAAGATAAGGCTAATGGTAAATTGGCATTCCGTGTTGATACTGCATGGTTGAAACGTGGCGCAGGCGAGATCAAACCTCAATACCTGATTTCTGCATTCCAAGATGTAATCGCAGGTGAGAAGATCATTCCTTGTACAGAGGATGGCAAGCACATCAAACCCGATGGAACTCCGACAGATAATCCTTACGAATGTGTACACGCTGTTCATATTAAGACTCCGGCATTCGTTTATGGTAAGTATCTAGTTAACTTCTCTGATTCTGCTGCTACTTGTGAAGCTGACGTAAATCCGTTTATCTTCAATACGAAGGCTGTTTCTAACAGTAGCTATACTCGTGTAGGTTTTGTTCCTGCTGTTCAATATGGTGATACATTGTTAGTCTTGACTGGTAAGTATGCAAGCATGACGAAAGAGCAATTGAAGAACGAGGGTATCGAATCTATGATCGCTACTTATAAGAAAGAATATCCTTCATTTATCAATTACTTGAATGGTGATAACCATAAGAATGTAACTTGGTCATTCCGTTATGTAAATCCTGAGGCTGCTGCTGTAGCTTATGAGGATGGCAAGGAAGGCGAGAACAACGCATTCTTGATCGAGTCTAATGTATATGCTGCTGGTGAGAAATATCAGACAGTAAAAGGCAACAAGGATGAGGCTATCGCCCCTGAAAAGGCTGCCGCTTGGTTGAAGATGCACAATGGTTGCTTGGTATTGACAGATGTGAATGCTACATTCGACAATGCTAAGACTGGTGGTGACGGTGCATTGGTATTCAACGCATTCCAGAAGACTGAAAAAGAAGATATGGTAACTTCTAATGACGAAATCGCTACTGAAGGCGTATCCGTAGTAGCAGGTAACGGTACTGTAACTGTTCAAGGCGCTGCTGGTAAGTCTGTAGTTATCACTAACATCTTAGGTAAGGTTGTTGCTGAGACAGTTCTTACTTCAGACAACGCAACTATCGCTGTACCTGCTGGTATCGTAGCTGTAGCTGTTGAGGGTGAAGAGGCTGTTAAGACAATCGTTAAATAAGTAGAAAACTGATCGAATTTCCGTAAGGAAAGACACAGTTCATAAGATAGAGCCCCGTCGATGTACTTCGGCGGGGCTTTTGTGCGTTCCCCTACGAGTGTTTCATATTTAAATACAAAAACAAGGTATCTTAGTTTCATTGAGCAAGTATCCTAAGTTCATTGGCGAAGTATCTTAGGCGTATGGGGCGATGAAACTAAGATACTTTTCTCATGAGCACCTTGTGTGAGTATCGGTGTTGTCATATGCGACTACCGGCGTGGATTGTAAGGACTACTCGTGCAGGTTCTAGGCTCTACTGCCCTGTTATTCTTTCTTTTTGATAGATAAATGTCTATATGTGTGACATCCCTTTTCGGTGGAGAGCGTAAAATAGCAGAGGCTGGATGACTGTAAACGGCATTTTTCATTGAAAAAGCCCCTTTTTGTACGTGATAAGTGGTGAAAGCCTATGCGATAGGTCGCGTTGGGCAACGCCGGTAGTGCCGATGGGCATCGTGAATAGTCAAGAATAGGGTTGTTGATACTTGTGGATGGGCATCATAACCTTGTTACGACCCAGTTCTAACCCCATAAACCCCCTCAAGCAACCCACTAAATATGAATTACAATGAATGAATTCCGCTAGAATGAAAGGCCGTTTTTCGATAAGACGCTGTCATGTAAATGATTGCTGAAATTTTTTCTCGTATTTGAGAATGAACTGTCCATCAGCCCGGAAAAATCGATTCTCCGGGACTTGATATTACAAATTGTCAAAATGGTAAACGTGGTTTAGCTATGGTTTCTCGTTAGTCATATTTATGGGATTCTTGATATGGTATATTGTTTATTCTGCTTATATTTACGATATCATGGAAGAAAGGAAATGGTTTGAGGAGCTACCGGACTTATGTCCACCTTCGGATGCTATGGCGTGTAGTGGGGTGTTTTATAGAATTGCGGAAGGAGATCCTGTGAAATCATTGGATTTCTTCTCGCAAAGAAGATGGCATGATTAAAAAGACATTCGGTGTGGCTCATTATTCTTGGTGGCGATCTTATTGTTTTGATGTAAATAAGGCAAAGGTAATGATGTTATGACTAATTTGTTTTTAGATAGGATCCTAGAGTTTTATGGTGTGCCTCAAATCCTTGTGGCTAAAGATTCTTTTGGTACGCAATACTTATGCCTGCTTTTCGATGATGGGGCTGGATGCAGGTATACGGGTATTAAGATTTCATCCTCTAGGCTGGATGATTATTGGGGAGGAAGGATCGATTTAAGGACTCTTTATCTGAATCCGGAGAATGACAATGAATATTTCAATGTGTCTTATAATGATAATCATTATGAGCTACAGTCTTTTTTGAGGGAAAGGCCTTGCCGGAGGAAAGGCTTCCGGAAAAGGGATATTTTCATGTGGAATCACGGTCTGAGATCTATACGATAAAGGTTCCTTCCTGCGATAAAAATATATTCCAAGACATTGCCCGAAGGATGGGATGGGTCTGTATGTAACTTAAAACTTCGTTATCATTTCCGAAAAAACACCTATATACCAGCCTTATAACCCTCTATTTGATTTATTCTGCTTATATTTGCGAGTTATCAACAGTTAGGGCGATTTATCAACAAAACAAGCATTGTTTTGATTGAACCCTGTTTGGTTCAGTTTTTAATGTTTAGTTTTGCCCTCGAATTAATTAGGTATAGTATGGGAAAGATTATCGCTTTAGCAAATCAGAAAGGTGGAGTCGGGAAGACAACCACCACGATTAATCTGGCTGCGTCATTGGCCGCTCTTGAGAAAAAGGTGCTGGTCGTAGACGCTGATCCGCAGGCGAATGCCTCATCCGGTCTGGGTGTGGACATACGTAATGTAGAACTTTCTATCTATGAATGTCTGGTGAACGGTGAGGACGCGAAAGCGGCGCTATCACACAGACTGAAGTGGAAGGACTGGATATCATCCCCTCTCATATCGATTTGGTGGGAGCGGAGATCGAGATGCTAAACTTGGAGAATCGTGAACGGATCTTGAAGCAGATATTGACACCGCTGAAAGAGAAGTACGATTTTATCCTGATCGACTGCTCTCCTTCTTTGGGATTGATAACCGTGAATGCCTTGACAGCCGCCGATTCGGTGATCATCCCGGTACAATGCGAGTATTTCGCCTTGGAAGGTATCAGTAAGCTGTTGAATACGATCAAGATTATCAAATCAAAGCTGAACCCGGCACTGGAGATAGAGGGATTCCTCTTGACTATGTATGATTCCCGCCTGCGTTTGGCGAACCAGATTTATGAGGAAGTGAAACGTCCGTTCCGCGATTTGGTATTTACTACCGTGATCCAACGAAACGTGAAGTTGAGCGAGGCTTCCAGTTACGGTAAACCTGTCTTATTGTATGATGCGGATTCGAAAGGATCTATCAACCATATGCAGTTGGCGCAGGAGATTGTTGAAAAAAATAAAGGATTATGGCAGCATTAAAAAGATCGGCGTTAGGCCGTGGATTAGACGCGTTAATTACGATGGATGACCTGAAGACAGGTGGTTCATCGTCTATTAGTGAGATCGAGTTAAGCAAGATCCAGCCTAATCCGGAACAACCTCGATCTGTCTTTGAGGAAGAGACCTTGGAGGAGTTGGCTACCTCTATCCGTTCGTTAGGCGTGATACAGCCGATTACGTTGAAGGAAATCGGCCCCGAGCAATATATGATCATCTCTGGCGAACGCCGTTATCGTGCGTCGCTTAAAGCAGGTTTGGAGCGTATTCCCGCTTATATTAAGACGGCGGCCGACGAGAACGTGGTGGAGATGGCTTTGATAGAGAATATCCAACGAGAGGACTTGAACTCTATCGAAATCGCGTTAGCTTATCAAAAATTAATCGATAATTACGGCTTGACCCAAGAGGGGCTGAGCGAAAGGGTTGGAAAGAAACGTGCTACGATCGCTAATTACCTTCGTTTATTGAAACTTCCCGCCGAGATCCAAGTAGGATTGAAGGACAAGAAGATCGATATGGGACATGCCCGGGCATTGATCCCGGTGGATGATCCGGAGGTTCAATTAGCTTTATATGAGCAGATATTGGCTCAAGGACTCTCCGTTCGTAACGTGGAGGAGATGGTGCGTAATATAGCCGAGGGAATACAACCGGAATTGCCGGAAAAGAAAAAATCGGATCGTAAGCCGATACTTCCGGAAGAGTTTAAATTGCTGAAAGATCATTTGTCCCGTTACTTCAATACGAAAGTCCAGTTGACTTGCAATGAGAAGGGAAAAGGTAAAATTACGATTCCTTTCGCCACGGAAGAAGAGTTGGAGCAATTGATCGGGTTACTGGATAAATTGAAATGAGAAATCGAATCATACTCCTTTTGATCGGATTCATGTGCTATGCCGGGATGGGTAACGCACAGGAGGATAAGACGGAGAAAGCCGTTCCTGCTATAGTTTCCGATTCCGTGGAGGTAGCTGCCCCGGATTCTACCGTGCAAGCCGTCTTGATGGCGGCCGATTCGGTGGGCGTACCGGAAGTGAAGATGAAGCTGGCTTTTAAGCCGAATCCGACAAAAGCGGTCTTGTTCGCCTTGGTACCGGGTCTGGGACAGATCTATAACCGGAAATATTGGAAATTACCGATCGTTTACGGTGGCTTGATGGGATGTATGTATGCCGTGACTTGGAACAACAAGAACTATAAGGATTATTCGACGGCTTATAAGGATATCATGTATGATGCCGCTAAGAATCTGGAAAATCCGGATGCTTGGAGTAAAAGTTGGCAAGACTTGACTTCCATGGCTCCTGAGGATGCGATTAATAATTCAAATTTCAAGGATCAATTGAAAAGACAGAAGGATTATTTTCGTCGATATAGAGACTTGAGTATAATTATTACGGTCGGGGTGTATGCGTTGAGTATCGTGGATGCCTACGTGGATGCCCAGTTATTCGATTTTGATATATCACCGGATTTATCCTTGCATTTGGAGCCGGTTGTTAGTCCGAAGACGAGTGTCACGCCTCGTACTTACGGATTGAATTGCAGTCTAAAATTCTGATATACATGAAAAGATACCTGCTAGCACTCATTTGTTTAAATTGTTTGGTCTCATTGGTCTATGCGCAGGAAGAGACCCGAATTGAGGAAAAAGATACCTTAAGCTCGCTGGAGTCTGAGGTCGGATTGATTCCGGAAAGCTTGGATGCGAACGTGGATAGTTTGCTCCGTACTTGGCATGTGCAATATTTCTCAAAAAGAGAGGACTTTTGCCATGATGACGACGAGAATGTCTATTTCCCGGATTCGGTCTATATCGACCGCCTGTCTAGGCTTCCCAGCGTGATCGCTTTGCCCTATAATAATATAGTGCGTGATTGTATTGACTTATATGCGGAGCGTAAACGAAATTTAGTGCGTTATATGCTGGGGATGGCGGACTTTTTATTTTCCGATAATCGAGCAGGTGTTGGATGAGCATGGCCTGCCTATTGAATTGAAATATCTCGCCGTCGTGGAAAGTGCCTTGAATCCGGTAGCCTCTCGTGTGGGCGCTTGTGGTTTATGGCAATTCATGCTTCCTACGGGTAAGAGCTATGGCTTGAGATTAATAGCTTGGTGGACGAGCGCCGGGACCCCTTGAAAGCGACCGAGGCCGCTTGTAAGTATTTCAAGGATATGTACGCTATCTATGGGGATTGGAATTTAGTGTTGGCATCTTATAACTGCGGGCCGGGCAACGTGAATAAAGCGATCCGTCGTTCGGGGGGCAAGACGGACTTCTGGGATATCTTCCCTTATTTACCGAAAGAGACTCGTTCATACGTCCCCTTATTTATTGCCGCCAATTACGTCATGAATTATTATTGCGAGCATAACATCTGTCCGATGCAAACCAGCTTGCCGCTAGCCACGGATACGGTCATGGTGAATAATGCCCTACATTTGCAGCAGGTATCGGATCTATTGCAAGTAGATATTGAGACGTTGCGTGCGTTAAATCCACAATATAAAAGAGACATCGTTCCGGGTAATACCCGCCCTTCGGTTTTGAAACTACCTGCGGCGGAAACCTATGCTTTTATCGATAAAGAAGATACGGTCTATACGCATCGGATCGAGGAACTGTTGGCGAATTGCATTTCTGCGAATAACTCTAATGGCTCTTTACCAAGTGGTGCGACCCGGGAAAAAATCACCCACGTGGTATTGAGTGGTGAGAATCTTTATACGATCGCTAATCGCTATGGCGTGACAGCGAAAGATATCCGTAAATGGAACGGGCTAGGCTCCAACCGGGTAGCGAAAGGAAAACGGTTAAGATTATATGTAGATAATGGGGTGTCGCTTTTGCCTCGGCTACCAAGACTCCGGTGAAATCAACTACCGTGACTGCGAAATCGACTGCGACAACAACGAAAAAGTCGGCTTCCGTCGCTACAAAACAGATCGCTTCCGCTAATAAAGATTTTGTCTCTTATAAGGTTAAATCGGGAGATTCGCTTTATTCGATTTCCAAGAAATACCCTGGGGTTACCGCCTCTTCCTTACAAAAGGTGAATGGGCTGTCAAGTCCGGATATCCGTCCGGGTCAAGTACTGAAGATACCGGTAGGATGATCATTCGGGGATAATTCGTCTTTAACTCTTTTTTTTCGCTTTCTTCCTGCACTGGAGAAGGATGTGAATGATTTTTTATTCCTTTGTATACGAAAAAAGATACAATCGTATGGGTTCATTGGATGAAAAGATATCAGTGGTCAAGGCTAAACCTTGGTTGGTCAGTTTGGTTTGCGCGGTGTTTATCGCCTACCCGAATTTGGCATGGATCTTTTGTGACATGAGCTATCTGGCTCCGAACGATCATCAAGGATTTTTACTCTTCTTTGGGTTCCGTTTTCTTTACTTCTGGGGACTTATTTGGTTTTTGCTGAAAAGTAACTTGAGGCATGAGGATTGTACCTCCTTCTTCGAGCGGTTGCTCTGGAATGCCCTGTACGTTTCCGGAGGCTTTGTTGTCTATAAATTGATCTCCTTCCTGACTATTAGTTATGATCGTTTTTTGAGTATCATTATCTTCCAGTTTATCGTGTTGGCGTTGTTATGTACCTTGATCGGCTATATACAAATGCTATATCACAATCAACGGGAAAAGGATCAATTGATCGAGAATCTGCGTGTCGAGAATTTGCAGAGCCGCTGCGATGCATTGGTGAACCAGATCAATCCGCATTTCTTTTTCAATTCATTGAATGGAATCTCCTCCTTGATACGGAAGAAAAACGATGAGAATACCTTGTTGTATGTTACGAAATTGTCCGATATATTCCGTTATATCCTTCAGAGTGATAAAAAGAATTTGGTACCACTGTCGGAGGAGCTTGCGTTTATAGAGGCTTTTCAGCATGTAATGGTAGTCCGTTTCGCCAATAAGCTTACTTTTACGATCGAAGTTCCCGAAGATAAGCGGAACTTGCGAATTCCCGTATTATCTTTGCTTCCGTTGGTAGAGAACGTGACGGTACATAATATTATAGACAGCGAGCACCGGATGGATATCTTGATCCGGCTGAACGAGCGAATGGAACTGGTTGTTTCTAATCCAATCTATCCGAAATTGACCTTACCGGATACGAATGGAACCGGGCTTAAGAATCTGGAGAATCGTTTCTTGCTATTAATGAATAAACAAATACGGGTAGAATCTGATGAGGATGAGTTTCAGGTATACCTACCCCTAAAATGATGCTATATGAGAATACTGATCGTAGAGGACGAGACCGCCGCCTATGAGAACTTAGCGGATATGTTGGTTACAATAGATCCCACGCTTGAGATCATGGGAAATACGGAGAGTGTCCAGCAAACGGTACGTTGGCTGCAAGCCAATCCGAGGCCGGATTTGATTTTTATGGATATTCATTTATCGGACGGTTCCGCTTTCGCTATTTTTGACCAGATAGAGGTGGAGGCACCGATTATCTTTACTACGGCGTACGATCAATATGCGATCGACGCTTTCAAAGTAAACAGCATAGACTATATCTTGAAGCCGATTAAGTCGGAAGAATTGAAAAGGGCCTTAGATAAGTTTAGCCGATGGAATCATCAAGATATCATCCATTATTTATCCCAATTAACACAGTTGTCTACTACTCCTAAATACAAGGATAAACTACTGATTCCTATTAAGGATAAATTGTTGCCTATTAGCTTGAAAGATGTGTCTTGTTTCTATACGGCTGATAAGAATACATATGTTTATTTAAAGAGTGGTAATTCGTATCCATATGCTAAAACATTGGAACAGATAATTTCTTCTTTAAGTCCTGCTGATTTTATTCGTGCGAATAAACAATTCATCATTTCTCGTGATAGCGTGAAGGACATAACAATTTGGTTTGATAGCCGTTTGCTCGTTACTTTGGATATAGAAGTGCCTGAGCGTATATATATTAGTAAAAATAAAGCATCCGAGTTTAAGTCTTGGATAGTAAGTCTGGAATAATAATTAAATAGAAATGCCGGTTCTCTAAAGCCGGTATTTTTTTTGCCCTTTTCGTGTTCAATCCCCATTTTTTTCCTTTTCGTCAACAATCGGAAACTTCCTATCCGATAATTCTTCATCTTTGCAATACAAACAAGGAGATACATCAATAAGATGTAAGTTAAAATTTTGATGTTAATCCGAGTTTTATCATACACATTAGATAGGTTAATAGGTTTGTAAAAAGGATTAGTCCGAAACAAAAGAATGTTTAGGCTATCTTCTCTAAAATGAGTGTTTGTTTTGTAAATGGTTTTGTAATAGGTAAATTGTAGGTATTATGAGAAAGTTAATTATGGCGGTAGCGGTTTTGGGAATGAGTGCTACAATGAATTTTGCGAAAGCGCAATGTGTGAATGAATATGGGAATAAAGAACCGTTTGCGGTAGAGTTTAGCCGATTGAGTTCTTATCTAGGATTGGCTCCTTACCAAATGGAGGAGGTACTTAACATTAATGATTATTTTGTACAAGAACAAAGAAAGAGTTTGAGCAAAGACCTGAAGCGTCAGGATGAACGATTGCAAAAAGCCGTGTACGGCAATTTGAAGCTGATGAAAGAGGCGTTGACTGCCGATCAGTATCGCAAGTATGTCATATTGTTAAATGTAACTAACAACAATAACCGATTAACCGGAGCTGTGACATTTACGGATATCTATTTGGCTGAGAATAAATGAGTGTAACCTTGGCTCGATGTGATGTTGATTAGAAAGGCGATCCTTGTGTCGAACAGGGATCGCCTTCTTTGCTTCTGTCCTTTTCCTTTTGGAAGTGCGCTATCAGATTTTAGCGAAAGCTTGATCCAGATCATCTATAATATCATCTATATATTCGGTTCCGATGCTCAAGCGTACGGTGGATGGTGTTATGTGCTGTTGGGCAAGTTCTTCCGGGCTCATCTGGGAATGAGTGGTCGTGTATGGATGAATGACAAGGCTCTTTACATCGGCGACATTCGCTAGTAGGGAAAATATCTCCAGTGAGTCGATGAATTTCCAAGCGGCTTCCTGCCCGCCTTTGATCTCGAAGGTGAAGATACTGCCGGCACCATTCGGGAAATATTTATTGTAAAGTTCATGGTCCGGATGGGTAGGAAGTGATGGATGATTCACTTTTTCTACTTTCGGATGTTTTGATAAATAATCCACGACTTTCAATGCGTTTGCTACATGGCGCTCCACGCGTAGGGATAAGGTCTCTAATCCTTGCAACAATATAAAAGCATTGAAAGGAGAGATCGTTGCCCCGGTATCGCGAAGAATGACCGCACGGATACGGGTGACAAAGGCGGCGGAACCTGCTACGTCCGCAAATATGGCTCCATGATAACTTGGGTCTGGTTTAGCTAATGTAGGGAACTTATCTGCATTCGCCTTCCAGTCGAAAGTACCTCCGTCTACAATTACACCTCCTAGGCTACTGCCGTGTCCTCCTATGAACTTTGTGGCGGAATGGATGACAATGTCAGCTCCATGTTCGATCGGACGAATCAAGTAGGGGGTTCCGAACGTATTGTCTACGATTAATGGAACATGGTATCGGTGAGCGACTTCCGCTACCGCATCCAGATTCGTTACGTCAGAGTTAGGATTCCCGAATGTCTCTACATAAATGGCTTTCGTGTTTTCCCGGATGGCTGCTTCTAATGCGTTTAGGTCATTTACATTGATAATCGTATTAGTAATGCCTTGGGAGGCCAGTGTATGGGTGATCAGGTTGAAGGAACCGCCATACAAATTATCGGCCGTGATAATATGATCTCCTGCCCTCACTATGTTCTGTAACGCATAGGTGACAGCCGCTGCTCCTGAAGCCACGGCCAAACCTGCCACACCTCCTTCTAAGGCAGCTACACGTGCCTCGAAAACGCCTTGCGTGGAGTTTGTCAAACGTCCGTAAATATTCCCTGCGTCACGTAGGCCGAAACGGTCTGCCGCATGTTGTGCGTTATGGAATACATAGGAAGTTGTTTGATAAATGGGTACTGCACGTGCGTCGGTTGCGGGATCCGGTTGTTCTTGTCCTACATGAAGTTGTAATGTCTCGAAATGTAACTTCTTTGTTGCCATAGTCATCTTGTTTATTTAGTTCTTATTCTGTTGGCAAATGTATGATGTGTGTGCTTTTTGGACAAGATTCGTTGAGAATATAGAAAATAATACTATTTTTAGGGCTATAAATAGAATACATCTTCGGCGAAGGACGCTGGGGAATCAATCCGATAGAATTTTTTTCTTATGAATGTTTCAGATAAGTTAGACAAGGTGGATCTGCAAATCCTCCGAACGTTACAAGATAATGCCCGGTTGACTACGAAAGAGTTGGCGGCAAGGGTCAGTCTCTCGTCAACCCCGGTGTTCGAGCGTTTAAAACGTCTTGAGAATAGTGGATATATAAAGAAGTATATAGCGGTACTAGATGCGGAGAAGCTGAATCAAGGCTTTGTTGTCTTTTGTAGCGTGAAATTGGTTCGGCTGAATAAGGATATAGCTTTTGAGTTTACCCGGATTATTCAAGAAATCCCCGAGGTAACGGAGTGCTATAATATTTCAGGCGATTATGATTACTTATTGAAGATACACGCTCCCAATATGAAATATTATCAAGAGTTTATTTTAAATGTGTTAGGAACGATCGATAGTTTGGGCTCGTTGAGAAGTACTTTTGTCATGGACGAGGTTAAACACGACTATGGGATCCATATTTAAGCAGTAGATATTCTATTTTTGTCTTTTGTTAGGGTTTCCTTCCAAATATTTGTATATATTTGTGGCTATACAGTATAAAAATGGGAGGTGTAAAACCATGGACGATACAAAGGACACAAAAGATATAAAAGAAACGGGCGAGGCTGCGTCCGTTCTCTCTGCGGACGAACAGATGATACAAGATGGGTTCAATGCGTTGTTGAACGATTATTTGAAGTCAAACCACCGCCGTAAGGTCGAACGAATCACGAAAGCTTTTAATTTCGCTAATCAAGCGCACGCCGGAGTGAAACGGCGTTCCGGCGAACCTTATATAATGCATCCTATCGCCGTGGCTCGTATCGTGTGCCGGGAGATGGGTTTGGGCTCTACCTCTATTTGCTCTGCGCTATTGCATGATGTCGTGGAAGATACCGAGTATACGGTGGAGGATATCCGGGATATGTTCGGAGACAAGATCGCCCAGATCGTGGATGGCTTGACGAAGATATCCGGTGGCATTTTTGGGGAACAGGCCTCGGCTCAAGCCGAGAACTTCCGTAAGTTGCTGCTGACTATGAGTGACGATATACGGGTGATTCTAATCAAGATCGCAGACCGTCTTCATAATATGAGGACTTTGGGTTCCATGCTTCCCGCCAAGCAATTTAAGATCGCGGGTGAGACTCTTTATTTGTATGCTCCTCTGGCGCATCGTCTGGGTCTCTTCTCGATCAAGACGGAGCTGGAGGATTTGAGTTTTAAATATGAGCATCCGCAAGAATACGATTTCATCAGCGCTAAGTTGAAAGCGACGGAAGAGAGCCGTAATAAATTATTCGAGCGTTTCGCCGCCCCTGTGGACGAGAAGCTGAAATCGATGGGACTTCAGTATGAGATGCGTGCCCGTGTGAAATCGGTCTATTCCATTTGGAATAAGATGGAAAGCAAGGGTGTCGCTTTCGAGGATATTTATGATATTTATGCGGTCCGCATTATTTTTGACCCGCTTCCCGGTGTGGACGAGAAAAACCAATGTTGGGATATCTACTCGGCTATTACGGATATTTACCGGATTCGTCCCGACCGTATCCGTGATTGGGTGAGCCGTCCGAAAGCGAACGGTTATCAAGCGCTTCATCTGACCGTTATGGGACCGGATGGACAATGGGTAGAGATCCAGATCCGTAGCCGCCGTATGGATGATATCGCAGAGAAAGGCTTCGCTGCCCATTGGAAATACAAGGAATCCAACGTGGAGGAGGATACGGAATTGGATAAATGGATACAAACCATTACCGAGATCTTGGAGAGTCCGGACCCGAATGCGCTGGATTTCTTGGATACGATCAAACTGAACTTATTTACTTCCGAGATATTTGTTTTCACTCCGAAAGGAGATATAAAGACATTGCCCCAAGGGGCTACCGCCTTGATTTCGCTTATGCGCTTCACTCCGATATCGGTAATAAATGTATTGGCGCTAAGGTAAACCATCGTTTGGTGCCATTGAGTCATCCGCTGTCCAGTGGAGATCAGGTGGAGGTCTTGACTTCCCGCTCTCAGGAGCCGCAACCGGAGTGGTTGAACTTCGTGACTACCGCTAAGGCTCGTGCGAAGATCGATGCCGTATTAAAGCGTGTCCGTAAAGAGGTCGCTAAGTATGGAGAGATAAAAGTTCTTGATGCCTTCAAGCGTTCGGAGCTTGAGGCGAGTACATCCAATCTGGATAAATTAGGCATGTACTTTGGATTCTCGAAACGCGAGGAATTCTTTTATGCGGTAGAGAAGGGGGATGGTTTTGCCCGAGAATTTAAAGAAACTGTTGAAGGAGAAGACGGATAATGTCTTGTTTAAGTATGTGAAACAGGCGTTGGGTGTCGCTTCCAAGAAGGTGAAACAACCCGAAGAGGAGGAAGCCAAGAAAGAGAAGCCTAAATATGATAAGAAAAAGCCTTATTTATTGAAAGAGGAGGCTTTTGAGCGTAATTATGTAATTGCCGAATGTTGTAAGCCGATTCCGGGAGATGACTCTTTAGGTTTTATCAATGATGATGGAAATGTAGTAGTTCATAAACGTTCCTGCCCGATCGCCATGCGCTTGAAAAGTAGCTTTGGCGAACGTATCTTGAATACGGTTTGGAGCAGCCATATGAACGCTTCTTTTGAGGCCACGCTAGAGGTGAAAGGTATAGACTCGATAGGCGTATTGAATACGATTACGAAAACGATTTCCGAGGATTTCAACGTGAACATCATGCGCTTGCTGATCGAGGCGAAAGACGGCGTGTTCGAAGGTAAGATAAAGATGAAAGTTCATGACGTAGAAGATATCCAGAAAATGTGCGTGACTTTGTCGAAGATACAGAATATTAAATCTGTCGGACGTGTAGCGGATTAAGTGTAGCGAAGTGCTTCGCTACACTTTTGTTTTATAAAAGCTTTATCAGCCGACAATCAAATAAGTTATATAAGCTATATAACAAGCGATCAATAGGATTCCCTCCGGCCTAGTGATGGTCCGTTTCTTGAAGAAAAGGCCAAAAATATAAAGCAATACGCATGAACCGATCATGACGCCCAAATCCAGATTGGTAATGCCTTGTATGTTCATCGGCGTGATTGTCGCGCTACAACCTAATACGAAGAATATATTGAAGAGGTTGGAACCGATAACATTTCCGATCGCCATCTCCGGGTTCTTCTTTAATGCGGCCACGACGGAAGTCGCTAACTCAGGAAGAGAGGTTCCTCCGGCCACTAAAGTCAAACCGATAATAGATTCGCTGACACCCAGTCCACGGGCGATACCAGAAGCTCCATCCACGAAAAATTGTCCTCCGTAAATCAAACCAGCCAATCCACCAATGATGAATAAACTCGCTTTCCAAATGGGCATTATTTTAATCGTGCTCTCTCCATTTTCCTTTCCATTATGTGCGATTGCGAATGTATAGCCAAGGAAAATGGCGAAGAAGCATAATAGTAACATTCCATCGCTACTACTGATACTATTTTGCGACGCACCGTTGATCAAAACGTCATTTGCGCAAATAAATAATACGATTGAGGCAAGCACGCAAAGAGGGATCTCTTTCCTCAACGTACCTTTCGTGACGCTGATCGGTACGATAGCGGCCGTACAGCCGACAATCATCAATGCGTTAAATATATTGCTTCCTACTACATTACCAATAGCGATATCTGAGCTTCCTTTCAAGGCGGATACGACACTGACCGTTAATTCCGGTGCGGAAGTCCCAAACGCCACAATAGTTAGCCCGATTACTAAGCTGGAAATATTGAAGCGTTTGGCTACCGAGGCGGCACCATCTGTCAAGGCGTTAGCCCCGACTAAAATTAGTAGTAAACCGCCAATTAGTAATACGATATCCATTAGTCTTTAGAATGGCAAATCATCAATAGGATTGGCCGGTCCGAAATCAGGAGCGGATGAGGCTGGAGCCGTAGGAGCGGAAGCCGGAGCGAAATTATCCGGAGTTACTCCCATCGGAGCGGCTTGAGAAGCTGCCGCCATCGGACGGTCTACTTTCCATGCGTTGATACTGGTGAACCAGCGGCCTTGGTACTCACGGCTGTCAATGTCGAAAGAGACTGTCAATTCCTCGCCCGGCTGAATGGCCGCTTGAGCGATCTTATCCGCTCCGAATATCTGGAAGCATACTTTCTTGGGATATTGATCGTGTGTCTCTAATACGTACTCTTGTTTTTTCCATTCGTTTCCGGCTTTGCTGACACCGCCTACTTCCGGTAGGACTTGAATAATTTTTCCTGTAATTTCCATGTCTTGTATTTTATTTACTTATGTTTTATTTAATTGGGGACGAAGGTACGGTTTTGTTCTGGTTTTATCAACAGAATAATCACACTTTCGGGGCAAAAGCATCGAATGCGTCTTTCATAGCTAACAGCTCTTCTTTGATTTGTTTCAGGCGGTTTACGATCTCTTCTTGCCGGATCGTCGTCTCTTTATTGTCCTTCAGTTTTTGCCGTGCGCCGGCCAAGGTCATCCCTCTCTCTTTAACCAGATGGTAGATGAGGCGTACCGCGTCGATATCCTCCTGCTTATAAAAACGGGTACCTTTGCTCGTCTTCCTTGGATTGATGATATCGAACTCCTTCTCCCAAAAGCGAAGGGTGGACTCGTTCACGTCGAACATCTGCGCCACCTCGCTGATGGAAAAATAGAGCTTGAGATCTTTATTCTTTTTAGACTCATACTGCTAATGAAGTTTAATCCATAACCTGACCATGATTCTCGGCAATCTGGATCATACGGTCGTATTCCTCAGGTGAGAGATCCATGTAATAGTATTTGGACGGATTATCATGCTTTCCTCGTACGATTACCTCATAATGCAAGTGAGGGCCGGTAGATTTCCCGGTATTTCCAACCTCGCCAATCACCTCTCCACGAGTAACCTTTTGTCCGACACGTTTCTTGAACTTACTCATATGACCGTATAACGTCTGATAGCCGTAGCCATGATCGATAATCAAACAATTTCCGTATCCCTGTTTCCAAGCGGCGAAAGTGACAACGCCATTACCTGTCGCATAGATCTCCGTTCCCACTTTAGCCGAGAAATCCATTCCGGAATGGAAACGAGGTGTACGGTAAATCGGGTCGATACGTACGCCATAGCCGGAAGCGGTACGACGCAGATCCTTATTGGAAATCGGCTGGATCGCCGGGATACATTTACTTCTCTCTTCTTGGTTCTTTCCTAGGGAGATCAGTTCTTCCAAGGAATTGGATTGGATATATAATTGCTTACGTAGCATATCCATCTTTTGGGTCGTGGAGACAACAAGCTCCGGATTGGACAGGCTCATCAAATGCTCGTAACGGTTTGTCCCTCCAAACCCGGCTTTCCGAACGGACTCGGGGATGGACTCGGCTTGGAAGATCGCCCGGTACAGATTCTCATCACGCTGTTGGATATCATCCAATACGTCCAACGCGTTATTTAAGCGAAGGGAAAGTACCTCGTATTGAGTTTGCAATAGGCGGTTCTCCTTACGTAACTGAGATTCCATTGGAGAGTCCACCAAATGCATCATGACGAAAAAAGTGGCTACGCCGAACGCTATTCCGGTGCTTAAATGGCGGAGAACGGTGAACAGCCGGTCTTTGCTAGATGGGTATACACGCTCATAATTGAGTGTGTTCGGATTGTATAAATAGTATGTTTTTGCGACTTTTAAAGAGTTTCATCTACATTTTTTGTTATCTGAATGCACGCAAAAATAATAATTTGCAGTACTTTTTGCAAATTGTTTTTCAGAATATTAACGAGAACTATATAAATAGATTATGTTGACAGCAAAAAGAAATCCGTGAATCCTTCAAGCAATTCTTCTTCGCTTCTAAGGAACACCAGATCGTGCCTTCCGCTCCAATGGTGGTAAAGGGTGACCCCACGTTGATGTTTACGAACGCGGAATGAATCAGTTTAAAGATATTATCTTGGGCAACGTGCCCCGTAAGTATCCTCGTGTCGCGGACTCTCAGAAATGTCTTCGTGTTAGCGGTAAGCATAACGATTTAGAGGAGGTAGGGCATGATACCTATCACCATACGATGTTTGAGATGCTCGGAAACTGGTCGTTCGGAGATTATTTTAAGAAAGAGGCGATCAACTGGGCTTGGGAATACTTGGTAGAGGTATTGAAGCTGAATCCGGAGCGTTTATATGCCACCGTATTCGAGGGAAGCCCTGCTGAAGGCTTAGATCGTGATAACGAAGCTGCTGGTTATTGGGAGCAATATTTACCGAAAGATCATATTCTGAACGGTAACAAACATGATAACTTCTGGGAAATGGGGGACACGGGTCCTTGCGGTCCCTGTTCCGAGATCCATATCGACCTTCGTTCGGACGAGGAGCGTGCGGCGGTCAGCGGCGCCGATATGGTAAATAAGGATCATCCGCAGGTAATCGAGATCTGGAACCTTGTGTTCATGCAATTCAACCGCAAGGCCGACGGCTCTTTGGAACCGCTGCCGGCTAAGGTGATCGATACCGGTATGGGATTCGAGCGTCTGTGTATGGCATTGCAGGGTAAGACCTCAAATTATGATACGGACGTATTCCAACCGATTATCAAGGTAATCGCGGGAATGGCGGGTACGACTTACGGTACGGATAAACAGCAAGATATCGCTATGCGTGTGATCGCCGATCACATCCGTACGATCGCTTTCGCTATCACGGACGGACAGTTGCCTTCCAACGCTAAGGCCGGTTATGTAATCCGTCGTATCTTGCGGCGTGCCGTTCGTTACGGTTATACGTTCTTGGATCGCAAGGAAAGCGTTTATGTATAAGCTTTTGCCCGTATTGATCGAGACGATGGGCGACGCTTATCCGGAATTGATCGCTCAGAAAACTTTGATTGAGAAGGTTATCAAGGAGGAGGAAGAATCTTTCCTTCGTACCTTGGAAACCGGTATCCGTTTGCTGGATAAGAAAATGGAGGAGACGAAGGCTGCGGGCAAGACGGTCTTGAATGGCGTAGATGCCTTTACATTATATGATACCTACGGATTCCCGTTGGACTTGACGGAATTGATTCTTCGTGAGAACGGCATGGAAGCCGATATCGAGGAGTTCAATAAGGCTATGCAGAAGCAGAAAGAGCGTGCCCGTAACGCCGCCGCTATCGAGACAGGCGACTGGATCACGCTGAAAGAGGGTGAATGTAAGTTCGTGGGTTATGATTTGTTCGAATGCGAGGCAGAGATCTTGCGTTATCGCCAGATCAAACAAAAGAATAAAGTATTATATCAGATCGTTCTGGATCAAACTCCGTTCTATGCGGAAATGGGTGGACAGGTCGGTGATACGGGTTGGTTGATCGCCGACGACGAGAAGATCGACGTGATCGATACGAAACGTGAGAATAATTTGCCGGTTCATTTGGTAGCGAAACTACCGAAGGACGTAACGGCTACATTTACCGCAAAGATCAACGTGAAAAAGCGTATCCAGTGTGAGTGTAACCACTCTGCCACGCACCTTTTGCATGAGGCGTTGCGTGAGGTATTAGGTACGCACGTAGAGCAGAAAGGTTCGTATGTTTCGCCTGATTCTTTACGTTTCGACTTCTCTCATTTCCAGAAAGTGACGGACGAGGAAATCCGTAAGGTGGAAATATTGGTTGGAGAGAAGATCCGTGCGAACTTCCCGTTGGAAGAGCATCGCAATATGCCGATCGCCGAAGCAAAGGCGCTAGGGGCTATGGCTTTGTTCGGTGAGAAATATGGCGATGAGGTACGTGTCGTGAAATACGGAAGCTCCGTGGAGCTATGTGGTGGTACGCATATCCCGGCAACCGGTATGATCGGTTCTTTGCACGTGATAGGAGAGAGCTCTATCGCCGCAGGTGTCCGTCGTATAGAGGCGGTTACAGCCGAGGGCGCCGAGCAATTCGTATATGCCCAGCAAGATCTGATCCGTGAGTTGCGTGCGTTGATGAACCATATGCCGAATTTGGCGCAAGCGATGAAAAAGTCTATCGAGGAGAACGCGGAGATGAAGAAACAGATCGAGGATTATATCCGTGAGAAGTCTATGCGATTGAAAGAGGAGATCGTGGCGAAAGCTTCGGAGAGCAACGGTATCAAGGTTATGCAATTTGTAGGCAAGGCAAATGCGGACGCTATGAAGAACGTGGCTTTCCAGATCAAGGCGGAGACAACCGATAGCTTTGTCTTTGTTGCCGGTATCATTGACGATAACAAATGCACGCTCATGCTTATGTTAAGCGATGATTTGGTGAAAGAGGGCTTGCATGCCGGTAAGATCGTAAAAGAGGCCGCTAAGCATATCCAAGGCGGTGGTGGTGGACAACCCCATTTCGCTACGGCCGGCGGTAAGAACATGGAGGGCCTTTCTATTGCGGTTGGTGCTGTGAAAGAGGCTGTTGGAGTACAATAAAATCGGTTCGGAAGAAATTGACTTTTCTTTCGGACTTAATGATAGATTCCTTCGGATCGAATAAGAATTCCATCCGAAGGAATTTTTTTATGTCGTTTTGATAATCGGAATACATGTTTTACCTTTGTGGTCTAAGGTTTTAAATAAAAAAGATATGTCAGAGCAAAAAGTGGTTATTTGCAAGGACCTGAAATCGGAACTGCAAGATTTTCTCTTCTCTCTAAAATACGATAAGTTGTTCATCCTTATGGATACGAATACCAAAGAGAAATGTTTTCCCTTGGTAGAGGATATACCGGCCTTTCAAAAGGCGCCGATTCTCGTGATGGAAGCGGGTGATATGAATAAGGGTTTTGTCTCTTTAGCCCAGATATGGACAGCTTTGTCGAATGAGGGGCTTCCCGTAACTCCTTGCTGGTGAATTTGGGTGGCGGTATGATTACGGATATGGGTGGTTTTGCCGGCGCTACTTTCAAGCGGGGCATCCGTACGATCAATATCCCTACGACCTTGATGGCGTCCGTCGATGCTGCGGTTGGCGGTAAGACAGGTATAAACTTCAATGGGTTGAAGAACGAGGTCGGTTCTTTTTATCCCCCCCTTGTGTGTATTCATCGATTGCGATTTCTTGCGCACGTTGGATCGCGATAATATCCTTTCCGGTTATGCGGAGATGATCAAGCACGGGTTGATTAGTTCGATGGAGAATTATGCGTCTGTCATGCTTTTTGATATTGACACCATGAATTATTCGTATTTGAATAGTTTGGTAGGCCAGTCGGTCGCCGTGAAAGAGCGGATCGTAGAGGAAGATCCCAAGGAACAAGGTATTCGTAAGGCATTGAATTTCGGTCATACGATCGGCCACGCTTTCGAGAGCTTGTCTTTCCTGAAAATGCGTCCGATCTTGCATGGTCATGCGGTAGCGGCGGGTATCGTGAGCGAGCTTTACCTCTCGCATAAGCAGTGTGGCTTCCCGATGGAGAAATTGAGTCAAGTCGTTTATTATATAAAAGAGTATTATCCGGCGCTCTTCTTTGACTGCACGGACTACGATACCTTATATGAGTTAATGACACATGATAAAAAGAATGAGGGCGGTATCATCAACTTCACTTTACTGAAAAATGTAGGAGATGTCCGTATCAACCAATCGGTCACCAAGGAAAAAATCTTGGAGTCTCTTGATTTTTATCGTGAAAGTTTTGGCATTTAACGGAAAAAACTACCTTTGCACCCGTAAAATAAAAGCGGGATGTAGCTCAGCCCGGTTAGAGTACGCGTCTGGGGGGCGTGTGGTCGCTGGTTCGAATCCAGTCATCCCGACTAAAGCTGAGTGGTAAGGAGTTAAGTGATGAACTTAGCTCCTTATTTTTTACATACCTATCAGACGAGCTTTCTGTGAAATGAAAGCTGAACTTAACTTAACGAATTTAGTTGGCTACTTTATTGCCCTGGTACAAAAAAGGGGTGGCTCGGTTGGAAAAGTGTAATTCTGTTATATCGCAAAGCTAAATCAGGAAAAGACAGAAGCGTTGTAGCCTCCCGGAAAGAATTGCGGATTAAGATAATAACGGCAATCGCTTTCCGCCGAAAGGACAGTAACGGAATAAATGCGATGCATGATATTCGGAAGGCTTTTGAAAAAGAACAAGCCCCGGTAGCGTATACGCTACTGGGGACTTTTGTCTTTCAGACCTTAGAGAATGGCATGGGATAAATTCCATGCTTGTACGTGCTTTATTCCTTCTTTGGAAGGAAGCGGCAGATCATCGAGCGAGACAACGATCTTCTCGTAATTATCCTCAATGGCCTCTAACGAGGCATATTCCCGTTCGATGGTTTCTTTGTCGATTAGTAAATAAGTGGATTGGAGATAGATAACCCTCTCTCCTTTGATAGCGACGAAATCCACCTCTTTGTTCTTTATGCTGCCTACGTATATTTGATAGCCGGCCCTTAATAAATCTAGATAAATGAGGTTTTCTAGTTTATATCCAATGCCATAGCCGAAGCCTTGATATAAATAATTGTTGAAACCTAGGTCATTGATGTAATACTTACAATTCCCAGCGATGGTCTCCTTTCCCTTGATTTGGTATTTCTCGACTTTATGTACCAAAAAAGTGTCCTCTATGTAACTAATGTAGGAGGCGATCGTATCATAGCTGGTCTTCCTTCCCGAGCTCTTGAAATAATTGGTGATATTCCGAATTGATATTAAATTAGATGCGTTATTTACCAGATAGACAAAAATGTCCTCAAGCAACTTAGCGTCTTTTATGTTTTGTCTTTGTATGATATCACGTAGTAATACGGTGTCTTTTAATGCGGATATATAATTTCTTTGTACTTCTGGTTGAGATAGATGGTATAATTCAGGCATACCACTACTTTGCATATATTCTAGGTAGTGTACCTTGTTGTTTTCTTTTTGGGTGATTCCAAGAAACTCTGTGTATGAAAAAGGATAGATGGCAAATTCCACATAACGTCCGGCTAATAACGTGGCGAGTTCTCCAGATAGCATTTTAGAGTTGGAACCACTGATGAATAACTCATATTCGGCGGTATAGTCCTGTGAGTATGAGTTGGCGAAGCGTTCCCATCCCTCTACATTTTGGATTTCGTCAATGAACAGATAGATACGACCTCGAGGATTTATTTGTTTTAAGTAGAGATTAAACAGGGAATCAAGATCTTCATTGGTTTTCAAAAAATAGAAGGCGGATAGCTCACAGTTAATGAAGAATATATTTCGGGGATTTACTCCACTATTGGCGAGATGGCTAGCTAACTGACGAAGGAGATAGCTTTTCCCTACACGTCGCTGTCCTACCAAGACTTTGATTAATCTGTTTCCGGTGTAGGATAATATCCTATCTAAATAATCTTGCCGTTTATAGCCTGTTGGAAAATCGTTTCCACCCCATAGGTTATACTTCTCTAATGTCTTAAATCTATCGTCCATACTCGAAACTTTTGCGTAAAAGTACAAAAGTTTCGAATGAACTCGAAACTTTTCCCGTTAAGAATAGGATATACCCTCAAAAAAATAACGGCAACCGCCTTCCGCCGAAAGCCAAGTTGCCGTTCAAAGTTAGGAATAAGGTTTGGTTTGTTCCTTTGTAATGATTCTAACATTAATATGTAATGAGAGTTTTCTACATTTTATCGATACAAAAGTAAATGCCACTTGTTACGATTTGATTACGGGAGTGTTACATTTTTAGTAAAGGTCTCGCCAAATCGGTTGATAACCTTGATCTGTACGTCTTTGACTCCGGCAGAAGGGTGGCAACGGAATAAGTGCGATGTATGATATCCGGAAGGTTTTCCGTGCATGTCGATATAGTCTTGGTCTTCATCATCGAATTGCTCCATGCGACCTTTCTCTATGCCGTTTTCGCTCCATGTAACTTGGTAGGTCGGGTCCCAATCCCATACGTTCACCACTAGGTAATCCGCTTGCGATTTGAACTCATTCGGCTTATAAACCCTGAATTGATAATCCGAATCATGGCCGGTTGCCTTATAATACCAAGTAGCGGTATTCCCTTTCACCTCAACGACCAGATAACCGTTCGGGGCGCCGCACCGGTTTACATGGCCGGCCCACCAAGCTCCGCAAGCGGCTCCGATATTATGCTCGTACAGATTCGGTGTGACTTGGTTGTTCTCGAAGAAATGCGTATGCCCGGCGAAGATATGGACATTATAAGGGCCGACGATCTCTTTCAGGCTTTCAGCGTCCTCGGCGTTTCCTCCCCCTTTATCCGTCTGGTTGAATACCGGGGCATGTACGTTGATAAATACAAGTGTCCCGGGTTTAACGTAACTCAGGTCGTTTTTCAGCCATTCTAGTTGTTCCTTTCCGAAGCGTTCGTCATATTTCTTGTCTTTATAATAATCAATATCTTTTAAGGTGATGATATGTGCATCCCCGACATTGAACGAATAATTGTAAGGGCCGAAATGATCCTCGTAGATACGCTCCGCGTAGCTCTCCTCGGTTACCTTTTGATTGGATAAGGCCGGATAACGTAAGTCGTGGTCGTGATTGCCGATCACGGAGAACATCGGGATGCCTAAGACCGAGACCGCTTCCTTATAAGGAGTGAATAAATCCATGCGATCCCAAGTAATGTCTCCCAGTGCCATACCGTAGACCTCTTTTCCTTGGTAGTGCTCTATAGTCTGCTTCAAGTCGGGGACGGTCTCTTCACGGAAACGTTTCATCTGCCGTTCGTCGATGGTCTGAGGATCGGAGATTGCCAAGTAGACAAACCCGTCGATTGGCTGTTTCCTAGGGGTGAGCGTAAAATCATGTTCATTGATCTCCTTACTTTTATCAAGTTGCTGATAGAAAAGATCCGGTATACCTTTTGTTTGCTCGATCTCATAGTCACCCGGTACGGAGAGGTAGACAAAGCGGCTTTTGTCCAGATTCGAATCTAGGCTATATTCTCCCCGCTCATTTGTTTGCGTGAAATTATAACCATCCGTAACGACTACGCCTTGTAGCGGTTTACCTGCCGTATCGGATACGGTGCCTCTTACGGTAGCGGCTTGCGCTATCCAAGTGGATAACGCAAGTAAAAGCGTGAATGATAAGAATTGTTTCTTCATCGTAATTTTTTTTATGATTTGAATATAGAATATGTTAGTTAGAATTTATAACGTACACCGATTTGAATCTGCCAAGGGTTTCCGTTCATATTGGATACACCCGTGTTTTTGTTTACGTTATATACGTATTGCTTCTTCTCCGCATCAAAACTCTTGATGGAGTAGATATTCTGCTTGCCTAGATTATGTCCGGCACCCCAGTCCTTGTTCAGCATATTCAGGAAATTGAAAAAGTCTATCGAGGCCTCGATGGAATGAGTCTTATAGATCTTGAAGTTCTTGTTCAAGCGCAAATCGAAAGTACCGTAGAAGCCATTTACGCCACCGTTACGCTCGGCAACCTTCCCATAGTTTTTACGGATATAATCTTTTACGCTCTTCTCCGCTTCCGGATTGTCCAAGATCGCTTGGATACCCTCACGAAGATATTGAGGCGTATTACTATCGTTCGGGTCATAAATATAAGCCAAGTCATTAGATGATACGAAATCACCGTTCATATTACCACTAACCGCTAAAGAGTAGCGGGTCCCACCGATCCCGGAGAAACGCAAGCCAACGCTGATCCCCCAGAAAGAAGGAGCCGTACCGTAGAATACGACCTTATGGCGGAATTGGTTGTCCGAGTAAGTCATGGTACTCAAATCACGAGGATCATCTTTTACCATCAAGGCTAGGGTCGCTGTATTCGCTACGTTTCCGTTGTAAGAGGTGTTATCCTTGGAATCGTTCCACGTATAGCTGAAAGAAAGTTCGCCATCCTTGAAATAACGCCAAGTTCCATCTACAACGAACGCGTATTGGTTGATTTTTCCATCGCTGATTAATTCCAGCACACGGCCTACCTTATCACTTTTACGTCCTTGCATCCAGTCGGTCGCTCCGTTCTCGGTATTGATACTCTCGGCGGGGACGAACACGCCACGATTCCCCTCTGCGGCGATACGGAAGTAAGGCTCGTCCACCATATTACGGTCTACGTACATATAATTATGGCGTGCCCAGTTGGCGTAAGCACTGATACCTACCCGCAAGCGATCGGAGAAGAAATGCGTGTAGCTGGCGTTCAACTTATATACTACCGGTACACGGGCATCCTTACTATTCATATTGATCGTGCTGATCTTTTGGATATTCGGGTTGTTGAATAAATCAACGCCCGGAGCGGTAGAAGGATCTTTGCGGTATGCCGGGAAATTCGGTGTCGGAACCAAATTGCCTTGTATATCCACGGACGCTACCTTCGTACCATCGAACAGCATATTGTTGATCATGGAATAGTTGTTTAAATCCGAACCGAAGATACCGGCGCCAAGGCGGATAATATCTTGATGTTTATCATTCACGTCCCACGTGAATTGAACGCGGGGTTGCAACTGGAAGGTGGAGATTACGTTGTCCGTACGTAAGCCTAGTTCGTCATAAACGGTCTGGTTAAAGTTCGCGTGGTTGAAATAGCGGGTATAATCCGCACGGATACCGGCCATGACCTCGAATCCGGTGAAAAGCTTCGTTTGTAATTGTCCGTAGATAGCGGAGTTCAAGGTATTCATCTTTACGGTAGGATCATCTACCAAGGCGATTTCCCGGGCATAGCGGTAAGGAGTCATATTCTCGAAATTATCCAATCCCGTGAAATAAAACCGTCCGTTCATCTCACTGCCGTAGAGTGATTTCATATTGGTGTACATGAAGTCCGCTCCGAATGTATAGTTGATGCGGTCCGTATTATAATACATATTGTCTACCAATTGAAGTACATTATCCTTGAAATGTTCGGGAGCGTAGCGTTGACCTCCAAGTTGGATGGAAGTGTACATGCTTTTGTCACCAGATATAGATTCCACGTTCTCTACGATTGCTCTTGGGATATTAGAGCTTGGCAATTGCTTGTTCGGGGTCGTGGCCTCGTAAACCAAGAAATGTTGAAGCTTCAACTCGTTGGTCAGCTTTGGGCTTAATACCGAGCGTAAGGTAGCGAGTAAGCTGTTGTTATGCGATTTGCGGTCGATCCAAACCTCGTAAAGATTGATACTGGAGTTATCGCTCTCGCTCTGTTTATTATCCTCGTTGATGAAATTATTGCGAATGGTTAACAAGTTGGTTGCGTTTAACTGCCAGTCGATACGTGCGAAGACCGCGTTCGTCTGCTTCTTCTTACCGAACTCCCCGAATTGAGGGTCATTTGAGACTCCGTATTTAGTACGGGCGATATTCAGATAACGGTCTAGCGTAGATTGAGTGACATTATAGCGAGACTCGTCCGCCGCCGTCTTGATATCCGCTATATAAATCGGACGGGAATCCTGTTGGTGATCCCATACGACATAGAAGTGCGCACGGTCTTTCACGATCGGGCCTCCCAAAGAGAAACCATATTGATAGGTAGAGAAGTCGGAAGTCGATTTATTTCCCCGTATATCATAGGAACTGGATAACCAATCGGCACGACCGAATCCGAATACACTTCCGGTGAAAGTATTGGTTCCTGATTTCGTGACAGCGCTCACGGTGCCGCCCCCGGAACGTCCGTTGGTCACGTCATATTGATTGGTTACCACCTCAAACTCGCGGACGGCTTCCATGGATATCGTATAAGCGCCGGAAGTCGTTCCGCTCGCTACGGTTCCTTTAGCCGTCATACCGTCGATGGTGTAATTCGTTGAGGATGATAATTGCCCGGCGATATTTCCTCCGCTACTCAATGGCGAGAGATCCATCAGGGATGTGAAGTTACGGCCGTTTACCGGAAGCTTCGTGATATTTTGAGCGGAGATAGATGTTGCCGCACCGATCTTCGGAACCATGTTCTTCAAGGAATTAGCGACTACCTCGACGGCTTGGATCTCCACCGATTCCTCCGCTAGCTTGAAATCCACTCGAAGCATATCCCCTTGGTTCAATGCGTATCCTGTCTTTTTCTGTTCCCCATAACCGATATAAGAAGCTGTAACGGTATAAGGAGAACCTAGCGGAAGCTGCTTGATGGTGTATTCTCCTTTATCGTTCGTGATAGAACCCGTGAAGAATCCGGTAGATTCATTCTTGACTTGGATCGTGGCTCCGATCACTGATTCCCCTTTATTATCCACGACCGTACCGGTGATAATGGCTTGCGTTCCTTGCGCGAATAGGAGAGCCGGTAAGCAATTAAAAAATAACAAACAGGCAAGTAACCTACAAGTAATTCGTTTGTTAAACATCCTCATAACAATCTTTTTAAAATTAAACCTAAATATCTTTTACGGCGCAAAAGTAAGTGTCTGGTTTTGCAAAGAGATTACATCCGTGTGTAGGTTTAAATAAAGAAAAAAGCCTAATGAAGGATATCCATTAGGCTCAACGAGAAAATTATAAATGTGTCTATAAAGAAGAAGGTTAGTCCTCATCCAAAGTCTTGATAATGCTAGATGCTATCTTGGATGAACTCTTGCGGCTGCTCTTTCTGAGTTTATCCGGATTCTCAAGATTCATACAGGTAAAGAAGTTATTCCCCCGATATACCTCGTTTTTATCTTTATCGAATAGGGTATAGCTGACGATATGGAAAAGTGTGCGCAACGGTTGGTCTTGCCATTTAAGATAATGCTGGTTTAATACCAGCAGATAATCAGCGTCGGCATTATCCAATACTTTTTGTAACTCTTCGGTCGGCACGGCTGAAAGATCGGAATAGCAATCCTCGCTCTCCCCGTTCACCTTGATCTCATTCAGTACCTGTCCGGTCACTTGTGTAGCGTTTGCCGGGATAAACTTACAATCTCCGTTCTTTACGGATGCGGCGATATTCTCGGCGATGATCGTATTATACGTTTGGTCGATACTATCCGCTTTCATACCGGTCTCTTCGGCGATCATCCCATTGTAGAAATAGTTTGATTTCACGTTATCGTGCAAACCTACGATGAGAATTTGCTTCGCATGATAATTGTCACCTTCCTTCTTACTTTCTTTAGCGTTCGCTGCTATAGAAGCTACGGCCAAAAAGAACATAACCGTAAAGATTCTGATTTTAAATAACCTTTCCATGATTCTTCTATTAAATTCTGTGTCTATTAATTTCGGAGGCAAAGATATTAGCGGGGTGTTGCAGGGATATTACGGTTGTATAAAGTAATGGTTACCGATAATCCCCCTGTACCGGCTTGGATATTAAAATCGTGGATTCGTTGTAAAGTCTATTCTACCGTGTGGATGAGTTCAATCAAAAGGCGGTTACCAAGAAACTTTAAGGAGATATAGAAACAAGGGTTGTTTTTAAGGTTCAAAGAACGCTAAAAACAACCCCCGTTATTTTTACTTATTATTCTCGATCCACTTGCGAGCGTTCACGAACGCCTCGATCCATGGAGTGACCTCGTCGTTCTCCTTACGGTCGGCGGGGTAATAACCGCACTGCCAAGGGAAGATCGCACGTTCGGGGTGAGGCATCATAGCTAAATGGCGGCCGTCCTTTGAGCAAACACCGGCAACGGACCAAGGAGAACCGTTCGGGTTGGCGGGATAGCCGTCGTAGTTGTATTTAGCGATGATGTTGTATTCCTTCTCCTCGTAGGGGAACTCGAACTTACCCTCACCGTGAGCTACCCAAACACCCAACTTCGTGCCGCTCAAGGAACCGAACATCACGGAGTTGTTCTTCGGGATCTCCAAGCTAACGAAGTTAGACTCGAACTTATGGGAATCATTGTGAACCATCTTATGCTTTTTCTCGTGCTCCGGATAAACCAAGCCTAACTCGGCCATCAACTGGCAACCGTTACAGATGCCCATGCTCAACGTATCTTTACGTGCGTAATAGTTGTCGATCGCTTTCTTGGCTTTCTCGTTATACAAGAAACCGCCGGCCCAGCCCTTGGCGGAACCTAATACGTCGGAGTTGGAGAAACCACCGCAGAATACGATGAAGTTTACATCCTCCAAAGTCTCACGTCCGCTAGCCAAGTCCGTCATATGGACATCCTTCACGTCGAAACCAGCCAGATACAAGGCGTAAGCTGTCTCACGCTCGCATTGCGTACCCTTCTCACGGATTACCGCGGCCTTGATGCCGTTCGGAGCGCGGCGTTCCGCAGAGAGTCCGTAAGAAGAAAGCTTTCCGGTAAAGTCCTTATGGAACTTGTACTGTACGGGCTGCATCTTATAGTTCTCGAAACGGTTTCCGGCACAAACGCTTCCGCTCTGCTTTACATCCAGCTTATAAGAAGATTCGTACCATACGTCACGCATATAGTCGATACCGAAGTGATATTGGATGCCTTCTTTCGATACCAATACGTGGCGCTCGTCGGTCGGTTTGGCGATGATGGCGAAACCTACGCCAGCTTCTTCCATCAACTTTTCGAATGCCTTTTTGTCCTTTACCTGAACCAAGATACCCGGATTCTCGGCAAACAGGATCTTCACGATATCACTCTCGGAGATCTTATCCAAGTTGACATCCAAACCACCCTCTACGTTGGCGAAGCACATCTCTAACAGGGCGGTGATCATACCTCCCGCTGAGATATCGTGTCCGGCAAGGATGAGTCTCTTCTCGATCGCGTCTTGTACGGCGTTGAAAGCGTCACGGAAGTATTCCGGATCTTTCACGGTAGGAACCTCGTTACCCAGCTTGTTCAAGGCTTGGGCGAAGGCGGAACCACCCAACTTCAAGGTATCGAAAGAGAAGTCTATATAATAAATGTATGTATTCTTGTCTTGAGCTACTACCGGAGAGACGATTTTCTTGATATCGCTAACCTCGGCGCCAGCGGAGATAATCACCGTACCCGGGGCGATCACCTTATCGTCGCCATATTTCTGCGTCATGGATAAGGAGTCCTTACCGGTCGGGATATTAATACCTAAGCTGCAAGCGAAGTCGGAAGCGGCTTGTACGGCCGTGTACAGACGGGCGTCCTCTCCTTCGTTGCGGCACGGCCACATCCAGTTGGCACTCAAAGAAACACCGGTCAACTTATCAGCCAGCGGAGCGAATACGATATTCGTCAACGACTCAGCGATAGCCATTACCGAACCGGCGGCCGGATCAACCATGGCTACCTGGGGAGCGTGACCGATGGAAGTAGCGATACCAGCCTTTCCGCGGTAATCCAACGCTACGGCACCTAAGTCGCTCAACGGCAATTGTAATTCACCTTGACATTGCTGGCGGGCGATCTTACCGGTTACGGAACGGTCTACTTTGTTTGTTAACCAATCCTTGCAGGCTACGGCCTCCAATTGAAGTACGTTCTCCAAATAATGGTGAAGTTCGGATTCTTTGTAAACAACTGGTTGATAAGATTCAGTGACCGTATGGTCTGTCATAACCGTTCTAGGCGGTTTACCGAACATATATTCCAGCTTGATATCGATAGGTTTTACGCCGTCCGCTTGTTCGAAGACAAACTTCATGTCGTTAGTAGTCTCGCCTACCACATACATCGGGGCACGTTCACGATCCGCGATACGTTTTACACGGGCTACATCTTCTTCTTTCATCAATAAGCCCATGCGCTCTTGGCTCTCGTTTCCTACGATCTCCTTCGCTGAGAGAGTCGGGTCACCAATCGGCAATTTGCTCATATCGATGTGTCCGCCGGTAGCCTCCACCAACTCAGACAAGCAGTTGAGGTGACCACCCGCACCATGGTCATGGATAGAGACGATCGGGTTCTCGTCAGACTCGGCGATCGCACGGATCACGTTAGCCGCACGTTTCTGCATTTCCGGGTTGGCACGCTGTACGGCGTTCAACTCGATACCGCTTGTATATTGCCCCGTGTTTACGGAAGAGACGGCTCCACCACCCATACCGATACGGTAGTTATCGCCACCGATCACGACCACTTTCTCGCCCGGTTCCGGATCGCCCTTCAAGGCATCGCGCATATTTGCGAAACCTACACCGCCGGCAAGCATGATTACTTTGTCGTAAGCGTATTTCTTATCGTTCTCCGTGTGCTCGAAAGTCAATAAAGAACCACAGATAAGCGGCTGGCCAAATTTATTACCGAAATCGGAAGCGCCATTGGAAGCCTTGATCAAGATCTGCTCCGGAGTCTGGTATAACCAAGGACGAGGGTCTAGGACTTTCTCCCATTCGCGAGCGCCTTCCGTACGAGGGTAAGAGGTCATATAGACCGCTGTTCCCGCTATCGGCAAGGATGCCTTACCACCGCCCAGACGGTCACGAATCTCACCACCTGTTCCGGTAGCGGCACCGTTGAACGGCTCAACGGTTGTCGGGAAGTTATGCGTCTCGGCTTTCAAGGAGATAACCGTCTTGATATCTTTTACGGCGAAGAAATCGGGTTTGTCACCGGATAGGGGAGCGAATTGCTCTACCGTCGGTCCTTCATTGAACGCTACGTTATCTTTATAAGCGGAAACCAATTTATTAGGGTTCTCGGCGGAAGTTTTCTTGATCAAGTTGAACAAGGAACTTTCTTTTTCCTCGCCGTCGATGATGAATACACCTCCGAATATTTTATGTCGGCAGTGTTCCGAGTTTACTTGGGAGAAACCGAACACCTCGCTATCGGTCAACTTACGTCCCAACTTCTGGCTTACCTCGTTCAAGTAAGCGATCTCCTCTTGGCTTAGAGCCAAGCCCTCTTGTTGGTTGTACACTTCCAAATCCTCAATGTAGACAATAGGATCCGGTTTTTTACTGATCGTGAAGATCTCCTGATTCAAGCCATTGTAGATACGTTGCAACATCGGATCGTGATCCGCATCGCCAGAAGAAACAGGAAAATATTCCTCAATACGGGAAATACCGGTCAGGCCCATGTTCTGGGTAATTTCAACCGCGTTCGTACTCCACGGCGTAATCATTTCCCGGCGTGGCCCTACGTACCAGCCTTCCAATGTTTCTGATTGAACAGGAGTCGCCTCGCTAAACAACCAAACCAGTTTTTGAGTGTCTTCAGGAGAGAAAGCGTGCGCGGCCTCTACAGCCAGCACCGTCTTTGTTGAAGATTGAAAGAATAGAATCATATCGTTGATTTATTAGTATTTATCACGAAATAACGAATAAGCCTCTTTTTTAGAGAGTGCAAAGATAATGATTTCCCGTGAATTATTATGTCAATACGTTTTAAAAGAAAAGAGGGCGGAACCTCCCGGTCTCGCCCTCTCATGTCCCCTGCATAGTAAAAAATAAGAGTGTGTCTATATTCTACCAGCCTGCGTTCTGTTGTGCGGCTAGCGTGGGGTTTCTTAATATATCATTCAATGGAATCGGCCAAATAAAGCGTTTATCCGTGTACGGGATGAACTGTTTGCTGTTGCCGAACCATTCAGCTTTCACTTCTCCACCAACAACGAATGCGCCTTGGTTCTTCACATTGTTATATTCGATTTTAGCGGGAATACCACCGGACGGCAGCAAGTCGTCAGCCGCTAAACGATGAATGTCTTCCCAACGGCGACCTTCACCTTGGAACTCAATGCGACGCTCCCAAAGGATAGCTTCCACCAGTGCTTTCGTGTTGGCGAAATCGCTTGCCTTATACGTCTGTGTAGCGGGGTCGGCCAAAGAACGGTCTCTTACTTGATTCAATTTCTCCAATGCGAGAGTCTTGTCTCCCGCACGTGCGGCAGCCTCGGCCTCGTTTAGCAATACCTCGGCATAGCGCAGGATCGGGGGCGTACTCTTCACGTGTTTGGGGATTCTGGTATTTATCACAGAAGTAATAATCGTCAGACGCACATAAAGGACGAGGTTACGACGCTTGTCATCCCCTTTCCAGAATTTGGAGTTGTAAAGGGTAGGGGATGTCGGGCACATCGCACGGCCACCTTCACGGGCAGACATCATAGCGGACATAGCTCCATTTACAGACCCGTTATCTTGAGAGTCATTCGGAATGGAGAATATAGATTCCTGATTGTCTTTGTAAGAAACGAAAGGAGTGGCTGGATTGGTTTCCAGAATGAAACGTCCGCCTTCCAGTTTCTTAGCTTCAGTAACTACCTTGTTCCAATCACGCATATGCAAATATACGCGCGTTTTCAATGCTATGGCGGCACCTTTGCTCGCCCGTCCGATCTTATCGGCATCGATAATGTCCGGAAGCATGCTTTCCGCATTATTCAAGTCGCTTAATATCTGATCGTAAGTATCCTTAACGGTAGAACGGCCTATGCTTTGTTGCTCAGCGAGTTGGCTGGGATCATTTACGGCTTTCGTATAAATAGGCATACCGTAGTTATTGTTACCTTCTACGTTGTAGGGCAAGGCATAATGGATCATCAAGTTGTGATAGGTTAACGCACGTAAGAACAGGCATTCTCCTTTGTACTGATTCCCTTTCTCTTCGGTTATGACACCCGCCGCTACCGCGCCTTCTATACCTGCGTATACCGTATTATAGCGGTTAATAGCCTCGAATGAGGTTTCCCACATCGCCACGTTATTAGCGGTAGTCAAATTATAGGTCGCGGAATAGGTATAATCATAGAATTGGGCGGTTAGGTTCATATCTTCACCGCGCATTTCGCCTTGCAATATACTGGCCGCTCCAAAAGGATAACCGCGTGCCCACCCAAAGTCATTCGGATCTACGTACATACCACATTGTGCGGCATCGTAAGCTCCGACTACGGCTAACTCGCAACGTTCTTCTGTCCCGTATGCCGTAAGCTCGGAGAATTTGTCAACAGGTTCAAGGTCTACGACGTCGCTTTCGCAGGCGGTGAACACGGGTAGCGAGAACAGGGCTGTCCCTAACGCTACTACTGAAATGTTTTTATATAATTTCTTGTATAACATAATTGTAACTTTTCTTAGTTTGTGAAATTAGAATGTAATGTTCGCTCCAAAAGTGAATGAACGTTGCTGTGGCATACCGTTCCAATCTACACCTAAACGAGAGTTTGTCTCAGGATCCAATCCGGAATAACCTGTGATAGTGAGTAAGTTCTGTCCTTGAACATAGAAACGAATCTTTGTCATGTTCAGTTTGGATACGACCGCCTTCGGTAGTGTATAGCCTAAAGCTAACGTCGATAGTTTTAGGTAATTGCCGCTCTCAACGAAGTGTGAATCCGTATATCCATCATTGAATAAGGAAGAGGCGTCTCCATAACCGATTTTTGGAGTCATGCCGTCACCCGGTTGCTCTGGAGAAATCCAGCGGCCTAAGATTTCTGTTCCATTGTTGGAGAAATCCATATTGAACAATGCGCTTTGACGAGAAGCGTTCATGATCTTATTACCTCCGGAGAAGCGGAAGAATACATTTAAATCGAAATTCTTGTAAGAAACTGTATTATTCCAACCTCCGTACCAAGTAGGCATAGATGAACCTAATACCTTACGGTCGCTAGCGTCCAAGGAAGAAGCCTTGGAGACATCCGAAGGATTGGAAGGATCATATTCCGCATAGTCGTAAGAGCCGAATGTGTCGAATTGCACTAATGAACCGTCCGCCTTACTCCAGATCGGATTACCGTTTGCGGCGTTTACGCCGTAATAATCATATCCATATAAAGATCTATATGACTCTCCTTCACGAATGATTGTGTAATTGTCTACGATGTCTGTTCCGCCGTATAAGCTCTTCACCGTGTTCTTAGCTGTGGAGAAGTTGAAATTAGTTTGCCAGTTCCAATCTTTGGTAGCGATGATTGTAGCGTTAACTGTCAATTCCATACCGGAGTTCTTGATCTTACCGATATTATCAAAATATGAGTTGTAAGGAATACCAGCGGTAGGTGCTGTAGGAACTTCCAACACCAAGTCTTTGGAGTTCTTTTGCCAATAAGCTAGCTCGAATGTCAGGCGGTTATTAAAGAAAGAGCCATCCAATCCGATATCGAAAGTCTCAGTTGTTTCCCATTTAAGCTGGCTGTTACCCATACGGTTCCAAGCGATAGCTGTATTCGATCCTGCTTTCTTTGCCCCATAAGTTCCCAGATAAGGGAAATAATTCCCTAGGTCAGAGTTTCCGATTGTAGCGTAGCTGGCACGGATACGTAAGTCGTTAAACCAATCATTAATAGTTGATTCGCTCCAGAATTTTTTCGCGAGAGATACGCCAAGCGGCTGATCCTCCCCAGAATGTACCCCAGCGGGTGTCTTTCGGAAGGCTGGATAAGCCGTCTGTGCGGACGGAGGCTCCGATATAATATTTACTATCATAGTTGTAATTCGCACGGAACATATAGGAGGCTAATCCCATAAACGTTTTACCTCCAGATACGAATCTCACCAAATGTGTTGGAAATGATATGGTCGGTGAAGAAAGCATCGGATATTTGTTGCACGGTTGCGTCCGTATATTCATATTCTTGATGGGTGTACTCTTGTACCGCTGTCGCCGTCAGATTATGTACATCATTGAATGTACGGTTAAAGTTGATTACGTTTTGCCAGTTCCAGTTCGTGTATGTGGTATTGATTTCTTCCAATAAGCCGCCATAGCCGTATCCGTCTCCTGATTCCGGGTTCCATACCATGAAATCTTTAACATTCGAGATGTCTAAGCCAGCTTGTGTCTTTAAAGTCAATCCGTCCATGAATGTGATTTCAGCCCATCCACCACCTAATACACGGGTATTGGTCGTACGGTTTACGTTATTGTCTAATGCCCAGACGATATTCTGGATACCATTATCAATATAGGAAAGGTTGCTTCCGCGACCTAATGTCTTACGGTTTTCAGCGTCGATATTGTAACCAGTAGGATCATCCGGATTGAATACAGATACGTTTGGAAGCATACGAGTGCCGGCGAAACCTACGCCACCCAATGAATTCTCGTCATTCATGACACCATTAACCCGGGTACGGGTCATCTGGCCATTTAATCCGATGCGTAACCATTTTGTCGCTTGTTGTGTCAAATCTGCCTTTAAGCTCAAACGGTTTAAGTCATTGGCGCGAATGATACCTTCTTGTTCCGTGAAACCTAATGATACATAATATTGGCTTTTATCCGTACCACCACTGGCGGATAAGCTATGATTGTGCTGGAAACCTGTACGGAAAATATAATCATTCCAGTTTGTGTCCGGTCCGTTCGGATCGTAAACAGCCTGTCCTTTCATTCCCCAGTTCTCATATTTCTCGTTAGCGATAGTCACGAAATCCTTCGCTCCCAGAAGATCATGCAATTTAGCTGCGCTGGCTGCGCTTACATAACCATCGTAAGTTACTTGAGTACGTCCCTTGGAACCTTTTTTAGTTGTGATCAATACAACTCCATTTGCCGCACGGGAACCATAGATAGCGGTAGCCGCACCGTCTTTCAATATTTCAATAGATTCGATGTCATTCGGATTAATATCTGACATCGCATTGTAAGAAGCGTAAGCCATTCCTAAGCCGGTTTTTCCATCGGCGTTATCACCGGTGGCGATCGGCATGCCATCTACGATAAATAACGGCTGAGAGTTTGAACTGATCGTACTCATACCACGGATCTTGAATTGAGGGCCGCTTCCCAATACGCCACTAGGAGTCGTAACCTGTACACCAGCGGCACGTCCAGCTAATTGAGAGTCGAAAGACGCTGTTGCCAAGTTGCTTAAGTCTTCACCTCCTACTTTAGATATGGCACTCGTCACATCCTTTTTTTTCTTTGAGTTCCGTAACCGACAACCACGACTTCATCCAAGTTCTGAGAGTCAGACTCCATCGTGACTTTAATGATTGGTTTTACTGCCACTTCCACAGATTTCATACCGATGTAGGAAACGATTAGCTTTTCGCGTTAGAAGGAACATCCAAGGTGAACGCTCCGTTGTAATCCGTTACAGTACCGGTAGTAGTACCAGCTACTACGATAGAGGCTCCAATGATAGGTCCATCGTCTTCCGCCGAGATAACCGTACCGGTCACCTTCGTGGTCTGAGCCGTTTCGAACGCTATACTTGCGAACAAGCATAGTAATAGATAAGTCAACCTTTTCATAGACACATACTTTTTGTTTAATTTGTTAATAAATAGATCGTTGTAATCAATTGTTGCCACTTAGTCGATTGACTTAGTTTCCGAAGAACTTCATGAGGGTAAGGTACTTTGGTGTTACTTCCTAGCATTGATGCGGGATTGAGTTAAAAAACATGCATATTAATACTATATATTAATACTAGAATGTATTAAATTAACATATAACTTAAAATAATCCGTATTGACAAAGTTCCGTGTAAGTTTATTTTTATTGTCAATATGTTTGTTTATTGCAAATATATCTTTATATTTGCCGTACAGCCATTAAAATAAAATGCTTGCTGTAAATAGTACAATTAGACATAACAGATGTTTACATAGGTTGTATGTTCTATAATTTATTAATATATTTGTAATAATTAATAAATATTGAACGGAAAAGTGATTTAGTTCTTCGGAGACTAAGGTGTTTCATAAATACTATCTAATGTATTTAAATAAAAAAGAGTATCTAATTAAAGATACTCTTTAGATATATGTGAATAGAGTGACCTATTTTGATTTTTATAGGCTTTTCGGAGGATATAATGCGTCCCACCACTCCGGTTGATCTTTCAACCACTTAGCAAACCATGCGTAAATCGTGTTATTCCACAAGATACGTTTGTCGTAATCCAGTATATGGTGGTTCTCTCCTTCTACCTGAACAAACGCTGTAGGCTTACCCAATAATTTTAATGCGGTAAACATCTGGATGCTCTCTCCAATCGGAACATTCGTGTCTGCGGTTCCATGTAAGAACAAGATCGGGGTATTGATCTTGTCCGCATTAAACAGCGGACTTTGTAAAGTGTACATATCCCGGGCATTCCATGGATAACTGTTAGCGCTAGCCAACGAGCTGTATGAATATCCCCAGTAACCTTCTCCCCAATAGCTGGTGATGTCGCTGATTCCCGCGTGAGACATGGCCGCTGCGAATATATCTGTTTTTGTTTGTAGGTATTGAGTCATGAAACCTCCGTATGAAGCCCCCATGCAACCGATTTTCTTCGTGTTGACAAAAGGATGCTCCTCACAGAACTTTTTCGTGCCTTCGATGATCTCGTCAGCGGTAAGTTTACCCCATGCGTTGACATGGCGTGCGGAGAACTCTTGACCGAACCCAGTCGCTCCACTGGGCTGTATGATGTAGACGATGTACCCTAAGCCGGCGTATACATGCGAAGGATAACGGCTTTCCATCACCCGGGCCGTAGGAGTTGTTCCTCCGTAATAATTCACGATCATCGGATATTTCTTGGTCGCGTCAAAATGAGGAGGGAGATAGAAGCGGCCGTAAATCGTATCCCCTTGGGCGGAAACGAAATTCCAATCTTGCACTTCTCCTAAAGTGACGTCTCTCAAGATCTCTTTGGAGAGATCGATCAAGGAGGAAGAGGCGTCGTTTTTCAAGTTATAGGTATAAAGCCTTTGGGAATTGGAAGCGCTTAATCCGAAATAAACCATTTCGAAAGCTTGATTGGCGATGGAGTAATCGGAGATGACATCTTCCTTGGCTTGAAGTTGCTTAATCTTTCCGTTGGACGGGTTTAGACTATACATGCGAACACGGTCCTTATCTTTCGCCGTGATATAGATTTGTTTATCGAGGGCGTTCCACTTGTAGGAATCGACAGAGGGGTCAAAATCTTTCGTAAGCGGCTTTATACTTTTATCTGCTATATTGTATAGGAATAATTGCCCGTCGCTCGTATTCGATGTCTGTCCTTCTTTGATCTTTAATCCGATACCATCGAAAGCCTCTCCAGACGCGTCAACGAGTAATTGGGTGGCATCCGGGGAGAAAACAGCACGGCTTACGAATTTCTCACCTTTTATAAGGGTATCCACATGCATGGTTCGTAGATCCATCTTATATATATATGTACGTGAGAAAGGGCGCTCCGTTAAATTCGGTTCCCTGCGACTGAATAGCAGATAGTGGCCGTCTTGAGATATATCGTTGATGTAAGTAGAAGTATGTCCATAGGTGAGCCGTTGGAACAATCCGGTTCGCAGGTCATATTTATGGATAAACATACGGTTTCTCCATCCCGGTTGGCGATCATCCGGCACCAGTATCTCTTGGATCTCTTTTCGTTCTTGCGGTCCTTTCTCCCGTATGGAGAATAATAGATAGTCCTCGGTAGGTCCGAAACTGAAAGAACCCTCGGGCAATTGGCTGGCAAGGATGTTCTCCTTTTTATTGGTAGGGTCTAAGGTCACCAATTCCGTGCCTTTCATCCCTTTCCGGGTGTAATAGGCCAGATTGCTTTTAGGCATCCAGCGTAAGCTCTGTCCGTTCTCGAACAGTACGGAACCGGTAGCCTTGTCTAGTATCTGGGTAAATGAGGACTGCTTTCCACCGGGATAGGTTTCTTGATAGGAGACGATAATAAATTTTCCATTCGGGGACAGGCTGGCAGATTGGATGCGTTTACCATCAAATACATCACTTAATGTATAACGTTTCTCCGGATTGATGGTCGCAGTTACCACTGCGTCTTTTTCCGGGTTGAATGAGGCTTTTAAGGCATTCTCTTTGTGGCTCTCAGATAAATATTTAATTACGATTTCATAGCGTCGCGGCTCCAAGGTCAACGAGGCTTCTCCTTGGGTTAGTTTTGTGGGTTGTCCATCCACGTAGACTTCTGAAATCTCAGGGCCATTGATCCTTAAGGTGCCTTTTGTATAGCGGTCACTATTCAGGTAGAAGGAAACCAAATGTAGCGCGTAGGAAGAGGCCGAGGTTGGCAAGGTCAGCTCTCCGGAAGACGCCGCGTCAAGGGTTTGTCCGCTTTGGGAAAGGTTGCAGAAAGGAACGGTCGTGTTCAATAGTTCCTTGTCAGAGAATCTCTTACTGTTTACATCCAAGCTATCTGCTAGGAAAGGCTTTTTCACCTCGTAAGGGCCGGCGTAATTATAATGTCGCACGACAACCTCATCCGCCCATAGTGAGCAACAGGAGCATAGGGCTGAAAGAATTAAGATGTTTTTGTTTATCATGATATTTGTTATTTAGTATAAGATAAGAAAGCGAGATGGCAGGTATCTCTCAGCCATCTCGCTGTATCATTATCTTATAAGATTTCTATCTCATCTACGAACAAGAATGCGGGACTTCCGGCGCCACCGTGCCATTTTGGTAGTTTGCTGCTGTTGATGATAACCTCAACATAGCGGGCCTTTACCGGGGCGAAGGATATCTCTTGGGGATATAATCCGTCCTTGTCGTTTTGGGTCAGCTCCGGGATTTTCTTGGAAGACTTCCTTGAAATTCTTGCCATCATCGGATACCTTTACGGTTACGGCGGAGGCTCCCATGATCCAGTCACCTTTCACCACATTCGTATTGAAAGATACCTTTTGGATTTCGGTTGGTTCCTTTAGATCGATCGTGGCGTCAAGGTCTTTTCCTTGAAACCCAGCCAATGGCCGGTCTTGTAATTACTACCTCCACGTAAGCCGTCTACCAATACCTGTGCCCCGTTGAAAACGTATCCTTTGCTGGGTTGCTCTTTCAAGGTGATGGGCTTCATCGTCGCTTTATTGAAGAAGATATCTTCTGAGAAGATGCGGCTCGTACCGTTCGGACGGACAACGATCGCCTTGAATTCGCAATCTTGGTTGATCTGTACCGGGCCTTCATACTTGATGCTGGCGATCGTAGGATCGCTACCGTCTACCGTATAATAGATATCTCCTTCACCCAACTTCGTCAAGGCTATGTCGAGTGTTCCGTTCTCCGTATTGGTGGTCAGGGAGGCGTTAATATCGAAGATATGCTTTCCGTAATTATATCCCAAGCGATCGTAAAGTTGTGTCATGCGGGCCACACGGGGCAGGAACGTCTGATAATCTTTCTTGGACGGATCGCTCCACTGGATATCGGCTACGGCGTCGATACGGGGGCATGATCATGTATTCTACCTGTGAGAAGGTCGGGATATATTCCGTCCAGAGGTTGGCTTGCGCCCCGATCACGTACTTCTGGTCTTCAGGAGAGATACCGGCTGTCGGCTCAAAAGAATATACTTTCTCTAACGGCAAGTAACCACCGATAGCTTCGGGCTCAAGATCCGTATCCGCTGATTGATAGTAATCCAGATATACATATGTATTCGGTGTCATGACCACGTTATGCTTTTGCTTGGCGGCCTCGATACCTCCATCCATGCCTCTCCAGCTCATTACCGTGGCATTCGGGGCCAAGCCTCCTTCTAGGATCTCGTCCCAGCCGATGATATGGCGTCCTTTGCTCTCCACGAATTTCTCCATGCGGGAGATCACGTAGCTTTTGCAAATATTCCTCGGCGGAATGCTTCTTATCTCCCTTGATACCTTCCGCCTTGATGCGAGCTTGGCATTTCGGGCATTTCTCCCAACGTACCTTCGGGCACTCATCACCACCTACATGGATATATTCGGACGGGAAAAAGATCGATGACCTCGCTCAATACGTCTTCTAGGAATTGCATGGATTTCTCGTTTCCGGCGCAGATCACGTCGTCGGCTACTCCCCATTGACCCCATACGTCATAAGGGCCCCCGGTGCATCCCAGTTCCGGGTAAGTAGCCAAGGCTGCCAATTGATGTCCCGGCATATCGATTTCCGGGATGATCGTGATATGGCGTTCGGCGGCATAGTTGATGACATCGCGAATCTGGTCTTGTGTATAGAAGCCCCCGTATTCTTTTCCGTCATATGTTCCGGAGTTATGGCCGATCACGGTTTCCTTACGTTTAGATCCGATCTGTGTCAATTCCGGATATTTCTTGATCTCGATACGCCAACCTTGGTCATCGGACAGATGCCAGTGGAACGTATTTTGGTTGTGCAAGGCAAGGATATCGAGATACGTTTTTACCGAATCCACCGGGAAGAAATGGCGGCTGACATCCAGCATCATGCCTCTATAGGCAAAACGGGGATAGTCGTTGATGGTAGCTGCCGGTAATTCTACGTTCATCCCTTGGGCCGTGGCCGGGATCGATTTACGTAATGTCTGGATACCATAAAATACGCCGGCATCCGTGCTTCCGGCGATCCGTATCCCGTTATCGCTAACGGTCAGTTGATATCCTTCCGGATTCTGGATGCTTTGGTCGATAACGAGGCTGATCCCCTTACCGGGCTGGCCGGTAGCGGTTGCTAATTCATAGCCCGTGATTTCCTTGATATAAGAAGCGAGGAACTCGGCGTTCTTCTTCATCTTATCATTGCCCTCCGGATAAAATATCTTCGTGGATGGACTTAGGACGAAAGATTTCCGTTCGTCAATGTTACTTCTTGTGGCAAAGGCACTACTCCGTAATCTCCTTTTACGGCCTTACCACCGGAGCAAGCGATCATTCCCGTGCAAAATGTCAGGACGAGCGCTAGTTTGCTTAGGCTGTTCATGTGTTTAGAGTTTAGAACGTAAAACAATAATTGATTCAGTATCACCGCCCAAAGATAAAAAGAATTAGCCGTTTTATCTAATGCTTTTACACTTTTGATGCGATAACCTTAGGGACTTTGTCTATATATAGAGACTATTTATCAACTGGTGCATGATCGTCCACCAGTTGTTGCATGATCATCCAACAACTGGTGGACGATCATGCAACGGCTGTTGGATGATGAATACTTCTATAAGAAATGTCTAAGGAATATGGAAGAAACACCTAAGGTCTAAAGGGAAAAGGGCCAGGGACTAAGGGAAAAGAAACGTCTTCTTGAGAGGTATTTCCTTGTCCTTCTTATAATATGTATTCACACGTTTACGGTTGTGCAGCGGATGTAAGCGTCATGGCAGTAGATGAGCGCTTGCCTTTTTTCGGCGGCTTCGGCAAGCATGCGCAGTTTCTCGTTGTATGACGTGACCGGATACGTGTCGTAAGCGGAGATCCATTCCGGGGATACGCTGGCTACAAGGGGGATAACATCTCCGGCAAAGACAAAAGTCCGATCTTCCGTATGGATATAGGGAACAATTTGCCCCGGAGTGTGCCCATCATACAAGCGTAGCTCTATCGTGGGGCAAATCGAAGTGTCGGCATCTAGCAGCCGTAAGGAATTAGCATCCGCGACGGCTTGCATATTCTCGATAAAATAGGAATCTTTCTCCAAGGCGTTCGGATGAAGGAAATTCTCCCATTGCTTGCGGCTAACCCAGTGGTTCGCATTTGGGAATGAGAGAAATAAATGTCCGGTAGATTCATCCTTTTGCGTGGTATAACCGCAATGATCGAAATGGAGATGGGTGAGGACAACATCCGTGATTTCCTCCGGTTGAATTCCCCGGTTTCGTAGTTCCGTGCCGAGGTCTACCAAGTTGAAGAAGCGGTAATAACTTAGTTGTTTTAAGTGTTTATTTCCCGCTCCGTTATCTACTAGGACGATGCGTCCGTCATCTGTTTTTATGACAAGGCTACGCATGGCTAGCACGCAACCATTTGTCTCGTCGCTCGGATAGCGACGGCTCCAAGCGCTTTTAGGAATGGCCCCGAACATGGCGCCTCCGTCGGCGTAGAAGTAGCCGGTATCGATGATTTGTAGTTTCATGGTTTCTGCATTCTTTCTTTGGGGGAGTAAAGGTATGGCTTTTATCATACTCAATAGTATAATAAATGTAAAAATGACTGGTTTAAACGTTCGTTTAGACTAGTCGTCCGCGAAGTAACCATTAATTTAAATTAAGCAACATTCATTTTAAATCATTTTTGATTCTATTAGTAATAAGACTTATAATCAATACATTACATCCAATATTAAAATTGTGTCAAATGCACTATCCCATCCATCAAAATGACTAGTCTAAACGAACGTTTTAGCTAGTCATTTTTATTAGGGACTGCGCTCAGAGATAGCAGAAAGTAGGTTTTTGGTGTTTGAATATTGTTAATCTCAATTAATTATAACCATTTAATAATAAAGATGGAAAAATGTAGTAAGAAGAGCAAACAATTGTGTTTAAGCTTGTTCAAACCAAGTGTTATGATGCTTACCACGGGATTCCTATGTATGGCCTCCTTTCAAGGATTGGCGGCTGTGGAACCCTCGCACAACTACGGACCGAATGTTGAATCGGTCATGCAAAATGGTAAGACTGTTACGGTTAAGGTTTCAGATTCAATGGGTGAGTTGATCGGCGCGAACGTGTTGGTCAAGGGAACTACTATCGGTAACGTAACCGACATGAACGGCTCGGTTACGTTGCAAGATGTGCCCGCAAACGCTGTTTTGGAAATCTCTTATATCGGTTACACGACCAAGGAAGTCCGGTTGGCAGTCAAAGTGTTATAAATGTTACGTTGTCGGAAGATTCCCAGGCTCTTGAAGAGGTCGTGGTCGTAGGTTACGGTACGATGGAGAAGAAGCAAGTGACCAGCTCCGTTACCTCATTGTCTGCCGGCGATATGATGAAGGGTGTGGGTGGTGCCGATATCACCAGCTCTTTGCAAGGTAAGATCAGCGGTTTGATCTTGCAAAATAATGGTAGTGCCAATGGTACGACCACGATCCAGTTGCGTGGTTTGACCTCTATCAACTCTGGTAAGGCTCCATTGATCGTTGTCGATGGTTTCCCGGGAGGTGATATTCGTGCCTTGAACCAAGACGATATCAAATCTATCGATGTGCTGAAAGATGCTTCCGCTGGTGCGATCTATGGTACACGTGCTGCTTCGGGTGTGATCTTGATCACAACGAAGAGTGGTTCTAACACGAATGGTAAAGTAAAATTGAATTATAGTACTGAGCTTTCGAAGAAACAAAACTATGGCCGTCCAGATATGATGACCGCCGATGAGTATCGTAATCGTACGGACGTGAATATCATTGATTACGGGCAGAACGCTGATTGGTGGGACGCTCTTTTGCAGAAGGATAACTTCTCGCAAAAACATCACCTCTCTTTGGAGCTAGGTACCGAGAACGCACAAGTGTACACCTCTTTCTTCTATGAGACCAACGAAGGCATCACGATTAAGGATAACCGTAAGGACTATGGTGGACGCTTGAATGCAAACTTTAAGCTGTTCGATGGTTGGTTAGAGATCCGTCCGATCGTGGATTATCGTCAGACTGCTCGTACTTCCGATGGATCGGATGAGGATAAGAAGGCAAACTTCAAGCAGGCGTTGTATAATAACCCGACTCGTTCCCCATTTGACCCGGAAAGCCCGAGCGGATATAACGTATGGACCGGAGAAACTTTGGACTACAATATCGTAGCGGATCGTATGCTTTCCGACTACGAGGGCTTGGATAAATGGTTTAAGCCTGAGGTGACGATGAAATTGAACATCAAGCCGATTGAAGGTTTGAGCTATTCTCAGACATTGGGTTACGAGAACCGTCAGTGGGAGTTGCACCAGTTCCGTTCTCGCTATCACCGAGAGGAGGTGACAAACAACCGCGGTGGTTGGGCGAAATTGGAATTCTCGAAGACCGAACATCTTACTTCTGAGGGTTACTTCACTTACCTGAAAGAATTTAAGGGAGGTCATAGCTTAAATGCCGTTGCCGGTTACTCTTATTTCGAGAAGAATGGAGAGAATTTCAATGCGGAGAACTATGATTTCGGTGTAGAAGGCCTGAAATATTGGGACTTGGAATCCGGATCTTATTTGACCGACGGTAAGGCAAAGATGGGATCTAAAAAGATATTACGGAACGTTTGTTCGCTCTTTATGCCCGTGCCAATTATTCATATAATGATAAATATATGGTAACGGCTACGATCCGCCATGAGGGTTCCTCGAAGTTTGCCGCAGAGAACCGTTGGGGTAATTTCTGGGCGTTGTCTGGAGGTTGGCGTGTATCTGGTGAGGAATTCATGAAAGAGTTTGATTGGGTAAATGACTTGAAGATCCGTTTCGGTTATGGTGTGACCGGTAATAACGACTTCGATGCTTCCTATATGGCTAATACGTTAAGTCGCGACCAATATTGGATGCTTCCGAGTGGTAGCTGGGCGTTTGTTTATGGACCGAGCTCTAACGTGAACCCTTATTTGGGATGGGAAGAGAAGAAAGAGTGGAATATCGGTGTGGATTACTCATTCTTTGGCAACCGTATGTATGGTAAGTTCGATTACTATCGTCGTAAGATCGATGGCATGATCTACGAGGTGAATGTTCCACAGCCACCGTATCCAAATGGCAAACAATGGCAGAACATTGGCGAGATGGAGAGTAAAGGATGGGAGTTCGAGGTTGGTGGTGACATCATCCAGAATAAGGACTTCACTTGGACTTCCAGCTTGAATATGAGCCATAACTCAGGTAAGATCCTTACGATGTATGGTAACAATTCACGTATGGATGGTAACGCTATGGATGAACCGGGATGGCCGGGCGATGCCTCTCGTATTGAAGAGGGGGCAGAGATCGGTGCGTTCCATATGTGGAAATTCGCTGGATTCGACGATAAAGGAGACTTCCTTTTGTACAATAAGGATGGTGAGGTTATACCTGCTTCCCAAAAGAGTGTAGACGACAAACAATATATCGGTAATTATCTACCTAAGGTGATGATGGGATGGAACAATACCTTTACCTATAAGAATTTTGACTTGGGTATTAATATGCGTAGTTGGATAGGTTTCGATGTCTTGAATACTTATCCGATGTACTTGGGTATCCAGGGACAGAGTGGTGCCGGCCAGTGGAATCTTTGGAAACCGGCGCTTGACGATCCGAAGTATAAGGACATTCGCGGCGTGAAGCAGCTTTGTGACTACTTCTTGGAGGATGGCTCGTTCTTGAAAATTGATGCGATTACGTTAGGTTATACATTGGCGTTGAGTAAGTATACAAAATGGGCAGAGCGCCTGCGTGTATATGGAACTGTCGGCAATGTAGCGACTATTACAGGATATAGCGGACATAATCCGGAAGTGAATATTACCGGTTGGGAAGGCGGTGTCGATAAGGTTTGGAACTGTGATCCGATAGTTCGCACCTATACGTTAGGTATTCAAGTAACATTCTAAAAAGGTAAGAAGAAAATGAAAATTAGCAAGATAACAAATTGGTTGGTAGCCGGAGCTGCTTGCTTGCTGCTGGGTACCTCTTGTGACGTGGATCCTACGTTCTATTCGCAGGTTGTTCCCGACACGTATTATACGAATGCAGACGCGGTTTGGTCGCGTTTTTAATCGTCCTTTTTTACGCATTGGCGTTGGTGGGTAGCTCATAACGACGCTCGTGTGCGCTTGATGGAAGTGGGAACTGATGCTATGTGTGTGCCTACTCGTGGTAATGACTGGTTTGATGGCGCCGTTTATCAGAACATGCATCATCATCATTTTATGGATGATATGAGCCCGATGAAGGATGGATGGGACTTGACGACGATGGGTGTGGCTCAGTCGTGGAGTGCCTTGGAGGATTTGGAGAATATTGATTTCGTATCGGTGGGTTTGACTGAGGAGGATCGTGTATCAATGATTAATCAGTTGAACGTATTGGCTGCCTCTTTTTATTTGGATGGTTTGGACATGTTTGGTGGTATGCCTCTTTACACATCTACGAAGGAGGATGTGAAGGCTCGTGCTACAGATGTGGAGACTTTCCATTTTATCGACTCCTTGTTGGATGTATCTATGCCGAATCTTCCGTTGAAGGAGACCTTGGGAGCACCCGAGACGAACGTTATCCATCGTGCTGTGGCTGCGGCTTTGAAGGTTCGTTTGTATTTCAACGCTGAATCGTATATCAATAAACCGATGTATGAGGAGGCCGCTAAGATTTGTCAGGATATTATCGATGGAAAGTATGGTCAGTATAAATTGGCCAACCATTTCACCGAGATCTTTGGTTGGGGTAATGAGACTTGCCCGGAGATTATCTGGACAGTACCTTCCGAGAATGCCAAAGGTGAGACGGATGGTGGTTTGACTGCCTTCACTCTTCCCTATAATTTCAAGGATTTCTTAGGGGCTTGCAGGATGCTAGTGGTAATAATGGGCTTTGCCTATGCCCTAGTCGCGATCCGGAGGGTAACTTGTATAAGTTTAACGTAGGTAATCCATACGAGACATTCAACGACAAGGATATCCGTAAGCAGCAGTATGTATATGAGGGTGGTCGCAAATACCGTGGTATGTTTATCGTTGGTGAGTTGCAAAACCCGGATTTCCCCAGTATAAATGTCTGGGTGCCCGCGAGTATGCCGGCAAGGTCTTGAATGTCGTAGACCAGATCGCTCATATCAGCCAGGTGGGCAATACGGTAGCCAGTCTTAAGGATCTGACTTCTACGATTGCCGATGCAGAGGAGAACTCAGGCGTGCGTGTTCTTAAATTTAGTCCTCTGCCTAATCAAGATGAGTTCAAGGAACGTTTCAACCCAGATTGTCCTGTAATTCGTCTGACAGAGATCTATTATACTTTGGCGGAATGTAAGATGCGTTTGGGCGATAAGAATGGTGCGGCCGATATCATCAACTCCATCCGTAAGCGTAACTTCGAGGGTGGAAACGACCCGGATCCTGTTACCGCTGCCAATTTGGATAAATACCGTATGCTGAAGGAATGGATGCAAGAGTTCTTGCGCGAGGCCCGTCGTCGTACGGACTTGATCCGTTGGGACGCATATGTGACAGAGGATTGGTGGGATCATAAGGCTACGAACGATGAGAAATACAATCGTTATCCATTGCATCAATTGTCATTGGGTGCGAACCCGTTGTTGGAACAGAACCCGGGATATTAATAAGTTAGACTTAATATAAAAAAGGAGGTATGTTGCAGAGGCATACCTCCTTTTTCTGATATGGGTGGAAAACGCAGTAGTACTTACTTGACTGGAGAATATATACTTCATCGGGCAAATAAGTATATATTCGTAGACGAAGTAAGTACTACTGCGTTTTCCGGCATATAATTTTGATTGATTTATAACGTGATGAAACAACAATTAATTAGCTTGTTTTTTTGCGGTGTATTATTATTGCAAGGGTGTACCGAAAAGAAAAATGAGGCACAACTAGAGAAGACTCTATCTGTCTATCAAGTAGATTTGAAGTCGGAATCACCCAAAGAAAGTATTGATAGATTTCTGGCCGGTATGGAGATCCGGTTGTTACCTTTGGAGTCGGGAGACAGTATCCTGTTTAAAGGCTCCGCCTCTACCATCCATTTGGCAGATGATGATATATTCCTTTTAGATGCTTCTCAGCGTGTGATTTTCCGTTTCGGCAGGGATGGTAAGTTCAAGAACAAGATCTTTCGGAACGGGCAAGGCCCGGAGGAATATAACGTGCTATTCAATATGGCTTTGTTTGACAATAAGGTTTATGCTTTGGATAATACGAAGATCCAGCTGTATGACTATGAGGGTAATTATCTCAAAACTGTTCCCCTGAAAAATGATGGTCGTCAGGTAGCTGTCGCTAAAGATGGCACGATAGCTGTCGCTTCCAATTATATCCAGCCTTATCAGCTAACCCTATATCGTCCGGATGGTACGATCTCCGAATATTTACCTAGCGATAAGAACTTATTGAAACAGCAAATCTCTCAGTCCACCTATCATTCGTTGAAGAGATATGGCGATCGGATCTTGTTGACAAATTATTTTGATCCATCCATCTATCAGCTGGAAGATACCGTGTCTGCCTTCGCCACGCTTGACTTCAAAGGCATGAATATCCCCTCCAATATGTTTAGTGGTACGGATGAGGAGATCGCCAACCGGTTCCGTGAATACCGCGAGGGAGATAAGGCCATTCTCTCATTCGATCGCTTGACCGTTACGGACGACTGGGTTGTGTTGCGCCTTCTTTGATCTGGGATCCATGTGTGGTTTATTATAACCGTAAGTCGGATACTTATCTTCTGAATAAGAACTGGGGGCAACCTTACGATTTGTTCTTCGGAGGCTACAGGGCACCGGACGGATATGATGAGAAGAGCCGGGAGTTTTACCAACTGGTCAATGCCGTAGAGCTGAAAGAGGTCGTAGGGGAAATCGCCAAAGCGGCCCCGAATTATCAAGATACCTATCCGTTTTTGAAGGGTGTGGATGTATCCCAAATAGATGATAATACGAATGATTGGATTGTATTCTTTAAGTTACGGTCTTAGAGGATATATAACTTGTATGGGAGAATATGACCGATCTCTGTATTATCTTCAACGATGTGATCTGCTATTAGTTCTTATTCAAAATGGGAGGAATTGCGTTTGATCAAGCGTTTTTTCCTGCCAGTCAAGCGTATTGTCAAGGAAAGTTTTTGAGATCATATGTTCTTATCTTGTTCCGATAAAAAGGAATGTCTATCTTTGTTCATGGTAAGTATATCTAAACGATCATCGTTATGAGTCAGACAATTTATCCTATCGGCATACAGAACTTCGAGAAGATCCGTAAAGACGGTTATCTCTATATTGATAAGACAGCTTTGATTTATCAGTTGGTTAAGACCGGAAGTTACTATTTCTTGAGTCGTCCGCGGCGTTTCGGCAAGAGTCTCTTGCTATCTACGTTGGAGGCCTATTTCCAAGGAAAGAGGGAGCTGTTCGAGGGGTTGGCGATGGAACGGTTGGAGAAAGACTGGGAGGTATATCCGGTCTTGCATCTGGATCTGAATACTCGTTATTATAAAGACACTGCCGCGCTGACTAGTATCTTGAATGAATTCTTGGAGAAATGGGAGGCTCTGTATGGAACGGAGAAACAGGGACGTGCCTTGGAGGAGCGTTTTAGCTATGTGATAGAACAGGCTTACCGCCAGACCGGGCATCGCGTGGTGATATTGATTGACGAGTATGACAAGCCCTTATTGCAGAACCTGCACGATGAGGATATGCAGGATCAGTTGCGGAACATGTTGAAGCCTTTTTTACGGCGTGTTGAAGACGATGGATGGAGCCATCCGTTTCGCCTTGCTGACTGGGGTGACGAAGTTTGGAAAGGTAAGCGTGTTTAGCGATTTGAATAACCTCATGGACATATCGATGGACGATCGTTACGTGGAGATATGTGGCATCACGGAGAAAGAGATACATACTTGTCTGGAAGATGAGGTGAGGGAACTGGCCGGAGCGCAAGATATGACCTACGAGGAGACCTGCCTGAGACTCAAAGAATGCTATGATGGATACCATTTCGTGGAGAATTCCATCGGTATGTATAATCCTTTCAGCCTGCTGAATACGTTCGCTCGCCGGAAATTCGGCGATTATTGGTTCGAGACCGGTAGGCCCTCTTACCTTGTTGAATTACTCAAGCATACCCATTACGACCTTTATGAGATGGCGAACACGGAGACCGATGTGGATGTGTTGAACAGTATTGACTCTGCCTCGATAAATCCGTCCCCGTGATCTACCAGAGTGGCTACTTGACGATCAAGGATTACGATCCTGAATTTGGTATCTACCGGCTAGGTTTCCCGAACCGGGAAGTGGAAGAGGGTTTCGTGAAATATCTCCTTCCATTTTACACGAGTGTTAGTGCGCCCAACACCACTTTCGAGATCGGCCACTTCGTACGAGAGATACGCTCCGGTGATTACGATGCGTTCTTCCGCCGCTTGCAAAGCTTCTTCGCTGATACACCCTATGAGGTGATCGCCGGTCAGAAGCCGGAGCGTGATACGGAGTTGCATTACCGGAACGTGCTTTTTATCGTATTTAAGTTGGTTGGACTTTATACGCAGGTGGAATATCATACCTCACAAGGGCGTATTGATCTCGTTTTAAAGACCGATCGCTATATCTACGTGATGGAATTCAAGCTGAACGGCACCGCCGAGGAGGCGTTGCGCCAGATTGAGGAGAGACAGTATGCGCTTCCCTTTGCGAGTGATCCGCGGCAAGTTTTTAAGATCGGCGTGAACTTCTCCTCTGTGACCCGTAACATCGAGCGATGGTTGGTGGAATAATAATCTATTAAGTATATGAACTGGAAACAAACGCTTTTCTGGTCTTTTTCGGCAGCTGCTATTTTTTATTATTTCCTGCTTTTTGGCGTGTTTGTGTTTGTCGGTCAGGAGGAGATGCAATTGTTTATACCTGAGTGGTGGTATATCCGGGAGTTCCTTTTTCAGCCGGGAGGATTTTGCGCTGTCGCCGGGCAATGGATCATTCAATACTACCGGCAGCCTATGTCGGCGGTGGTTTTCCATACGGTTTTACTCGTTGGTTGCGGATTTATGGTCTATAGGATCTTGCGTTGTTTTTCTGACAAGACCTACCTGCTGTTCCTTTCTTTATTGCCGGTCCTGTATCTGGTTAAGATGAGTATTCATGGGGAGTATTTGGTGGACGGGACGGTTGGCGTGGTTTTGATGCTTTTAGCTTTGTCGGTCTCGCTAAAGGTGCGGAGGGCGGGTTCTATTGCCGGATACGGAATTGCCTCTACACTTTTTTTATGTGGGCTGACCGGGCTTCTATCTGTCTGTTACGCTTTCTTATATACGCTGTTAGCCTTACTCCGCTACAAAACGTCGCGGCAAAGATTGGCCGCCTCTGCCTGCTTGATCCCAGCGCTTTTTATCTATTTGTTTAGCGGATGGTTAGGGATTCCTGTACCTTTGTCTGATGGATGGATGCCGGAAGCCTATCTGGAGATACAGCGATTACCTCATTATTATATGTATCGTGTATGGACTTTCTTTACCCTTTCGATTGTCGGTGTTGCTTTATTCGCTCGCTTTGTTCCGGTGATTGGCGAGAAGAGTAAATGGATGGATCGGGTAGCCCTTGTTGTTTGTCTGATCACGGTGCTGGTATCCATACGGTTTTGCCTGCCGGAACCTTGGCATGCAACGCATGATGCTTGACGAGCTCTCTTTCTTAGCCCGGGAGAGGCAATGGGACGCTATTATTGATAAGTACCGGGGAAAGCAGATCTATAATTATGTTAGCTTAAACTATTTGAATATGTCGTTGGCCCATAAGGGAGAATTGGCCGACCGGATGTTTACTTTCGATCAGAAAGGAACGAAAAGCTTATGTGCCGATTGGAATCAGACCTTTTACATGGATCGTTTATTGAGCGATGTTCATTTTCTTGTTGGCGATGTCTCTTTGTCTGAAAGTTTTGCGATGGACGGATTTACGCAAGCCAAACGTAAAGGGAGTGCCCGCATGTTGCAACGTTTCGTGCAAGTTTGTCTGATTAGGGGTGAGGTGGCGCTGGCCAAGAAATATTTGGACTTGCTTGCCGCTATGCCATTCTATAAAGATTGGGCTTGCCGTTATGCTACCTATCTGGTACATCCGGAATTAATGGATAAAGATCCGGAGTTGAGTGACAAATATATGCCTGTTGAGAAAAGGGATCGACTGAGTTTGTCCGTACCTGTCGATTCCTTATGGAGTGGATACAATCTTCCGGATCATCGGATCAGTTGGGAATACCGGGGATGTTATTATTTGTTGGGTAAGAAGCTGGATGCATTTGGCCGATTCTTGGAAGAAACACCTTTCATGAAGGGGAACCGATACCCCGGCATTTCCAAGAAGCCGGATTGTTGTTGGCGGACAAAGACAGTATATCGCTTTCCTCCTATTCCATACAGCCGGAGATCGTAGACCGATACCGGGAATTCAAGCAGGTTTTGGGACGATCTGCCAACCAAGTGGATGTGTCCTCGATATATCGACAATTTGGAGATACCTATTGGTATTATTTCTATTTCAAGATCTTTAAAGGAGAAGAACAATGAAGCGATTATCTATCTGTTGGATTATAGGTTGTCTTTTGGAACTTGTAGCTTGTAGGCCGGAAGTTCCTACGCAAGCGGAACAAGGAGAAACTGACGTGTTTCCGGATTACAGGGAAGTTACTGTACCGGTCAATATGGCCCCTCCCAATTTCAAGTTGGTTGATCAACAGCTACAGGGGATAATTCGGTTGAAAACTATGAATGGGGAGTTGATAATCGCAGCCGATCATGGTGTTTTCAACCTGCCGGAAACGGATTGGAAGGTCTTATCGCAGGACGCACAAGGAAAACAAATAGATGTGACGGTTTATTTTCGAGAACCTCAAAGTGATTGGAAACAAACGAGTTTCCCTATCTATGTGTCAAGAGATTCCGTTGACGCTTATTTGGTGTATCGCCGTATTTTTCCCGGATATCGGATGTGGAACGAGATGGGGATTTATCAACGATGTGTTGAAAACTATGTTGAAAAGTCTATTCTTGATAACCAATCGACAAATAATAGTTGTATGAACTGCCATGCCTTTTGTGAGCGACAAGGGGAACAAATGCTTTTTCATCAGCAGGGGTTCTCATAATGGGACTTACTTGATTGATCATCGGCAGGTAAAGAAGATTGCGTTGGAACGGGACGGTAAGCCGGCTTCGTTCGTTTATCCGTATTGGCATCCATCCGGCCGGTATGTTGCTTTTTCTACCAATGAGACCCACCAGGACTTCCATCTTTCCGATGAGAATCGGATTGAGGTATATGACGTGGAATCGGACGTGCTGATCTATGACACGGAGAAGGAGAGGGTATTCAGTTCGCCATTATTGGCTTCTATGGCGTGTTATGAGACTTTTCCCACTTTTACTCCGGATGGCAACTATCTGCTGTTCTGTTCGGCGGATTCTGTCTGTATGCCAGAAAATTATCGGGATGTCCGGTATAACCTGTTACGAGTCGCTTTTGATCCGAAAGACGGTTCGATTGGAACCCAAGTGGATACCTTATATAATGCGAGAGAAGCGGGCCGGAGTGTTAAGTTCCCGAGAGTCTCCCCGGATGGGAAGCGGCTACTTTATACGGTGTCCGATTATGGCAATTTCTCTATTTGGCATAAGGATGCGGATTTGCATATGCTGGATCTGTCTACCGGGGCAATCGATTCTTTGCCGGAAGTGAATAGCCCGGATGTAGAGAGCTATCATTCTTGGAGCGGCAATAGTCGTTGGTTTGTCTTTTCCAGCCGGCGGGGCGATGGGCTTTTCACACGTCCGTATTTGGTGCATGTGGATGAGCGGGGGCAGTGCGGCAAGCCCTTCTTGTTACCGCAAGCGTCTCCGGATTATTATGAGCGTTCCCTGTTCTCTTTTAATGTCCCGGAATTTATACGGACTCCGGTTCTAATCTCGAAGGAAAGGCTGGTCGAGGCCTCGGGAAAAGAAGAGGTCACGACCATTAAACGTATCGAGGGCATCTAATTTTTCGCTTCTTTGTGCCGAAGGTATTTATAAAAGTCGTACTTTTGCGCTAAAATCAAAACGATGCGAAAAGTTCATTTGATCTCCGTAACCGAACCTTTGGTTTTAGATCTAGCCCTAGCACTTCGAGAAAAAGGATATGAGGTAAGCGCTTCCGGTTGTGGTCTGACTGAAGAGATGATAGGAAGACTTCATAACGCAGGCTGTACCTGTTATGGGGATGGGTGGTTTCCGGAGAAATTAATAAAAGATATTCACTCGGTGGTTTTGGGTGCTAAAGTAAAGCAAGATAACCCGGAATTATTGCGTGCGAAGGAATTGGGGATGTTAATCCAATCCATTCCGGAATTTATATTTCAACGGACTCGGTCGAAAACTCGGGTTGTTGTGGCGGGTAGTCGTGGAAAGAAGACAATTATTTCCATGATGGTCTGTGCGTTGCGTCGGCAAAAGTTGGCGTTCGACTATGCGTTGACTAGCAAGGTGGACTCGCTTCCGAATCGGGTACATTTGAGTTATGAGGCACGTATCGCTTTGATCGAAGGAGATGAGCATATCACCTCTGCCTTGGACAAGCGTTTCCAATTGGAATTCTATCGTCCGCATATCGCCATCCTGACGAATTTATCTTGGTCTACCGAGACGGATCATGCGACTCCGGAGGCCTATTTATCCACTTATCAGTCTTTCTCCGTTTCTATTGAGCGGGAAGGGAAATTGATTTATTTTGGAGGTGATGATACTGTCAGTCAGTTGGCAGGGGACGTCCGGAGCGATATCACCGCTATCCCTTTTGAGGAACATCCGGTCGTGGAGAAAGACGGGCAGACTTTTTTGCATACTCGCTACGGAGACTATCCGGTACGGATTCCCAATCGCTATTTCTTGATCAATCTGAATGCGGCACGTTTGGCTTGCCGGCAGTTAGGCGTTAAAGACGCGGATTTTTATCAAGCGTTATCGGAATATAGTTTATCTTTGCCGATATGATAATAGCTAGACAAAAAAGAAAAGAGAATATCGCTGAATATCTGCTTTATATGTGGCAGGTTGAGGACTTGATCCGGGCGAATAAGTTCGATATGGATTCGATCAACCGCACGGTGATCGCCCATTACGACCAGCCCGAGGAGGTGAAGAAGGAAATCGCTCAATGGTACGAGGAATTGATCGAGATGATGCGTAGCGAAGGGGTGATGGAGAAAGGTCATATCCAATTGAACAAGAATGTGATTATTACTTTGACCGATTTGCATCTCCGTCTTTTGAAATCTCCGAAAGAGATGGTTTATAGCGCGGCTTATTATAAGACGCTTCCTTATATCGTACAGCTCCGGGCTAAATCGGGTGGAGAGGATCTGCCGGAGCTAGAAACTTGTTTCGCTGCCGTATATGGCTATCTGCTTTTGCGTATGCAAGGGAAAGAGGTGAGTGCGGAGACGTTAGAGGGTATTAAACAAATCAGCTCCTTCTTGGCGTTGCTCGCCGAGAAATATCGGGAAGATATGAAAGGGGAACTTAAACTAGAGGATTAATAATAGATATAGACATGAAGACAGTTTTGGTAACCGGAGCGAACGGTCAATTGGGAAATTCTATCCACGCTCGTATCAGCCAGTATCCCGGCTATAATTTTCTTTTTACGGATATAGATACGTTGGATATTTGCGACAAGGAGGCCGTCCGGAAATATGTCTTGGAAAATGATGTTCAATATGTCATGAATTGCGCCGCTTATACGGCGGTGGATAAAGCGGAGGAGCATGAGGATCTGTGTATGCGCATCAACCGGGATGCGGTACGGAACTTAGGTGAGGCCGCTCATGCCGTAGGTGCGAAGGTGATTCATGTATCTACCGATTATGTGTTCGATGGAACGAGTTGCCGTCCTTATCTGGAAAGCGATGCGACTTGTCCTGTTTCCGTATATGGACGTACGAAACTGGCGGGAGAGCAGGCCTTGATGGAGGTGTGTCCGGATTCCGTGATTATCCGTACGGCTTGGTTGTATTCCGAGTATGGAAACAATTTTATGAAGACGGTATTGCGTTTGGGAAAGGAGCGGGATGAGTTGCGTTTCATATTCGACCAAGTGGGTACGCCTACTTATGCCGGAGATTTAGCGGTCGCTATGCTTACCGTGCTGGAACGTGCCGAGGCGGGTAAATTTATACCGGGTATCTATCATTTCTCGGACGAGGGGTGTGTAGCTGGTATGATTTTACGGTAAAGATCTTGCAAATAGCAGGTATGAATAACCGGGTGATACCCATAGAGACCAAGGATTATCCGACACCGGCCAGCCGGCCGCATTATAGCGTATTGAATAAAGGTAAGATAAAAAGCACGTACGGACTGACGATTCCCCATTGGGAGACTAGCTTGGCCTACTGCATGAATAACAAAGTGTAACTGATAACAATATATACATATAAAATAGAATGAGCCAGTATTCAGAAGAGATTGAAAGAAGAAGAACGTTTGCCATTATCAGCCACCCGGATGCCGGTAAGACTACGCTTACCGAGAAATTATTGTTATTTGGTGGCGCTATCCATGTAGCGGGAGCGGTGAAGTCTAATAAAATCAAGAAGACTGCCACGTCCGACTGGATGGAGATTGAGAAGCAACGCGGTATCTCCGTAGCTACCTCCGTAATGGCTTTTGATTATTCCGATCATAAGATTAATATCTTGGATACACCGGGCCACCAAGATTTCGCCGAGGATACGTTCCGTACCTTGACGGCGGTGGATAGCGTTATTATCGTAATCGATATCGCCAAGGGAGTAGAGGCGCAGACTCGTAAGTTGATGGAGGTTTGCCGTATGCGTAAGACTCCGGTGATCGTGTTTGTCAACAAGATGGACCGTGACGGTAAAGATCCTTTTGATTTGCTGGATGAGATAGAAGAAGAATTGCAGATAAAGGTACGCCCATTGAGCTGGCCGATCGATATGGGACAGCGTTTCCGGGGCGTATACAATATTTTTGAGCAGAAACTGAACCTATATACCCCGAGTAAGCAATATGTGACGGAGAATGTGGAATTCAAGGATATCACGAGTCCGGATCTCGAGACTTATATTGATCCTACGCAAGCCGCGAAGCTTCGTGAGGATATAGAGTTGATAGAGGGGTTTATCCCGAATTTGATGTGAATACGTATTTGGATGGGGATATCGCTCCGGTATTCTTTGGCTCCGCTCTGAATAACTTCGGTGTGAAAGAGCTATTGGATTGCTTTATTCGTATCGCCCCCTCGCCACGTCCGATCCATGCGGTAGAGCGTGTGGTAGACCCGAATGAGGATAATTTCACCGGCTTCATTTTCAAGATCCATGCGAATATGGACCCGAACCATCGCAGTTGTATCGCTTTTGTGAAGATTTGTTCCGGTCGTTTTGAGCGTAACGCGAACTATAAGCATGTACGCTTCGGTAAGATGATGCGTTTCAGTAGCCCGACGGCTTTCATGGCTCAGAAGAAAGAAGTGGTGGATGAGGCGTTCGCGGGTGATATTATCGGTTTGCCGGATACCGGGAATTTTAAGATAGGGGATACGTTGACTTCCGGAGAGGAATTGCATTTCAAGGGATTGCCGAGCTTCTCTCCCGAGATGTTCAAATATATAGAGAACGCCGATCCGATGAAGGCAAAGCAATTGAACAAAGGTATCGAGCAATTGATGGACGAGGGTGTCGCCCAGTTGTTTACCAATCAATTCAATGGCCGGAAGATTATCGGTACCGTGGGACAATTGCAGTTTGAGGTTATTCAATACCGCCTGTTGCATGAGTATGCCGCTCAATGTAAATGGGAGCCGATCAGCCTATATAAGGCTTGCTGGATCGAGAGTGATAACCAAGAGGCATTGGAGAATTTCAAGAAACGTAAGGCGCAATATATGGCGTTGGATAAGGAAGGCCGTGATGTTTATTTAGCGGATTCCGGCTATGTATTGATGATGGCCCAACAGGATTTTCCGGATATTAAGTTCCATTTTACATCAGAGTTCTAATATGAAAAGTCAATTCTCCATTCTTTGTTTACTTGTTAATATCTTGTTGATAAGTTGTGAACAGGCTCCCCAATACTATGAGGTATCCGGAAGGCTTCATACACCTTATCATATTAAGTTTGAGCATACTAAACCATTGGATAAGGAGATTGACGAGCAGTTGAAATATTTCTACCACCTGTTTAATGCTTTTGATTCTACTTCGGTAATCAGTCAGGTGAACCAGAACCGTGACATACGAGTAGATACGCTCTTCCAAAAAGTCTTTAAGAAGGCACTGGAAGTATCTGCCGAGACAAATGGGGCCTACGACGTGACTTGCGCCCCGTTGATCAACCTTTGGGGGTTTGGCTTCAGTCGGAAGGATAGCGTAACGCCTGCCCATATCGACAGTGTCCGTCAGTTTATCGGTTTTCAGAAAGTTCGTTTAGAAGGGGATCGCATCGTGAAGGACGATCCTCGCTTGATGATGAACTTTTCTTCTTTGGCGGATGGAACGGTTTGCGATATGATAGCCCAAATGCTGGAGAAGAAAGGGGTCCGTAATTATTTGGTGGAGTTTGGTGGCGAGATGCGTGTGAAAGGCGTGAATCCCTCGGGCATGGATTGGCGCTTAGGGATCACGAAGCCTACGGATGACGCTGCCGGCATGAATCAAGAACTCGAGCAGATCGTTAGCTTCCCTAAACCGTTAGGAATGGCTACATCAGGTAATTACCGTAATTTTTATATAAAGGATGGACGTAAATACGCCCATACGATCGACCCTCGTGAAGGTTGCCCTGTACAGCGGGATATCCTTAGCGCTACGATCGTCGCTCCGGATGCCATGACCGCTGATGCGTATGCTACCGCGTTTATGGTCTTAGGCTCGGAGGAGGCTAAGTCCTTATGCGCTAAAGTGCCGGGTCTTGAATATTTTATTATTTGTTCCGATTCGATAGGAGACGGGTATCATCCGGAATACTCTGAGGGCTTTCGCCGATATCTGGTGACTGCCGATAAATAATCGATTTATTTATAAGCTGTTAAGATGTTGTTCTTAGAATAGGCATTGTAAGATCTTTATGATGCCCATTCTAAGGAGCTTATAATGCCCATCGTGCATGCTATAATGGGCATTGTAAGAAAGGTCTGTTTATAGGATGGATTTGATCTCTTCCAGAGAGCGGACTGTATGGGTCGGGGTGAATCCATCGGCAGGTAATCCTTCCGGATTCAACCATATCTGGTCGATCTTGGATTGGTAAGCCCCAATGATATCAGCTTCCCAGCTATCCCCGATCATTAAGCTCTCGGACCGGCGTGAGTTCGTGTTCTTTAAGGCGAAGTCGAAAATACCTTTATGGGGTTTTTGTATATTAGCGTCCTCGGACAGGATCATCCGTTCGAAATAAGGGGCCAAGCCTGCGTTGCTAAGTTTCTTGAATTGTACCTCACGGAATCCATTGGATAAAATAAATAGCCGATAGGAAGGGCGAAGATATTCCAGTAATTCAATGGCTCCGGGCACTAATCGGGTTTTGGTGGTCGTGCGTTGCAAGAAATCATTATTTACCGATAAGACGGTTTTCTTATCCTCTATTCCTAACGGACGAAGTACGTAGAGAAATCGATCCAAGATTAAGGTTTGCCGGTCTATTTCCCCCGAACGGTATTTGGCCCATAAGTCTAGATTATGAGGCATATAAATATCAAAGAAAGCCTCGAAGGAGGCATAATACCGATTAAAGTGGTAATCGGTATATAGCTCTTCAAGGCATTCTTTATTGTTATGGTACGTATCCCAAAGGGTATCGTCCAAATCGATAAATATACTTTTATAAATCATTATCCAACTTCGATCACTAAATACTTGCCTAGGCTCCAGAAAGCCTTCTCGTCATTTATTTTCAAGGTCAAGTTTCCGTCTTCATCCTCTACGAACTCATAAGATCCTTCCGGATGATTGGATTTTAGTTTAGCCTTGCTTGCGAACAAAGGAATTTCTTTTACCTCACGGATATCGATAGAGATGAAATAATCCTTGTTGAAGCCGCTCTGCAATACTTTAGATTTAGAGAACAGGCCACCACCGGATAAGATCTTCTGTTCCTTCAATTCCTTGGAAGTACCGAAACAGTAGTAAGCCGTGTGAAGGGCTTTATCTTGAGCGTTCAATTTCTCGGATTGAGCGGCTGCGGTAGTAGCCAGACTTTCCACATCCTCATTCAAGGAACTTACCATCTCGTCCAATTCTTGGATACGTACGTTCTTCTTTGCCAAATCCTCTTGCAAAGCGACAATCATCGTTGCCTTTTGATCCAGCTCGGAGGAAAGACGATCGATCGTCTTTCGTAATGCGGAAGATTGAATACCGCTTTTCTTCAATTTCTCCTCCAACTGGCTGATTTGCTCCTTGTTCTTCTTCAAGGTCTCGCTGATCAATTGCATGTTCTGCTTGATTTGATCTCTGCGTGACTGATTTAGCTCACCGCCGGTTTGTTGTTGGATTGTCAAATAATTATCGGCATCACGTATAGATTGAAAATCAGATTCAATATCATTTAGGGTGGAGAGCATATCATTAAGCTCATCCGTGTTCTTCGTATTCTCGATACGTAGAGAATCGTTCTCAGCCTTTAGTTTCTTGTAATCCGCTGAATTTTGGCCACAAGAGGCCAGCATGGCTGTGCAGACACATACTAATAATACTTTCTTCATGTTCTTTTTTTGCTTGTTAAGTTAAACATCTTTTTCTGTCTCTTTGTCCTTTTTATCTTTTAAGCCTGCTAATACAATAACAATCTCACCCCTTGGTTCGTTCACGGTAAAATGCTGAATTACTTCTTCTAAGGAGCCTCGTACGGTTTCCTCGTGTAATTTGGAGATTTCCCGGGATACTGATACTTGGCGGTCCGTACCGAAAAACTCGGCGAATTGTGTCAAGGTCTTGAGCAGACGGAAAGGTGATTCATAAAAAATAATAGTCCGGTATTCCAAAGCCAATTCTTTTAGCCGGGTCTGCCTTCCTTTCTTTTGAGGGAGAAACCCCTCGAAACAGAACTTCTCATTGGGTAATCCGGACGCTACCAAGGCGGGCACGAAAGCCGTAGCTCCGGGCAGGCACTCTACGTCTACCCCTTGGCGAACACATTCCCTCACCAACATGAATCCCGGATCGGAGATGGCCGGCGTACCGGCATCGGAAACAAGGGCGATATTTTCGCCTCCCTTGATACGGGCCGCGATTTGCTCCACCGTCTTATGTTCATTGAACTTGTGGTGGGACTGCATCTTGTTTTGTATCTCGAAATGTTTCAGCAAGATGCCGGTCGTACGGGTATCCTCCGCTAAAATAAGATCAGCTTCTTTTTAGCACATGGATCGCCCGGAATGTCATATCTTCCAAGTTACCAACAGGGGTTGGGACTACAGTCAATTTTGCCATATCGTATATTTATGAGAAGCGTTTTTCCAATAGCTTGATGAAATCGGCTACGGAAGCGTCTTCTATATTCCAGTTCAACACCTTGTTCAGATAAGTGACCGACTCCTCGTACGAGCTAAGATCGTTCAGGTCTGAGATCGCCTTATTCATTTTCTCCTCATTTCCTCCGAATAATTCCCTTCTGAAGCGGAAACGATCATTTAAACTGAATGCCTTACGGAAATCAGAAAGATTCTTTTTCTCCAATATATCATTCAGTGAAATACTGGATTTATCCGCTAATATAGTTTTATGTGGAATCTCTATCTCTTTCAAGGGGATTGTCTCTTGTACGATCTTTTCTTCTGGGATCTCTTTTTCGACAATTGGTTCTACTACGATAGGTTCCTCAACGACCGGTTCTTGTACCTGTACGACCTCGATCGTAGGGGGATACTTCCGGAGCCGGTTGCACCTCCGGCATCTGTAAAGGTTTACTTACGGGAATAGAATCGATAAGTCGTTGGTGTTCCTCCATTTGTTTACGCAAAGCCTCTAACTGAAACTCCTCCAGCGTATGAAGCTCCTTCAATACCTTGTGGGTCAACTGGAAGGTCTGGTTGAAGAAAGAGGCGGGATAAATTTCCGCGTCCCTCATTCCGGCTACCAACTTCTCCAGCTCCCTGATATCGATCAATAGATAATCTATTTTTTCCTTGTTTGCCATTTCTATATGTTTTTCAGATGCTATAAATCATCCGGACATACGTATGTTTTGCAACAAAAATAAGTATTTCTTGTCAATGTTGCCAGTTTCGATCTTAAAATATTGTAAATCATTCGACGAACTCGTCCGGTAAATTCACCAGATATAGGTGATGGGTCGCCCGGGTAAAAGCCGTGTAGAGCCACCGATAGAAATCCTCACCAAGCATTTCCTCCGTGATGTAACCGATATCGAGAAAGACGTTCATCCATTGGCCGCCTTGGGCTTTATGGCAGGTTACCGCATAAGCGTATTTTACTTGGACGACGTTGTAATGAGGATCTACCTTCATCTTTTTCATTTTTCCCGCCTTGGTAGGAATGTCCTCGTAATCTTCCAATATGGTGTAAAAGAGCTTGTCGTTTAGCTCCTTAGGGAGGGCGGGGGAGTCGGTCTGTAAAGTATCCAATAGGATTTTCAAATCGATTTCCAGATCATAATCTTGAAAACGAGCCGTGATGTCGGCAAAGCGGAAGCCATACATCTCCGTGACACGGCGTACCCGCATGACTTGAATGATCTCTCCGTTCGCTATAAAGTCCATCTCCTTGCAATTCGCTGTCCAATAATAATTGTTCTTCGCTACCATTAAACGATCGCCGGACGATAGCTCTTCTTCCCTGTATAGGATACGGTTACGTATGCCGTTATTATAAATCGTTGCTCGTTTATTCGAGCGGGAGATAATCATTGTCTCTTCCATACCGTCGCGGCTATAGGCGGAAGATATTTCCTCAATTAGCTCATCTCCATTGACTTTCGTGAAATCGGAGAAGCCTTTTAATTGTAATTTCGGAAAGATCTCGACCGTGTGGTTTCGTAGTGCGTCTCGTAGCCGGGTTGCGTTGAACAGGATTCCCGAGTCCTCGCTTTGGCGTACGACTTGAGTTAACGCTATCTCCCAAACCTGTAGGTTGTAACCCCGTAATATCTCGGGATTCAAGGCGGGACTCTCCGTTTGCATCACCGGAGGAAGCTGTGCGACATCTCCCATTAGGATAAGACGGCAGTTTTCCCCGGAATAGACATACTGGATTAAATCGTCCAACAGGCGTCCGGAGCCAAAAACAAATGAATCCAATCCCTCGTTGGCGATCATAGAAGCCTCGTCGACGATAAAAAGTGTATCTTTATGTAAATTATCTGCCGGCATGAAGCCCGTCGGCTCATTGGAAAACGCCCGTTGACGATATATTTTTTTATGAATTGTATACGCTTTTTGGCCAGCGTAGCCCGAGAAAACTTTGGCTGCTCGTCCGGTTGGAGCCAACAAAAACGTTTTTTGCTTTAGTTCGTTAAGCGTTTTCACCAAAGCCCCGACCAGAGAGGTTTTTCCGGTTCCTGCGTAGCCTTTCATCAGTAGAAGGCTGTCCGGTTCCTCAGACAAGAGAAATTCGGTAAGCGTATGAAGCGCTAAAAACTGATCATCCGTCGGTTTATAGGGGAAATTTCGTTCGATTTGCTGGCTTATGTAACTATTTATCATTTTGATCGCAATAATTTTGGTGATAAAGGTAGTGTATTAAATATTCTTTTTTAAATTTGCCGAACGAAATAAATTCAAAAAACAATACAAACCATGAAAGTTACATTAAAGATTTTATTAGCTGCCGCAGTTGTACTGCTAGTTTACATGTGCTACAAGAGCGTCACTGGTCCGATTGAGTATGATGATCAGAAGACTATTCGTGACAATGCGATCATCGCCCGTTTGATTGAAATCCGTAAGGCTCAGATCGAATACAAGAACATGTATAAGACTCATGCCGGAAGTTTCGACGATTTGGAGAAATTCTTGAATACGGATAAGTTGCCGTTCTTGATCAAGGAAGGTGTATTGACGGATGAGCAGTTGGAGAAAGGTATGACAGAAGCAGAGGCTGTTAAGAAAGGTTTAATCAGACGTGATACCATGTGGGTATTGGCGAAAGATACTTTGCTGGGTAAGAACTATGATGTAGCGGCTATGCGTTATGTTCCGGCCGTTCCGGGTGAAAAGATTACTTTCAAGATGGATACGGCTACGTTGAAATCAGGTTCTGGTTATGAGATCAAAGTATTCGCTTGTGAGGTTCCTTACAAAGAATATTTGCGTGACATGGATGCTCAGTTGACTTATAACTTGATCGACAAGGCAGAGAAACAAGGTAAGTTCCCGGGATTGCGCGTAGGTTCTTTGGAAGAAATTAATAACAACGCAGGTAACTGGGAATAATCAGCGGCTCATATGACTATCAGCATTCCTGATACGTTAACTACTGATAATTCGGAAAAGTATATAGTGTCCATCCGGCTTCGGTCGGGTGGACTTTCTTTTTCCGGGTATGATCCCTCGGCTGGAGGAAGTTTCTTTTATCGGGAAACGGAATTCGATCGGGCGGTCTCTTTCATTTCTTCCCTTAAGGAGTTTTTCTTCGCTCATGAGTTTCTTACGTGGACTTATAAACGGATTAACGTGATCTGTGTATCTCCGGAATATAGCTTGGTCCCTGATAATTATTGGGGGACGGTAAGGAAGGGCATTTATTGGATTTCTGCTTTTCTACACTGGAATTGCATTGCTTAACCGATATTTTAAAGGAACAACAGGCTAAGTTGGTGTTTGGTGTGGACGAGGAGGTTTACGAATTTTGCTCCCGTTCTCTTTTGCATCCTTTTTCTCCCACTACATGACTTCTCCGCTAACGCTATGGACAAAAGAAAGTAGTGCTAGCTTACCCCGGCAAATGTATGTCGTGATAGAACGAAAGCGGATGGATGTGGCGTGCTATGCTCAAGGGAAACTCTTATTTGTGAACTCTTACCCGATCGACCAATCGGACGATATAGTATACTATATATTATATGTATGGAAACAGGCGGGATTGGACCAAGAAAAGGACCAGTTGCTTTTAGCGGGGGAATCTTCCTCGCGAATGCGGGTTCTGGAGCGATTGCGAGCCTATTTACGCCATGTTAAGCCGGTGGAGATCCCTTCGGAAGCCTATTTGCTGGGAACGGATGTAACGAAAGCCCCTATGGATTTAATATCTTTATTAATATGCGAATAATAAGCGGTATATACGGTCGTCGGCGTTTTGACGTGCCCTCTTCGTTTAGCGCACGTCCTACGACGGATTTTGCGAAAGAGAATATTTTTAACGTAGTAAATAATTTGGTGGATCTGGAAGGTATGGATGCGTTGGATCTTTTTGCCGGAACCGGAAGTATCTCTTTTGAGTTGATCTCACGAGGATGCCGGAATGTAACCGCCATAGAGAAAAATAACGCTCATGCCTCTTTTATAGCCAAGGTAGCGAAAGAGCTGAAGACGGATGCGTTGGCTCTGATTCGTGGGGATGTTTTCCGTTATTTGAATTCAGCCCCTAAGCAAAGTTTCGATTTCATCTTTGCCGATCCCCCATATGCCTTGCCGGAGTTGCCGGAAATACCCGCCTTGGTTTTCGAGCGTGATTTACTAAAGGATGGAGGGATATTCATCATGGAACATCCTAAGACCAATGACTTCTCATCTTTGCCTTATTTTTATCAGCACCGGGTGTATGGCTCCGTGAACTTTAGCATCTTCCTTAAAGAAGGGGAGAAAACAGACGCATAAATGATTCCGCCATGCGTTGCTTGAGGGGGCGCTTTAACCAGCGGGAAGGGATCAAACGCTCACAGTGATGCATGTCGTGTGTAAAGATGCGTTTCATTTGCAGGGCGAATTCCTTTTGATATACGAAAGCGTTAATCTCGAAGTTATGCTCAAAGCTACGGAAGTCCATATTGGCGGACCCGATGCTTGTCAATGCGTCGTCGGACACGACTAGCTTGGAATGCAAGAAGCCCGGTTTGTAGAGGTATACTTTTACGCCGGCCTTTACCATCTCGTCGATAAAGGAATGACTGGCCATATTCGCTGAACGTGTATCGGAACGCTTAGGCAGCATCAAACGAACATCCACTCCCCTAAGGCGGAGGTTTGCAACGCTTGGTTTAATCCTTCGGTAGGCAGGAAATAAGGGGTTTGTATAAAGATATACTTCTTGGCGTTGGCGATCATGAAAATGGTCGCTTGCAACAAAGTTCTCCATTGACCTACCGGACCACTAGTGGCGATTTGCATAATATTATCGCTATAGATTTCGGCAGCCGGATAGTAAATCCGATCGTTCAAGAGTTTTTTACTAACCACGTACCAATCGATGAGGAATACGGATTGAAGCCCGTGCACTCCTTTCCCTACAAATTTGAAATGCGTATCCCTCCATGTGCCCCAAGAGGTTCCCTTATCGTATCGGTCGGCTATATTCATGCCTCCCATAAACCCGACTTTACCGTCTATCACGATAATCTTGCGGTGGTTCCGGTAATTCACCTTACTGGTGAAAACGGGGAACGCTACCCTCAAGAACGCATATACCTCGATACCCGCTTCCTTCATTTCCTTAAAGAAGCCGTCTTTTACATTCCAGCAACCCACATCATCATAAAGTACACGTACCTTCACACCTTCTTTTACTTTCTTGATAAGGAGTTGTTGCACCTGTTTTCCTATCTCGTCATCACAGAATATATAATATTGTATATGGATATGGTGGGTCGCTTTCTGGATCTCTTCCAGCAAGTCTTTGAACTTATCGGTACCATTCGTATAAATCGTGATTTGTGTTCCGTATAGGAGGGAGGATTGGTTGGTGTTAGTCAACAAGGTCGATAAAGGTTTATAGGGGTCCGGAACTACGCAGGCGTCTTGAGGTAATTTACCCTCTTGCGGCCTTTTCATGATGCGTTTATAGGTACGCCTCGATATGATCCGTTGTTTCCGGTTATCTTGTCCAAAGAAGAAATAGAAAAGCAGTCCGATACCGGGTGCTAATAATAAGACGATTACCCAAGGAATTGTCTTTAACGGATTCCTATTCTCTGTAATGATAACTAATACCAGTCCTAATATAGTGACGCTATACAATATGATAAATATCGTACCAACGATTAACTGTATATGAATGGCTGCTAACATGAAACTCTCTCTTTGCTATAATCTGCTATAATTTGCTAAGATAAGAATGCTTTCCGAGAATAGCAAATTTCTGTATTCTTTTTGGCTGTATAGAAGGACCAAAAAGTAAGTTAACTTAAATGGCAAAAGTAAGCTAACTTAAATGCCCAAGTAAGTTAACTTACTTTGCCAACGAAGCTAGCTGACTTTGGAAGCGGGGTTATGTACATTTTAAAATAATGAGGTCGTTTTCTAAATATGAAGTGTCATTTGTTGATTTTGGCGCAGGCTATTATGAGAAGTATCTATGATAACAATAAAAATATTTAGATTGAAAACGACTGTAAAAAACGATCGTTTCAATTATTCGTTTGCAAAGGTAGGCATTTCTCCGAGACTGGCAACCTTTTCCGATTAAATTTTGTCCTGCTATATATCTTTTTCTCAACAGGATATATTAATCAAAGTGTCACGAATATGACAAAAGAGCATCATCTTTTTACTTTCTAAAAAATGCAAGATCTAAACGATCGTTTTCACTAGTCGTTTTTTATGTGGAAGGGTAAGAATAAGAAAAACAGTAAACCAATGATAACTTTGAATCAAACTCTAGAGATATGAATAGAAAGTCTTCTATACGAGCCATTTTACTCCGTAAGGAATGCCTTTTATTCTTTTTGCTACTATTGCCTATGTTTACAAAGGCGCAATATAATAAGGTATATGCGGATATCACCGCGAATATGCTGGTCGATATGGGTTTTGAGAATGTTATCTGGTCGGAAGACGAGAAGGAGAGAGTATATGTCTTGGAGAATACCCCTTGGCGTTTGCAGGGTGTGGGACTGGCCCATGCCATAGACCGCATCCAGAAAACAGGCTTGCCGGAGAAGGGCAAATCCTGCCGTATCGTCGTATTGGATAATAATATACCGAAGATCTCATTGATCTATACGGCAAATCCGGACAGTTTGAAGGCGGCTCCCGGCTCCTATGCGGCCCGTTCCGCCTGGGATGCTACTTACGATCTGGGCGATAGCTGGGATAAGGTGAAAAAAAGAGTACCGTATGAATAGCTCCTTATTTAAAGTAGACGTGGTGGTTTATCCGGAGTTGTATCTGAAGAACCTCATTATCACGCAAATATACCAAGTGTTATTCAACCTCTCGCCTGCGATCGAGGTCTCTTTCTGGAATGGGATGAAGCTGACGGCGCAGATGGTGTTTCCTATATATAATGATGGATATGGTCCTTGGGCGGGTAAGATTCACCCGGGCATGGTTACCCTTTCCCAATCTTTTCGTTTACCTTATCGTACGTTCGCCAGAGCCAGTGTCGGTTTGTTCAATGCGGATCGTTATGGCGTGGATTTAGCGGTAACCCATCATTTGAAGGATGAACGTTTTTCTTTGGAAGGACGTATTGGTTGTACGGGTACGGGATCTTGGCAGAAGTTTGAATATCATTATGGAACTCACCAACGGGTGACATGGTCGCTGGGAGGTAGTTTCTACTGGCCAAAATACAATACGCAAGTCTCCTTGAAAGCCGAGCAATACTTACTGGGTGAGATCGGAGGACGGATTGACTTGATCCGCCATTTTCGCTATTGTTCGATAGGATTTTATGCGATGAAGGCGCAAGGTGCTTTGAAAAACGGCGGTTTCCGGTTTCAAGTGGCTCTTCCTCCTTATAAATATAAACGTAAGAATGTGCGGGTGCTTCCTTCTGACAACTGGGGTATGTCTTACAACGCCGGTAATGAACGCTATTATTATAAGGGGTATAAAGCCTCGCCGAATGATAACATCATGCAACAGAATCAATTCAACCCGTACTTTATAAAGTCGGAATTACTCAATTTTTAAATAGTTTTATTATGAGAACAATTACAAAGTTACAGACCTTATTGGTCTTGTTCCTTACGACAGCCATGGTATGTTTCATGGGCTGTAAGGATGACGATGATGATGTGCCTACTCCGGATGGTGGTGGCACTGTTGCCACCTATGCGATTAGTGGTACGGTCATGGATGCCAGCAACAACCCGATGGCTGGCGTTAGCGTAGCTCTTTCTGGAGCTCAATCTCTTAGTGCTACGACGGGTTCTGATGGAACGTACTCTTTCGACTTGAAAAGCACACCAGGCTCTTACAAAATCGCCTTTAAGTCGGAAGGCTATGCAGACAGAAGCTATGATGTGGATGTGAAGAAGATCGAATCGGGTGTTGGACAGTATGTAGTAAACGCCGTCATGGTAAAGGGCACGACTCCCGATACTCCGAAAGAGTATAAGAAGGCGAAGTACAATCTTTCCGTATCGATCGAGGATGTTGTGGGAAAAGCTATCTCTACTTCCAGCCTTTCTGTTGTCGTAAAATACGGGGATAAAGAGATCGCTAAAGAGAATAAACCTAATTTTAAGGTCTCTGATGTGACTCCCGGTATCTACGACGTAGTAGCTACAGCTTCCGGATATACTAAAGCCGTGGCTAAGGTTGTCGTTTCAGCCGTTCCGGATCAAGAAAAGAAAGAGGGCGAAGGTGATACATTCGACGTTGAGTATCCAGCTATTATCGTGATGAATGTCGCTCCTTCTATTCCAGTAGACCCGTCTGATCCTTCTAAGCCGACAGATCCTTCTGACCCGTCTGATCCTTCCAAGCCAACAGACCCGTCTGATCCTTCCGATCCTTCCAAACCGACAGATCCGTCAAAAGCGACTTATATCGTATCTGGTATAATAACAGACCTATCTACGGGCGCAGACATCAAAACTGCGGAAGTCACATTGATGTTAGGAAGTGAAGAGTTATTTATTTCTAAGAATGAGAGTGAGTTCTCTTTCAATATCGCATCATCGAAGGTTACGGAGGATGCTCAATTTATCTTGAGTGTTAAAGCCGCAGGTTATACGAGCTACTCTCGTACGATCATCTTTAAGGTCGGTCAGAGTATGAACTATGTATTTCCTATCACATTGAACCCTATAGGTACAGGTGGAAATACGGAGATTGATTTTTCTAAATATGGTGTTCAGGTTCCGGAAAAAAGAAGCGGAAAAAGTAGCGGATGAGATTAAGAATGCGATTAACGCAGGCGGAACCGAAGAGGTTAAGGTGTCTGGTGTCACTTATGTGGATGAGAATAATGTTGAACAAAAAGTAGACGTTGTCATTCCTGCTAATGTCTTAGATAACTATAAAGGTGCGGATAATGAGGTTCAAGCTCCAGTTATTAAGGTCTTGAATCAAAGTGATGCTGAGAAATTGAAAGAATCGATAGGAGTGATTGAAAGTACGACCGCTGATGGTATAAAAGAGAAAGATGAGGTAAGTTTGGTCGCGGAAAGTGGTAAGCCTGTCGTTATCGTTATGCCGGCAAGTAGTAATCAAACATTGGTGATCGAACGTGATATGTCTGCGGAAGCTCTGCAATCCAATAATGTGACTTCTGATGCTGGTGCGGTAGCCAGTGTAAGCCGTGTATATAAAGGCGAGCCTAGCGGTACGGTATTCTCTCCGGCTTTGAAGATCTCGTTCGACGCTCCGAAGGATTTGGTTTCTTCTACACAGCCTATGGCATTGTTATATGCGACCACAGGCATAGATAATAAGGAGATCATGAAGATTGATCCTACGGCGGACCCTGTTTATATCAATGGTACTGGTGCGGAAATGTCTGTTGCTCACTTCTCTAAGTTTGCCGCAGGTTTTGAGTTGGCATTAGCGGAAACTGAAGATATCAGTACTGATACTACAATCGTAGAAAAGGTTGTTGATTACTGTTCTGATGGTAAGGCAGGAAACATTCCTGTAGTTGTTACAACTACAAATGCTTATGTTGGAGAAAACTTGCAGGATCTAGTCGGAAAGTCTAACGTAGATGGTCAAGTCGCTAAGAATGCGGTTTATAACCGAATCTCTAATCGTTTGCAAGCTGATGGTTATCAGATTGGTACCCAAACATCATTGACTACATCCGTTCCTACGGAAGCTGATCGTACGGTCGCTTCTATGAGCTTGAAGAAGACATATACTACAAATACGTATGTATTTAAGTTTATGACAAAGGGTAAGAAGGTGGAAGAGATTCAGGTTGTAGCTAAAAAACTTATCAAGATAGAAGGTACTCCTGTCTACAAGCAATCCCACGGTCACGGACATGGTGATGGCAATAACGCCGGTGGCGGTATCATCATCCCGGATTAATGCTTGATATTTGAAGCTTGATTAAATAATGTTGAGCCGGAAGTTTATAAGTAAACAAAGAAAAATGAAGAAATTACTCTTATTAATCATATTCTTAAGTTGCTGGACCTTACTTCCGGCTCAATTATCTTATGGCACGACAGGGCTATTGCATGCCCCGTCCGCCGATATGCAAAAGGACAAGACCGTGATGCTTGGCGGAAACTTCTTGCATCAAGAGCTTACGCCTCCCAAGTTTAATTTTAATACGTGGAATTATTATTTGAACGTGACGATCTCCCCGTTTCTGGAAGTAGCGTATACTTGTACGCTGTTTACGGCCGAGAGCCTTGGATTGGATAAGCATGGCTATTCCGGATTCACGAACCAAGATCGTTATTTCTCCGCCCGCTTACGTGTGTTGAAAGAAAGCAAATACATCCCCGCTGTCGTGCTGGGGACTTCGGACCCTTTTACGTCATCCGGGCATAAATTCGCTTCAGCCATAGGGAACGGCTATTTCTGCCGTTATTATTTGGCCGCTACCAAACATTTTCAGCTGGGAAGGGAAACCTTAGGCGTTCATTTATCCTATCTGTATAACCGCCGTGAGGATTATCCCTTGAACGGTGTAGCGGGAGGTATCACCTACAATCCTTCATTCGCCCCGCATTTGAACGTCATAGCCGAATACGATTCGAAAGACTTCGCTATGGGAGCCACTTACCTGCTATTCAATCATATACATTTTCAATTCGAATTGCAGCGAATGAAGTATTTCTCCGGTGGACTGTGCTATAAGATTTATTTAAAATAAAAAGAGGTTCAGCTTTTGTCCGTTTTTAATCCGCTTGGAGGCGAACGGTTAGGCTGAACCTTTTTATATCTTGTTACGCTGTCGCGCTAGCCATATCTACGGCTTTATTCCCCGATGAAATTCTTGCGTATCAACTCGGCGGACTTGTACTCCTCTTCCAGATACGTCTCAATATGCCGTTTCTTCTTATCCTCTAATATCTCGTTAATAGCTATTAAGATACCCGTTTCTTCCACCTCTCCAAACTCATGGTTGATCGCTGTGCCGAATACACGCATCTTAGGCGACAAGCTCATGTAAGCATTTACCAAAGGAGGCACGTTGATGCCAAATTTACGAACCTCTTGGTTCAATACCTTGTAGTTATCCTTGAAATTATCGTGAGGGAAAAGAGATTTCATCTTCTCTACATCCATATTAGTCTCCAAAGGATATACCGGAGTGATCAGTTGGTCTGCGTCCGGGAAATGCAATCCGAGGAAGTATAAGATCATATTACGGGCCTCTTGGTTGTACGTATTGTACATAGTCACCTTCCCGAAATAATACCGCAAGCTCGGATCAACCACGGATAAAGCTCCCAATCCATCCCACAGGTTATCCAACACGAACAAGCCTTTCGCCCCGGAACGGGTGGATTGATACTCCAGAGCCACGAACGAGCGTCCCAACTCTACCGTATAAGGAAGGATCTCCTTGATAAATTTCTCTGAGAAATTAAACAAGTGCGAGGTCGCCAGGATCGGTTTACCATTCTCGTCGAACTTAACGTCTGAACCGCAAAGGAAACGGTATCCCCCCAAGATCTGCTCATCTTCCGGGCTCCAGACAATCAGCTGGCGGTAAGCGTCTTCCATCGTGTCATACTCATCGATATCCACCGGAAATCCCGTGCCACCCCCGTAATAACGGAAAGCGACCTCCCGCAGACGCCCCTATCTCTTGCATGACATTGGGTGAGTCGTGCGCCGTGACGATATAAATCTCATTCTTCGATTTATTGGTACTTCTCAACCTCTTCTCTTTGGTCAATTCAGCCTTCAGTAGTGCCCTGTCTATGGGATTGATAATGTCTTGCATATGTTTCGTCTGTTAATCCTTGAGTTTGTAAACCTTGTTTTTTATCCACTCAGCCCATTCGGCGGGTTTCTTGCTATTGTCGAATGTCTGCCAAGGGATAGGCTTCCCGAAATAAATCCGGAAGGTCTTATGTTTGCTCCGGAACATCTCGTCCGGTAAATAAATCATCTCATAATTCATCTTTATACCCAACGCCTTGCGTATCCGGGCGAGGTTATAGAAGAAATTGGAATTCTTCCCGTCGAAATAGACCGGTACGATATCCCGCTTGTATTGCACCGCCTTCTGGATGAACGATTTCTTCCACTCCAAGTCTTGTATCTTGCCACCAATCTTGCGAGAGCATAATCCGGCGGGGAAAGTGATGATCTGGTCGTCCGAGGCAAAAGCCTCCTCCAGCATCCGTGCGTTGTCCTTTCCTTTGGGTGCCGTGTTTGTTGATCGGTACAAAGATGGATTTTAGATTGGAGAGATAAAGTAATAAATCATTGACCGGATACTTGATGCGCCCTTCGAACCGGGAACCGATAACGGCGGAGAGACAGATACCGTCTAATCCTCCGAGCGGATGGTTGGAGGCGAAGATATAGCGCCCTTCGGTCGGGATGTTTTCCTCATGTACCAGATTGAGGGTAAGGTCAAAATAGCCGATAAGCTCACGCATGAAATCTACCCCTTCCTTATCGTGGTAACGGGTTAATATATCATTCAGTTCCTCTTGATGAACCGTGCGAATCAAGTAGTCCACGATAAATCCCGGAATCTTGCGTGACGCCTTGGGCGCCTTTTGTGCCAATACTTGCTTAATATCTATCTTTGTCACACCTTGTTTTGTCATCTATATAAGCTTGTCAAGGGGCAAAGATAAAGTTAATAATTAAAACGAGAGAGGTTTGAGTGAAGTTTTTGCTTTTTCGCCAGCTATCTTAGCCTTTTCCCCTTGATCTTTTAGCCGCTACCATTAGGGAGGTTAGTCCCCGGGAGCTTGACTATCGGTTATCTAACGGCTGTTGGACGATCATGCACCATCTGTTAGAAGATCATCCACCAACTGTTGCATGATCGTCCAACAGCCGTTAGAAGATGAAGGTGAAAGGAAGAATTGGTTAACGGATACCGATGAAAAGCGTAAGAGATAAGGACGAAAAGACGAAGGGTTAACGACCTGTTGATAACTTTTTCCTACTTTTCTTATATAAATGTTGGCGGGTAATTTTGGAAATGTGTACTTTTACCCACCGATAAGGCATGTGCGTGCGTATCAAAGGAGTACGGCGCTTGATTTTAAGAGGAAGTTTAACGTAAGAACGACGAATGGAAGAAAAAGATAGTTGCTATCATGTACCGGTAATGCTGCGGGAAAGTCTGGAGGGATTGGATATCCGTCCCGACGGGATTTACGTGGATGTTACGTTTGGCGGTGGAGGACATTCCCGCGAGATCTTGAAACGGTTGGGTAGCGAGGGCGAACTTTACGGCTTTGACCAAGATGCGGACGCCGAGCATAATGTCCCGGCAGATCCACGATTCACTTTCGTGCGCAGTAATTTCCGTTATTTGTATAATTTTATGCGTTACTATGGAGAAAGCGGGGAGGTAGACGGTCTGTTGGCGGATTTAGGTGTCTCTTCCCATCATTTCGACGATAAGGATCGCGGTTTCTCTTTCCGTTTCGACGGGACGTTGGATATGCGGATGAATACGCGTGCGGGGCAGACCGCCGCCGATATCGTGAATAATTATACGGCGGAGGCGTTGGCCGATGTGTTTTATCTATATGGCGAGCTGAAGGTGTCTCGGAAATTAGCCTCTGTGCTGGTGAAAGCTCGTGAGACAAAGAAGATAGAGACGATCGGAGACTTCTTGGAGGTGATCAAGCCGTTTACGGAAAGGACAAAGAGAAGAAATTCTTGGCGCAAGTCTTTCAGGCGCTTCGTATCGAGGTGAACGATGAGATGAGGGCGCTGAAAGAGATGCTGCGGAGTACCTTGCGGGTGTTGAGACCGGGAGGACGATTGGTGGTTATCACGTATCACTCCTTGGAAGACCGTCTGGTAAAGAACTTTTTGAAGACCGGAAACTTCGAGGGGAAATGCGAGCAGGATTTCTTCGGGAACGTACGATCGCCTTTCCGCTTGGTCAATAATAAGGTAATCGTCCCGACCGACGAGGAGGTGGAGCGGAATCCCCGTTCCCGGAGTGCCAAGTTGAGAATCGCTGAGAAGGTATAAGGAGAAATAGATATGGAAGAAAACGGACAACATAAGAAAACGAGGAAGAAGGAGAAGCGTCTTTCGTTCTGGTATATACTCGGTGGCGGCGTGCTAAAAGAGGATTTTATCTTGAGGCATACGCGCATGATCGTGTTACTTGTCGTGTTGGCGTTTTTCTTTATCGGTAACCGGTATACTTGTATGCAAAAGCTGCGTGAGATCGACCGGTTGCAACAGCAATTGAGGGATGTGCGTTTCGAGGCGTTGTCGATCTCATCCGAGTTGACCGGCAATAGCCGCCAATCGCAAATCGAGTTGCTGATCGAGGAGCAAGGTATTGATCTGGAGGGTGCGAAAACCCCTCCTTATGAGTTATATAAGTGAGATAAGGTGTAAATAGGTATGTCTGAAGAAAACGAACCGAAAGAAATAGAGCCTAAAGGTAGCCGGATTTTATTCTGTTACTTCGTGGTCGTGCTGTTGCTGGGGCTTGTGGCCGTAGGAATCCTGTTCCGTGCCTTTGATACGGCCTTCGTGGAGAGGGATAAATGGATGAAGGTGGCCGAGAGCCAGAAACGACCGAACCGTTTGGTGTTGCCCGGACGTGGCAATATCTATTCGTCGGACGGTAAGTTGATGGCTACCAGCGTGCCTCGTTATTATATGTATATCGACTTTAAGGCGGATGCGTATACTCCGGCTAAGGGTGCCAAGTATAATTGGCTGGATACGTTCAAGACGTCCAAGAAGGATGGGGTGGACTCGTTGGCGTTTTATCTTTCCCGTAAATTGAAGGATCGTACGCCGGCGGGCTATAAGGCTTATCTGCTGAAAGGGCTGAGCGGTAAAAGCCGCCAGTTCCCGATTTACGCGGGAAGGTCTCGTATTCGGATTTGAAGGAGATCCGTAAGTTCCCGTTTCTTCGTCTGGGACGTTATAAGAGTGGTTTTTATACGAAGGAGATGGTACAGCGCCAGAAACCTTTCGGGACCTTGGCGTCTCGTACGATCGGTGATATCTACGGAGAGATCGAGGAGGGTGGTACTACGAAGGGGAAGAATGGATTGGAGTTGCAATACGATTCGCTCCTGCGGGGGCAGGCCGGGTTGAGTTCCGTTCGCCGTGTCGGTGGAGGCTGGACGAACGTGATCGAGGTGGATCCGGTGGATGGCATGGATATTCGCACCACGATCGATATCAATATACAGGATATAACCGAGAAATCGCTGGTCGATAAATTGAAGGCGATCGATGCCGAGTCTGGTACGGCTGTCGTGATGGAGGTCGAGACCGGAGAGATCAAGGCGATCACGAATATGGGGCGTATCCGTGAGGGCGTATATGGCGAGACGAAGAACCATGCCGTGGCGGACGAGATCGAGCCGGGCTCTACTTTCAAGGTGGCCTCTATCATGGTGGCCTTGGAGGATGGTTTATGCAATCCGGGAGATACGGTCGATGTAGGCAATGGTATATATATGTATAAGGGTGCCCGCATGACGGACCATAATATGAATAAAGGCGGATACGGTCGCATCTCGGTGGAGCAGGCGATTTGGTATTCCTCTAATATCGGTGTAGCCAAGACGATTTTGAAAGGTTATTCGGATAACCCGACAAAGTTCGTGGAGGGACTGTACCGTATCGGTATGAACGCGGATCTTCGTTTGGAGATACCGGGGGCGGGACGTGCCAAGATACGTCGCCCGGATGATACGACCCGTTATTGGTCCAAGACCACTTTGCCTTGGATGTCGTTCGGCTACGAGACGCAGGTACCGCCGATCAATACGCTGGCGTTCTTTAACGCGATCGCGAACAACGGAAAGATGGTTCGCCCGATGTTTACGAAAGAGATCTTACATAACGGCAAGACCGTGCAGAGTTTTTCCACGGAGGTGATCAACTCTTCGATCTGCTCGGATCATACGCTGGCGTTGATAAAAGATATGTTGCTGGGAGTCGTGGAGAAAGGGACCGGTAAGGCGGTTCATTCGGATATTGTCCGGATCGCCGGAAAGACCGGTACGGCGCAGATCGCTACGGGCGGTGTCTACCGTACGAGCGGGCACCAAGTCTCTTTCTGTGGCTATTTCCCGGCCGATCATCCGAAGTATTCTTGTATCGTGGTGATCCGCCGTCCTCGTATCGGTTATCCTTCGGGTGGTACGATGTCGGGAGGCGTGGTGCGTGCGATCGCCGAGAAGATATACGCCAGCCATATGTCGTTCGATGTCCGGGATATGGAACGGGATTCGACGGCCGTGATGGTACCTCGTGTGAAAGGCGGCGATCTGAGGGCGGTAGAGGACGTATTAGATGAATTGGATATTAAGGCGGATACGGACAGTTTGGAGACAAAGTGGGTCGTAGCTTCTGCCGAGCAAGAAGAGAATAAAGTGAAATTGAGCGATCTGACGATTCGGGAAGGATTGGTACCCCGGGTAGTCGGCATGGGTGCTAAAGATGCGGTTTTCTTGTTGGAGCAAGCCGGTCTGCGTGTCTCTTTGTCGGGTGTCGGACGGGTCGTTTCGCAGAGTATTCAACCCGGACAGCGAGTGTCTAAGGGGCAGACCGTATTATTAACATTGAAATAGGTATGGAACTAAGGGATTTAATCGGTGCGTTGGAAGCTCCTATGTTGATGGGGGCGGATAATGTGGATATCACGAATATTCAATCAGACTCTCGTCGGGTGACGAAAGGGTCTTTGTTTGTCGCTGTGAGAGGGTACGGCCGTGGATGGCCATGCCTATACGGACAGCGCCATAGAGAAGGGAGCTGTCGCTATCGTATGCGAGGAGGCTCCGTCCTATTTGGAGGGGAGATGCTCGTTTATCGTGGTGAAGGATTCGGCGGAGGCGTTGGGTCTTTTGGTTTCCCGCTGGTATGGTGATCCTTCCCGGAAATTGGTGTTGGTAGGCGTGACGGGTACGAACGGGAAGACTACGATCGCTACCTTATTATATGAGATGTTCCGGAAGATGGGACATAAGGTGGGATTGCTTTCCACGGTATGTAATTATATAGATGGCGAGGCGGTACCGACGGATCATACGACACCGGACCCGCTTACGCTTCATTCCTTGATGGCCCGGATGGTAGAGGCCGGATGTGAGTATGCTTTTATGGAGGTTAGCTCTCATTCGATCGATCAGCGGCGCATCAGCGGCTTGTCTTTCGACGGGGGGATTTTCACGAACCTGACCCGTGATCATTTGGACTACCATAAGACCGTGGAGAATTACTTGAAAGCGAAGAAGAAATTCTTCGATGACCTGCCTGCCGGGACTTTTGCCTTGACGAATGCCGATGATAAATCCGGCTTGGTGATGTTGCAGAATACGAAGGCGAAGAAGCTGACCTATTCCTTGCGTACCTTGGCCGATTTCAAGGGAAAGATATTGGAATCTCATTTCGAGGGTACAGACTTGATCATTAACGGTCGGGAGGTTATGGTGCATTTTGTGGGACGTTTCAACGCTTATAACTTGCTGGCCGTGTACGGAGCCGCAGTTTCTTTGGGGAAAGATCCCGAGGAGGTGTTGATCGTGCTGAGCACGCTTCGCTCCGTATCCGGTCGCTTCGAGACGATCCAGTCTCCGCTCGGTTATACGGCGATCGTGGATTACGCTCACACACCGGATGCCTTGACGAATGTACTGAATGGCATTCATGAGGTATTGGACGGGAAAGGACGTATCATTACCGTGGTAGGTGCCGGGGGAAACCGGGACAAGGGGAAACGCCCGCTGATGGCGAAAGAGGCTGTCAAGCTGAGCGATCAGGTAATTCTGACTTCCGATAACCCGCGCTTTGAGGAACCGGATGATATTATTAACGATATGGTAGCTGGATTGACGAAAATGGATATGGAACGTACCTTATGTATCACGGACCGTACGCAAGCAATCAAGACCGCTACGATGTTGGCGAAGAAAGGGGATGTGATCCTTGTTGCCGGAAAAGGCCACGAAGACTATCAGGAGATCAAGGGGTGAAACATCACTTTGACGACCGTGAGAAGTTACGCGAGATTTTTTCGACACAACAATCATAATATTTAAGACGACATGCTTTATTATCTTTTTAATTATTTGGATCAGTTGGATTTACCGGGAGCGGGTATGTTTAAGTACGTATCTTTTCGCTCGGGGTTGGCCTTGATCTTGTCCTTGTTTATCTCTACGGCGATCGGCCGGCGTATCATCGATAAGTTGCAAATGTTGCAGATCGGCGAGACGGTGAGAAATCTTGGGCTGGAGGGCCAGATGAGCAAGAAGGGAACGCCGACGATGGGAGGTATTATCATTATTATCGCTATATTGATCCCGACTTTACTGTGTGCCAAGCTGAATAATATCTATGTGATATTGATGTTGGTGACTACGGTCTGGCTGGGTGCCTTGGGATTCGCGGATGATTATATCAAGGTATTCAAGAAGAATAAGGAAGGTATGCACGGACGTTTCAAGATCGTCGGGCAGGTAGGACTGGGCTTGATCGTTGGCTTGGTATTGTTCATGAGCCCGGATGTGGTGATCAAGGAGAATATGGAGGTGCGCCATGATAACGTGATCGAGGAGGTGCGTTATCATACGGTGGAGACCAAATCGACAAAGACGACCATCCCGTTCTTGAAAAACAATAATTTCGATTACGCCAATTTGGTGAACTGGGCGGGCGATTATAAGGAGGAGGCCGCATGGCTGGTGTTCGTGCTGATGGTGATCTTTGTGGTGACCGCCGTGTCGAACGGAGCCAATATGACGGATGGACTGGACGGCTTGGCTGCCGGAACATCGGCGATCATCGGGGTGGCGCTCGGTATTTTGGCCTATATGTCATCCCACTTTGAGTTCGCCTCGTTCTTGAATATCATGTTTATACCCGGCGCGGAGGAGTTGGTGGTTTATGCCGCTGCCTTTATCGGTGCCACGGTCGGTTTCTTATGGTACAACTCGTATCCGGCCCAAGTATTTATGGGAGATACGGGTAGCTTGACCTTGGGAGGTATTATCGCCGTTTTCGCGATCATCATCCGTAAGGAGTTGTTGATTCCGATCCTTTGCGGTATTTTCTTGGTGGAGAATATATCGGTCATGTTGCAAGTGGCCTACTTTAAATATACGAAGAAGAAGTATGGGAAGGTCGCCGTATCTTCAAGATGGCTCCTTTACACCATCATTTCCAGAAACCGGGAAATGCGGGTATACAGGCGTTGATCCAAAAGCCGTTCAATGTCGTGCCTGAATCGAAGATCGTGGTCCGTTTCTGGTTGATCGGTATTATTTTGGCTGTTATGACGATAGTTACGTTAAAGATGAGATAAAAGATGAGTAAGAGAATGGTTATATTAGGGGCCGGGGAGAGTGGTGCGGGAGCCGCTGTCTTGGCGAAGGCGAAAGGATTCGACGTGTTCGTGTCCGATAAATCGTCTATCAAACCTAAGTATAAGGAGATGCTGGACAACCACGGGATTCGTTGGGAAGAGGGACAGCATACCGAAGCCGACATCTTGAATGCCGACGAAATTGTCAAGAGCCCGGGTATTCCCGACAAGGCTCCTATCATACAGTTATTGAAGAAGCAAGGTACGCCGATCATCTCCGAGATCGAGTTTGCCGGAAGGTATACGGACTCGAAGATGATTTGCATAACGGGTAGCAACGGCAAGACGACAACGACGATGCTTACGTATCATATCCTGAAAGAAGCGGGCGTGGACGTGGGCTTGGCCGGAAATGTCGGAAACAGCTTGGCGCTTCAGGTTGCGGAAGATCCACATGCGGTCTACGTGATCGAGTTGAGCAGTTTCCAACTGGATAATATGTACGACTTTAGAGCGGATATCGCTATTATATTGAATATAACACCGGATCATCTGGACCGTTATAACTATGAGATGCAGAATTATGTAGACGCTAAGTTCCGCATCTTGCAAAATCAGACGAAGGACGACGCCTTCATTTTCTGGAACGATGACCCGATCATAGCCCGTGAGATCGCCAAACGGCATCCTGAGGCTACTCTTTACCCATTCGCCGAGACACATGAGAACGGCGTGAAGGGATATACGGAAAATAATCAAGTAGTTATTGAAACGGCAAACGGAACATTTACGATGGAACAAGACCTATTGGCATTGACTGGTACGCATAACCTGTATAACTCTTTGGCTTCGGGGATAGCGTCCAAGATCGTGGACATTCATGATGAGAAAATACGTGCCTCACTCAGTGATTTTACGGGGGTTGAGCACCGTTTGGAAAAGGTGCTTCGCGTGCGTGGTGTTGATTATATTAATGACTCGAAAGCTACGAACGTAAACTCTTGTTGGTATGCTTTGCAGAGTATGACGACTCCGGTCGTTTTGATCTTAGGGGGCACGGATAAAGGGAATGATTACTCGGAGATCGAGGAACTAGTGAGTAAAAAGGTGCATTCATTGATTTTCATGGGTGTGGATAATACGAAACTGCATGCGTTCTTCGACGGGAAAGTGGCGAATATAGAAGACGCCCGCTCGATGGAAGAGGCTGTGGCGAAAGCTTATAAGATGGCTCATAAGGGAGATACGGTATTGCTCTCTCCTTGTTGCGCCAGCTTCGACCTGTTCAAGAGCTATGAGGATCGGGGCGATCAGTTCAAGGCTTGCGTACGTAATTTGTAATAAAGGATAAAATGGATCTGGCGAGTAAACTGTTTAAGGGCGACCGGGTGATATGGATCATCTTCATGTTCCTGTGTCTTATATCGGTGGTGGAGGTGTTCAGTGCGACCAGTACGATCGCTTATAAGAACGCGAATCACTGGGCGCCTATCGTACGGCACGCCACCTTTTTATTGGGAGGTTTCGTCATGGTATTGCTGTTACATAATATACCGTGTCGTTTCTTCTCTGCGTTTATTATATTATTGCCGGTCTCGATGTTGATGTTGATCGTGACGCCCTTTATCGGCGTGGACGCTAATGACGCGCATCGATGGCTGGAAATCATGGGAATACAGTTCCAGCCTTCGGAGTTTGGGAAGCTGGCTTGTGTCGTGTTTGTCGCTTTCTTGCTCAGCAAACGGGGGAAATTAACGGAGAACCAGATTTTTAAGTATATACTGATTGGGGTAGGACTGACCTGTGTCTTGATTCTGCCGGAGAACTTTTCTACGGCGTTTATGCTATTCGGGGTTTGTTTCCTGATGATGTTTATCGGTCAGTTGCCATTTGGTAAGTTGGCGAAGCTGGCGGGTATCTTGATGTTGGCGTTGGTATTGTTCTTGGCGTTGCTTAAGTTTACGCCGGCCGCTATTACCCAGTATTTGCCGGATCGATTCGTTACTTGGCAGGGGCGTTTGGAGCGTTTCTTCGACGGGCATAAGGATAATTTGGATGAGAGTGGTACGTATAAGATAACCGATGATAATTATCAGGTAACCCATGCGAAGATAGCTATTGCCCGGGGAGGCGTATTTGGGCAGATGCCCGGACATGGCCAACAGCGTGACTTCCTGCCACAGGCGTATTCTGATTTTATCTATGCGATTATCATAGAGGAACTGGGTATCGTTGGGGGGATCTTTGTACTGTTGCTTTATATAATGTTGCTAGTGCGGGTTGGGATGATCGCCCGGAAATGTGATAAATCATTCCCGAAATTCCTAGTGTTGGGATGTGGGTTGCTGGTGGTAGTCCAAGCCTTGGCGAATATGGCGGTAGCTGTGAATTTAGTGCCCGTTACCGGGCAACCGATGCCGTTGGTGAGCCGGGGTGGTACGTCTACGCTTATTTCTTGTATCTATTTCGGGATCATATTGAGCGTAAGTCGTTTTGGAGCCAATATCGGAAATGAGGATGAGGAAGAGGAGGATACGGAGAATCCAGAGAATCCTTCCGACGAGCCATCCGAGAGACAATAAATCAGGCGGTCGAGGGAGAGAAAGAAGATAATCCGCTATCGGCTGTCGAAACGATAACTGTAGAGTCAAAAGTATGAGAAAGTACCGGATCATAATAAGTGGTGGTGGTACGGGAGGCCATATCTTCCCGGCCATATCTATCGCTAATACTTTCAAGAAACGTTTTCCGGATGCGGAAATCTTATTTGTGGGGGCGGAAGACCGCATGGAAATGGATAAGGTTCCGGCAGCCGGTTATAAAATCGTAGGTTTACCGGTGAGTGGGTTTGATCGTGCCCACTTGATGAACAACGTGAAGGTCATGGTTCGTTTAGCGAAAAGCTTGCGCTTGGCGAGGAAGACGATCCGTGAGTTCAAGCCAGATATAGCGGTCGGCGTGGGCGGTTATGCCAGTGGACCGACTTTATGGATGGCGGCTTCGCAAGGTGTTCCCGCATTGATACAGGAGCAAAACTCGTATGCCGGTGTGACCAATAAGTTGTTGGCGAAGAAAGCGAGCAAGATTTGTGTCGCTTACGAGGGCATGGAGAAGTTCTTTCCGGCGGATAAGATCGTGATTACGGGAAATCCGGTGCGACAGGATTTGGAAGAGGCGCTGAGTAAGAAAGAGGAGGCGTTGGCGTTCTTCGGGCTTTCTCCGGAGAAAAAAACGATCCTTGTGGTAGGTGGTAGCCTTGGCGCACGGACGATTAACCGGAGTATTCAAGGGGATCTGGATAAGTTCTTCGCCTCGGATGTACAGGTTATTTGGCAAACCGGTAGGTATTATTACAGCGACGCTTCCAAGCATTTGAAGGCGTACCGGGGAATGCCGGTTTGGTGCTCAGACTTTATTACCCGTATGGATTATGCTTATTCAGCGGCCGATTTGGTGATATCCCGTGCGGGGGCTAGTTCTATCTCGGAACTTTGCTTATTAGGAAAACCGGTGGTCTTGGTGCCTTCGCCGAATGTGGCGGAAGATCATCAGACCAAGAATGCCTTGGCCTTGGTCCATAAGGATGCCGCCGTTATGATCGCCGATAAAGATGCGGAAAAGGATTTGGTGCCTACTGCCTTGAAGATAGTTCATGACGATGAACGTTTGTGTACGTTGAGCCGTAATATCGAGACCTTGGCGCAACGCCATAGCGCGGACCGTATCGTGGATGAGATTGTTAAGATTATAGATAAGAAATAAGGAATATGGATATAAATAAAGTGACAGCGGTGTATTTCGTAGGTGCCGGGGCATTGGAATGAGTGCCTTGATCCGTTATTTCCTCGCTAAGGGAAAACGAGTGGGCGGATACGATAAGACCCCTTCCGATTTAACCGAGGAGTTGAAAAAGGAGGGAGCCGATATTCACTATGAGGATAATGTAGCTTTGATCGGGGAGGCGTTCAAGTCGCCCGATGATACGCTGGTGGTTTATACGCCGGCGGTCCCGGAGTCGCATACGGAATTGACCTATTTCCGGGCGCACGGTTTTGAGGTGATGAAGCGGGCACGTGTCTTGGGAGAGATCACGAAAAGCAGCCGGGGTTTATGCGTGGCGGGCACGCACGGCAAGACAACGACCTCTTCTATGCTAGCTCATTTGCTGAAACAATCGCCGGTGGATTGCAATGCTTTCCTCGGAGGAATCCTAAAGAACTACGAGAGTAATTTGATGTTGTCGGATACGAGCGACTTTACCGTGATCGAGGCGGATGAGTTCGATCGTTCTTTCCATTGGCTTACTCCTTATATGACAGTGATTACTTCCGCGGATCCGGATCATCTGGATATTTACGGTACGGCGGAGGCTTACCGGGAGAGTTTTGAGAAATTTACCTCCTTAATTCGTCCCGATGGTTGTCTACTGATCAAGAAAGGAATCAACGTAACGCCCCGTTTACAGGAGGGTGTCAAGAAATATACCTATTCCGTTACGGAAATAGCGGACTTTACGCTGAAAATATTCGTATTTGCGACGGAAATATTACCTTTGACTTCGTTGGTCCGGAAATCCGTATTCCTGATGTGGAATTAGGTGTTCCCGTAAAGGTTAATATAGAGAACGGGGTAGCGGCTATGGCGATCGCTTGGTTGAACGGAGTGAAACCTGAGGATTTGAAAAAGGGTATGGCTACATTTGCCGGACCTCGCCGCCGTTTCGATTTCCATTTGAAGACTGATCAAGTGGTATTGATCGATGATTATGCCCATCATCCGGCCGAATTGCGACAGAGTATCTTGTCGGTGAAGGAATTATATGCGGGTCGTAAGGTGACAGGTATTTTCCAGCCGCATCTATATACCCGTACCCGAGATTTCGCTGGAGATTTCGCTGCGAGTCTCTCTTTATTGGATGAGTTGATCTTGCTGGATATCTATCCGGCTCGTGAGGAACCGATTCCGGGGTGAGCTCTCGGATCATTTTTGATAAGGTGACGATCCCTTCCAAGACGCTGTGTAAGAAGGAAGAGCTTTTGGACGTGGTTGCCGCCGGGAAATATGAGGTAGTATTAATGGTAGGCGCCGGCAATATCGACCGTTTGGTGGAGCCTGTAAAAGAGATTTTATGTAAACAAATAAGGAAACCGTGATCCGAATAATTTCCATAGTAGTAGCCACGTTGTTGTTCTGTTACATCGTGTTTGTGTCGTTTTTCTTTCGGGAAATACGTCAAGACTCTATTTGCCAAGATCTGCAAGTCGTGGTGAAAGACAGTCTGGATAAACACTTCGTGAGCGAGAGTGACCTTGTGTCTATACTGAAGAAAGCTGGGCTAGATCCGATCAAGCGGCCAATGGCCGACGTGAATACGGATCGGATAGAGACGGAATTGCTTAAGAATGAGATGATCGCCCAAGTGGAGGCGTATAAGACTCCTTCGGGGATTATCAAACTAGAGGCCATGCAAAAGATGCCTATCCTCCGGATTATGGGCGTAAGAGGTAGTTATTACGTGGATAATCTGGGAACCACCATGCCGATCAGTCGTCGGTATGCTGCGCATGTGCCAATTGTGAGTGGATATGTGGAAAAAGAGCTTGCGGTGACCGACTTATACAAATTTGCATTATTTTTGCAAGAGAATGAGTTCTGGAATGACCAGATTGAACAAATCTATGTCTATCCGGATAATGATATAGAACTTATTCCAAGAGTGGGTAACCACCGGATCATGTTGGGTACTTTGGATGAATTCGAAGAAAAGCTTGCGAATTTAAAGCTTTTCTATGAACAAGCGATCCCTAAAGTGGGTTGGGAAAAGTACAGTATGATTAATTTAAAATATAAGAATCAGATTGTTTGTACTAAAAAATAGATGATATGGCATACACAGACTTTATAGCAGCTATTGACCTAGGTACCTCCCATATGGTAGGAATGGTGGGGACTAAGAATGCGACGGGCGCTCTTTCAATCATCGCCTACGAAGTTGAGAACTCCGGCACCTGTATACGAAGAGGATGTGTATATAACGTGAAGGAGACGGCGAGTAAGATAAGACGCTTGATCCTCAAGTTGGAGAATAAACTGGGGGGGCCAAGATCGGGCAGGTATATGTGGGACTGGGTGGCCAGTCACTCCGTTCTATCGAGCATACGGTTTGCAAGGTGTTGGGAACGGAAGGAGTGGTCACGGAGGAGATCATAGACTCTCTTTATCAAGAGTGTAAGGATTATCGTCCGGATATGTTGACCGTTCTTGATGTGGTTTCTCCTTCCTATTTTTAGATGATAAACCAGAGTCCAACCCGGTGGGCGTGCCTTGTAGCCGTATCGAGGCTCGTTACAAGTTGATTGTTGGACGTCCTTCCTTGAAATTAAATATTGTCAATAGCATCTCGGAACAAGCGAAAATCGAGATCGCCGGTATTCTGGTGTCGCCCCTAGCGTTGGGTGATGTGGTCTTGAGCGACAATGAGAAGGACTTGGGTTGCGCCTTGATCGGCTTCGGTGCCGGCGTGACGACGATAACTGTCTATAAGGGTGGTAAGTTGGCCAGCCTTTCCGTTGTTCCCTTTGGAGGTAATTTGATAACAAAAGATATAACCAATCTCAGGGTTGTAGAGTCTGAGGCGGAACGCTTGAAGATCACTTATGGTAGCGCGAAAAGCGGACCGGGATAATGATATGACCATCCAAGTGAGTTTAGCGGATGGAATGGGCTTGCGTGAGATTAAGCTGGCCGAGTTGAACGGTGTGATCGAGGCCCGTATGGATGAGATCTTAGAGAATGTATATGCTCGTCTGGAGGCTACAGGCTTGATGAGCGTTCTCGGTGCTGGCATCGTGATTACGGGTGGAGGCGCCGCTTTGAAGAATTTACCGGCTGTTATGAGCGAACGCTTGAAGATGGAGGTTCGCTATTCAGCGGTTCGCAAAGGGGATTGTCGCTAGTGGTGATTTAGTGGTTGCCAGCAATCCCGAATATGCGGTAGCCGTCGGCCTCTTGGCGAAAGGAACTAAGAATTGCGCGTTATATATTCCTCCTAAACCGGAGCCTAAGATTGAGCCGGTGGTTGAGCCTGAACCGACAGTGGAACCGACTCCGGAACCCGTCAAGGAGAAGCCGAAGAAAGAGAAGAAAAAAGGTCCCGGCTTGTTCGGGCGGTTGACAAAAGGAATCGATACCTTTGGTAAAACCCTCTTCGATGACGATGATAACGAGAGTAAATAACGTGATCTACGAATGTAATAAAACCGGAAGACAATGGACGATACAATATTAAATTTTAATTATCCTACGGATACTCCCAAAATCATTAAGGTGATTGGTGTTGGAGGCGGTGGTGGAAACGCTGTTACTCATATGTATAAAGAAGGCATACATGATGTTACATTCGTGTTATGTAATACGGATAATCAAGCCTTGAACCGTTCGGATGTTCCTATCAAGTTATTGCTGGGACGTGAGATCACGCAGGGATTGGGCGCAGGAAATAAGCCGGAACGTGCGATGATGGCGGCCGAGGAGAGTCTGGACGATCTTCGAGGTATGTTGAACGACGGTACGAAGATGGTATTTATTACCGCTGGTATGGGTGGTGGTACCGGTACGGGTGCCGCTCCGGTTATCGCTCGTATCGCGAAGGATATGGGAATATTGACGGTAGGTATCGTAACCATTCCTTTCTTGTTCGAGGGTGAGCGTAAGATTATACAGGCCTTGAATGGTGTGGAGGAGATCGCGAAAAACGTGGATGCCTTATTGGTAATCAATAACGAGCGTTTGCGTGAGATTTATTCGGACCTTTCCGTGATGAACGCTTTCGGCAAGGCCGATGATACCTTGACGATCGCCGCCAAGAGTATCGCGGAGATCATTACGCTTCCGGGTATTATCAACCTCGACTTCGCCGATGTTAACACCACGATGAAAGATGGTGGTGTCGCTTTGATGAGTAATGGTTTTGGTGAAGGAGAAGGACGTGTTCGCCAAGCGGTGGAAGACGCTCTGAATTCTCCGCTATTAAGCAACAACGACGTAAAGAACGCCAAGAAAATCCTGTTCAACGTATATTTCAGCGAGGAAGCCGAGTTGCGCATGGAGGAGATGAACGACGTGCATAACTTTATGTCCGAGTTCAACCGTGATATAGAGGTTATCTGGGGTACTGCCGTGGATAATACATTAGGTAATAAAGTGAAAATGACGATCCTCGCTACTGGATTTACGATGGATGATATTCCATTGATCGCTGATAAACGCAGGAATGAAGCCGCTCAGATGACGGAAGAAGAATTGCGCTTAGAAGAAGAGCGAATCGAGAAAGAGCGTAAGGAGCGTGATTTGATTGGTAAATATTATGGTGCTTCCGCACAAAAGGCGGGTCGTTTTACCTCTCGTGCGAAAGCGGTAGTTTTGACTCAGGAAGAGTTGGACGATGATGCCTTGATCGCTTTGATAGAGGATAATCCGACTTATAACCGGGATCCGAAGATCGTGGCCCGTGCCCGTTCCAAAGTAGCGGGAGAGGATATTCAAGTATCGGCTCCGACAACGGCGAAGCAACCGGCTAACCAACCTCGCCAAGATTCTCAGCGGGGGGGTAAACAAGTGATCAGTTTCCGATAGTTAATAATATAATAAGGATATGGATTTATTTGAACAAGTCAGTGAAGACATTAAAAACGCAATGAAGGCGAAAGATAAAGTCGCCTTGGAGACATTGAGAAATGTAAAGAAATTTTTCTTGGAAGCGAAAACCGCTCCGGGAGCCAATGATACGCTGACGGATGCGGATGCCTTGAAGATCATGCAGAAGTTGGTGAAACAAGGGAAAGATTCCGCTACGATTTATGTGCAACAGGGCCGTCAAGACCTAGCGGATGTTGAGTTGGAGCAAGTAAAAGTGATTGAGAAATATTTGCCTCAACAAATGTCTGCCGAGGAATTGGAGAAAGAATTGAAAGCTATTATCGCTCAAGTCGGTGCCGCTGGCCCGAAAGATATGGGTAAGGTAATGGGTGTAGCCTCAAAAGCATTGGCAGGAAGAGCCGAAGGACGGATGATTTCCGAGACGGTTAAGCGTTTACTTAATTAATTGATTCATACGAAGACCGCACTAAGGGCATTCTGACAATTACTCGTTAGAATGTCCTTGGTACGGTTTTCTCGTATATACCTTTTCCTTTGACAATTTAATTCTTTAGAAAACCATGATTACTTTTACATGTTGTCTGATAGCCCTTATCGTTGGATATTTTACGTATGGTAAATTTGTCGAGCGGGTGTTTGGCGTAGATCCCTCCCGGGTTACTCCTGCTTTCACGAAACAAGATGGTGTCGATTATATACCCTTGCCTACTTGGAAGATTTTCATGATCCAATTTTTGAATATAGCGGGTCTGGGACCTATTTTCGGCGCTATCATGGGGGCTAAATTTGGGGTAGCTTCTTTCCTTTGGATCGTATTGGGAAGTATATTTGCGGGCGCTACCCATGATTTCCTATCGGGAATGCTTTCGTTGCGGCATGATGGAGAAAGTCTTCCTGAATTGATCGGACGGTATCTGGGGAATAACTTTAAGCAATTTATGCGGGGCTTTACGGTTATCTTGATGATCTTGGTGGGTGCTGTTTTCGTAGCTGGGCCTGCAGTGTTGTTGGCTATACTGACTCCGGAATATCTAGATGCTACGTTCTGGATTATCGTCGTGTTCATTTATTATATACTGGCTACTCTATTACCTGTTGATAAGATTATCGGAAAGATCTATCCATTATTTGCCATCGCTTTGCTATTTATGGCCGTAGGTATCTTGGTTATGTTATTTATTAACCAGCCGCCGTTACCTGAGATTACGGATGGACTTGGTAATACGCATCCGGGAGGCTTGCCTATTTTTCCGATCATGTTTGTTAGTATCGCTTGTGGCGCTATCTCTGGCTTTCATGCTACCCAAAGTCCATTGATGGCCCGTTGCATGAAAAGTGAGAAATACGCCCGTCCCGTATTTTACGGAGCGATGATTACCGAAGGTATCGTAGCCTTGATTTGGGCCGCCGCTGCTACGTATTTCTTCCATAATAACGGAATGGAGGAGAACAATGCCGCTGTCGTAGTAGACAGTATCACGAAAGAGTGGCTGGGCGCTGTCGGAGGTGTATTAGCGATACTGGGTGTGATAGCTGCTCCGATTACTTCTGGCGATACGGCTTTCCGCTCGGCTCGTCTGATTGTCGCAGACTTCCTGCATATGGAGCAAAAAACGGTGGCCAAACGTCTGATGATCTGTATTCCCATGTTTATCGTTGCGATAGGAATCTTATTATATAGTCAAAAAGATAAGGACGGCTTCGATATGATCTGGCGTTATTTCGCATGGAGTAACCAGACGTTAGCGGTATTTACCCTATGGGCCTTAACCGTATATTTGGTACAAGCAAAGAAGATTATATGTGATAACCTTGATTCCCGCCTTATTCATGACGGCGGTATGTTCTACCTATATTTTTGTAGCTCCGGAAGGGTTTGGTCTTTCCTCCGGTTTTTCTCAACTTTTGGGGCTACTAGTTACATTGATCGTTTTCGGGATCTTCTTAGTCTGGAAAAGAAGGAAAGTATAAAAAAGGCTGGCTAAATGTAAGCCAGCCTTTTCTGTCGTTATTGTTCAAGTGAATTAAAGCACTTGTATGCCTTCCTCACGGGCTTGTTCCTCCCCGGAAGGAGTGATTAATTTATACCCCTTGCCGTGGATGTTGATGATCTCGATACCCGGATCGTCTTTCAACAATTTACGTAATTTCGTGATATAAACGTCCATGCTACGAGCGTTGAAATAGTTATCGTCTACCCAGATTGTCTTCAAGGCGTAGTTACGCTCAAGGATCTCATTTGCGTGGGCGCACAACAAGCTTAATAATTCGCATTCCTTCGTAGTAAGTTTCGTAACCTTGTCGCCGATAGCCAACGTTTGTTTTTGGGTATCGAACAAGAAGTTTCCTAACTTGTAGAAAGGAATATCTTTCATCTTCTTACCTTTCACACGGCGAAGGATAGCCTCGATACGAAGCAATAGCTCTTCCATGCTGAAAGGTTTCGTCAGATAATCATCCGCACCGATTTTGAAACCTTCCAGGATATCTTCCTTCATAGTCTTGGCCGTAAGGAAGATAACAGGGATATCAGGGTTGATAGAGCGAATTTCTTGTGCCAAGGTGAAACCATCTTTCTTTGGCATCATGACATCCAACACACAAAGATCGTATTTACCTTTGGTAAAACCTTTGTATCCGGCTTCTCCGTCAGAGAAAAGATCCGTTACATACCCTTTTGCCTGCAGGTATTCTCTCAATAACATTCCTAAATTCTCGTCGTCTTCACAAAAGAAGATCTTTAGTTTTTCTTCCATAACTAACTTTTTATAAGAGGTAAAGTAATAATAAATTTTGTTCCAATGTTTCCGGCACCACTTTCAGCACGGATCGTACCTTTGTGGTCCTCAATAATTTTGCGTACGTAAGCGAGTCCGAGACCGAACCCTTTCACGTCATGTACGTTGCCTGTCGGTACGCGGAAGAAACGGTCGAATACCTTTTTCAGATATTCTTTCTTGATACCGATACCATTATCTTCCACGGAGATCAACAGCTTTCCGTTCTCGTTCCAAGTGCGTGCCATCAATGTAAGCGGAACTTCCGGGCGGCGGTATTTAACCGCATTATCCATCAAGTTGAACAATACATTGGTGATATGCATTTCATCCACATATATATCCGATTCTGTAGCTTGCAGGTCTATATCATTGTACCGCCGTACTTCTCGACCTTTAAAACGAAGGTGTTAGCCACGTTCGCTACCAAATCATTCGCGTCAATTTCTTTCAATTTAAGCGCTGCTTTCTGTCGTTCGAACAAAGACATCTGTAGCACTTTCTCGACCAAGAAGCTCAATCGCTTCGTCTCGTCGTTGATTACGCCGGATATATGCTTGAATACGTCCGGACTCTTCGTTATATCCGAATCCTTCAACATCTGGGCGGCGAGCGAGATCGTGGATACCGGTGTCTTCAACTCGTGCGTCATGTTGTTGATAAAGTCGTTTTTCATCTCGGATAACTTCTTCTGACGGAATACGATGTAAATCGTGAAGACGAAGGTTATCAACAGGATCAATGAGAATATAACCGATGGAACGATGAAAGTAATAGAGCTTGAGATATAATCCCCTTTCGTCGGAAAATAAACTCTCAGGTAGTTTAGTTTCGATGGGGGATCGTTCGGGAAAAGCACTTGGGTGATCACGTCAGAGGCGATCGGTTGCTTTTGGAATTCTCCGCTCTGGTATACTACATTTCCATCTTTGTTAATAACAGAAAACACAAACGGCAAGTTCAAACCGTTGTTAATAAATTCTGTTTTTAAGTAATTGTTCAGCTTTTTAAAATCTATACGTTCCTCGATCGGCTTTAGATTCGCGGTGTATAAGATGTTGTAAATCACCTCCTCTATCAGTCCACCTTGGTACTGGTAACGTCTTTTTAGTGTCTTCTGTAAATCTTTAGATGTGTTTACGATGCTGTTGGCAGACTGCCGTTTTGACAAGGAAGAGAGCGGCTCGAACTTATGGGCGCTAAAACTTTGCATCTCTATTTGTTGAACGGTTCCATTAGAATCCTTGATCTGTAATTGGTATTTCTCATGGTTGATCACTTGTCCTAGGCTTTGGGCATCCGGGGCATTTTGATACATGAAATTTGTCTCATCCCGGTTGATATCATCCTCGAGGTATTTACGGGTCTCATCCAATTCCAGATTCTTAGATACTTGGCGCAGGCTTCTTTTGACAGTCTCATTGAACTGTTCGCTGCGTGTCTTAAGTATAATGCTCACATAGTTTACCTGTAGGTATAATAACCCGGCGAAGGCAAAAGCCATAACTACCGCAAGCAACCAAATTGTCGACTTCCTCATATCAATATCTTTCTCTTAATATTGCAACAAATAACGTATGTTTTAGTTTAATATTTACACAAAAAAGGTAAAAATAATCCGTTTAAAATGTTAATAATACTTTGTGGGCATAGAGGATATATGTTAGCTAAGCATTGAAACTCCGCTGTTAATGCGCTAGTTAGCGTTATTTTATCCTAAGTTTTTTATATATTATCCTAAGTAAAAACAAGTCCGGTGCGTTTTTTGTTGCGTACGGACTTTATAAAGTCTCCACTTAGGGGATTAAAATCGATGTCCCGGAGGAGGACCCATCGGACCTCTTCCCCGTCCGCTTCTACCCGGCGTTTTCACGTCGCTGGCACTGGCTCCGCCTTTGAAGATGCTGAACCGATAGATGAAGTGTACCATGAAATAACTGCCTAGCGTGTTATATTCTGAGTCTTGTATATAGCTAGCGGTAATGGAACGGGAGATATTGCTTCGTTGTTGCAGGATATCGTAGATCTTGAAACGGAGCGTCCCTTGGTTATTCTTTAAGAAAGACTTGGAGGCTGAGGCATTCCATAGGACTTCGTTCTGTTTGAATCCGTCCCCGTAGCCAGAGTTGGTAGACCAGTTCACGTCACTCTCTATCTTGAAATTGAGGGGCAGATAGATTGTCGTGTAACCGCCGGCTCCGTAATTGAAGGTGTTTTGGTTATTTTCCTTTTGCAGGGAGTTGCTGGTGGCATTGTAACGAATATTCCCGTTTACGCCCAGATCCAGATAAGAGGAGCGGAAGTCGATACCACCACGTTCGGACAATATGAGATTCCGGTTCGTATTCTTCTCCTCGTTGATATATCCGTTGCTATTAGCGAACGAGGCCATTGTCATGGAGTTGATGGAGAATTTCTTATTCTTCAAGGGGTATTCAACATCATACGGACGTTGCCACTATAGTTGCCATTTACGTTTTTGTAAGTGGTGGTCTTTACACCTGTCTCTTGGTTATAAGAGGTATAACTTACGATATCGTTGATGATATAACTACCGTTTGCCATGATCATAAAGGCCCGTTGTTTCTCCGGTGTGAACTGTTGGAAACGAATAAATACGTTGTTCGTATAGCGGGGATTCAAATCCGGGTTACCGATCGTGATATTCGTCGGGTCCGAGATATCCGCTACCGGTTGTAATTGAGTCATGCTCGGTTGGCTGGTACGGCCATTATACATGATACGAAGATTCGTACGCTTATCGAACATATAGTTGAATTGAGCCATCGGGGAGAGGTTGACCACCTTACGGGTTATCTTGGATAAGGTCGTGTCGCCAACGAAATTCTCGCTGCTGGAATAGGATGGGTCAGATTCAAGCCGATCGTGTAGTTGAACTTTGCCCGTTGAGACTTGAAGCTCAAGCTGGCCCGCTGGCTGATAAAGTTATTGCGATAGCTTTGGCTGTAGGCGGAATCTAATACATTATATATACCATCAGCGTCTTGGTTGTAAACATTCTTCAAGGCTTCTTGTTTCCGTTGGCTGATGCTATAAGTGGCTTGGATGAAAGTATTATGCCCGATCGGTTCTACCCACGATACGTAGGCCCGGTAATTGAAACCTTTGTTGTCGTAACGTGAGCGCTGGTCGATAATGCTATTCTTCAAGGCATCAGTCTGGTTGAAATAAACGATGTCGGAACGGTTCATGCCGTCACTGTACGAATCGCTATTGCCTCCAGAAAGGGTGGCGCTGAACACACGTCCTTTGTTATTCAGCTTACGGCTGAAATCGATGCTGGCATTTAGGTTGTACCCGTTACTTTCCGAGTAATTACTGGATTTGTTGGTATTGACCGTATCCCGTTCGTTATCCAAGGTGGTAGCATCACTGAAATTGTCGTTCATGCTGTGGCTGAAGCTGAAACTCGGGCGGAAGATAAGTTGAGTCATCGTATCCGGTTTCCATTCCAAGCGAAAGTCTACGCCAAAGTTATCGCTCTTCGTACGGCTCATCGCCTCGCTATTATCATAGGAGGAACTATCTCCGGGAAGGATATTCTGCCGATCACTCTTGCTGCGAGCATCATTGTCGGAATGGGAATAACGAGTATTTCCCCCAAGAGTTAGTTTATCCGGCTTGAATTCCTTGCTGAAGTTCAAACCTGCGTTTCCGGAAGAGGTGATACCGCTACCCGCTCCGAAACCTCCTCGTCGGCCTCCACCGCCTCCCATACCGGAGAACATTGTTGAGGCTAGATCGGAAAAGCCCATATTATTCGTGTTATTCGCTCCCCCCATGAACGTGATCTGGTCATTATTCACGAAACGATTGACCATGGCGTTGCCTTCATACCGATCTTTACTTCCGTATCCACCATATGCGTTGCCAAACCAACCTTGCTTCATGCCGGGTTTCACGGTTAGGTTGATGACGGTCTCTTCCTCTCCATCGTCGAAGCCGGTCATTTGGGCCATATCGCTTTTCTTATCAAGTACCTGTAATTTATCGATCATCTTGGCTGGAAGATTCTTGGAGGCCACTTTCGGGTCATCGGAGAAGAACTCCTTTCCGTCCACCATTACCTTTTTTCACCTCTTTTCCATTGACGGTGATCTTGCCTTCGCTATCTACCTCCACACCGGGCATCTTTTTCAATAAATCCTCCAAAACGGAGCCTTCGGTTACTTTATAAGAATCCGCATTGTATTCCACAGTGTCGTTGCGAACGGTAACCTCGGGTGCCTTACCTATAACTACGGCTTCTCCCAACTCGATCGCTCCGTCGCTTAATTCAAGTTTACCTACGTTTACGGGGTTTTTCTTTCCGGTGATTTGCAAGGGTTGGTACAATGGATCGTATCCGATGAATGTGATGTGTAGTAAATAACTTCCTTTCTTTACGTTTTTCAAGGTAAAACTACCATTACGGGCGCTCACCACACCTCGTACCATGGCACTGTCTTTTACGTTCAGCAATCGTACCGTTGCTTGCTCGATGGGGGTATCATTACCTTGCTCAACGACAGATCCGGTAACATTAACACCGCTTTGCTGTGCGAAAGCCATCGGTGAAAAAAGGATCATCAACAACATCAAAAGGCACTTTCCCGATTTCATAACTATATGGATTACATTGTTTACAATTACGAAAAAGATAGACATGGTTCATTCAAAATAGTTTAATATAACTTTTATGGATTTGATATTATTAACAATCGTGCAGGCCTTTGGATTTATGGAGAGTATTCTTAGAACAAGAACATTATAAAAGGTAAATAGTCCTTCAACTTAACTCGCAATATTTTCAAGGATTGTGTAATCCGGTATTCCACGGTTTTTATAGAAACCCCTAAGGCCTCTGCGATTTGGAGATTAGATTGTTCTCCGAATCGGCTAAGTTTAAATGTCTCCCGGTAATTCTCAGGCAATTCTTCGATCGCTTTCGTGATATTCTCTGTAAGCTCGTTTACGAAATAGGTATCAGGATTCTCAAATTGATCTTTAATCTTATCATAAATCAGGCTATGTACTCGCTCATGATACAATTGCCTTTTGATCGCATTGAGGCAACGATGCTTAACAGCCATAAAAAAGATAGGATTTCAAGGATATCTCTACAAATAAGGAATTTCGGTTTTCCCATATAAATAACATTAGCTCCTGAATAAGTTCTTCGGCATCCTCATCAGAAACATATTGGGAAGCATATTCGCATAGCGGCGAATAAAATTTGATAAACATCTGTTTAAAAGCGTCTTTACTTCCTAATTGTATTTGTTCAATTAAAGTAGAATCATCCATAGCACCTTCTTCATCCTTTCTTTTCTGTAAGCAAAGATATATTTTATCTTGGATATTCAAGGTTAAAATTAGGGTAACCACATCGAAATATCACTTTTAGGACATCCTTATCACAAGATATACTTACTTTACCGATGAAGTACTACTTACTTTACTGATGAAGTATATATCCTATGGAAAAGTAGGTAAGTCTAAAGTCTTCCGTAAAAAAATGCTTTTTAGTTAAGGGTGTGTTCGTTCAGGATTGTCTTAGTTATAGAAACAGATAAGAATGAAAACTGAAAATAGACATATTAATATCCAAGAGCCGGAAGGTATGATGCTTTTTACGGTATATAAAGGACACAGCTTCCAATGAGGAAAAATCTTATATTGAAGCTTGGCTGGAAGCGGATGAAAATAATAAGAGGATCTTATTACAGACCGCCCGTATATATTATGCGAACAATGCGATGGAACGGATCGCTAGCCGAAATCCATTGATTGCCTACGAAAAGCTGGAACAACGATTAGCAAAACGGACCCGTTTATATTGGCTGAAGAGGTTCTCTGCTGCTGCGGCTTGTATAATTGCTATCATTGGGCTATCAACCTTATTTTCCCATAGAAAGGTTGATTCTGAATTTGGAGATCCTCAAATTATAACACTTCAGGCAAATGCGGGAGTCCGTACACGCTTTAATTTACCGGATGGTACTGTTGTTTATCTAAATTCGGGTAGTGTTTTATCCTATCCGATGTCTTATGACCAAAAAGAAAAGAAAAGTATGTTTATCAGGAGAAGCCTATTTTAAAGTCACTCACAACGAAAAACAACCTTTTATTGTCAGTACTTCAGGAGATCAGCATAGGGTTAGAGTTTTAGGCACGGAGTTTAATATACAAGCTTATGGGGATGAGAATATAATTTCGACTACTTTAGTGACGGGCTCCGTAAATCTCGAGGTGAAGAATAAATCAGGGAATGTGAGTCATAGGACGTTACTACCATCCGAAAAAGCGATTTGCAACTTGGATAAAGAAGAAATTTCTGTGATGAAAATAAATACGATCTATGAAACCGCATGGATGGATGGCAAACTGATGTTCAAGGATACGCCTTTACCTGAGGCTTTGAAAAAATTGTCATATTACTATAATGTTGAATTTGTGATTCAGGATGCGGAGATTAAAAGCTATTGTTTAACCGGTATTTTAGATAATAGGCTGCTATCTCAGACACTAGACTATTTGAGAATATCTTCAAATATTGATTATCGTATAGAAGATATGAAGACAGATGATAGCAAAGGTACTAACCGTACTCGGGTTATACTTTGGAAAGGAAAATAAAGAAAAATGTATAATAATTAAATAATATGGCCTATGGAATAAAAGAACAAGAATGTAGACTTGATCTATCTAAAAAACATACGGGAAAATGTTACCAGCATCTTCCCATATGAAACAATTTGATAGAGGTCTTTAAACCGACTAAGAAATTTATTTTTTAATCTTAAATCAATTACAAAAATATGATGAATAATTTATATTTCCAACTTGATGGAGATAAATCAGCGTTTGTCAGGTTGGTATCTAAAATATCAAGAATTATGAAGTTGACCTTATTTCTTGTATGTTTATCAATTAGTATGTCATTTGCTATGACAACAAATGCTCAAAGCACCTCACTTTCTTTTAAAGCGACAGATCAATCTATAAAAGAAGTTTTGGAACTGATTGAAAGTCAAACCGATTTTCACTTCTTTTATAATAGTAAATTAGTTGATATCAATCAAGTAATATCTGTTGATATAAAGGATAAAGACGTGTTCACTACATTAGATCATATATTTAAGAATTCGAATATACGATATAAAATAGTAGGAAAAGATGTGATTCTATCAGTAAAAGGCAGTAAGTCTGATCAAGATGAAAAGACAGTAACAGGTACTGTTGTTGATGAGGCGGGGGAGCCTATTATTGGTGCAAATATTGTAGAGAAGGGTAAAGCAAATGGAACTATGTCTGATTTGAATGGTCATTTCTCTATTGTAGTGTCTTCCGATGCGGTACTCCAGATTTCTTATATTGGATTTTCTCTTCATGAAGAAGCCGTGAAAAATAAAAAATGTACTTCAGGTCATTATGAAAGAGGATACACAAAAAAATTAGATGAGGTTGTTGTTGTTGGTTATGGCTCAGTTGACAAAAAAGAGTTGACTTCTGCTGTAACCGCTGTTTCTAGTAAAGACTTTTTACAAGGAGCATTTACAAGTCCGTTGTCAATGATCGATGGAAAAGTATCAGGCGTTAATGTCTCGAATGCGGCAGCGGCAGATCCTAACTCTTCTCCTAATATCCAGATGCGAGGTGCTTCTTCCATAGAGGCAAGGAATTCGCCATTGGTTATTATAGACGGAATGCCGGGTGCAGATTTAAGAAGTGTCGCTAACCAAGATATTGAATCAATTACAATATTGAAAGATGGTTCGGCTGCAGCGATTTATGGTTCACGTGCGGCGAATGGAGTTATTTTGGTGCAAACAAAAAAGGGAAAGGCTGGAAAAGTTTCTATATCTTATGATGGCTATATCGATCATGATATGGTAGCTAATCAACCAAAAGTACTTTCTGTAGATGAGTTTCTTGCGCATGAAAGAGATGTAGATTTTGGTCATCGGGTGGATTGGTATGACAAATTGTTGAATAAGAGTAATCTGGGTCAAAGTCATTATTTAGCTGTTTCAGGAGGAAGTGAAAATTTGACCTTTAGAGCTTCTGCCAATTATAAGAAGAAAGATGGCTTGGATATAGCGTCTTCTAGAAAAGAGTATGGAGTTAGAATGGGATTCACCGCAAAGACATTAGAAGGTCTGTTAGAGATTCAAGGAAACTTGTCCACGCGAGTTATCAATGAGGAATATGTGGATTATGGCGTATTTCAGCAAGCGGTAAAATTGAATCCGACTCATCCATTGGTGGATGAAAAAGATCCTTCTAAATATAGTACTCTGTATGGGTTTGATACCTATAATCCTGTAGGATGGTTGAAAGACAAGGAGGATGGAGGTGATAGACAGTTTTCCTTGCTGATTTTAAAATGAAACTAAATATTTTACCGACGCTAAATACTGAATTATCTCTAGCTAGACAGGGGCAAGAGTATTTTAAGCGTATATATGTTAATTCAAATCATAAGGAATCTATAGATAATATGCGTTCCGGACGAGGAACTCTGCAGGAAGAAAATTATACGGATTATACATTGGAATGGATCGGTAATTATTTTACGACAATTGACAAGCATACAATTAAATTAATGGCTGGATATTCGTATCAAGAGTTTAATCATCGTAGTTTTTCTTCAGAGAATGCAAATTTTCCTTCGGATGCGATGTCCTATAACAATCTGGAAGCTGGAGATTGGAATATGGCAGCAGGTCGTTTAGGGTATCTTCGTTGAAAGAAAAAGAAAAGACAATAGGTTTTCCTGCGCGATTGATTTATAACTATGATGATACTTACTATTTGACGGCTTCTGTTAGATATGAAGGAAATAGTAAATTTGGGGCAAATCATAAATGGGGATGGTTCCCTGCAGCCTCTGCAGCATGGCGAATGTCAAGTTTGCCTGCTATTAAAAATATTGAGGCCATCAATGATTTAAAACTCCGTTTTTCATATGGAGTTACAGGACGCTCTGGTTTCCCAAAGTATTCAGCGTTGGCTCGTTATGAGCAAGGTGGGTATTGGCTAGACGATAATGGACAATGGACCCAAGCGTGGGGACCTACGAATAATCCTAATCCTGATTTACATTGGGAAAAGCAGATATCTTATAACTTGGGTGTGGATTTTTCTCTTTTAAAGAATAAGTTATCAGGTAGTTTGGATGCCTATGTAAAACAAGGTAAAGAAGTAATTTCTAATTATGACGCTCCACTACCCCCTTTTATGTTTGATCAGATATTTACAAATGTAGCTTCTACTAGTTCAAAAGGTTTGGAACTGACTTTAAATTGGGATGTTGTAAACATGAAAGATTTTAGTTATTCGACTAATCTAGTTGCTTCTTTTACGAAATCTAAACTGGATAAATTCTCGAATGGTACATATCAGAAAGGATATATGGATCGATATTTACTGCCAGCTCCCGGAAATCCCGGCTATGCCCAACGCTTACAAGACGGAGTGGAAATTGGTTCTTTTATGGCTTAAGATATGCGGGAGTTGATGATAATGGCAATATGTTGGTTTGGAAAGACGCTAAAATTGGAGGAGAAAAAATACTCGCTAATGGTGAAGCTAGTGATACAGACAAAGATTATATTGGCCATGGAACACCTAGATATTCTTTGTCTTGGGGGAATACATTTCGATATAAAGGATTTGATTTAAGTCTATATTTCCAAGGGCGCTTTGACTATCAAATATTGAATATGTATCAAATGTATTATGGATTAGTTGCTGAACCGGGTATGAATTTATTGGAAGATGCTTATGGAAAGAATGGGCATATTAAGTCTGGAAAAGTGATGTGTGATTATTTTTTGGAGGATGGAGATTATTTTAGGTTGGATAACATAACTTTAGGATGGACTCCAAAATTAGATACAAAGTGGATTAGCAATTTACGGGTATATGCGACAGTTAAAAATGCGTTTACTATTACGAAATATTCAGTAATGGATCCGACATCTGTGGATATAAATGGTCTAGAACCAGGTATTAGCGGTCTAAATGTGTATCCTATTGCCAGATCATTCACATTTGGAATTCAAATTTCATATTAATCTTAATTTCATTTATTATGAAGAAGTTTAAATATATAATAGTTCTTTTCGTGATGGGATTAATCTCATTTTCTTGTACAGATTTAGATGAAGAGATTTTTAGTGAGATTACAACGGATAACTATTATCAAAATAGTAATAATATTTATGCGGCGTTGGTGAATAACTATGCTAAGGCTTTTAGTACGGGTTGGTCTGATGCTCGATACTTTTTACAGGAAGTTACTGCCGACCAGTTAATGATTCCGACAAGAGGAAAACATGGTTATAATGGTGGGGAGTATGTTCGTTTGCATGAGCATAAATGGACTGTGGAGGAGAATTTCGTATATAATGGTTGGGCTGCTCCTTTTCAAGGTATAGCATTATGTAATAATACATTGTCTGATTTTGAAAATCTAGATTTCTCTACGTTTAAATTGACGGAAGAAACGAAAAATGAATATATAGCCGAATTAAGAGCTCTTCGGGTTTGGAATTATATGTTTTTAATAGATTTCTTTAGGCATGTACCAATTGTTACAGATATAGAAGAAGTGAAGGCCCAATCTACACCCCTAGAAGTATTTAACTTTATGGAGTCAGAGCTTTTAGCTATATTACCGGACTTACCTAAAAATAGGGGGGTATCTAGGTTTGATCAAGCAGGAGTAGCTTCTATACTTGTCCGTTTATACTTGAATGCGGAAAAATGGATAGGTATCTCAAAATATGATGAATGTGAGCAAATGGCTCAGGCTATATTAGATGGAAAATATGGAGAATATAGTATTGACCCTGATTATAGAGGCCCGTTCCGCTCGGGGATAAACGGTTATAGATCTAAAGAGAATATTATGGAATTTGCGATTAAGAAAAATTATTTTGAGGCATCTTGGCTATATAATATGTGGATGCACTATCAAGATCGTTATTCCTTGGATAATGACTGGCAAGGTTGGAATGGAGGTAATTTAGCACCGTCTCGGGACTTATATGGAAATTTGTACCAAGATAAATTAGGTATGCCGTTTGAAAAATTCCCGGATGAAGATATCCGAAAGAAAGCTTTTAGAGTTATTTCAAATGATGGAGATTATGAGGGCTTTTTCTTGATGGGAACTCAATATAAATTTGATTATGAAAAAGGGTATGGATTTACAGATGAAGTAATAACTGGTACGGAAGAATATAATGGTAAACCTCTAGTTTATGTGGATCAAGTTGGACGCTTTTCGGAGGGAGAGACTGGTTTAGCCAAAGGCTCTCATGTAATTTACGGAGAAGAGAATACGGGATATCGTTTGATAAAATTCCCTTGGTTACCTCAATCGAAAGATTTGTTCCAAATGAACTCTATTCCAGAGATCAGATTGGCAGAGATTTATTATTCGTTAGCTGAATGTAAATATAGATCAGGGGATAAGATAGGGGCTACTCGGTTGCTGGATGCGGTTAGGAAACGTTATTATAAAGCGGAAGATTGGTCTAAATTTAGTTACGAATCTAATATCTCGAAATTAACTGATGATGAATTTGTCGATGAATTAGGTCGTGAGTTCATAGGAGAGCGTCATCGTCGTATTGATTTAATACGATGGAATCGTTTTAGTGAAGGTGCGTGGTGGGATAAAACTCCGGATGCGCCGAATCAAGACGTATTTCCGATCCCTTATCGTGCTTTGAATGCGAATCCTTTGTTAAAACAAACAACAGCTGGCTTTTAATAAATAGAATCGATATATGAAACAGTTTATAAATGTAAAAAAGAGTATTTACCGTATTGATTATACTTTTGTTATTAATATCGTGTAGGGTCGAAACTGATTATAGACCATTATTTGACAAAGATTTATCAAATGCTGATTATGATAGTTCGGTTTGGACCTTTAAAAATGGCATACTTACTGCCACTGCCGATCAATCTATTTGGACGAAGGTGCAGTATGAAAATTTTATCTTGGATTTAGAATTCAAGACAGATGTGAATACAAATAGTGGGGTTGTGATTTATTGTACGGATAAGGGTAATTGGATCCCATCTTCCATTGAGATTCAAATAGCGGATGATCATCATCCTGAATGGCAATCATATCCAGAATATTGGCGTTGTGGTTCTATTTATGGACATAAAGGAGCAAATGAACAATTGGTCGTGAAGAAACCGGGAGAATGGAACCGCATGATTGTCACTGCTAAAGGTCAGCAGATAGATATCGAATTGAATGGGAAACATATTGTTTCGGCTAATTTAGCAGATTGGACTTCTGGAACAACAAATCCAGATGGAACAGAGATTCCGGAATGGCTACCAATCCCGTATGCGAATATGCCAACAAAAGGTTATATTGGTTTGCAAGGGAAACATGGAGAATCTAATATTTGGTTTAGGAATATTCAACTGAAACAACTTTAAAATCATCATTATTATGAGACATATATCAAGAAGAGATTTTTTGAAGACAGGAGCTTTAGCAGCAGGTTTAACGATCGTACCAAATTCTGTTTTAGGTAAAACGCATGGGTTTACTTCACCAAGTGATAAATTGAATATTGCTGGAGTTGGTGTCGGGGGAATGGGCCGTGGTAATTTACGGAATATGAGTACAGAGAATATTGTGGCTTTATGTGATGTAGATTGGAGATATGCAGAGAAGACCTTCAATGATTATCCAAAAGCAAAGAAATTTAAAGATTGGCGTGTTATGTTCGATGAGTTCGGAAAATCAATTGATGCGATATTGGTTGCTACTCCAGACCATACACATGCGGGAGTTACTGCTCATGCTATTACATTAGGGAAGCATTGTTATACTCAAAAACCTTTAACCCATTCTGTCTATGAATCTCGTTTACTAGCAAAACTCGCTAAAAAATATAAAGTAGCGACACAAATGGGTAATCAAGGAAATTCTTTTGATTGGTGTCGTCAAATAACAGAGTGGATTCAATCCGGTGTTATTGGGGAAGTATATGAAGTTCATTGTTGGACAGATCGTCCAATTTGGCCTCAAGGATTGATGCAACCTAGCGATAATCTGAAATGCCCGAAGACTCTTGATTGGGATTTGTTTATTGGGCCAGCGCAAAAAAGACCATATAATCCAGTTTATACGCCTTGGAATTGGCGAGGATGGTGGGATTTTGGAACGGGTGCTTTAGGAGATATGGCTTGCCATATTATGGACCCACTTTATTGGGCACTTGATTTGAAGTATCCGATAAGTGTGATAGGTAGTTCAACCTTGAGCAATTTATATTCGCCACCTCATGCACAAGTTGTAACTTATACGTTTCCAGCTCGTCCCCAAAAGGAAACACAAAAATGCCCGAGGTTAAGGTATATTGGTATGATGGAGGTTTAATGCCTCCTCGTCCAGAGGAATTAAAAGATGGACAAATGATGGGAGATGAAAATGGTGGTATTATTTTTATTGGGACAAAAGGGAAAATCATGACTGGCTGTTATGGAATGAATCCAACTTTATTGCCCGTATCTGATATGGAACATTTTAATCAACCTAAGCCTTCAATACCAAGAGTTAAAGGTGGTAATGGCAATATTTGGGCTACGAATGCCCATGAGCAAGATTGGATTCGTGCTTGTAAAGAATCTCCAGAAAACCGAGTAGAATCATCTTCAAATTTCCAATTCTCCGGACCTTTTAATGAAATGGTAGTAATGGGAGTTCTTGCGGTACGTCTTTCTGGTCTTCATGGACTACATAGAGAATTGTTATGGGATGGAGAGAATATGAAATTTACCAATATATCTCCTACTGACACAATTAAGATTGTAACAGTTGATGATTTTAAAGTTGTTGATGGTGATCCTCGTTTTGATCGTCGTTTTGCGGACTTTAATGCTCTTGATGTTGCGAATGAGTGGATTAAGCATACTTATAATAATGGGTTTAGTTTACCTAGTATGCCATTCTGAGAACATAGAAAGGTCGTGAACTACTGTTGGATGTCATTTAGTTAAAGAGTATCCGTAATAGATAGAGGTTATTTCTTTTCAAGAGGAAATAACCTCTTCTTATTTTTTTATTTTTTTATATTTGTTCGGTCAATATGTGCTAGAGGAGATGGATGTAGAACGGATATACCTAGAACGATTACGAAGCGGTTCATACAGAGACTTTACGAAACTGTATGAATCATACGCTTCACGCTTATATGCGTTCGCATTGCACTTGACTCATTCTGATGCTCTTGCAAAAGATATTGTACAAGAGACTTTTATCAAAGTGTGGGTGCGGAGAGAACAGATTGATTTAGATATGTCTTTCAGTGCTTTCCTATTTACGATGGCCAAGAACCAATTATTGAATGAGTTTCGTAGGCAGGCAAATAGTCCACTTTTTTTGGAAGATGTTGTACTGAATGAGTCTGGAGATGGAGAGGAAACAGCGATTGAACGTAAATTATCTTTTGAGGAATTTAACCATAGACTGGAAATAGCGAAACAAAAGTTGACACCTCGCCAACGAGAACTGTTTGAGTTAAATAAGGAACAAGGTATAACTATAACAGAAATAGCGGCTAAAGCCTTTATTTCAGAACAATCTGTGCGTAACCAGTTATCGCAAGCCTTACATGTTTTAAGAAAGGAGCTCGGTAAGTATGCTTTGCTGTTCTCTCTTTTCTTTATCGGATAAATAAAATTGAAAAAATAATATTCTTATGTTTTATAACATCTAAAAAGACATGTTATAAATTAACGGCTCATGTGTATACCTTATAAAAAGGGTATTATGCAGGAATCACATACATATTATTTGCTCTCAAAGTACATGGATCATACGATCTCTACGGAAGAGTTGAAAACACTACGGCTTTTGGTTAATTTGTCTGATGATGATGAATTATCGTTGTCATTGTCTCTTTTATGGGAAAATGGGCGACCCTTTGAAGAGGTTGATGAGAGAATCATACGAGATATGTTCAGCGGGATTCAAAATCGAACGAGAAAAGAACGATTCGTTATGGTGTTTAGGAAACTGGCTCGTATCGCCGCAATACTATTAATACCTTTATTAAGTGTATTGTCTGGTTATTTATATTTCAATCCAGTCAATCAGGAGGAGGGTATTGGTAATTTAGTGGTTCATGCCGATAGAGGGGAAAGATCGGGGGTGACTTTACCGGATGGAACACAAGTAAAACTAAATGCGGAATCGAGCTTAAGTTACACTCACGATTTCGGTCGAGAGCTTCGACAGGTTAATTTAGAGGGAGAGCCTATTTTGAGGTGACTCGGAATGAGGATAAACCTTTCGTGGTACATACAAAATATCTGGATATAGAAGTGTTGGGCACAAGTTTTAATGTGTATTCGTATGAACGGGAGAATGTCATGGAAATGGCCTTGATATCGGGACGGATCAAGATACAGACTTGTTCAGAGCCTTCTCGTGTCGTTTATCTAAAACCGAATGAAAAAGCATTGTTCAATAAAGAATCGGGTATTATAACCGTGGAGAAAACAGATAATCGATTTGAAACGGCATGGTTAAGAGGAGATCTCGTTTTCCGATCAACGACATTAAGTGATGTCTTGGCTAAACTAGAGCGTAGATATGGCGTGAATATCCATTTGAATGATTCTTCTTTAGCGAATGACTTATTTACCGGAAATTTTGATAGTGAATATATCGTAGAGGTAATGGACCTTTTAGAGAGGCATTATGACTTTACATATGATGTACGAGGAGATGATATCTTTATACATCCTTGAGCGAGTGAAAATAAAAATGTACAACCTTAAATCAGTTCTTATGCGACAAGATTCTTCATAATAAAAACGGAACCGAAAATGGTCGAGATTTTCCGGTTCCCCAATTAATACTCCATTTACGAGAATGGCGATCAAGCCATAAAACGGATTGTATCAATTTTAAAAAATAATATATGTTCAAAAGTAGAAAAAAATCAATGTAGCTATATAATTTTTTTGGCTCTATTTCTGTTTTTTAATCCTATTTTGGTATTAGCTCAGACAGGAAGTGTCACTCTTTCCATGAAGAATGCTACATTAAAGCAATTTTTTGAGGCTGTAGAGAAGCAAACCACATATATATTCTCTTATCGGGATGCTATAGTGGAAGGAAAGAAGGAGGTAACTTTAAACGTGACGAATCAGCCGATTCAGCGTTTGTTGGATGATGTATTGCATCAAAGAGACTTGCAATATACGATGACAGGGCATTCAATTGTCGTAACTTTAAAGACTGCCGGTAATGTAAAGCAGGTATCTGGTACTGTGGTGGATAGTAACGGCGAACCGATTATCGGAGCGAATGTTGTTGAGAAAGGGACTACGAATGGAACGGTAACGGATATCTCGGGAAATTTCTCATTAAATATAGATGATACCGGTATTTTACAGATCTCGTATATTGGGTTTAATACTCAAGATGTAGCAGTGAATGGAAAATCAAGTTTAATGATAAACTTGAAGGAAGATACTCAAAAACTGGATGAGGTAGTCGTTGTTGGTTATGGCGTGCAGAAGAAGTCGAATGTAACGGGATCTGTGGCTTCTATTAAGACGGATGATTTTAATGATTTAAATATGGATGTGTCGCATGTTATTCAAGGACGTGTGGCTGGTGTCAATGTTTCCAATGGGAACATTATCATTCGTGGAGCGGCTTCTATCAATGGCGCGGATCCGTTGTGGATCGTGGATGGAGTGCCGGGTAGCGCTCCTAATTTTAATGATATAGAATCTATCGAGATCTTGAAGGATGCGGCTTCTACTGCTATTTATGGTGCCCGGGGAGCAGGTGGTGTGATCCTTGTTACCACTAAAAAAGGAAAGATAGGGAAACTTTCTATTAATGCGAGAGTAAACTTTGGAATAGAGACTCCGATCGATTTGCCGGATATGCTGCATACCGCAGACTTTATTGACCGGAAACTGGCGGCAGGCTTCCCTAATAATCCCAATTCCGGCTGGGATAATCCCGCTTCGCTACCAGATACAGACTGGGAAGATCTGGTTTGGCGTAATGCTTTTAGGCAAAACTATTTTTTACAGATGACAGGTGGTAATGAGAAAACTACATTTAATATGTCTGCGGAGTTCTACAAGAATCAGTTTATCGAACGTTATTCATTTGAGGATGCGGGTAATTTTCGTGTGGCTAGCCAGACAAATATACAAAAACGTGTGAAATTTTCCGAGATCCTGACTGTTGGTTTTAATAATACGGATCCCCATTTGTATGGGCAGACGAATAATGATTATGTTTATTACCGCCAAGTTCCTACGATGGTGCCTTATGATAATACCAACGAAGCTGGTGGAGGTTGGGGGAAACATCCGGCAGGTGGTTACTACGAGGGACCTAATCATGTGGCTACACTAATGTCGCATCATGCGAATGAACGTAGGTTTTGGGCCCGGGCAAATGCGATTTTGGATTGGGAGATTATCAATGATTTAAAATTCCAAGCGAATTTCTCTGCCAATTTTGACTCCCATGCGAATAATTTGTTCTTAGAATCATGGAATTTGGGATCTTTGTCTCAACAGGATTATTACTCGAAAGATTATGGCTCCGGTTATGATTTACGTATGTTATATACATTGACTTATGATCATACTTTTGGGGAGAAACACTATGTAAAAGGTATGGTTGGCTACGAGGCTTATCGGGCGACGGCTTCTTCGGCAGGTGGTTGGAAAAACGGCTTCTTGGTTCAGCCTTCGGATGATATTAGTTTAGGTACGGGAGATAAAGATGTATCCGGAACGAAAACGGAAGGTCGTAGTTTATCCCAGTTCGCTCGTGTAAACTATATGATGACAGGTATTTGCTAGAGGCTAGTATTCGTCGGGATGGTTATGATAACTTTGGTCCAGAGAATCGGTTTGGTGTGTTTCCTTCGGCTTCTGTTGGTTGGAATGTGGGAAAAGAGAGCTTTGTAAAGGATAATATAACATGGATGTCTCAATTAAAACTGAGAGGAAGTTATGGTAAAATTGGTAACAATACAATTCCTCAATTCTTGTATGAACCTTCTTTTACGAATAATTATCTATATTATTCATATGATGGGCAAAATACGCAGAGAGGATTCTGGTATTCAAATGTTGCGAATGCTACGATTAAATGGGAAGACGTGGCCCAATGGAATATAGGTGTTGACGCAAGTTTTCTGGATAATCGCTTGAATACGACAATCGAGTATTATGATAAGAAAACTTCCGATATGCTGTATTCAGTAGGTGTGCCACCTTCTGCCGGGCCTTCTTCGGAACCATTTAGCGAGACCTCTTCTTATCGGGCTAATATCGGAAAGATAAGCAATAGAGGTTTCGAATGGATGGTTCAATGGAGGGATTCCTATAAAGATTTCAGGTATGACGTGGCTTTTACGTTGTCTACCAACAAGAACAAAGTGGTAAAGTTAAGTGACCAAGTGAATCCGATCATTTGGGCTGGAAGCGATGCGGCTTTGAATAGTTCTATTTATCGTACGGAAAATGGGCAACCGATGGGACAGATGTATGGGTATGTAGTGGATGGCATTATTCAAGACCAAGCGGAAATCGATGCCTTAAACGCTCAATCTCCGGATGGATTGTACCAACAAGCAGGTACGGCTCCGGGTGATTTGAAATATAAGGATTTAAATGGAGACGGAAAGGTGACGAATGAGGATAAGACATATATCGGTAATCCTTGGCCGGATTTGATGTATGGATTGAATATAAATTTGTCATGGAAAGGCTTTGATTTAAGTATGGGCTGGTTAGGAAACGCAGGTGTTGATGTCTTTAATAGCGCTAAGCTTTATGAAAGAAGTTTCTATGGCGACTATAATACGACTTATAAGGTATATGAGGCGTGGAGTCCGACGAACCGGGCTACTTCACATCCTCGAGTAACGAAAGAGGATCCGAATGGAAACTTCAAGAATGTCTCCTCTTATTTTGTGGAGGATGGTTCTTTCTTTAAATTGAAGAATTTACATTTCGGCTATAATTTACCGAAATCAATACTTTCTCATTTGAAGATAGAAGGTTTGAAGTTTTATATTAATTGCGATAATTTATTTATTATCACAAAGTTCCAAGGAGATCCTGAATTGGGTGGTGGATATTTGGAACGAAATATGTATTCTGTGAAACGGGCTCCCTCCACCCGCACCATTATGGGCGGTTTAAGTTTAACCCTCTAAATTAATAGGAAGATGAAGAAATTAGTTATATTATTAGCTGCTGCGTTAACTTTTAATAGTTGTTCGGATAGTTTTCTGGATTTATCAAATCCCAGTGCGTTATCTCCAAGTGTCTACCCTAAATCTATGGCGGATATGGAGACTATCGTAACTTCAGTTTATGCGAATATGGTCGCTGTGCCTTTGTATGGAAAAAGGGTTATGGCGAAAGGGACATTCTGTGTGGATCATACGGTAGATATGGCTTGGACTGGTGACGCCAACTGGAACCAGTTGGCGACCAATCAAGTGACTTCTGATAATGCTTACATTGGGACGTTATGGATTGGTTATTATAAAATGATTTCTTGTGCGAATACCGTATTGGAGCAATTGGAAAGAATCGACAAGGAGAAGTTTACGGATGCGGATTTAGCAAGACTTTCGCAGATGAAGGGAGAAGCTTTGTTTTGGAGAGGTTGGGCACACCAACAGTTAGTAGCGTTTTTTGGGGAGGGATATCCTTGCAACGGGGATGGCGATAAAAAAGGTGTACCTGTTCGTTTACAGGTAGCATCGACTCCGGATATGCTAAATATAGAACGTAGCACGGTGGCCGAGGTTTACGATCAGATCTTGAAAGATTATGAGGCAGCCAAACTTTTGCTACCTGCCGTATGGGAAGAGCGGGCGGACTATCCACGTCCAACCTCTGTTGCCGTTGCTAGTTACATCGGGCAAGCGAATTTGTATATGGGTAATTATGATGCGGCAAAGAAAGCGTTGAAAGAGGTTATTGATTCTTCCGGAAAAGAATTGCTCCCTTTCAATGAATATGCGAAGATGTTTAATGAGGATCAGGAGAAATTTAATAGAGAATCGATCTTAGAGATTAATTTCCGTAATGGGGATACTTCCGGATATTTTTGGTATGGAGAAGGTTCTCAATATGGATTGATCGCTGCCTTATGTTTCCAGAACGCAAGTGGAGATGTTGAGGCGGCCGGTTGGGGTAATATTTTCTTTCATGATGCGAATATTAAACGTTTTAATGGAGATCCTCGTCTGGATATCGCCGCTTTGCGTCCGGGAACTCCTGTTATTATGAATGGACAGCAGACGCAGGTTCTGAAATATAAGGATACGGAGGCTGACATTCAAGGTTGGAGCATGCGAAAATACAATCCGTTGAAAAGTACGGTGAATGAGTTGAATTTAGGGGTTGGTATTAATATGTATTTGATGCGTTTGGCGGATGTATATTTGATGTATGCGGAAGCTTGTCAGGCTACGGGAGATGAGGTAAATGCCCGGAACTATATGAATCTGGTAAGAAGAAGAGCTTATAATGGAGATAGTTCCCATGATATAACGGCTAGTGGAGAAGCTTTGAGAGATGCGATTCGGGAGGAACGTTTCATGGAGTTCTGCGGTGAGGGCGTACAACATTGGCAAGATGTTTGCCGCTGGAAGGTCTTGGATGAGGAGATTAGCCGTTGGTATGGAAAGACACGTGTTGGTAATCCGCATTATGATGCGAAAGATTTGTATTTCCCGATACCCAAGGTTGAAATGGAGAATAATCCGAATATGACACAAAGCATAGGTTACGAGAACGAGTAGATATAACTTGTTGAAAAGTTCATCAAAGAAAAGGAATAGGATAGTTCTCTTGGGATCGCTAATCCTATTCTTTTTTTATTCCTTTATGATCATATTAAATCTTATTGAATAATGAAGATGATAGATGTATCGAAAGTAAGAGTCTTTCGGGGGAGTCTCTTTGTATTGCTTATGCTCTTTATGCGGATAGGTTGGGCCTCAAATGATGATAGCACCTATAATATCGTGGATTTTGGAGCTAAAGGAGATGGAATAACAGACAATACCCAGTTCATCAACAGGACAATAGAAGCTTGTTCCTTGAGAGGGGAGGAACGGTTATCATTCCGGAGGGAACGTTTTTGACAGGAAGTATTCTGCTGAAAAGTAAAAGTAAACTTATTCTTAGAAAGTAATGCCGTAGTGAAAGGCATAAATAATCTGGAAAAGTACCGTTCTATATCCGATCTTAATCAAGATGAGGCTTATTATAAAGTAAAACCCCGGAATTGGAACAAGGCATTGCTTTTAGGAGATCAAGTTGAAGGTGTGTCAATTACAGGAGAGGGGGTAATCGATGGTGCCCATATTCAAGATAAAAAAGGTGAAGAAGGGATGAGAGGCCCTCATATTTTCTTTTTTGTCGAGATCGAAAGGGATTAAGATATCGGGAGTTAAACTACGAAGAGCATCGAACTATGCTTTTATGAGTTATGATATTGAAAGGGCTTCTTTCGATAATCTTTTAGTGGAGGAAGGATGGGATGGGATCCATATTCGTGGCGGAAAAGATATCCGTATCCGAAATTGCCGTTTTTATACGGGTGATGATGCTGTTGCGGGTGGGCTATGGAAGAATATGGTAATAGAGAATTGCTATATGAACTCATCGTGCAATGGGATAAGGTTGATAATGCCGGCTACTGGTTTAAAGATCGTTGATTGTGAATTTAGAGGTCCGGGAAAATATCCACATCGGACTTCCGGTGAACAAAAACGTAGGAATATGCTTTCTGGAATATTGCTCCAACCGGGCGCATGGTTCCCTGCGTTTGGGGAAGTAAAGGATATATTGATATCTAGCTGTTCTTTTGATCAATTGGATAATCCGTTTCTAGTCACATTGAATGAGGGGAACCGGGGAGAGCGGATCTGTCTGGAGCATATAAGAGGTACACGTTTAATGAAAGCGGCCGCCTCGGTAGAGAGTTGGGGAGATAGTAGTTTGAAAGATGTCCGGCTTTCGGATGTTTCCTTATCGTATGTTGGAAACAAAGATCAAGAAATAGTAGGACGTACTCCCTCGAAGCCATTGACCGATTATCGTGCGCTCCCTTGCTGGGGGCTTTACCTTCATAATTTAGATCGAGTGATTTTACGGAATGTTCGGTTAGATTGTGAGAATGGGAAAGTTGGCCCAGCCTCTTGTTTCGATAATGTGGGGTCCGTGGAGATTTATAATGTAAGTTTTTAATCTTAAAAAAGAATTAGTATGCGAAAATATCTTTTGTTTTGTCTAGCTTTTTGTGTATTGGGTTGTTTGGCTCAAGATTTGATTGTCCGTCCGAACGATCCTATTATTTATAAGAAAGAGGGCGGTGCCTTTTTATGGCTGGGGATACGGCTTGGGAGTTATTTCATGTATTGGATAAGGAGGAGATCGTTCATTATCTGGATAACCGGCAAGAAAAGGGCTTTACGGTAATACAGGCTGTTATCTTATCTGACCTGGATGGTTTGGATAAACCGAATGCGTATGGATATTTGCCCTTGGTTGATAAAGACCCTACCCAAATCACGGAAGGGTACTTTGAGTTGGTGGATTTTGTGATTCGAGAGGCCGGCAAACGAGGAATGTATATAGGGCTTCTACCTACTTGGGCAAACAATGTGGTAGAGAAAGACGGAAATCCAGCATTGTTTAATCCAGATAATGCGTATACATACGGGAAAATACTGGGAACCCGATATAAAAAATGAAGCTGTAATATGGATTCTTGGTGGTGATAGAAATGTGGTTACGGATAAGGAGTTCGAGATCTGGCAATCTATGGCGAAAGGAATTCAGGAGGGAAATGGAGGAACACAACTAATGTCCTATCATCCGACGGGAGAGATTTCCTCGCATTATTGGTTCCACAATGAGTCTTGGCTATCATTCAATATTCTCCAAAGCGGGCATTACCGCCGGATGGATCCTGTATATCGTTTTTCGGGTATGTATGCTCAATTGAACCCGATTAAACCGTTTGTAAACGCGGAACCTTCATACGAGGACATACCGGTTCTTTTCTGGGAATATTTTGATTATGCTAAGTTCGGGAAGAAAAAGGAGGACATAATAGGTGATAACGGATTGATTAAGGATACGACTTATTTTACGGATGGAATTTACGATGACTATGATATCCGTATGCAGGCTTATTGGACTTATTTGTCTGGAGCTGCCGGATATACCTATGGGAATAACGCTATTTGGCAAATGTATAAGCCGGGTGGTAAATATCATGTACCATGCCTTACGTTTTGGGATGGTGCGTTGGATAGGCCGGGAGCCGAATGTATGCGCTATGTAAAGTCTTTGTTTACGATGTATCCGTTAGATCGTTTCCGTCTGGATCTATCCGTTTTGTTTGGAATTAATTACAATGACGCAAGTTATATCACTCCCGTTTTAGCAAAAGATAAGACTTTTATTTTAGTTTATTTGAGCCAAGGGCAGGATGTAAGAATACAAATGAGTAAATTGCGATCTTTAGGTAAAGCTTATTGGTTCAATCCGAGGAATGGGGCGAGAACCTTGATCGGACCGGTCGAGAATAAGGGAATTCGTACATTCAATGCGCCCGGAGAAGCGGGAGAGAGGGGAAATGATTGGATCTTAATTTTGGAGGCGGATGATAGGTAGACGATGTATAAATTTTAAATAATAAAAGTCATTATGAAGAAGATCAATGTTTTGCTGTTAGCCTTTTTGCTGTTAAGTTTTTGGGCGAATGCCCAGCAGTATCCTTTTTAACGGGTTGGATATGAATATGGAAACCTTTCTCGTTTGTCGAATGCGCAGAGTCGTTCGATCAGTCCGGAGAATTTTACGGGGGAGAAAGGGAAAGGAGCGATGGCTGATCCCGTGAGAGATAAGGATGTCCGGAATAAGGCGAATGCGGCCGGCCCAGCGAAAGATTTGGGGAAAGGCTGGAAAGTAAATCCTTTTATTATCGTGAAACCGGGGGAGACAGTTACCATCGCGGAGATTGATGGCCCGGGGGCTATCCAGCAGATATGGATGACTCCCACTGGCAACTGGCGATTCTCGATACTCCGTATGTATTGGGACGACGAGAAAGAGCCTTCGGTTGAATGTCCGGTCGGGGATTTCTTCGCCAGTGCTTTTAATGAGTATGCCCAACTATCTTCGTTAGCGGTCTGTGTAAACCCCGGGAGCGCTTTCAATTGCTACTGGAAGATGCCGTTCCGTAAGAAAGCACGCATAACATTGGAGAATATTAACAATGCGGAAGAGATGCGTTTGTATTACCAAATTAATTATACCTTGACGGAAGTGCCGGAGGATGAGGGATATTTCCATGCACAGTTCCGTCGTTCCAACCCGACACAAGGCTCTAGCCATACGTTGGTGGATGGAATCAAGGGAAAGGGACAATATGTTGGAACTTATTTGGCTTGGCGTGTCAATGATAACTGTTGGTGGGGTGAAGGAGAGATCAAGTTCTATATGGATGGCGACAAGGAATACCCGACAATCTGTGGAACAGGTACGGAGGATTATTTCTGCGGTTCGTATAACTTCGAGAATCAGAAAACACATCAGTACCAAGAATTCACCACTCCTTATGCGGGAATGCACCAAGTGATCCGTCCGGATGGCCTATATCGGGCTGTTACGGCGTTCGGCTTGTATCGCTGGCATATCTTGGACCCGGTTCGTTTTGAAAAGGATCTGAAGGTTACGATTCAAGATTTGGGTTGGCGGCACGACGGTAGGTATAATAACCAGAAGTCGGATATCTCATCGACTACTTTCTGGTATCAGGCGGAACCACACGCTAAATTCCCGGCATTACCCAGTAAGGATGATTTGGAGATTCCGAGATGGTAAATGGCCTGTGGTAAGATGTTAAATGTTAGTTCCGATTAAACCTTTCCTTTTTATCGATGTCTATTCTTTCGAAGCGCTTCATAAACAGGTAATTTATAATAAAAGTAATAAGTAGTAGTTTATGAAAAAGGTAATAGGATTGTGTTTGGTTGTATTGTTGAGTTCAACTTCTGTGTTCGCTCGTGAGAACAGGCGTATGGACAAGCGTAAGATGGATCCGTCCGCACGTTGCGAGAAGATGATCGCCGACTTGAAGCTGGATGAGAAACAAGCGGTGGAGTTCCGTAAACTTCAAAAAGAGTATATGGAAAAGGCTCAAAAAGAACGTGAGGCGATGAAGGCTGAGCGTGAGAAGCAACGGGAAAAGATGTTGGCCATGCGTGAGGATAAGAACGCCCAGATGAAAAAAATATTGACGGAGGAACAATACAAACAATATCTGGAAAAACAGCAGCCTAAAGGGAATAAACATGGCAGAAAACATCTAGGTAACGGACGTAGATAAAGAAGTCTATAGATAGATAAAATGGCCGGGGTAGCGATTATCCCGGCCATTTTAGTTCTAATCGGCTGCTTCAACCACATACCAAGTATATCCGTTGGCAGGGATTTTAACCGTAAGCTCCACCGTATAGTCCCGGTTCAGTTTGTAGGTGACAGGCTTTTGCTCTTTTTCCCGGATGCGGGCTGTTTGTGTCAGGCCGGTATAATAGAGTGGAATATGGATCGTACGGGTGATCTCTTGATGGGTCGGATTGAAGAACATGGCTAGACCTTTCTCCTTCTTGTGAGGATTGACGTGTATGAACCCGTCCCAGTCTCGTGCGTCCGGCCGGCGTAAGTGGATCATATCGCTGTTGAGTATATCGCGGTATTTCTTATACCATTGAATAACCTCGGTTACGGCCGCTTGGGTTTCCGGGGTATCATATAGGCGTGGCCCTCGATAGCAAGCTTGGACACCAGCTCCGTAATTTTGCATCATATGTGTTTTGTATTCGAACAAGTGTTCGTGGAGGGGCTCCAAGGTGGCGGCCTCTCCTCCTCCTTGATACTCCACGAGAGGAACGAAGCTCCAGCATGCCGAAGCCATCCGATCCCATGTACCATCATAATTCAATTGGCGGGCATGGATGATCTGCCTGTCCCGGGGAAGCGACCAGTTGGCTTCACGGTAACCAATGCCTGTCTTGGTAGACCCGTTCAAGAAATAGAAATCGGGAACATTGATATAAATGCCATTCTCGCACATCCAACGATAGAGATCGGTTATCTTATGGAACTGATTCCATTGGGAATCTTCCAGCCCTTTATGATAGGTATGGTGGGTGGAGGCGCATACGTCGCCGGGATAGGAGCCGTCGTGCTCGAAGCAGCGCATGCCCGTACGCTCGAAGAAGGTGCGTATCTTGTCGAAGTACTCGTATCCCCAGTCGCTGCACAGGCAGGGAGCGCTACCGAAACGCATGCCTCCCCGTTTGCCCGTCTTGGGATTGATAACATCCACCTCGTCGCTGATCCAGCGGCTTGATAAGAGGGAGTAACATCCTAACTCTACACCTTTGCCGCGGGCGTAATCTACCAAGGATTTGTATTTGGAGATATTTTCTTCCGAGATATCTTCTGCGTTCAATCCGGACCCGAAGCTGATGATCACCATCTCGTAGCCCACGGTAGCGCATTGATCGATAGCGGTACGAATAACATCCGGATCGGAAGAGGTAAGGTGCATGAAGATCGGATTCTCCGTAGCCCATGGAGCTACCGTATAATGGAAGCGTCGTTTGAACAAGCCCTTCCGTTCCCGGTCATCGCTGTCGAACGGCATCTCGTATACGCTGAAGGACTTGAACTCCTGGCCCGCCGCTAGGGTATAATCGGGACCTAGCTTGGGCGATACGTCTAATATGCAAGGCGTGAGCAAAGGATAGTTGCGTTGGGAGGTATATTCCGGATCGGCTACCCATTTCTCCGTGATATCGGTTTCCCGCTCGGTAAACTCTCCGCCACAAGCATAATCGCTTTCTATATGTATGTTCGGGAGCCTGAATTTGGAGGGATCTCCACCGCCGGGAGACTCCGGTTCGGCGAATGCCAGATATTCCAATTGAAAGGCATCGATATCTATGGACTGCGGGGTCTTGTTGGTAACCTCCATACTTTTCCGGATAACCGGGATATGATCGTATAAGTCGTAATGGAGTTCTACGGTGACACCTTCTGTTTCTTTCTCTCCTTTCAATACGAAAGTCAGTCTTTTCCCTGTGGGTACGTTCTTATTCAGTGCCCAGCGGCTTCTGGCCCATTTGATATCTTCCTGCAGCTCCTCTATGCGGAAATCCTCAATGAGAAAAGAACCGGAGCGGGTAGTCATCTGCTCGACCCATTCCATCTGGAAGTATCCGCGCTCGGGCTGGCCGGCCAGCCCGCCAAGTTCCCAACGTTTCCCGTCAATCGTCAAACTGCCTTCGCTACTTACGGCACGAAGCATACTTTCTCCGGTCATCCGGTTAAAGATATCTAGAGTGGAGAGATTGGGCAAGACACGGAACATACGTGCTACCATTCCGTTTGACAATAAGATGCTTTTGCCATCGGGAGTCGCATATATGCCGGCTTTGGATCGTGAGGGTTGTAAAAGCCAGTCGAAAGAGGTGTTTTCCAAAGGAAGCCCTTGTTGGGGCAATCGCTTGATTTTATCAAGTAATTTCTTCTCCGTACCGGATGATACCTCCGGCCCTTTCCCTTGATAGCTTGTGGAGATGATCGAGGGGATGATCTCCATATACTCTATTTGGGGCGTGATCCATAAGGCATGATCTCCGCTGGGGCCATCGTCGGTAGGCTCTACGATAAGGTCCAATATCTTTATGCCATTTAGGGGGATATCGATTGTTTTCGGGGCGTCGCCAAGTTTGACGATACCGCTGTTATAAAGCTCCTTGTCATCTCCTTTCAAGATAAATAAGACCGAGCCCGGATGTACCTTTCCGTCTTTACCCTCTAAACCAACAAATGTCTTGGCGTTTTTTCGGGTATCGAAATACATTTTCGTTCCGTCAACAAAAGGGATAACCGTGAGGCTTTTATCTGTATAATCGATATGTGAGTCGGCGATCCCGACCTGTGCTTGAAAGCGTGACGCATTCTTGTGTAAATCGATCTTGATATGGCTTTTGGCTTGTACCCCGATCACGTCATCATACGTTTTTCCTTGTATGGAGGCGGGCTCGTTGGTAACTGATTTCCCTTTGACGGCGCCACCGTAGGTTTGGTAGGATTTATTTAGGTCCATGTCCATAAGCCGGATTTCGTTCTGGCCCATGGCGTAGAGACCGGCAAATCCCGAAAGGATAGCTGTAAAGATAAGTTTATTCATAAAATCCAGTGATAAAAGAGCGTGTTATCAATGATAAAAATAAGGTGCTTCAAAAAGACTTCTTTTGAAACACCTTATTGGGTTTATAATCTAGTTTTGTTCTATTATAATGTCGTAAGTTTTAAATTACGCCAAAGAACCTTGATGCCTCCACCGTCGTGAATCTGAAGGGCGATGCGGCCTTTGCCGGCTCCGATCTTCTCGTCATTCAAGTTTACCATTTCCTGTCCGTTCAGCCAAGTCTGTACGTTGTCGCCTTGTACCTTGATACGCATCGTGTTCCAATCGCCCTCTTTCAATATATTCTCTTTCTCGTCCGGAATCTGAACCAGCCAGCCACGTCCGTACGACTCATAGATACCACCTGTATCGTGACCCTTCGGAGCTACTTCTACCTGCCAGCCGTTTACTTTCACGCCTTCCTCTACGAAAGAGCGGATGAATACGCCGGAGTTTCCGTCAGCCTCTTGCTTGAACTCTACGGTTAGATCGAAATCATCGTAATAATCACGGGTAGCGAGATAACCGTATTGTTTGTCGGGACCGCTTTCGCAAACCAATAAGCCGTCTTTTACGTACCATTTCTCCGTACCGTATGGTTCCCATCCCGTCAAATCCACGCCGTTGAACAAGTTCACTTCCTTACCGGTCTTACGGGGAAGTTCCTTGATCTTCAAGTTACGGAAAGATGCGGGATAACCATGATCTTGCAAACAAAGCACACCTTTTTTCGCCAATCCGTATTCCGGTGCGTTGGCCCATTTACCGCTATTTTTCTTAGCGTGCCAATCGTCTGTCCATGCCTCGAACTCAACGATCTTTTGTCCGTTCAACCAATGTTCCACATGTCCGTTATCGAATACGATCTTGGAGTTGTTCCATTCGCCTTGCGGATTCACCTTCATCTTGGATTTATCCGGCAAGTGCATCGCGTAATCTACGCCTAATTTCTGCCACTCTTCCAATGGCTCCGGGAAGTTCGGCTCGTCGATCAATTGATACTCCGGCCCTGTTACGTAAGGAACAGCGTATTGGGGACGCTCTACCACGTGGTACAACATACCGCTATTGCCCCCTTGGACAATTTCCAGTCCCAAGAAAGCTCGAAGTTCTCATACTCTTTATCGGTTACGATGTAGCCACTAGCGTCGCTGCCATCACCTTTGGCTTGGATACAACCATCCACTACATGCCAAGGCTGTGTCAATGTAGTCCCGTTGTAATCTTTCCAACCATCCAATGTCTTTCCATCAAAAAAGCAGGACCCATCCGTCAGCGATTTCCTCGGGAGTAAGTGTGTTTTGTTCTTGACTGGCACAAGAGGAAAACAAGGCCAGCGATACCGCACAAGAGGCTAACAAGCTTGTGGCGGCTGTTTTTTTCATTACAGATTCCATGTAAATAAAGAATTTAGGTTGATAAATTGTAACTGAATGGCAAATTTACGTAAATATCTTTGATATCTCTCTCTGTTGGAGGAAAAACGCTTCTCTCCCTAGGAAATACTTCTCCAAGAGCCTATATATTCTTTGTCGGATAAGCTCTATTTCTTAATTTGGCGGCGCTGAATTTATATTCACAGCCGCTGAATATACAAAATGCCGCCGCTGATTGTAAAATCAGTGGCGATAATTTAAGAATAGAATAGGTACCGATCAGGTTTACCTATAGGTACGCATAAGTTTTATTCTGGCACAATCAACTTTTATATGTTTTTGTGGAAAAGAATCTGGATAATACTTGTTTAATCGAAGAATAATATAGATATTGCATGCATCTAATAAAGACTGAAATACCCTGCAAACCATATGATAACAATAGGCACCTTAAAACTAGATTTAGTTGCGGATCGGGAACCTTTCGTTCATGATTTATATGGTCGTTGGGATACCTTTAACCGAACCTCTTTAGAAGGGATCGTGGATGAGATTTTAAGCCGTTATGATACGGAAGATGAGTTGATCCGGATCGAGAGTTTAGATTTGGATCTAGGTGAGCTAGAAGAAGATGAATTCTATGAGCAATTCCCCCGTAGACTGGCGGAGAGACTGGACGAGACTTTCGCTTCTTATTTGCGAAGTAAAGAAGAGCATCCAGACCGAATAGCAGTTGTTCCCATCAGGCAATCTTGGCTGGAAGTATTTACCTATTATATGTCGCACGGGTATTGGCCTTGGCTGGAAGAGGAGCGACTCACCTTACCGGAGCTTCTGGATAAATTAGTACGAACATCTTCGATAGAATTAAGTCATTTCCTGCGTGAGAAGGGAAAGGCGCTTACCATTCGTAAACGTCTAGTCTTTCAATTGGATGATATCTATCAAGAACGTTTGGTACATGTGGTGGTACCCTCGGAAAGCTCGTTTATAAACGCTTATGCCCGTTTCTTGCAAGACTCTTATCCCGAGATAAAGCGTCCGGAGATAGGGAAGAATGATTACAGAAACGCTATCTGGATAATCCTATGGGGATATTTATTATCTCAGGATCAAGGCTATTTCAACCGGAAACAAATGGTGACGTACGCACTGCGGGAATTATCCGGCTATTATTCCATTTATTTTGTGGATTTACTGGGGATGCTGACGTATGATTTAGATAAGTTCGCCTCTACCCGCTTGTTCATGCCCGAGTTACTGTCGCTTTTGAAGGATATCCGGCTAGAGACATTATCGGAAAAGGAATTCACTAAAAATTTCTCTCTTTTTTCTCTGGAAGAATTGAAGGCTTTGCTCGTGCGGCGGGAGAAGAGCTTGACTTTCTTATCCGGGTATAATGAGGAACAGATTTACCTGATCGTGGAACAGGTGATCCCTGCGGAGAGTCCGTTTGTCATCGACTATGCGAGAGCGTTGGATAAGGAGAAGGAATTGGGCATGCTCGAAGGGAAAGCCGGGAATGATTTCCGGGTGCTGAAATGGGTGTTTATCTTCGAGGTTATTCTCGGTAGAAGTGGAAGCGTATATTCCCGCCATCAGTTCGCTTTCTCCGTGTTAAAGGAGTTGGCGGCGCATTATAATCTGACGGTGATGGAGTTGTTGGATATTTTTACCGTACCTTGGCTAGTGGACTGCTAACGGCTTATCCAGCCGTTCGGGAATTGATCATTGCTTTGTACTTGAATGCTATCGATGATTCTCCCGCCGGTATATCCGTTTATTACCCGGAAGATTTGAAAGATCGGTTGGCTTGTGCCGTTGCTTTATCCGTTTCTTGCGCGAGGAGCAAATCTATTCGGTGGTCGAGCAAACCGTTCCGGTGGAAAGCCATTTCATTATACGGTATGCCCAGACGCTGGATAAGGGGAAAGAGCAAGGGCGTTTGGAAGGGAGGGTGGGTGACGAGTTCCGGCTGTTGAAATGGGAATTTATCTTTCTGGTGCTGTTTAGTGCGCCATTGTCCGCTTTTAGCCGGAAACAATTCGTACGTTCGGTGTTGGGACAGTTCTCTGCCCATTATAATATCACGGTGCGGGAGCTGATCTCCTATTTCCATGAGGGAACACATGGGGAACATCCATGGGTCCCGGAAGAGTTACGTGAGATAATAGATCTGCTGTACGAGGATATGGATAAGGAATCTCCCGAGCCTTTATTCTCTGTTTGGTTGAATGAGGAGAGGAAAGCCTATCGGTTCGGGCAATTTATAATCACGGGCCGTGCCGATGAACCGCTGGGCGATCTATTCGAGTACGTGAGGGACTTGGAGAAGACGAACCCGAAAGTCTTACTGGACCAATTACGGCAATTGAAGGATATTCCTTCATCCGGAATAAGGGTGGAAGAACCGATAGAGGCCGCTCGTATCTTCGCTTCCTTATTACTGCTTGTCATCCGTGAATACGGTCTGGCTTTTCCGAATCAGGTATCCTTGATCCAATACCTTACGAATGTAAAAGAGAATCGTACATTTGGAGATGCTGCTCGGCTGCGCTTGTTATTGCATGAGTGTATGTTGGAGAATATGGATGCGTTTACACGTACCATGGATGCTTTACTGGGCACGAAACCGGGGAAAGCGCCCGAGCTTCCCATCCGTACTGCTTTTCCCGCTATCTATCCGTCCAATTCCAAAAAAATGGAATTATTGGAGGAATTATATACAGGGGCGACTCCCGCTTTGCGCTTACTTGTAGAGGAGGTAATCCGCTTGTTTCGTCTCAATAGCTTCGGGTTGGAAGAGAACCTTTGGTTGGGGTGGTTACAGGCTCTTTCCGGCAACGTTTACCGGAATTATTCCAAGGATGGATTGTTGTTCCTCTTTTGGCAGCGTTTGAGGGAGTCTGTGCCAGAGGAGGAATTACGTAAGATCGAGACTTTTATAGGGCGACATATAACTAATTTACCTGAATTGTCAGTTTTTATATATCAACTTAAAAATAATATGAATATGAACGTTTTGAATGGCCAGTTAAAAGACCATGGCGTGTCTATTGACAATGCGGGCCTAGTGATCATAGCCGTCTACCTGCCAATGCTTTTTAATCGGTTAGGCTACTTGAGTGATGACAGGCGTGACTTTAAATCGAAAGAATGCCAAGTGAAAGCTATTTTTGTGTCCCAATGTTTTGTGACGGATGAGAAGGAAATCCCGGAGTCAGAATTATTCTTAAACAAAGTCTTGACGGGCTATGACAACAGCCCGGAACCGCTTCCTCGCTCGTGTGATTTAACCGAGAATGAATTGGAGATCATGGAACAATTGAAGAAAGCGGTACTTATGAATTGGAACAAGATGAGGCATACAAGCTGGGAAGGTTTTCAAAAAACTTTTATCCAGAGAAAGGGAATGTTAAAAATGGAAGAGGATAATTGGATGCTAACGGTCGAGGAGAAGCCTTTTGACATCTTATTAGACTCGCTTCCTTGGAACTTCAAGCTCGTTAAAGCTCCATGGATGGAAAAAATGCTTAGAGTAAAGTGGCGGTAAAATACTATTAAATGATAACATTATGAATGCGGATCGGATACAGATTCAAGAAGGACCTTCGCAGGTCTTTCAAAACCGTAAAGGTGAATCAACACAATTGATGGAAGATAATCGGGTACAATCTGTCTTGCAGGCTAAAATGGTGGAAACTATGCAACGTGACGCGATGGATGAGGATGATTTGCAGCAAGGTAAGTTCGCCGTTCAGCGGGATGTGGAAGATGAGGATGAGCTTCTTCAAGGAAAATTTGTGGCCCAACGGCAAACGAAGAACCAGACAGGGATTCCGGATTATGTAATCCAAGGCATGGAGTCTTCCTTCGGGACGGATTTCTCTTCGGTACGTGTACACCCGGATTCATCGAAAGCGCCGGAGGTTGGGGCTTTGGCATATACGCAAGGTACGGATATCCATTTCGCCCCGGGACAATTCAAACCGGATATGTCTGCCGGACAGCAGCTATTGGGACATGAGTTGACACACGTCATCCAGCAAGCAGAGGGACGTGTGCAGCCTACTACCGAGGTAGGTGGAATGGCCGTTAACGATGATTTATCCTTGGAACACGAGGCGGATGTGATGGGCGCTAAAGCTGCTTCTGTCTTATGAACGAGTGGATCGATTGGTTCCAGCGGGTATTGGATGTCTCTATTCGTTTGTATTTCCGGCAGGAGTGCGATTTATCTTCCGTCTATGATATCGCACTCCCGAAGGCAGGACCGCTTTGGAAGGCGTTGTTGCCGGAACAGGTCGATCCTACTTTCGATGAGTGGATGGTGTTGATGTTGGCCTTAATGCCTCATCTTTCTCCGCAGGTGTTGGATATTTTCTTTGTGCATAATAAGAATTTTGACCGTCCTTATACGGAATTTGGCGGTTGGAAAGGACTATCGCACGGAGGATTCTTGCCAACGGGCGAGACGGCCGTTTTCCTGTTGGCGGGCGATCGTGTGGAACGCCGTCTGGAAGTGGTTCGTCTATTTCGTGAGGAGCATTGGTTCCATATGTATCACGTCGTTGGCTTGGAAGGAGCCGGGAATGGTGAACCGTTCTTGAGCGGACAACTGCGTATATCGGAGGATTTCTTGTACCGTTTATCTTTTGAGGGAGAATATAAGCCGGACTATAATATGGGTTTTCCGGCCAAACGGATTAGTACGACTTTGAATTGGGAAGATGCCGTATTGCCTTATTATGTGCGTGAGGAGTTGGAAGAGATAAATAATTGGATTACGGGTCATCGAGTCATCCTTTCGGACTGGGGATTGAGTCGTTTTTTGAAGGCCGGTTACCGCACTTTGTTTTATGGCCCGCCGGGAACGGGTAAGACGCTTTGCGCGACCTTGATCGGCAAGAAGAACGGGATGGATGTATATCGTATCGATCTTTCCATGATTGTCTCCAAATATATCGGCGAGACTGAAAAGAACCTTGCGAATGTATTCGACCAAGCGGAAAACCGGAATTGGATTCTCTTTTTCGATGAGGCGGATGCCTTATTCGGTAAACGAACCTCGACGAACACTTCTAATGATCGCCATTCGAATCAAGAGATCGCTTATTTGCTGCAACGGATCGAGGATTTCCCGGGAACCGTTGTTTTGGCCACAAACTTAAAGAGTAATATTGATGAAGCTTTCTCCCGTCGTTTCCAGTCTATTATCTATTTCCCAATGCCGGATCAAGACTTACGTGAGGAATTATGGCGTAGAATGCTTCCCTCTTCTTGGCTACCTGCGGATGCGGACAAAATGATTCGTATGGCAGCTACTTATGAGTTATCGGGTGGCTCCATCTCGAATGTGATCCGGCGTTGTGCCCTTCGGTTGCTAAAGCAAGACACTCCCCGGCTAGATTCCGATATCTTATCTATGGCGATCCGCCGGGAATTGAATAAAGAGGGCCGGTGGTGATTTAAGGCAACGGCTCTCTTTCCCGGTGCCCGATCGGTACGATGATTAAGAGAAAAAAGAAGAGTGGGAGCGCCAACAGTATCATTTGGGTCCATATGTCGAAAGTTTCCCGCGAGGATACGATATTGGTGATTAGGTATAATACCAATACGATCTCGGATATGAATACCAGTAATAGAGGCAAGACATATCGCTTATAATGTTGTGCCAACATGTAGAACTTACTGGATGTCATATACAGGTTGATTAGGATTAATAGTATGAGAAATAGGAATATATCACCCAATACGAAATAAATAAGCATCGGGTTGGAGAATTCCGTATTTGCCAGTTGCGCCAGATCATCGGAGCAACTGGTGAGTTGCTCGCCTTGCGGAAAAGGATTTAGCAAATAGAATAAAGAGTTGAAAAGATTATCTAGTAAGGATACCTCGCATTCTTCCTCATACATGACCATCTTGAGTACTGGTTCTTGCTTATTCTCTCGATTTTCGCAAGTAGTTACAGGAACGCCCATTTCATCGTAATCGACAAAACAAAGGCGGTCTACCAATTGGTATTTCAATAGAATGGATAGATAACCGATATGCTTTTTCTCCTTGATAGGGAATATGACATTTAAATCGTAGTTTCTATATATTTTATTACCCATCACACAAAAGGAATCAATTACGAAACTGGTGGACTTCACGAATTGTACAAGTTCTCTCCGGTTCTCCAGCTTAAAATCGAAATCAGGGAAGTAAAGAGTCAAGCCGTTGAGTTTCCGGAGAGACGGGTTCCGGTTGATCGTGCCGGTATCCTTTGTGAATAAGTTATTTAAAAGAGCCATCTGGGATTCTTTCGATCTTAGGAAATCATTCGTCGCTTTTGAGTTTCGGAATAGGACCAGCAAATCGACAGGCGTATCCGAATAAACGGGCATATCTACCAGACACTCCTGTTGTTGCCAGTCGCTTACTTGACTAGGTTGCCCGCTTTCTGTATCCACTACATACCCTAGATATTCCATCCGGCTGAATTTCCGGATAAGGCCTGCCGGTAATTGCTCGTATACGGATTGCAACCAATACGGCACGATGGGAAAAGCTCGTTGGTTGTATTGACTTAGGCGTTCGGATAGGCGTTCGGTTTCCGATGATGCGCCATCTACCTTGAATACGGGAATACTGCAATTTCCCTTTTTCTTTTGTGTGGCGATCTCTTCTTTGCTACGTTTATCGAAATAACAGAAGAACGTACGAATCGTGGAGGGACGCAGCTCACGCACGGATAGCAACCAGTTCTTTACGGCTTGCGTGTAAGTGGTGTCGTAAACGAATGGGATGAAATCGGTTTCCCGGTATCCAATGGCGTCTTCTTCCCAAGGCGTGATGTTGAGGGCGATGGAAAGGGGAGCTTCTTTGATGAAAAACTCAATCGTTCCGCTTCCTCTGATGGAGGGATTCTCGTCCGGATTATCCAGAACTCCTGTAACGTCTTCTGTCCATACGGGGCAAATGATATAGCCTTGTTTATCGGAGTTGAGCAACGATTGCATATTATCCATATCTCCGGTTTTGCCCTTGAAGAAATACATATTCTCGACGGTAGGGGGAGGCAATATCCTTTCCGGTTCTCTTTTATTGAAATAATACCACAAAGCTTGCGTTACTTTGACTGGGCCGGGCATTGCATCGAAGAAGCGGAAGAGAGGATCTGCGTTGGCCTTATTCTTGGATGCGGTTAATAACTCGTTTCCGAACAACCAAGGTGTATATGCACATTGTTCCACATGATCTGGTAATAAGGAACTCGGGGACTGTAAATAACCCAAACGCAATATCGCTTGGTTCGCGTCCGGATTTATTACGAAAGTGAAAGCGTTCCCCAATTCAGCGGGATAGACGATATAACTGCATTGCTCCGTTAAGATACGCTGGGTGATCGAGTCCATAAGAGCTTGATAGGAGACGATCGGGGTACGAATCTCTTCCAGTTCCAATTCGGTCCGCTCTCCTAAACTCCGGAAATAATCCAATCGCTCCGAGAGACTTCTTTGGGCGTTAACGGCTTGTGCCATGATTACATGAAGTAATAAGCCCAATAAAATGCCGTGGTAGGTAGTTCGATATCTGGTTGACATAAGGGTAAATTTAAAGTTCTATATTTATTCGTATCAGATTATTCTTTAAGATTTCTCCGGTGCGGTCAATCTCTTTGTCGTCTTTATCGGCCCACGCTTTTCGCCATGCCTTATAGTCTTTGACAAATAGGGCTAGCTCTTTCGGAGGAAGCCAATGAACCGTGAATCGTAGATGTGCCGGTATCTTCTCTCGCAAGAATTCTTCAAGACGAAGCTGAAAATCCGGCCGTTGCCGCGTACGTTCTGTTTGTGAGAGGATTGCCGTTAAGGTAAATTCCCGGGAGGGGACTGGATGATCAGTCGCCTTCGGTGAATGCAGGAGTATGTTTTCCAGAATGAAAATTTGCTCTTTCGCATCTTCCCATCCGAGTATGGAATAGAGATATCTTTCCAATCCGGAAAGGGAGTCTGCGTCGAATAGATTACAGCCTAGATACCGGTCCCGGATAAGTTCCGGTAGTTGTCGCAGGAACCGGACTCTTCGTTGACGGTTTATCTCTTTATGGGAGTAGCGGAGAAAAGGCTGGTTGCTATTTTCGCCGTAGATTTTATCCAACGTATCCAATAGCAGATCTTTGTTTTGTTCCATAGAAGCGGAACCGGGGGTTCCCATATTTAAGGCCATCCAATCTTTTAGATGGTTCATTTCTTTATGTCCCTCCGAAAAGAGATGGTCGAATATAGAAAGATATGCCTTGAATGAATCGGTAAACGAGTCCTTGTAGCAAATCGGGAAATCATTTGTGACGCTATAATCATTCAGATGGATATGGCGACTGTCCATGAGGATCGATTTGGCTTGTTTTTTCTGTTCTCGTATCGCATGGTTGATATTATTCCGCGAATGCAAACGATTCAATACTTTTGTGGCATTAATCTCTACTGCTTGTTGGTTTTGGTAAAGTCGTATCTTGATTTGCTCAGGGGAAGATAATGCCAATGTATAGGCGTATTCACCCTCTTCAAAACCTTGAAATTCCAAAGAGTGTATCGATAGAACCCCTTGTATCTGCTTGATCCCTTTGAAAAGCTTGTATATGGGAAGCGCGCTACCTGTATAATGACTTCCGGAGCGAATAATTGAATCGCCTCCGTATAAATGGCGATCAAGGTTTTTTCCGGAGAGATGCTACCGTCTATATCGATATTTCCAATAAGTAATAAAGGTTTTCTTCTTACGAAATGGATTGCGTGTAGGGCTTCTCCTAAATTCCGGTTCGCGTGATATAGTTTCTTAATCTTTTCCTTGATTTTCTTTTCTTCCTGTTTGTGTTGATCTTCAGAGATAAAGGACGAGAGTTCTATAAATATGTCGAACCATCCGTGGCAGATCTGATCATTGGATCTATAAGGGTGGATTTGCAGGTCCGATAAGTTCATTAAGTAATCAGTGTTATCTAATTGATCTAAAAAATGGTCTCGGTAATCTTTGGGTGTCACAGGGGCCATCCCGAAACCCGTTCAGGACTGAACAAGCCGTAATCCTCCGGATTGAAACGATTATTCGATCCGGTGAGATATTGTTCTAATGGGAAACTCATTTGGTAATCCAATTCGCTTAAGGCGTAATTTAAGATGTCCAGAGTCGTGATTCCCGGGTCGTGCGGGGCATGGTCTGTCCACAATTGTCCCGAAAGCTCCCGGATTGTTTCCAAGGCATTCTTTTTTGGAGGTTATCGAATATGGATTCCTCCGTTTTTAGTTCTTGCAGGTTGGGCAGATCATCCATGGCTATTCTTGATTAAAGGTGTTTCTCCGGTCGGAGGCATCCATCCGGTAATCTTTCCATAAATCGGTTATCAGGAAACAAACAAAGATGTTGTCTCCATAATCCCGTCCGCTACGTATTTGCAACTTGCATTTTTGTCCGGGGCCGTACCAACGGAATTTGATCTTGTTAAAAAAGGAACCGAACCAAGATTGATTCGTACGGATTTTTCGATGTTTCCCGTAACAATGGATAGCCGTGGCTTCCACCAATGCGTATTGTCCGCTTTTTAACTTACCGCATCCTGCCATGATGCGGTAGGCACGACATCCTTCCGTTGGTATTTGCAGGGTATGCCATTCGCCATCTGCGGGAAATTTACCCCGTATCGCGCCGTCGAAGCGGGTTGCGGAAAGACTGCCGTTGATACGTATATCCATACCGGGTTGGTTCATCTCGATACGACCGTTTGGATGAAGCGATAGTATCGGTTCATCTTGCCCTTGACGTATGATATGGAGTTGGCTATTGTTACCTAGGTATATTTTCCACTCAGGAATATTGTCTTGTATGTTCGTGAATAAGCTGATGACGGGACTGTTTTCCTTGGAAGGAGCTAACCGTAAGCCATCATCCGGATTTTTATCGATCCCGTCGTCGGAAATATTGACCATGGAATCGATTAATTCGTAGAAATGCTTTTTGGTTGGGCATACTTCCGCGCTTAAAGTATTCTTTTAGTGTATTTCTGTTTGTACGAGGCATATCCGGTTTGTTTTATTTGTTAATAATAAAATTACTTCCAACTCCTAAATATCCGAGTCCGAGTTGTTCCAATAGTTCGTCTTTTTTGGTCAATATATAGCAAATGCCTATCAGAAGGAACTAATATGCACCAAGGTTGGGAAGGGCTAACGTTGAAATTTTGCCTAGCCTCTTCCGGGTAGCGGTTTAGATAATAGCTCTTTTGTTGGTCTTTTGCCGTATATACGACATGCGCTACGCTTAATATATCAATGTCCACGATGGCTTCACACTCTCGTATGGAGTTATAAAGATCGGTCGATGAGAACGAAAGCCCAAATACCGGGATCTCTTCCTTATCTCGCCAAGGTGCGATACAATTATTAATGCGTGCCTCTGTCTGGCGGAGTATATCTCCTACGGATATCCGGGCTTTATCCGGAGGTTACAGCAAACGGTTACTTCCTCGTAGACCGGAGTGATTGCATCAACGGTAATGAACGGACTTGTCTTGTCACCTATATAATCTTCGATTCGCATGAGTAGCCTATGTTCGCATAAAGGCAAGATCTTTTTATCTTTCTCCTTTTGCATCACGACCAATGTTACGATCGGGCTCCTGTTTTGAGCTTTACTGTCTATTCCGGGCAAGCAAAGTACTTTTTCGACTTCGGGGAACTGAGCCAATGTTATTTGCTCGTAATTCCTAGGCAATACAGCCCGGTTCCGATGGGACATCTCTTGGGTGATCCGGAGCCGCATATCCTCTGGCGTTTCCGGCGAACGTCCTCCTTTAGCGGGTATGATCTGGTAAATATCCGTAAGTCCCGGCATACTTTTCTCGAAAGAAACGAGTCCCGTGAAGCTTTCGAGTTCCTCACCGATCAGGGCTTCCATTTCTTCGGGGATTTCTAACCGGGCTTTCACTGGGTTTAGATAGACATTTCGTATGGATGAACAATTTTGCGTGTGGCAAGATACTTTTGCCGAAAGCCAGAAATCTCCATTTATGTCAAGCATTTCCTCGCTAATAGGTGAGGGAAGCAGGATGTCTACCAAACCTGTATTCAACAGATTCCCGGTTGTATCGGAAAGTAAATTACCCGGTTTGATAAACTCCCATTGCTTGCCGTTGAAGAAAGACCATTGTACGCAAGGAAGATATTCTTTTTCGATTTCCCGTTTCAAGGCAGCCATCTCGAAGAATAAACGGATCTGGTCGTTACCGATCGAGTTACCAATACCGAATAGAATAATCCCATCTTCTGTGGGTACTTCCACCATAGGGAACGGATGACGTAGATCGATTTCATGTAATTCCTTTTGCCTCAATGGATGGATATGATAGATACGGCATCTATCTCTTGGGGTATCGCCATTGAAAAAGTATTCTTCCTCGGCGCTATAACCGATACCTATACTTTCAATCATAGGGTTGTAAGGAGGTTTGGGCACCGGGGTCTGTTTACGGGTATGGCTGTTTCTTATCATGATATCCGCAAAGAGCATCCGGTACTCCGTCTGCCCGAATCCGCCGTTCGGATCTGTGAGTCTAATCCTGAAGAAGCCTTGCTGGGCTTTCATGTATTGATATTGCTCTTCTTCCGTGGAGACCGTAATGTTTTTGAACGGTTTGTCGTAAACGATCTCGCTGTACTCCGAGAGCTTTCCCCTAGGGGAAGTATGCTTGTTTTTCGTATTGAAGAGACAAGATGTACTTTCCGGTAATTTTACCCATTTCTGGTCTGTTAGTTTTTCCCATTCAACTTTGAAGGTGGTATTATCGATAGGTGTCTTATATGCTTGATACAAATCATAGAAACCTCCTTCCGAATAAGGTAGATCCGCCCATTGCAAAGTAATACCCATGGATTGGATAGGCTTGATCGCTATCTCATAATTACCGAATGCGAACCATGAGCCTTTTTGAGCTTCTAACCCGAATAAAGGGAAATGTACGCTTGCGTCTACTTCTCCCAGAGGATTATAGATTTTCAAGGATGACATGCCGGATACATGTACCTTTATCTTTAAGCTAGTAATAAAAATACGGTGTACCCAAGAGTAGGGGAATAACCAAGCATCCGTGTTCATCAATATACGGAGCGCTGGGTTCCGTGTTTGGCAACCATGAGCTTCAGAGCAAGGTGTTGTAGGGTCGAATTTCTCATTAAGGACGAATTTCAGATAAAAGGAGTTTTCGTTGATGAATGTCAAGGTGTAGGCGTATATCGGGGCCCAACCTTTCTCTGTGCTTAACTCCAATAGGAAAGCGTCGTTTAATACACGCCCGGTTTCGTGGGAAGATTGTTCCGTAGTAGCGATTAATTCTTTGAAATATGATATGGAGTCTTCTTCTAATCCGAATGTGATATGTATATCCCGATGTCCTTCCCGAAGTAATAACATGGGAGATTCGATCATCAGTCCGGCTTGTATAGAGGATTGGTTCTCAAAGATTAGCTCTGAGTCCAGATTGGGCTTCTTAGAAAAAACTTTTCCGATCCTGTCATTCAACTGTTTTTGCCAGATGGACGTAACGAAGCCTAATCGGCTCGCTGGATATTTTTCGGATCTTTTTCCAATAGTAACGAATGTATACTCGTTATTTTCATGTCATTGACCGAATAATCTTCGTCCGTACGATAACAAAATTGGATATCTTGCGCAGGAAATGGTACCTGTGTTATAATACCTGTACCCTTGGGTAACTGGGCTTGCCGTGCGGTATTATTCTTCACGGCGATAAACCAAGCGGAAGGAATAATCGCTTTTTGGGGAGATTCCTTCAATATTTGGTTGACATAAAATAACGGATAAGCTTCCCAGCGTTTATTGAACTGATCTACCAGATATTGATAGTTTTTCAAGAAAGCGATTAAAACAGCTAATGAGGGATCGGTCTCTCCGCTTTTAGCGATTTCTTGGATGTAAATCTCCCGTTTGTTTTGTAAATTGCGGAGGATACGTAATAATAGGTAGAGACTTCTACGAACCGTTTTAGGATTGGATAGGGTTATTAGCTGAAGTCTCTGGTTATATTTCTCCATATCCAGAAATAAATCGGACATGGAATCTCTAAAGATCCGATGATTCAATCTTTGATACCAATCAGAGAACTTATGGTATAGAGCGTTTCTTAGATAGGTGATTTCTCTGTTACTTTCCGGTGAGTTCTCATTTTGCCACAAAATGAAACTCTGTTCGATCCCGATTGTATCTGTTTGCTTGATCTCATTGAGTATGGCTAAGGATTGGTAATGATATAAAAAGGATGATTTCGAAAAGGCACGAGCCAATAAATTGGAGAGATTTTTCTCGAGTACTTGAAAAGGCTCATGTATCCGGAAATCATTCTCCAATTTTTTTTCTTGTCAATCCATCTTTATTCCATTGTTTATTCATCGGTTAGAATCAAAATAGATAGGATAGGTCAATTCTTGTTGGACATTATTCATACGTATCGTATAATAAAGTTCGATAATCAGAATGCCATCTTGAATCGAAGCCTTATTAATTTCTATGCGATCAAGCGAGACTCTAGGCTCGTATAAGAGAACAGCCTTCTCAATAGCGCTTTTAATCATGGTCTCCATGGTAAGATCTAATTGTTCAAACTGATAACGATATAGTTCCGTACCGTAATCCGGACGATGTATTCGCTCCCCCTGTGCGAGTGGAGAGAAGGATGATCAAGCTTTGCCGGATGTCTTCTTCATAATTAGACATGCGGGTGGGATTATCATTATGGCTGAATTCTGGGGGGAATGCCCATCCTTTACCTAAAAAACTATTTTTATTCTGCATAAATCATTCGATTTAATTAATCATTACAACGCCTCCTTTTACAACGGTTTGGCCGGATGCGGATATTTCGGCGGTGGCAGACCCTTTTACTTTAACTCCCATTTGTGCGGAAACCTCGATATTCAAGCCATTTATCTTGGTATCTTGCTTAGACTTGGATTCGATACCCATTCCTTCTGTCTTGACATTCCCTCTTGCCTTAAATATGAGATCTTTGCCGGATTCTACCATAATTCCGTTTTTATCCATACAGACCTTGTTCTTATTAGCATCGGATAACAGAATTTGCTTTTTGTCATCATCCAATATGAGCGTGTTCTCTCCGGGAGTCCTTATTGTGATAATCTTTTTTATCATCGTCCAAAGTAATTTTCAACTGGTTTTTGTAACAATTGTCTTTAAATTATTTTTTGGATCTAAAGAAACCGGCGTTTTTCGTTTGCGACTGTACAAACTTCCGATAATCACAGGGTGGCAGGGGTCCTCATTGATGAATTGCAGGACTACCTCATCATCGACTTCCGGTAGAAATAACATGCCGACCCCATTGCTTGCGTACGGACTGACCGGCCGAGCCCATATCTCCGTCTTCTCACATTGTAACAAGGGTATATCGACTAATATAAAATTCTCGAAATCTTTATTATCTCCGATCTTTTTAACGATCCCTATTTGTAATCCTCGTATACCGGGCAAAAAACCACTAGCTGCGGGAGCGACTACATCGGGCTCTTCGGTAATGACTACCGGATTGAAACCCATATAGACTTGTGTCTTCCATTCGCCTCCTTGTAGTGTATGTTCTACTGATTGAACAAATGCGTTTCCACTATAATGTTTGCTTAATCCTTCCAATTTGATAATACAGCCCGGAATAATAGACGCATTCCCGTAAATTGTGATGGAGCCTTGAAAACGTGCCAGGCCGCTCCATAAAGCTTGCGCATCGGCCCAAGCATGTAAAGAAGCGTCGCCGATGGGAGCGTTAGTTTGATAAAGCATCACTTCATTTGCCAGACCGGATAGATCCTTTGCGGCGATATCGCCTTGGGCATTGAGAGGAGGTTTGCTGGCGGTGGCTTTGATAATTTGTTGACGGCTCACGTCCCAAGCGCAGGCTTTTGTATCTGTGTATTGCTCGGAAGCGGATATAGAACCATCGAAAGCGATTAAATTATCTCCATAGGTGATGGTTAAGACCGGGGAGGCGGATACATTCGGTTTACATACCTTGACTTGTTTACCGTCAGTGATAACGACTAATCCGTTATTTTGTGCTCGTGTGAGTACAAAATCCCAATCTGTACAATAATATTGTACCAGTTGTGGAATTTCTATACCGGTGCTATCTACTTTGGCGGAAAGCCCGTATTGTCCCAGAATCTTCTTGATAACGGTATCATCTTTACTATTTTCATATACATTATTTTTTACGTCCAAAGGTTACAGGATATGCGAAACCCCTACATTCTAAAATAAATAGAGTTTGTTGTTCGCTATTGATTTTTAACTGATGGGTTGTAACGCATCCCTCAAATAAGGTGTTGACCTTATCTGTTGGACCCGCTTGAAACTTAAGCTCCGTACCCGGATTGAATATTTTGTTGTCTGGTATTTCAAATTGGCTGTTGTCGATAATATCAGCGCTGATGGAGATCGTTGCTTTATCGATCTTATTACATGCTCTGTATATTTTTGCATTGATTACGGAGTATTGCTCCGTTACATCTTTACCATTTAGTAATAGTTTGATTATGAATGAATTATCCATATTCATTATATTTTAGGGAACCATAATTGAGTTCCGGGTTTTATATCTCTAAAGCTGATTAGGTTATTTATGGAGGCAATCATTGGAGCATAACCAGAATTTTTATATTCTTTTGCGCATAACCCGATTAGACTGTCTCCTTGTTTAAAAGTAACGAATTTACCCTCAGCTTTTTGATTTTTCTTTTTTGCTTGTGTCTCTCTACTACTAATCGCCTCTGTTAGTGACAAGGAGCCTTTAGCTCGTAAAGGATTGCCCTTGGGCGAGAATAAGGTGTAATCCCAATTTAGGTTGGTTAATCTCCCCTTGAAAATGAGACTCCCCCAAATTACTTTAAGGAAGCAAGGGCTGGGTGGATCGATCTCCGCGCTAGGAAGAAAAATGATATTCTCCAAATCCTTGATCCTTTCTGTCACGGTTTTTTTCCCCGTCGGGATAATACCGGTACCATCGAAGTGTATATCAAAAGAGAGAGTGGAGGGGTTGGTGTGTTTATACTCCGGTAGTTGCTTATCCTCTTTTATGCTTTCGTCTTTCTTATAGGAGGTAGATTTGCTTAACTTATAGCTATCCGGATTGATTTGGACGGTGATACTACCCAATTTCTCGCCACCTTTGTATTCAATTGATTTATATGCCTCGATGATCAACTTTTGGTTCATGTTTTACCGCTCCTTTCTACAAGAAAAAAGGTTAGACAAATCTTTCTTGGCCTCACGAATTATCTCCTCTTTGATTTGTTGTATCAAATCACGGGAGAGAGGGAGGTCGGGTTCCTTTTTCTGTTGTGTCACTTTTGTGGACACTTGGATTTCTTTTATAGTTATAGCCATTGCTTAAATTGTTCTTTTTTCGTATCTTCTGTATCTCTTATCGACATACGGATCAAATTAGTATAAGCCATCTCCAATGTTTCAATCACCAACTCATTCTTTTGGGAATTCAATGCGCTAATGTCCCATTTTACAGGGTAAGCATTGAGCACAGACCAATTATTTAGGGAAAATGCCCGGCATCCAGCAATGATATAGTTAAATTGACGGGAACGATCTGGGCACTTCCATTATTTTCCAATACTTTAACCACATATGTCTCTAGCACATGAGGCAAAGGCATTAAAGAACGTTTCAACACAAGGTTACCGTGCTTTCGTCGGGTAGGCACCTGATAGCTGAAACTGTTTTCTCCCCCTTCTTTAATCGTTTCCGTCTCCATTTCAAGTTGTAGTCCCGAGACCTCTTGGAAAGAGGTCTCGATCAATCCTTCGAAAGTCACGTTGAAATAAAACGCTACCGGAGGAGGGACAATATGATCAAACCTTAGCATTAAGCGTTTTCTATGGTCAATCCTTCATGCGCTAAATCTAAGGTTTCGATGGCAGCCTCGTTTCCATCGGATTTTAAGCTGACACCGGTAACCTTAGTCGGCCATGCGTTCGATAATTTCCAAACCATCGTAGGGCTTCCTGCTTCATCCAGTAAGCTGATTGTTACATCTTCTCGCTGTATTGTGTTCATTTTTATCTTGTTAAACCAATCGAATAATTTGTTATCCGCTTTGAAAACCCCTTTCTTTAGACTGACATTGCTCGTCTTCTTCAGTCCCGGCATCTTGATATTTGAGAAAACCGGGCTATTACCATGTCGGTACTCAATTACTTGGGCTTCCATATCCAGACCAGATACCTCTTTAAAAGCGATTTCCCCGAGGCTACCTAATTCTACCTTAAAATAAAAACTGGGTAACGGCCATACATTATCTTGTGCTTCTCCTGCCATATTCGTATTTTTTAATAGGTTTTAATTCTTAAATTATCAGCTTTTTTGCATTTGTTGTTGGAATGTGATCTCGATAAATTCCGCAGGTCTGGTAATAGCCACGAATACGGATATCCTGAGGATACCTTCCAGAATATCCTTCGGAGTCATCGTGTCTCCCAATCCGATATGAATGCTATATGCGTCTTCGGGGGAAGTTCCTGCTAATCCACCTCGTTTCCATACGCCCCGTTTGCCTAAAAAGGATATTTAGGTCCTCCTAATACGACTCTATTCGTTCTCCTGGGTTCTATCTCGAAGATTTCAGAAGGAATACATTCATTATAATATTCATGACTAAATATAATGTTAATTAAAAAGTCAAATTTCATCATTGGTTTGTTTTATCGTTATAATATTCCAAAAGTAGATAAAAAGAATATGGCATGATATTAAATACTATATGTTTGATAACATTATTTCTAATTTATTTTTTGACTTGATATTCGTTGTTTTATATCCTTGATTTCTGTTCCGGCAAAAGATATGATTCGTGCTTTACATAGGATTGATGGATAATAATGCCCTCCTAATATACTCCATATATTACTGAGTTCTTGCATACTAATTGTTATGGGCTCGAGCGTTATGGTACCTTGGTCTGGTAATTTAAGAATGGAATTTTGTTGTAAGAAGGAGATTGAATCCAATAATATTTGTATAGATTCTAAGTATCTTTTAGATGAAAAAAAAACAGCGGCAACCATAATATATATATTCAAGTACCATGGTGGAGATGTTTGTTGGAATGTGTTATTTTTTGTGTTCCTATAGGGGGCAGAGATTCCCATTGCTGTCTCTCGCTCTATATTCACGATAGAAAGTATGATTTTATCCGATTGATCCTCATTTGGAGTCGCATCAATACTTCCGGCTTCCACTATAATTTCTGCCCGTTCATAATAGCTGGAAAGAAATTCGTTCATTTTCTCTGCGAGTGTGTTTATTAATACGTGTATCATGGTCTTTTGCTTTATTTGTGCTAAAGGTAAGGAATAAATTTGTTTTTCTGCTTTATAATTTCATTGTCTGAATTCTTTCTAGCAAATTACCTTCGTTTCGATTCGTGATAAGAATTAAAATCGTTTTCTGATTATCATAGATAATTACGTCTTGGCGGACTTTTTTCGAAAACACGTACGACTTTTCTCATAAACATGTATTTCCGAAAACAAAAAGCTGTTTGTTCAGTGATTTATATTTTTGTTTTATAAAAATTATCACTACTTTTGCACCCGCATTCGAGAGAGAACGCCGGTACAAAATGAAACTTTTTAGAAAAAAAATTCCTCCATGAAAAAGTTCCGAAATAATTTGGAGGTTTAAAATAAAAAGTCCTTATCTTTGCATCCACGTTCGCAAAACGAAAGAACGACAAAAGAGTTCTTTGAGAGATTTACATAATTCAACAAGTAGTACAAGTATTGGAGAAGAGATTCTCCGGATCGATACCGTCAATAGAGTATGACTTTGGACTACAATAACGGATTCCGGAGCGAGGATATTAAGAAACAATTTAAACAACGAAGAGTTTGATCCTGGCTCAGGATGAACGCTAGCGACAGGCTTAACACATGCAAGTCGAGGGGCAGCGGGGAGTAGCAACGACGCTACCCGCCGGCGACCGGCGCACGGGTGAGTAACGCGTATGCAACTTGCCTATCAGAGGGGGATAACCCGGCGAAAGTCGGACTAATACCGCATGAAGCAGGGATCCCGCATGGGAATATTTGCTAAAGATTCATCGCTGATAGATAGGCATGCGTTCCATTAGGCAGTTGGCGGGGTAACGGCCCACCAAACCGACGATGGATAGGGGTTCTGAGAGGAAGGTCCCCCACATTGGTACTGAGACACGGACCAAACTCCTACGGGAGGCAGCAGTGAGGAATATTGGTCAATGGCCGAGAGGCTGAACCAGCCAAGTCGCGTGAGGGATGAAGGTTCTATGGATCGTAAACCTCTTTTATAAGGGAATAAAGTGCGGGACGTGTCCCGTTTTGTATGTACCTTATGAATAAGGATCGGCTAACTCCGTGCCAGCAGCCGCGGTAATACGGAGGATCCGAGCGTTATCCGGATTTATTGGGTTTAAAGGGTGCGTAGGCGGCCTTTTAAGTCAGCGGTGAAAGTCTGTGGCTCAACCATAGAATTGCCGTTGAAACTGGGGGGCTTGAGTATGTTTGAGGCAGGCGGAATGCGTGGTGTAGCGGTGAAATGCATAGATATCACGCAGAACCCCGATTGCGAAGGCAGCCTGCCAAGCCATTACTGACGCTGATGCACGAAAGCGTGGGGATCAAACAGGATTAGATACCCTGGTAGTCCACGCAGTAAACGATGATCACTAGCTGTTTGCGATACACTGTAAGCGGCACAGCGAAAGCGTTAAGTGATCCACCTGGGGAGTACGCCGGCAACGGTGAAACTCAAAGGAATTGACGGGGGCCCGCACAAGCGGAGGAACATGTGGTTTAATTCGATGATACGCGAGGAACCTTACCCGGGTTTGAACGCATTTCGACAGCTCTGGAAACAGAGTCTCTAGCGATAGCGATTTGCGAGGTGCTGCATGGTTGTCGTCAGCTCGTGCCGTGAGGTGTCGGCTTAAGTGCCATAACGAGCGCAACCCTTGCCACTAGTTACTAACAGGTAAAGCTGAGGACTCTGGTGGGACTGCCAGCGTAAGCTGCGAGGAAGGCGGGGATGACGTCAAATCAGCACGGCCCTTACATCCGGGGCGACACACGTGTTACAATGGCGTGGACAAAGGGAAGCCACCTGGCGACAGGGAGCGAATCCCCAAACCACGTCTCAGTTCGGATCGGAGTCTGCAACCCGACTCCGTGAAGCTGGATTCGCTAGTAATCGCGCATCAGCCATGGCGCGGTGAATACGTTCCCGGGCCTTGTACACACCGCCCGTCAAGCCATGGGAGCCGGGGGTGCCTGAAGTCCGTAACCGCGAGGATCGGCCTAGGGTAAAACTGGTGACTGGGGCTAAGTCGTAACAAGGTAGCCGTACCGGAAGGTGCGGCTGGAACACCTCCTTTCTGGAGCTTTAGGATTCCGTACCGAGGTCATACGAGGTATCGATCGCCTTGTGCTGCTGTTGAGATTATGTTTATATATAGATCTTACAGACCGGGGGCCGGTCGGAGAAGAAAAAAATGACGCTGGGACGTAAGTCTTGGCAAAGTTGACAGTCCTATAGCTCAGTTGGTTAGAGCGCTACACTGATAATGTAGAGGTCGGCAGTTCAACTCTGCCTGGGACTACTCAGTTGACAAGAATGAGGGGGGATTAGCCAGCTGGCTAGAGCATCTGCTTTGCAAGCAGAGGGTCAACGGTTCGAATCCGTTATTCTCCACACATCCCAAAATAGTTGATAAACTGAGGGAAAGAGATCTTTGACATGTTGGACATCAAAAAAAGAAACAAGTAGAGCGAGCTTAAGATATATCAACCCGTGCGTCAAGTGCGAGGTGGGAGAAAGTAAGCAAGGGCAGACGGTGGATGCCTTGGCTCTCGGAGGCGACGAAGGACGTGATAAGCTGCGAAAAGCCCGGGGGAGGCGCAAATAGCCGTTGATCCCGGATATCCGAATGGGGCAACCCGGCAGGCTGAAGGCCTGTCATCCCGTAAGGGAGGCGAACGTGGGGAACTGAAACATCTAAGTACCCATAGGAGGAGAAAATAAACAATGATTCCGTAAGTAGTGGCGAGCGAACACGGAAGAGCCCAAACCCGTGCCGTCTAGGCGACACGGGGGGTGTAGGACCACGACGTGGCAAGATATAGTCAAGTGGAACGCCTTGAAAGGCGGTCATAGAGGGTGAAAACCCCGTACACGACTGACGATTGAAGCCTAGTGGCATCCTGAGTAGCGCGGGGCACGAGAAATCTTGCGTGAAACAGCGGGGCCCATCCCGTAAGGCTAAATACTCCCGAGAGACCGATAGCGAACCAGTACCGTGAGGGAAAGGTGAAAAGAACCCCGAGAGGGGAGTGAAATAGACCCTGAACCCGTCTGCCTACAAGCGGTCGGAGCCATGAAATATGGTGACGGCGTGCCTTTTGCATAATGAGCCTACGAGTTACCTTCCCCGGCAAGGTTAAGTACCTAAGGTACGGAGCCGAAGCGAAAGCGAGCCCGAACAGGGCGCCGTACTCCCCGAAATGCATTTAGGTGCAGCCTCTTTATAGTATATCGTGAGGTAGAGCTACTGGTTGGACGCGAGGGCTTCACCGCCTATCAAGTCCAGATAAACTCCGAATGCGCGATATATATTTACAGGGAGTGAGGGCGCGGGTGCTAAGGTCCGTGTCCGAGAGGAGAAGAATCCAGACCACCGGCTAAGGCCCCCAAATGATCGTTAAGTTGAACTAACGAGGTCGGATCGCAGAGACAGCTAGGATTAAAGGGTCCGCTAAACGTCGCCATGGACACACGAGGCGCAGAGAATAGGTCCAGGCAACTGTTTAACAAAAACACATGGCTGTGCTAAATGGAAACATGATGTATACAGCCTGACACCTGCCCGGTGCCGGAAGGTTAAGAGGAGATGTCATCCGCAGGAGAAGCGTTGAATTGAAGCCCCAGTAAACGGCGGCCGTAACTATAACGGTCCTAAGGTAGCGAAATTCCTTGTCGGGTAAGTTCCGACCTGCACGAATGGTGTAATGATCTGACACTGTCTCAACCGTGAGCTCGGTGAAATTGTAGTATCGGTGAAGATGCCGATTACCGCGATGGGACGAAAAGACCCCGTGAACCTTTTTACTATAGCTTTACATTGAGTTTGGGCAGACGATGTGTAGGATAGGCCGGAGGCATTGGAAGCAGGTACGCCAGTATTTGTGGAGTCGACGTTGAAATACGGCCCTTCGGTTGTTTGAGTTCTAACTCCAGTTAGGAGGACACTGTATGGTGGGTAGTTTG
>VOFD01000454.1_pt1 | contig 200000 bp, 198 predicted proteins | sample 5384101 | NCBI WGS metagenome assembly VOFD01 (sample SAMN12384723, study PRJNA508395) | human gut metagenome | isolation source: healthy gut C | host: Homo sapiens | reverse complement strand
ATCGTTTCGGCACCGGGCAGCGTTTTTATAAATGTCTCTATCTCCCGGTCTCCCTCTAATAGTTTGATAGATAGATAGCGCTTTGACAAGCTTTTGGGTATATCCACGCTATTTTTCAAGGTCTTCCTAACGTTGCTGATCCCTTTCTCTAAAGACTCTCCGTAATTAATATGGATATGACGGATGACAGGATCTTCTTCTTCGTATACCTTGATTACACGGTTAAACAAATCCTCTATGCCAAAGCCTGTTTTACTTACGGTCGGGATAATCGGTGCCCCGATCATTTTCGCTAAGGACTCATGATCGAATTTATTACCATGGCGTTCCAGCTCATCATACATGTTTAAGGCGATTACCATGCGAACGTCCATATCGATCAGTTGGGCGGTCAAATATAGGTTTCGCTCCAGATTGGATGCGTCGATAACATTGATCACCACGTCTGGTTGCTCTTCATTCAAATGCTTACGCACGTATAATTCTTCCGGCGTGTAAGCGGATAGGGAGTAAGTACCCGGTAAATCTACGATGCGGAATGTATAGCCATTCTGTTGGAAGGTTCCTTCCTTGGCATCTACGGTCACGCCGCTATAGTTACCCACATGCTCATGTGCTCCGGATGCGAAATTGAAAAGAGAGGTCTTTCCGCAGTTCGGATTACCAACCAAGGCTACGTTAATTGTTTTTCCTTTATGTAATGCGATGGCTTGCAATTCATTGCCGGAAGGCAGGATAAAAGAGTCTGCACTCCTGTTCGTATCTTGTACCGAGGTAGCTTGTTCCTTCTCGAAATCCGCCGCGCTAACGACTTCGATCAATGCGGCGTCCGAGCGTCGCAATGAGACATCATATCCCATTACACGATAGTGAATAGGGTCTTTGAGCGGAGCGTTTTGTATAACGATCACTTCTTTCCCTCTGATAAATCCCATCTCGATAATGCGTTTGCGGAAAGCTCCGCGACCCATTACCTTTACTATAACACCTTTATCGCCTGTGCGAAGTTCTGATAATCTCATGTCCTATTAAATGTTACGCGAAGGTAGCTTGAAAACTTCGTACCACCAATACCAACTAATAGGTATTTTTTTATTTCCATGGGTTGTTTTTCGAGTATTTTATGTATGTTTGTGCCACAAATTTCAACTTTAGACAAATGAAACTACGAATTACTTTGTTCACCACCTTATTGGTTCTTCTGTCTGCTTGTTTTACAGGCTGTAAAAAAGAATTGAAGGATTTCTCTTTTAGTTATAGTATGGAAAGTGTAGATAACTACAAACTAATGGTTCTGTTTGATAGTGACAAGACATTCCGTATCGAGGAGTATAATTATTATATGGATAATTTCGCCAAGAAACGAGATCCTAAAATTATGGAGGGGACATTGACTGACGAGGAGTTTGCTTCTTTAAAACCGATTCTGCAAAAATGTAATTTCTTTAAGATGAAAGACTCTTATGGCTTTGAGGAGGAGACGAACCGGGATTTAGGGGATATCATGTATCAGGTTTCATTTACCACGGAAGGTAAGGAGAAATTTATCTCTATCCGTAATAGCGATACCGGACAATTTTCCGCTTCTTTCGTGAAGTTGATCGGTTTTATCAATACATTCTTGAATAATCATAAGAATGACTAAACGCTTTTAGCCGGAGATGGAGAATAAACGAAACCGGGTTCTATTGTGCTTAGGCTCTAATTGGGATAAAGAGAAAAATATGGAGCGCGCGGCGGAGATGCTGCGTGCTCATTTTGTTTTTATACAGTTTTCTCAGCCAGTTTATACGGAACCGATCGATTGTCCATTATCAACTACATTTTTTTGAATCGAGTGGCTGTTTTGTATAGCGAGGAGAGTCCGGCGCGAATAAAGGATGTCTTGAAAGATATAGAATGCTGCATCGGCCGTAAGCCGGAAGATAAATCTTGTGGGCGTGTGCCGATAGATATTGATTTATTGCAGTGGAACGACCAAATCTTGAAAGCAGAGGACTTGACCCGTGAATATGTTCTAGATGGCATCTGCTCGCTCCTTGCCGCAGGAGAGAATGATGAATGGTGCCAATAGAAAACCAAAGGAGCCGCTGTTGCGGATCAATGCGTTGATACCTTTGCATATCAAAGAAAGAACTGGGTTGTTTCGGTCTGCGTTATAAAATCCTTTCTCTACTTTAAGCTTGAACTGGTAGGGTGCCAATAAGTCCTCATAAGTCTGTATGGGAAGGATTCGTTCGGCCCAATTACCTGTAGCCGGATCGCAAGTATTGTATGGGTCTTCCGGGCTTGGTAAACTCTTTTTCTCGATCGCTTTTTGGATATCGGGATAGGTCAAGCCTCTAGTCTGCCGGGCCCATGTCTCTACTTCTTTTGGGGAGAAAGCCGGGCAAAGTTTCGTTATGAATTGCTCTCGTAATGTATAATAGTTGGGGGATTCCAAAGATCCACTTTCGCATCCGATCATCATCTTATGTAACCGTTGTTGGACATACGGGTTGAATGGTGTAGAGGCTGTCGTGAATAGTAGATACATGGAATCGTTTATATGGATTAAATCCTTGAAGAACAAAGATAAATCATAGACATGTTCTATCAGGTCCGTAGCGATTAAAAGTTGGGGGAGACTTTGTTCCTTGCGCACCAGTCCGCAAGAACATCTGAATCTCCATGGAGTATGGTATCGGGGCCTATTCCTATTATTTGTTTCAATAGCTGGATCGTCTCCACGGAAGATGGGTTAAGATCAATATAAATAACTTGTCCTATTCCTATGGATTTCGCCAGAATACTAAGGAAGCCGGTTCCTCCTCCATAATCGATTAGCGTGACATCGGAGATAGGGGTTTGTATCGCTTGAAGGCCTCTTTGTAGGCAATCTGCGTATATATGCATGAAATAGCTTAACGCCGGCTTTAAGTTGCCGCTGTATCGCTTATTATAATCGCTGATAGGTAATTTATTATAGTCGATCGCTTTCAAACGTTCGGTTAATGTATGTAATAAATCACTTCTATTCTCTTTCATCATATATCATCTTGTATAAACGTATCCCCTGATCTTCATTAGAAAAAGCAGGGAACAATAATTGTTTTCGTTTATCTATCGCCTCTTTATCTATAGGTAGGGCCATTAATTGTTCGCAAGCCCGTATCATCTCATCCGGCGTATCGGCGATATGGCATAAAGGATCTAATCCGCTACCCGCTAGCATGAGATGATTGACAATCGTATGCCTTCCGGCGAATAAGCTGTTCAAAAGCTTTAGTTTTAGGCCGGTATCTTGAAATGTGATTAGCATATGAATTTGTGCGTTGTGGATCAATGCGTCCATACGTTCCTTACTGGGATTTGCTTCTACTTTTATATGTGGGTAAGGGGCGGCTGCCTCTCGTATCAAACGGGTCGGGTTCTTGCCCGCTATTATGCAGGTATGTTTTAATTGGCTGAAAACATGCTTGGTGAGAAATAACACGGCTCGCTCATTCTCGATAACGGATAACTTGCCATGATATAAAATATAATCGGATTTTCCCGGTTTGGCCGTAATCCGGTTATTCTCGTGGAAACAAGGAACGAACTCGATCCTTTGATTGGGAAATTGTTTTCGTAAATAGTCTGCGTCTGTCGTGGATACGGCGATTATCAGATTTGCGTACTGTGCTACTTTCTGATAGGCTTGGAAGCGCATGGCCTCGATCTTGAAAAAAGGCATTGCGAACCAATCCTTTGCCAGACTTTGCCAAGTGGCGATAATAATCGTGCTCGATATTGCACTCCCGGAATATCTTCATCCGGTTTCTTAAACGGGGATCGTCCATATAATAGCAGGAGTGGAGGCCCTCAAATAAGATCGGGTAATCATTTTGTAAAAGATTCTCGATCAAGCGATGATCTTTACGGCTATATACATTGTAAGGGAGCCATGTTAAATTAGCGATTACCCCGGTACGGCGTTTATAATAGAAAACCTTGTCGCAAATGCTTTCTAATTCCGGTGCGTGCGGACGTTCATATTCGAAACAATGTAATATGAGTTTCACGCCGCATGCATGCAAGGCCTCCAGTTTATAATACACATCAATGACCCCTCCGTAATTGGCGGGATAAGGTATATTGAACGATACTATGTTGAGGTATTTATCCATCTGCTTAAATCTCCTCAAATATACGCGCAAATTGGCTAGCTTGCTCTTTCCGGGAATAATTCGATAGCTTATCCCGATTGACGGGCGAGGTCGTATATCCTTTTTCCTGCCATTCCTCATAGTAATGTTTCAAGAAATCGTACACCTCGTCTACCCGGGTTGCGGCCAGTCCGGAATGGGTCTCCTTGATGGCTTCGGCGAGGTAAGCCTCGTCACTCTGTACGCATAAGATGGGTTTTTCTACCGCAAGCGATTCAAAGAACTTAGTTGTCATGAAGCCTTTTGGACCAGACGTGTCAAACTTATTCGTCAAGGAAAGCAGCACCGAGCTTTTGTTCAAGATGAGGGGAATATCGGATGCCGGTACATACTCATGGTAATCCATGAAAGATTGCACCCCATGTTGTTCGGCCTCTTGGCGGATGATGGAGCGGGACTCTTGATCGGTATACCATACAACTCGAAAAGTTTCGGGGATAATGACCTTGTCCTCCGTAAGACGGGCGATGGCCGCAAATAATAACTCCGGATTTCGGATCGCTAAACTTAACAACCGTCCGGTATAGGTAATGATAAACCGGGAGGTCTTGATTTGTTGCGGATAGAACAACTCGGGATCGAATCCGTTATAAATCAGTTTTACATTGGGATTATATTGTTTAAGTACCTCCACGTGCCAAGGCGATACGGTCGTGACACAATCCGCTACCTCCAAAGCGTTATTCCGCTTTCTAAGTAACCGTTTGCGAAATCGCTTTGTGATGAATGCGTCTAGCCATGAAAATGTATGGAATTTATGCGATATATATTCGTTGGAGGCGTATTGCTCGATAATATCTCGTAAATCCACGACGAAAGGGAGGTTGGTATGGATCGCTAACGTCTTGGCGGCGGTTAAAGGAAAGGTACGGTATGTGCTACACAATATTCCTTTGTACTGGTTGGTCTTTATTAAGGGAATACATGCGTTGATTATTTTCATGTCTTTATAACCAAACAAGATGTCTAGAAACATGACCCACATCCATTCGATATGCTTTGAGATCTTTCCTGATGCTTTGTAGTAGCGGACGCAATACACGTCCGCATACCCCGTAAGGAATTCGAATGTATTGTCTTCTATGTATTCTGTCACTACGGTAACTTCCCATCCCATGCGTGTCAAATATTTGCATAGATATCCCATTCTGGGGGCGAAAGCGGGTGGGAACATATCACATATGATAAGGAGTTTATTCATGGATTCAATCAGGGTTATAAGAATAGACGAATGACTTCAAACGCTTCCGCATAGGTACATCCTGCTTGGACGCCCCGTGCTTTTGCTAATGAATAGATAAAGTCCTTGGATAGATAATCTCTCGCTCCTTGCGATTTATAGGCTTTCAATGATTCTACCTTTGCGTCGATATGGCGCTCTTCCAGCCTTACAAAACATTGTGTATTGAATGTCAGGTTGTTCCAGATTAACTCATAACCTAATATATTCGTGTTTTTGAACGCTCGTAGACCCTCTTGGGCGATCGTCGTATGATCTTGGTGGATGTCGTGCAAGCTAGGGATGAAGACTAGGTCAAAATCGGATACTTTTTTCAGGCGTATTAACTCCTCTAATATCTCTTGTCTTGCGTATCCCAGTTTTCTTACTTCGTAATTGTATATGATTAGGTTTCCCGGTTCTATACCTAAGGTCTGGGTCGCTTGCTTGACCTCTGTCTTCAAGATATCTTTCGAAAACCTTCGGGAACCGATTGCTGTGCGGTGGAGAAAGCCACATAGGTCACTTTTTTACCATCTTCTATCAGGCGTGAGATAGTTCCCCCCAACCCAAGTTCCCCATCATCCGTATGAGGGGCGAGGACTAAAATATTTTTACAATTAGTAATCATTCTTTCTGATTTATTTGAATACAGGGATTTTGTTGTTTTCACTGCTTCGCTAATTCTTTTAATAGCTGGGCGTATAATTTACGTAAATAACTTCCGGACCCTTCTTGTACGGAGTCATTATGCCATAGTAAAACCAATTCACCTCCTACATTATTTACTTGTTCCACTAAATTCCGGCAATAGGTTAAAGCCCTGTCAAAATCCAGTCCCATATATTTTTCCCTCCTCTAGGGTACAATCCATTATAATAAGCGGATGTAGTCGGAGAGGAGATAGCCGGCGGGTGATCGGATTGATCCAACGAACCGGGTAGCAAGTCCCTAACCGGAATCCGGAGACATCGGCATACCCCATGGTGAAATCGTCCGTAACCCCAGCAGCCTCTATTTGGTCCATATCTTCCGGTTCCCGGATAGCCAAGAAATGATGACGGTTGAACCGAACATTTTTACCGATATGATCTTCCAGACCGGTTTTCTCTTTCCGGATAAGGCTGGGAGTCGTACCCGCTTGGTAGCTACTATGCAAACCAATAGTTACATTATGCTCTAGAGCACTTTTTATCAATTTACGAATATCTTTATTCCTCAAATCGTAATGAGGTTTGTCGTGCTTGGCTTTCCCCCCGTTCCGGATAAATAGGATAGGGTGACATTGTTCCTTCCCGATCAAATCCTGAAGGATACTATTCTGGCGGAAAAACCAAGGGAAGGTATAAAACGGGTCTTTCTCAAGGGTACCGAATTTACCTTGAAAGGATTTATATAAACCTCTTCTATCTCTAATAGACCGTATCAAACCTTTCCACGAACGATATAGAGTCGGAGAATCTACGTCGTGCGTGAGGTAGATCTTCCGGATTTGCTTTTTACCTCGGGTACACGTAACCGGGATTGGCGTAGCCAACGATGAAGCAGCATGCGATATTCATCCACGATCGGACGATGCAGGAAACCGGCCCGGTAGGGCAAGGACTCTTTACCGGGAAATCTTCCATGCTCATCCCGAAGTCCACGCCGTACCATCTCCTCGTATCTGGAAATGAGAAAATAAGTACTTGCGATGATATCGGCATGAACCACCCATGTATCTCTTACCCATTCCTCTTTCGGCGAGCCGAATAACAAGGGGATACCTTGAACCTCTTGCAAAGGGAGTTCCGGTAAGGAAGCAGGAGTCCCGTATGTTTGTCCATCAAAGAAGCCGGATGGAATGATAACGACGTTATATCGGTCGAATTTATTGGGATCAGCCGTGTACCCGATCGTTTCCACCAGTTCGCTAGGGACATCATCTCCTACAAGAAAACGTATTATATAATGTAAAGTGCGATTTTTCATACCCATTTGCTTAGTTTAATGCGTGCTCTGTCTAATAAACTCAATTTCCCCCTAGATATTGTGAAAAATGGGGTTTGGATAGCTCCGAACTCGCGGAAGAAACGTTCTACTCCGGGTAGCATAGACCCTTCGAAATCAAATACCGTCGTAAATTGAGAAACGAAATGAAGACATTCCCACAGGACGTAGCTTTGCGCTCCGGAACCTCTATAGACCGGATTTCCTCCTCCAGCGAGATAGTAAGCCGATCGATCTTGCCATACGATGAAAGCGGCCGCATGTAAATGGCCTTGCTCGTCATAACCTCCCCATAAATCACCTTGTCCTCTTTGTCGGCAAGTGGCGATCAAGTCTTTCAGTACATTCGTGTCTTCCTTGATTCGTACATGCTGGCGGTCAAATGTTTGGGCTTGTACAGCTAGGAACTCATTCAAAGGAATCCCTTTTTTTACGGATATATGGTATTTATTCTGCGCTTTCGTAATATTCGCCGGATATTGGGGCTCATATTCTCCCATACCGCTTGATGATCCCGGATATTTTTTAATAAATAGGTATAACGTGTCGTTTGGTTATATCCCGCCCAATAAAACGGAAGCCAATCCGTGATGTCATAATTGAAATTTTGCAGGAAGTGCGGATAGCGTTTTAGTTCTTCCGTGAATTGTTTGCATAGTTCTTGACGTCGTCCTAACTCGGTCGTATATTTCGTGTCGGAGGAACTTGCGGTGAACCAAGGGCCCATTGTTTGGGTGTAAGAAGGCATTGAGACAATATCGGAATGGGGGACGTAAAGGGGGAGGGTTGCCTGTATCTTTCCCTTTTGTTCTATAAGCAAGACATCCCATTTTTTTTCTCCGCAAACCGTATCCAACCACCAGTCATGTGAGAAGATCGGTATATTTTTTTCAGTATTGCAAAGTAAACGATATTTGTCTTTATTACTCATTACAATTTCGTATAGGGGCGGGGGTGCCCGCCCCCGCAAATTACTTGTTGGCTTTTAATGCCTCAAATATTAATTCGGATAATTCGTCTGCCAATTCGGGATTGTCCTCGACACATTGTTTTGCCGCATCACGACCTTGTCCCAATTTGGTATCATTGTAGCTGTACCACGAACCGCTCTTCTTGATGATATTCAGTTCAGAGCCAAGATCGATGATCTCTCCGGAACGGGAGATACCTTGACCGAACATGATATCGAACTCTGCCTTGCGGAATGGAGGAGCCACCTTGTTTTTTATGACTTTCACACGCACTTGGTTACCCTTGATCTCGTCACCATCTTTCAGCTTTCCAATACTACGGATATCCAAACGGACTGAGGCGTAGAACTTCAACGCATTACCACCAGTCGTCGTTTCCGGGTTCCCGAACATTACGCCGATCTTATCACGCAATTGGTTGATGAAGATACAGGTCGTATTCGTCTTATTGATCGCAGCTGTCAATTTACGAAGGGCTTGCGACATTAAGCGAGCTTGCAGACCCATCTTGCTGTCTCCCATATCGCCCTCAATCTCAGCTTTAGGAGTCAAAGCGGCTACGGAGTCGATAACAATGATATCTACGGCGGATGAACGGATCAACTGCTCGGCTATTTCCAAGGCCTGCTCACCGTTATCCGGCTGGGAGATCCATAGGTTCTCTACATCAACGCCTAACTTTTCAGCATAGAAACGGTCAAAAGCGTGCTCCGCATCGATAAATGCGGCGATACCTCCTTTTTTCTGAGCCTCGGCGATCGCATGGATCGCTATGGTTGTCTTACCGGAAGATTCCGGACCATAGATTTCGACGATACGTCCTTTCGGATATCCGCCTACGCCCAGCGCTGCGTTTAAAGCGATAGAGCCTGTCGGTATCACCTCGATATCCTCGATGTTTTCATCGCCTAGTTTCATGATCGAACCTTTTCCGTAGTTCTTCTCGATTTTATCCATTGCCGCACGTAAAGCCTTTAGCTTATCCGTGTTAGCGGCTGGTTTACCACCTTCTTCTTTCGCTTTTCTTCGAACAAATTTTCTTCTTTTGCCATATGTGTCCCTTATAAATTAAGGATTTGATTTGCATGGTCTTTTGTCTTCACCTCTTTCGGCCCGATGATATTAGTAACAATACCTTCCTCGTTAATGATAAAGGTGGTCCGGAGAGTCCCCATGTATGAACGTCCGTACATTTTTTCTCAGCCCACACACAAACTGTTCTTGTAAGGTCGTGTCTGTGTCCGCTATTAAACGGAAAGGTAAGTTTTGCTTTTGTATAAAGCCTTGATGCGATTTGGCGCTATCTTTGCTTACTCCGATGATCTCGAAGCCTTTCGCTTGTAAGGCTTGATAGCCGTCACGTAAGCTGCATGCTTCCGCCGTGCAACCGCTCGTGTTATCTTTCGGATAGAAATAGAGCGCTACTTTTTTCCCTTTATAGTCACTCATCTTTACCTCTTTACCGTCTTGATCGGTTCCCAAAAACTCGGGAACCTTATCGCCTATTTGTACTGCCATATTACAATTCTAAGTCAATGTTAAACAATTCATGCCAAGGCAAACCTTGCTCATTTAGCTCTTTCATGAATGGGTCCGGATTGAATTCCTCTACATTCCATACTCCCGGTTTCTTCCAAATGCCTTGCATAAATAATTTGGCGCCGATCATGGCGGGAACACCGGTGGTATAACTAACACCTTGCGCTCCTGTCTCTAGATAAGCGGCATGGTGGCTACAGTTGTTGTATACGTAATAAGTTAATTCCTTACCGTCCTTGATACCACGGATGCGGCAACCGATGGAAGTCTCGCCAGTATAATTCTCTCCCAGATCACCCGGGTTCGGCAATACGGCTTTTAAGAATTGGATCGGAACGATTTCCTGCCCGTTGTAAAGGATCGGGTCGATACGAGCCATACCGATATTTTGGATGACACGTAGATGAGTCAAGTATTCCTGTCCGAAAGTCATCCAGAAACGAGCCCGCTTGAGGGTCGGGAAGTTTTTGGTCAAACTTTCCAATTCCTCGTGATACATCAAATACGATTCTTTCGGTCCTACATTCGGATAATTCAAGGCTTTATGTACGCTTAACGGATCGGTCTCCTTCCATTCCCCATCCTCGAAATATTTGCCACGTTGAGTAATCTCACGGATATTGATTTCCGGGTTGAAATTGGTAGCGAATGCCTTGTGATGGTCTCCGGCGTTGCAGTCTACGATATCCAGATAGTGTATCTCGTCGAAATGATGCTTTGCTGCATAGGCTGTATATACGCCGGTAACCCCCGGATCGAAACCACATCCCAAGATAGCGGTAAGACCGGCTTTCTCGAAACGATCTTTATAGGCCCATTGCCAGCTGTATTGATATTTGGCTTCATCAAGCGGTTCGTAGTTGGCCGTATCTAAATAGCTAACGCCGTATTCCAGACAAGCATCCATGATATGCAAGTCTTGATAAGGTAAGGCCAGATTTACCACCAAATCCGGTTTGAAGGCGTTAAACAAGGCAACAAGCTCTTGCACGTTATCTGCGTCTACCTGTGCGGTTTGCACTTTTACGTTCTTGATATCGGCGGCGATCTTGTCGCATTTACTTTTCGTACGGCTAGCTACCATGATATCCGTGAAGACATCCGCATTCATCGCTATTTTCTTAACAGCAACGGTACTTACGCCCCCTGCACCAATAACTAATACTCTTCCCATTTACTAATAGAATTAATCTTGTTAATATACAGTTTACAAGGTTTTCAACCAATGGACAAATATACGGCTTTTTCCTTGACAATCCCTATAAAAGATTTATTTATTCATTTTAGAAGGGATGAAAGGAAAGAAAGATACAGCTAATGAATGTGAATACTGAAAATAGTCGTACTTTTGTCACATTTACTGTTTAAAGTTTGGACATGAGATTTTTAAATTATGCCGGGGGTGTTTTTATTCTGCTCTTATTGGCGTTGGGGTGCAAACCCGAGGCGAAGCGGAGCCGTGTGCTTGTGATCCAATCTTTTCGGTGGGATGACAAGAACTATCTGGAATTAAACTCGGATATCCGGAAAGAACTGAGAAAAAACCGGGTGAATGCGGACATCCGCACGTTTTATCTCGACTGTGAGTGCTATATGGCTGAGGAGGAAGAGGAACGGATGTATAACTTTATCGATACGATACGTCTTTGGAAGCCCGACATCATATTGGTGAATGATGATCAGGCTACCTATACGTTGATGAAATGCGGCCATCCTTTTGTAAAGAAAGTTCCGGTTGTTTTCTCTGGCGTCAATTTCCCTAATTGGGATTTGCTGGAAAAATATCCGAACGTAACAGGTAGTTGGGACAAGATTGATTATAAGGAAAACCTTCGTTTGATCGATCAGCAAATGGGAAAGTCTCGCATTTATATCAATTATGATAAGACCTCCTTAGGGCAGTTGGCTTTCCGGGAGTTGATAAAAGCGGTCGATACGAGCCGATATGTATTGAATTATAATCAATTGGCTTTCCAATTAAATGACCCGGACTTTAAGGTAGATTCCATGACGTTTAGAACCGAGATGAGAATGAAGGCGATACGTCCTTCGAAAAATGTAATTCATTTCATGCCTTTTCGTAAAGCCAATGGGGAGTTTTTATTGAGTAATATTAATGGTACCTATCCTTATTGCGTATTTTTCAATATCCGTTATGACTATACATCCGCAGGTTTGTCTAAGATGTTCGTGACTCCTTCATTTACGGCGGTGCGGGAAATCTTTAATATAAACGTGGAAGTTCTGGGAGGCTATTTTTGCTCGAATCGCATACAAGCGGCGGAACAGGCTCGGTTGGCGGCTAAAATTCTTTCCGGTACGCCTGTCTCTTCCGTTCCGATCGTAGAGAGTCCTAAAGAGTATCTGTATGATTGGGGGAGATGCAACGTTTAGGTATCTCAAAGGAGGAGGTCCCTACTAATGTTCACATCATCAATATGCCTATTTCTGAACGGTATAAGATTGGGGTTTTTATCGCCTCTTCCTTGGGCGTGATCTTATTGCTGGCATTGATCGGTTATTTGTTTTATCTCTATTGGCGGGAAGCAAGACGAAGGAAAGCGGTGCTCGCTAATTTAAAGCAAGAGAAGGAGCATCTTTCTTTAGCGTTGGAAGGGGGGAATATATTCGCTTGGAAATTACAGTCTGGTACCTTCCGGTTTGACAACGAGTTCTTTAGCTATGTGAATATTTCTCCCCGGGAAATTCCTTTGGATGAGCTGTACGAGATGACTCATCCGGACGATAGGCAGAGTTTGCGCTCCTTGATTGATTTCATTTGTACGGGTACGATCTCTCATCATATCCTTCAATATCGTTGCGATTTTAACGGGAAAGGTTACCAATGGTGGGAATTTCGTTACGGAAGCTTAGAGGATGCGAATGATGGGTATGTAATCAATGGCTTATGTTTGAATATCCAAAATATCAAGGATACGGAGGAGGTCTTGATCTCTGCGAGGAAAAGCCGAGGAGTCGGATCGGATGAAGTCGGCTTTCTTGGCGAATATGAGCCATGAGATCCGTACGCCGCTGAATGCGATTGTCGGTTTCTCGAATTTAATGAACTCGGAAGAGGTCTTGGAGCCGGAAGAGCGTGAGCAGTTCGTGAAGTTGATTAATACGAACTCCGACTTACTATTGAAACTGATCAATGATATTTTAGATCTTTCCCGTATGGAATCCGGAAAGATGAGTTTTGTTTTCGATCGCCATGATTTGAATGTCTTGATCAATGAAATCTATTGTACTTTCCAGTTGATGATGCCCGAGGGGGTAGAGCTACGCATGCGTGTCCCCGAGATCCCGGTGGTTGTGGCGGTAGATCCTTATCGGCTGAAACAAGTATTGTCTAATTTTATCAATAATGCCATCAAGTTCACGACTTCGGGCTATATAGAAGTGGGATACTATTTCTGTACGAAAGGCGACTGCCTTCATATCTATGTAGAAGACACTGGTATCGGTATCCCTGAGGAGAAACAGAAGCAAGTTTTTGATCGTTTTTGCAAATTGGATGAGTTTGCGCAAGGCACCGGACTCGGACTGGCGATTTGCCAAGTGATAGCGCAGCGTTTCGGCGGTGAGATACAATTGAAGTCGGAATATGGTAAAGGTAGCCGTTTTATGCTAACTTTGCCTAAAGAACGTATAGGTTGACAAAGCATGGAACAAATAGAGGAACTTTCACGATTTATCAAGGAACATGCGTCGGATGATTTGAATCGTCTGTTGCTTTCCGCCTCTCGTTATCCGGGGATCGATATCCCTTTCGTGGTGGATCAATTAAAATCTCGGCGGCAGATCAAGGATAAACTACCTTCATGGTATCAAAACGATCGACTGGTTTTTCCGGCGAAGATAGCGGCGGAGCAATGTTCCTCGGAACAAACTGCCTTGTACAAACAGAGGTTGGTAGATCCACAGGCACATGTATGTGATTTGACCGGAGGGTTGGGGATCGATAGCTATTTCTTCTCTCGGAAAGTACAGCAGGTTACTTATATCGAACGCTTTCCCGCTTATTGCGAGGCGGCTATCCATAATTTCAAGGTACTAGAGGCTGATAACGTAACGGTATTGAATGGCGATTCTACGGAGTTGATAGATAAGATCGATGGAATAGATGTGTTTTATATCGATCCGGCTCGTAGGGGAGAAGGAAATAAGCGGGTTTTTGCGTTGCAAGATTGCGAGCCGGATTTAACAAAGCTAGTCCCCGTCTTATTTAGTCATGCCCCAAGGGTGATCGCTAAACTATCCCCGATGGCGGATATTCGTATGACACTGGATTTACTTCCGGGTGTGACTGACATACAGGTTCTTTCGGTGAAAAACGAATGTAAGGAACTTTTATTTGTGCTGGAACGAGGCTCGAGAAACGGGAATCCTCGGATCTGTTGCGTGAATTTTATCTCGGAGGAAGAGTCGGAATCGTTTACGTTCTCATTGATGGAAGAGCGGGAAGCGGTCGCCTCCATCCGTGGAGAAGTCAAGCGTTATTTATATGAACCGAACGCTTCCATCTTGAAGGCGGGTGCGTTTAAAGCGGTCGCCACTCGCTTTGGATTGAATAAATTGCATGTCAACAGTCATTTATATACGTCGGATGAGGTTGTCCCTAGTTTTCCGGGACGTTCTTTTGTGGTAGACGAAGTGATCCCCTTTACGAATAAACAATGTAAGACCTTGTCGAGGCAGATTCCCCAAGCGAATATCACAGTCCGTAATTTCCCCTCTCGGTGGAAGAGTTACGTAAGCGAACTAAAATTGCGGATGGAGGAACTATCTATCTTTTCGCTACTACTTTGGAAAATGGGGATAAGGTACTTATCAAAGCTCATAAGATATAGGATACTGCATAGGTGCTGCAGCATTACTGCATAAGGGTTGCAGTACTACTGCTAGGCCTGTTGCAGTACTACTGTAAGGCTTGTTGCAGTACTATTGCAAAGCCTGTTGCAGTGATATCCGAAGGGATATAAAAAAGTGTATGATGTTATCACCATACACTTTTTATGATATGAGGTTTATATTACTTCAATAGATTCGCACGCATTTCCTCAATCTTAGCTTTTGACTCACGAACCGTATTTATGGTTGCTACCATTCCGCTTAACGGAGCGATTGTAGTCCCTAATTGCTCCAAGTCAGGATAATATTTAGCTAAGTCGGCTGTGATCTGCTGGATGATACCGATACGTTTTTCCATATTCTCGCTCAAACCGGCGGAAATAGCGTCGCCTTTAACAACCAAGCCCGGATTTGCGTATACAATGGCATATTCTACAGCCATGCCCCCTAACAACTCAAGCTCAACGTCAGCCTTATCATTTTCCATCATAGCGTCGATCAATTTGTTTTCTTGGTTTTTCATGAATTTGCTTAACTCCTCTTTGCTGGCGTTAGCGGGAGCGGACTCTTTCATGATGTCGATAGCGAATGGAATGTCCAGATCCGTAGTCAATTTAACCAATACGTTCTCGATATCTGTAGTCGGCTTTTTCATAGCCTTCAATACGTTCAAGTCTGCGAAGTAGATACCGCAAGCACGTGCTTTCTGGGCTTGTGTGTTCAATTCGGAAACCTTGCTGACCGGCAACATAAAATCAGTATTAGCGACAGAGATCGTAACCTCGCCGGTAGATACTTTGTAAGGCAACTCCGAATCCGGCATATCTTTCAAGAAACGAGTAACCTCGTCTTTCAACTCGGCAGTAAGCAGACCTTTAGATACTTCTCCTGCGATAGCTGCTTCTTCCTCTACTTTTTGCTCAGCGGCGTCTTGTTTTTACTGCTGTTGCAAGATACCATTCCAAATGTAATCGCTGCTATGGTTAGCAGGCTAACAAAACTCTTTTTCATGTTATTCTTTATTTTTAGATTATATATTTTGTCATTAATCGCTCCCTTTGTTTAAATACTTGCCGGGAAACTCTGCGAAGATAGATATAATTACCAATAAAGCAAAGATTCCTAACATTAATAAATTAAATGTAAAAGTAGAAAATGTATAACCGGCGAATTTTTTCTCATGACTATAGAAAGGCGCACGTCCCCAATTATTGTCCGGTTCCAGATAAATCTGCCCGATTTTAGGGTAGATCCGGTTGTGGGCCTCCTTATAGAATTGGGTACTGGTTGAGTTGAGTACCAGCTCCTCGATGGCTGAGTTATGATGTTCCTTTTTCAAGGTGTTCAACCATTCGGAGCCGTGTTCTTGAATGACCTCTTTCCGTTTTTTCTAATAACGCCGTGAAATTATCGCTACGGGTATGCAGGGCTTTTTCTACTTTATCCATATAGCTCTCGTAACTCTCTTTGGACGTATAGGGGGCGATACGGGCGGCACGGGATAGTACGGCCAGTTCGTTGTGGATCGTCCGGGTGTTCTTTTCCCGTTTCTCCGGGATCAGGTTGAGGCTGTTTATGAGGCTGCGCACCTCGTCAGCATGGACATTCCGGTAATATTGCGCTAGGAACTTTTCTTTCTCGACCGTGAAAAATAGGCGGTTGTAGCTGTTGTTCCGGAATTGTTCCGTAACCAACGCCTCGAATGCCCAACGTGAGGGAATAACCTCACCGATAAGGGGCACTATGTTCCGGCTGGATGCGCTTCTGCTCAAATCGTCGAACTTGACAACTAAGCCGCAAAGTAAGATCTGCGGGATTAAAAGCAGCGGTATCGTTATATAGATCGCTACGATCGAGTTTAGGGATTGCGATAGTACCAAACCTGTCAGGTTGGCGAGGAATGAGGTTGCCCATAGCGTGATCCACCAAGTAAGGAACATCTCGCTTCCAATGCCTATCAATAAATTTCCTACCACTATGAATAGCAAACTTTGGATCGCTGAGATACAAAGCAGGTAGAACATCTTTGACGAGAGATAACTGCCTCGGCTCAATCGCAAGAATCGTTCTCGCTTTAGGAGCGTCCGGTCCTTGATGATCTCTTCGGCGCTGATACTTAATCCCGTGAAAGTAGCGACAATCACCGCCATGAAAATGTAGGATACCAGATTTTTGTTCGCCAGCAAAGAATACCCGTCATCGGGTACGAAGCGGGTGAGCAGGGCCACGATCACCGCCAATAAAGGAGTCTCCAGTAAGGCGATGCACAAGTACTGCTTATTGGTCAGCTTGGTCTTTATGTTTCTTTCCAAGAAGATACAGAATTGCTTCCAGATCGAGGGCTTCTGCTGATGATTCGGGGGCAGGGGGTAGGCTTAACCTCTTGGAACTTCGGGCGGGAAGCTACATATAACTCATGCCATTCTTTGGAAGTTATCTTCCGGATGTTTGTCTGGTTCCCGCTATCGTCTATCTTTTTTGCGTCGATAATGGTCAGGATCAATTCCGGATTGATATTTCCGCAGGTGCCGCAAACACTGATATCCTGATCGGTGTAATTGGCAATCCGTTTGAAGTAGGTGATCGCCTCGATCGGGTTACCGTCAATCGGGTAACCGCCGGTATCTAATAACCATAGGCGGTCGAACAGTTTATAGATCTCGGACGAAGGTTGGTGGATATTGACAACCACGAGCCGTCCCCGGTGTGTTTGTTCCTTTAACAGCATGATGACCTTTTCGGAATCGGTGGACGAGAGGCCGGAGGTAGGCTCATCCAAATAAAGGATCGCCGGCTCACGGATAAGTTCCAGTGCTATATTTAAACGTTTACGCTGCCCTCCGCTGATCGTTTTCCGGATTGGAGACCCGACGGCCAAATCCCGGATCTTGCTCAGATCCAAATCCTCCAGTATCGTATTGACACGATCCTCGATCTCCTTTTCGGTCAGGTTCGCGAAACAAAGGCGGGCGGTATACCATAGATTTTGGAATACGGTCAGCTCCTCGATCAGCAAGTCATCCTGAGGCACGAAACCGATCAATTGCTTGCATTCCGGATCACTCAGCGGATGTCCGTTCAGGCATACATTTCCCTCTCCGGGGATAATATTCCCATTTAAGATGCTTAACAAGGTCGACTTACCAACGCCGCTTCCTCCCATGATGGCTACCAACTGGCCAGATTCAAGGTTGAAAGAGAAATTGTGCATACCGTTCTCGCTATTCTTGAAGCTGAACTCGATATCCCTCCCGGTTAATAAAATACGTTCCTTATGCTCATTCTGATTGAATACATCGAGGACATCACTATAATAAACCGGCAAGAATAGTGGGCTTTTGATTACGCTGCTGCGTTGCCAGCCATAGAAGATACCGGAAGTAAGCGGGATATCGTTCATGAATACCCGTCCGCTGCCTTGGTAGATAAAGACCATTCGGTCGAACCGGGTCAGTCTCAACACCCGTATCTCGCCCTCCAACCCCCTTCTGTAGATGTGGTTGACGTCTTTATCGCTATCATCAGCGTTGATCGTAAGTATGGAGGGGGATTTTTTACCGACTACAAAGGCGTATAGGTTGTCGAAGGTATCCGTATCGATATTGAATATCGTAGCGATCTTATGGAAAATGGCTAAGTTCTCGTTCAATCCTTCATTGTTGCCATGGGCGAACTCCATGAAACGGAGAAGAAGCAATAGTTGGTCTTCCGCGATCAATTTGGGCTTGAGCTGGTTGCATACGTTAATAATAACGCTTTCTCTATCGATGTCGAACTCCGGGTCATCGTAAACACTTTGTATCTCTTCAAATAGCTCCATATATTCTTTATGGGAGCGGATACCAAAGTGACTGGTTAAGTAAGAATTGACAGCTTGACGTGCTTGATCACTTTCTATTTTTTGCCAAGGACGCAAATATAGCGAACAAGTTTAGTAGCCCATTGAGTATAGTTTCATTCATTCATCAAAGTATTGTTTCAAATGTCTTGCAAAGATAAGGTAAGTGAAACAAAAAACAGGTCGAATGTTAGACTTTTTAAGCGGTCAGGTGAATAACATGATCAATAATTGGGCAGAAATCACCCGGATGAACATGGATAACGGTAAACCGTAGCGTAAGATACGGAAGGCTCGTCACCCTCGACGGTCGTATTGGCATAACTCAAGGCCATCGGATTGGCCATGCTTCCGCATAGCATACCTATGTTGTGGGCGTAATCTAACTTGAAGAATTGCGAGGCGATGAACCCGACGATCAAGACCGGTACGATCGTCAATAGGAAACCGAGACCGATCCATAACAATCCCTCGGCACGGAAGACGGTCTCGAAGAAATGAGCTCCGGAGTCGATTCCCAGTCCCGCCAGATAGATCACTATACCGAACTGCCGCATCATCAGGTTTGCGCTCTGGGTGGTATAAGTCGTTAGGTGGAAACGGGGGCCGAACGCACCCATCAAGATTCCAACGATGATCGGTCCTCCGGCGATACCCAGCTTGATGGGGGTACTCATTCCCGGTATGGCGATTGGGATCGCCCCGATTAATACGCCCAGCGTAAGTCCTACGAATATGGCAAGCAGGTTGGGGTTATCCAGCCGTTTCAGCTCGTCTCCCAATATCTTACCCACGTTATTCACGGAATTGGCCTCGCCTACGATCGTTAGTTTATCCCCAATCTGTAGACGGAGGTCACGGGAGGCCACCAGATCGATACCCGCACGGTTTACCCGGGTGATGTTGATCCCGTATAGGTTGCGGAGCCGGAGCGAGCCTAGCTTTACCCCGTTTACCCGGTTGCGGGTTACGACGATACGGCGGGAGATCAATTGGCTGTCGATAGCATTCCAATCGATATCTTCCTTGTTCCAATCCGTATTCTCTTGTTCTCCGAAAAGTACCTTGATGGATTCGACATCCGCCTTTACGGATATGATAAGCAAATGGTCTTTTTCCTTTAAGATGGTTTCAGAGGTAGGGATCGTCACCTTTCCGTTCCTCCAGAGGCGGGAGATCACGAAATGTTTCTCTGTCAATTTCATGACTTGCTGGATGCTCTTATTGTAAATAGAGGGGTTTAATACCTGAAATTCCGCTACGTTTGTTGTCGTGTCTTGCTCCTTATGCGTGCTCTGTGTCTTTTTGCGAATAAGGACCTCAAGATGATAATAGCGAGAATTACGCCTACGACACCTAATGGATAAGCTACGGCACAGGCCAGAGCCATATCCGTTACGTTCCTCGTATTTTCCGGATCCATTTGTAAGAGCGCTTGCTGGGCGGCACCTAGGGCCGGGGTATTCGTTACGGCACCGGATAGCAACCCTACCATAACGGGGACGGAAATTCCTGTTATCCAATGAAACACCAACGTCAAAATCAGTCCTAAAGCGATCACCCCTAATCCCATCGTATTCATTTCCACCCCGCCTTTTTTTAGGGAAGAGAAGAAACCGGGACCTACCTGCAATCCCAAGGTATATACGAAAACGATAAGCCCGAAGTTCTGAGCGAAGTTCAGCATGTCCTTATTTACGGTAATGCCCAGATGCCCTGCCATAATACCGGCGAAGAATACAAAAGTGATGCCTAATGAAATGCCAATATCTTTAGCCGCCCTAAATACACACCAACCGCCGCCACGATAGAAATGACGGCCACGGCCTGTATCATCGAGGGTTCTGTAAGCGTCTCAAGTAACCAATTCATAAGAGTTTCTTTTTTGCTTTAGAAGCGCAAAAATATATAAAACAAAGCAATTAAAAAAATTGTAGTATCTTTGCCCACGAAATAACGATGATACAGGGTGAGGGAAACGATGGTTAAATATATAAAGTGGTTGCTGCCGGTACTTTTTATTGCGTATTATAGCAGTGTCTCGCTTTTTACGCACGTCCATGTGGAGCATGGTACGACCATCGTGCATGCGCACCCTTTCAAGAAGACGGCGGACGGTACTTGCCATCATCATACCTCTTTGGCGGAGATACAGTTGTTTCATATGCTCTCATCTATTCACGTGATGGACGGGGCGATTCACCTGTTACGTTTACAATTCTATTCTTTAAAAATATCTAATCTCTCTGAGTCTCCGGTCTATCCGGATCATGTCACTTCCGTTGAGGGACTGCGATACCTGCGGGCTCCCCCAGTTGTTTGATTACATATCCAGAAATCAATATCCGTTTGTAGAGACGGGGCATGCCCGTCTCCTCGGCAATTCGTAATCATTAATATTCAAACAACTATTAATCAAGCAATGAATAAGTTCATTACACTTATACTATGCCTGTGCTGTGTCTTTACATCAGCGTGGGCAGAGGGAGACGATCATACCTCCCTGAATCCTTCCGACGCTAATATCGTAGGCCATATCCTCGATAAGAAAACAGGAGAGCATCTCTCTTTTATCAATGTCTACCTCCACGGTACGACGATCGGTACGACCACCGACGCTACCGGTCATTACTATATGAAGAATCTTCCCGAGGGAAAATACACCTTGGTCATGAAGTCTATCGGATATAAAACCGAGGAGAAGACGGTGACCCTTAAGAAAGGGAAGACATTGGAGATCAATTTCAATGCCGAGGAAGACGCTGTCTCCTTGGACGGTGTCGTCGTATCGGCAAACCGTAACGAGACGACCCGCCGTCTGGCTCCTTCTTTGGTAAATGTACTCGACTCCAAGGTGTTCGAGACTACGCACGCCACTTCCTTGGCCGACGGTCTGAACTTCCAGCCCGGCGTGCGTGTGGAGAATAACTGCCAGAATTGCGGTTTCCAACAAGTACGTATCAATGGTCTGGAAGGCCCTTATACCCAGATCTTGGTGGATAGCCGGCCGATCTTCAGCGCCCTGACCGGCGTATATGGCTTGGAGCAGATCCCGGCGAATATGATCGAGCGGGTAGAGGTGATGCGCGGAGGAGGCTCGGCCTTGTTCGGCTCGTCCGCTATCGCCGGTACGATCAATATCATCACGAAGGAACCGATGCGCAACTCTGCCCAGATTGCCCATTCGTTGACGATGATCGGGGGAAGCCGTCCGGATAATAATACGACCGTGAACGCCTCGTTGGTGACGGACGATCATAAGGCGGGTATCTACCTCTTTGGGCAGGGCCGCCACCGTGCCTCTTACGACCATGATGGCGATGGCTACTCGGAGCTGGGTAAGCTGGAGGCGAAGACCCTCGGATTCCGTTCCTACCTAAAGACCAGCAACTACTCCAAGCTCACTTTCGAGTACCATAACATCAGCGAGTTCCGCCGGGGCGGTAATTTATTGGATCTTCCGCCTCATGAGACGGATATCACCGAGCAGACCGACCACCAGATCAACGGGGAGGCCTGAAATTCGATCTTTTCTCTCGCGACTACCATCATCGGCTGAATGTGTATACCTCCGCGCAGCATACGAAACGCCAGAGTTATTACGGTGCCGGAAAAGATCCGAACGCCTATGGTAACACGACGGACATGACCTTTATCGGTGGCGCCCAATATTCCTACGAATGGGATAAATGCCTTTTTATGCCCGCTACCTTTACGGGAGGCGCCGAATATAGCTACGATGATCTGCAAGACGAGATGCTTGGCTATCACCGTACGATCGCCCAGACCGTGCATATCGGTAGCGCTTTCGCCCAGAACGAGTGGAAGAATGACCGTTGGAGTTTCTTGATCGGTGGCCGTTTGGATAAGCATAATATGATGGATCACGTGATCTTTAGCCCTCGTGCGAACGTGCGTTTCAATCCGACGAAGGATATCAACCTGCGTATGTCGTACTCCAGCGGTTTCCGGGCCCCTCAAGCGTTCGACGAGGATTTGCATATCACCGCCGTGGGGGGCGACGTGGCGATCATCCAGATCTCTCCGGACTTGAAGGAGGAGAATTCGCAGAGCGTGAGCGCTTCCGTGGATTTTTATCATCGCTTCGGCCCGGTTCAAGTGAATTTCTTAGTGGAAGGTTTCTATACGGATTTACGGAACGTGTTTATCTTGGAGGAGATCGGCCGTGACGAGGACAATAACCTGCTGATGGAACGCCGTAATGGAAAGGGTGCCCGTGTGATGGGTATCAATCTGGAGGGTAAGATGGTCTATTCTTGGATGCAGATACAGGCGGGCGCTACTTTGCAACGGAGCCGCTACAAGGAGGCAGAGCAATGGAGCGAGAACCCGAATATCACCCCGCAGAAGAAGATGTTCCGCTCTCCGGACGTATATGGCTATTTCACCTCTACCTTCACGCCCGTGAAACGTTTCTCCGCCTCATTGACGGGAACCTATACGGGCAGCATGTTGGTGCAGCACTTGGCGGGTTACATTCCCGAGGATCGTGAGGAGAAGACTCGTGATTTCTTCGACTTGAACCTGAAGCTGTCTTACGACTTCCCGATCTTCAAGTCCGCAACCTTGCAGGTGAACGCCGGAATACAGAATATCTTCGACTCCTATCAAGATGATTTCGACAAGGGAGCGCATCGGGATGCCGGGTATATCTATGGCCCGGGAATTCCTAGAAGTTATTTCGTGGGGTGCAAGATCAGTTATTAAATACTCGGCGAGCCTTGCCGAGGGAGTTGGAAGGACTTTGAAGCATCCGGCGGCTATCGCCGGGGGATGTGGAAGACTCTTGGGATGCCCGGCGGGGGTCGCCGGAGGATCGGAAGGGAACTCAAGATGCCCGGCGGAGATCGCCGCAGAGTTCCAACCCGTTTCCAATCCTCCGGCGAGCCTCTACGGGGCTATTCCTCCACTATCCTCTCTATATAATTCGGCGGCAGGGTGGTGCGTGGTACTTTCATGCCGCCGAACCATTTATGCAAGGGCAAGTCGAAGCCTGTTCCATTCATGTAATTGTAGAGGGAAACGCGAAGCCCCTCGCTGAAAAGCTCCGGATCGCAGCCGGATAGCGCCTCGAACTGTACGTCATTACGGGCGAATCCGCCAAAGGGAGGCTCCGTGACACGGCAACTGTACTCGGCGGGGTGCAACCCCACAGGGCTATGCGCTGTCATGGCGAAACGATGCCAAAATCCGGATTGAATCAGCCCAAGCTCAAACATTTGCCGGACCGTTTCTAAGGAATCTATGGTTTCTTGAGCGGTTTGGGTCGGGAAACCATACATCAAATAGGCATGGACCATGATGCCTGCCCCGGTAAAGTTGTTGGCGACCCGTGCCACTTGAGCCACTGTCACCCCTTTATTTATCAGCTTGAGGAGTCGGGGAGAGGCTACTTCCAGACCTCCCGACACGGCGATGCAGCCACTTCGTTGAAGAAGGTCGCATAGTTCCTCAGTATAGCTTTTCTCAAAACGAATATTTCCCCACCACACGACGGTTATCCCACGGCGGATAATCTCCTGCGCCATTTCCCGTAGCAAGGCGGGTGGAGCGGCCTCGTCCACGAAATGGAAGCCGATCTCGCCGGTTTGCTCGATCAAGCGCTCCATACGGTCTACCAAAGTCTTGGCTGTATTCGGCTCATATCGTTTGATGTAATCCAATGAGCCGTCACAGAAGGCGCATTTCCCCAGTAGCAACCGTGCGCCAAGGTCAGTTTATTCCAGCGACCATCGCTCCAAAGCTTGTGCATCGGGTTGGCCATTTCCATGACGGAGATGTATTTGTCCAGCGGCAAGCCTTCGTAATCCGGGAATCCGGTCTCGCTTTGCCGGCAAGCGGGGTAAGCGGGATTATCTTGATAAACGACCCGGCTACCGTTCTCGTCCAAGGAGAAGGTGCGTACCAGTTCCTCTTTTTGGATCGCCCCGTCCAGATAGCGTAACACTTGGAAGAGTGGGTCCTCTCCATCATCTAGCAAGAGGTAATCGATGTATTTGAAGAAGCGTGTATCCGTGATGGAGCGAAGTTCCGTATTCACGAAACCGCCCCCCATAAGGATCGGGATATCGGGATGTGCCTGCCGTAGCCATTGGGCGAGCCGGAGGGTACTGAATAAATTCCCCGGGAAAGGTACACTGAAAGCGATCGCCTTGGGCTTGCTCTCGGCGATGTGCTTTTCCAATAGCGGTTGCGTCAGGCGGTCGATAAAGCCGAAAGGTTTTTGGAGGGCTTCCTCGATCTCGTCGAAAGAGGAGGCGCAGCGGCCCAGATGCTCGGCATATCGACTGAAGCCGAAATCCGGGTCGATCGTTTCCCTGATCAAGTCGCAGAGATCCTCCAGATACAAGGTCGCCAGATAACGGGCCTTATCCCGTAATCCCGAAGTGCCGAACGCCCATTCCAGCTCCTCCTCGTTTTGGCTCCTGCGGTCGCTTTCGGGAAGGTAATCTTGGTTACAGATGCGATAAGCGAGAGGATCGTTCTTTCCCTGAAGGAAAGCGACGACGGCGGCTATCGTGTCGATATACCGTTGCTTATTAGCTAGCATCCCCCGGACTTTAGCCGGATATTTACCTTTCCGTCGCTCGATCTCGGCGAATAACTCCCCGAGACCCTGCGTGGAAAACAAAGCCAAGATTGTCTCGATACCCAGATCGGTCTGCCCGGCATGTACACCCTTTGCCTCCAAATAACCTTTTAGGTAAGCCGTGGAAGGATAAGGCGTATTGATCTGCGTAAACGGAGATAAAACCAGAAGAACCGAAGCTAATCCCATATCAACTCAACTAATTTTCAATTATTCAAGCTATTGTTGATAGACTCGATATAGTCCAGAATCTCATCCCGTCCCTCTTTCTTCTCCGAGGAAGAGAGGAAGATCGGAGGAAGCTCTTCCCAAGTCTCCAGTAATTTATCCGTATAGACTTTTAGGTTCTCTTTCAAGCGTCCCTTGCTGATCTTGTCGATCTTCGTGAAGATGATAGAGAAAGGAACCCCGCTCTCACCCAGCCATTCCATAAACTCCAGATCGATCTTTTGCGCCTCGTGACGGCAGTCCAAAAGGACAAATAGGTTGGTCAGTTGCTCTCGATCGAGGATATAGTTCTCGATGATACGTTTCAATTGCTCCCGGTTCTCCTTGCCTCGTTGGGCGAAGCCATACCCCGGAAGATCTACCAGATACCACTCGTTATTGATAAGAAAATGATTGATAAGTAAAGTCTTACCCGGTGTTTGCGAAGTCATCGCCAAGCCCTTCTTGTTGGTAAGCATATTGATCAAAGAGGATTTGCCTACATTGCTTCGTCCGATGAAGGCATACTCCGGCTTATTACCCTCGGGGCATTTCCTTACGTCTGTGTTGCTGATAACAAATTCTGCGCTTTTAATTTCCATAAAATATAAATTAATGAATAATGAGTATTGAATAATGGCTAGGTTTAATTCTCAATTTTCAAATTTCCATTTTCAATTGCCGAAAGCCACAGCCCGGCGAACGTGATGCCTCCGTTTACCATAAGCATCTCGTAGCCGAACGTATAGCCTACGTATTGTTTCACTAAGAAATCCGTGGCAAGGCAAATCAACGGGGAGGCTATACAGATATAGGGCACGTATTTGTCACGGGGGTTCCGCTTCGTGAAAAGCCCGAAAACAAACAGCCCCAATAGAGGACCATACGTGTACGACGCTATCATGTAGATCGCGTCGATAACACTCCGGTTATTTACGGCCTTGAACGCCAATGATCAAGACGAACAAGACGGATATCATCACGTGTACCTTTAGGCGGGTACGTTTCGCCCTTTTCGCTTCCTCTCTCTGCACGCCGAGGATATCCACGCAAAAAGAGGTGGTGAGCGCTGTCAACGCCGAGTCGGCGCTACTGAAAGCCGCCGCTATGATACCGATCGTAAAGAAGATCAAGATACTCCCGCCCAAGATCCCCGAGGTACAAAACATCGGGAGGATATCGTCGTTGAGGGTTGGCAACTGGATGTTCTGCTGTGCCGCCAATGTCAGTAGCAGTACCCCCAGTGCGAGAAACAAGAAGTTGACCGGCGTGAAGGCGAAGCCATATGTGTACATGTTTTTCTGGGCATCCTTCAAGCTCTTGCAGGAGAGGTTCTTTTGCATCATGTCCTGATCCAGCCCGGTCATAACGATGGTAATGAAAATGCCGCTGAAGAACTGCTTGAAGAAGTTCTGCGTACTATGCCAATCGCCGAACTCAAAGATCCGGAAATGAGGGCTTTCCACCAAGGTCTGCGCCATATCCCCGAAATCCAGTCCCATCTTGTCCTTCACCTGCCAGATGATCACGATCAACATTGCCACGAGACAAAGGGCCTGCAACGTATCTGTCCAGATGATCGTCTTGATACCGCTCCGGAACGTATATAGCCATACCAGCAGGATACTGAGGATAGCGGTCACGGCGAATGGGATGTTCCAAGCGTTGAACACGTAGGTTTGCAAGATCAAGACCACTAGATATAAGCGTGCGGCCGCCCCTACGATCTTCGAGAGCAGGAAGAATGAGGCCCCTGTCTTGTACCCCCTTCTCCCGATCCGGTCATCCAGATACGAGTAGATGGAGGTAAGCTGCAACTTATAGTATAGCGGTAGCAATACCTTGGCTATAATGATATATCCCACGAAGAAGCCTAATACAGTCTGCATATACGTCATATCGATCGCCCGCACCATGCCGGGTACCGATACGAACGTCACCCCCGATAAGGATGTCCCTACCATGCCGATAGAGACGATATACCAAGGTGATTTCCTGTCCCCGAGGAAGCATGCCTCGTTGCTGTTATTACGCCCCGTGATCCATGCTATCAGCAGCAAGACGGTGAAATAGGCAGCGATAATAAAAAGGATGATATAGCTGTTCATGTATTGCTAACTTCTTTCTTTTTCTCCACAAAGATACGGCTTTACTTTGAAATAACGGGCATATGCGTGGATTCTACCGTGATGGGTTTCTTGATGCCCTTTAGGTAGTCCATGAAAGCGTCGGTCGATATGATACCTAAATTATCGAATTCCGGGATCTCGTAGCCCTTGAATAAAGAGGCGTCGTACCCGTCTCCGCCATCGGTGATGAAAGCGTCTAGGGTCACCACGCAAGGGGTATTGTCCTCGATCTCGGTCTTTTGCCCGTCTCTCGTATAGACTATTTTCTCGATCTTATTTCCGCTTAGGGTAAGCGTGAGGTCGGAGGATTGAAGGAAACCGTTCGGATTCTTCCGTCCATCCTCCAATAGCTTCTTCAACCGCTTGCCGTCGAAACGATAGGCAACGATAGCGGAGCCGAAAGGCAAGATGTTGCCGGCACGCAGTCGGGTGATATCTCCTTTCGGGAGGGCCGCACGTATACCTCCGTAATGGTTTACGCCGATCACCGGCTGATCCTTGTAAGCGGGCATCTCTTTTTTGGAAACGCTGGGCGTAAGCGGCCGTGACCAACGCCCCGATAGGCGTATAGTCGAACTTATTGATGGTACGGTCGTGGATCAAGGCCTCTTTTGCCGTGGCAAGTTTCTCGTTCAGCCGATATTTATCCATGATCTTCTCCACGGCCTCTCGCATCTCCGGGTTCTCCTCGCAGGCTACACGCACGGTATCCCCTTGGATGAAAGAGATATCCCGGTGTCCGTTGAAATCCTGTATCTGGAACAGCAGTTTCCCGATATGGGTACCGTTTACGCCGGCTTGGATGATGGGAATGTTATTGATCTTATCGAGCACCAGCTCATGCGAGTGGGCGGATATGATGGCGTCTACCTTATCGATGAACGGCAGTCCTTGGGCGTTCTCCTCGGTGATGCGGTAAGGCATTTTCATATCCGTGCCGATGTGTATCAAGAGGATAATCATATCGATCTGGTCCTCTTTCTTTAACTGGTAGACGGTTTGTATGCACACCGCTCCCAGCGGATGCGTGAACTGAAGCCCTTTCAGGTTCTCCGGCTTGGTCTTGACGTAGGTGTCCGTCGTGGTCAGTCCGATGAAGGCTATGCGCAGGGAGGAGCCATCTTTCAACTTACGCTCTACGATACGGTAGGGACTCAACCAGTTGGGGTGAGTATATCTCTTCTCTTCGGTGATATTGGCGGCCACATGGGGGATATTCAAGGCGGCGGTGTCCACTAGATAAGAAAGTCCCCAGTCGAACTCGTGGTTACCGATGGCGGACATTTCCACGTCCATCGCCTCGTACATTTCTTTGATAGGCTCGCCTTTCGTGATCTTGGAGAAATAGCTTCCGCTGAAATTATCTCCGCCTGAGACAACGATGGAATGCGGATAGCGTTGTTTCTCGTTTTGTGTCATTTGTACCAACCGGGCGGCTCCCGGCGTGATCCCGTCGGAGGCGAAAGCCCCATGAAAATCGTTGAATGAGAAAATGGCTAAAGTGTCTATCGAGCTGGACGGGGTGGCGATATCTTGTGCGAATAGGGGAGCGGTTAGTGCGCTGCCTAGCAAAATCGCTGATACGAATTGTTTTTTCAGTCCCATGGTTGTATGTATTAATAGGGACAAAAGTAGGAAAAATAACGGGATTCACCGAGGAAAACGCCTGATTCGTCGAATTCTTTTTGATCGTTTTAAACCTTCGGCCTACCTTTGTGTCATAGTAATAGCTCGTGAGAGTGAAAGCGAACCGGTTGTTCATCATAACTGGGAAATAGGTAAACATTAAGTCAAAGGGCCGCCGTCCGGATAAGATGCGGCCCTTTTGATTTATTCGGACTTGAGGTTGTTTACGGGATTGTCGTGGGTGGTACGGAATACGTTATATCCGGAAACCGCCAGTATGACGGTGAGTACCAATACGCCTCCTCCCACGAATAGATACCAGGATAGCTGGATCTTTTCCGAGAATTGTTCTTGCCATTTTTGGGAGATATAGAAAGCGATACCGCAACCAAGTAAGATGGCCGGCAATGCCATGGTGATGATATCTTTCAAGAAAATATGGAGTATGTCTTTTACCGTGGCTCCGTTAATCTTACGGATCGCCATTTCTTTCCGGCGACGGTTCACCTCGTCGTTCGTGTATCCGATCAATCCGATGAAGACGATCAGCAAGGTGACGATGCCACCGATCATGACGGAGTCACGGAATTTCCGGGAGGAGGTGTATCCTTCCAGCATCTCGCTCTTGAAGGAGATCACGTTGAGTTCTTTATCCGGGATGAGTTGCCCCATTAGATCCTGCGTCTTGCGTAGGGCCTCGGAAGAAAGGCTATGGTACCGAATGACCATATGTTGGGCCGCCCCTTTCGTATAGAACATGATCTTGGCTCGCGGATCTTCTCCCGCTATGGAACCTAGGCGGAAATCCTCGAATACGCCCCGGATCGTGAAGAGAGGCATCGACTCGGACTTGGTATCGTGTCCGGTTATTTGTACCGTCTTGCCCACGGCTCCATCCTTCCAGTCGGCGAAAGGTTTCATGTATTCAATGAAATTGCGGCTCACCAGTATCTCTTGCGAGGAGGTGGTATTCTCGGTGAAGTACTGTCCTTCTACGATCGGGATTTCCAATACGTTCAGGTAATCGTTTCCTACGTCGTAGAGGTCGGCGATGTTGAATAGTTCCCGGTCGTCTCCCGGAAGATAGACGTTATTGCCCGAGGCTCCCCAGAAAGGAAGGTTATAGCAAGTCGTGATGGCGTCTACCTCGGGCAATCTCTGGGTTTCCTCGATCAGTTTGGCACGCCCCGTGGAGTCTACGGCGCCGATATACACATAGGCGAGGTTCTCGGGATTGTATCCCGGATGATCATTTACCATATGGTCGTATTGCTTGCCTACCACTAGCAATAAGGAGGCGAGGAAGCTGATTGCCGTGAACTGGAAGAACAAGAGTCCCAATTTCCAAAGGCGGCGTGCCTCACGGATGCTCCGGAAAACAGCCGCTACAGGAATGCGTCCTAAGAACCAGCCGGTAGCTATGCCCGTAGAGATCAGTACGACTATGACCGTGAGGCATATCGCCCACATACCTGTGGATAGGAATAACGATCGGACTCCCGTGCCGATCAGCTCCTTTATAGTTCCTTGAAATCCTAGGATCAGAAGTACGACGAGCGCTAGCGCGACGGTGACGTGGGTCCCTACCTCGGACAACGCCATACCTTGGATATCCTTACCGCTCGCCCCGTAACATTTGCGTACGGCCATCTCTTTCGTGCGGTTCACGATGGAGGAGATCACGATCAATATATAGTTCATTACGGCGGTGAAGATCAATACGAAGGCGATGAACGAGAGGATCAAGGCCATACGTTTGGCCATATCGTCCTCCATATGTACGTTGAGTAGTTTGTGGAAGGTGAAGGTCAGTTCCACGCCGGCTTTCTTAAGGTCGTTTACGGGGAAATGCTTGTCGATCATCTGTCTCATTCCCGCTTCCAATTGGGCCTCTGTCGTACCCGGCGATACCTTGACGAAACTTTGGTAACGGTCGTTTCCGGTTAACATATGGGTTCCGTCCCACATGAACTTGCTGATGGAGGAAAGGGATACGATAATGTCATAACTCTGTTCGGTGTTGTCCGGTAGTTTCTTGAATACGCCGCCTATCGTGAGGGCTTGTCCCGGCGCGTCGTCAATCTCGAAGCGTTTTCCCATCACGTTACCGCCGATACGTTCGGCGATCTCGTCGGATACGAGCACGTACATGGGTTGGGAGAGAACTTGCTTAGGGTCTCCGATGAGCATGGGGCGGGCAATACGTCGAAAAGACAACTGTCCGCTAGGATGAAGGTCGCTTTGAGCCGATGCTTGTTGTCGGACATCGTAAAGGGGAGTTTCCCGGAAGTACGTATAGCGTGTGGCGGCCTCGATCTCCGGTGTCTCTTGTTTCAAGAGGGGGATTACTCCGGCGGGCGTTTGCCCGTGGTCGCCCACTTCTCCGTTCATGAAAAATTTCTCATATACTCGATAGATCCGGTCTCCGTTCGGATAGAAGTTATCGTAGGTGTTCTCGAAGTGGACTTTAGCGATCAGCACCAAGCCGATGGTCAGTCCTATACCCAAGGAGATAATCTTCATTACATTGTGTTGCCCTCTCTTAAAAAGGGAGCGAATTGCGATCCCGATGTTTTTCATATTGTTATTGTATTATTTTCTGGTAAGATAAAATCAAATACCGTGCCATTGTGTTTATGTGGTTGAAAAACAGAGGGGTGAGTGGCGTACGATTGTTTATGAGTGTCCAATATTGGACAAGGGTGTCCAAAATCTGGACACCCTTGTTTAATACCTTTTCTCAATAGAGGCTCCGGGGAAATAATGCGTGAGGATTTTCCGGTACGAATACCCTTTGGTTCCCATCACGGCGGCTCCGATCTGGCAAAGCCCTACGCCATGTCCCCATCCGGCTCCTGTCAAGATGAAGCGGGAGGGGATATCAAGGCGGATATCCTTCTTATCGACAACAAAGGCCGAGCTGTATAGATGCGTCTCGGATAATGTCCGGCGTATCTCAAGCTCTTTGCCGATGGTGAACGAACGGCGTACCCCTACGATCTTGAGTTTCGTGATACGTCCGGACGAACCTCTTTCCAACGGTACGAGATCGATGATCGGCCCGAAATCCATACCCGTTTTCCGGTGGATCAACCTTGATAGTTCCTCCTGCGTATATTCTACCTTCCAACGGTAGAAATCCGTGGTCTCTTGATCGTAGTTGTTTAGCACTTGGCTAAGGATCTCCTTGTCCGTTGTATTACAGAAGGCTTCGGGTGAGGTACGTATCCATTGTTCCGCTTCCCGCTCGTCCGTCAAGTCGGGATAGGAGGGAATCTCGTCATCCCTCAAGGCGGTAAGATAGGAGTGGGGAACCGGTTCCCAGCAATTCTCGAATTTCTCGGTCACGCCTCCGCAGCATTTCGAGAAGCGGGCGTCGCAGATCGTATCGTTATCCATCAATACCTCTCCACGTGTCTCTTTGATCACCTCCCTGACTATCGGGTTCGATGCCCGGGTAATACCTTGGTAACGCTGGCAATGGTCGTCGGCACAGACATCGAACAACTCATGGTCCTCCCGGTCGTACCAGCGGATCAAGGTCTCGCTGTCGCGGTAACAACTTTTATAGGGCGTAACCGATCCGTTCAAGTTGAAATTCTTCTCGACCTGTGCCAAGAGCCAGCTTCGCGAGATCACGGCATGGGCTTTCAGCAACTCTTTGGAAGCGTTGGCGCTCATCTCCGAGGAGATTACGCTGGTAAGGTATTCCTCCACGTCCACTTGGTTGATCGTGACGATTCCTTTATCGGTCGCCACGAGGTTCAATGCTCCCTTGAAGCGTTGATCCTCCTGTCGTTGCCAGTGAAAATCCACGCCGATCGTGACCGCCTTCAAGTCGAAAGAGGATTGCGGGCTGGTCGGCTCGAAGAATAGCTCCTGATAAAGCTTCCCATTGTACACGATCTTGCCGTTTACCCAGAGGGCACGTTGCTCGCCTATGGTGAACGTGCCGGTTTCCGTATGTACATACTCCTCGTTAAAAACAAATGAGATTGCTTTGTGGGTCATGATTCCCACATTGATTACAGGTGCTTCCATATCCTTATTCCTTTATTCTATTCTTTTTTCGCATTCAGGGAATTAAATGTGAGGTAAGCGATCATGACAAGGTACATGACAACCGCCAGTATCTCGGCGGCATTGCTAGATGCCCATTCCTCGTTCATCAAGTTGATTCCGCCGAAACGTAAGGCCGCGCTAACCACGCCCATCAAGGCACCGCCGGCGATAAAGCCGGAAGCCAGTAACGTACCTTTCTCCAAGCGGGCTGAGTTCAAGCTTTGGTCTTTGCTACGGCTTCCCACGTACCAACTGATCGCTCCACCGATCAAAAGCGGCGTATTCAGGTCCAAAGGGATAAACATACCCAAGGCGAATGCCAACGCCGGTATCTTGCAGAAGTTCAATACGACGGCGAGGATGGCTCCAATTGCGTATAAAGCCCAAGGTGCCCCCGAGCCACTCATCAACGGCTCGATAACGGCGGCCATAGCGTTCGCTTGCGGAGCGGCCAATTGTCCGGTCGTGAAACCGTACGTCTGGTTCAATATCAAGATCACGCCTCCTACCGTAGCGGCAGAAACTAGTGTGCCTAAGAATTTCCAAGTCTCTTGCTTGGCGGGCGTACTACCCAGCCAGTAGCCAATTTTCAAGTCGGTAATGAAACCTCCCGCCATGGAAAGCGCCGTACAAACCACGCCTCCGATAATCAGGGCGGATACCATGCCGGCCGGCCCTTTCAACCCTACGGCGACCAAGATGATGGAGGCGAGGATCAACGTCATGAGCGTCATGCCCGATACCGGGTTCGTCCCTACGATAGCGATAGCGTTTGCCGCTACGGTCGTAAACAGGAAAGCGATCACCCCGACCAACAATAAGCCGATGGCGGCATGGAACCAATTATGAAGTACGCCGAACTGGAAGAACAGGAAGGTGACGATCAGCGATACGATGATACCGATCGTTATCACTTTCATCGACAAATCCTTTTGCGTACGTATGGTATTACTCTCCACAGCGTCTCCTTTTCCTTTCAACTCGTTCGCCGCCAAGCCTACGGCTCCCTTGATGATTCCCCAAGAGTTGATGATGCCGATCACCCCGGCGGTAGCGATACCTCCGATACCGATGTGGCGGGCGTAGGTGGTGAAGATTTGCTCGGCGCTCATGCTCCCGACGGTCGCCGTGATAGCGTCATTGCCGAACGTAAGCACGTCGGCGCTGAAAATGGCGGACATGGCGGGGATGATCACCAACCATACCAAGAATGAACCGGCGCAGATGATCAAGGAGTATTTTAATCCGATGATGTAACCCAGACCTAGCACGGCTGCGCCCGTATTGACTTTCAACACGATCTTGGCTTTCTCCGCCAGCATCTCGCCGGCCCCGACGATACGGGTACTGATCGTCTCGCCCCACCAACCGAAGGTGGCGATGATGAAGTCGTACAAACCTCCGATTAATCCGGCGAAGATCAAGGGCTTCGCTTGGCTTCCGCCTTTCTCGCCGGAGACGAGTACTTGCGTGGTAGCCGTAGCCTCCGGGAAGGGATACTTACCGTGCATATCGGATACGAAATATTTACGGAACGGGATTAATAGCAAGATCCCGATGATACCTCCTAACAAGGAACTCATGAAAACCTCGAAGAAATTGACCGTGATCTCCGGATATTTGTCTTGCAGGATATAAAGGGCGGGCAAGGTGAAAATGGCCCCCGCCACGATCACGCCGCTACTAGCCCCGATAGACTGGATGATGACGTTCTCTCCCAAGGCGTTCTTCCGCTTGAATCCGCTGGACAACCCTACGGCGATGATAGCGATCGGGATGGCGGCCTCGAATACCTGACCGACCTTCAGGCCCAGATAAGCGGCCGCCGCGCTGAATATCACCGCCATGACCAATCCCCAAAGGACGGACCAAAGCGTAACCTCCGGATAGTGTTTGTTGGGAGACATAAGAGGCTTGTAGCTTTCCCCTTCTTTTAATTCTCGGTAGGCGTTTTCTGGCAGCCCGGTTACCTTTTCTTCATTTTCTGGTTTCACGATATTAAAATGTTAGATTATTAGTTCGTAATAGCTCCACCAAACGGGTGTTGGGTGACAAATTTATGTTTTCTGGCTGAGACATGCAAGGATTCTTTAGAATAGTTAGGGCAACCGTACCCAAATTATCTATATGAATTCTTACCCAGTAGCGTATGAATTCTTGTTCGCATGCTGTATAATTCTACAAACCACGGCGTGATCTGTACAGACCAAGTCGTGGAATATACAAATCACGTCGTGGTCTGTACATCCCACGGCGATCATTTGGAAATAGATCAAGTAGCAAGTATGTTTGTATATGGCAAAAAGAATGTTTATTACTTGAGGACATGAACAATTATACCTAGAGCAGTTATAGTTGTACATATCAAGCAAGAGATGTGCGACTTGAATGGGATGGGGGAGAAGCCGAGTAAATAATTTGAGGTTTATCGTTAATTCGTAAATTCTTTCTATTTTTGTAGTCAAATACAGAAAGTAGATGAATCAAAGATATCCTTCAGCCTTGTTGGAAAATGCCGTGAATGAATTGGCTTCCTTGCCGGGGGTGGGGAGGAAGACAGCGCTCCGGCTAGCGCTTTATATGTTGCGCCGGGACGTCGGCTATACGGAAAACTTCGCCGCGGCCTTGGTTGCCCTCCGTCGAGACGTGAAGTACTGCAAGGTCTGCCATAATATATGTGATGATGAGGTTTGCTCTATTTGCGCCAACCCCAGCCGTGACCATTCCTTGGTTTGCGTGGTAGAGAATATCAAGGAGGTGATGGCGATAGAGAATACCGGGCAATTCCGTGGCGTATACCATGTGTTGGGCGGGATCATCTCGCCGATGGATGGTATCGGACCGAGCGACTTGCGTATCGACAGTCTGGTGCGACGTGTGGCCGAAGGTGAGGTGAAAGAGATCATCTTGGCGTTGAGCACTACCATGGAAGGCGATACGACTAACTTTTTTATTTACCGGAAGCTATCCGGTTACGATGTGAGGATCAGTGTCATCGCACGTGGCGTATCTATCGGTGATGAGATCGAGTATGCCGACGAGATCACCTTAGGACGATCCATTATCAATCGTACTGAGTTCAATCTCACCTCTTCTAATTCATAATCATAACTCATAATTAATATCCGGAATGACCTACGAAGAAACCAAGTTGTCCGTTATCATCGTTAACTATAACGTGAAGTATTTTCTGGAGCAATGCCTCTATTCTGTCCGTGCCGCCGTAACGGGGATGGACGCCGAGGTGTTCGTGGTGGATAATAACTCGACGGATGGATCTGTCGAATATCTCCGGCCTAAGTTCCCGGAAGTGGTTTTCATCGAGAATAAAGATAATCCCGGTTTCGCCAAGGCCAATAATCAGGCGATTCGCCAGTGCACCGGGGAATACGTGTTATTGCTGAATCCCGATACCGTGGTGGGAGAGGAGAGCCTCCGCAGCCTGTGCTTCCAAATGGATGAGGATCCGGAGATCGGAGCTATCGGCGTGAAGATGCTGAATGGGCACGGGGTATTCTTGCCGGAGAGCAAACGGGCTTTCCCTTCGCCTTGGGTGTCGTTCTGCAAGATATTCGGCCTTTCAAAGCTGTTTCCTAACTCTCCGGCATTCGCACGTTATAGCGCCGTATCTGGATAAAGAACAGACGCATAAGGTGGAGGTGCTGGCGGGTGCGTTCATGTTGCTTCGCCATGAGGCGTTGGATAAGGTTGGCTTGTTGGATGAGTCGTTCTTCATGTATGGGGAGGATATCGATTTGTCTTATCGGATCGTGTTGGGAGGCTATAAGAACTTGTACGTGCCGGAACGGATCCTGCATTATAAGGGGGAGAGTACGAAGCATGGTGACTTGAGGTACATAAGGGCTTTTTACGGTGCCATGTTGATTTTCTATAAGAAATATTATCCGGGAGCCGGTTGGTTGATGCGGATACTGATCCGGTTAGCTGTCCTGCTGAAAGCTTGCTGGGCGATGATTTCAGCCCCTCTACGCAAGAAGGCTAAAGCGGTTAAGCATCGCCGCCTTTTGATCTTGTGCAGGGAGGATCATTTTGAGGAGGTAAAGGCCGTTTGCCTGAAAGCTATGCCGGATCTGGAATTCGTGAATCTCTGGGATTTGGACGTGGAGCGTGTGATGGATGCTATCTGTCGCAAGAACCAGATGAAAGGCTTTACGGACTACGCTTTCTGCTTCCCCGATGCCCGCTATGAGCAGATGCTCTTGTTCATGGACAAGCTCGTGAACAAGAAAGCGGTTTTCCATATATATACGAAGAAGAGTGGTCGGCTTGTTTAAGTAATCCTTGAGTAAATATGTTGTTGTCGAATGATAGAGTCCGCTTGAGGGCATTGGAACCAGAGGATCTGGAGTTGTTGTATCGTTGGGAGAATGATCCGGAGTTATGGGAAGTAGGGAATACCTTGGCTCCCTATTCCCGTTATATATTGAAGGAATATATAGCGGGTAGCGACCGGAGTATCTATGAGTCTCGCCAACTTCGCTTCATGATCGAGGAATGCGATACGGGGACTTCCGTGGGGATCGTGGATTTATTCGATTTTGAGCCGCATCCGAATCGGGCGGCTTGCGGTATTATGCTGGACCGTAGGTATCAAGGACGTGGCTTCGCTACGGAAGCGTTAAGGCTATTGATGGAATACGCTTATACGTTTTTGAAGCTTCATCAACTTTATGTGCATATTCCCGTGGCGAACGAGCCTAGCAAGAAATTATTTACCCGTCTGGGATTTGTCGAGGCGGGGACGCTTAAGGACTGGATCAGGACACCGGATGGTTATTCCGATGTCTGCATAATGCAGTTAATTTAAATACGGGTCCTTCGGATATTTTGTCCAAGTTTTATAATCATTGCCTAATAATTCTACGGAATCTTTCCAATAGCCCTCCCCGTCGGCAGACAAGATATTATCGGTGGTGATATGGCTTACGGCCCACGAGTTCCGTTTGATTTCATGGTTTAATTGCCCTTCGGTCCATCCGGAGTATCCCAAGAAAAACTTCACTTTCCCATCGATTGGGTGCCCGTTGAGGATGTATCGTTTCAATGCGTTGAAATCCCCGTCGAAATATAAATAATCATTGATCTTTAATGCGTCCGGAATGATATTATCCCCTAAGGAATGAATAAAGAACAAACGGTTGGGGCTGACCGGCCCCCCAGATAAATCGGTATCTCCGGAAATTCGGCAAACTCCTTGAAAAAAGAGTTTACGATAAGATCCGTTTTTTATTCAAGACAAATCCCATCGATCCGTGTTCCGTATGCTCTATTAATAATACGACGGAACGTTGGAAGTAGGCATCTTGTAAAAAAGGCTCGGAAATCAGAATACTTCCTTGGGCTGGAAGGACATCGTTATGTGTTATTTTAAATATATTTTTATAAGATGCCATGATCGTGAATGTTAGGTTGTTACTAATTCACCGACAATATAAGGCGTTTTTTAATAAGAAGCAAATGAAAAGCCCGGGATTCAAGTTAATAAACGTGAATCAGCCGGGCTTATCGTTAATTTATGCTTGATGATTTTCCTCGAATAATCTCAGTCTTTCGTCCAGCAAATCATATTGGTGATCTTTTATGAAAGAGGTACAAGCCCGTAGTCCTTGTTGGTTACTGCCTGTGGTACTTAATGATATGGCGCTTACTCCGTAATAAACCAGCTCTTCCATCAATTGTCCGCCGGTCATTCCCGGGTAACCGATCGTGAAATAGAAACCGTCGGCTATCGGTTGGTCCAGATCGTGATCATAAACGATTGTGAAACCATGATCCGTAAAAATCTTCTTTAGTTTCTCCGCTCGGCGTCCGTATTCTTTCACTTGCGAGACAAAGTCGAACGTACCGTCTGCGGCGGCCTTGAACATGGCGGCTAAGGCGAATTGGGCCGAGTGGCTGGTTCCGGAAGATAGGGCGTATAAGACACGGTGGATATATACCGTACCGAACGTACCACCTCCATAACGCTGAGTCAATCCCGGATAGGAGCGATGGTAAAGTTTATTGGAGATCGCTGTCACGCCGATACGCTGTCCGGCATAGCTGAACGCCTTAGAACCGGATATCTGCATGATATAATTATCGGTATAACGGGCTACGCTCGCTTGGTAAGGAGGCTCGAAAGGACATCCGAGGTCCTTGCGGAAATCCATGGCAAAATAGGCGAGATCTTCTATGACGATCACGTCGTATTTGTTGGCCATCTCGCCGATGATCTTCAACTCCTCGTCGGTGAGGCAAAACCAAGCCGGATTGTTCGGGTTGGAATAGATCATCGCAGCAATATTGCCTTTGGAAAGATGCGCTTCCAAGGCCTCACGCAATCGCTCGCCACGATATTCGTATACGTCGAACGACTCATATTTATAGCCCATAACGGCTATTTGCTGTTTCTGCACGGGGAATCCGGGGTCGATAAACAAGATGGTGTCTTTTCCCGGCGTACATTGTCCGGCCGTAAGGAAAGAGGCGTATGTGCCATGCATGGAACCGGTTACGGGTACGCAACACTCTGGGTCTATATCTATATTTATAAACGCCTTGATAAAGCGGGAAGCTTGCTTTTTCACTTCGGGAGTTCCGTTGATGTTCGGGTAGATAGACGCTATACCGTTACGAAGGGCTTCGATCTCAGCGTCTACGCCTACTTGAGCGGCTTTCAAGCCCGGTACGCCCATTTCCATATGGATGAACTCGGTTCCCGTTTCTTGTTCCAATTGCGTGGATATGGCAACTACCTCCCGGATAGTCGCTTTCCCAAAATCGGGAAGTCCAAAGCCATCGATAATCCGTCTGGCTGTCTGATAGTCTACAGGAGTATTTTTCATGCTAGTGTTAATTATATATGGGGACAAAAGTATGAAATTTATCGATTTGTTCTAATTTTTTCATCCTAAACTATTGCTAATTCAAAAAATCCACCTATCTTTGCACCGCAATTCAACGGAATAGCGATAAAGAATAACATTTTGGTCTGGTAGTTCAGCTGGTTAGAATACATGCCTGTCACGCATGGGGTCGCGGGTTCGAGTCCCGTCCAGACCGCTTTTTATTTCTCCTTCCTCCTTTTCAATATTCCTTTCGTACATATTTTTCAATACGATATCATCCGGCTTGGTGGATTTTATCTGATGGCATGAGGCTGTTAGATTTGGAATGTTTATCTTTGCGATAAAACAGATAGCCTTATGGAGAATCTAATAAAGATCGATACCGTCGATCAATACAACAAGATGTTTGGCTTGGAGACGTTGCACCCATTGGTGAGCGTGGTAGATTTATCCAAGTCCGAGACATGGCCTACTAATTTCCGGGTTAATTATGGTATATACGGACTTTTCCTGAAAGATACGAAATGCGGGGATATTCGGTATGGGAGGCAATATTATGATTATCAAGAAGGAACCGTAGTAGGATTCGCTCCCGGGCAGGTGACGGGTATTGAGCTTAAGGATGGGACCCGGCCTTTGGCGCATGGGTTGCTTTTCCATCCGGACTTGATCCGTGGTACGGCTTTGGGACGGGACATCAAGCGTTATTCTTTCTTCTCCTATGAATCAAACGAGGCGTTACATCTCTCTGAGGAAGAGAAGGGGATCTTCGTGGATTGCCTGAGGAAAATCCAGATCGAGTTGGAGCACTCCATCGACAAGCATAGCAAACGGCTGATCGCGATGAATATCGAGTTGCTGCTCGATTATTGCCTGCGTTTTTATGACCGTCAGTTTACGACCCGTGCGGAGACGAATAAGGATGTGTTGGTGAGGTTCGAACGATTACTGGATGAATACCTGCAAAGCGATCTGTTAAGACAGGAGGGGCTACCTACTGTACGGTATTTCGCCGAGAAGATTTGTTTGTCCCCGAACTATTTCGGTGATCTGATCAAGAAAGAGACAGGGAAAACTGCCCAAGAAAATATACAAGACCGGATTATTTCCTTAGCGAAAGAATGGATATTAGGGACAAACAAGACCGTCAGCCAAATCGCTTACGACCTAGGATTCCAATACTCCCAGCACTTCAGCCGCATATTCAAGAAGACCGTGGGGTGTACCCCGAATGAATATCGGAAATCCCAGATGTCGTAATCGGTGTTACGGGTTATTGGATGTATTTTATGACCTTGGCGGGAACACCTCCCACGATGGCATTGTCCGGTACATCTTTAGTAACTACCGAGCCGGCTCCGACTATAGCGTTCTCGCCAATGGTTACGCCGGATAGGATCGTTGCGTTCGAGCCTACCCAGACATTCTTTTTCAGAACGATCGGGGCAGGGTAGGTAGTGCTCCGGTCTTCGGGGGCGAAGCCGTGGTTGAGGGTGGCAAAGACCACGTTATGCCCGATCTGGCAACCGTCGTCCAGTGTCACCCCGCCATGATCTTGAAAATGACAGCAAGCGTTGATGAAAACGTTCTTGCCTACCGTGATATTCTTCCCAAAATCCGTATAGAACGGGGGAATACACGAAAAGACGGATCGACCGGCTTATTAAACAAGCGGGATAACAGCTCACGGATTTCCTCGGGATCGTGATATGAGCCGTTTAACTCGAATGTCATGCGTCTGGCCTCATCGCTCATCTTGTTCATAAACTGATGGATCTCGTCTCCTTTAAGAGGCTTTCTTGTCTCTACATACTTCAAGAATTCGTTTAGTGTCATAATTGCTATTTTAATAAGTTCTACTTCTTGGTTTGTTTATCCCTTTTCGATTGCAACGGCAAAGATCGATGAAATCCGGAGAAACTTTTGTAGATGGATTACAGGTCTTATGACCTAAATTACATTCACTGATTCTCCAAAGCCTTATATTTCTCGATTAGTTTCTTGACCGTGACAGCGTCTGAGACCTCTTGCTTATAGGTAGTCGGGTTATAATAGGCCTCGAGGAAACTGTCTGCACCGGACCAGACTGTCTCGATAATTCCTTGGAAATGGCGAGACATTTCCGGATTTGAATGCTGGCGGAAATGGATCATATCATCTACCTGTTGAAGCGCTATCTGAGGTTTACGCCAAGGGCATGTAGCAACGTCGAAGCCTTTCATGGCAAAGTAAACAGCGGTTTGCTCGGCACGCTCATAATGCCAGTCGCAGATAAAAACATCTTTCGGGATCAAGTCGATCGCACGGTAGGTATTGTTCATGCTGGCTTCCCAAGCGCCGATCCCGGTAGTTTTGCCATCGATCAGGCGGTCTCCCCATATCATCAATCGTTTGCCTTGTGAGGCTAAGTGGTTTTGTATTTTAGTGACCTCACCGGCATATAACTCAGCCTTGTCATGTCCGCCGCAACGGACGCAACTATCATGTCCGATATAAAAGACCTCGTCCATTCCGGCATGGAATAATTGAGTCTCGAAAACATCCGTCAACTCGTCTACTAAAGCGAATACGATTTTATGTACTTCCGGATGAAGCGGGCAGTAACTTTTACAATAAAGTCCGTCTGAGTTGGGCCAACCCGTATAGTTCTTGGTATCCACGTGTGGCGTCTCGTCGAACTCCGGATACTCACGTAATAAAGCGTAGGTAGTCTCAGCCCATGATTGATGCCCCAAGAGATTGATCTGGGGGAGCGATACGTATTCCGTTATCCCGGCAAACCTTTACGATCTTTTTCACATCCTCTCGTGTGAGTGGGGTCGGATCCCTCAGTTCTGGATGGGACTCATAGGCATAATTCCAGTCTACCCGTAGAATCAACAAGTTGAAATGACTGGGAGCCAGTTCCTCTTGGACGAACTTCAAGAATAGATCCAACTTCTGTGCGGATGGAGCGGCGATGGCCAAGCCTCGTACGGGCATGATACTATCTAAACGGTTTGTCTCTGATTGGGCGGAAACTTGGGCTGAACCTATAGCCCATATAAGCAAGAATAGTCCGATAATCTTTTTCATATAGCGATATGTTTTAATGTTTAAATTTTTAATTTGATGTACGCTTTCGAAGATCATTACACACATCGTGACGGCCCGGAGGATGTCGATGGCTATGTTACGTTGCGTAAAATCTATTGGTTGATCGCTCATAATATATTTAGACTAAAGGTGAATTTAATACAAGACAAATATAATCAATAAGAGACATATCATTACATTTGTGCCTTATAAATATGAATAATAATTAAAAATGATATACATGATAAGACGATTGATTTATTGGGTTCTCCTACTTTTCGTTTGTATGGGCGCCCATGCCCAATTCCGGGTGACAGCCCATCAAGAGGGTTGGGACCGGATTCCTCCGCAAGCGCAAAAAGACGGCTTTTGGTTTCAACAATCCGTTTTAGCGAATATGGATGATGATGCCGCTATGGAAGAGGTCATGCTTTTCGGGCGGGATAATGGGCATTACCCTACTTTCGACCTGTTTAAGTTTTATTACGTGATCGTGGATAATTATACGAAAGAGATCCAATATATATCGGATGAGATCTATGTGACGGATAAATATGCGCTTACGGTGGAGGATCGCAATAATGACGGGATCTCCGAGTTATATATCGATTATTTTAAGGATGGGAAGTTTATGGTTGATGAGCGAGGATATAATTTGCGAACCACCCGTTGCTACGACCGTATCGAATGGAGCCGAGAGTGAAAAATTTAACCCCCAACAACCATGAGAAAGTATATCTATTTTATAGCGCTTATCTGTTGCGCCTTATCAGCCTCAACCTCTTACGCCCAGAAAAAGGTGATAAAAACGATGATGATCGCCGGGCAAGATGGCAGTCATTATTGGCGAGGTGCTTGCGAGGCCATGAAGCAGATTTTAGAGAACAGTGGAATGTTTAAGGTGGATTTCGTCTTTACCCCGGATTTCGGAGGAGATATAAATACCTTTAAGCCCGATTTCGCTAAATATAACTTGGTTGTTGTTAATTACGGAGGTGAAGTCTGGCCCGAGCCTGTCCAAAAAAGCTTTCGAGAACTATGTAGCGGATGGTGGTGGGGTCGTGATTATCCATTCCTCCGTGGTACCTATGGCCGGTTGGAAAGCGTACAACGAGATAATCGGCATGGGAGCTTGGGAGGGGCGAAACGAGAAAGACGGTCCTTACCTGTATTGGAAAGAGGGCAAATATGTATACGATTATACACCCGGTTATGCGGGTTATCATGGCTTGCAGCATGAGACGATCCTAGAGCATCGTGCGCCGGAGCACCCTATTTTGAAAGGTCTGCCTATAAGATGGAAACATTTCAAGGACGAGATTTATACCCGCTTGCGTGGTCCGGTACGGAATGTGGAGATATTGGCTACCGCTTATGAGCGTGGACGCCATGAACCGTTGATGTGGACGGTAAAGTGGGGAAGGGGCGTGTCTTTGTCGATCTGTTGGGGCATTGCGGCAATGACCCGAATATGATTTACTCGATGGAGTGTACGGGTTTTCAGGTAACCTTACTAAGAGGGGCTGAATGGGCAGCCACCGGGGAAGTGACGCAAGAGGCCCCTCGGATTTCCCATTGGAAGATACCTGTACGCTCCGTCCGGAATTCAAGGCTCCTTTCCATGCGACGAATTAAATGCCTTAATAAGATGGTGTCTTTCGACAGAATAATCAAATTGACAAATTGTAAAGTTAAGTCCCGGAGAATCGATTTTTCCGGGACAAAGTACGGCTCGCTCCTAAATACGCAAGAAAAAATCAGTAATCGTTTGTTAAATAGATAGATGTCAAAAACAGCCTTTCATTCTAGCGAAATTAGTTCATCGTAATTCATATCTTATGGGTTGTTTGGGCTATCTCATAGGGTTACGATGGGGAAATGATAGGGTTATGATGCCTATTCATGACAGTTCATAACCCTATTCATGACTGCTTTCGATGCCCAACGTGACTATTGGCGTTGCCTAACACGACTAGTTGCGTAGGCTTTCATGACCTATCGTGTATAAAAAGCGGCCTTTTTTGAGTAAAAAGCGCCATATATAGCTATCCTCTTTCCTCTACTTGGTAACCTCTCTCAAAAGGTAGTGTTACAAGATACGCTTTATATCTATTAAAAAGACAGGATTAGATCGTATCTTTGTCATTCGTTCATTAAAGTCATTGGTTATGTCAAATCAAGAATATATCAAGATCGAGGGAGCTTATGAGAATAACTTGAAACATATCTCTCTGGATATTCCGAAGAAGCAAATCACTATATTCACCGGGGTCTCGGGTTCCGGGAAATCGTCGTTGGTATTGGATACCATTGCCGCCAGTTCACGTCGGGAGTTGAATGAGACGTTCCCCAGTTTCGTGCAGCAATACCTGCCCAAATATGGCCGTCCGCATGTAGACCGGATCGGGAATCTGCCGGTCGCTATCGTGATAGACCAGCGGAAGCCCGCTCCCAACGCCCGTTCTACGGTGGGGACTTATACGGATATCTATTCGTTGCTCCGTCTGTTGTTCTCACGGGTGGGCAAACCCTTTGTCGGATATTCGGATACATTCTCCTTTAATCATCCGCAAGGCCGTTGTACCCGTTGTGACGGATTGGGGAGATTCGTGAGCTGGACGTGCATAAGCTGGTTGATTTTGATAAATGCCTGAACGATGAGGACGTGATCCATTACGTCACCTTCCAGCCCGGCCAATGGCGATGGATACGTTATGCTTGCAGCGGCCTTTTCGATCTGGATAAGAAGATCCGGGATTATACGCCGGAGGAGTTGCGCTTATTCCTTTATTCCCCGCAAATCCGTTTGAAGAATCCTCCTGTCGACTGGCCGAAGACGGCGAAATATGAGGGCTTGGTAACCCGTATGTATCGCAGCATCATCAATTCCGAGGAAGGGAAGATCCATCAAAAGGTCTTGGAACCGATGGTTACGATTGGAATCTGCCCGGATTGCGGTGGGACCCGCTTGAACGATAAGGTACTTTCTTGCCGGATCAACGGGAGAAATATAGCCGAAGTAACTCATATGGCGATCCCCGAGATAATCGCTTGGCTTCGGGAGATTGATGACCCGTTGGCGAAAGACATGAAGCAGGCGATCGGAGGCCGGTTATCCGCCTTATTGGAGATCGGTTTGGGGTATTTGACGCTGGATCGCTCCATGGAAACCCTTTCCGGCGGGGAGGCGCAACGCTGTAAGATCGCTAAATATATCAACTCATCTCTTTCCGATATGCTTTATGTGTTGGATGAGCCGAGCGTGGGCTTGCATAGCCACGATATCCATTTATTGAAAGCCTCGGTCCGAAAGTTGCGGGATCATGGGAATACGGTCTTGCTGGTGGAACATCATAAGGAAATGATACAGATCGCCGATCATATCGTGGATATGGGGCCGGGTTCGGGTATGGAGGGCGGCCGTATCTTGTACGAGGGAGATTATGCGGGCTTACTCCGTAGCGATACCTTGACCGGCCGTATGCTAGGAGAAAATACCCCTCTGAAGGAAAGCCTCCGGATCCCGTCCGGTTGGTTTACGGTAAAAGCATGCCCGTCTTCATAACTTGAAGGACGTGACGGTAGATCTTCCTATGGGAGTACTGGCGGTGATCGCCGGTGTAGCCGGTTCAGGGAAAAGCTCGTTGATGGAATGCTTCCGCCGGGATTTCCCCGAGGAGGTGATTTATATCAGCCAAAAGAATATCGGGATCAGCTTGCGTTCCACTCCGGCCACTTATCTGGGAGTTGCGGATGATATTCGTAAACTTTTCGCTAAGGAAAAAGTAAGGCTGGGCTTAGTATGTTCACGTTTAACGGAAAAGGCGGTTGCCCGGTTTGTGGGGGAAAAGGCGTGATCGTGTCTGATATGGCTTTTATGGATTCGATCGAGACCGTTTGTGAGGCTTGTGGAGGATTGCGTTATTCCCCGGAAGCCTTGCGGTATACAGTGGATGGTCTTACGATCGCCGAGGTGATGGACTTGACAGTCCGCAAGGCTTCCCTTCGTTTTGCGGGAACGGTGATAGCGGAGAAACTCCGTCCGCTTATGCTGGTTGGTCTGGGGTATTTGCATTTGAACCAAGCCTTATCCACATTATCGGGAGGTGAGTTGCAACGGGTGAAACTGGCGTCTTATCTAGGAACCCAAAGCAAGGTCTTTGTCTTGGATGAGCCGACGGATGGCTTGCACGTGAAAGATGTCAGGCATATTATCTCCTTATTCGATTCTATGGTAGATCAAGGCAATAGTGTCTTTTTGATCGAACATAATCTGGATGTCTTGAAAGCGGCGGACTATGTGATCGAGATAGGTCCTGGAGGCGGACTAATGGGGGTGAGATCTTGTTTAGTGGTACTCCCAAGGAGTTACTATCCTGCGAGCGTTCCGTTACGAAAGACTATCTTGTTTGATGATTATGAATATTATAGGGAAAGAGACGCAGCACGCTGCGTCTCTATGTGAATATACGTCAAAAGTGAGGTCGCTTACTCATCATACGAGATATTCCCTAATTCCTTAATCTTCGAATCTCCGACTTGATGCGTGAATAACTCAATCAATTGAGCGGGCGTTAATGTCATCTGAGGCGAGAACTCGGAGGAATCCATATAACTTAATAAGCTACGGTATAATTGGCGGGCTTCCGGGTATTCTTGTTGGGTTTCCAAGTCTGTCATACAGATTAATAACTTGCCCGGGCCGACATTGAATTCTTGGATCATCCCTAATTTATGATTACGCTCCACGTTATCGATCACCTGTACGATTGGCCTGTAATTATCCGGAAGCTGGTCCAGTATCAACGGATGGCTATTCTTTATCATCGTGAACCATTGCCAGTTTGTATGGAAATCCGTCGGGAAATGAGCGAAAACCGGATGAGAGGGATTCATTAATAATCCGAGGGTACCCGGAGAGACCGGTTTCTTTACCCATTCGCAGATGGACTTAAACATCCGGTAATTCCAGTAATCTGTCTGGAATAATCCTTCTACCGTCACGTTCTTGTAAGTCTTGGCATCCGGGAACCACAATACTTTCGCCCCGTTCGCCAATAAGTTCTCGGCCTGTTTATCCCATTTCTTAATAACATTGATATCCGTAGGGATTTGCACGTTATTATGTTCCGGATAAATCCATAACGGATAATGATTGTGATAATCCGTGCCCTCGATCGCCAGCCGTAAAGTATAGGTCTCAGCCTCTTGAATGGCAGGTAAAGCGATATTTAATGGGCCTACCTCGGCCAACGTACCTTGATTGATTTGCAGCGGTATGTTGTTTTGGGCGATTACTTGATCTTGACTATTCGTCAAGGTCCAAGTTAGATGTTTCCCTTTTAAAGTGGTAGGTGTATAGTTCGCTACCTTGATGGAGCCTTTGAGCGCCTCATTCCCAGAGTAACAGAATTTAGGTAGGAGAGCCAGTAATACGACATCATCGCAAGACTCTTTCCATTCCTTGGCGGTTATCAAGCCCTTATTATCCATAAAAGCGTCCAAGATACCGACTAACGCCGTGCCCTGTCCCGGATAATCCTGTAAATCCAATAATTGGAAGCCGGCCATTCCCGGAGTACGGAACGCCATTTCCATCTCGGCCCGGTAAAGTTGCGCCATCCATTTACCGGAAGCCTTGAAGAAATCATCCGCTTGTCCGGCCATACCGGACTCGCCCAGTCGTTTGCGGAATATCTCCAGATTCCAAGGTTTTAGTGCCCCGGTATATTTCTTGATTTCCTCATAATTCGGATAACATTGGAATTGCCCGGTCTCATGTCCGATGATAGGCAATGAACATTGTTCGATAGCGGATTCGAAATTCATGACCGAGTTTGGATAGGTATGGTTGATATAACCGCCATCCTCCGCATCTGCGAAAGAGAAGGAACCCCGGTATGGTTGCTGAATACGTTAGCGCCGGGGACTCGACAGGTCGTGAAGTAATCGTCACCCGCCGCAGGGCCGTTGAAGCCTAGATAGTCATTCGATCCAGATGCGTATAAATGCCGTCCGTCCTCACTACGGAAACGGGCGATCATGTCTACCATCGCTTCTTGATCCCCGGAAAGCTCGTTGCCGATCGCCATCATGACGAAAGAGGCGTGATTCCCGTAAGCCTCCTGTATTTGTAATCCTTCTTTGGTGAGGAAATGGATCAAAGTGGTATCGCCCTTTTCCATCTTTCCCCAGAAAGGTAGTTCCGGTTGGAGGTAAAAACCTTCGATATCGGCCGCCTCGAAACAAGCTTTAGGAGGACACCATGAATGGAAACGGCAATGATTGATACCGTATTCCTTGGCGATGCGGAAATAGCGTCTCCATGCTGCGGTATCCATCGGTACATGGCCTGTAAGCGGAAATACGCAAGCATCGTGTTTTCCACGAAGGAAGGTGGTCAATCCGTTGATGTTGAATTGTGTTCCTTCTGCTTTGAAATCTCTTAATCCGAAAGTAGTACTTTGGCTATCTTGGATATTCTCTCCTTGGATGTTCGCGGTCAAGCGATACAGGGTAGGGGAGAACTCGCTCCATTCCAAGGCGTCATCACCCATCGGTATTTGGAATATGATCTCGTCTTGTTGAACTACGATATTCTTATTGAATTTGATATGGTGCTCTAAGCCTGTGTTGAAAGCCTCCATCTCTATTTGAACGGCGGCTACGATCATTTGCTCGAATGGATTTGAAAGCTTTATTTTTACGTCCACCGTTTTTTGATCCGCATGTGGATATACTTGTATCCGGCGGATATGGAATTGTGGACGGGCTTCCAATTTCAGGTCTCCGATAATACCGTTCCAGTTTGTCTGCGTGGATTCCGTATAAGCGTGTGAATTGTCCAATAATTGGGGCGGAACGCTCAAACCGTTATCGACTAGAATAGTCAAGTGATGCTTCCCAGCCCGGAGATATGCGGACAGATCGTATTCTTGAGGGGTGGAAATATGGTCGGATGAACCGACATATATGCTATCTACCCATATTTGGGTCGGTTTTGTTCGCTCCAAGATTAACCAAATGCTCTTGCCTTCCCAGTTCTCTGGAATCGTGATCTCTTTCTGATACCAAGCCTTACCTTGATAGCGGAAGGGCCTAGACAAATGAGTTGTCTCCTCCTTATCATTGTTAGGGTATCCTTTTTGGTTGGTGTCCGTGGTACCCGGTAATTGAACTTGCTCGGTGACATCTGTTGAATCCAATCGTAATTCCCAGCAACCGGCAAGCGATAATTCCTCTCTACTCTCTTTGGGAGTTTGGCATGCGAATAGCATGAGCATAAGTGGAATACTCCAAAATCTCTTCATGGTAATGTTTTTACTCTAAATATGGTTTACTTAATTAATAGTGTACAAAGGTAGTATTTTTGGCCTTTTTTATTAAGGAGAAGATATGAAAAAAGAAGAAGATTTTGTTATGGGCCTGTCCATCTACATGGCTTGTCTGCGTGAGAAAAAACGGTATTCCACGGCGAAGAGTTATCAAGATGCCTTGAACTCGTTCAAGTGCTTTTTGCGGTATGGAGGCGATTCCTTATGCCTATATTAATAGGAACAGGCTTTTGTGCTATCAGTCATGGTTGTTGGACAAGGGCCGTTCGTTGAATACGGTGTCCACCTATATGCGTCGGATTCGTCACATTTATAACTTAGCCGTGGAGGCGAACGAGGCTCCCTTTGTACCCAACCTGTTCAAAGATGTCTTCACGGGCGTTGAAAGCAAGCGGAAGAAGGCGTTGCCGCGAGAGATGCTGGAGCGTATGTTTAACGCCCCGTTGGAGGATCCGTCCTTGCGGCGTGTACAGTTGACCGTTCGGTTGATGTTCGCGTTCAGCGGGATAGCGTTTGTGGATCTCACGCATTTGAAATGGGAGAATATCCGGGATGGGATATTGCAGTATCACCGACAAAAGAGCGGGTCTCTCATACAGCTGGAGATTCCCTCCGGGGCGTTGCGGCTGTTGGATGAGTTGTCCGCTTGTACGGCAAAGGAATCCTTTTATTTATTTCCTTTTTTGAGTGGAAGGAGAACCGGTGAGGCGGCCTACAAAGAATATAACAGGACCTTGTCCCGCTTTAACCGTGACTTGAAGTTGTTGGCGAGATCGACAGGCGTTACGCTTCCGGTCACCTCATATACGATCCGTCATTCATTCGCCTCGTTCTTGAAGGAACAAGATGTATCGATCGAGGTTATCAGTGAGTTGTTGGGGCATAAGTCTATTAAGACAACACAGATCTATTTGAAGAGCTTCTCGTTGGAACGTTTGTCGACAGTGAACCGGAATTGTTTTGAGAGCGTGTGTAAACCGATACCCAAAGTGGGGTAAGAGGCTTGCTACTTGGGAAGTAGCGTATTCTTTCACGGCGCAAAAGTAATAAAAAATAACAAATAACAAGCAATCATAAGGCTTAGTTTGTTCATTAGTTTGTGCTCCGACCTTGATTCTCCTTAAATCTTCGTTCTTATTCCTAGTGCATAGACATGGCAATAGAGACGAAATGATCTCGTATTTCCTACATCATCACGTCCCTCCTAAAAATCGAACATACATTCTTGTAGAGACGGGGCGTGCCCCGTCTCATCCCCTCAAAATGGTATTTTAAATTACTGTCAGACGGTGGGAGACGGAGCACGCTCCGTCTCTACAACTGGGTAATAACCATTTTCCAACCTTTTACGCTACTTCCCAAGTAGCTTAATATTTCAAGCGATGGTGATTTTCAGAAAAGCCATTTTTAAAGACATAAAGTGTTGTTTATCAGGAGTAAATAGGGCGCTCTTGGTAGGGCTTTGAATTGTCGTGAGGCTTGAGTGGAGATCCTGCTATAATCTTAGGAAAAGATAATCATAATGATGAATGTTTTGAGAGACGGTTGCTCGGAGAGGGGTACGGCGCGAGTTGGCAAGCGTCATGACTTGAAGACTGTACGCTGGTACGTGCTCACGCTTCCTACTACGGGTGTGGCACGACGCGACAGGATCAGCCCCGCTAAAAGCTTGGATGCCGAGCTTTCCCGGCGCAAGCGTCGTGGGGAGACGTTGTTCGAGTATTTCGCCCCCTCCTATGTGGAGGTGAGGAAGGTGGACGGAAAGATGGTCAACACGAAGCGACCCCTGCTGTTCAACTACGTGTTTGTCCGGTCCTCGGTGGAGGAGATCTTCCAGATGAAGCGTACGCTTCCCCTATACAATTTCCTTCCCCGGGTCTCTTCCGGAGGCATGACTCATTTCCCTTATCTCTCGGATAGTGAGATGGGAAACTTGCGTTGGGTGGCGGAATCTTATTCCAACGAGCTTCCGGTGTATGTGCCGGACAGCAATCGCTTGCTAAGGGAGATCGCGTGCGTATCACGTCCGGTTATTTTACCGGTATGGAGGCGGAGGTAGTGATCCAGCCGGGTGGCGGGCATAAAGATGTGATGGCGCGTATCCTCGATTGCATGTGGGTCCCCTTGTTGGAGGTGAAGCCGGGCGAGTATGAGCTGATCGAGCTGAACACCAAGGGCAAGCACGCCTATACGCACCTGGACAACGACCGCTTGCGGGAGGGCTTGCACGACGCATTGGGCCGTTATCACACCTCCGGTAGCGTGGCTGAGGAGGATACTCGCTTGGCGTGTGAGGTATTGAGATCCTACGGTTCGCTTCGTGCGGAGACGGACGTGATGCGTTGCAAGATCTACTCATTGCTTCTTTCTGCCTACAAGTTGTTGGGCGATGAGGAGGAGTTCACACGTTTACATGACACGATGCGTGGTATGCTCCCGGTGGTGAAAGCTCCGCAATCCCGTGCCTTGTTGCTGGTGACGCTCTACGGTTGCACGGACAGCGCCCTTTACCGGCAGATGGCGCATGAGGTGGTGGATCCGTGGCGGGGTGAGTCCTCGCCCAAGAAAAGCAAGTTATCCTTGATCCGCCGGTTGGACGATTACGACGGGTGGCTCAACCATGAAATAAGTTAACAGTAGACAAGTGACAGTTGACAGTTTAAATCATAAATCATAAATCAAAAAGAAATGTCTTCCCTTCCTTCCGGCGTTCGTTTGGTGCGGTTGCTGAACGAGCATTTAAATGATATCATGAACCGCGAGCGTGCGAACCAAAACTCGATTCACCTGTATTGCACGGGTCCTTACTGGGTGGCATTTGAGCGCTCGGCCTATCAGTTGCGCCATGTGTTCCCGGACAGCGAGATTACGCCAATGCGTTTGCTCGGCTACCCTTTTCCTGTGGTGATGGTGTCCGTTACGGATCGTTCGCTCCGCTCGTATGCCCGCAAGCACATCTTGCGAAGAGACGACATAGATTACAAATTATTAACAGCATCCCAACTCTCCCATGAGGACTACCAAGCGTGGCATGCCGGCGAGGTGAAGGGGTTGCCTTCATTAAGTGAGATCGTATGAGTGAGGTGCAAATTCTATTATTGTTATTACTGTCCGGATATCTGATCTCCGTGTCTTTGGGCATGGTGATCATCCCGAGGATCTTGGTGATCTCCCACAAGAAACGGTTATATGATGTCCCGGATTCCCGTAAGGTACATACGACGCCGGTCCCCCGTCTGGGCGGCCTGTCGTTTTTTCCCGTGGTCTTGATGTCGTTTGCCTTGGTGATAGGCTTTCGCCTTTATCTGTGGCCCTCGGATCTGTCTAGCTTCTCGATCGAGATGCTCCATGAGTATCTTTTCTTGTTCGTGGGCATGACACTTCTTTATCTGGTGGGTGTCTGCGATGACTTGGTCGGGGTGGGTTACCGCTACAAGTTCATCGTACAAGTCGTGTCGGCCCTCCTGCTGGTGTTGTCCGGCAATTGGCTCGATACGCTGGGAGGCCTATTCGGGATCTATTCGGTCCCGGCCTTGCTGGGTGTGCCAGTCACGGTTTTCGCCGTGGTTTATGTGACAAACGCTATCAACCTGATTGACGGGATCGATGGTCTGGCCTCCGGTTTGTGCTGTATCGCTTTATCGGTCTTGAGCGTGTTCTTTTTCATTCAAGATCAATGTGTTTATGCCTTGCTCGCTATCTGTACGCTGGGAATCCTCATGCCTTTCTGGTGCTACAATGTCTTTGGCAATGCCAACTGCGGGCATAAGCTCTTCATGGGCGATGCTGGGAGTTTGACGTTGGGCTACGTGATCAGTTTCCTGATCATTCATTTATGTGTATCGAATAGTACCTCTACGGAGCGTTCGAATCCTTATTTGGTGATTGCCTTTTCCACGGTCTTGGTACCGTTGCTGGACGTGGTACGTGTGGTGCTGCGCCGCCTTCGTGAGCACAAGAACCCGTTCTTGCCGGACAAGAACCATTTCCATCATAAGTTGTTGCGCACGGGTATGCGGGTGCGGATGGTGATGGTGACGATCATTTGCGTGTCCGTTTTCTTTATCGCATTGAATATTGTATTGGATAATCATTTGAATGTCAATTGTATATTATTTTTAAACCTGTCTCTATGGACGGTTCTTCACTTGGTGATCGATTGGCTGATCGCCCGGAATCGGCAGAAGAGGGAATCGGCATTCGACAAGAGGTTCTAGACAAGGAAAGCCGGGAAGGGCAATTCCGTCCTTCCTATAAATCAAAATACCATGAAGAAAGTATTGAAAGGCTGGCTCATCGACAATGCGGTGACCACCGACAACAAGACGGACAAGATCTTGTTACTGGCCTCGGCCGGAAGTTTAACTTTGGATGACGTGTTGGAGGAGATGTACAAGCAAGACACCGGTCTACGCCCGGAGACGATGCGTCACTCTGTGACCCTCTACCATCGGATAGTAATGGACTTGATCTTAAACGGCTATAGCGTGAACACGGGTCTGTTCCGTGCCGTCCCCCAGTTGAAAGGCGTGGTTGAGGGCGGCGTTTGGAACAAGGAGAATAATTCCATCTACGTCTCTTTCACGCAAGACAAGGCTCTGCGCGAGGCGATCGCCAAGACCGTGGTGGAGATCCTCGGCGAGAAGTCTAACATCATGTACATCCTGGAGACCGAGGATCGTAAGACGGGCTTGAAAGACGGCAGCGCCACTGCGGGTCACAACTTCTTCGTCCGAGGGGCGATGTTGAAAGTGGTTGGCGACCACGAGTCGGTAGGTGTTACGCTGACCGACTCCAAAGGTGCCACCACGAAACTGACGGACGACCAGATCACCATCAACAACCTTTCTTCGCTCACGTTGCTCCTGCCGGCTGATTTGGCGGAAGGTGAGTACACGCTGACTGTGACGACGCAGTATGGTAGTGCGGGTCACATACTGAAAACGCCTCGTAGCGTAAGTACGCAAATTTGGGTGGGCGGAAAGCCTGCTGATGGCGGTGGCGATAGCGAGAGCCCGGATGAGATCTGACATATTTGGTAAATCGCTATTACCAGTACAGATAAATCACTATTACCTGTACTGGTAAACCACCTTTACATGATAAGGTAACAGGGATTTCTCGGTTGAGTATGCTTTGGAAATAGCTTGTACATTGGTGAGACCACGGTGTGATCTGATAATGGGTGTAGGAATTATGTGAATAAAGTTCCTAATAACATTACATTGGACACAGATAATGTTAAAATCAAAATTGATTGTTAATATGACTAGGTTTAGGGTACTGCAAAGAGCCTCCCCTAGAGTGTACGCCTTGTATTGAGTTTGCATAATATTTAAATGATTTATTAATAGAGAGATGAGAGAACGTATTGTTGCCTTCGACTATTTAAGGGCTCTTGCTATTACCGGTATATTGCTATGCCATTTTTGTCATAATTATAATTCAATTTCATTTTTAGGACATTATTTCGGAGGTGTCTTTGTAACATTGTTTATCGCAATGTCTGGTATGCTATTTGGTATTGTATGGAATAATAATAGCCGGATGGAATATGATATGTCTTTTCTGAAACAAAGATTTTTTAAACTTTCAGTTACATATTATCCATTTCTGATTTTAATGTTTGCATTCCTTTATTTTGTGGATGATTATCATTTCAATGTAAAAAATCTGTTCCTAATAAATATGTTTCATTTTTGTTTTTTTATTAGTTTTGAGATATATTTGATGTTTGAGGTTGTTAGTGAAGGACGTTATTCCTTAATGCGTATTATAGATAATCCTTTTTTTTTTGCTTTTGTAGTGTATGTGATTTCTAGTGTATTATTGGGTTGTATATTGCATTTTGTTGTAAAATACATAAAAAAAATATGTGCTTTAATTGCTCTTAAGTCATGAAATATTATTCTCTGCATTGTCTGGTGTGTCTTAATAAAGTGTGTGCTTTGGATTGTTCGATTACGATTTTATGTCTGCAAATTCCGAAAACAATAAGCGAATAGCTAAGAACACGTTGTTCCTCTACATGCGCATGCTTCTGATTATGGGGGTGACGCTGTACACCAGTCGGGTCGTGTTGAGGGTTTTGGGTGTAGAGGATTTCGGCATTTATAATGTGGTGGGAGGGGTAGTTTCCATCATGAGCTTTTTTATTTCTAGTTTATCTAATGTTACCCAACGATATATGAATATAGGTTTGGGAAAACAAGACTTAATGGAGACAGGATGTGCTTTTAGACAGAGCCTAACCCTCATGTGGCTGTTATCCGTATTATTATTGCTGTTTGGTGAAACATTGGGACTTTGGTTTGTATACAATAAGTTAGTGATACCTCCAGAGAGGTTAGGTGCTGCCGTTTGGGTATATCATTTTTCATTGATCTCCATACTTTCCGCTATTAATCAAGTCCCATTAATGGGGGCTATAGTTGCGCATGAGCGAATGAATATATATGCCTATCTTGGTCTTTTTTGAGGCTTGTGCTCGATTATTCATAGTCTATTTGCTTGAAGCTTTTGGAACAATCGATTCGTTGATATTGTATGGTTTGCTTATGGCTATAGTTTCTGTCTTCGTCTGGCTAATTTATGCGATATATAGTGTAAGGTCATTTACCGAATGTAAATTTAGGTTTTATTGGAATTATAGTTTGGTCGCAGAGATGTCAAAGTTTATAGGTCAAAATTTATTTGGCTGTTTCGCTTGGTCTGCAGGTGTACAAGGAACAAATATCCTTTTAAATATATTCTTTGGTCCCGCTGTAAATGCGGCACGAGCGGTTTCTGTGCAAGTAAGCGCAGTTGTTACACGTTTTACTGAGAATATGATGACAGCGGTTAAACCTCAAATAATTAAATCATATGCTTCCGGTGATTGTGAATACATGGTGACACTAATTGAGAAAAGCTCTAAATATGCTTATTTCTTAGCGGCCTTGATAGCTATACCTGTAATGGTTGAGATAGAGTTTATACTGGAGGTTTGGTTAGGTGAGGTTCCAAGCCATACTATATCATTCACTCGTCTTGTTCTGTGTGAATCCTTGATAGGAGTATTTATACCACCTCTATGGATGGCGGCAAATGCAACTGGACATATAAAAAACAGTCAAGTATATGGTAGAATGTTCACGTTGGCGATATTACCTATAAGCTATCTTTTTGTTAAGATTGAATGCTAATCCGCTTGTCCCATTTATTGTTGCGGTTTTAGCAAATGTAGGATATTGGTTTTATAGTTTGTGTGATATTCATAGGCAAATACAGTTGAATATGAGAAAATACTTTCGAGATGTTGTTAGGCCTATATTAATTTTTACATTCTCATTGGTGTTAGTCGGTTCTATATTGATGTTAATCGAACCTAATGATTCAGTTTTTCGTTTCTTGATAGTTTTTTCGCTTTCCGTATTTATTGGCTTTAGTGTTATTTATAGTTTGTTGCAATCAAGTGAGCGTATGATATTGCATGCGGCTCTAAAACGATTTGTTGTTAAATAGTTGTTTTTGTTATTAATAGAGTAAAAATAGTATATAAGCAATGTAGGGTTATTGAATCATGTTAAGTAACTAGAATATATTTGATGTAATTTGAATTTAAATTATTTATATATGACTTGTGGCAATAAAAAAAAGAATTCTGTTCGTGATGCAAAGCCTTTATGATGGTGGAGCGGAAAAATTATTGGTGGATATGCTTAATAATTTTGATTATAGTAAATATGATATAGATCTTTTGTTAGAACATGATTTTGGAAATTATGCAAATCTAGTGCCTTTAGAAGTGAGAAAAATAATATTATTCTATAATATTAATAGACCCTTATTAGAAAGAATGATAGGAAAAATAATGTCCTATTTTGGTTTATATTATTTTTATATATTATTTTTAGAAGACAGATAATAATTGATAAGATGAAAGGTGAAAAGTATGATACGATAATATCTTTTTTTAGAAGGACGGAGTTTGGTGTATCATAGCTTTATATTGAAGCAAGGAATTAGGCATTTATCTTGGGTGCACGTAGATCTGTTTAATTTCCATTGGACAAAAAGGTATTTCAAAAGTAATAAGCATGAGAAGAAATGTTATGAATTAATGGATGATGTGATCTTTGTGTCTAATGATGCGAAAAATAAATTTCAACAACTTTTTAATGTGACTACATCCACAAAAGTAATATATAATTTGATAGATTGTAAGACAATTGTCTTGCGGGCAAATGAGTTTAAAGTTGAGAAAAGGAAATTTACGGTTTGTCTAGTAGGAAGATTGGTTAGACAAAAACAATTTGATAGTATTATAAGAGTTGCTAGAATTTTTGTAGATAATGGATATGATATAGATTTTTGGATTGTTGGTGCAGGTTGTTTGGAGTCAGATCTTAGTAAAATGATCCATGATTTACATTTGGATGATAATGTACACCTTTTTAGGTTATAAGCCTAATCCTTATGTCTATATAAAGTGTGCGGATTTATTTGTGAGTTGTTCTTTGGCAGAGGGATTTTCTTTAGTTGTGGCGGAAGCATTATGTCTGGGAAAAGCAATTGTGTCTACAAAAACAGTTGGTCCAGTAGAGCTTTTAGGGTCAAATTCCGAGTATGGGGTTTTGGCAGACAATGATGATGAATCTCTGTATAATGCAATTAAATTATTTGTCAATGATTATAATAAGGTCTTTGTCTATCAAGATAAAGCAGCAAAACGTTCTTTGATGTTTGATGTTGAAAAAACAATGAATGAAATATATAGTATTTTATGACTGGCTCATTTGTTATTAAGAAGAATAGAATTTTAGAGATATTGTTCTTTATTATAATATTTCTTGTTAATCTTAAAATGACACTAAATATATCAGACTTTGCTACAGCTAATTTATCTATACTTATTATTGGTATTTCTTTTATTTCGTTGCTTTTTACAAAGATAGATGATAATATTTATTGGATAGTTCTATTTTTTATACTTTCATTGTTTCGTGTGGAAGCATCTAAAATGTTGTTTGTGTCATTGCTGGTATCAATATCTAGGAATCTTTATATTGATAAAATGGCTAAATATTCTTTTTGTCTAACTGTATTATTCTTAATTATAAATTACGGTTTATTGATTTTAGGAGTGTTGCATGAAGAATATTCTGATTTTTTCTATAAGTCTGGAGGCGTTGTTAGTGATATGGGATATGGAAATCCTAACCTGTTTTCATTGTATTTGTTTTTCTTGGTTATTTTTCTTGTGGTTTTAAAGAAAGAAATTAATACATTTCTTGTCGCTTTTATAGTCTTTGTTATATATGAATCATTTTATTCTCGTACGGTTCTGTTCTCTGGCTGTATTCTGCTTGTTTTATCTTTTGTTCAAAAAACAAATTTAAAAAATGTTTCTTTAATAAATATATATTGTTGTCTTATCCATTTGTGATACTATTCTTTTTTATGTTGTTGTTTTGTTTAATGAATCAGAGTATTCTTTTATTCATGAAATTAGTTCTGGTAGATTAAGGTATTCTTTGCTCGTATTTGGCGAATTAACTCCGAGTAATTTGTTGATTGGTGCAACTAATATTGATGAGTCTATTATAATAGATGTTGCGTATATATCATTGCTGCTGTCTTCTGGAATTTTTTCTTTAGCATATTTGTATAATCTATATTGTAAGGCTGTTTCTAAGTTTGATTATAATTTGATTCTCATTCCTGTAATGCTTCAATATTTATTTTTGAGTTTGTCCGAAAGTGCTATTATTAATACATATCTTTGGGGAGGTCTGTTTTTTTGGATAGTAATGTCGGGTAAGTATTCTTGTGGTAAAACCAATTAATTATTTATATGTTTTTTGATTTAAAGAAAAAATATCTTATAAAGAATGGAATGTGGGATTTTTTAATGCTATTCCAGAAGATTTAGTCAGTGATAATATTGATTTGTCTAATATCACTTGGTTAAGGAGAGACTCTAAATTTCATTGTTATGCAGATCCATTCATTTTAAATGTATCTGACTGCACTATTGATTTGCTTGTAGAAGATATCTTGTTAGGTAGTAAAAATGTAGCAACAATATGTCATTTGTCTGTCGATAAATGTACAGGTGAAATAATTGAAAAATATACGTTGATAGATGATAATATACATAACTCTTATCCCTTGATTATTAGAGGTGATACTCTTGATGAGGTTTATATTGTTCCTGAAAATTCGTATTCTACAGAACTTAATGTTTATAAGTATAATACTTTGTTACATTCTTGTGAACATTTCAGTACTATGCTTCCTGTTGCAGTTGCGGATGCTACAATCTTGCCTTATAATGGAGCCTTTTATCTTTTTTGCAACTTCAAGAAATGCATATAATAAGGATTTGTATATGTGGACTTCAAATAATAGATTATATGGATACGATTTGTCTCCAATATTAATAAAATCTAATTTGTTTGGGAGCAGAATGGCTGGTGATTTCATGTACGTAAATAATACTGTATACAGACCAGCTCAGGATTGTTTACAAGGGTATGGTAAAGGTATTATTCTGTATAAAGTTGAGGATATTTCAGATAAGTCCTATAATGAAACAAAAGTAATATCCCTTTATCCTGATTCCTCGTCATATTACTCGGATGGTTTGCACACGATAAATTTTTATAAAAGCATATGTGTTATAGATGGTTATAAGAATCACTATATTCCTTTTCAGAAAATATATCGTAAATTATTTGATAAGTATAGATCATGAATATCTTGTTTATTAGTTTATTAGATCCTTCTGAATCAGGTAGTGGCAATCAAAAAGTCACTTTGTTGTCTGCCAAATATTTGTCTAGTGTTGGAATTCATTGTTTTATAGCTTATTTTAAAGATTCTGAATATAGTTCCTCTCAATTAGTCTTTGATGCGAAATTTAAAATTGATTATAATGATTTAGATGGTTTCCGTTCTTTTCTTATTGATAATGAGATTTCTATTATTCATAATCAGGCATCAAGAGCTGTTAATATGAAATTCCTTGGTCAAGCTGTTGCGGGATTAAAAGTGAAAATTATATCAGTTTTGCATAATCTTCCAGGAACAGAGAATATTAGATATAATAAGCAATCTCTTTTGTTTCAAGTTCTTAATAGGCGGATTTCTTTTAAGTGGCTTATTTATCTTTTATTGTTATTCTTCTACCCTATTACTCGTTTTCTAGTTAAATATACTACCAAAAGGAAGTATAAATCTATCTATAAATACTCAGATGCTTTAGTTCTCCTATCTGATGCTTATATACCCATTTATAGATCTATTGCTAATTTGAAGGATTCTTCTAAGATGGTCTCAATTCCCAATTTTCTCTCATTTGATTATGTTGAGCGTAACTATTCTAAAACAAATGAATTGCTAATTGTGGCTCGATTTGATGAAATATCTAAGCGTATATTACTAGCATTAAAAATTTGGAAACATTTTTTATCTACTTATGACGTGAGAGATTGGTGTTTAACTATAGTTGGTTATGGAGAGTGGGAATCTGTTTATAAAGACTTTATAAATAAAAATGATATTGTAAATGTGAAATTGGTTGGGCGTGATGATTCAAAGAAATATTTTGAACGTTCGTCAATACTAATGTTTACCTCTTTATTAGAAGGTGCTCCACTAAGTCTGCTTGAAGCTATGCAGATGAAAGTAGTCCCTATTGCTTTTGATGATTGTATGGCTATTCGAGGTTTCTTAATTAATGATGTTAATTCAAAAGTTATTAAGTCTTTGGACATATCTGAATATTCTCGCTCGATTTATGACTTAATTACTAATGAAAAATTGCGTTGTAAACTTTCAGAGAATGCTTTTAATTGTCTCCATTATTTTACTGTAAAAAAATGTTATGCTAAGGTGGGTGGATTTGTATAATAGTTTGTTGAAATAATATATAATTATGTGTCACGAAAATTTTATTATTGGATACACTTCTGGAGTGTTTGATATGTTTCATATTGGTCATTTAAACATACTAAAACGAGCTAAGGAATTGTGTGATTTTTTAATTGTTGGTGTTAGTACCGATGAATTGGTAAGAGAGTATAAGCATAAAAAGTCCTATAATCTCTTATGATAATCGTAAGGCAATTGTTGAGGCTTGCAAATATGTAGATAAAGTAGTTCCTCAAGTTAATCGAGATAAAATGTCTGCTTATCATCGTTTGCATTTCGATGTGATGTTTGTTGGTGATGACTGGAAAGGTAATTCTTTGTTTCAGGAAGTAGAAGCTGAGTTGAATAAGAATGGAGCTAAAGTTGTTTATTTTCCTTATACTAAAGGTATTTCTTCTACTATATTGCGTGATAAACTAGTTTAAATTACTACTATGAATGTTGATATTAAAGATTTTCAATATAAAATATTAGAAATAGCGTTTTATTTTGATGAGTTTTGTAAGAAATATGATATAGAATATTATTTAATGGGTGGAAGTGCTTTAGGTGCTGTTAGGCATCATGGCTTTATTCCATGGGATGATGATTTTGACGTTTTTATGACTTTTAATAATTATCATAAGTTCCTTCATTATGCTTCTATACATCTTGATACAGAAAAATTTCATCTTCAAAGAGAAAATTCTACTGAGTGGCCTTTGTTTTTTCTAAGTTAAGAATGAATGGAACAACTTGTATTGAAAAAGGATATAATAAAATGCATCAAGGTATTTATATTGATATAATGTGTTTGTATAATGTATCACCTAATAAGTTTGTTCGTTATATTCAATATTTATCCGCTCAAATTTTAAAAAGCTACATCTCTTTATTTGGTAGATTACGATTCTGATAGCTTTTTCAAGAAAGTATTTATTAATTCTTGTCATTTTGTTGTAGGTACTACAGCAAAAAACTTTTATTCAAAATATTGAATCACTTTTCAACTAAAAATACGTTACTTGTTGGCCATTTTTTTGGAAAGGCTCCGTTTCCCAAAACGAGTTTTCCTCGTAAATGGTTAGGAATTCAGCGCTATGTGAATTTTGAGAATCTCCTTTTACCTATTCCTTTTGAAGCAGAAAAATATCTTTCTCTTAGGTATGGTAGCGATTTTATGAAAATCCCTAATTCTGATATTTTTACAGAATATCCTATTCATGCAGTTTTTGTTGATATACATAATGATTATACAATTTATAAAGACAAGTTTAATTCTTAATTATCTTAGCTTTAGCTGATTACTTAACTGAAAAATCTTTTCTTTATCATGAAAGTAGTACTTCTTGCAGGAGGTTTCGGTTCTCGTATATCTGAGGAATCTCAGTTCAAGCCGAAGCCAATGATTGAGATTGGTGGTATGCCAATCTTGTGGCACATTATGAAAGAGTATGCCTATTATGGTTATACCGAGTTTATCATTTGCGCCGGTATAAACAGGAATATATTAAGGAGTGGTTCGCCAACTATTTCCTTCATAACTCTGATGTGACTTTCGACTATCGTGGTGGCAACAACGAAATGACCGTTCATCAAACTAATATGGAGCCTTGGAAAGTCACAGTCGTTGATACGGGCTACAACACTATGACTGGAGGTCGTATTAAGCGTATCCAGAGATATATAGAGAATGAGACTTTCTTGATGACATACGGCGATGGTGTTTGTGATGTAGAAATTGATAAATTGGTGGAGTTTCATAAGAGCCATGGCAAGCTTGCGACCCTTACGGCCGTCAAGATAGCACAAGATAAAGGAGTCTTAGATATTACTAAAGATCAAGCCGTAAGGGCTTTTCGGGAAAAGAACGCCTCTGATGGCGCTCCTATTAATGCCGGCTACATGGTGTTGGAACCCGAGGTTTTTGATATGCTGGAAGGGGGTGACTCTTGTGTCTTCGAAAAGACCGCACTAGTCAAGTTGGCGCAAGAGGGTCAGTTGATGTCTTACATCCATACTGGTTTTTGGCAGTGCATGGATAATATACGTGAGAAATCTATGCTTGAAAAACTGCTTGCCGAGGATAAAGCTCCTTGGAAGCGTTGGGAGCGCTCTGTTCCGGAAATACCAGATTACGCAAAATAATAAGTTATCATACGAATGGGAAATATATTGGATTTTTATAAAGGCAAGAGGATTTTCCTTACAGGCCATACCGGCTTTAAGGGCTCTTGGATGTGTAGGATGCTCGCTAATGCCGGAGCGATCGTTACAGGATATTCACTGAAAGCCCCAACAGAACCATCGCTATTTCGAATTGCCAATATTGAAGATGACATACATTCCGTGATTGGCGATATACGAGATTATACCTCTCTAAAGAAGGCTTTTGATGAGTCTCAACCAGAAATTGTACTGCATCTTGCCGCTCAGCCCATTGTTAGAGATTCTTATAAAGATCCTGCCTATACCTACGAGACAAACGTGATGGGTACCGTGAATATTCTTGAGTGTGTTCGCAATAATTGTTGTGTGAAGTCTTTCTTGAATGTCACTACGGATAAAGTGTATTTGAATAGGGAGTGGAGTTGGGGCTATAGGGAGAATGAGGAATTGGATGGGTATGATCCTTATTCAAATTCCAAATCCTGTTCGGAGCTGGTGACTCATAGCTACAAGCGTTCTTTCTTCACAAATATTGATGGTCTGCCTATTATTCCTATTTCTACTGCTAGAGCGGGTAATGTGATAGGTGGTGGAGATTTCGCCAATGATAGAATAGTACCTGATTGTATCCGTGCGGCTGTAAAACATGAGGATATTGTTGTGCGTAATCCATACTCTACCCGTCCTTATCAACATGTTCTAGAACCTTTGTATGCTTACCTGCTGATAGCGATGAAGCAATATGAGGATATCGGTTTTGCGGATTATTATAATGTAGGTCCCGATGATGTGGATTGTTTTCAAACAGGCGCTCTTGTTGAGCTATTTGTGAACAAGTGGGGCGAAGGTATGAGGTGGGTGAACAAGTATGACGGTGGTCCTCACGAGGCTAATTTCTTGAAGCTTGATTGCTCTAAATTGAAAAAAGACTTTTGGATGGAGCCCTCGATGGAATCTGGATGAGGCAATGGAAAAGATTGTTGAATGGAGTAAGGTTTGGCTAGCAGGTGGGGATGTTCGTGTTTGTATGGATAAACAGATAAATGAATTTTTAAACGTATAACGATAATATGAAGAACGTAATCGTCACAGGGGGCAATGGTTTTATAGGTAGTTCACTTATAAAGAAATTGATAGAAAAAGGTACTAGGGTTGTTGCTGTTGATATTACCTTTCATGGCAATCGTTTGCCTGATTCAAATCTTATTACGAGGATAGAATCAGGGGTGAATACATCTCTAGTCGAAAGACTGCCAGTAATTGAATATGACTCTTTCTATCATTTTGCGTGGAAAGGTGTAAATGGGGCTGATAAAGCAGATCCTACGGTTCAATTATCAAATATTCAGATGGCAGTAGATTGCGCTAATATTTGCAAGAGGCTAAATGTGAAAAAATTTCTTTGTGCGGGTACTGTAGCGGAGAATGTAGCATTTAGTTTGTCGCATCTGAAAAAAAAAACGACTGGTGGAATGATGTATGGTGTGGCTAAGCATGCTTGCAGAATAATTTTGGAAGATTATTGCAAGAATATCGCTCAACAGTTTGTGTGGATGCAGTTCTCAAATATATACGGTGTAGGTAATAAAACGGGCAATTTGGTTAGTTATACGTTAGGTGAGTTGATGGCTGGTAAAGAAGCAGCATTTGGTCCTGCTTTACAACCATATGATTTTATTTATGTGGATGATCTTATAGAAGCTGTATATCGTCTAGGCTTTAAGGAAACTAATAAGCCATTCTATTATATAGGCTCTGGCAATCCTAAAGTCTTGAAAGATTATCTTATTCGTATAGGAGAACTAGTTGGTTGCGCAGATAAGGTAGGATAGGAGTCCGTGAAGATGATGGTGTAAAGTATACAATGGATATGTTTGACAATAGTAACTTGGTTAGTACTATTGGAGAATATGCGTCTATAGACTTTGATAAAGGCATTAATAAAACTATTAATTGGCTTAAAAACTCTTTGATGTTATAGCGGAATTAGTCATGATACAGAAATTTGAATTCAAGGGACTTGATATGAAGGGGGCATATGAGATAACTCCCTTCTATGCCACAGACGAACGTGGTGGCTTTATAAAGGATTACAATATTGATGCATTTAAGCAAAATGGTATAGATCATGAACTTAAAGAGGTGTTCTATACCATTAGTAAAAGGGTGTAATTCGTGCGATGCACTTCCAGCTTGTTAAACAGCAAGCCAAGCTTGTTCGTTGTATAAGTGGCCATGTGTATGACGTAATCATAGATCTTCGCCCTGATTCGCCAACATTTGGTAAATGGCAAGGTTTTGATCTGACCGGAGAGAATCAGAAGGCTCTATACATACCTCAGTATTTTGGCCACGGCTATTTGGTGCTGGAGGATTCTGTCGTTAGCTATAAATGTGGTGAGGTGTTTTATGGTGAAGGTGATGCCGGCATAATGTATAATGATCCGGATATGGCTATAGAGTGGCCTTTCGATAAGATTGGCGGTATTGAGAAATTGATCATTTCTGACAAGGATAAAAACTTGATGAGTTTGAAGGAATATATAGAAAAAGTACAATAGCTGATGGATAAGCGACTTTCTATTTATGTTAGTTCTCCTGATTCGTATTCTGATGTGCTTGCCGTATTTTTAAAAGGGTATCGGAGATATTGGAGTGATTGTCCCTATGAGTTTATTCTAACCACCAATACCAAATCGTATGAAGGTATTACTTGTATATGCAATAATAAGCAAAATGATACTTGGGTTGAGCGTACTATAGCGGCTTTGCCAGTTATAAAATCGAAGTATGTAATGTTGATGTGTGATGACATTATCTTGAGTGACAATGTTGACAATTCATTAATAGAGCGGTTACTTGACTATATGGATAGCCACGAGATAAGGTATTGTAATTTAGGCCCTACTCCTAAAGGATCTAAAATTAAATCTTTTCCTTTATTGCGTAGTGTCAATAAGCAAATCCCCTATGCTATCAATCTTCAATTTGGAATATTTCGAAAGGATCTTTTTGTTGAGCTGTTAGGCGATGGCTCTCTTAGTGCATGGGATATTGAAAACTCAATAAATGAACAAGCCGCTGTTGCTCCATCAGAGGATTATAAAGATGTGGTGGCAGTTTCAGAATATATCTTGCCATATATACATGGAGTATATAAAGGTAAATGGATTAGGCATGCTGTTGAAAATTTGAGTAGATTGAGCTTGTATATAGATTCTGGTAGAGGCATTGTTCCTCTCTCTCAACAGATAAAGATTGATATGACTAATTGGCTTCAGTGGAAAATATCACCTAAGCAACGGAGAGCGCTAAAAAATGTCTTAGTAGAGTGGGTATGAAATTTGCAACGAAGAGATGAGCTGGTGTAATGTGGTTATGAAGAATGTTTATGTTTTTTAATTCTGTAAATCAGAGAGTTGTTTTTTTATGAGGCAGATTAGGATCATGAGAATGAGAAAGATAGATTTGAGACGGTTCTTTACGTACAGACTCTGTAAAGAGTCAATCTTCAAGTGTTCCGGATACATCTTATATGTACATATAGAAATTTTTCTTATATAATACTTTTCCTGAAAGTCTATGTTATTTTCCGTATTACTTTCTTTATATCATAAAGAGAGCCCACTATTTTTACGTCAAAGTCTGACCAGTATCTTCACGCAAACGCTATTGCCTATAGAAGTTGTCTTGGTGGAAGATGGTCCTTTGACGGATGAGCTGTATGCGGTCATAAAAGAATTCACAAGCCAGCATCCTGAGTTAAAAGTGATTTCTTTGCCCACCAACCGAGGTCTCGGCAAGGCTCTTAACGAGGGGCTGAAGCATTGTTCGTATGACCTTGTGGCTCGTATAGACACGGATGATATCGCTAAGCCGGATCGTTTTGAGAAGCAATTGGCGATATTTTTGGAACATCCGGAAATTGATGTAGTGGGGGCTTGGATCGATGAGTTTGAAGGGGAGGTATCAAATGTACTTTCCATGCGGAAAGTGCCGGAGCAGCATGAAAATATCTTGAGGTTTGCCAAGGGAAGGTGTCCGGTGAACCATCCGGTGGTGATGTTTCGGAAGTCGGCCGTGCTAAAGGCTGGAGGATATAAGCATTTTCCTTTGTTCGAGGATTATTATCTGTGGGTACGGATGCTGATGAATGGTGCCCGGTTCTATAATATACAAGAGAGCCTGCTCTTTTTTCCGCTTCTCGCCGGATATGTTTCGGCGGCGGGGAGGATGGCGGTATGCCGTAACGGAAGTGAGGTTGCAGACGCTGTTTTACAAGATGGGTTTTATCGGCTTTTTCTCCTTGCTAAAGAATGTCTGTATTCGCTTAGTGACCCGTCTTCTCCCTAATGGCTTGCGTTCGTTGCTCTATAAGAGGCTCATCCGGGGGTAAATAGCTTTTTGTCCTCATCCACAGTATCGCTCACGGAAGGTGTCTCAAATATCAAATAACATTTTATCAATAGTCATTTTTATGGCTGGCAGATTATTTTTCATCACATCAAACACTATAACAGCGTCTATATCGAAATAATGATGTGCTATAATGTCTCGCATTCCCATAACTCCTTCCATGTTCACGGACAATGTCGCTATCGCTATAAACCATTGGCAGTACTTGCTTGTTTAATAGCCATTATTACGTTAATAAAATAGAGAATATGAGAACAAATGATTCAAAAACATCCGTAGACTCTAAATTGGAGGAGATGGAGGAAAAGTATCATGTAGAGCAAATCGCTGTTAAAAATGAGAAGAAAATAACGGCCAAGGATGTAAAGGAGGCTGTGAAAGAGATTAATCCCGATACGGACAGCTTGGGTAGCAGAGGGTAAAACGTATTTTAATTTGCTTAAAAGAATAATTATTAAGATTTATAGTATTATCTTTGTGGTTGCGGTTTGTAATAAACCGAGGTATAAAGATTGGTAAATCTAGCAAATTAAATAATAAAGATGTATAGAACAAGAACTTGTGGCGACTTGCGCCTTGCGGATGAAGGTCTGGTGGTTACACTGGCCGGTTGGGTGCAGAAAACCCGCAAAATGGGAGGAATGACCTTCATCGATCTCCGCGACCGTTATGGAATTACTCAATTAGTATTTAATCAGGAGGTTGATGCAGCTCTTTGCGAAAAAGGCGAATAAACTGGGCCGTGAATTCGTGATTCAGGTTACGGGTACGGTTCGTGAGCGTTCCAGCAAGAATGCGCATATCCCGACAGGTGATATTGAGTTGATCGTTTCTGAATTAAATGTCCTGAACACTGCGCTTACCCCTCCGTTCACGATCGAGGAGGAGACAGATGGCGGTGATGACTTGCGTATGAAATATCGTTATCTGGACTTGCGTCGTGCTTGCGTTCGTAAGAATCTGGAACTTCGTCATAGAATGGCGTTCGAGGTTCGCCGCTATTTGGATGAGCAAGGTTTCTTGGAGGTAGAGACTCCGGTTCTTGTAAATTCTACCCCGGAGGGTGCCCGCGACTTTGTGGTTCCTTCCCGTATGAACCCGGGACAGTTTTATGCGCTTCCTCAATCGCCCCAGACATTAAAGCAATTGTTGATGGTATCGGGATTCGACCGGTATTTCCAGATTGTAAAATGTTTCCGTGACGAGGATTTGCGTGCCGACCGCCAGCCTGAGTTCACGCAGATCGACTGCGAAATGAGTTTCGTGGAGCAAGAGGATGTCTTGAATATGTTCGAGGGCATGGCGAAACATTTGTTTAAGGTAATCCGTGGTGTCGAGTTCAAGGAGTCGTTTATGCGTATGACTTGGCAAGATGCTATGAAACAATATGGTAGCGATAAACCGGATTTGCGTTTCGGCATGAAGTTCGTCGAGTTGATGGACATCATGAAAGGCCATGGTTTCTCCGTATTCGATAACGCTGCTTACATAGGGGGTATCTGTGCGGAAGGTGCTGCAAGCTATACCCGTAAACAACTGGATGCGCTGACTGAATTCGTGAAACGTCCGCAGGTAGGTGCTAAAGGTTTGGTTTACGCCCGTGTGGAAGCGGATGGTAACGTGAAATCAAGCGTAGATAAATTCTATAGCCAAGAGGTTCTTCAAGAAATGAAGAATGCGTTCGGCGCTAAGCCGGGTGATTTGATTTTGATCCTTTCCGGCGACGATGCGATGAAGACTCGTAAGCAACTTTGCGAGTTGCGTTTAGAGATGGGTAATCAATTAGGCCTTCGTGACAAGGATAAGTTCGTTTGCTTGTGGGTAATCGACTTCCCGCTGTTCGAATGGAACGAGGACGATCAACGTTTCTACGCTATGCACCATCCGTTTACCTCTCCGAATCCGGATGATATACCGTTGTTGGACACGGATCCGGGCGCTGTTCGTGCGAATGCGTATGATATGGTTATCAATGGCGTTGAAGTGGGTGGTGGTTCTATCCGTATCCACGACAGCCAATTACAGGATAAGATGTTCAAGCTGTTAGGATTCACCGAAGAAAGAGCGCAAGAGCAATTCGGTTTCTTGATGAATGCGTTCAAGTACGGAGCGCCTCCTCATGGAGGTTTGGCTTATGGCTTGGATCGTTTCGTGTCTTTGTTCGCCGGTTTGGATTCTATCCGCGACTGTATCGCTTTCCCGAAGAACAATTCTGGACGAGATGTTATGCTCGATGCTCCGGGTGTCTTGGATCCGGCCCAGTTGGACGAACTGAATTTGATCGTTGATATCAAGAAATAATCCAATCTGAAATTCCATTCGAATGGGAATCTTATTCCATCTGAATGGAATTTTCTTTTCTTCCGAAAGGAATTACTTTTTCTCCCGAACATAAATCAAAAGATATTTAGCATGGTAAAGGTTAAAGATATATTGAGAGAAATCGAGCATTACGCCCCGCTGCCGCTTCAAGAAGGTTTTGACAATGCGGGTGTGCAAGTTGGCGACGTGAACCAGCATGCGACGGGTGTGTTGCTATGCCTAGATGTTACCGAGGAGGTGCTTGATGAAGCGATCGAGATGGGATACAACCTGATCATCTCTCATCATCCTTTGGCCTTTAAGTCGTTTAAGTCGTTGACTGGCTCCAATTATATCGAGCGTTGCATGATGAAGGCGTGTAAGTATGATTTGGTGGTTTATGCCGCCCATACCAATCTTGATAATGCCGTAGGAGGCGTGAATTACCGTTTGGCAGAGTTGATCGGCTTGCAAAATGTACGGATCTTGAGCCCCCAAAAAGGCGCTTTGCTGAAGTTGGTGACGTTTGTCCCCGAGGCTTATGCCGAGATCATGCGGAATACCTTGTTCAATGCCGGTGCGGGAAGTATCGGGAACTATGATGCTTGCAGTTATAATTTACATGGCGAGGGAACATTCCGTGCCAATGCGGGATGCAATCCGTTTTGTGGTGAGATCGGCGAGTTGCATGTAGAGAAAGAGGTGCGTATCGAGATGATCTTTCCGGCATTCAAGAAGACGGCGGTGACCCGTGCCCTGTTATCCGTTCATCCGTATGAGGAGCCGGCTTTTGATTTTTATTCGTTATCAAACACATGGGAACAGGCAGGTTCCGGTGTAGTGGGAGAGTTGCCTGCCGAGGAAGATGAGTTGAGTTTCTTGTTGCGGATCAAGGCCCTGTTTAACGTCGGTTGCGTGAAGCATTCCCCATTTACTGGTAAGCCTATCCGAGAGGTCGCTATCTGCGGAGGCAGCGGCGCTTTCTTGATCAAGGACGCTATCGCGTATGGTGCCGATGTCTTTATAACGGGGGAGGCAAAGTACAACGATTTTTACGATGTGGAGGACCGGATTCTACTGGCGGTTATCGGTCATTATGAATCGGAAATTACAAAAGACATATTTTATAACATAATATCGAAAAAATTCCCTACCTTTGCGGTACATTTTTCGAATGTTAATTCAAACCCAGTAAAATATTTATAGAATGGCTACAGATAAACAATCAGCTGAAAAGGAATATACGGTTGAAGAAAAGCTTTCTACGCTGTATCAACTTCAGACGATGATGACTGAAATTGATAAGATCAAGACCCTTCGTGGTGAGCTTCCTCTGGAGGTTCAAGACTTGGAGGACGAGATCGCAGGACTGGAAACACGTCTCCAGAACTATCAGGCGGAGATCAAGGAGTTTGAGGCTTCTGTTGTTGAGCAAAAGCATAAGATCACGGAATCTACCACATTGATAGATCGCTATAAGGCACAATTAGATAATGTGCGTAATAACCGGGAGTTTGATAACCTGTCCAAGGAGATCGAGTTCCAAGGTTTGGAAATTGAGTTCTCAGAGAAGAAAATCCGTGAGTTCGGAGAGGCGGTAGACGCTAAGAAAAAAGATATCGCTGAACTGACTGAGAAGCTGGAAGGCCGTAAGGCTGACTTGGTTCAGAAAAAGAGCGAGTTGGAGCAGATCATTTCCGAGACAAAGCAGGATGAGGAGAAACTTCGTGAGAAAGCGAAGAAGCTGGAAGCCACTATCGAACCTCGTTTGTTGACCGCTTTCAAGCGTATCCGTAAAGGTGCTCGTAACGGTTTGGCTGTTGTTTATGTGCAACGTGGCGCTTGCGGTGGTTGCTTTAACAAGATCCCGCCTCAGAAGCAATTGGATATCAAGTTGCGTAAGAAAATTATTGTTTGCGAATACTGTGGTCGTATTATGATCGACCCGGAATTAGCAGGTGTAGAAGATTAATTCAAAAGATCTATAAGTAATGGCTCTAGCTAAAACCGGCTAGGGCCATTATTGTTTTTAATACAAAGATGTTATGATACATACGATACGTTTATATATAGAGAAGTACCGGCTGTTATCCGAGGATCGTCCGGTTTTGTCGGATTGAGCGGTGGTGCCGATTCTGTGGCTTTGTTGGGCGTATTGGTGCGTTTGGGATATCCGTGTATAGCGCTTCATTGTAACTTTCATTTGCGTGGGGAGGAGTCGGATCGGGATGAGGCATTTGCCTGTGAGTTCGCGGAATCTTTGGAAGTACCCTTTCATAAGATAGATTTCGATACGATCTCTTATGCCGGAGAGAGGCATCTCTCGATAGAGATGGCTGCCCGTGAATTGCGCTATGCTTGGTTTGAGGAGATGCGGGAGCGGCTGGGAGGGCAGGCGACCGCCGTCGCCCATCACCGGGACGATAATGTGGAGACGGTCTTGATGAATTTGATACGGGGCACGGGAATCCGGGGATGAGCGGGATCCGTCCGAGGAATGGTTTCATCGTCCGTCCTTTGCTGTGCGTAAGCCGTGAGGATATCTTGGCTTGGCTGGCGGATCAAGGCTACGCCTATATGGTGGATAGCACGAATTTATCGGATGCTTATACCCGTAATTTCATCCGTTTGAATGTGTTGCCGCTTTTGGAGGAGATAAATCCATCGGCCCGGAATACCATCGCACGTTCCGCCGAGCATCTTTCTGCCGCAGAGACTATATATATATATGTATTGGAACAAGCCCGGAAAGAGGTTGTCGTATCGGATGATCGTCTTTCTATCGGGGCGTTGATGCGGTTTCCGGCTCCGGAGACGATTTTGTATGAGTTATTAAAAGAATATGGTTTTACCCGTCTGGTCTCGGACGATATTTTCGCTGCCTTGACCAAGGAGCCTGGTAAGCTGTTTTACTCTTCCACCCATCGTTTGCTGAAGGATCGGGATTATTTATGGATCACTTCTTTAGAGAAGAAGGAAAAGCGAACCTTCGTTTTAGATCCAGAAAAGGGCATTAATCATGAACCTATTGAACTATCTTTCCAAAAACTTGTTATAACTATAGATTTCCCTATCGAGAAGAATAAGCGGATCGCTTATTTGGATTATGATAAACTCGATTTCCCTTTAACATTGCGGACTTGGAAAGAAGGCGATTGGTTTATTCCCTTCGGAATGAAAGGACGTAAGAAGTTGAGTGACTATTTCTCCGATCATAAATTTAGCCGGATTGAGAAGGAGCGCACATGGCTTCTTTGTAGTGGCGACGCTATCGTTTGGGTGGTAGGAGAAAGGACTGATAATCGTTTTCGTATAGACGAATCAACAAAGCGTGTGCTAATTGTGAATTTTTTGGGGCTAAATCCTCGTTTATTGTAAAAATATTCTTACATTTGCGAAGATTTACTCCGCAGATATGTTACTAATGGTTCAAATTAGCTGAACAATCCGGTTATTACATGAAAATTATAATTTAATAAAGATACAATGATACCATTGGGCGTACGTCGTGTTTGCATATGTGATCCGTGTGTATGTGCCATTTATATTATTACTTCGCAATATGCAGAAATATAACATTCTAGAACTAAATGAAAAACTTCTTCCCGAACTTCAAAGTATCGCGGAAGAGTTGGGAATAAAAAAAGTTAGCAGCTTAAAGAAAGAAGAGTTGGTTTATCGGATTCTTGATGAGCAAGCGATCTCCTATGCCGGCATTCAGGCTGAAAAGATGAAAGAGAAAGAGGCTAAGAAGCCTGTAGAGGGCCGTAAGAGAGGCCGTCCGGCTAAAGCCGCTTCTCCTAAAGTGGCGAAGGCTGAGACTGCCGCAGCTGCAGAGAGTGCCCAACAGGCTTCGGAAAAGCCAGTGGCTGCTCCGGCTGACAAGAAAGAGCAAAAAGAGCAGCCTGAACGTAAGAAAAGAGTCCGTATCGAGAAAAAGGAAAAGGTAGCGGGCGCTATCGCTCCTTCCGAGGATAACAAGGAAGTGGTGGTTTCGAAAGAGCCGCAAACGATCTCTATGGTAACGGAAATCTCGGCCGTGGAAACTCCGGCGGTAGTAGAGAGCCCGGTGGAGAAACCGTTGTTGCCTCCTGTTGTGGCGGAACTTGAAACGGAAGAAGAAGCCGCTTTGCCGGAAAATACGACTCCGGTAGAGGTAGCGGAAGAAACCACTTCACCACAAGCGACGGAAGAAGAGCCTAAGCGCATCGTATTTCGCCATCCGGACGCTAAATCCGTATTGGATCAGATTTTCCCGTTCTCCGCTCCGAAACCCGAGGCTAACAAACCTCAACCCGAGGCCGCTCCCCAGCAGAATAATCCTCGACAGAACAATCGACAGAATAATCATAATAACAACCGTAATAACAATAACGCTAATAACAACCAGCAGGCTCAAGAGAAAATGTATGAGTTTGACGGCATCCTTACAGGAACCGGCGTGTTGGAGATGATGCAAGATGGTTACGGTTTCCTTCGTTCTTCAGATTATAACTATTTGACTTCACCGGACGATATTTATGTCTCTCAATCCCAGATCAAGTTATTTGGCTTGAAAACGGGTGACGTGGTAGAAGGCTCGATTCGTCCGCCGAAGGAAGGTGAGAAGTATTTCCCGTTGGTGAAAGTGGACAAGATCAATGGCCGTACGCCGGAAGAGGTTCGCGACCGGGTTCCTTTCGATCATTTGACCCCGTTATTCCCGGATGAGAAATTCATGCTTACGGCACGTAAATCACCGAAAGTATACGATAATATCGCCGTACGTGTGGTTGATTTATTCTCCCCGATCGGAAAAGGGCAACGTGGTTTGATCGTCGCTCAACCGAAAACCGGTAAGACGATGTTGCTGAAAGATATCGCGAACGCTATCGCTTACAACCATCCCGAGGTTTATATGATTATATTATTGATCGACGAACGTCCAGAGGAGGTTACGGATATGGCTCGTAGCGTGGATGCGGAAGTAATCGCTTCTACATTCGACGAACCAGCTGAACGTCACGTGAAAATCGCTGAGATCGTATTGAACAAGGCGAAACGAATGGTAGAATGTGGTCATGATGTCGTGATTCTTCTTGACTCGATCACTCGTTTGGCTCGTGCTTATAATACGGTACAACCGGCTTCCGGTAAGGTGCTTTCCGGTGGTGTGGACGCAAATGCGTTGCAGAAGCCGAAGCGTTTCTTCGGTGCCGCCCGTAATATTGAGAATGGCGGTAGCCTTACGATTCTAGCCACCGCCCTTACGGAGACTGGCTCTAAGATGGACGACGTGATCTTCGAGGAATTCAAGGGTACGGGTAATATGGAGTTACAATTGGATCGTAAATTATCCAATAAACGTATCTATCCGGCTGTGGATATCACGGCTTCCAGCACTCGCCGTGATGATTTATTGCAGGATGAGAGCACGTTGAACCGTATGTGGGTCTTACGCAAATATCTATCAGACATGAACTCTATGGAGGCTATGGAATTTGTTAAGCAACGGATGGAACAAACCGTTGATAATATGGAATTCTTGGCATCCATGAACGGTTGATAATATCCCATAAAAAAACACTATACTTTTGAGTTCGAAACATATTGTTTTAGCTCCAAAAGTATAGTGTTTTTGATTTAAAAGAATAATGCTTTTATTGCGCCTTTTTAGGCCTTCCACGGTGTCCCGTATTCCGTTTTTGTGGGCTCGAGGATGATCCTTTATCCTCACTTTTACGAGGCCGTCCTCTGCCTCTTTTATTCATACCGTATTTTTCCGGCTCATACAAGGGCACTTCACCGAATTCCGGGCTGACCGGTATCTTATAAACCTCTTTTTCCAAGAAATCCTCTATGCGCTTGAATTGTGCTTGTTCATCGATCGATACGAAAGTAATCGCCAATCCTTCGCCGTTCGTACCCCGTGCCGTACGTCCGATTCGGTGTACGTAATCCTCCGGATCATGTGGGATATCGAAGTTCACGACCAACTTGATGTCATTGATATCAATTCCACGTGCCACGACATCCGTAGCCACAAGGATATCGATATGTCCGCTCTTGAATTCTTTCATGACCTCCTCCCTTTGGGATTGCTCCAGATCCGAGTGCATGGCGGCTACATTGAACTTTAATCTTTTTAGGGTAGACGCTAATTCTTTCACCTTCATTTTAGAAGAGGAGAAGATAATTACCCGTTGAGGGCGGCTTTGAGTGAAGAGATCTTGTAGAATCTTGAGCTTTTGTGGATCGTAGCAGATATATGCGGTTTGCATGATAGATTCGGGCGGGCGTGAGATAGCGATCTTGACTTCTTCCGGATCTTTTAGGATGGTTTTAGCCAACGTTCGTATCTTAGGCGGCATGGTAGCCGAGAACATGATCGTCTGGCAGTAGGGGGCAGCTGTTTATGAACCTGCATGATGTCGTCATAAAAACCCATATCCAGCATGCGATCCGCCTCGTCTAAGACGAAGAACGACACTTTAGACAAATCGACAGTACCTAACTTAATATGGGACAATAAACGTCCCGGGGTAGCGATCACGATATCCGCACCCATCTCTAAACCTCTCTTTTGTTGTTCCCAAGCGATTCCGTCGGTACCTCCATACACGGCTACTGCAGATACGGAAGGTATAAAATAAGTGAATCCTTGAATTTGTTGGTCTATTTGTTGAGCCAATTCCCGGGTCGGTGCCATAATGACCGCATTCACCGCATCTGTCGGATGACAACCTTTGCTTAGTTCATTAATAACTGGCAAAACATACGCCGCCGTTTTACCGGTTCCGGTCTGTGCGCAAGCGATGATGTCTTTACCTTCTAAAATGACAGGAATCGTTAACTCTTGGACTGGAGTCGTTTCGTCAAAATTCATGTCATAAAGCCCGTCTAATACGGCATCTTCCAAATCTAATTCATCAAATCTCATCTTTTTACATTCAAATTCCCGGTAAAGATAAAGATTATTTAGAAATATTATGCAATAGGTAGGTTTCTCTTTGGTGATAAATAGAAAAATAAATACCTTTATCCCCGAGTTATACCCCAAAAACGAAAGAATTAATATGAATAGTCTAGAAAGCGGAAGTAACGTTCAGTCTGGATTAGAGATGATCATGGAGAAGAGTCCCGATACGATCGTATTAGTAGATCGAAATCTTACTCTTGTCAAGGTTATTTCTGCAAAAGACGATTATTATCATTATTTAGCGAATAACTGTATCGGAAAGCAACCTCAAGCGTTGTTCCCGGACGGGAAGAACTACGATCAATATGAGATCTATAGAGCTGCGGTTAAACGTGTTTTCGAGGAGCAAGTGAAAGTGGATTTCTCTTTTGAGGTCTCTTTTGAGGGAAAGAACTATTATTATCTATCGCAAGCAAGCCTTTTTAATGAGGAGCTTGTGATCGTTTATACACGCAATGTATCTTCTCTGAAAACAGAAAAAATCTACAAGAACTGATCAATACGATATTAGATCGGTTACCGTTGGGTGTTTTCGTGAAAGATGGGGATAACCATTTTAATTACCTGTATTGGAATCATTTTATGGAGGAAATAACGGGTATTGAAACCCGGGAGATCGAGGGACATGATGATTTCGAGGTGAATTATAATGCCTTGATGACCGCCGAGGAGCGTCTGGAAACCGATATGAATGTGATCAAGACAGGACTGACCGCTAGATTTAAGGGCAAGGTAAAATCGGCCTCCGGCGATTACCGGGATATAGAGGTCGCTAAATATCCTATTTCCCTAAATAATGGCAAGCCGCTTGTCTTGGCTTTATGGAGAGATATAACTTCCGAGTTGGCTACGGAGAATACTTTGAGAAGAACCCGGATCTTGACGAAAATGGCATTGCGGATAAGTGATATACGTACATGCTCGATCTTCATCGATCTGGACAGTACCCATAATTTCAAGGATTCCGTTGTGACCTTGAACGATTGGAATACCATGTCGGAAGATATGATAGAGGTGTCATGGGGGCAGTTTATCAGCCGGGCGCATCCGGATGATCAAGAACATTATCATAATATGTTTACCCGTCTTTGCCGAGGGGAAATCTCTGAGGCAAGGATCGAGGCACGTATGCTATTTCCCGGCAAGAAGGAATATGTTTGGAGAGAGGTATTCGCTACCGTGTATGAACGGGACGATAAAGGAAGACCTTCGGTTATCCTTGGATGTTCAACGAATATTCAGGAACGGAAGAATCAAGAATTAAGCCTTGAGGAGGCGAAGGTGAAGGCTGAGACCGCTGATAAGATGAAATCGAAATATCTGGCGGATATGAGCCATGAGATCCGCACTCCTTTGAATGCGATTACCGGTTTCTCTGAATTGATGGCTTTTGCTGATACGGATGAGGAACGTATGTCGTACTACGATGTGATCAAGATGAATAACCAATTGTTGATGCAATTGATCAATGACATCTTGGATATCTCGAAGATCGAGGCGGATGCGATAAAGATCACATATGAGCAATTAGATGTCAGTGAATTGATGGATACGATTTATGCTTCCGCCAAGTTACGGGTTCCGGGAGGAGTCAAGTTGGTTTTGGAGAAAGAGGCTGACCACCATATGTTCGGTACGGATAGCATGCGTCTGTTGCAGTTGATTAATAATTTGGTGAACAACGCTATCAAGAACACGAAAGAAGGTAGCATCACGATGGGATATACCATTCAACCGGATGATCAATTACGTTTTTACGTAAGGGATACGGGAATCGGCATCGATAAGGAAAAATTGAAAGATGTCTTCGACCGTTTCGTGAAAATAAACGACTATATGGAAGGAGTCGGATTAGGACTGGCTATCTGCAAAGGATTGGTTGTGAAGATGGGAGGTTCGATACATGTTACGTCTGAATTAGGGGTGGGTTCGGAGTTCTCCTTTATTTTGCCGTCTCATGAATAGCCCTATTTGTAATAGCGCTTATAAATCTGGTCGTATAATCCACTGTCTTTGATTTGCTGGAGCCAACTATTTAGGCTATCCAGTAGGACAGGAGAGTCTTTACGGACCGCCCACGATTGCAATTGGGTAAAACTGACATCCGTTAGGATATCGACTTCCGGCAGTTTTTTCTGGGTCATGCGGGCGATTTGTTGGTCGCATACGGCATAATCGATATCGCCTTTGGCTACCATGATCATAAGCTGCTCGGTAGAATATAACTCATCTTCCACCACGTAGATCGTATCGCCTATCTCGTGTCCCAGATTTTGCAGACGCAATAAGGCCGGGGAATCTTTCGGTATGTATAAAGTCTTTTGGGCTAAATCCAATTGGTTACGGATAGGGGCTTGTCCGTTGTTCGCCTCTGCCGTACGTTGTACCAAGACTTGCTTGTTGAGAACGATCGGTTCGGTGAACAGGTAGTTTTCCCGCATCTCGGAGGTGATGGGTATGTTTCTTGCGATTACGTCGCATTTGTTGTCCGATAATTCCTCGAAGCTTTTCGCTAAACTCATTTCCAAATGCGTCTGAACCTCCAATCCGGATAATTTAGCGATCGCTTGGCTAAGCTCGTATTGAAAACCTTGCACTGTATCGCCTGATACGAAATACCCGGATTGATTGTATTCGGTTATCATCCGAAGAATTCCTTCTTCCTTGATTTCCGGATAATCACGAGGTCCGATCTCTTGGGGACGTTGGTTAAGTCTCCAAAGCTGTACCATTGTCACTACAGCGACAATCAGTAGAAAAGCGTATAGGATAAGCAACTTCTTAGATCTCATGGCAATCGATTAATTATTGAAAGTCACGGAGATACCCATTTTCAAGACCATCGGGTCCAACGGATAATGCGCAAGAGAGAAGTAATTCGGGTCAACGAACTTAGAGCCTAGATTGTATGCCATGATGAAGAAGCGAGCTTGCTTCAAATGGAAATTCGCATAAGCGTTGATCAACGGATAATTACCGACCTTCACTTTCTTGTCTTCTTCCTGTACTTGGAACTGCTGGGTAGCCGGCTCGTAATAAGGAGCGTAATAAGCGGTGTTGTAGTATACGTTCGCGCCAATCTGTACGGTTAATACTTTCGCCAACTTAAACGCTAGATATATATTCGAGTATGCGCTGATATCCGGCAACGGAAGTTGAGACTTCTCGCTAGAAAGCTGATAGGCCACCTCATTCTCCCATCCGAACGCACGATACATGATATCTTGCTTGATACGGGCTGAGACAACTTGGATGTTCTTACTGCTTTGCTCCGGCAAACCTTTGCCGTTGAAGAATACATAATTCTGGATACTTTCCACTCCTCCGGATAACTGGGTACGGGTGGATTCCAAGTTGATTTTCGCTCCGGCGTAAATCCTTTGCACATTTTTCAATGATAGATCCCACCAATAGTAACGCCCATGATGGTGACGTTGGTAGAACGCCGGGGTGATGTTCTTGATGTATCCTTCCGCCTTGATCGTAGCGTCTTTCTTAAAAAAGTTTGAATTTTGTTTGCAGGTCTCCGCTCACTCGGACCTCTCCGGCGTCACTTCCCGCAAGTCCTAATTCTCCACGGACATTGTAGGTAAGAAGGCTACCACGGCGTTTGGATAATTCGCCGCCGATGTAGGTAGTAAACTCATCATATACTTCGGAAGTAGGGAAATTTAATGTGCTTGGCTCAGAGCTTCCACGACCATCCGGACCGTAGTCCAGTCCGGGAACTTGGGATGCCAATCTAAACCGGCGTTTCTCGAAAGTAACGAAGGCGGTCAGCCCGAACTTAGCCCAATCTTGGAAACCTTCCCGCAAGGCCAACGCAAAGGTATTCTTTAAATTCCAAGAGGAAGTCTGGTCATTCAAAGATGCGTCCATACCATAAAGATGAGTGTAGCAGGTATCGATCCCGGCATCATTAGAGATAAAGCGTCTGCGGTTATCTTCGTAATCGATGGTATGGATGATACTGGAAACCGGAATGAATACCTCTTTTTACGTTCCCTTCCTCATCGGTTTCTTCCAATTCCTTAGTAAAACCGAGATTGTATCTCTGTGTCAGGAAATATTGTTTTCCACGGACACGGTTCCATGTGTCCGTGTAACGGACAGGGTATGATTTACTATCGATATTTCTTTGATTCTCGGCCAAGTCATCGGGATTCGTGATATACTGGTCATTTGTAAGTCCACCGTTCTCGTAGTTTACGAAATTGAAATTACTTAAATAAGCGTTTAACTCGTAACGGTCGGTGATATAACTTCCGAAAAAACGATAACTTAATAATTTATTACCGTTGGAGTTATAATATCCGCGGCTATAGATATAATCCATCTCGCCACCGACATTGATCTTTTTGCCAAAGTTCATGGTCAATACCCCTTTCAGTCGGTCCATCTTATTCTGGCTGGCTCCTCCTGTCGTATAAGTCACTTGGGTATAGGGTACTTTGGTATCGTAGAAATAAGCGTTTGTTGGGGTCGTGATATAATAATCATAGGCATCGGCGAAGATGAAATCACGTTCCTCCTTACGTTCGTTAAAAATACGGGTTTGCGCCGGCGATCCCACATTCGCCAGATAACCTACGGCCAATGAGTTCGCTTCCACCAACGTACTATTCCCGAAATTTAATCGATTGGTATCCATAGGAGCGATATAACGTTCTCCCAAAAAGAGGCGTGAGCCGATAACCGATGATTCGTTTTGATTTCAGCGCCGCGCTATCTGTTTGCAGCAAGCTATCCGGTATTTCCTTGTTTGAGGATGATAAATTAGATAACGAGAATCCACCTCGTCCTCCCCGGCTCCCGGAACGTCCTTGCGCATGCGCGAAGCCGCCGTTCCTATCAGAAAAAGAATATGTATAGATAATACTTCATGGGTTGCAAAGATATAACAAAAAATAATGTGCCAATTATAAAATATGCCAATATGCCAATCAGAAAACTTAATTGGCATATCGGCACATCAATGAATGAGCTTCTTATATTTTCTGTATAATCTCCATTCCTTTCTTAATGGCAGCCTCGTTCATCGGCAACAAATGATGGTGACGCTCGGGCAAGGATTTCTTCAATCCTAGCATGACGTTCTCCAATTGAACCATCGGGACGATATTAAGCAACCCGCCTAAGATCAACATATTGAATGCCTTCTCGTTCTTCATCTCGGTAGCGGCGTCCATGGCATCTACCCGATATACGTTAATATCCGTACGTTTCGCTGGCGTATGGATGCCATATCCGTCGTAAATCAAGATACCGCCCGGTTTCACCTTGCTCTCGAACTTATCCATGGAAGGTTGGTTCAAGATAATAGCGATATCATATTCATTCAATACGGGTGAGCTGATACGCTCGTCGCTCAAGATAACGGTTACGTTGGCCGTACCGCCACGTTGCTCAGGTCCGTATGAAGGCATCCAGCTAACCTCCTTGCCTTCCATCAAGCCTGAATAAGCAAGTATCTTACCCATAGACAGTACACCCTGTCCACCAAAGCCTGCTATAATTATTTCTTGTTTCATTGTCGTTTACCGTATTACTTATTCAACATTCTTTAAGTCGCCCAGCGGGTAGAAGGGGAACATGTTCGCTTCCATCCATTTATTGGCTTTTTCCGGAGTCATCTTCCAGCCGGATGAGCAAGTGGAGACGAACTCTACCACAGAAGTACCCTTACCGGCCATAGCGTTCTCGAAAGCCTTACGAAGCATCTTCTTCGCTTTCCGTACGGCTGCGGCCGTCTGTACGCTTTGGCGTGTTACCAAGCAAGTTCCTTCCAATTGGGCTAATAAATCACCGATCTTCAGCGGGTAACCGTTCAAGGCGATGTTGCGTCCGTAAGGACAGGTAGCCGTGGGCATACCTTCCAGTGTAGTCGGAGCCATCTGTCCGCCGGTCATACCATAGATCGCGTTATTTACGAATACGATCACGATATTCTCGCCACGGTTGGCTGCATGAATCGTCTCGGCCGTACCGATAGCCGCCAAGTCACCATCTCCTTGATACGTGAATACCATCTTCTCCGGATTCAAGCGTTTAACAGCAGAAGCTATGGCTGGCGCACGTCCGTGGGCTGCCTCGATCCAATCGATATCCAAGTAGTTATATGCGAATACGGCACATCCCACGGGGGAGATACCGATTGTCTTATCTTCCAGACCCATATCGGCTATAACCTCGGCGATTAACTTATGTATCACACCGTGGCTGCAACCGGGGCAGTAGTGCATGGGATTTTCATTCATCAATCTGGGCTTTTCATACACCAGATTTTCCGGTTTAATTATATCGTTGAGTTCCATAATCTTTAATTATTAATGTATATATCTTAAGACATATTGCACCAGCCGCAATACGATCGCCGCCCCGCCACAATACAAGAATACGGCCTTATCGCTAACAGCGAAGTAACATACCACGGCAGCTATGGCCAGTAGCATAAAAAACAGCGTCAATATCTCGTCAGCTTTACTTCCTCGTGTCATACGGATCAGAATAATTTTTCCTTCAGCGCGTTCAATACCTCATCCGGGGTGAATACGATTCCACCCAATCGGCCAAAGTGCTCTACCTTCACCTTACCATTTACGGCTAGGCGAACGTCCTCTACCATCTGTCCGGCGTTCAACTCAACCGATAACATACCTTTTACCTTATCCGCATAAGCGGCGATCACTTTTGTCGGGAACGGCCATAACGTGATCGGGCGTAACAAGCCAAGCTTGATACCTTCCGCACGGGCGATCTCGACTACCTTCTGGCAAATACGGGCGGAAGAACCGAACGCGATCAATAGATAATCAGCGTCCTCACATTGGAACTCCTCGTAACGAACCTCGTTTTCCTCGATCTTGCGATATTTCGCTTGGAAACGGATATTGTTCTCTTCCATCTTCGCCGGGTCTAGCTCCAAGGAAGTGATGACGTTACCTTTGCGTCCGCCCTTCTTTCCTTGTACGGCCCAAGGACATTGAGCGATAATCTCTTCCTCGGTACGGCGGGGTTGATAGGGAGGCAATACCACCTTCTCCATCATCTGTCCGATGATACCGTCCGCCAAGATAATAGCGGGGTTATTGTATTTGAAAGCCAGATCAAAACCAAGACCGACGAAATCAGCCATCTCCTGTACGGAAGAAGGAGCGAGGGTGATCAGGCGATAGTCGCCGTGTCCGCCACCTTTCACTGTCTGGAAATAGTCTGCCTGGCTCGGCTGGATCGTTCCTAATCCGGGACCGCCACGCATAACGTTCACGATCAGACAAAGGAAGCTCCGCTCCCGCGATATAAGAAATACCTTCTTGTTTCAAGCTCACGCCCGGACTGGAAGAAGAGGTCATCACTTTCTTTCCAGTGCCAGCTCCGCCGTATACCATATTAATAGCGGCTACCTCGCTCTCCGCTTGTAAGACTACCATTCCGGTTGTTTCCCACGGCATTTCGGCCATCAGGGTTTCCAGGATCTCCGACTGCGGAGTGATAGGATAGCCGAAGTAACCGTCCACGCCATAGCGGATAGCCGCATGGGCGATGGCCTCGTTACCCTTCATTAATTTTATATCTTCTGCCATATCTTGATATAACTTTATATTTTTACTTTGTAGATGGTTAAACAACCGTCCGGACAAACTAACCCGCAACTAGCGCAACCGATACATGCGTCCGGGTTCTTCATGTACACATAGTGATACCCCTTGTTGTTTACTTCTCGTGGGTGCAACTCCAGTACATCCGACGGGCAGGCTACTACACAAAGGTTACATCCCTTGCAGCGCTCTGTGTTTACAACAACAGCTCCTTTTATTTTCGCCATAATACTTGTTTATTTAAAATCTAAATGTAACACATTTCTATTGAGGCATCAAAGTTAGTAAAAAATTACTCGTTGCCAAGATTATAACGTTTCATTTTGTTGAATAGCGTCTTTCTACTGATATTTAACACCTCGGCGACTAGGGTACGGTTATAGTTACTTTTGATACTTCTTTATCACTTTATTGGTATAGAGAGGATTTCGCTTATTGGAAAAGTACGATGTGCGATGATAAAATGTAGGCAAATAAGAATGGGCATCGTAAGCTCTTTACAATGCCCATTCTTACCATCTTATAATGGGCATTGTAATCTCCTTATAATGCCCATTGTAATATTGGGTTACGCCTTAGCGCTTTTTTGTGAGAGCTTTTCTAGGAAATATACGATCCCGAAACCTAAGATCATCAATCCGACGGCCTCCCAAACAAACTGATTCGGAGCGATATTCGCCTCAACCAACGGCTTGGTCATGCCATGGCTATCCACATAGGTCTCGATCGTTTCTTTCCAAGGCCATACCTTGTTAAGCGAACCCAACATGAATCCGGCCAATACGGCGATCGTTATATCATGGAATTTACGAAGGGCGAATGACAACACGCGGGAGAACGTCGTGATACCAATAGCCGCACCCCTATAAACACCAACATAACGGGAACGTTAAACGTCTTGACCGCCTCCATGATATAGAAGTATTTTCCGAGCAACACTAAGATAAAGCTACCCGAGATACCCGGCAAGATCATGGCGCAAATAGCGATAGCCCCACAGAGGAAGATAAAGAGTAAATTACTCGGAGTCTCGGCGGGAGTCGCCACGGTGATATAAAAAGCGATCACTGCCCCGACAACAAAACTCAAGATCGTCTTCCAGTTCCATTGCTTGATATCCTTAGAGACGAACCAAGTGGAGGCCAGCACCAAACCAAAGAAAAAAAGACCATACCAAGATCGGATGATACACCAAGAGATACGTAATGATCTTCGCTAGGGAGAATATACTAATACCAATACCACCCACGATAGAAAGCAAGAAATTAGCGTTGATCCCTTTCCAGAAGGCCGCTATTTTCCCCGTGAATAATTGTTTCAATGTCGTCCCGTTAATACTTTTGATAGAGTCGATCAGTTCCTCGTAGATACCTACGATAAAGGCGATCGTTCCTCCCGACACGCCGGGAACGACATCCGCCGCTCCCATACCCATACCTTTTAATACTAAAAACCGTAGTCCTTGAGATTTCGTTTGTTAGGCATATTACATTATTAATTGTCTAATTACTGTTATCTTTATTCTTTAAAAACTCTTTTACCAGATCCTCGGGTTGGATATGTTTCTTCTCTTTATCGGAATCGATGGTAAAGTCCGCAAATACTTCTGGTCCCACTTTACGAAGCAAATAAAGAAGATCATCTCCGGATATTTGGCCGATATGCTCCATGAAATTTTCCATATCACGGTTATCCAGATAAGCCATAGCCAAATGGATATGAATCATTGGAGTCTTCGGGTTGATTTGAAGGACTTTCTTGTAATAAGAGATCGCCTTATCTATATCTCCCTTAGAAAGCAAATATTGTCCGGCATGAAGCAGGCTGTTGCATTCTTCTTGAGTTTCCGGATTGATACTTTTCTTATCGATGATCTTGAATATCTTATTCGTAATAGCGATAGCCTCCTCCTTTTCCCGCTATCAAGCAAGCAAAGCGCTAAAAGAGAAAGGAGACGGACATTGTTCGGATACAATTGCGCCGCCTTGAATAACATGATGGAAGCCTCGTTGTCGCGCTCAGTCTCGGTACAACAACGGATATAATTGATATAATTGGTCGGCCCATCCTCCATATCCGGATCGTTTATGATCGTGGAAAACAGTTGGTAAGCCTTCTCATATTGCTCCAGCTTCATATAACATTCCGCCATGAGTGGAGAGATACGGCGCATCACCTCCTCATCACCCTCGATTTCTTGATATTCCTCGATCGCCTTCTCATAGCTCTCGTTCATATACAGGCAGTACGCTTTCAATATTTTCAGTTCCGTATCGGAATCATCACACGTCAAGGCGAAGTCGAAAGCCTCGATCGCTTTCTCGTAATCGCCAACCATGGAATGTAGCCTTCCCAGCGTAAACCAATACTCGTATGAGAAAGGATTCTTATCGATTAGCTCATTACATAACTCGATCGCCCGGGGAACGTCTCCTTCCGTCTCGAGGATGTAGCAAAGCTCATTCTTAAGAATCAAGTTATCCGGAAATAAAGCCAAGCCACGGTCCACGAAATCGCGGGCCTCTTTGTTCATGTCTAAATCATTCAGGATGGGAGAGATGTACTCGAAGACTTCCTCCAAATAGTCACAATCCCTAGTGATCAACTCTTCCGTGATCTCCAGAACCTTGGGATATTGGTTGAGCGAGCAATAGCATTCCATTTTTAACATATCCAGATCTTGGTTATCAGTCTCCGCTATATTCTCGAGCAGAGCGAGAGCGCTCTCATAATCCTCGTTATACGCGAATTGCCTGCCTTTCTTGATTTGCAAGGCGGAATTACCGGGATGAAGCTTTAGCCCGAGGGCTAAGACTTCATCAAAGTAAGTATAATCGTTCGAATCTTCAAAGCTGTCCAACATTTCATCGATTTGATCAGCGTCGAAATAAGGCTCCTTACCCTCTTCCTTCGCTGAAAGATAATGTTGTAACAAGCGTGAGATATCGTCTTTTTTCATTTACTATTCTTTATTTATTAATCTTGCTCCACGTGTCCTTTAGTCCTACGGTACGGTTGAATACCAAGTTGTCGGGGGTGGACTCGCTATCTATGTTGAAATAGCCGATACGCTGGAATTGAAGGTAGGAAAGCTTGGGCAAGGTAGCCACGAACTTCTCTACGTAACAGTTTTTCCGGATCTCCAAGGAGTTCGGGTTGATGATTTCCTTCATCGCCTCTAGCGGGGAGCAATTCTTCTCCTCCCGGATAGCGGCCAATTCGTCTCTGGGGTTCTCCACTTTCCAAAGGCGGTCGTATAAGCGTACTTCCGCTTTTTGGCAATGGGCGCAGCTTACCCAGTGCAAGGTACCTTTTACTTTACGGTTAGCGTCCGGCATACCGCTGCGGGTATTCGGATCGTATTCGCAATATACCTCGGTAATCTCACCGTTCTCGTCTTTCTTACAGCCCGTACATTTTACGATATAAGCGTTCTTCAGACGAACTTCCTGTCCCGGTGTCATCCGGAAATATTTCTTGGGAGCGTCTTCCATGAAATCCTCACGTTCCATCCACAACTCACGGCTGAACTCGATCGTATGGCTGCCGGCTTCCGGATCTTCCGGGTTGTTGATCGCTTCCAGCTCCTCCACCTGTCCTTCCGGATAGTTGGTGATAATCAGTTTCACCGGATTGATCACAGCGGATACACGGATGGCGCGGGCATTCAGATCCTCGCGTACGGCGCTTTCCAGCAAGGCGAACTCGTTCAGGGCGTCGTAAGTCGTATAACCGATCTTGTCGATGAACTTACGGATAGACTCCGGAGAGTAACCCCGGCGGCGGAAACCGCAGATGGTCGGCATACGGGGGTCATCCCAGCCGTTTACCAAGTTCTCTTTTACCAATGTAAGCAGGTTACGCTTGCTCATCAGTGTGTAGCTTAGGTTCAATTTGTTGAACTCAGTCTGTCGGGGGCGGTTGTCGTTCAAGTCCTCACCTTCCTTCAGCCAGTCGATAAACAAATCATACAGAGGACGGTGTACGACAAACTCCAAGGTACACAAGGAATGCGTCACGCCCTCGAAGAAATCGCTCTGTCCGTGGGCGAAGTCGTACATCGGATACGCTTTCCACGTCGTGCCCGTACGATGGTGCGGATGGTTAACCACCCGATAGATGATCGGATCGCGGAAGTGCATGTTCGGGTTTGCCATGTCGATCTTCGCGCGAAGTACCATGGCACCTTCCGCTATCTCACCCGTGTTCATCTTCTTGAAGAGAGCTAAGCTTTCCTCGATCGGACGGTTGCGATACGGGCTCTCGATGCCCGGTTGTGTAGGCGTGCCCTTTTGCTGGGCTATTTGTTCGGATGTCTGCTCGTCAATATATGCTTTACCTTCCTCAATGAGGCGGATCGCGAAATCCCACAATTGCTGGAAGTAGTCGGACGCGTAATAAATATTTCCCCACTGATATCCCAGCCATTGGATATCCTCCTTGATCGCCTCCACGTATTCCTCATCCTCCTTCGTCGGGTTCGTGTCGTCGAAACGGAGGTTGCAGATACCGCCATGGCGTTCAGCGATGCCGAAATCTAGGCAAATGGCCTTCGCGTGGCCGATGTGAAGGTATCCGTTGGGCTCGGGCGGGAAACGGGTTTGTACACGTCCTCCGTTCTTGCCTTCCGCTAAATCTTTCTCTACGGCTGCCTCAATGAAATTCAGGTTCTTCTTGCCTTCTTCTTCGTTTGTATTGATATCGCTCATACTTAAAAATTGATAGTTTTTCTTCGAATGGGGCAAAGGTAGCGATTTCTTTTTAAAATAGGCTGATGAGCAGGGCTATATTTAGGACGGTTACCATCGTTCCCAACAGCAAGAGGATGATGGTCGTAGAGCGGCTGTTCGCGTAGACACCCATGACCTTCTTGCTGGAAGTGAGGTACACTTGCGTGAAGACCGTGATCGGCAATTGCACGCTCAACAACATCTGCGACAGGATCAATCCCTTGAACGGATCGCCGATCAGGAATATGATGGCCAAGGCGGGGACGAACGATAGCAGGACTCCCAGCTTGGAGTGCAGGTCGGTATGATTGTACGCCTCGCCATAGAATCCGGCGAAGATGGAAGCCCCGGCGATACCGGATGTGATGGTCGAGGAGATACCCGCCAGTAATAGGGCGGCGGCGAAAATCACCCCGGCGTTATTTCCTACGAGGGGTACCAATAACTGTTGCGCTTGGTCCAGCTCGTCTACGGCGATGTTTTGCTTGAAGAAGGTAGAGGCGGCCAAGATGATCATCGCCGAGTTGATCGCCCAGCCGATCACCATGGACAGGAGCGTGTCGTAGAACTCGTACTTCAGTTGTTTCTTGATGACCGACTCGTCCTCTAGGTTCCATTCCCGGCTCTGTATCACCTCCGAGTGCAGGAACAGGTTGTGAGGCATCACGACGGCTCCCAGTACGCTCATGATGATCAGCATGGAGTTCTCGGGGAAGGTGGGTTTCACCCAGCCTACCACGGCCTGCCCCCAGTCTACGTCGACCAACGCCAGCTCGTATAGGAACGAGAGCCCGATAATGGACACGAACGTGATGATCCAGCGTTCGGTCTTACTATATGTATTACTGAATAGCATGGCGAGGCATACGATGGTGACGATCACCGCTCCCGCCTTGATCGGCATACCGAACAGCATCCGGAGGGCGATGGCTCCACCGAGTATCTCGGCGAGGGAGGTGGATACGCTGGCGAGCATGGCCGATCCTAGGATCGGGCGGCTTAGCACGTGCGGCATGTATTTGTTGGTCGCCTCCGAGAGGCAGAGGCCGGTCACGATACCGAGGTGGGCCACGTTGTGCTGGATAATGATCAGCATGACGGACGAGAAGGTGACGACCCACAGGAGGACGTAGCCGAACTCGGAGCCTGCCGCAAGATTCGTCGCCCAGTTTCCGGGATCGATAAAGCCTACGGTGACAAGTAATCCGGGGCCGATATATTTTAGCAAATCCAATGCCCCGGAGCGGGGGCGGTGGTTGATCTTCAGTTTGTCTAGTAAGTTCATGTTTGTATAGATACTTTTAAATTTAAAAAACAGTGTAAAGATACGAATAGTTTCGTTGTTACCCAACGGTGGCCGGAAATACGTTCGTACGGCCGATGGCGGGTATCCGTACGGCTGTCCTCTTGTAGCTGCCCGGCCGCGTGTCCGCGTTTATGCGGATACGGTAAACGAGCTACGGGAATGTCAACACGAAGGTAGTCTGCCGCTGGGCCGGATTGCTTCTCAACGCGATGCTGCCGCCGGACAAGCGCATGATCTGTCGTGAGATGGACAGCCCGATACCGCTTCCACCTTCTTTCGTGGTGAAGAACGGCACGAATATATGCTCGGCTTCCTCGGGGGGGATGATGGGGCCGTTGTTCGTCACTTCTAGGATAACGGCCTCGTTGGGGTCGCAATACGCCTTGAACAAGATAAGGCCGTTTTCTTGCTCGTGCCCGATCGCTTGCATGGCGTTCTTCAAGAGGTTCAAGACTACTTGCGTGATCAGGTTCTCGTCGGCGTAGACGATCAAGTCCTCCGGTTCCACGTCGATACGAATGGTTATGTTCGGGTAGTTATTGTGGTGGCGGGCCAACCGCGTGAGCCGTTCGGCGAACTTATTGACGTAGAATAAAGAGGGCTGAGGCGTCGGTATATGCGTAAACTTACGGTACGACTCGACGAACGCGATCAAGCTCTTCCCGGTAGAGCTGATTACCTCCAAGCCGCCCCGTATCTCCTCGTCGACATTCTGGTGGAGGGAAAGCAAGGTGTCGCTCAAGGAGGTGATAGGGGTGACGGAGTTCATGATCTCATGGGTCAAGACCCGTGTCAGCCGTATCCATGACTCGATCTCCTTATCGTCCAGCTCGCTGTTGATATCATTGATCGCGATGATGCGGACGTGTTTCTCTTGGAGCGTCATCTCGGAGACACGGACCGAGAGATGTACCGTGCCACGCTCGTTGATAAAAGAGATCTGATGTTTCTCGCCGGGACGAACGTCGCTGATGAGGCGCTCTAGATTCTCGTCGATACGTCCGAGCTGGCGAGCATGGGTAAAGACCGTCAATCCCAGCAGTCGCAAGGCCTCGTTGTTTGTCTGGAAAATATTGCCCTTATCATCTTCTACGATGATACCCGTATTCACTTGGTTCATGATCAACTCGTAATATTTCTCTTTCTGGATCGCCTCGGCTTTCGCTTGAAAAAGTATCTGGGTGATGCGGTTTAAGGAGTCGCTAACCAGCTTGTCGTTGGAGGAGCGCCCACGGGTAGCGTATTTGAAAGCGTAATCGCTATTGTCGATTGCGTCGAACATGAAGGCTACCTTTTGTGCGTTCCGCTTGAACAAAAGGCTGATGCCCCGCAAGGCAGCCATCCATCCGATGCCTAAGAACAGGAACCACCCCATTCTTTCTCCAAGGCCTGGTAGGTGAGTGCCGCCGTCAGCCCGATAGCGAGGGCGAGGCGGAAGGTGAGGCTGTAATAAATGCCTTTAAAGTTCATACCGCTTGATCTTATTATAAAGCGTTTGCCGTGAGATACCCAACTGGTTCGCCACGAGCGAGAGATTACCGCCGAATTTATCCATGGCGGCCTTGATCATTGTATACTCCATTTCCTCGAGCGTAGTGATGTCATTCTTGACGGGCACCTCCCGCTTACGGGGAAATCGAAATTGCTGCCATCTAAAGTATCACCATCGGCAATGATAATCGCTTTCTCCACGGTATGTTCCAGTTCGCGGATATTACCCAGCCAAGGTTGGGCTTTCAGCTTTTCCTTGGCGTCGTCGGTGAGGGCCATGGGCTTTTTACCGTAGATATTGGTATATTTCGTGATGAATATCTCGGTAAGCGGTACGATATCCTCCGGCCGCTCCCTCAAGGGCGGGATCTCTACGTGTATCGTATTGATACGATACAGCAAGTCCTCGCGGAATTGCTCTTTCTGTACCATCTCCTGCAAGTCCCGGTTCGTGGCGCAGATCAGGCGGATATTGATGGGGATCGGGGTATTGCTACCTACCCGTACGATGCTCCGGCGTTGCAAGGCGGTCAATAATTTGGCTTGCAAATGATAAGATAGGTTCCCGATCTCGTCGAGGAACAAGCTTCCGTTGTTCGCTACCTCGAACTTACCGGGGCGATCCGTCCGGGCGTCGGTGAAGGCCCCTTTTACGTGGCCGAATAACTCGCTCTCGAACAGCGTCTCCGTGATCGCGCCCATATCCACCGGTACCATGGCTTCATCCTTGCGGGGGGATAGCAGGTGTATTTCCCGGGCCAGCATTTCCTTACCGGTTCCGTTCTCTCCCGTGATTAATAGATTGGCGTCTGTCTTGGCTACTTTCTCTATCAGCATCCGTAGTTGCTGCATGGCGTTGCTGTCTCCCCAAAACATACCGCTTTCCTTGGATACCAACTGCTTGTTGCCGACACCGCCTTTATGATTGGCCGAGCGGATTTGATAAGCGGCTTGCAAGGTTTCCAATAATTTAGCGTTGTCCCAAGGCTTTACCACGAAATCGGTGGCTCCTTCCTTGATTCCTCGTACCGCCAGATCGATGTCGGCGTAAGCGGTAAAGAGAACGACTTGTATCGAGGGATAAGCCTTCTTGATCTCGGAGAGCCAGAACAGCCCCTCGTTGCCGCTGTTTATACCGGCGCTGAAATTCATGTCGAGCAATACGACATCCACGCTCTCGTCGTGCAGCGTGTTTTTATCTTGTTCGGGGTAGAGATGGTGATAACCTTCTCGAAGCAAGTTCCTAACAGCATTTGTACGGCGGTCAGGATACCTTTATTATCATCCACAACTAGTATAGTGCCTTGTTTTGCCATGTCATGTCCATTTATACGGGCAAAGATACTCGATCTGGTCGATACTTCCTAAACCAGATACATCCTATTTCTTTTTCATATACCGTATGGATAAAGAAATAACGAATATAAATAGTCAGACGAGAGGGGATATCCCGGATGGCTTGCCAATCCCTAGCCGTTATTGGGCGATCCTAGCGATTGGGCTTGGTGTTACCGTGTCGGTGTTGGATGGGGCGATCGCAAACGTGGCTTTACCTACGATTGCCGGCGATCTCCATACGAGTCCGTCTGCTTCTATATGGGTGGTGAACGCTTATCAGTTGGCGATCACGATTTCTTTGCTGTCGTTATCGTCGATGGGAGAGATCTGGGGGTATCGGAAGGTGTATACGATCGGGTTGCTGTTATTTAGCTGTACCTCTTTGGCCTGCGCTTTATCCGATTCCTTGTTTACGCTGATTATCGCCCGTACGCTACAAGGTTTTGGCGCCGCTGCCATAGCGAGCGTGAATACGGCCTTGATCCGTATTATTTATCCCAAACGTTTTCTGGGGCGAGGTATGGGGATTAATGCCTTGGTGGTATCCGTATCGGCCGCCGCTGGTCCTACGATAGCCGCTGGTATATTGTCCGTGGGGAACTGGCCTTGGTTGTTCGCTATAAATATCCCGATAGGTATTACCGCTTTGATATTGAGCTTTAAGTTCTTGCCGCAAAATCCGGTGAAGGCTGTCGGACGTAAGTTTGATGTTACGGCGGCACTCATGAACGCATTGACATTCGGTTTGGTGATAGCGATTATCGAGGCGTTCACGCATGATGTACATATCTCATTGATAATAGCGGCGATTGTTATCGTATTGTTCTGTGGGTATTTCTATATCCGGAGAGAGGAACGGCAGGCATATCCATTATTGCCGATAGACTTGCTGCGTATTCCTCTTTTTACCCTTTCTATCATTACGTCTGTGTTTTCTTTCATCGCTCAGATGCTGGCTATGGTCTCTTTCCCGTTTTTCTTGCAGCGGGTACTGGGACGCGATGAGGTGGCGACCGGCTTATTATTGACTCCTTGGCCTTTGGCGACAATGGTGTGCGCCCCTTTGGCCGGGATCTTGTCGGAGAAAATGAATGCCGGGGTCTTGAGTGGTATCGGGTTGATTATCTTCTCGGGAGGGTTGTTCTCGTTGGCGGAATTACCGGCGCATCCTTCCGATCTGGATATTATCTGGCGCATGGCGCTTTGTGGTTGTGGCTTCGGGTTGTTCCAGACTCCTAACAATAGCCTCATGATCGGGGCCGCTCCGGAAAGTAGGAGTGGAGGGGCTAGTGGTATGTTGGGTACGGCCCGTTTGCTGGGACAAACTTGCGGGGCTTCGCTGGTAGCCTTGATGTTTAAGTTATTTCCCGGCCATAGCATGCCCGCGGCGTTATGGCTGGGAAGTGTGTTGGCCTTGATCGGGGCGGTTATTAGTTTCTCCCGGATCAATCGTAAGGCTTGATCGGATTAGGCGAGATGCGATTTTACCTGCATTTTCGCCCGGTATCCCAGCAGGCATACGGAGCATAAGAAGCCTAATGGGTAAGCCATCCAAATCCCGGCGATACCCCAATGGAACGTGAATCCCAATAGATATCCGGCAGGTATGGCTATGATGAAATAAGCGAGAAACGAGATCCACATAATCGCTTTCACGTCGGCTAGCCCTCGTAAGGAGTTCGCTAAAATGATTTGTGCGCTGTCGCCTATTTGATAGAGCATCAATATGGGGAGTAGTATCTTCACGATTGCGTTGACATGAAGATTATCCGTAAATATCAATCCAAGCCCGGATTGGGTCATGAATAAGGTGGTGCAGACAATACAAACGACAATAAGCCCCAGATGAAGCCCGGCAATGGTGATCTTACGCACCATATACCAGTCGTTCGCCCCTTTATAATAACTGGTACGAATCGCTACGGCGGCTCCAAGACCTAAATAGATGGTAAAACTGATCGTTGATATGGTAATGGCTATTTGATGGGCGGCAAGCTCAAGGCTACCCAGCCAACCCACCATGATGGCGGTGACGCAGAATGTTCCCGCTTCCAAGCCTTGTTGCAGACTGATCGGCCAGCCTATGGAATTCAGCCTTCTCCAACTCTGCTTATTGATACGAATATGAGTGAAACCTTTCCGGTAAGGCTTATAGTCGGTTCGCAGCATGAATACGGCGATGAAAAGCAATAGCATGATGATACGCGAGATAAAGGTGCTTATACCTGCCCCGAGCAGTCCGAGTTCCGGCATTCCGTATTTTCCGTAAATGAGGATATAGTTGCCGATAATATTCAGCAGATTCCCTGTCAATAGGACCCACATGGATATGGATGGGTTGGCTATGCCTTCCACGAATTGACGGAATGAATTATAAAGCATTACGAATATGATCGAGACTAATGAGACTGCGAAATAAGGTCTTATCAATGGCAAGAGTTCTTCGGGTTGGCCTAAAGAGTCTAGGTTTAGGTAAATCCCCAGTAAGACGGCTATCAATAATAAGGTGGTAGTCATATTGGCAACCAGACTGTTTTTGAGCCAGCCTCCGATCACGATCTTTTTATTCATCGCTAAATTCTGTCCGATCAGCGGGGTAAGATTATAGGAGAATCCGGTTCCCATTATAATAAATGCGTTTATTACATTATTGACGAACGATGCCGCCGCTAGTTCCTCCGTACTGTGTTGTCCCACCATGATGGTGTCTGCCAATCCGGTGATGATAGCCCCCAATTGTCCAATGATGATAGGTACCCCTAGCATTACTAAGGATTTATAATATTGTTTGTAACCCGCTATTCTATTGTACATATGTATTGTTCTGTTATTAATGATGGTGTAAAAATCCTTGATCGTATGCCGGATATACGATAGAGTTGTTCTAAATGAAAATGTAAAGATAAATTAGAAGGAATAGGGTGCGGATACGGTAGAACCTCTCGTAGTCCAATGGACGAACAAGATGCTTTTAGTCGTAAAAAATAATATTCGAATTTACAGCTCATACCTCTTCTTTGATTTAGCGGCGCAAAATTACGTAAAATCACTGGAATCCGCAAACCTTCAAAATTACCTTTGTTTTTGGGATCGCACTTTTTTTTTATATCTTTACGGATATAAGATAAATGAATGATTATGGATCAGTTCGTAGAACAATTAAGGCAGGTGTCTCCTTTATCAGATGAGATCGTGGGGCAGCTGTTGGAAGAAATGAAAGAGGTTTCTTTTGCTAAGGGAGAATTATCGATTCGGGAGGGAGAAAGAGATCCGTTTGTTTGGTTCGTGAAAACCGGATTGGTCCGGGCTTTCGTGGAGCGTGAGGGGAAAGATATCTCGTTATGGTTCGCCTCAGATAGCGAGGTGATCAATTTTGTTTATCGGAATATCTCCGCCTATAATGTTCAAATGGTGGAGAATACGACATTATTGAGAATACCGAAAACGAAATTGGATTACCTATGCCGGAGCTCCCTTGAGCTGGCCAATTGGGGGTTGAAAATACAAGATTACTATCTTCGGGAATATGAGAACTATTTTATAAACGATAGCTGGATGGAAGCTCGTGAACAATATGAGTCATTGCTGAAAACCCGTCCGGACTTGATCTTGAAACTACCCTTGAAACATATCGCCTCCTATTTACAGATAACCCCACAGTCATTGAGCCGTATCCGTGCTTCCGTAAAAATAGGGAAAAGTCATTATTTATCATAGGGTAATTTTTCTTGTTTTCAATAGCCATATCTTCGCGTCGTTAAAAACGTGAAGTGGATAATATGAAAATGAGTGGAGAAAAGGCGATCCATCGCCAAGAGTTGGAGCGTGGTTTACTAACCCAAAAGATTTCAAGACTATTTCTGAAATATACGATACCGGGAGTAGCCGGCCCATTATTCCTCGGGATTCAGTCGGTGATTGATGGTGTGATATTAGGGCGGTTTGTCGGGGCGAACGCTTTGGCCAGCGTGAATCTGATCTTACCTTGCTATAGTTTGATGACGGCTTTGTCTATCGTGATAGGAGTAGGGTGCCAGACCTTGATCGGTATAAACCTCGGACGTTTGGATCGGCAAGAGGCGAATAACGCTATAACTACCTCGTTCTTGTTTCTTGGAGGAATATCCGTTTTGATTAGCGGGTTGATTTATATATTCGCCGGAGATATTGCCCGTATGTTAGGTGCGAATGACGTATTGGTTACGGGAGCCGTGGATTATATTCGTTCCCTTGTCCCGTTTTTCCCTTTATTATCATTGATGTTCTTAGGAGATTATATGATTAAGGCGATGGGGCATCCGCTTTATGCCATGATCGTAATGGGAAGTACGGTGTTGATTAATATCGGTCTGGATCTTTTGTTTATCCCGGTAATGGGTTTAGGGATTAAGGGGGCGGATTGGCTACAGGTTTGGCCTTTACCTTGGGAGCGCTGTTCAATATTCCCCGGATGTTCCAGTGAGGGCAAGTCGTAGCGGTACAAAGAGGACGTTTCCGTTGGCCTTTGGTCTGGAATGCGTTATACAATGGCTCTTCGGAAGGAATATCCGAGCTATCTGCCGGAATCACGATTTTTTGTTCAATATAACGATGATGCGATATTTAGGAGAGGATGGAGTCGCCGCCTTTACGGCGATTAACTATATCTTGTTTATCGCCACCACGGTATTCTTAGGGATATCCGATGGAATTATACCGATTATCAGTTATAATTTCGGGGCGGGAAGATTGGACCGGATCGAGAAAGTGCTGAGATTAGCAGGGCGTGTTAATTTTATGATAGGTATAACGTTATTCGCCATCTTATTCTTTTTCGGGCAACAGATCACGTCCTTTTTCTTTAAGGGAGGAGAGGCTTTGGACGCTTTGGCGATCGCTAATTACGGCATAACGATTTATTGCTTCACCTTCTTGATGAGTGGGCTGAATATATTGGCCTCCAGTTATTTCACGGCTATCGGCAACGCTAAGCTGTCGGTTGTTATCTCTATGCTGCGTAGCTTGGTATTCGTAACCTTTGGTATTATCGTTTATCCTTCTTTATTCGGCATCCAAAGTATTTGGTATAATGTACCGGTGGCGGAGTTGTGTACGTTATTTATCTCCTTTATGTTGGTAAGGAGAGAACTTTTAAAAGAGGCCGTGCTGAAAAATTAATCAGCACAACCTTCTTAATTTCTTATTCGATATTCTTCCGTATCTTGGTCAGATACTCTTTCATCTTCTCGGAATCCTTATCCTTGATGATTTCTTGCAAGATATGCAATTCCTCTTGTATCCGCTCGATTTGGCGAGGGGTACGGGGGTTGAAAAGGATCTCGGTCAATAGAAAATCGTCCTCGGACAAAAGGCCGCGGGCGATTTTCATATGGCGTTTGAACGTCGTACCCGGAGCGTCCTGATGCTTCATCGTAGCGGCAAATACCATAGTGGAGGCGAAAGGGATACCTAGTGAGTAGGCTACCACTTTATCGTGCTCCTCGAACGTGTATTCGCAGATATGCAGGCGGAGGCTGGAATAAATATCCTTGAAGAATATCTTGCCCAGATGATCGCCCTCGGAGATAATAATCGTATTCTCTTTCTCCAGTTGCCCCAGATTGGCGAATGTCGGTCCGAACATCGGGTGAGTGGAAACATACGGGAAACCGCATGTCTCATAAAACTCCTTCAAATAAGTCTTCACGGAAGCGATATCGGAAATGATACAATACGGTTGCAAGTAAGGCATCACGGCCTTGAAAGCCTCTATCGTGTAACTTAACGTCACGCAGTTGATGACCAACTCGGGATTGAAATCCTTAACCTCTTCCGGGCTTTGTAGGCGAAGGGCGTTATAGATAAAACGCATACGTTTCGGATCTTTCTCCAATACGGCTACCTCATGATCAAAACTAAGCAGGTCGGTGAAGAAAGAACCCATCTTTCCTGCGCCTAAAATCAATATTTTCATCTTATAAATTATTGTTCGTTCATGATAATCATTTGCTGGCGCACGGATTCCTCATGGATCTCCTTCAAGATCTCCTTTACAAAGTCCGGGCTCAGGTCCATTTGCTCACCCATGCAGGAGCGTTTCTCTAAGATCTCGCTGTAGCGGGGAGACTGTAAGATCGGCATATTGTGCTCTTTCTTATAAACGCCGATCTCCTTGGAGATACGCATACGTTTAGCCAAAAGCTCCAATAATTGCTCGTCGATACCGTCGATCTGGCGGCGAAGAGCGGTCAGGTTCTCGGTAGTCTGGTTTACGTCACGGATCACCAATAGGTTCAATACGTAATCCAATACATCCGGGGTGATTTGCTGGGAAGCGTCGCTCCATGCGCAATCCGGGTTACAATGAGACTCTACGATCAAGCCGTCGAAACTCAAGTCCATCACTTGCTGGCAAAGTGGGGCTACCAACTCACGCTTACCACCAATGTGACTAGGATCACAGAAAATAGGCAGGTCCGGCATACGGCGGCGAAGCTCGATAGGAATATGCCACAACGGAAGGTTACGGTAGATTTTCTTGTCGTATGAGCTGAAACCTCTATGGATAGCACCCAAACGATGAATGCCCGCTCCGTACAAACGCTCGAACGCTCCGATCCATAACTCCAAGTCCGGGTTAACCGGGTTCTTGATCAATACAGGTACATCAACCCCTTTTTTAACGCGTCGGCGATCTCTTGGACAGCGAATGGGTTTACCGTCGTACGTGCTCCGATCCAAAGGATATCGATACCGGCTTTCAATGCCTCGAATACATGATCTTTAGTCGCTACCTCGGTAGATACCAGCATGCCGGTCTCTTTTTTCACTTTCTTCAACCAAGCCAATCCCTCGGCTCCGATGCCCTCGAATCCACCCGGTTTCGTACGAGGCTTCCAAATACCCGCACGGAATATCTTAACGCCTCTGGAGGCTAATCCTTGGGCTGTTTCTAACACTTGCTCTTCTGTCTCGGCGCTACAAGGGCCTGCGATTACGATAGGACGTTGTGTATCAACTCCCGGTAATGCTAACGGTTCAATCTTCATTTCCATCTTTGTGATCTATATTTTAATTTTCAATTTTCAGTTATAAATTCTCAATTCTCTTCAAGGCTTCTTCTAAAGTCTCGTTCTTGCAGCAAAGGGATATACGGATATAACGCTCGCCACGACTACCGAAGATAAATCCCGGCGTAAGGAATACGTTTGCCTCGTATAGCACCTTGTTGGCGATTGCCTCGCCGCTCTCGGCGGAGTCGGGGATACGTCCCCAAAGGAACATACCTACTTGGTTCTCGTCGTACTCGCATCCCAAGGTACGCATGATTTGTCCGGCAAGGTCCCGGCGGCTACGGTAGACACGATTCATGTTATCGTACCATTCTTTCTTTGCGCTCAGGGCTTCTACCGCCGCATATTGCATCGGCTTGAACTGCCCGGAGTCGATATTGCTTTTTACCTTCAGTATCCATTGGACGAATTGGGCGTTGGAAGCCAGCATCGCCATACGCCAACCCGGCATATTATGAGCCTTACTCATGGAGTTCATCTCGATGCAGATCTCTTTGGCTCCCGGTACGCTTAAGATACTTAGCGGATGCTCATTCAAGATGAAGCTATAGGGGTTATCATTACATATAATAATACCGTGCTTCCGGCCGAAGGCCACCAGTTTCTCGTATAGCTCTACGCTAGCGTTCGCCCCTGTGGGCATATTCGGGTAATTGGTCCACATCAGCTTTACGTTGGAGAGATCCATTTTCTCCAGTTCCTCGAAATCCGGTTGCCATCCCAGTTCCTCTTTCAGCTCGTAAGGGATCAAACGGGCCTCTACCAGTTTGCTGACGGAACTATATGTCGGATATCCCGGGTTCGGAACCAGTACGCCATCCCCCGGATTCAAGAATGCCAGCGAGATATGCAAGATACCTTCTTTGGAGCCGATGAGCGGCTGGATCTCTGTTTTCGGGTCCAAGTCTACGTCGTACCACGTCTTGTACCAGTCGGCGAATCCCTTTACGCAGTTCCGGTATGCCTACGTACGGCTGATAACCGTGCTCGTTCGCTTTGCGGGCATGTTCACACAACGTCTCGATGGTCTGTTCCGAAGGTGGAAGGTCGGGGCTGCCTACGCCAAGGTTAATGACGTTCTTGCCTGCGGCGTTCATCTCGGCTACTTCCTTCAGTTTCTTGGAGAAGTAGTATTCCTGTACTACCTACACGGTTAGCGGGTGTAATGTTACACACTTTGTCTTCCTTCTGCATATTCGCCTAATATTTTTAAGTCTTTTGTTAACGGTCTGATAGCGTCCAACGCTTGTTTGTAACGGGTAAAATCCGTGAAAGTAAGGTCGATGTAGAACAAGTATTCCCATTCACGCCCGATAATAGGCAAGGACTGTATTTTAGAAAGATTCATGTCGTAAAAAGAGAGAACGGAGAGGACTTTGGAAAGGCTGCCGGAGGTGTGGGGAAGAGCGAATACGAGAGAGGATTTGTTTTTATCGGTTCCTCGAAGCATCTCATCCGCCGTCCAGCGGTCCGCTATAGCAAGGAAGCGGGTGAAATTCCGTTTGTTAGTTTCGATCCCCTCGGCAAGGACTTCCATCTTGTAGATCTGGGCAGCCAGTTTCCCGCATATCGCCGCATGTCCTTTCAGTTGGTTTTCCGAGATCCACCGGGCACTCATGGCGGTATCCTCTTTCTCTACCACCTTGGCGTTGGGCAGAGTATCGAAGTAATCGGTACATTGCATCAATGCGATCGGGTGGGAGTTGACCTCCGTTATATCATGTATAGAGGTTCCCGGAAGAGCTACCAAGGAATGGGAGATACGTAGCTTATACTCGCCGGTGACGCTCAGCCCGCTTTCACGGATCAGCTCATGGTTTTGAAGGAGGCTTCCCGCTATCGTATTCTCGATGGCCATCATGCCCAGTACGGAAGGGTCTTTCTTGATCGTCGTGATAACATCCCGAAACGTATTGCAAGGGATGATTTCTATTTCTTCACCTTCATGATAATTACGGGCGGCGATGTCGTGATACGAACCGGCTATTCCCTGTATTGCTACTTTCTTTTTTTCATCTTGTTTCTCTACTTTTACTCTAAACTGTTACAAACAAAAAAAAAGTCCCACCGAAACCGGCAGGACTTTATATTTTATTGATATTTATATTCAATCATCAACGCTTTACATACAAACTCCTGCCCTTACTCTGCTAAAGTAAAAGTAATAAAAGTAATATGTAAAGCTAAATCGATTCATTGTCTGTTTGTTTTTGTAAATACGCAGCAAAAGTAACGCTTTTTTGAAACTACAAGCAAAAAGTGATATTTTTTTTCTGTTACATTTAAATTTTATCTTAACTGTTTCTGAACTTCTCTGGAGATACGCCTACGTACCGTTTAAAGTATTTACCGAAAAAGGATACATTCGGGAAGTTCAAGGAGTAAGATATCTCTTGGATAGTCAAGTCCGTAGCCATCAATTGCGATTTTGCGTCCATGATTATCATATCGGCTATGATATCGGATACGGAACGTCCGGTCTTTTGCTTGATGATCATGCAGAGATGCTGGGGAGAAATACTTAGTTGGCTGGCATAAAAAGCCGTTTGCCGCTTTGAGGTATAATTCTTCATCACCAGTTGGATGAATTTCTTGTGGATCTCGTCGCTACGGGTCGTTATCTTGTTAGGCCATGATTTTCCTTGATACAAATCGCTGATCCCATGGATCATGGTAAGCAGGATATGTTTCACCATCTCCCTGTTTATGGATTTCTCTTTCGCTTGTACCCGCTCTAGCAAATGGAAATAATCGTTAATGAAGTCCGCCCGGTCCTCACTCAGTGATATGATCGGATTCTCGTAGATAGTAGGTAAGGCGCTCATCGTAGACTTTATCATGTTCACGCAGTCCATGAACTCGGATGAGAATCCTATAAAGGAAAGGCGGAAACTCTCTTTCTGCTCACAGAACTGAATAATGCTTCCCGGCATCAAGGTGATGAAATCATTCGGTTTCAACGTGTACTCCGTCAAGTTGATGGAAGCCCGTAAATTTCCTTCAACGCATAACACGAAAATACCTGCTTTTAACCGGCAAGTCTGCTTGTAAAAGTTTAAGATTGCCTCGGTAATGTCGTTTCCTACGACATAATCCCGGGGCAAATCTAATTGTGGTAAGTTTGCGTTCATCCGTTATTTTATTAATGATCGAACACAAAAGTAGTAAAAGTGCTGTTGATTCACTTCTTAATTTAAAAATAGACCAATTAATCCTTGAATCAGACTTATTCCGCTTGTGCTTCCTTATTCCGTTTATGCAAGCTTTTCAGTTCGAAGGATAGCATGACACGGAATATACCTATTATTAATAAGGCATAAGCGATCATGTAAACCAACGTGAAGGCCCCTAGGGCGGGTTGCCAGATAACACCGATGGAGCAAAGGATAGCCAAGATACCGAAGACCATGTACCAACCCCAGTTCCGTGTGCCGTATCGTTTCAGGTCCATCGAATAACCGGTAGCCGAGAAGCCTCTGAACATAAGCCAGAATGCCAAGACAAACGGAAGCACCTCCATGCTAAGTCCCGGGCTTGCCATCAAGAATATACCTAAGATCAAGTCGATAATACCTCCGGCCAAATACCATCCCCAACTGCTGATACCCTTTTTGTTCGCCAAGGCGAAAGCGATCTCGAACAAGCCGCTTACGAACATAGAGACGCTGAATAAGATACTAAGCGCTACGTAGCTCGCCAATGGCGCGAACATTAAATAAATAGCGACGATGATGTAAAGCAGTCCGACCAATAGTGACAACCACCAATTCTTGACCGCATAATCCATTTTATCAATAAATGTTTTCATATTGGATAATATTTGTATTGTAATTACCCAATTAACAAAGGGAAGGAAGAAAAAGTTCTGGGTATTTGTGGCTAGGATATCCTTAAAAACTTTGTCCTTTGAAATTAATTCTTTTCTTTGACGTTTCAAATCAATATAGGTATATAAGTACGAGGATTATGATGAAAAATTTGATAGCGATAACTTGTTTTGTCGTGGCGTTGGTGTCTTGTAATAAGGTGGAACATAAGCTGGAAGGGAAATGGCAATTGAAAACCGTAGAGGCGAATGGGGTGGTCCAGACGGTGGATACGTTTTGGTATAACTTCCAGACCTCTTTGTTCGAGTACCAATGATATGACCCGGCAAAGGACGTATATCGTACGAATTTCGGTTATAAGACGTTGGAGGGAGATACGAGACTGGATCTGGAGTTGGTCAATTATGGAGGTACGCCTTTGGAACAATTCATGCGTTATACGGATTGGACCTCACCTAAACAAACTTTCACGATCGAGCAGTCATCTGTGACGAATCTGGTAATGAGCTGCGAAGGAAGAACGTATACGTTTAAGAAATTCTAAGATATCATGTGCTGTTTGATCTCAGTCCCTCATAAGGAGTACTCCAGTACTCCCTAAGAAGTACTGCGATACTCTTTGCGAAGTACTGGAGTACTTCTTACGAAGTACTCTCAGCGATGTTAGATCATGCGATCAAATCCGCTTCTATAGCTTGTGCCACCTTGATTAAATCGGCGGGGGCTATCTGTATCTGCAAGCCTCGTTGTCCGGCGCTTACATAGATCTTATCGAAGCCGGATGCCGTAGGATGGATATATGTAGGGAAATGCTTTTTCATGCCGATAGGCGAGCATCCTCCCCGGATATAACCGGTAAGCGGTAACAACTCTTTCACGGGGATCATCTCACATTTCTTGTTCCCGGATACCTTGGCCGCCTTTTTCAAGTCCACCTCGTCCGCTCCGGGGATCACGCATACGAAATAACCGCTCTTATCGCCATGTAAGATCAAGGTCTTGAATACTTGGGCGATATCTTCCCCTAGCTGCTCCGCTACATGCGTAGCGCTCAGGTCATTCTCATCTACTTCATAAGGCACGAGCTGGTAGGCGATCTTAGCCTTGTCCAGCAGGCGCGCCACGTTTGTCTTATTAATCTTCTCTTTCATCGTTTAGATCCCTTTCATGGATAATTGAACACGTTTTCTGGATAGGTCTACGCTTAGAACCTTCACCTTGACATGCTGATGGATGGAGATCACTTGGGTAGGATCGCTTACGAAACGATCCGCCAGCTCGGAGATATGGACAAGCCCGTTTTCCTTGATCCCTACATCGACGAAACAACCGAAGTTGGTGATGTTGGTCACGATACCGGGCAATACTTGCCCTTCTTTCAAATCCTCGATCGTTTTCACCGTAGGATCGAATGCGAATACTTGGATCGTTTGGCGGGGATCACGGCCCGGTTTATCCAGTTCCTCCATGATATCAAGCAAGGTAGGCATCCCGACCTTATCCGTAAGGTAGTCCGTTAGTTTTAGTTTCTTTTTAAGCGCTTTGTCGGTGATCAGGTCGGCTACCGAGCATTTTAGGTCCTTGGCCATCCGTTCGACGATCGGGTAGCTCTCGGGGTGTACGGCCGAGTTGTCCAACGGGTTTTTCCGTCGGGTATCCGTAGGAATCCAGCGCTTTGCTCGAAAGCCTTCTCTCCCATACGGGGGACTTTCATCAGTTCTTTCCGGGAAGTGAAGGGTCCGTGCTCCGCCCGGTAATTCACGATGTTTTGCGCTAGCGTAGGGCCTAATCCCGAGATGTAAGTCAACAAATGCTTGCTCGCCGTATTCACGTTTACACCCACCAGATTCACGCAACTCTCCACGGTTTGATCCAGACTCTTTTTCAAGGCGTTTTGCTCTACGTCATGCTGGTATTGGCCGACACCGATACTCTTCGGGTCGATCTTGACCAACTCGGCCAAAGGGTCCATCAGCCGGCGACCGATGCTGACAGCTCCGCGTACCGTGACGTCGTATTCGGGAAACTCCTCCCTAGCGATCTTGGACGCGGAGTAGATAGAGGCTCCGTTCTCGCTGACTACGAACACTTGTACCTTGCGGTCGTATCGTATATTCGTGATGAACTGCTCAGTCTCACGACTGGCGGTACCATTACCGATGGCAATGGCATCTATGGCGTAAGTGGCTACTAACTGGGCGACCTTAGCGGCGGCTTTGCCCTTCTCGTTCTGGGGCGGATGCGGGAAGATCGCTTCGTTATGCAGTAAATTCCCCTGCGCATCCAGACAGACCAACTTACATCCGGTACGGTAGCCGGGGTCTACGCCTAATACCCGTTTTTGTCCCAAGGGAGGAGCGAGCAGCAATTGCCGGAGGTTCTCGGCAAATACCCGGATCGCCTCCTCATCGGCTTTCGCCTTGCTCTGGTTGGAGAACTCCGTCTCGATAGAGGGTTTCAGCAGGCGTTTGAAAGAATCGTCGACTGCTGTAGCCACTTGCTCGGAAACCTCTCCACGACCTTTTACGAAACGCCGGTTCAAGCGATCCAGACAAGATTCCGCGTCGGGAGAGATACTTACACGAAGGATACCTTCCGCCTCTCCCCGTCGGAGAGCCAATAAGCGATGGGAACTGGCCCGGTTTAAAGACTCGCTGAAATCAAAGTAATCCCGGTATTTAGCGCCTTCCTCTTCTTTCCCCTTGATCACTTTGGATGTGATCATGGCGGTATGAGCGAAAGAGTTACGTACGGTATTACGTGCCGATTCGTTCTCGTTGATCCATTCGGCGATAATGTCCCGTGCCCCTTGCAAGGCTTCTTCGGCGTTTTTCACTTCCCCCTTGATAAAGCTCTTGATACGTGCGGATAGGTTATTCTCGTTTTGCATCATAACGATCTTAGCCAAGGGCTCCAGTCCTTTTCGGCGTGCGATCTCCGCCTTGGTGACCCGTTTCGGTTTGTAAGGGAGATATAAATCCTCGATCTCGGTGCTATCCCAAGACTCCTCGATGCGTTTCCGGAGCTCGGGAGTAAGTTTTCCTTGCTCTTCTATCGTGGCGAGGATCGTTTCCTTTCGTTTGCTCAGTTCCGTCAGTTTATCCAGTTGATCTTTGATGGCACCGATTTGCACCTCGTCTAATCCTCCGGTCACCTCTTTCCGGTAACGCCTTATAAAAGGTATGGTAGCGCCTTCGTTCAAGAGCCCGATTGTCCGTTCCACTTGTCCTTCCGGAATTTGTAGAAAACGGGCTATAAGCGTGTGAAATACGTTTGTCATATCTAGTTTTCTTAGAATTGGAGTACAAATATACGGTTTTGCTTATATTTTCGGTCGGGATACTCACTTCTTGGGCTTATTATTTGTATCTTTCATTAATTTTCAAGAATTTTACGGCCGGAATATTCAAGCCTTTGATTAAAAAAATCAACATGGAAGTTAATACTACGGAGAACAAAACTTTGGAACAGGATTATAGGGATTTAGCAGGATTGTTATCTAATATCGTGGACTCGTTGCCCATCTACTTTTTCGTGAAGGATACGGGTGATAATTTCAGGTACGTGTACTCCAGCCCTTTGATGAACCAACTTTACGGACGATATCATAATGATGTGGTCGGGAAAACAGATTTTGACCTATTTCTAGATCCGGTCGTCGCCCAATCTTTCAGGGATATGGACGAGGAGGTGGTGAAAACGGGTAAGATGCAGCGTTTCGTGGAGCAAATGATCGATCCGAAAGGTATCTTGCGTACTATGGATACGATGAAACTGCTAGCGCCCCGTGAGGATAAGCCTCCTTATTTAGTAGGGATTTCATGGGATATTACAAAGCAAAGGCAGGTCGAGGAGGAGTTGCATAGCTATAATAAGCGCTTGGCGCTCGCTTGTCAAGCGGGTAAGATCTACCCGTGGCTTTGGGATCTGGTAAACGGTACGGCGGAGCTTTCCTTGGAAGAAAACGGCCAGATCAAGCATGTGCAGATCACCCACGCTAGTTTTACGGAGAAGATCCATCCGGATTACCGGAAGGTCTATGAGAATATTACAACCGCTTTCATGCGGGGCGAGATCGATTCCATGCGATTCAGTTTCCCTTGTCGTTATTTCTCGGATGAGTATGTATGGCTGGAGAAGATCGGTGAGGTCTATGAGGCCGATCCGGACGGCAAACCGATCCGCTCGATCGGAATCCTTCGGGATATGACCGTCGATAAACGGCACGAGGCGGATGTACAGGCCAAGCGTTTGGCGGAAGAGAGCGACCGGATGAAGTCCGCTTTTATCGCTAACATGAGCCATGAGATACGTACCCTTTAAATGCCATCGTCGGCTTTTCTACCTTATTGGCGGAGAGTGACGATGAGGAGGAAAAAAAGAAAGAATATCTGAGGATCATAGAGAGTAGCAATGAGTTTTTGTTGCAGTTGATCGGTGATATCTTGGATATCTCGAAGATCGAGTCCGGAAAGATGGAGTTTATTTATACGACCCTGCGTTTGAGTGAGATATTCGCTCCCCAGCAGCAAGCTTTCGCCTTGAGAGTGGCCCCGGGTGTAAAGGTTATCTTTGAGTCGGACGGTAATGACTATTGTATTGTGTCGGAGAAGACCCGTTTGACTCAGGTTTTGACCAATTTCCTTTCCAACGCCGTGAAGTTCACCAGCTCGGGTTCTATACGGTTTGGTTATCGTTTGACCGATGATGGTATCTATGTCTACGTAACGGATACGGGTATGGGAATCAGTAAGGAGTCTCAAGCGAGCATATTCAATCGTTTCGTGAAATTGAACAGCTTTAAGCAAGGAACAGGATTAGGGCTTTCTATCTGCAAGACGATTATTGAGAAGTTGAAAGGTAAAATCGGGGTTGAGTCGGAGGAGGGAAAGGGCTCTACATTCTGGTTTACGATACCTTGCCAACCGATGAAAGTGAAATAAGACATTCAAGGTTGGTTGGAATTTATAGGTAAATCACCTCATCCGCCAACAACCGAATCTCATCCGGATTATGTGACGTGAAAAGAATGATCCGTTCTTCTTTCATTTGCTTTTCTCGTATTCGTTCTATAATACGATGGCTTAAGGCTTCATCCAAGCCTTTGAACGGCTCGTCCATCAAAAGGAGAGGAGAAGGGTATGCCAATGCCCTCGCTATAGCGATACGTTGTTGCTGTCCGTAACTAAGCTCTTTAGGATATCGGTTCCCGAAGGGCTCCATTTCCATTTCCTGTAAGTGTTTTTGGGCAATTCGCCGGGCTTTTTCCTCCGTGAGAAAAGAGGAGAGGGGGAGGATGATATTTTCTTCTGCGGTTAGATGGGGCAGGAGTTGCGGTTGTTGGAATATGGTGGCGATTCCAAAGTGTCTTGTGGGATGTATCTCTCCTTCCGTAGGCAATAAGATACCTCCGATTAGGTTTAATAACGTTGTTTTTCCTTTGCCTGAAGGTGCGCTAATTCCATAAATAATCCCTTTTTGAAAGGAATGGGAAAAGTGCTGTATGCCGTATTGGTAACTTATATCTTTCGTGTCTAAAACTGATAATGTAGGGGTCGGGATGGTCTGATCCTCATTCGCGAAAAGATATTTTAGGGGTGATATCAGCGACTTTGCTAATTCCTTTGTCAAAAAAAAGAAACTGATGAATACCGCCACGATTGTCCAAGCGAGCAGCTCAGGGACAGAGATAAAGTTTTGCGCCCTTTTCATCTCGCTTCCGATTCCGAATGCGCATTGCGACAGGACTTCTCCCATAATGATCGCACGCCAGCCGAATCCGGCGGCGGAGGCAAGCCCGCTATATAAGAATGGCTTTAGCTGCGGATAGATGATCTGGAATAAGACATTGGAACGTTTGATATGGAACTGACGTGCCATAATGGATAAACCCGGACGTAGATCGAGGATTCCCCGTGTCAGATTCTCTGTTAGTAGCGGGAACATGGTGAGAAAGGCGATCATCAAAGGGATACTTTCCGGATTTAGGAAGATAAGCGCCAAAAGTATGAAGGATATGACCGGGATCGAGCGCATGATGGCAAGCAGAGGTCTGAATAATTCATACACCCACTCAAAACGGGCGAATAACCCCGCCATCCCTATCGCACAAACGAATGAGATCGACATGCCTAAGACTCCCCGGAGTATAGTAGCTCCGACCGACTGATAGAAACTACCGGAGACGAGCCATTCGCAAAGTGTCCGTACGAGCCGGGGAAGTGAAGGTATCAGCTCCGGTTGGTTGGCTATAACGGCGAATAGTTGCCATCCCGCCAAGAGGATAGCGGTAGCGACTATTGTAGTGATTGTTTTCGCAATCTCATTGTTTTTCGGGGATAAATCCGGCATCGGGAAGCCTCCCGCCGACGGCCTTGGGTTCATACTGTTCGATGAGACGTAGGAAATCCATGACGGCGTTTTTCGCCTCGATAGCCGATAAATAATGGATTTTACACCGCTCGATACTCTCAGGGAGTTAAGGCCCCTTGGGCGAAGATTCCATGTTCTTCCAAAGAATGGATGGTCTCTTTCGGATATCGTACGGCTTTTTGGCAGGAGGTTCGTAAGGCATCCTCAAAAGCGATACGATATTTCTCCATCGTCGGGGTGTATACGACCGCTGTTTGGGCGAATCCGAGGGTATCGCTGTCTGTTAAGTGATTCAAGTCCGCAGTTATTCGTAAGCTGCTGTCTTTCCGTAAAGCGATGCTTAGAAACGGTTCCCCGAGCACGGCACGATTTACTTTTCCGGCTAAGATGCCTTGGGTGATTTCCCCGGCGGTATTGAAGGCGTAATTCAAAGGATAATCTAATCGTTGGCGGCCGAGATAGTACCGGGTAAGGATATCGGGAGTCGTACCGTTGCCGAATACATACAATGCCGGTTCTTTCAAGGGAGTTTTCTCAACGAGGTAAAGGGTTCCCCAGATCGGGCACCCCGCTAGTTTAATCTTGATCCCTTTATTGTACAAGTTCGCCGCATTGATCATGGGGAGTACGGCTATGTCGGTCTCCTGCTTGATCAGTAAGGCTTGCGCCAGATCAGGCGAGTCTACCACTTTTACTTCTACTTTTTTTGTTATCTATAATTGGAGGATTCTCAAGCCAATCGGCGAATGCGATAACGGATGGACCACGAAGTACCGAAACCTTGATTACGGTATCTTCCGTTTGTGCGTGCCGGCAACCGGAGCAACAAAGTATGAATAGTAGAAAAATGTATTTAATCATATCTAGACCTCTATAAAACAATTAAGGATTGCCTCCCGGCAACCCCTAACCAACTTTGTTAACCTTAAATCTAATACTATTATGAAAAAACCACAGTGCAAATGTACTGTTTTCTATATATCTGTCAATAGAATAAATGCTAATTAGTGTTTTGAGGTTCATAAGAAAAGCTAAAAAGCCTTCTTTTGAGTCGCTAGGCTAACCAAAACAATCGTTATCGCCGATAATGGCAAAGCAAATAAGATCGGATCTATCGCATGCCACGGATATACATCGATCAAGACGTCTTGTCCGAATAAAGCCTTGCAAAGTCCTACCGGAGCCGCTTCCGCCTTATGAAGGAACAACATGGCGAATAAACTGGCCAAGCCTCCTACCCATAAGCTGGCCAAGGCCCCTTGCCGGGTAGCCCCTTTCCAATATAGCGAGCAGAAATAGGTAGGTAGGAATGTAGCCGCGCAAATACCCATGAACAAGGCGGTGCCTCGTGCGATAATACTTGCGCTTAGCGTATAGCAGATAACGTAGCTGACCAAGATAGAGCATAGCACGCCGATACGTACACCTAATGTAGAGTTCGATTTTTGCTACGTCCTAGTTTGGGGAATGCGTCTGCCCCGAAAGCCGCTCCCATGGTATGAAATTGTGCGCTAAGGGTAGACATACTGGCAGAGAGAATACAAAGCATGAAAACCGCCCCGAACCACTCCGGCATCGCTTTATTGATAAATAGGGGGATGATCTTGTCCATATCTTTTACCGCCTCGGAGGCGACTACACCTTCCGTCTTGAGGAAAAACAAATTAGACAAGGCTCCCACGTGATAAATCGCCCCTACCGTGACAATCAAGAATACGCAGCCGATCAATACGCCCCTGTTGAGTTGCTTGGTACTTTCCACCATCATGAAGCGTACGACTAGTTGTGGCTGCGCTAAGCAACCGATTCCTACGCCAAGGATCAATGAGGTAACCAATGTATACCATTGTGGAGAGCCTGAGATGGGCATAGCTGTCCATCCTTGATGTCCCAAGGCCTTGAAGCGTTCGGGCACCATGGGGGCGATATCCGTCAACTTCTGGTTTGCCTCGATAAAGCCCATGTCCATGATATGATAAAACCAAAATAGCAGGAATAGCATACAAGCGAACATGATAACCGCTTGCAACGCATCCGTATAAAGTACTCCCTTGATTCCGCCCGTAATCACGTAGGCCGCTACGATCAAGGTGAAGATCAACAAGGCCAGATGAAGGTCGATGTGAAACATCTGTTCGATGAAGACGGCTCCTCCCTTCATCACCACGGCGGCGTAGAGGGGCATGCCGATGAAAATGATCGAGGCGATAAAGATCTGTATAGACCGGGACTTATAGTGTAATCCCAATAATTGCGGGAAAGTCCGTGCGTTATGTGCCTCGCCTAACTTCCGGGTCCTTCGTCCGAAAAAGATAAAGGCTACCACTACGCCCATGAACATGTTCAATAAGCAAAGCCATTGAATACCCATGCCGAACGTAGCGGCTACGCCACCGAAACCAACGATCGCCGATGCCGAGATAAAGGTCGCCCCGTAAGACAGGGCCATGATAATGGGGTTTACTTTTTTCGTCCGCCTAATAAATAATCACTGGCGTTTTTCGTCTGCCTGTATCCGAGATACCCTAACCAAGCGATTACAAACATGTAAATGATGACAATAATGCCTAATGTTAGCGTACTCATTTTCGTGATTCTTTAGTAGGGTTTGTTTTTTCGTCGTCTTCTTTATTCCAAGTGGTTATCCCGAACCAAATAGAAAATAGGAGGCAGGCGAACGCTAGAAGGTAAGCCAGCCAAATACCGGGGTCGCTGATTCCGAACATATATCCGTGCCTATTAAAGTTTTATTAGATCACTTTCACAGATATACTCGAGATTCTGACGGCGGATTACCTCACGGGCGCTTTCCCGGTTGTTCGTACGCAAGATCAAGATCGCTTTTTCCCGGATGGAGAAACAATACATATATTCTATGCTGATGCCCGCTTTCGTGAAATAAGATAATGTATTGGCAAAACTTCCGGCGCATGAGCTGGTTACGATCGCTAATACGTCGGTCAGGTTTGCGCTGACGTTGTTTTCTTTTAATATCTTGTATGCCTTCTGGGGATCGCTTACGATGATACGAAGGATTCCATACTCGGAGGTGTCGGCTACGGTGGCCGCGATGATGCGGATGCGCTCTTCCGCCAATAACGCTAATATCTCGCTTAATTTCCCGTACTTGTTTTCAAGGAAAATAGAAATTTGATTGACTGTCATAAGGTGTTATTTTAATTGTTTATTTAACAAAGCTTGCGATGATCTTTCACTCGTACCGCCTTGCCATCTGTGGTTGGCAAAGATCCCTTGGCTACCAGTTTGATACGTGGTGTAAGTAATAATTCGTCCTTCAACTGACGGGTGATACCTTTCGTCAAACGCTGTAAGGCTGAATAATCATCGGTGAATAGGTCGCTCAACTCTACCTCGATCAACATCTCGTCGCTGTTGCCGATCGTTTCGAGGGTGATCAAGTAATTGCTGCCCAATTCCTTGAATTGCATCAATATCTTTTCGATTTGGATGGGGAACAGGTTCACACCCTTCAAAATTATCATATCGTCGCTACGTCCTTTGAAACGGGCTAGGCGTTTATGGGTACGTCCGCAAGGGCAATCACCCGGTAAGATGCAAGTAAGGTCACGGGTACGATAACGGAGTAAAGGCATCGCCTCCCGGTTGATGGTGGTTAATACCAATTCTCCGACCTCTCCCTCGGGCACCGGTTGCAAGGTAACCGGGTCTACGATCTCTACGATCACGTTGTCTTCCCAGATATGCAAGCCGTTCTGCTCCGTACATTCGAACGCTACACCCGGCCCGTTCATCTCCGACATACCGAAACAGTTGTAAGCCTTGACACCCAGAAGCTGCTCGATGCGTTTACGTTGTTCTTCCGAGTGTGGCTCGGCACCGATACATACGGTGTGTAGTTTGGTATCCTTTCTGGGGTCTATTCCTCCTCATACATAACCTCGGCCAAACGAGTGGCATAGCTCGGTATGATATGTAAACAGGTGGTGCCGAAATCGGTGATGAACTTAATCTGTCGTTTGGTATTACCGGCCGCCGCAGGCACTGTCAACGCACCTAGTTTTTCTGCTCCATACTGGAAACCGAGGCCACCGGTAAACATGCCGTAGCCGGATGTATTCTGAAATACGTCCGTATCCCTTAGCCCTACCATATACATGCAGCGGGCTACTTGGTTAGCCCATTGGTCCAAATCCTTGGCGGAATGTAAGACAACGGTAGGATTACCTGTCGTTCCACTGGAAGAGTGGATACGTACGCATTTCTGTAACGGGATGGCTGCCAATGCGAACGGATAGTTATTTCTAAGATCATCTTTCGTTGTAAACGGAAGTTTTTGTAAATCCTCCAAGGACTGAAAACTGTCCGGGGTAATTCCTTTCTCTTTGAATATCTTATGGTAAAAAGGGGAGTTGCCCGCTAGTTCTATGGTTTGTTTCAGTCGTTCCAGTTGGAATTTTACCAGATCTTTACGATCCATGGTTTCTATTTCTTTCTGCCAATACATCATCGTTTTTTCAATTAGAGTGTGTTTAATTCATGAAATTAGATTGCAAATGTATCTTTTATTTTGGATAATGCCATGCTTTTGTGTCAAAATATTAGTAATGACCTTTTGAAAATAAGAATTATTAGGCGGTAAGCCGTTGTAAATAAAAAAAAAATAATAGTTATTTTTGTCCATTACGCAATTTAACTTTATGTATGGGCCATGGGAAAATATGACCACCTTTCCAAAGAAGAGTTGATTCAAAGGATTGAGAGACTGGAAGCCGATCTGGAAAAAGCCACTTTGACACCATCCGCGAGCGATAACGAACTTGAGATGCGCCAAAGCCAGCATACGATCAACTTCTTAAATATCTTGATGGATACGATCTTGTCGAACGTATTTGTGGAGATCACGGTGAAAGATATTTTCAACGGTTTCCGGTATATCTATTTTAATAAGGCGGCGGAGGAATTTACGGGGGTCAAGGCGGAAGATATCTTAGGGAAGACGGATTTCGAGCTTTTCCCTGATTCCCGGCGGGCGCATGAGATCCGAACGGAAGATTACCATACGATCAAGACGGGACGTATGGTAAAGGAAATGGTCGAGTATGAGAAACCGAATGGAGAGGTGAGAATCGTAAATATCGTACGTTTACTGATCACGAATCCGGACCCGGGAGCCTCGCCTCTGTTATTGGTCATGCTGAATGATATCACGGAGCAACGTCAAGACCAGTTGGCGCTGATGAAAGTACAAGAGGCGGATAAGATGAAAAACGCTTTTATCGCTAATATGAGCCATGAGATACGGACCCCCCTGAATGCTATCGTTGGTTTTGCCCATCTCGTGACGGAAACGACTAATGCCAGTGAGCAAAGGGAATACTTTTCGATTATAAATAAGAATTGCGATTTATTGTTGAAACTGATTAACGATATCCTAGATTTGTCGAAGATCGAGTCCGGTCGGTTAAACTATAACGTGTCGGAAGTTGAGTTGAGGGATATTTGCCAAGAGGCCTATGTGGTACAATCCTTGAAGATGACTTCCGATGTGGCATTATTATATAACTCGGTCGCCATGCCTTCTGTTCGTCTGTGGATCGATCCGCACCGGGTAGAACAGGTCTTGTTAAATCTCTTGTCTAATGCCATTAAGTTTACTTCCAAAGGTTTTATCTCGCTTTTTTATGAGGTGGAAGATATGTTCGTACGTGTCTCTGTCATGGATACCGGAATCGGGATATCAGAGGAAAAGCTGGAGTCTGTTTTCGAGCGTTTCGTGAAATTGGATGATTTTTATCAAGGGGCTGGTTTGGGACTACCGATCTGCAAGATGATTGTAGAGCAGTTGGGTGGCGAGATCGGTGTGCGATCTGAGCTTGGCAAAGGTTCCACTTTCTGGTTCACCTTACCATTGGTTGTTACGGATAAGGCTGTTGTGGAGAAGGATGATCCTTCTGTTTTAAGTGAATGTCAACTATATTAAATAAAAAAGAAATGAAAAATGCGGTTGTCTTTTTAGCGACAGGCTTTGAGGAAATAGAGGCCTTGGGTACGATTGATGTCTTGAGGCGTGGTGGTGTACGGGTTATGATGGTATCTATTACGGGTGACCGATTGGTGATAGGAGCTCATGATATTCCGGTAATGGCTGATTACCTGTTCGAGGAGGCGGATTTCAGTTGTGTCGATGCCTTGATTTTGCCGGGTGGAATACCCGGAAGCAACCATTTAAATGCGCATGCCCATTTGAAAGAATTAGTCAAGGAGAAAACGGAGGAAGGCGTATTAATCGGTGCTATCTGTGCCGGACCGATGGTTTTAGGTGGTCTTGGATTGCTAAAAGGGAAAAGGGCTACCTGTTTTCCTTTCTTCGAGCCAACAATGGTAGGCGCTACCCCTACGGATAATGGAGTAGAGCAGGATGGAAATATCATCACAAGCAAGGGGCCGGGTTTTATGTTGAGTTCGGCTTGACGATCTTGAGGAATCTGAAAGATGAGGAAATCGCTTTGGAAGTGGCGGATGCCTTATTATATGACGCTTTGTTGCATGGGACAAAGCATTAATGTGCTTGAAAATTAAAATCCCTTGAGAGAAATGTCTCTAAGACATTCTCTCAAGGGATTTTTGTTGTAAAGAGTTTTCCCTTTCCTAAATTATTTCTGGAAAGATTTTTTCATACGTGCGATATCTGTCAAATAGTCTTGCAGATCTTGCTCGTGTTCTTCTTCCTCAGCTAAGATATGCTTAGCGATATCACAAGTCGTGAAGTCGATGCCGTCCGTGAATTTAGCGATTTCTTGATAACGCAAGATGGCGCAACGCTCGGAGGCGACATTCTGGTTCAGAAGGCTTACTACGTCAAAGTCTGTCGGTGAATCATATTTGCATCGGGCTAATTCAAACCATTGTTTCGGATCAAGTACCGGAACTCCTTCCAATTCGATGATCCGGTCTGCCAATATTGGGCGTGATGCCTTTCTTCCTCGGCATGTTCCTCGAATTCACCTTGTACGTCGGAACGCATGGCTCCTTCAACGACCAAGGCTCCTACCCAATATTGATAGTATGCTAGCCATTCTTCCGCTAATGCGGCGTTTAGTTGAGATAATAAATTGTCGACATCCAATTTCCCTCTTAAAATTTTGACGCTTTCTTTTGCCATAGCTGTATTAATTTAGAATTAAACGTATTGTTCGTTTTTATAGTTCTAACAAGCTTACTAGGGCATTGTTTATTGTTTGTCAAAATTTTAACGTTATGCTGCGATTGTTACAATTTAGGTAATTCCCAAGGTGCCCGGTAATAGGCTTTCGACAAGGCGGTAGCCTCGTTATCGCCGACAAACAAATTGTTTTTATCATCCCAATGAACTTCCCGTTGAACCCGGCAGGAGATATTCGCCAGATGAGCCATCTTCGCTACACGGGCACCGATAGCGACATCGGCGTTCGGAAGCTCGCGGCTTTTAATGCAACTCAACATGTTTCCCACATGATTATAAAGTCCTTTGCCTTCTCCTTTCTTGAAAGGAACGGCTTCCATGCGGGCTACGTTCTCGGATACGACCGGTATGACCTCCCAACCGGCCCTGTCGAGTACCATCGTACCATTCTCCCCATAGAACGCTAATCCTTCCTTACGGTTATAGAGTCCGTGATTGATTCCGCAGGCGTGATCCCAGATGATATTAAAATCATCGTAGGCATAAGTCGCCATTAAAGTATCGGGTGTCTCCATAGCGTCGTCCGGATAAGCGAACTTGCCGCCGCCTGAGAATACACGGTTGGGAAGACCCGCATTCATTCCCTCAAGGGCATAATCCAGTAAATGTACGCCCCAGTCCGTCATCAAACCTCCCGCATAATCCCAGAAAAAAACGGAAATTATAATGAAAGCGGTAAGGATTGAACGGACGTTTAGGAGCCGGGCCTAGCCACATATCGTAATCCACACCGGCGGGAGCGTCGCAATCCGGTTTAACCGGAAGTGTCGGCTTGCCGTCTTGGTAAGCCCAGACCTTGACCGTACGGATCCGTCCGATATTTCCGGCTTTCAAGAAATTAGCCGCCTCGTCCCAATGCGGATCGCTACGTTGCCATTGGCCTACCTGTACGATCCGGTTATATTTACGGGCGGCTTTTTCCATCAGGTTACATTCCTCGATCGTATTGGAGAGCGGCTTCTCTACATATACGTCTTTTCCCGCTTGGCAAGCCCAGACCGTCGGAAGGCAATGCCAATGGTCCGGCGTACCGATAATGACTACATCTACGTCTTTATTATCGATTACTCGTCGCCAGTCCTTATATAAGTGAGGTACTTTTTTCCCTGTTTTCTTCTCAACATCGGCAGCCCGTTTGTTTAACCATTCGTCATCGACATCGCAAAGAGCCACGCATTCCGTCTCCGGATAATCAAGAAAAGTATTCAAATCCCCGTATCCCATGCTACGGCATCCTATGAGGGCTACCTTTACTTTGTTGCTAGGGGCGGTTTGTCCGTATATGGAGGAATACGATTTACCGATAAGCGGCGATAAAGTAAGTCCGGACATGATAAGTCCGGTTTTTTGCATAAAAGTACGTCTGTTCATGATATTAGTTTTTAATACTGTTATAAATATATTCCATATCCACGTGCTCCCTTACGAGGGCGGCGAGTTTGTCATACTGCTCTTCCTTAAAAGCGGCATAATCGAAAGGGCCTGTAGTCGTTTCCGTGTCAAAGCCCTCAGCTAAGTTGTCCAATACGGCCGGATTATCAAGGATACCATGCATATAACTTCCCAGCATCGGTTGTTGAGGTAATATCCGTCCGTTCGTCCGTCTTCCAGTCGGGCTACAGGCTGTTCGGGGGCGTCACCCAATAGGGTGGTTCGTCCCATATGTATTTCGTATCCTTTACAATCCTTATTCTCCGAGGAGGGGAGGAAAGCAAAGTCGCTTTGTCTCGTGATCTTCTCCTGCTCGATGACCGTGCATTGAGGCAGAAGACCGAGACCGGGAATCGCCGGGATATTTCCCTCGATACTTTCCGGATCTTCCAAGCGGACTCCCATCATTTGATAGCCACCGCAAATACCGATCACCTTTTTACCCGCTTTATGCGCCCGGATAATCGCCATCGCTATCCCATTGGCCCGCAGGCTTTGTAAGTCCGATAACGTATTCTTTGAGCCGGGGAGCAGGATGATGTCGGCTTTCTCTATCTCATCGATATTGTTGGTATAATAAGGATTGAAACGGGGGTCCATCTCCAATACATCAAAATCCGTGAAATTAGACATTCGTTTCAGCAGGATGATAGCTACATTGATTTTCCGTCTTTATAAGTGTTATTTTTCATATCCAACGCTACGGAATCCTCTTCCTCTATCTTGATATCCCGAAACCATGGAATTACGCCTACCACGGGAATCCCGGTCAATTCCTTTAACAGGTTCCGCCCTTCCTCGAATAAAGAGGCGTCTCCACGGAATTTATTGATGATAACCCCTTTCATTAACGCTCGTTCCTCTGGTCGTAATAAAGCGATCGTTCCATATACAGAGCCGAATACGCCCCCACGGTCTATATCTGCGATCAGGTAGGTGGAGGCGCCGGCTTTCATCGCCATCCGCATATTGGTGATATCCCGGTCTCGCAGGTTTAGTTCGGAGATGCTTCCGGCTCCTTCCAATACGATCGGGTTATAGCGAGCTTCCAGACGCTTGAAGGCTTCGATGGCTTCCTTAAATAGCTCCTCCTTCTGGTTTTGTATCCCGAAATAATCCTTGGCGGACATATTGCCGACTGGCTTTCCGTTTAATACGACTTGCGAGCTTTTATCATTTGTCGGCTTTAGTAATATCGGGTTCATATCCGTATGCGGGGAAATACCGCAGGCCTCCGCTTGTACGACTTGCGCCCGGCCCATCTCGCCACCTTCCGGGGTAGAGTAGGAATTGAGGGACATATTTTGTGCCTTGAACGGTGCCGGTTGATAACCATCTTGCTTGAAAATACGGCAAAACGCCGCATTGATAACGCTTTTACCCGCATCAGAGCAGGTTCCGACAAACATAATCGGTCGTAGGTGTTGCTTCATCTGTATAGATTTTATTTACACAGTGTACAAAGGTAGTATTTTTGGCCTTTTTATTAAGGAGAAGATATGAAAAAAGAAGAAGATTTTGTTATGGGCCTGTCCATCTACATGGCTTGTCTGCGTGAGAAAAAACGGTATTCCACGGCGAAGAGTTATCAAGATGCCTTGAACTCGTTCAAGTGCTTTTGCGGTATGGAGGCGATTCCTTATGCCTATATTAATAGGAACAGGCTTTTGTGCTATCAGTCATGGTTGTTGGACAAGGGCCGTTCGTTGAATACGGTGTCTACCTATATGCGTCGGATTCGTCACATTTATAACTTAGCCGTGGAGGCGAACGAGGCTCCCTTTGTACCCAACCTGTTCAAAGATGTCTTCACGGGCGTTGAAAGCAAGCGGAAGAAGGCGTTGCCTCTGGATAGCTTGCGCTCGTTGATGGGGACTCCGAGAGTTGAGCCGGAGATGCGGAGAACCCAGCTGTGTTTTTGCCTGATGTTCTCGTTCAGCGGGATGGCGTTCGTGGATTTCGCCCATTTGCGGAAAGAGAATGTCAAGGACGGGGTCTTGTCGTACCATCGTCAGAAGAGCGGGTCTTTCATCCGGGTGGAGATCCCGGCCGATGTACGGCTCTTGTTGGAAGAGTTGGCGGTTTGCACGGACAAGGACTCGCCTTACCTGTTCCCGTTTCTGAGCGGGAAGAAAACGGGTGAGGCGGCCTATGCGGAATACAACGGCGCCTTGCTGCGCTTTAACCGCGACTTGAGGTCGCTGGCGGAGACTTGTGGTGTGGGTGAGCCGGTCACCTCGTACACGATCCGTCACTCTTTCGCCACGACCTTGAAGGAACAGGACGTACCGATCGAGATGATCAGCGAGCTGTTGGGGCATACGTCTATCAAGACCACGCAAATTTACTTGAAGAGCTTTTCCTTGGAACGTCTGTCGGCGGTGAACCGGGCTTGCTTCGAGAGCGTGTATAAATCGGTATCCGAGGTGGGGTAAGAGATTGGCTACTCGGGAAGTAGCGTATTCTTTCATGCCGCGAATGGTAAAAAATAACTAAAAACAAGCTGAATAGATCACGCTTGTTTTCTTCCATCGTTTGATCCTCGGTATTTTTGATTTTCCATTTTATCCTAAACGGAGATGAGACGGGGCAAACGACCCCTTGTTCCCGGTATCATTCCACCATGCCTGAGGCATGGTGGAATGATACCGGGAACAAGGGGTCGTTTCACCCGCGCCATGTCTATACGTTTAGGAAAAATGGGAAAATCAAAGAATAGAGTCAGGATCAAACGGAAGGAGAAAACAAGCGGATCTATTCGACTTGTTTTTAGTTATTTTTACTATATTAAAGAATACGCTACTTCCCGAGTAGCTAAATATTCACTAGGTATGGTAATTTTCAGAAATGCCATATTTGAAAACTTAAAGTGCTGTGTGTTAGGCGTAAATAGGGTACGTTTGGCAGGGCTTTGAATTGTCGTTTAATCAGAGGGGAACTCCTCGTATATCTTAGGGAAAAGAGAATCATGCCGACGTGTATTTTGAGAAACGATCGTCCGAAGGGGGGCCTGACACAGGCCGGCAAGCGTCATGACTTGAAAGCCGTGCGCTGGTACGTGCTCACGCTTCCTACCGCCGCGGGTGGACGGCGTGACCGGATCAGTCCCTCCAAAGGCTTGGACGTGGAGCTTTCCCGGCGGGAACGTCGGGGAGAGGCTCTTTTCGAGTATTTCGCCCCCTCGTACGTGGAGGTGCGAAAGGTGGGTGGCAAGCTGGTCAACACGAGGCGACCTTTGCTGTTCAACTACGTGTTTATCCGTTCTTCGGTAGAGGAAATCTTCCGCATGAAGCAGGCACTCCCCTTGTATAATTTCCTTCCCCGTGTCTCTTCCGGGAGTACGACCTATTTCCCGCACCTCTTGGATCAGGAGATGGCGAATTTGCGCTGGGTGGCGGAGGCTTACTCCAACGAGCTCCCGGTGTACGTGCCGGAGAGTACCCGCTTGTTGAAGGGGGATCGGGTACGCATCACGTCCGGTTATTTTACCGGGATGGAGGCCGAGGTGGTGATCCAGCCGGGCGGCGGTCATAAGGAGGTGATGGCGCGCATACTGGATTGCATGTGGGTACCCTTGTTCGAGGTAAAGGCGGGTGAGTACGAGTTGATCGAGTTGAACACGAAGAGCAAGCACGTTTATACCCATCTGGACAACGACCGCCTGTCGGAGGGCCTGCACGAGGCCTTGGGACGTTACCATGCTTCCGGCAGTGTCTGCGAGGAGGATCGACGATTGGCCGGCGAGGTACTGCGGGGGTATGCCTCTTTGCGTGCGGAGACAGACGTGATGCGCTGCAAGCTGTGCGCGTTGCTCCTCCCGACCTATAAGCTGTCGGGCGATGAGGAGGCTTTCGTTCGCTTGCACGACACGATGCGCGGCTTATTGCCTGTCGTGAAAGCACCGCAATCCCGTGCCCTGTTGCTGGTCACCTTGTACGGCTGTACGGATAACGCTCTCTACCGTCGCATGGCACACGAGCTAGTGGATCCTTGGCAAGTCGATCCCTCGCCTAAGAAAAGTAAATTATCCTTGATCCACCGGCTGGGCGACTATGATAGATGGCTGGGCCACGAATCAGTTGACAGTTGAGAAGTGGCAGTTGACAGTTTAAATCATAATCCAAAATTCATAATTCAAATTTGATGTCTACCCTTCCTTCCGGCGTTCGTTTGGTGGCGTTGCTGAACGACCATTTGTGCGAGATCATGGAACGTGAGCGTGCGAACCATACCTCCATGCACCTATATTGTACGGGGCCTTACTGGGTTGCCTTCGAGCGTTCGGCCTATCAGTTGCGTCGTGCGTTCCCGGACAGCGAGACCACGCCGATGCGCCTGTTCGGGTATCCGTTTCCGGTCGTGATGGTGTCCGTAACGGATCGCTCGCTGCGTTCGTACGCCCGCAAGCATATCTTGCGGATAGACGAGCCGGATTATAAGCGATTGACCGTCCCCGTTTTCCCTGCGGAAGATTACCGGTCGTGGCACGACCGGGAGGTATCGGGACTGCCGTATCCCCACACGTACGGATTTCAGAGAAATTAATACGATTATCACATATGTACCGACAACAATTCTTTCCCCGTCTGGGTGATTACATCGACACGCTGCTGAAAGTCACCAAGCTGACCAAATCCATCGTCTGCGTAACCGGAGGTATGGGCGGCAGTACCTATAACGCTTTAAAAAAGGTATAGACATGCATTTCAGCATCTATGTCCGTCTGTTGGACCTCCTTTGGGAACATCTGGATGACGAGGATCGGTTCCGCCGACTGGCCCATGAAGCCGTGGAGCGGTATATCGCTTACATGCGGGGAAGATGGATGAAAGAAAGAAATAATCTTATACGTTAGGATCATGCAAACATCTTTGTTTCTATTATTCGGTTTCCTGTTTGCCGTATCGCTCGGCATGGTGATCATCCCGAGGATCTTGGTGATTTCCCATAAGAAACGGCTCTATGATGTCCCGGACGCCCGTAAGGTACATACGATGCCGGTTCCTCGTCTGGGTGGGCTGTCCTTTTTTCCAGTGATCCTGATGTCGATGTTCCTGGTGATCGGTTTTCGTCTGTACTTTTGGGATGTGAACGTGTCCGGCTTGTCATTCAATATGCTTTATGAGTACCTGTTCCTGTTCGTGGGCATGACGTTACTCTATCTGGTGGGTGTTTGCGACGATCTAGTGGGTGTTGGCTACCGTTACAAGTTCGCCGTGCAGATTGCTGCGGCGTTTCTGTTGGTACTGTCAGGCAACTGGTTCGACTCGTTTGGTGGCTTCTTCGGTATTTACTCGGTGCCGGTTTGGGTAGGGGTGCCGTTCACGGTCTTTATCGTGGTGTATATCACGAACGCCATTAACTTGATAGACGGTATCGATGGCTTGGCCTCCGGTTTGTGCAGTATCGCCCTGTCGGTCTTGAGCGTGATCTTCTTTATCCGCATGCAGTATGTGTACGCCTTGTTGGCCATCTGTACGCTGGGAGTCCTCATGCCTTTTTGGTGTTACAACGTCTTTGGCAACGCAAACCGTGGCCATAAGCTTTTCATGGGGGATGCCGGCAGCCTTACGCTGGGCTACGTGATCAGCTTCCTGATCATCCACATGAGCGTGACGAACGAGGTCTCTCCGACATTGTCCAACCCGTACATGGTGATCGCTTTCTCTACGGTACTGGTTCCGCTGCTGGACGTGATCCGTGTGGTCTTGCATCGCCTGCGTGAGCACAAGAACCCGTTCTTGCCGGATAAGAATCACTTTCATCATAAGTTGTTGCGCACGGGGATGCGGGTGCGGATGGTGATGGTTTGTATCATTGCGATTTCCGCTTTCTTTATCCTGCTTAATAGCTCGTTGGCATGGCGTGTTGACATAACCTATTTGTTTTTCTTGAACCTCTTTTGCTGGAGTATATTGCATGTAGGCTTGAATGGGCTGATTAAGCGTAATCGGGAACGGAAAGAGAGCGAACAACTGCGGTAAGTGAAGAATTATTATCGGGATAGGTGTGGGGAAATCGTAAATGTGATTTTATTTGTAGATAAAGAAGGATAAATATAAGACTCATGGATACTCGACAAGCAGAAATAGGAGATAAGATCCATTTTGCGGTGATGGCCATAGAAGCCTCTGCCAAGAAAATGCGTATTTCTCCGATGGAAATGCGTAGACGCTTGGAGAAGGTAGGATTGGTGCGTCGCTTGCTGTTGGATTGCTATGATGTCATGCACACCCAAAGTCTGAGGAATGTAGCGGAGGATGTCGTGGAGGCCTTGCGAAACTGGGAAGCCGCTGCGTCCGGAGGTGCGAAAGGAGGTGAGTTATGATTGTTCTATATCATGAGACAACACTTCGGTTGGAGCAACCCTTGGCGTGTGTGGGGCGGGAAGATTTGGACTTTGCCGTGTGATCGATACCGTGGAGGATTATATAAGTGGCAATATCACGGTTGATCAAGCATTGGGTAAATTGCGATATACCTCACCTAATAATCAAATATGTATATTGAGTCAGTCGTTGCTCGATAAGTATTTACGTTTTGTTGATAGCGAGCGGCTTAATGATATACGAGAAGGGAGGCCGGTATGAGAGAGCAAGTGCTTTGGAGAAAGGTCGCCCGGATTATTATGCGACTAGCGGAGCGTTTGCAGATATCCCCGGAGCGTGCGCTTGCCATCTTCTATGATACGCGTACTTGTTCTATGTTGCATGATAGCAAGTATGGACTTCATTTGATGAGTGACGATTATATTTTAAATGATTTATTGAGGGAACTTGGGGACAGGCAGTGAGTACTTACCTTACTCGACCACAACTCTGGATACCCGATGCAATCACATGGGGCACTGGCTCATGTTAAAATCAGAATTAATTTTTTACAGAACTCGGTTTAGGACACTGTACGTGCCCTTTTTGAGGGTGTGTGCCCTAAATTGAGTGCTTACAATTATTATTCAACCTTGCTGATATTAGGTTAGATGGAAGCGATAGAGTGCTTACTACTATTAACAGTTTGGCGAAAATATTTATCGAATGCCATCTTTAAAGACGAATGTCGCCCTTAATTTCTTGAATACGGTTACGGGAATTGTATTCCCGGTGATCACATTCCCATACGCGGCACGTGTGTTGCTGCCGGAAGGAATTGGTGCCGTGAATTTCCTGCAGTCGATCGTTGCTTATATTGTCTTGTTGACCAGCTTAGGCATACCGATGTATGCGGTTCGGGAGGTGGCTAAGTATCGGGATGATGTAGCCATCCGAAATCGGATCACGGTGGAGATATTGTTGTTGAGCGTCATTCTCTGTTTGTTCGGGTATGTGGCGGTCGCCGTGTTGGGTATCTATGTGCCGCAAATATCCGCTCAGTTAGGCGTATTCTATGCGTTAAGCCTGACGATCTTGTTCACAAGCTTGGGTGTGAACTGGTTCTATCAGGCGGTCGAGGACTTTAAGTTCATCACGATTCGGGCCTTGTGCTTTCGCATGTTGGCGGCGTTGGGGCTTTTCTTGTTTGTCAGAGACAAGGACGATCTGTTGATCTATGCCTTTGTCTTGGTAGGTTCTACGGTAGGTAATAACCTGATAAACTTCATCCATCTGCGTAAGTGGATACCCTTCCATTCCATCACTTGGGCTGAGTTACGTATTTGGAGGCATTTGCGTCCCTCGTTGCGTATTTTTGTTTTTAACTTGGTGACCAGCATTTACTTGAATTTGAATACGGTGATGCTTGGTTTTATGCGGGGCGATGACGCTGTGGGTTTTTATACGGCGGGCAATAAGTTGTCGCATGTGGTATTGAGCGTGGTTGCCTCCTTGGGGGTTGTCTTGTTACCCCGTTGTTCCAATCTGATAGAGACCGGTCAGATGGAGGCTTTCTCGAAAGTGACGAGCAAATCCTATCGTTTGGTTGTAGGTTTGTCACTGCCCTGCATCGTGGGTTTGATCGTTTTGGCAATACCCGTCATACGAATTTTTTGTGGGGATGAGTTCTTGGCGGCGGTACCCGTACTTTGTTGGACGGCTCCCATCATCTTGTTTATCGGGTTGAGCAATGTGATCGGTTTACAGATCCTCTATCCGATGGGTAAGGAAAGCATCGTGATATGGAGTACGGTGGGAGGGGCCGTGCTGAATTTCCTTTTGAACCTGTTACTGATCCCTTCGCTGGGAGCCGTTGGTGCGGCCATCTCTACTTTTGGAGCCGAGTTAATCGTGTTGCTTATCCAAATCGTCGTAGGACGCAGATATTTGTCGATCCGCTTGTTTGAGCGGGATTATTTGAATTATCTCCATGCCTCCGTTTTGATGGCGTTCGCCCTTTGTGGCTTGAGCCTTTTGATTTCGAATAGCTGGTTATTGATTACGGCAAGCGTGATGGTCGGAGCTTTCTCGTATGCCGGATTCTTATGGTTCAAGCGGGATATCCTCTTTTGGAGATCTTTAGTTTTGCGACTAAACTAATCAAAAACAAGTAGATGCTTAAAAATATTTACTCATGAAAATAGAATATTTTGATCTTGATAATAGTACATTGAGTATTCCTGTGCCTGAGAATTATGGAGATTGTATATGTTTGATTAGTAGTGATTTATATAGGTTTTCGGGGGGTAAATAGTGCAATTAAAATAATTTTAAAAGGACTGTTACCTCTTGGTCGTAATGTGTTGTTTTGGTTTCGGATGGCCTCTTATCGTAAGGGGCGGTTTTGGTGGTTTTGTAAACTGATGTATAAAATTGCCTCTTGATGTCGCATGTTGAGATTCCCCCTGAACTAAGGTTGGGTATGGATTATATATGGGGCATAATATGTGTATTGTGATCAATGAAGGAACTATTATTGGGAACAATGTCAATATATCACAGTTCTTAAATATAGGAACCAATGAAAATACTCCAGCTATTATTGGAGACAATGTTTATATCGGTCCACATGTCTGTATTGTTGAAAAATGTGCATATTGGGAATAATAGCACTATTGGAGCCGGTGCTGTAATTACACGTGATATTCCTGAGAATGCTACGGTTGCAGGTGTACCAGCGAAAGTCTTGAATTATGATAATCCAGGAAGATATGTGGGCTTTCGTTACAAGCCTTAGGAGAATAAATCTTAAAGATGTGATTTTACTCTTGATTTTAGCAAAGTCTATATAGTTAATAAAGAATTTCTTCTTTAAATTGTTTTATTATCAAAAAAGTAAGTGTTATGAGAAATGGTTATAATATAGTGGCTGTTACAGCTGCAGGTAGAAGGCAATATATGAAGTTCTTAATACCTCATATATTGAAGTCGGATATGATCGATCGATATGATATTTGGGTTAATACAATGAGTAAATTGGATATCGCATTTTTTAAGGAATTAGAAAATAAATATTCTAAGGTAAATCTTGTTTATCAGCCAGATGGAAAAATAAATGGCATAGCTTCTATAAACGCCTTCTATAAATATTGTGTAGATCCAAAATCTATTTATTTAAAATTGGATGATGATATAATATGGATGGATAATAATGCTTTGTGTACTTTGGTGGATTATCGGATAAATAATCCTGAATATTTTCTTGTTTCTCCCATAGTTATAAATAATGGTCTATGTGCTTACGCTTTATATAATTCCGGTAAACTAAAACTCTCTCGCTATCTTAAAGCTTATATGGAGGATGTGGCTGGGTGGTGCTCTCCTAAATTTTCTGAAAAGTATCATCGATGGTTTTATGATATTATAAAAAGTAATTGTGTGGAAGATGTTATGATATCTAATAAGGAAATAGCGATGAATCGATTTTCAATAAATGCGGTTTCATTTTTTGGATCATCGTTTAATGAGTTTTCAGGAGAGGTCGTTGGAGATGATGAGGAGTTCTTATCTGTTGTAAAGCCAACAAGTTTAGGATGCTCTAATTGCTTTGTTGGTAATTCTATAATGGTTCATTATGCATTCTCTTCGCAGAAAAAATATTTGGATGGTACTGATATCTTAAAACTTTATGATGAGTATTATGTAAATATGAAATTTCCATATTATAGTGATATTTCATCTCTTATTTTAGAAATTGAATCATTGGATAGTTTGGATGAGTATGTACAAGATTTGAATTATGTTGGTATTAAAAAAGAGCTTGAAGGAAAAGTTGGGTGCGAAGAAATTTTATTTGCCTGTAGAAAAAGAGATTTTATGAGTTTTATGTAAATTTGTTTAGGCCAATAGACTTACTTTGAATAAATGCTGGTTGTTTTTATTGATATATATATCATTTTGGTATGAGGGAATTTGCTCTTTTGTTAAAGTTTGCTTTTCTGCTTTTATCTGTGTTGTTAGTGTTCTTTTCTCCTAGGTGTTTTTCTTATGAGTTCTGTGCTTGTATATTATTTTTTGTATTTGATCGAGAATCTGCTTTATTTTACTTGTTATAAGGAAGATGTAGTTTCTTTTCATGGCGTTTTTTTTCTTTCTTTCCTTTTTGCTAATTTTATATATCCAGTCTTTTATTATGTGGATAATACTTATGTGTCTCTTTTTTCGATTTGAATTTGATGAGTCTGTTATATCATATGCTACCTCGGTAGCTTTTTGCGCATATAACTGCTATTTGTTAGGCGTATTATCTGTTGATAGAAAAAATGGCGTTTAAGCTGAAGAGTTGTAATGCAAGGTTTGTGACTTGTAGTTTTATTGATGCCTTATTCTATTTAATTCTATTGCTTTTCTTTTGCTATACATTTTTAGGAGGTTTTGATTATATAGAAGATACCTATGAAAATGATAATTTTGGATCAACGCCATTTTATATTAGGATTATGGTTATGTCTCTAAGATATTTGATGTTGATATTTCTTATGTATATGTTTCAAATGTATAAAAATAAGCATGTGTTACGTAAAAAATATATTTATACAATAGTTGCTGTGTGTATATGCTTTATATTAGCTGGAAATAGAGGTATGCCATTAGGTGTCCTTTTGCTTCTATTGATAGGGTTTAATGATTGCATTAGGAAAATTAATCTTTCGTGGCTCTTCGCTTTTGGGGTAATAGGAGTTGTATTATTGTCTTTTTTTTCTTATTTCAGATATGATTCTTCAATTTCTTTTTTTAGATTTTAGTGATATTATAGAATCTCCTTTTGATTTATTCTTGGATTTGATTATTAATAATAGAAATTTGTATTCGTTGATTTCTTATGCGGAACATAATGGATATACCTATTTCTCAACTCAGCTTGGAATATTTTCTTTTATACCATTTGCTCAATCTTTTATTGTAAATGTTTTTGATGTCGGATTGCATAATTTGACATCTGCGGATTTTAATTCTTATCTTACTTTTGGATCTGTGGCAGGGGAATTGGGTCTAGGTACGAATATGGTATCTGATATATATTTATCTTTTGGCTTGATAGGAGTTGTTGTTATCTTTTATCTGTTTGGAATATACTTGCAATATTGTAAATCGAATTCTATTAATAGTATATATTGCTTTATTGCTTATTCTGTGATGGTATCTGATTCTGTATTTATCGTTAGAGGAAGTGTGTTTGAAATTGTTAAACTCTTAATATGGTTTAGTACGTTTGAGAAACTAAGACAAATTGTTTGTAGTTATGTTAAAAAATAGGATATTGTTTATTATGCCATCTTTATCTGGTGGAGGAGCAGAGAAGGTATTGATTGATGTTTTGAAATATACGGATTATTCGAAGTATGACGTAGATTTGTGTCTAATTATTAATAGAGGAGTTTATTTAGATGAAATCCCTTCATTTGTTAATCGTAAGTGTGTTTATTGTGAGAATGATGGCTTGTTGTATAAACTCCATTTTGTTTTAGCCAAGTATTTTAATATATCTTGTTTTCAATTATATAGAATAAATAGAGTAGTTGAACAAAATTATGATGTTATTATATCTTTTATGGAAGGAATATCTGTGAAATTTCATAGTTATGTTTTGAATAAAGGTAGAACTAATGTGAGTTGGATTCATATAGATCTGTTGACAAAACATTATACAAATCATTATTTTTATTCATTCTTAGAAGAAAGGTCAATATATAAAAGAATGGATAAAATCGCTTTTGTGTCAGATGATGCAAAAAGGGGGTTTGTTAAACTGTTTAATGTTGATGGGCAACTAACAACAATATATAATCCAATAGATAGAGAGAATATAGTGTTATTATCAAAGAAGAATGTAATAGATAAGAATCGTTTTACAATTTGCTCTGTAGGACGTTTAATGCCTCAGAAAGCTTATGATAGAATGGTACGTCTTGCGTATCACCTTAAAAAGAATAATGTAGATGTGGATTTTTGGATTCTTGGTACAGGTTATTTAGAAGCAGAATTAAGGAGGCTAGCTCGAGATTTGAGTGTTGAAGATATGGTTCATTTTTTGGGATTCAAATCTAATCCATATCCTTATATTGCAGCGTCAGATTTGTTTCTTAGTACATCTATGACAGAAGGCTATCCTTTGGTAATTTGTGAGGCATTGTGTTTGGGTAAACCAATTATCGCAACTGCGGTCTCTGGCTCGAAAGAGATATTGGCCGATTCAGAATATGGCTTACTTTCTGAAGAAGATGATGATTCTCTCTTGAAGAATACGCTGAGAATGATAACTAATAATTCATTAAGGGAGTATTACTCAAATCGGGCTGTTGAAAAAAGTCTTGATTTTGATGTTCAATCTACTGTCGATAATATTTATAAGTTTATTAAACAATGAATATGCCTTTAGTATCAGTCATAGTACCTATCTACAACGTAGAGGATTATTTGCAAACGTGTTGTAATAGTATTTTGTCTCAATCTTTTAATAATATAGAGGTAATATTAGTCAATGACGGCTCTACGGATGGATCTTGCGAAATTGCTAAACAAATAGAGAAGAAAGATTCTCGTGTCATCTTAATAGATCAAAGAAATGGAGGATTGTCTGCCGCGAGAAATGCTGGGCTAAAGGTTGCTAAAGGAGACTATGTCTTATTTGTAGACAGTGACGATTGGATTGAGAAGAATTGCATTCAAGAGCTATACCAAGATATTCAGCGGAATAATTCTGATGTGAGTTGTTGTTTGGCACAATATATTTCCGCGATGGGTACAATAAGACGAGGACGTAGCTCTTTTGGAATTAATAGCCTAACCGGGGATGAGATACTACCGAATGCCTTATTAGTGAAAACTTTTCCTACTTCGGCTTGGGGTAAATTGTACCGCCGTGATTTTTTACATGAGAATGGCCTGTTATTTAAGGAGGGAATTGTGAATGAGGACACTCTCTTCTCTATTCAAATAGCTTGTTTGGCAAAGAAAATTTCGTTTGTTGATAAGGTCTTATTCGATATCCGGGAGAGGGAGGGGAGTATATCGCGTTCTTCTTTTGAAAAATTATTCCAAGATATGAATATTGCCTTGTTGTCTGCTAGATCTTTTATGGAGGAGCATAATTGCTATAATGAGCCTTTGGACAAGTTGTATAAAGCGAGATATCTAAAATCAAATTTGTATAATTTGCTTCAAATAGCTCAACGGCTTCAATATCCGCAATATTGTAAGATGTATAATTTTTGCATGAGTTCTACCTGTTATTTGGAATATGGCGATTTTGCTGTTTTTTACCGCGAAAACATAGAATCATGTATTCTATCTCCAAATCTCCGTTTCTCCTTTTTGTAACAATGAAAGTTTTGAACTTTTTTAATTATAGGATGCATTAAATAATGAATCAATACAACTACCTTATCGTCGGTTCTGGTCTCTTTGGAACCACAATGGCCTACCTCCTTCATCAAAAAGGATATAAATGTTTGGTTATAGACAAACGTCCTCACATTGGCGGTAATGTCTATACGGAGTCCGTGAATGGCATCAACGTGCATAAGTACGGGGCGCATATCTTTCATACCAGTGACAGGAGGGTATGGGAGTTCGTGAACTCTTTTGTGGAGTTCAATCGGTACACCAACTCTCCAGTGGCAAAATATAAGGGAAAACTGTATAATTTACCCTTCAATATGAATACTTTCTATCAGATGTGGGGAGTGACTACCCCGGAGAAGGCCAAGGAGATGATAGAGAAGCAACGGAAAGAATCTGGAATCATTAACCCGCAGAATTTAGAAGAACAGGCGATTTCTTTGATAGGGAAGGATATTTATTATACGTTAATCAAGGATTATACCGAGAAGCAATGGGGGCGTAAATCTACGGAACTTCCTGCGTTTATCATCAAACGACTTCCTGTGCGTTTCACTTTCGATAATAATTATTTCAACGATAAATATCAAGGTATCCCGGAGGGCGGATACACGAGGATGATCGAGCGGATGTTAGAGGGCGTGGAAGTACGTCTTGATACAGATTATTTCGAAAATCGAGAATATTTTGATTCGATAGCGGACCGGGTAATCTACACGGGGAGATTGATCGTTTCTTTGATTATCGCTTTGGACACTTGGAGTATCGAACCGTGAGTTTCGAAACAGAGTTATTGGAAGGAGTTCCTAATTTCCAAGGAAATGCCGTGGTGAACTATACGGATGCCGATACTCCTTATACCCGTATTATCGAACATAAACATTTTGAGTTCGGACAGCAACCGGACACGGTGATCTCACGAGAGTATTCCAAGGAGTGGAGACCGGGGGATGAGCCTTATTATCCGGTAAACGATATACGGAACAGCGATCTGTATGCTCGATACAAGGCGTTGGCCGATGGGCAGGAGAAAGTGATCTTTGGGGGCCGGCTGGCGGAATATAAATATTATGATATGCATCAGGTGATCGCTAGCGCGTTGGAATTGGCGGAGAAATTGTGCTAAACATGGAATGATTATGGGTAATAAACTCACGCAAGTATCATTTTTATTTGTCTTCGCGACATTGTTGGTCGTGATAGGCCATGCGGATATAACCTTGGATTACAAAGATCTCTGGATTCATAAATGGGTGTATTCATTTCATATGCCTCTATTCTTTTTGGTGTCCGGCTTCTTGTTCGCATATACACACCCTGAGAATAAGATGAAGGGAATGAGATTTTTCCCGTTTATATGGAAAAAGGTCAAGCGGCTTTTATTGCCATTCTTATTCATTAATAGTGTGATTTTCGTCATAAAGTCACGTTTTGTTTCTGCCGATTTGATGCAGCATCCGTTGACGTTTAGTTTCTCCTCGTGGGTGGAGAGTTTGCTTTTTCATCCGATTGGCTTTATGTGGTTTTTACCGGCGTTGTTCATGATATTCGTGTTCTTCTCGCTTTTAAGGAAATGGATATGCGTTAACATATATTTACAAATGGGGGGTAATTCTGCTATTTGTGTTAAGCCGTGTGATACCCGATCTGTCATTTATGCAAATATCGTCCGCGGTTCATTATTCGGTTTATTTCGGCTTGGGGATTCTTTATTGTATCTACAAGGGAAGGGTGGATGCGATTCTGTCGCGCTATATAGGGGTGCTATGCTTTTGGGCTCATTCGTCCTATCGGCAGGCTTGATTCCGGTAAAAGTAATGGCCGCTTTGGTCGGCATTGCTTTTAGTCTGACCTTGTCGCTCTCGGTGGAGAAGCATTGTGGAGATCGAATGATAAGGTTGTCGGGATTTACCTATACCGTGTTCTTGTTGTCTTATTTTCCGCAAATGTTCATTCGGGGACCTATCGCCCATGCCTTGCCGGAAGTGAATCAATATGTGTTGTCGTTGGTATCGATCGTGATGGGCTTTGGCTTGCCAATGGTTATCGGGTTTCTATACGCAAGGGTGAGAAACAAGAATCGGCTGACAAGGTTCGTTGGTCTTTTGATCGGAGTGTGATTATAATATAAAAATCAAATAAATATGGAAAAGGGATTGGTCTCGATCATTACCCCTATGTATAAAGGGGCTGAATTTGTTGGAGACACGATAGAATCTGTCTTGAAGCAAACATATACGAACTGGGAGATGATTATCGTGGATGATTGTTCTCCCGATGATGGGGCGGGGATCAACGTCGTGAAGCGATATGCGGATCCCCGGATTAAGTTGATAGAAAGTAAGATAAATAAGGGATCTTCGGGAGCGAGAAATATCGCGTTGAAAGAGGCGCAAGGACAGTACATAGCGTTCCTTGATTCGGATGATATGTGGCCGGAAGAGTATTTGGAGTCCCAAATTTTGTTTTTGAGCAATAAGGATGTCGTGATCGCTTATGGCGGTGTACAAAGGATAGATGAGAATACAAAAGAAAAAAAATCAGCTCTCCTTTTCCCCGTCCTGATAGGGTTGATTATAAGGATCTGTTGAAGGTATGTCCGATATGTCCATCGGCCACGGTATATGATTTGTCAAAGTGTGAAAAATATTATTTCAATGAGGCATTGGGCAGCATGCGTGATGACTATGTATATTGGCTTGAAATGTTGAAAGATGTACTTATGCGCATTATAATCCGGGAGTCTCAATTCTGTATAGAGTGCGCCAAGGGGCGGTGACGGCTAATAAGAGGAAGACTATCTTCTCGCAATGGAAGGTGCTAAGGACGGTGGAGCATGTCTCTTTATTTAAGGCAGCTTATTGTCTTTTTTGTTGGGGTATAAATGGAATCGTAAAATTTAAATTATATAAGTAAGATTATGGATATTCAAGTTTTTATAGAGAAGTTCGCTGAAGCGATAGAAGTAGAAGATACGAAAAAATTGTCAGAGAATACGGAATTTCGCGATTTGGATGAGTGGAGCTCTTTGGCGGTGTTGTCTCTTATCGCTTTGTTCGATGAGGAGTTTGAAAAAGAGGTTGGCGGTAAGGAGCTGAAAGCGTGTGTTACACTTGGAGATTTGTATGATTTGGCTGTAAAATAGATTGAGAGATGGCATTTTTGACTTACGAGGGAGTAGGTATAACGGCAATGGCCGCTGCGGTTCCTCGGTGTGTGGTTGATAATTATAAATATACTCAATACTTCCCGGAAGATCAAGTAAAGGAGGTTGTTGATAAGATAGGGATCTATGAACGTCGTTTCGCTGATGCCGATACATGTTCTTCGGATTTGTGTTTTGCTGCGGCGGAGAGATTGATAGAGGATAATGGGATAAATAAAGAGGAAATTGATTTGTTGGTATTTATCTCCCAGACTCCGGATTATCGGATGCCTGCTACTTCTGTCATTCTTCAAGATCGACTGAAACTATCTCATTCATGTGTGGCTTTTGATATTTCTTTAGGATGTTCGGCGTTTTGTTATGGCCTTTCCGTGGTATATGGCATGATGCAATCTGGGGGATTCGAAAAGCCTTGATATTGGATGGAGAGACTCGTTCAAAGGTTTACTCGCCCAAGGATCGTCGGAGTGCGTTCCTGTTTGGAGACGGTGGGGTGGCTGCCTTGGTGGAGCGAGATGAGAAGTTTGGGAAAAGTTATTTCTCATTGAACTCGGATGGCTCTCGGGCAGATCTTATCATGATAAAAAGGTGGAGGATATCGACATCCCAGTTCTGAGGAGACATTGCGAGAGAAAGTCGTGGATGAGTATGGCAATATTCGTAGCGATGAGCAGGGGTATATGCAAGGCGGGGATGTTTTTAACTTCGTGATCCGGGAAATTCCTCGTGATATAAAAAAGACATTGGAATATGCGGGTGATACTGCGGACTCATTTGATTATATCGTGTTTCATCAAGCGAATAATTTTATCAACGCTTATATGGCTAAGAAGATGAAACTGGATCCGGATAAGATTCCGTCCACAATCGCTAAATATGGTAATACCTCGTCTGTCTCACTGCCATTAACTATTGTTAGTGAATTGAAAGATAAACTTTATGGCAAGAAGAAGTTGCTGTTAAGTGCTTTCGGTGTGGGGATGACGTGGGCTACGGGTATCGTGCCGTTTGTGGATTGTAAAATAAGTGATATAGTGGAGATATGATGAATCCATTCTCTTTGGAAGGAAAGTTGATCGTTGTGACCGGAGCGTCTTCCGGTATTGGTCGGCAATGTGCGATAGATTGTAGTAAGATGGGGGCTTCGGTGGTATTGATCGCCCGGGATGAAGAGCGGCTGAAGGAGACGGTATCTATGATGGAGTACCCGGAGAGGCATAGTTGTTATTTGGTGGATCTATTTCAGATAGACCAAATTAGGCCATTGGTGGATAATATTGTTTCTGCGCACGGTAAGATAGATGCTTATGTTCATGCAGCCGGAATAGAAAAGACTTTGCCATTGAAACTTTTATCTTCGGATGATTATAAGAGTGTATTTACCGTTAATACGTTAAGTGCTTTTGAGTTTATACGTTATTTCAGTAGTCGAAAGAATTTTAATGATGGAGGACGGATTGTCTTGATCTCATCTATTCTGTCTATCGTGGGAAGGGGAGGGGTCTCTGCCTATGCCGCATCAAAAGGAGCTATGGTTAGTGCGGTTAAGTCAATGGCATTGGAATTTGCCCCCAAAAAGATTTGTATAAATAGCATATCGCCAGGCACAATAAGAACGCCACTGATGGAACGTTTTCTTTCTTCCCTTTCCGAGGAAGATTATAAACAACGTGTAAGTGGATTCCCTTTAGGTTTAGGTGAAGTAACCGATATCTCCCGAACTTGTCTATTCCTTCTTTCGGACGCTTCTCGCTGGATCACCGGGCAGAATATTGTTGTAGATGGGGGATATACGGCTCAATAAGATGAGATCATGGAAGTATTAGTAAAGAAAACTTTCGAACTCTCGGATGAGGAGATCGTAGCGATTTATGCTCTTTTCGAGGAGGTGTTCGGGCAGAAGCGTGATGTGGCTACGTTTCGTGAGAACTATTCAAATACACCTTTGGGATATTCTTACCATAGTATATTATTGAATGAGGAGGGAGATACGGTAGGTTTCCATTCCTGCATGCCTTTCTATTACCAAAGAGGCAATGAGCGTTTTATGGTTGCGCTTGGTATCGACTCGATGGTGAAAAAGGCGTATCGTGATTATTTCAGTTTTCACGATATGATCGTCCAATGCCAGAAACGGTTAAAAGAAGACGGTTGTGTACTGAGAATCGGTTTCCCGAATGATAACTCTTATCCGATACTAAAAAAAGGGGTTGAAGCATCGGGATGTGGGAAAACTGACCACCTATTGTATGATCCGTAATATCGGGGCGGTAAAAAGGAGGCTTGCTTTCTTGAATATTTTTAGCCGGATCTTTTCAAGAGCGCAATACGCATGCTCTTTCTTGTCGATCGGTCATCGGCCATATTCATTCAAGTATCATAAGGAACGTGAGTCTTTTGACAAGGTGCGTTATCGCTGGTTTGGAGGTGATTATCGAAAAGTGTCACGTAAAGGATCTCAATTTGTTTATAAGTTAGAACGGTATAATGAAGTTGAGACAGCTTTCTTGTTAGAAGTGTGGCCGCTTTCGAGATCTGCATTTGAAGAGGCTGTCCGATATATCTATAAGAAAGAGCGGAAGGGGATAGACATGATTATTTACGTGGGAAATTTGCCTTTTACTCCTATAGGCTTGTTTTCTGTCCCTCATCGTTTGGAACCTAAACATTTCAATTTTACATGTAAGCCTTTAGTGAAAGATTTTTTTTGATGATTCACTTTATGATATCCGGAATTGGGAGGTAAACCTGTCTAATTACGATTTGTTGTAAGTTTTTAAATTCCTATGAACATACTAACTTTCGACATCGAGGAATGGTTTCATCTCCTCGATAACGACTCTACACGCTCCGAGGAGCAGTGGAAAGGGTTTGAAGTGCGTATCTATGAGAATATGGAGCGCATTTTTTTCGTATCTTGGAGGAGACAGATACGAAGGCTACTTTTTTCGTGATCGGCTGGATCGCAAAGACGTATCCGGATATCGTGAGACAGATTGCATCCAAGTATCAGGTGGGAAGCCATACGATGAATCATCAGTTAGTGTGGCAACAATCGAGGGAGGCATTCAAAGAGGATGTCTCTTCTTCCATAAAATTGCTGGAGGATATAACGGGACAGAAGGTAGAGGCTTTTCGTGCGCCGGGCTTCTCGATCCGTGAGAGCGAGGGGTGGGCTATCGAGATATTGCATGAATTGGGAATTCGTATGGATAGCTCGGTTTTTCCTGCGCATCATGCGCATGGAGGAATGCCATCATATGTTTCTGCGGTGCCTAGCTGGGTGGAATATAACGGAATAAGGATGAAAGAATTCCCGATCGTGTATCGTAAGATATGGGGAAAGCATATCGTTTTCTCTGGAGGAGGCTATTTCCGCTTGGTTCCCTATAGATTATTGAGGAAATGGACACGTGAATGTCCGGAATATTTGTTGGCTTACATCCATCCTCGTGATCTGGATGCGGAGCAACCGATGATTGAGGACTTAAATTATATCCGTCGTTTCAAATCGTATTATGGCTTGCGTGGAGCGGAAGAGAAATTGAAACGATGGCTTATGGATTTTGATTTTATGGACTTACGTACGGCGGATGGTCTGATAGATTGGAAGGCAGCTCCTATTGTCGAAATTACTCCCAGTCTTTGTTCCGCAACAAATCTCCGCAGCCAGTCCTAACCTCTTCAATGATTCGTATGCAGCGCGGTTTATTCATCTTGTTTTTAGTACCGATGGTTATCATGTCTTGAATGGTGGGATGTCCGGTTCCATTGACCGAAGTCGCATGTTCACCATTATAACCCTCTGTGCATAGGGTGAGATCGTAGGCGGGAGCAAGATGCCATTGCCATGTGCTGGTATCACTTTTCTGTATTGTGAAACTGAAATTCTTGCAATGATCATCTTTGTTGTCTGTGAAATAGTTGAAAACCATACGACGAAACATTTCTTCCACTTCTAAAGGATTCTGCGTTAGATAGCCAGTTAGGGCCAGTAAGTTGCTATAATCGAGAATTGGGTTGGATAGTGGAATGTTAAGCAGTCCTCCGGCTGTGACTGTATGCAAACGTTCTCCATCTTGCGAGATGTCGAAGCGGCGTGTCGTGAAATACTTACCGTTGATCAGTTTGAAGTCTGGAACGCGGATGCCACATTGTCGTGCTAACTCATTGTAATGAAATTCTATCAATCCCATATCTTGAGGGTCGTATGTATGGCGGAACTTCACCATCCAATGCCCTTCATTGTTGGAGAACAATGCCTTGGGTCTGCATCCGCCGCTATTTCGGCTGTTAAAAAGAAGAAGTTCTACGTCATCGTCGTTCTTCTCATGCAACACTTCTAAGGCCTTTTCTTGCAGCAGATCGAAATCAAGGGGCTCATGCGAAGTACCTATGCTGGTTTCCGGTTCGTATGTGAGTGCTCCCATACCCCCATTTCCCACTAGACTTAGACGGTCGAGCGCTGACAATTGGGTATCGTTGATGCCTTCTTTGAGCAAGGCCTTATGCAAGAGGTAGCGACCATAGCCATCGGGCAGACTGTCTTCGAAAACACCGAAATTCCCATAAAAAGGTGAGGGCTTTGCGATGAACAATCCCGGTTTCAGCGGAAGTTCCAATGGGGATATACTGAAACCGTTGGAAAGCCATGCTTTATCGTATTCAAAGGCACACTGTTTGTTGTCGGGAGTGAGCGAAAGCGTCCCGACTATCTGTTCGTGATACTTTACGATAAGTCTTTCTATTTTTTTTGATTCTCATTACTTATGTACTTTTTTCTTGTTGGTATTCGTGCGGATTTGTAGTAGCTCCTCCATGGTGGAGTATGTTGGTTCGGAAAAAAGCTTCTTTATCTCCGAAGTGTAACCTAATGCCATTGCTATGCCGATAAGGTTCTTGAGTGAGATAAGACCTTTCTGTTCGAATCGCACGATATTACTGACTGCTACACCTGCCTTCTCCGACACTTGTTCGCGTGTCAGATTCTTCTCTATACGTCGCTTGCGGAAGTCGTTGGCTATTTCTTTAGCGATCTCATCCGGGTTGTCTAGCGTATAGTTGTCAAGAACTGATAACATATTATTTGTTTCCTGCATCTTTATTTGGATAATAGTAATATATTATTAGTTGCAAAGGTAGTAAAAAGCTCTGTATTCTCATCGTCTTATGCGTGGCTTTTTAAAAGTTCAAGAAGATGTTTGTGGAATTAAATAAAAACTCTATCTTTGCACTCGATTTTCCGCAGAGGGTAAATAAGTGGAGCCGGAGACGGAGCCCACCCCCGACCTAACCTGTTTAAAAGATTTTAAGACAGATGTACGTAATCGTAGAAATTAACGGACAGCAGTTCAAAGCTGAAGAAGGAAAGAAATTGTTCGTTCATCACATTCAGAACGCAGAAAGCGGTGCTGTTGTTGAGTTTGACAAAGTATTGTTGGTTGACAACAATGGTGATGTAAAAGTAGGTGTTCCTACAGTAGAGGGCGCAAAGGTAGTATGCGAGGTATTATCTCCGCTGGTAAAAGGTGACAAGGTGCTGGTATTCCACAAGAAGAGAAGAAAAAGGTTACCGTAAATTGAACGGTCACCGTCAGCAGTTCACTGAGGTGAGTATTAAAGAAGTTATTGCTTAACGTTTAAAGGAGAAGAAAAGAAATGGCACATAAAAAAGGTGTGGGTAGTTCTAAGAACGGCCGTGAATCACAAAGTAAAAGATTAGGTGTTAAGCTTTTTGGTGGTGAGGTTGCTAAAGCTGGTAACATCATCGTTCGTCAAAGAGGTACGGTTCATCATCCGGGCGAGAACGTAGGTATCGGTAAGGATCATACGTTGTATGCGTTGGTAGATGGCGTTGTTACTTTCCGTAGAGGAAAAGAAAACAGATCATTTGTTTCTGTAAAAGAAGTTGTTGCTGAGGCTTAAGTTTCTGCGACCAAAGAATAAGGAAAAAGGATATCCTGAAAAGGGGTATCCTTTTTTTTATTGCCGATGATAATAAACGTTATGAAGTAAATTTTGGAACATATATAAATAAACTTGTAACTTTGCGGTCTCAAACATAAATACAAACATAAAAAACAATGGGTGGTTTTTTTCGGAACTATTTCTAAAGGAGCCTGTATTACGGATTTATTCTATGGTACAGACTACAATTCTCATCTAGGAACCCGCAGAGGCGGTATGGCTACGTACGATAAGGAAGAAGGGTTTACGCGTTCGATCCACAATCTGGAGAATTCTTATTTCCGCACCAAGTTTGAACCGGGGCTTCCTAAATTCAAAGGAAAAGCCGGGATCGGTATTATCAGCGATACGGATGCGCAGCCTATCGTTATCAACTCTCACTTAGGTAAATTCGCGATCGTGACGGTGGCGAAGATTAATAATCTGGACGAGCTGGAAAAGGAGTTATTGGAAGCGAACATGCATTTCTCGGAATTGAGTTCCGGAAAAACGAATCAGACGGAGTTAGTCGCTTTGCTGATTACACAAGGCAAGGACTTCGTGGAGGGTATTGAGAATGTTTACAATAAGATAAAGGGCTCTTGCTCTATGTTGCTCCTGACGGAGGATGGTATTATCGCCGCCCGTGATAAGTGGGGGCGTACGCCGATCGTAATCGGGAAGAAAGACGGGGCTTATGCGGCGACCAGTGAGTCTAGCAGTCTTCCGAACTTGGATTATGAGATCGAGAAATTTATAGGCCCGGGCGAGATCGTCCGTTTGCGTGCCGATGGTATGGAGCAGATGCGTAAACCGAATGAAGGGATGCAGGTCTGCTCTTTCCTTTGGGTGTATTATGGATTTCCGGTTTCTTGCTATGAGGGTAAGAACGTGGAGGATGTCCGGTTTATGAGTGGATATAAGATGGGGCAGAAGGATGACTCGGAGGTGGATTGCGCCTGTGGTATACCGGACTCCGGCGTGGGTATGGCCTTGGGATATGCGGAAGGTAAGGGGTGCCTTATCATCGGGCTATCGCTAAGTATACACCGACGTGGCCTCGTAGTTTTACCCCGGCTAACCAAGAGATGCGTGCTTTGGTGGCTAAGATGAAATTGATACCGAACCGTGCGATGCTGGAAGGCAGACGCATCCTTTTCTGCGACGACTCGATCGTGCGTGGTACACAGCTTCGTGATAACGTGAAGATCTTATATGATTATGGGGCGAAAGAGGTACATATGCGTATCGCTTGCCCTCCATTGATTTATAGTTGCCCGTTTATCGGTTTTACTTCTTCCAAGAGTCCTTTGGAGTTGATAACTCGTCAGATTATCAAGGAACTGGAAGGGGATGAGAATAAGAATCTGGATAAATATGCTACGACAGACTCTCCGGAATATAAGAAGATGGTCGGAATTATCGCCGAGCGTTTCGGGTTGAGTTCCTTGAAGTTTAATACGCTGGAAACCTTGGTGGAGGCGATCGACCTTCCTAAGTGTAAGGTTTGTACGCACTGCTTCGACGGTTCAAGCTGCTTTTGATGACATTTTTTGAGAGAAACAGGAATAGCGGGACAATTTGTCTCGCTATTTTTTTGTCATGTAACTTGCTTTGTCTACTTTTATGGCTGTTTTAAAAGAGTGAGTTATGACAGTTTTAGATAGATTTTTAAAGTACGTTACGTTCGATACCCAGTCGAACGAGGAGACGGGTACGACTCCTAGTACGCCGGGACAACGTGTCTTTGCCGAGGCTTTGGTGAAGGAATTGGAAGCGATTGGTATGGAGGAGATCTCCTTGGATGAGAATAGTTATGTAATGGCTACTCTGCCGGCTAATACGGACGAGAAAATCCCGACTATCGGTTTTATCGCTCATTTGGATACGAGTCCGGATATGTCGGGTAAGAATGTTCAACCTCGTATCGTGACTTATCTGGGTGGTGATATTGTCTTGGATGCGGAAGAAAATGTTGTACTATCTCAATCGATGTTCCCAGAGCTTTCTGATTATAAGGGACAGGATATTATCGTAACGAATGGTAAGACTTTATTAGGTGCCGATGATAAGGGAGGTGTAGCCGCTATCGTCGCCTCTATGCAATATTTGAAGGATCATCCGGAGATCAAGCACGGTAAGATCCGTATCGCTTTTACCCCGGATGAGGAAATCGGACAAGGTGCCGATCATTTCGACGTGGAGAAGTTCGGTTGTGATTGGGGATATACGATTGACGGTGGACAAATCGGTGAGTTGGAATATGAGAATTTCAATGCCGCCGGCGCTAAAATTATCTTCAAGGGCTTGAACGTACATCCGGGATACGCCAAGGATAAGATGCAAAACGCTTCCTTGCGTGCGATCGAGTTTGCTTCTTGGTTGCCGGCCGAGCAACGTCCGGAGCATACGACTGGTTATGAGGGATTCTTCCATTTGACCGGTATGACCGGTTCAGTCGAGGAGGCTACTCTATCTTACATCATCCGTGACCATGACCGGAAGTTGTTCGAGGAGAAGAAAGAATTGCTTCGTACGTTGGTTGATAAGATGAATGAAGCGCATCCGGGATGTGCGCATTTGGAGCTTCGGGATCAATATTACAATATGCGCGAGGTCGTGGAACCCCAGAAGCATATCGTTGATTTGGCGTTTAAGGCGATGACCTCTGTCGGGGTGGAACCGATCGTGAAACCGATCCGGGGAGGGACGGATGGTGCCCGCCTGTCGTTTATGGGATTGCCTTGCCCGAATATTTTCGCGGGAGGCCTGAATTTCCACGGACGTTATGAGTTCTTGCCCGTTCGTTCGTTGGAGAAGAGTATGGAAACAGTTATAAAAATCATAGAGCTATCGGCTCGTAAATCTTAAATGCAATAATTACATGAAAACAACTCCGTTTACCGACGTGCATATCGCGTTGGGTGCAAAGATGCACGAATTCGCAGGTTTCAATATGCCTATCGAATATTCCGGAATTATCGACGAACACATGACTGTAGTGAATGGTGTAGGTGTGTTTGATGTTTCCCACATGGGCGAGTTTTGGGTAAAAGGCCCGAACGCCTTGGCTTTCATTCAAAGCGTAACTTCTAACGACGCTTCTGTCTTGCCGCTTGGTAAGGCTCAATATACTTGCTTCCCGAACGACAAGGGAGGTATCGTGGATGACCTTTTGGTATATCATTACGAGCCGGAGAAATATTTGCTGGTCGTAAACGCCGGTAATATCGACAAGGATTGGGATTGGTGCGTAAGCCATAATACGGTAGGTGCCGAATTGGAGAATTCTTCCGACCGTACGGCTCAATTGGCTATCCAAGGACCGAAAGCACAGGAGGTTCTTCAACGTCTTACTCCGGTTGATTTATCTTCTATTCCTTACTATTCATTTGTGACGGGTGAGTTCGCCGGTTGCAAGAACGTGATTATCTCCAACACGGGGTATACCGGTGCGGGTGGCTTCGAGTTGTATTTCTATCCGAGTGATGCGATGACGATCTGGAACGCTATCTTCGAGGCTGGAAAGCCGGAAGGGATCAAGCCGATCGGTTTGGGAGCACGTGATACGCTTCGTCTTGAGATGGGCTTCTGTCTGTATGGAAATGATTTGGATGATACGACTTCTCCGATCGAGGCTGGTTTAGGCTGGATCACGAAGTTCGCCGAGGGTAAGAACTTTACGAATCGTGCGGAATTGGAGCGTCAGAAGAAAGAGGGCGTAACCCGTAAGTTGTGTGCTTTCGAGTTGCAGGAAAAGGGAATTCCCCGTCATGGCTATGAGATCGCCGATGCGGAAGGGAATGTAATTGGCGTGGTTACTTCCGGTACGATGTCTCCGGTATTGAAGAAGGGGATCGGTATGGGATACGTGAAACCTGAGTTTGCGAAAGCGGGTACGGATATCTTTATCAAGGTGCGTAATAAGAACTTGAAGGCTCAAGTGGTAAAGGCTCCTTTCCGTAAATAAGAGATAAGGCTATCTATAAATAGTTCGAAGGCGATGTTCCTCACGGAGCACCGCCTTCCTTATTATAGAAAAGTTGGACATGATTAATATGTTGTTCCCTGGAAAATGTTCGATTGTGAGTACGGAAGTAGGGTACCGGTCATTCTCAAGTTTCTACCGGAGAAGTTCGGGTCTACGGTAACGGTTGCGTTGTTTGTTCCGTTGGTAAGCATCAAGCTAACGGTAGCGGAGATAAACACACCCTGTACGTTCATGTTCAGATAAACATTGCCCTTGTCATCCTGCTTGGTCTGGATATTGGAGGCGCTACCTTGTACGGTGATACCACCTAATCCGTTAGGACCGGGATACGGAGAGTTGGATGCGATCTGGACCATAGCCTGTCCGTCATTCAAAGATACGAAGTTCGTATTTGAATTTACGTAGAATACCTGTCCGTTCATCGGTTGTATGTTGTTAGCCTCCAATACGAATGATTGGTTGTTGATAGCTTGTACAGCGGCGTTAAACTCTTCTTGGCCTTCTACGGCATCTTGTGCCAGACGCTCTTGTTTTTTGATTTCTCTCTCTACTTTTTTGGCTTCCTTTGTTATCGATTTTTGAGCCATTACTTGTGTCATTCCGCACATAGCGACAGCGAGAACGACGATAAAAGATACAATTCTTTTCATACTTGATTTAGTTTTAAAACGGTTTTAAATTGTATAGATTAAACAGCGTCGTTGCGAAAAAAAGTTCCTGCGGCTTATCCATTTTATAGATACAATAACATTTCCACGGAGTATTTATGTTAAACAGAAATCGTACATTTGTAAGCGAAGAACATAATACGATAGAATATGGATAAAGTACGTTTTGGTGTAGTCGGAACCAATTTCATAAGTGATTGGGTAATTGCCGGAGCCCGGCAGGATGAGCGTTTTGAACTGGTAGCTGTATATTCGAGAACTCAGGAGACGGCGGATGCTTTCGCCTCGAAACATAATATACCGTATACGTTTACCTCCTTGGAGGAGATGGCGAAAAGCCCGTTGATCGACGCTGTGTATATTGCCTCCCCGAACTTCCTTCATGCCTCCCAGAGTATTCTTTGCATGAGCTATGGCAAGCATGTTCTTTGCGAGAAACCCTTCGCTTCCAATGCGAAAGAAGTACGTGCGATGATCGAGGCTTCCCGTACATATAATGTCACGTTGATGGAGGCGATGAAGCCTACGCTTACGCCGAACTTTCTTGCCGTGCGAGAGAATCTTGGGCGTGTAGGTACGGTTCGTCGTTATTTCGCCTGCTATTGCCAGTATTCCTCCCGTTATGATAAGTTCAAGGAAGGAATCGTGTTGAACGCTTTCAAGCCGGAGTTGTCTAATGGGGCCATGATGGATATCGGTATTTATACGGTCTATCCGATGGTTGTCTTGTTTGGTCGCCCAAAGAAGATAGACGCCTCGGGCATAGTCCTGTCCTCAGGAGCGGACGGGCAAGGGGCCGTGAATTTCTTGTATGAGGGGATGAACGCCACGGTGCTTTATTCTAAGATCGCCAACTCCGCCTTGCCTACCGAGATACAAGGGGAGGAGGGGAACTTGACCTTGGACCGGATCAATATCATCCGTAAAGTGACGTATTCTCCCCGTTTAGCTCCGGCGATGGGAAAAGGCCCGGAACCGGTTCCGGAAGACCTAAGCGTGGTCGCCGATAAGGATGAGTACTATTATGAGGTAGCGGAATTTATCAACCTCGTCTTGTCTGGCAAGCGGGAGTCAGAAATCAATAGCCTTGATAATTCTTTGATTACATTGGAGATTATCGATGAAGTACGCCGGCAGTTGGGAATTGTGTATCCGGCGGATTGATAACTCTTCGTGATTTTCCTCTTTTTCCATCGGGGTGAAAAACTTTTTCCACCGTGATGAAAAAAAAGCTTTTTCACTACGATGGAAATCCTTTTTCATCACGGAGAAAAAAGGGTTACTTGTATTTTTATTACCTTTGTGTCCTTAATTGTTTAGGATGTACATATATAATTCAATACCCCATATAACGAACACGCTAAATCTGGGAAAGGACCTATTGGAGGTCTTATTTGAGAAAAGAAAATCATTACCGTTTCGCTATGATTATGCGTTGGATATTATCGATGAGAATAAATTGAATATCCTGATCGAGCGTGAGGTGATCCGCAGGAACGGCCCTTATATCGAGATGGATGAGCATTATCTCTCTTTCTATGAGCTGCTTCTGGAGGCGAATGAGGAGATTTCTACCTCGGTGATCGATGAGAATATCCAGTTGGTGTATCAATTGATCGATTATTATGGCAAGGAGGATAACGATTTGCGTAAGCTGGGTTATCTGCGATCGGTCAAGGCGCATTTGCGGAAGATCGGGAAGATCTTGGTACGTAACGTGGTGTCCTTGCAACGGGTGATCGATAATACGTTCAAGAACGAGCCGAGCTATAAGGTGAAGATCGCCAAACTGGAGAATCTGGACGCTAAACGAATCGAGATCAACCGCCTGATCGTGGAAGTGGAGAAGCTGCTGGATCGGGAACGGACTCCCTTTTTCGCCCAAGTCCCGGACGAGGAGCTGTTGACGATCGCCCGTGAGTTGAAGACGGAGTTATTGAGCGCTGGCCATAGCTTGATCCATTCCCAACAGGATATCATTGATTACTTGAACCAGATCCGTACGCAGGTGGGTTTTACCCGTAAGCTGCGTCGTATCAAATATCTGCGGGAGCAGTTTGAGTTACAGGAGAACACGAATGTACGGGAGGTGGTAGATGCGGAGCGTTCCGTGGTATTGGAGGGCGTGCAGCCTACCTTATTCAAGATTTCCATTCCTTATTTGCAAACGGACGAGGCGCTGGATGTCATCTTGAAGGTGGCCGACGGCATACGGCCGGACAAGGTGATCCACCGGCAGGAGCTAGGCGTGATCTCCGCCGAGCAGATGGAGAATCAAGAGGTGGGGGAGGCCGCTATCAATACCCGGAAGATGATGGATGTTTTTAGCCGGACCGGAGGGGATTTGTTCTCTTTCGTGATGGCGTACGATTATAACCGGAAGATGGATTTCGAGGCGAAGGTTACGTTATTTTGCCGTTTACTCTCCCTCTATGAAAATGAGTTGGAGATAACAGACCGTTTTGGGCATATGGAGCATGTAGAATATGCCATTATTCAAAGAACCTAGTTGTAGAGACGGGGCGTGTCCCCTGTGATGAGACGGGGCACGCCCCGTCTCTACAGCTGGATAAAATAAAACAATAATAATAAGGATGATAGATAATTTACCGGTACAGACCGCACAGATCTATGATTACCTGTCGAAAGGTAATTTTCTGTGCTCGAATACAAGTGTAAAGGAGTTGAGGACACTCTTCTCGGTCGTAGAAGATAATTTTGAGCGTTTACGTGATTATTTCTCGCATATCAATTTCGTGTTGGAGCAGGGGAATAATTACTTCTACTTCTCCCGCAAGGAGCCCCGGGCTACCTTGGAACAAAAGCTTCAGCGTTTCTTCGCTTGGATCGATATCATGGACTTCTTCTGTACGTACGATACGGCCTTCGGGCCCGGTTTCACCTTCTCGCCGGCGGAGATATTGGTACGTTCCCGTATCGACATGGATCTAGAGATGAAGCTGGACGGGTTGAAAAAACATACCGGAGGCAAGGAGAAACGCAAGGATATCCTCGATACCATCTTGGACAGGATGACGAAAGAGGGCTTTATCGAGTGCGTAAGCGATATGAACGGGACGTGGAAAGTGCTCTCCTCGTGGGACTACCTCACGAAGATGATCCATAGTATTAACATAAAGAACGAAGATGAGATATCTCAATAAAATAGTATTTATAAACAGCGCCGCTATCCGTTACTCGGAAGTACAGCTGGATGGAAATATACATTTAATCGGAACGCAGGGAGTGGGGAAGAGTACGATCCTCCGTGCGATCCTTTTCTTTTACAACGCCGATACGCAGCGGCTCGGAATCCCGGTCGAGAAGAAGTCGTATCAGGATTATTATTTCCCTTATGCCGATTCCTCGATCATCTACGAGGTAGCGAGGGAGGATGGTTGGTTTACGGTACTTAGCTATAAGACGATGAACCGTATCTGCTACCGTTTTATCGCCTCTCCGTACCGGCCGGATCTTTTTATCGACGAGGAGGGAGCGCCTTATCCGTCGGATCGTATCCGCTCGGTGCTCGATAAGAACGGTATCAAATATAGCGGGGCGATCTCCACGTATGAGGAATACCGGAATATCCTCTACGGAAACTCGGATAATAAACGGGATTACTCCTGTTATTCCTTGATGGAGAGCGGCTCGTATCAGAATATCATCCGTACGATCCAGAACGTCTTGCTGAATTCACGCTTGGAGGCGGATTATATCAAGCAGACGATCATCACCTCCTTGAACGAGGCGGATAGCGTGATCGACTTGAGCCGTTACCGGAGCCATCTATCCGGTTTTGAGGCGCAACTGAATGATATCGGTGTTTTCCGTGAGCCGGGCATGGCGCGGAAGGCCGCCGGGATCTCCACCTTGTCGGACGATATCCGTAAGCGAGATTTACGGATCAACGATCTGTGCCGCCAATTGCGCGGGGCTTATCTGGAAACGGAGCGTATCTTGCCGGAGTTGTCCCGGAAGATACACGAGCAGGAGGCGGTCAAATCGGATTTCTATAAGCAAAGGGATAAGCTGGACGCTGAATCGAAGAACCGGACAGCCACGATGGAAGGCGAGTTGGCCGTGCTGAAAAACGTCTTGTCGGAGGCGGAAGCGAAACGGGTTTTCTATGCCGGAAAAGATATCCAGACGGCGATGGATCGTTGTAACAAATTGGAGATCTTACAGCAGGAACAGGAATCCTTAGTCGTGGAGAAAGATTTGCTTTCTTCCAAGAATAAAGAAGCCTCGGTCTTGCACGCCAATTTGATCGCTAATCTGAAGAACGAGTTGGCCGGCTTCGAGAACGAGAAACAGAAACAATTACTGGCGGCAGAGACTGAGATCAATGCTCGTCGGGAGGCTCGCCGGGAGTATTATCGACGGCTACGGGAGGAATCGCGCCATGCCGCCTCGGAGGAGAAAGAGCGTTTGTTGGTGGATCGGGAGAAACGTACGACGGAGGTCGCCGCCTTGAAGATGCGTATCAAGACTGCCCGGGGGCAGTCGGGAACCTCGGAGGAATTGGAGGCGGTCAAAGGGCGTCTCGGTAATTACGACGCGAACCGGAAGGACTTGGAGCTGAAGATCCGTGAGCTGAAGTACGAGTTGAACTACCAGATGAAAGAGTTCGAGACCGCCGAGAAGCATTTGGATGAGGATTATCAAAAGCTAGCGGAATCCAACGAGGTGAAGATCGAGGCCCTGAGCGCTAAGCTAGCGGAACTGACGGAATTCTTGGATAACCAGAAAGATAGCTTCTTCAACTGGCTGTCCGAGCATAAACCCGGCTGGGAGCAGACGATCGGGCAAGTGTGTGACGAGCGCCTGCTTTACGGGAAAGAGTTTACGGCGGAGGTAGGCGAGGGAGATACCTTTTATGGAATCCGCTTCACCTCCGGGATTCACCGGAATGTCAAGACCAAGGAGGATTACTTGACGGAGAAGAAGGAGGCCGAGGAAAAACGTGCCGGAATCCAGCGCTTCATCGCTACGGCGCGGCAGGATTTGGAGGCGGCCAAGGAGAATCTCCGCAAGCAATATCAATCCTCCGTGAAGCCCATCAAGGAGGATATCTATCACGCGGAATATGAGTTGGAGCAACTGGCGGTTCGCAAGAAAGAGGACGAGTCTCGTCTGTCGGCCTTGCGGGATCAGGCGACCCGTCTGAGGCAGGAGGAGATCCGGCGTTTGGAGGAGGAGTTGAACGCTGCCGAGGCCGCCCTTTCCTCGATCCGGCAGGAGATCGCCACGCTTCAAGGCAAGATGGACCGGGAACTCGCTTCCTTGGATGAGCAAGAGAAAGATGAGTTGGCTGCTTTGGATAAGGAACTCTCCGCCCGGAGGGAAGCTATCTCGGAGGAGATCGCACGCAAGAAAGTGGAGCTGGAAGAGCGCAAATCCGGATATGACAGGGAGCAATTGGATAGCCTGACCGCCAGTGGTGGCGATCCGAGGCGTTTGGAGGAGATCCATTCCCGCTTGGCGTATATCGGTGGGGAGATCAAGTATATCAACGAGACCAAGGCTTTGATTATCGAGTATCTGAAAGATAAACGAGAGATGCTGGATAAGGTACCTGACTGGACGGCGGAGAGCCTACGTTTGCAGCAGATCATCCACGGGGAACAGGAGGAATTGAAAAAGCGTCTGGCGGACGTGAACCGGAATATCTTCAAGATAGATGCCGAGCTGAAGGAGCTGAAGGAGGCCAACCGGAAAGCGTTGGAGAACCGGGAGGAATATCATCGCTCTACCCTGTTGGACTGGTTTACCTCTAGGGAATCCGTCTTCTCTTCCATGAACCGTACGGATACGAATGGCGATTGCCGTTCCTTGGTACGGGAGATCACGATCTGCGTCAGCGAGCAATCCCAGAAACTTTCCGAGCTGCGCAAGGAGATAACCGCCTACACCGGCAATTTCTCCGAGGATAATGTGTTCGCCTTCAAGACGAGCTTCTCGGATGATAAAGAGTATATGGATTTCGCTTGCGACTTGAAGGAGTTTATCGACGAGGACAAGGTCTCGGAATACCAATTGCGTATCAATACCCGCAACTCCGATATCTTCCGGCAGATTACGGCGGACACGAAAAGCATGGTCTCTCAGGAAGGCAATATCCGTGGCGTGGTGGATCAGATCAACGCCGATTTCAAGGAGAAGAACTTCGTAGGGATTATCCAGTGTATCGAGATGCGTATTGATCCGAGCCAGAACAAGATCGTCAATCTGTTGAAGGAGATCAAGCGATTCAACGAGGAATATAGCTGGGATTTGGGGCAGAACCTCTTCGCTTCCTCAGCCGACGATACGGCTATCCGGGAGAAGGCGACGACGTTGCTACGTGAGTTGATCAAGTCGATGGACGCTTATTCCGGCAACTTGATCCGCTTGGCGGACTTCTTCGACCTTAAATTCCGGGTGATCGAGAACCGGAATGATACGGGCTTCGTAGAACGTCTTACGAACGTAGGCTCCGAGGGTACGGATATCTTGGTCAAATCCATGGTGAATATCATGTTGCTGAACGTGTTCAAGCGGAACGCCTCCACGGTATTCTCTGATTTCAAGCTCCATTGCATGATGGATGAGATCGGGAAGCTGCACCCGAACAACGTGGCGGGTATCTTGAAATTTGCCAACGACCGGGATATTCTCTTGATCAATGGCTCGCCGACCGAGCAGGATGCCCTGTCCTATAAGCACATCTATAAACTGGAGAAGGATACGGATAGCTTCACCCGGATCCGCAGGGTGATTACGCAGTTCGATTAGTTACGATCTATGTTAGGGCCTCGGTTGATACGGGTGAGAGACGAGGCTCTCTCATAGGTCATAGATTAGGCTCTCTTATGGGGGTAGGTGTCTCGTCTATGGCCCATAAGAGAGCCTCGTCTATGACTATACCATTGAAAAAATGTTAAAGCCCTGCGATCTCATCCAGCCAAAGCGTAGCCATCGCGTCGCTCGGCATTCGCCAGTCTCCGCGGGGGAGAGAGGCTGATGGAGCCCACTTTCGGGCCGTCCGGCAGGCAACTGCGCTTGAACTGTTGCTGGAAGAAGCGGCGGAAGAAGGTATGGAGCCATTTCTTGAGGGTGGCATCGTCGTAGGTTTCCCCGAATGCCCGCTTCGCCAAGAAATAAATCTTCGCGGGTGAGGCTCCGAAGCGTAAGAAGTGATAGAGGAAGAAATCGTGCAGCTCGTACGGGCCTACCAAATCCTCTGTCTTCTGCTTGATATTCCCATGCTCGTCGGCGGGAATCAATTCCGGGCTGATCGGAGTGTCTACTATATCTAATAACGTGGCGCGGGAAGCCTCGTCTACCTTGTTATTGGCCACCCATTCCACCAGATATTTAACCAATGTCTTGGGAATGCTACCGTTGACGCCGTACATAGACATATGGTCGCCATTGTAAGTAGCCCAGCCCAAGGCAAGCTCCGAGAGGTCTCCCGTACCGATCACGAGGCCGTTCTCTTGGTTCGCCACGTCCATCAGCAGTTGGGTACGCTCGCGGGCTTGGCTGTTCTCGTACGTCACGTCATGTACATGGATGTCGTGATCGATATCCTTGAAGTGTTGGATGCAAGCCTCCTTGATGGAGATCTCCCGGAGGGTCACGCCAAGGGAGCGTATCAAGTCGCAGGCATTGGTATAGGTACGATCCGTCGTTCCGAAGCCGGGCATGGTGATGCCGATGATCTTATCCCGTGGGATCTTCAAGGCATCGAAGGTCATGACGGTGACCAGTAGGGCCAAGGTGGAATCCAGTCCCCCAGAGATGCCTACGACGGCGGTTTGGGCGTGGGCATGGAGGACACGCTTGGCGAGTCCCGCTACCTGTATATGGAATATTTCCTCGCAACGTTCTTTCAAGGCATCGCCGGAAGGGGTAAAGGGATGCGGGTCGATTACCCGGGTCAAGTCCAGCGCCCGGTTGGGAAGGCTGAATGAGACTACGGTGCCGTTATCCATGTTATGGTTGAGATAACCCTGCATGAAACTGGTGTTGATCCGTCGGTCGTTCTGTAAGTTCTGGATATCGATCTCGCTGATAACGAGTTGCTCCTCCATGGAGAAACGCTCGGATTCCCTTAACAACGTGCCGTTCTCCGCTATGATACCGTTTCCCGCGAATACGAGGTCGGTACTGGATTCCCCGAAACCGGCGGATGCGTAGACGTATCCGGCGATACAACGTGCGGATTGCTGGCAGATCAAGGATCGTAAGTAAGCATGCTTACCGATCAACTCGTTGCTGGCGGATAGATTGAATATCAAGTTCGCCCCCTGCATGGCTAGCTCGGAGCTGGGAGGGATGGGAACCCAAAGATCCTCGCAGATCTCGATACCCACGCGTACCTCATCATACTCGAAGATCAGGTAGCAATCCAGCGGCACTTCCCGGTTACCGATCGTGATCATGGATTGCTGTAGGTGTGAAGAGGCCGTGAACCAACGCTCTTCTTGGAACTCCTTGTAGCTGGGCAGGTAACTTTTGGGCACTACCCCAATATCTCGCCCCGTTGGAAAGCGACGGCGGCGTTTATCAGTTGGCTTCCGCTGACAAGCGGGCAACCTACGATCGTTAGTAAATCCAGATCGGCGGTGTTGTTCACTAAATCCAGCAAGGCTTTCTCGGCGTTTCTGAGTAAGGTCTCTTGCGAGAACAAATCCATGCAAGTATAAGACGTAACCGATAATTCGGGGAAGGCGATGATCTGGACCTCTTTTTGGGACGCTTGGCGCATCAATCCCTCAATCTGTTGAATATTATAAAAGCAGTCAGCCACTTTAACCTGTGGTACGGCTGCCGCTACTTTGACGAATCCGTAATTCATATTTGTTATTGTTTATCTGATAGATGTTCTTAATTTATCGGGGTTTTGACGACAGTCGAATATTGCGGAGATATAGATGATATCATCTTCTATAAAATAGATGATTTTGTAATGCTCATGAACAAGAGACCGAAAGCCTTGCGGCTCCGAGGATAAGGCTTGCTCATAAAAACCGAGAAGAGGATTATCCGCTAACAAATCTGCGTAATGTTTCAGATCCTTGACTTTCTTGTGGGCCATGTTGATAGAAACCTCCTTCTTATAATACTTCGTAATTTCTTTCAAATCTTCTTTGGCCTTGGCTGTCCAATATGGATTTTTCTGTTTCAGAACCATGTCTCTATCTCTTTATCTAGATCCTCACTTGATGTGACTCTACCTTCTCGGGCGTCTTCTACCGATTTCCGTACCTCTGCTATCATCTCCTCTTGCGAGTGGATTACGCAAGGGCGGGGTGTCCTTCTCTTGGAAAAGATCTTTTTGGCAGCCCGTTCCAGTTCCTCCGATATCTCCATGTCATCGATCTTGTTAAGGTATCTCTCCACGAAGCTTTCTCTCCATTGCTGTAACTCTATTGTCGTCATATCAATTTCCCTCCTATATATTTATGCCCCAAAGGTATGTATTTTGTATGGGATAAAAAAGAAGGAGAGGTATACTTCGCAGCATCCTCTCCTTATTAACACAAAACAATCAACAAAAAACTACTGTCTGAATAAGACTATCTGATGAATAAAAGCTCACGGTATTTCGGCAAGGTCCATATCTGGTCGTCGACAACCAGTTCCAACTTGTCGATATGGTAACGGATGGCTTCCATCATCGGGACGATCCGGTCGTGGTAAGCGATCGCCTTCTCCCGCTCGCTCTCTATCTTGTTGGCTATCTTGCGGGCGTTGACCATCTCGTCCACTTTTTCCTTGATGAAGATCGTGCGGTTCGCTATATCCTCGATGATCTCCATGTTCTTGGAGGATAGATGGGCGGCTTTATCAGCGGGGAATAATTCACGCATCTTATATACGTTGTCGATCAAGGAAGACTGGTATTTGGTGGCCATCGGGATGATATGGTTCATTGTCAGGTCGCCTAATACACGGGCCTCGATCTGGATCTTCTTCGTGTACATCTCCCATTTGACCTCGTTGCGAGCCTCCAGCTCCTTACGGGTCATGACTCCCGTGGATTCGAACATGCGGACGCTGCTATCTTTCAAGTAAGCGTCGAAGATCAAGGGCACGCTGGTCTCGCAATCCAAGCCCCGGCGTGCGGCCTCGGCCTTCCATTCCTCGCTGTAGCCATTGCCGTCGAAATGGATCGCCTTGCATTCCTTGATATCCTTGCGGATTACCTCGATGATAGCGGCGAACTTATCCTTTCCGGTGGCTATCTTAGCGTCTACCTCGGCCTTGAACTGCCTCAACTGATCCGCTACGGCGGCGTTCAATACCAGCATGGCGGCGGCGCAGTTCGCGGAGGAACCTACGGCACGGAACTCGAAACGATTACCGGTGAAGGCGAAAGGGGAGGTACGGTTACGATCCGTGTTATCGATCAATAACTCGGGGATACGGGCGATATCGAGTTTCATGCCTTGCTTTCCCGCTAGGTTGAAATCCTCCGTGTCGCTGTTCTCCAGATGTTCCAAAACCTTGGACAACTGTGTCCCTAAGAAGCTGGAGATGATCGCTGGGGGAGCCTCGTTCGCTCCCAGACGATGGGCGTTGGTCGCGCTGGAGATGCTGGCCTTCAGCAATGCGTTATGGGTGTACACGGCTTTCAGTACGTTGACCACGAAGGTCACGAAGCGCAGGTTGTCTTCCGGCGTCTTACCCGGTCCCATCAAAAGGATTCCGGTATCGGTTCCCAGCGACCAGTTATTGTGCTTGCCGGAACCGTTCACGCCTTTGAAAGGCTTTTCGTGCAACAGGACACGGAAACCGTGCTTGCGGCTGATTTTACGCATTAGGGCCATGATCAGTAGGTTATGGTCATTGGCGAGGTTGCATTCCTCGAAGATGGGAGCTAGCTCGAATTGGTTCGGGGCGACCTCGTTATGACGGGTCTTTACGGGAATGCCGAGCCTCAATGCCTCTACCTCGAGGTCTTTCATGAATTCCATGACACGGGTGGGGATGGCTCCGAAGTAATGATCCTCCAACTGTTGGTTCTTCGAGCTTTCGTGCCCCATCAGAGTACGGCCGGTCATCAACAGATCGGGACGTGCGGCGTATAGGCCCTCGTCTACTAGGAAGTATTCCTGTTCCCAACCTAGGTAGGCGTATACTTTCTTCACGTCCGGGTTGAAGTAGTGGCAGACATCGACCGCCGCCTTGTTCACGGCTTCCAAGGCTTTCAGCAAGGGAGCTTTGTAGTCGAGGGACTCGCCTGTGTAAGCGATGAAGATCGTCGGGATGCACAGGGTGTCTCCTACGATAAAAGCAGGGGAGGAAGGATCCCAAGCCGAGTAGCCACGGGCCTCGAACGTATTGCGGATACCGCCGTTCGGGAAACTGGAGGCGTCCGGCTCTTGCTGGATCAGTAGTTTCCCCTCGAATTCCTCAAGTACGCCGCCTTTGCCATCGTGCTCGATGAAAGCATCGTGCTTCTCGGCGGTACCTTCCGTCAAGGGATGGAACCAGTGGGTGTAGTGGGTAGCGCCTTTTTCCATCGCCCATTTCTTCATGCCGGAGGCCACGGCGTTCGCTGTCTCACGGTCTAACGGGGTACCGTTGTCGATGGAGTCCACCAGTCTCTCGTACGCTCTCTCTGGAAGATATTTGAACATCTTCTCACGGTTGAATACTAACTCACCGTAATACTCGGAAGGTCTCTCGGCGGGAGTGGTTAGCTCGGTCGCTTTCTTCTCGAACGCCGATTCTACGACTCTAAATCTTAACTTTGACATAATACCTGATGATTATTGTTGTTTATAGTAAATGACTTATCTTAGCCACTTCCTCAGCCTAGCCATGGCCTCTAGGGTGTCATCCCTATCGCCGAAAGCGGTGAGGCGTAGATAACCTTCCCCGCTCGGCCCGAATCCCACTCCGGGGGTTCCGACTATCTTGACTTCATAAAGCAGTTTGTCAAAGAATTTCCATGAGGAGAGGCCGTCCGGGGTCTTTAGCCAGAGGTATGGGGCGTTATCGCCTCCGTACACCGTGAGACCGCAATTTTGCAGGCCCTCTTTCATGATCTTCGCGTTGGTCATATAATAATTGATAGTAGCTGTTACTTGCTGTTTCCCGGCGGTGGAATAAACCGCCTCCGCACCCCGTTGGGTTATGTAGCTGGTTCCGTTGAATTTCGTGCATTGGCGACGGTTCCATAATTTGTTCAACTGTACCCGTTGCCCGTCCAGCGTGAAAGCGTTCAGCTCCTTCGGTACGACCGTGTATCCGCAACGTATCCCCGTGAACCCGGCGGTTTTAGAGAAGCTCCGGAATTCGATGGCTACCTTCTTCGCTCCTTTGATCTCGTAGATAGAGTGGGGGATATTCGGGTCTTGTATATAAGCCTCGTAAGCGGAGTCGTACATGATAAGCACGTCGTTGGCAAGGGCATAGTTTACCCATTTCTTCAATTCGTCCTTAGTCAGGGTCGTTCCGGTCGGGTTATTGGGATAGCAGAGGTAAAGGATGTCCACCCTGCGACTGGGCAGATCCGGTACGAAGTTATTTTCCTCCGTGCAAGGGATGTATACGACATCGCTCCATTTCCCGTTTTCCAATACCCCGGTACGTCCGCTCATTACGTTCGAGTCGATGTAGACCGGATATACGGGGTCTGTCACCCCGATACTATTGTCGTGGCGGAGCATGTCACCTATATTTCCACAATCGCTTTTCGCCCCGTCGCTGATGAATACCTCGCTCGGTTCGATAAAGACTCCCCGGCTGGCATAATCGTTCTTGATGATAGCGTCGATTAGGAAAGGATATCCCTGCTCGGGGCCATATCCGTGGAATGTATCCTTGCTCGCCATTTCTTCCACGGCTTTATGCATCGCCTCGATAACGGCGGGGGCAAGTGGTTGCGTAACATCACCAATACCCATTCGAATGATCTTATCTTTGGGATGGGTAACCTTGAAGCTGTTTACCTTTTTCGCGATGTCGGAGAAAAGGTAATTGTTCTGTAGTTTCAGGAAATGTTCATTAATTAGTGCCATACTCAGTTCTTTTGTTTTTATGTTGTTGTTTTTGTTGTTTTGTCTTGTTCCCCGTGTCAGACTTTGATGAATCCCTCGAACACGTTGACCGCTCCGCCGGTCATAAAGACCTTACCGCTTCGCTCGTCCCACTCGATGGTTAAAGGGCCCCCATCCATGATGACCTTCGTCTTTCGCTTTGTCTTCCCACGTACGACCCCGGCCACGGCGGTGGCGCAAGCTCCGGTTCCGCAGGCTTGTGTGATGCCGGAACCTCGTTCCCACACCTCTCATCCGTACCTCGTCCGGCTTTAGCACCTGCACGAACTCCACGTTTGTCCGGTCCGGAAAAAGCGGGAGGCATTCCAGTAACGGGCCTACGCTTGCCAGACCGACCTGGTCCATCTCGTCCACGAAGATAACCAAGTGAGGATTTCCCATAGAGATGACGGTGCCGGTGTAAATTTCTCCTCCAGCCTCAACCTCCAAGGCCATCTCGCCTACGGCAGGCATTCCCATATCTACCGTGACCTCGGTGACCTCTTCACGCTCTATTTTCAATTGTAGCTCTTTGATACCTGATAAGGTCTCTAAGGTGACCTTGTTCTTTTGCGTTAGGCCGGCCTCATAGACATATTTGCCAATACATCTGGATGCGTTTCCGCACATCATCGCCTCGGAGCCGTCCGCATTATAGATATGCATGCTGAAATCGGCGATGTCTGAAGAACCTATCAAGACCAAACCATCAGATCCTATGCCTGTGTGCGGCTTGCTCCATGCGATAGATAATTCCTCGGGGTTGTCTATCGGATAGACCATCGTGTTTACATAGATGTAATCATTTCCGGCACCGTGCATCTTTGTGAATCTGATTGATTTTGTCATTTTGATGATATTATTCTTTATATTATTTCTTTTTGTTTTATTGTGATGCAAATATATAACGTTTTGATAAGTATATAACAGGTGAGAGGCTCGAATGTTTTATAAATATGAGGTTTGTAATAGATTGAAGTTATAATATATGCTTTTAGTTATAAATGATAATTAGAAGTGCGTGTTTTGGTTTTATATCGTAATATATGCTTTGTGAATATGGGTTGCTGTAACTGTAAGTAAAAAAAACTATATATCTATCTATTTGCTTAAAATAAGTCTGTTTGTCTGACGAGCCTCTTTTTTCAAGAAGCCTCAACTAGGGATAGATAATGGATGAAAATACGTATTTAACCACTGATTTCTACGTAAAAGGTCATGTTTTGTCACACGAAAGGTTGCGTTGGGCGACGCAAGTAGTGGCGTTAGCCAACGCGATAGGTCGCGTAAGGCGATACATATAGTCGCGTCGGGCGATACAACCGTATGAAATGCCTCTTTTATCCGTATAAAAAATATGTTTTGACCCGTATAAATGTGAACTAGCATGAATTATTTTTCTAGAACAAAAGGTCGTATTTGGTTAATATATTACTAAACAATCATTTGCTAATATTTTTTCTCATATTTAGGGACGAGAAGTACATCAGGCCAGAAAAATCAACTCTCCGGGAGTTTGGTTTACAAATTGACAAAAAGAAAGGAGCTACTCGGTTTTGTTTCCGGATAGCTCCTTTTATCAGATTAACTAATTATCTAGATAATTTATTTTACGAACTTAACAGTTGTCTTATGAGCAGATCTCAAGAGCTTAGACTGATCGATTGAGATCATATAAATACCGTTCGGCATATTCGGAGTACTGATGTATTGCTCATCGCTAGTGATGATACCCGTAGAAACAACTCTACCTACCATATTAACGATTACATAATTACCCTTACCATTCTTTACATAAAGACCGCTAGCGGTTGTAGATACCGTAACTTCTTGAACCTCGTCACTGATAGTCTCGTTATCGGTGATGATGCCCATAGCGTCAGATGTAATATATAATGTCGCCATGTTGACATTTTCTTTAATGCCATCGCCTTTAGGATCAACAGCAGGACTAAAGTCTACCGTAATTTTAGTATCATTTGTAGGAGCCGTAGCCTTGATATTCATGACATTCTCTTTATTGCTTCCTTTCAAGAAGTTGATATCTACGATCATCTTTGTATCTTTTAAGCTCGTAGCTTCAACTTTTGTCGTTGCGTCGATTTCCATTACACGAATAACCTCATCTTTTTTAGCTTCGTAAATAGAATCGATTGTAATAGTGTAATTGGTTTCTGCGCTTGCTTTAAGATTACTAACGACACCATTAACAAGAGAGGACATAATAGAATTGATTGCTGTGCTCATTGTTGCCGGCATTGTAACGATCTGTTTAGACATTGGAGTCCAAGCTGTATTTACGTCAGCACGTACTGAATCTGTTGTCGTTAAAACTAGATTTGCTCCAGATACGCCAATTGTCGGAGTCAACTTCTTATATCCTTTGATTTTGCTAGATGCGGCATCATATGAAGTCAAGACAATAGAATCTGCAGGCATGCCTGTTGTTGATTTCAAGTTTGCATATACGACGGCGTCACCCATTGGCAATTTTGCGTTAGGTGCTTGTAGAGGTTTACCGAATAAGCTAGCCTTGATTACATTATCAGTCATTAATTTCGTCATATCAACAGATACTTGGAAATTAGGGACTTGGGCCAATGATTCAGAGAGGCTACGTAAATTTTCTTCTAAAGTAACATTGTAATCAATCGTACCTGTACTATTAGAATTCTCTGCAAGACTAATTAATTTACCATCTTTAAGAGGAAAATTAGGCATCATGCTACCTAGTGTTCCCAAGAAGCCTAATTTTAATTCTACAGATAAACTACTGAATGGAAGGATAACTCCCTTATCTTTCGTGTTTATTAATATTGATAGCAAATTAGCAGGTATACCAGTCTCTGCATCAGTCATAGCAGCGGCACTAACATCAATTTTCTCGGGCAATTCAATTTTTACATTGATTCCATTAACGTAACATTATATTCTTTATAGTTACTGAATGAAAGTTTTACGTCATTTACTAAGCCCGCAATGATATCTCCCATTCCTGCATAGTCAGGAGGCAATATTTTAGAGAAATCTAAAGAACTGAGATCTAACTTTAGACTATCCGGGTAGCCGAGATTGTGTTTAGTTGATCGGCACGTAAACTTGATACTTGTGGCAAAAAATAACGGGGAGTTGATAACATTTTCGATATTAGGATTAGCTAGGGACATGAAATCAACACCACTGATTTGCTTTACTTGATCAAAAACGGCAGGAACAATAACTTTAACAACAGCAGCTTTTTCTTTATCTGTTAATTGTTTTTGTTGTTGTGCCATCACTGGGGTGGTAGCCATGAATGTAGCGGCTGCCAAACTAATGCATGTAAAGATTTTCTTCATATAAATTTGTTTTAAAGTGTTTTATGACTCTAGCTGGCAAAGTTATTATAAAAATTAAATGCACCAGCGTTTATTATTCATAAAGTTGGTGCATTTTGCTACTAAAGAAAAGAAATATTCGTCAATAAGCGGATTCATGTACGCCTTTTATGGCCCTGCCGCTTGGCTCGTTCATGTTTTTGAAAGCCGAGTCCCAAGCTAAAGCCTCTGCGGTAGAACACGCTACGCTAGGAATGGAAGGTACGCTTCTCGCCGCGCTTTCGCTGGGGAAATGCTCTTCAAAGATGGAGCGGTAATAATACTCTTCCTTGTTTTGGGGCGGATTGATCGGGAATCGTTTAGCGGCATTCGCCATCTCTTCATCAGTGACCGACTCGGAGGTTATTTTCTTTAATGTATCGATCCAGCCATAGCCTACCCCATCCGAGAATTGCTCTTTTTGCCGCCAAGCGATCTCCTTGGGCAAGCTGTCGGAAAATGCTTCTCGAAGTATCTTCTTCTCGATGGTCGTACCCGGGCACATCTTTGCCGCCGGATTCAGACGCATGGCCACATCAAGAAACTCTTTATCCAAGAACGGCACTCGTCCTTCTACGCCCCATGCGCAAAGGCTTTTGTTCGCACGCAAGCAATCATATAAATACAATTTGCTTAATTTACGCAGGGTCTCTTCATGGAAAGCCTGTGCATTCGGGGCCTTATGGAAATATAAATATCCCCCGAATACCTCGTCCGCACCCTCGCCGCTTAGTACCATCTTGATACCCATGCTCCGGATCACACGGGCCAATAAATACATGGGGGTGGAGGCTCGGACGGTAGTGACATCATAGGTCTCGATATGATAAATGACATCTCGTAAAGCGTCCAATCCTTCTTGTATCGTATAATGGATCTCATGATGAACCGTACCGATCGCATCCGCTACTTTACGGGCGGCGATCAAGTCCGGGGCATCTTTCAGTCCGATGGCGAACGAGTGGAGCTGCGGCCACCATGCGTCCGCTTTCCCATTGGTCTCGATGCGTTTCGCCGCGTATTTCTTGGCGATAGCAGAGGTGATGGAGGAATCCAAACCTCCGGATAGAAGGACGCCATAAGGGACATCGCTCATCAGTTGGCGTTTGACGGCGGCTTCCAGCGCATCGTGAAGTTGTTGTACGTCGGTAGGATTATCTTTCACGTTGGCGTAATCCATCCAGTCACGGGTGTACCATCTCGTGAGTTTCCGGTCTTCGCTATAGAAATAATGACCGGGGAGGAACGGTTCGTAATGAGTGGCGAAGCCTTCAAGCCCTTTTAACTCGGAAGATACCATCAAGTGCCCCTCGTCATCGTATCCGATGTAGAGCGGGATCACGCCGATCGGGTCACGGGCGATCAAGTAAACCCCTTTCTCCTCGTCATAGAGAGCGAAGGCGAAAATCCCATTGAGATCCTCGATGAAATCAATCCCTTTCTTCTTGTATAAGGCGAGGATCACCTCGCAATCGGAGCCGGTTTGGAACTCGTAATCGCCTTTTAACCGTTCTCGTAATTCCTGATGGTTGTAGATCTCTCCGTTGACGCAGAGGATGAGTTTCCCATCGGGGCTGACTAAAGGCTGCCCTCCGGAGGCTGGGTCTACGATGGAAAGGCGTTCATGGGCTAAGATAGCGGTTTTGCCTTGGTAGATACCACTCCAGTCCGGCCCCCGGTGACGGATTCGTTTACTCATTAATAACGCTTGTTTACGCAGGGCTTGCGCTCCGTCGTGTATATTGAATATCGCTGTTATACCACACATGATCATTAAAAATTGAAAGTTGAAAATTAGTTGGTTTGTAAGAAACGGTCGATGGATCGGGCGACATTACGGCCGGAGGCCATCGCTTTTACGACTAGGCTCGCTCCGCTGACAGCGTCTCCGCAGGCGAATAGGTTGCTGTTGGCGGTATATCCGGCGTTGTCTACGGCGATGTTATCGCGGTTGTCGGTAGCCAATCGCAGTTCTTTGATCAATCCTTCTTGCTCCGGATGCAGGAAGCCCATGGCGAGGAAAACCAGATCGGCCTCGATGATCTCTTTCTTGCCGGTCTGTCTCATTTGCGGACGGCCTCCGTCTGGGGAAGGAGCCCATTCGACTTCTTCTACCTCAACCCCTATCAGGTTGTTTTTCTCTCCGATAAAACGTTTAGAGGCTAGGTTCCACCGGCGGATACAACCTTCCTCATGGCTGCTGCTGGTTTTCAGTACTTGCGGATACATGGGCCAAGGTGTCGCCGGATTCTGTCCGACGGGTGGCTGGGGCATGATCTCGATCTGGGTGACACAGGCCGCCCCATGACGGTTCGCTGTCCCTACGCAATCGCTACCCGTATCGCCTCCGCCAATCACTAAGACTTTCTTGCCTTTGCAATTGATCTGGCTTTTGGGCGGGATGGGGATGCCTTCTAAGATCCGGTTCTGCTGGCTTAATAACTCCAAGGCGAAATGTACGCCTCTTAAATGACGTCCCTCGATAGATAGATCCCGGGGAACCTCGGCGCCGATCGCTACGCAAACAGCGTCGAAATCTTTCACTACATCTTTCGCTAATATCTCTTTGCCGACCATCGTGTTTACACGGAAAAGAATCCCTTCTTGCTCCATGATACGGATACGGCGATCGATAATGTGCTTGCCTAGCTTGAAATTGGGGATGCCGAAGCGTAGCAAGCCGCCCGGTAACTCATCTTTCTCGAATACGGTGACTTCATATCCTTTCCGGTTCAATTGGTTCGCCACGGTCAATCCGGCGGGACCGCTACCGATCACGGCTACCTTTTTCCCGTTGCGTACCGGTTGGATAGGCTGTACGTATCCTTCCCGGAAAGCGGCTTCCACGATAGCCGCCTCGTTCTCACGGATCGTGACAGGTTCGTCGCAGCTAAGTTTCAGTACGCAGCTTTTCTCGCAGAGGGCGGGGCAGACACGTCCCGTGAACTCCGGGAAGTCGTCGGTCTGCTCCAATACGTGATATGCCTCTTTGTAACGGCCTTTGTATAACAAATCTTGCCATTCGGGTTGCTTGTTACCCAGCGGGCAGGCCCAGTGGCAGAAGGGTACGCCACAATCCATGCAGCGGGAGGCCTGCGTACGGCGGTCGCCGCTGTTCAAGGTCTGTTCTACCTCGCTGAAATCATCTATACGTTCGTGGACGGGACGATAGCCCGCCTCTTGTCTATGTATCGTTAGAAATGCTCTTGGGTTTCCCATAGTTCTCTTGTTTTTGTGTAAATATTTAGTAGTCTTTCTGCATCTCCGCGATCTTGCGTTGGAGTTTGCGCATCTGTTCCTCTTGGAGTACTTTCTTGTATTCGATCGGGACGATCTGGATGAATTCATCCACGTACTTGTTCCAGTTATCGAGCATCAATCCGGCCAGATGGCTGCCTGTATAATGATAATGCTTGCGGATCAATTCATGAAGTTCCTTCCGTGAGGTGCTATCCTCGATCAAGGAAAGCTCTACCATTTCCATGTTGCAATAATAATCGAAATCACCATCCTTGTTCCATACGTAAGCGACACCGCCACTCATTCCGGCGGCGAAGTTCCGGCCTGTATTGCCTAAGACGACAACCCGGCCTCCGGTCATGTACTCGCAACAATGGTCGCCTACACCTTCCACGACAGCGATCGCCCCGGAGTTTCGCACACAGAAACGCTCTCCGACCCGGCCGTTGATATAAACCTCACCGCTGGTAGCTCCATATAATAAGGTATTACCGGCTATCGTATTGTCTTCCGCTATAAAGGTGGAGCGTACCGGAGGCATTAAACTGATGTGTCCGCCACTCAATCCTTTTCCGAGATAGTCGTTCGCCTCGCCTTCCAACCGGAAATGTACGCCGTGAGCCAGAAAGGCTCCGAAGCTCTGGCCCGCCTCCCCCTTGAACTTGATATGCAGGGTGTTCTCCGGTAACCCGATGTTCCCGTACCGCTTGGCGATCTCTCCGGAAAGCATGGCTCCTACGGAACGATCGGTGTTGGCTATCGCATAATCCAACGATACTTCCTGTCCGGATTCGATGGCGGCCTTTGCGTGACGAATGATATCCACATCTTTCACGTTGTCGATCGCATGGAGTTGACGGGTGACTTGATGGATGGTCTGCGTAGCGGCTTGTTCCGGTAGATAGATCAAGCGGCTGAGATCCAATAGGTCATGTTTCTCGATATGATCGGAAGGTTTACGCATGAGTAAGTCCGTACGGCCAATGATATCGTCTAGTTTCGTATAGCCTAGCTCTGCCAGATATTCCCGAACTTCACGGGCGAGGAAGGTGAAGAAATTCACCAAATATTCGTGTCGGCCATGAAAGCGTTTACGTAATTCCTCATCTTGGGTAGCGACACCTACCGGACACGTGTTCATATGGCATTTACGCATCATCACACAACCTAAAACGATCAAGGCGGAGGTGGCGAATCCAAACTCCTCGGCACCCAGCATCGCCATCAATACGATATCCCGTCCGGTTTTCAATTGTCCGTCTGTTTGCAAGCGGACTTGTCCCCGGAGGCCGTTCATCACGAGCGTCTGTTGAGTCTCGGATAGTCCTAGCTCGGGTGGGATTCCGGCGTAACGGATAGAGCTTATCGGGGAAGCCCCGTTCCTCCTTCTGCCCCGGAGATCACGATCCGGTCCGCTTTTTGCCTTGGCTACACCGGCGGCGATGGTTCCCACGCCACTCTCGGCCACGAGTTTCACGCTGATCTCGGCTTGAGGGTTCACGTTCTTCAGATCGAAGATCAATTGCGCCAAGTCCTCGATCGAGTAAATATCGTGGTGAGGTGGGGGAGAGATCAGAGAGATTCCCGGGATCGAGTGACGGGTTCTCGCTATGATATCGTTCACCTTATAGCCGGGAAGCTGTCCTCCTTCGCCCGGTTTCGCTCCTTGGGCGACCTTGATCTGGATCTCGTCGGCGTTTACCAGATATTCCGTGGTCACGCCAAAGCGTCCGGAGGCTACTTGCTTGATGGCGGAGCGGAGCGATAACCCGTCCTCACGGGGGATGAAACGAGCCGAGTCCTCACCACCCTCGCCCGTGTTACTGCGTCCGTGTATCTTGTTCATGGCTATAGCTATCGTCTCGTGCGCTTCCCGGCTGATAGAACCGAAGCTCATCGCTCCCGTGACAAAGCGGCGCATGATCGCTTCTTTCGGCTCTACCTGCTCCAAGGGGATCGGGGTGCGTTGTTTGAAGGTCAGGAAGTCACGCAAGAATATGGGGCTTTCCTTCTCATCAACCACATGGGAATATTCCTTGAATTTCTTGTAGCTCCCCAAGCGGGTAGCCAGTTGAAGCATGGAAATGGTGTCCGGGTTCCAAGCGTGCTTCTCGCCATCCTTGCGGAAGGAATAAATGCCTTTATGTTCCAATAAAGAATCCGTGGGGTGGGAGAATGCGTCATTGTGCATGGCGATCGCGTCTGCCGCTATCTCTTCCAAGCGGATACCACCGATGTTGCTGGTGGTTCCCCCGAAGTAAGTATCTGCCAGATCCCGGCTTAGGCCGATCGCCTCGAAAAGCTTTGCTCCCCGGTAACTGCGGATCGTGCTGATCCCCATCTTGCTCATAACCTTGAATAAACCCTTGCAAATGGCTTTTACGTAATTCTTCTCGGCAGTCTCGTAATTCAATTGTATCTCTTGCCTGTCTGCTAGATCATCCAAGATAGCGAAAGCCATATAGGGGTTGATGGCACTGGCTCCGTAGCCTAGTAAGAGGGCGGCGTGCATTACCTCACGCATCTCGCCGGTTTCCACTACCAGCGCTGTTTGCACCCTTTTCTGCACGGAGATCAGATGGTGATGCACGGCGCTTACCGCTAACAGGGGAGGGAATCACCGCTTTTTTCTCATCTACGTTTCTGTCGCTTAAAATGATGTAGTTAACGCCATCGGTGACGGATTGCTCCGCTTGCTTACATAATTCGTCCAAGGCAGCTTTCAGTCCTGCGCATCCTTTCTCTGCGTCAAACAAAGTGGGGAGCTTAACACTTTTAAAGCCCTTATACCGGATGTTACACAGGAGATCCAGTTGTGTATTGGTCAAGATCGGATGGTTCAGCCGAACCATTTTACAGTGGCTCTCGGTTGGAACTAAGATATTGCTTCCCACGGCCCCGATATACTCGGTCAGGCTCATGACGAGTTCCTCGCGGATCGGGTCGATCGGCGGGTTGGTTACTTGGGCGAATTGTTGGCGGAAATAATTATAGAGGATTTGCGGACGGGCGGATAATACGGCCAGTGGCGTATCGTTGCCCATGGAGCCGACCGGTTCCGCCCCTCCCGTGCACATCGGTATGATGATACGTTCGATATCCTCACGGCTGTATCCGAACGTACGCAGTAGCTTGTCGTATCCCTCTACCTTATGAGGGATCTTACGGCCGGATTTCAACTCGTCCAATTCCACCCGGTTTTTCTCCAGCCAAGTACGGTAGGGCTGGGCGTTCGCCAGTTGTTCCTTCAGCTCGCTATCGTAATAAATCTCGCCTTTTTCAGTATCGATGAGTAAGATCTTTCCGGGTTGCAGACGGCCTTTTTCCTTGATCTCGTTAGGCTCGAAATCCATGACGCCGACTTCGGAGGCCACGACCATCATGTCATGTTTCGTGATCAGGTAACGGGCGGGGCGGAGACCGTTACGGTCTAGCATGCCTCCGGCGTAGCGTCCGTCGCTAAAGAGCAGGGCGGCAGGCCCGTCCCACGGTTCCATCAAGATGGAGTGATATTCGTAGAAAGCCTTTAGGTCTTCGGAGATCGGGTTCTTCTCGTTGAAACTCTCCGGTACCAGCATCGCCATGGCATGCGGCAGGCTCATCCCGGAGGCCACGAAGAATTCCAATACGTTATCCAGTGAGGCACTGTCACTCATGCCCGGCTGGATGATCGGGCGTATATCGTTGATATCCGGGATTCTGGGGGAGGAGAGTACGCTCTCCCGGGCCTCCATCCATCCCCGGTTGCCCCGTATCGTGTTGATTTCCCCGTTATGTGCCAGTAGGCGGAAAGGTTGCGCCAGACTCCAAGTGGGGAAGGTGTTGGTGCTGAAACGTGAGTGTACCAAGGCCAGTCCGCTAGTGAAATAAGGTTGCGTCAGGTCAGGAAAGTAATGGCGTAGCTGCATGGATTCCAGCATGCCTTTGTAAACGATGTTTTTGGTGGAAAGAGACGCTATATAGAAATCATCCTTGGCCGGCAGGTCGGTGGCCGATACCCTTTTCTCGACCCGCTTACGTATGAGGTATAGCTTTAGTTCCAGCTCTTGCTGATCGTTACAGCCGATGATGAATATCTGTTTGATATCCGGTTCGGTCGCTTGTGCGTCTTTTCCTAAGATTTCCGTATGAACGGGAACTTTGCGTAAGTGCATCAAGGTTAATCCCTCTTTCTCGATCTCTTCGATGAGGATACTGAGGATGCTTGCTTGCTGTTCCTCATCTTTTTGGAAGGAAGATTAGTCCGGTGCCATATTTGCCTTTCTCTGGAACCGGAATTCCTTGCAGGAGGATGAACTCATGCGGGATCTGTAATAAGATTCCCGCTCCGTCACCCGTTTTGTTATCGGCTCCTTCAGCGCCTCGATGCCTCATGTTCTCTAATACTTTAAGAGCTGATTCGATGATGTCGTGCGATTTCTCGCCGTGGATATTTACTAACATTCCTACTCCACAAGCGTCATGTTCATAAGACGGGTCGTATAATCCTTGTCTGCTGTTAAAATGATTCTTGTTTGTTTTCATTTGCTGACCTTATGTTTGTGTATAAATAATTATTGCGTCAATTTGTTTTACAAATATAGGTATTAATGACATAATGTGATTGCTTGCCGGGGCGAAAGAGCGGGAAAAAGATAAGAATATCTTGTCTGATGTTTCTATTTGTAATAATTTACTAGGTTTATTCTTTTTTATTTGAAAGGTATTTGGTTTGTGGACTTACTAAATGAAAGATGAGCTAAAAAAGAAGCACCGTCACGTTTTGCGACAGTGCTTTCTATCTGTTTTATCTATTGGGATATTCCCGGATGAAATAGCGGGCTAGGAACTTCCAATTCTCTTGTATGATCGCCTTGCCACGTTCTGGGCTGATAAGGCTTTTCGTTTGCGCGTCGGCCAGCATGCCTCGCTTTACCAGCTCAGGCAGGAAGTAAACGCTGCAATGTTTCACGATGAAGAAAGAGAGCGCTTGCTTGGCGGCACGGTTGGCGTCGTAGAAGGGATTGTTCTCATCCTTGATCAGCTCCACGTCTCGGGTGATGACTTGGGCGCCTTCCTCGGGCGTGGCGTAGATCGCCAGTTTCTTGCCTTGCCAGTCTTCGGGAAGATGGAAGTTCTCGGCGGGGATAAGGCCGGAAGTCTCCGTGATAAATGTTTGTGCATCTTCGGTCTTGTCGAAATAGAGAAGCAGTTTGTCACCTGCGGCTTTGCGGAAAGTCTCGTATTGTTGGCGGTTTTCCTCCAGCATATCGTCGGGCAGGGTGGCTACAGACTCGTCGGCGGTGTTCTGAAATACCGCATGGTCGGGATGCTCGGCGGGCAATATCTTTGCCAGCCATTGCGGGGAGGTCAGACCTAGCAAGGAGGTCTTGCTGGTGTAGGCCATCATGCCGTGGCTGTTGACGAGCAGGTTGTTAAGCTGCTCTTGGTTGAGGTCGGGCTGCTCCTTCCAGCGGTCGTGGGCGAAGTCGCTCAGTTCCCGGGCCGACTCAGGCAGGATATAGGATTCGTAATGGAACCATTGCAATAGACGATCGTAATCCTCTTGCCGCTCGTAGCGGGTATCAAGGGCGAAAAGCTTGGCCATGCGGGTATTCTCCGGCGCCGTGGTCCACTCTTTGCAGAACAGGTCGTAGATAAGCATGCCGGTGGATTCGTTGGCAGGGTTGTCCGGACTGACAAAAGTGCCTTTACGATAGCCGTGATACTGCTGGGTATAATGCCAAAGGAGGAAACGCACGTCCTCAAGGTTCACCTCATCGTCGTAATAATGATCGTCCGGAGTGTAGAAGGGAGGTATTTGCCGTATAGCTCCTTATGGGTAAGGATGAAGGCACGCCAAAGCCCCATGCCGGAGATCACGTCTTCGAAGTAGGCGGCCATGCGGATACAGATCTGCTTTGTTTCCTCGCCCTCGAAGGAGTTTACCAACTCGGTCTTCTCCATGATATCGTAGATACGGTTCGCTATTCCGGTATAATAGGAATCCACGGGAGTGCTTTGTTTATAGGGATGCAACTGCAACCAGTCTTTCGGGAAAATTTTAATGTTCTTCATGTTATTAAATGTCTTTATGCATTCAGGAGTGCAAATGTAGTAAAAATACGTTAGCTATGTCAAACGATAAGGAAAAGTTGCGGTCTTAAAAATGTAACATTTGTTGTCTTCATTGTTATTGGATCTAAACATCTTTGAAATACCGCCCCCGTACTTTTGCGTCGAAATCAAAGATGAAATAATAAGTAGTAAGATAATGGGAAAGAGTTTAAGGGGCAAAAGATTGAAAAGGTTAGGGCTTTTCTGGGTGGGAGTTTTCCTGTCATTCTCTCTATGGGCACAAACAGGGGTTATTTGCGGGACGGTTACGGACGCAAAGATAAAAGAACCGTTGATCGGCGCCTCGGTTGTGATCGAGGGGACTACGGTTGGCGCTATCACGGATATAGACGGTAATTTCCGTATCGAGAACGTGAAACCAGGTACTTATACGGTAGCCGCCTCTTACGTGTCGTACCAAACGCAAACGGTAAAGGATGTTCCGGTAGTCGCATGCCAAGAGGCGGTGTTGAATATCGAGCTTTCCGATGCTAACCTCCAATTACAGAATGTGGTCGTAGTGGCCCAACGGAAATTGGGAACCGAGATGGCCGTATTAAATACCGTACGCAAGAGCCTTCCGGTCGTGAATGGTATCTCCGCCCAGCAAATCAGTAAAACACAGGATAGCGATGCCGCCGAGGTACTACGCCGTATCCCGGGAATCACCATCGTGGACGACCGTTTCATCGTGGTCCGGGGTCTGGCGCAACGTTATAATAATGTATGGCTGAACAATGCCACGACCCCTTCCAGCGAGACGGACAGCCGTGCCTTCTCGTTCGATGTGCTTCCTTCTTCCTTGATCGATAACATGATGATCTACAAGAGTCCCTCGGCCGAGCTTCCGGCGGATTTCTCCGGCGGTTTCGTGCGGGTGATGACCAAGAATATCCCGGACGGGAACACCTTCAACGTATCCTACCAAATGGGCTTTAACACGAACGCCACCTTCCGTAACTTCCAGCTGACGGACGGCACGGCGAAGGACTACCTTGGATTCGGAGCGGACGTGAGAAACCTGCCTTCCTCTTTCCCCGCCCATTTAGGAGAACACTCCACGGATGAGGCGGCAGCCTTTACCCGCCAAATCAACCAACGTTGGGGGATCAACAAGTTCACCGCCATCCCCGACCAGAAGATTTCCCTTACCTCGCACCGCTCTTATGATGTGGGCGGCTGGAAGATCGGAAATATCACGAACTTGAACTGGAGTACCGAGTTCGATTACTCGGAGACGGTGAATAACAACTACATCGCCTACGACGTGAAGAACGACGTATCTCGTCCCCGCTTTGAGTACAACGATATCCGCTATAAAAATACCTCCAAGCTAGGGGCCCTCTTTAACTGGTCATTCCAACGGGATGGCAGTAAATATGAGCTTCGCAACTTTTTCAGCCAGCGTGGCGTTTCCGCTCTGACACAAAGGGAAGGAATGAACTATTATTCCGACAAGGATATCCGTAAATGGGAATCCCTCTATACCGGGCGTACCACTTACTCTGGGCAGATCAGCGGTGTGCATACCTTGCGAGAAAATGTCAACAAGGTGGATTGGACGGTGGGCTATGCCTTCGCCTCCTACCGTGAGCCGGATCGTAAGATCGTGAACTCCATCCTTGACGAGAACCGTACGGAACAGCCGAACTACTATGTCTCTGACCCGATGCGTTATTACCAAGAATTGAAGGATCACAGCGCCTCGCTAGCCGCCAACTACGAACATAAATTCACCGTATCCGATAGGTTCGCTCCTGTTCTCAATGGAGGTGTCTACGGTGAATATAAGAGCCGTACCTTCGCTGCCCGTCGCTTTGGCTACAACCTGTTGGGTAGCGGCTACGACCGGTATGCGGACTGGGATTATACGGAGTTGTTCGCCGACGAAAATATCTCGGCGGATAAGATATGGATGCGTGAGACAACTACGAACAGTGACTCTTATACTTCCGAGAACATGTTGGGAGCCGCCTATGTCTCCGCTAAATTGAACTATGGGGAGGTGCTGAACGCTAATATCGGTGTTCGCATGGAATACTACCAATTGAAGATGGACGGATATAGCTCGGACGGTACTACTCCGGTACACTTGGATAATAAGACGACGGATTTCTTCCCTTCAGTTAATGTTGCCTACAACCTCTCACAAAAACATTTGGTCCGCGCCGCTTACGGTCGCTCGGTCAACCGTCCGGAGTTCCGAGAGGTAGTGCCTTACGTGTACTTCAACTTCGAGCGAGACGCAAACATCGTGGGTAATACGGAGTTGAAGAACGCTTACGCTGACAATATCGATCTTCGTTATGAGTTCTATCCCGCCGCGGGCGAGATGATCACGATCGGCGGTTTCTACAAGCACTTCAAGGATCCTATCGAGGAGACGTACAACGAGGCTGGTTCCGGCCTGCAATATACCTATCATAACGCGAAGAACGCCGAGACCTTCGGCGTAGAGTTGGACGTTAAAAAGAACCTCGACTTTATAGGGCTGCGAGGCTTGAGCTTTGTGTGCAACGCCGCATATATCTATAGCCGTGTCCGTTTCGAGGAAGGGGCACCGGAGCGGGATCGCCCTTTGGCAGGGCAATCCCCTACTTGGTTAATGCCGGTTTTTTCTACCAGTACGATGACAAGGGGATTTCCGCCTCCCTGCTCTATAACCGGATCGGGAAGCGTATTGAGTCGGTCGGTGTCCCGATGCAGAACCAGGACGAGGATATCCCTGATATATATGAGATGCCCCGCAACTCGTTGGATCTTACTTTCTCGAAGAAGATTGGCAAGATTGTCGAGATCAAGGCGGGAATCCAGGATATATTGAACTCCAAGGTCGAGTACAAGCAGTTCGTGAAACTGACAGACGACAAAGGCGGCAAGAGCGAGCGTGAGCAACTGATCCGCAGCTATCGCCCGGGAGTGGATATCAATATCGGTGTTTCCCTTAGGTTTTGATGTTTAATTGAATATATATATATTACAAACAAAATGTTTTTATTATGAACAGATTTCTCTTAAAAGGTTTGGCCTCTGTGTTAACGATGGCCGTTATGTTTGGGACTGTATCGTGTAGTGATGACGATGATAAACCTGATGGCTCCGTAGCCGTATCGGCTGTGGCAGTCAGTCCTACTACCGCTACTATCAAGGTGGGCGAATCCACTACCTTGTCCGCGACTATTACTCCAAGTGACGCTACGGATAAAACGGTTACATGGAGTACTTCCGATGAAAAGGTAGCGACTGTTGATGCCGGTAAGGTAACAGCCGTGGCCGAAGGTTCCGCTACGATTACTGTAACTACGAAGGATGGCGGTAAAACGGCTACTTGTACCGTGACTGTCTCTAATGATGCTCCGTCTTCCAAAGAGGTGATATTGGAAGGAAATATCACGGCTGATCTAACGATCAACGCTGCCGACAAGAACTTCATGAAAGGCTTCGTATACGTGAAATCAGGCGCTACATTGACTATTGACGCTGGTTCTGTTATCAAAGGTGTGTCCGTTAGTCCGGGCGAGAAAGCCGCTTCCTTGATTATCGAGCCGGGCGCTAAGATCATCGCCGAAGGTACTGTTGACAAACCGATCGTCTTTACGTCCGATAAAGAGCCGGGTAAACGTTTGACAGGTGACTGGGGCGGTCTGATTATTTGTGGTAACGCTCGTGTGAATCGTACCAATCAACCAACTATCGAAGGAGGACCTGGTACATTATATGGAAATACGACCTCCGATGAGTTTAATGCGGAAAGTTCCGGTAAATTGAAATACGTTCGTATCGAGTTCGCCGGTTATCCTTTGGAGCCAGACAAGGAAATCAATGGCTTAACCTTCGGCGGCGTTGGTAGCGGCACGGAAGTGGAGTTCGTTCAGGTTTCATTTTCGAACGATGATTCTTACGAATGGTTCGGTGGAACGGTAAATGCCAAACACTTGATCGCTTACAAAGGCTGGGATGATGATTTCGATACAGACTTCGGTTATACGGGTAAACTGCAATTCTTGTTGAGCGTACGTGATAAGAATATCGCTGATACTTCAGACTCTAACGGTTTTGAATCTGATAACGACGGTGACGGTTCTTCCAACACTCCGCTTACCAAGCCGGTCTTCTCCAACGTAACCTTGATAGGTCCTTTCTATGGCAAGGTATCCGATAAGACACAGGCTGAGGTGGAAGCCAAGACAGCCGACGCTGCTAACGGTGCCAAGGGTGGTAAATTCCAGGCAGCCATGCACCTGCGTCGTAATACCAGCTTGAATGTTTACAACTCTGTATTCACCGGTTGGCCTTACGGACTTCGTGCTACTGATAAGAAAGGTACGGCAAACGATGGCATCGCCATCAAGAATGTGATCTTTGCTGGTATGTGGAAGAACTTCTATGAGGATGATAAGGTAAGTGAGAACTTCTTCAATCTTGCCGGTAGCAACACGACTCTGGCAACGACCAACGAGATTATCTCTAAAGATGGTGATTACTCTTCTGTCGTAGCTTCAGCTGTGCAAGGCGCTGAATTTGTCGATGAGGTATTGAACAACAGCTTCTTCGAAAAAGTAACTTACAAAGGTGCTTTCGACGGAAAGAATGACTGGACTGCCGGTTGGACTAATTGGGATCCTCAAAATACCGAATATTAATCAAGCTTGGCATTGAATAGGTTGTGAATTTGTTAAAGGCACTGAGGTATCCGGAAAGATCCCTCGGTGTCTTTTTTATGTATAATTTAGATAAGAATGTATCATGAATAAAAAGCTATTGTTACTTTCCGCTTTTTTGGCGGGAGCCTCTTGGACCGTGCTGGCGCAAGACTTGGTATTGAGCGAGGGACAGTATTATACCGATGAGACACAAACCACCCCGTATACGGGCCGCTATACGGAATTCTATGAGGATGGCATGCTCAAGATGGAGCTGTACCTGAAGGATGGCCGTCCCGAGGGAACCTATGTGATCTATTATCCGGATGGCAAGATCGCCGAGGTGCGTTCCTACTATCACGGGATCTTCCATGGTGAATGGCGCACGTATAGCGATAACGGCCAGCTGATCGGCCTGGCTTCTTATAAGGAAGGGCAAAAGGACGGCCCTTGGCGTATCTGGAGCGATAAGGGAAATTTGTTGTATGAGATGTTCTATACGGCAGGGAAGAAATCTGGTGTCTGGCGTAGCTGGGATGAGGAGGGGAATCTGCTTTCCGAGGAGAATCAATAGGAATAATTGCCGTTTACATACCGTTGTAACGACATTTACCTCTAATGGTAAATGTTTTTTCCTCTAGAGGTAAATGTCGTTACATCAGTATGTAAACAGTTTTACCTCTAGGTGAAAATACTTTTACTTCTTGATGAAAATATTGGTAAATGTAATTGATTGGAAATCAGCATGCTTACTCCTTATCCTCTTCTCCAAAGTCGAACTCGAAATCGAATCCGTCATCCATGAATTCCGGCTCAGTGAATTGCTCCAGTTCACGACGGTCTTTCTTGGTAGGACGTCCGAGACCTTTCGCACGGTTCACGAAACCGGAGATACGGTTCATCTCCAGAATCTCATACTGATCCGGGGTTGTCACGTTCTCCAAGTAATTCGGGACGAGCTTCGCGCCCACACGATTCTCGATCAATCCGATTACCTTAAAAGAGAAGGTGATCGGCGGTTTACGCACTTGGATCACATCGCCAACCTTGATCATGCGGGAAGGTTTGATCGTTACTCCACCTATCATGATACGCCCTTTCTTGCAAGCTTCCGCGGCTATCGTGCGGGTCTTAAAGATACGGGTCGCCCACATCCATTTATCGATACGTACCTCGTTCATATCTGTATTCTCAGTCTCTTTTTTATTTATTATTAAATTGATTCATCGTAATCTGGATGCCGGCGAGGCAGAAGCTCTTGATGATCTCTGTCGCACGATCCAATATCTCTGGCATCAATTGCAATTCCTCCGGGGGAAATTTCCCTAGCACGTAATCGATCTGTCCGCCCCGTGGAAAATCGCTGCCTATGCCGAAACGAAGGCGGGAATATTCCTGCGTATTCAATAACTGGGCGATATTCTTCAACCCGTTATGCCCGGCGTCGCTACCCTTTGGTTTCAGACGTAAGGTTCCGAATGGCAATGCCAGATCATCTACGACAATCAATAGATTTTCCACGGCAATGTTCTCTTTTTGCAACCAGTACCGAACGGCGTTGCCGCTGAGGTTCATAAAGGTATTCGGCTTTAGCACGATCAAGTCACAGTTTTTCACCCGTATGCGTGCGATTGCCCCGTATCGCTCCTCAGTGAAATTGCCTCCTACGCTCTCTACCAAATGGTTGACAACCCGGAAACCTATATTATGACGGGTTCCCCAATATTCGGAACCGATATTACCAAGTCCTGTTATCAAATATTTCATTATCCTCGAATCTATAAAAAAAGAAAGGGGAAGAACATTCTATGAATATCCTCCCTTCATGTATTGTAATAATGTTTTTACCTCAGATTATCCTTTAGCCTGAGCACCACGAGCGGCACGAGTCAACTGAACCGCGCAAACAACAGCGTTCTTTTAGCATTTGTCAGTTCCAGACCTTCGAAGTGTAAAGCACCTACCTGCATAGTCTTACCTAAGCCAAGGTGATCCACATTAATCGTCAACTTTTCAGGGATTTGATCGTATATAGCTTTCACTTTCAGTTTTCTCATTTGAAGAGACAACTTACCACCGGCTTTAACACCTTCTGCGTGACCTTCCAAAACAACCGGAACTTCCATTACTACGGCTTTGTCCTTAGATACTTCCAAGAAGTCCATGTGAAGGATCTCGTCAGTTACAGGTTGGAACTGCATGTCCTTAACGATTGCCATCGTCTTGTTACCGTCAATGCTTAACTCAACAACGAAAATCTCCGGAGTGTAAACCAACTTACGAACGGCTTCTTTTGTAACCGTGAAGTGAGTTACTTTTTTCGCCACCGTATAATACAGCGGGAATTTCATTGTTCTTACGCATTGCCTTCAAAGGCTCTTTTCTGATCAGCGGAACGAGCGACGATCTCTCTTCCTTTTCCTTCTAACTCAAATGTCTTCATTTTCTTTAATTTTTGTGTTACTCAAAATTAGTTATTTTGCTTCCTAATTTCCCATCACACGGTACGGGGCTAAAAAGCGGTGCAAAGATACGATTTTTGTTTGATGTGACAAATATTTCGCATGTTATTTGTCGGATTATCGATCTAGCTTCACTAATTTCGTGGTTCGCATGATCCAACGGACAAGGCCGTGGGGAGGAGCATTACGAGGGGTGTGCATATTTTGTTGAAGAGACCCGGTAATAGGGAAGCCCGGTGGTGAAACAAGGCATTAATCCCTTTTTAGCCAGTTTTTCCGGACGCATCATGATACCTAGGCGGATCGCTAAAATCTTTAAGTTGTCGCTTAGGTTATATAAATTCGTGGCGACGGCACCGGGACAAAGTACGGTTACGCTTACTCCATAATCCAGTAACTCTGAACGCAAGCCCCGGGAGAAACTTTTCAAGTATCGCTTGGTGGAAGCGTACAGCGTAATTCCCGGATAAGGTAGCCAACAAGATAGGGATGACATATTGAGGATATATCCATGACGCCGTTTCTTCATCTCTTGCCCAAAATAATAACAGAGCTGGGTAGGAGTAGTCACGTGGAGGTAGAGCATTTTCTCGACGATGTTGGCCTTAGCTTGTAAGGTCTCGCAGAAAAAAACATACCGGCGTTATTGACCAATACCTCTATTGGGATGTTTTTCTCTTGGCAAGTATCATATAGCTCCTTGGCCGCCCCGGGGATCGCCAAATCACGATAAAGCGGCAAAACTTCTATACCATATTTCTCGGAGAGAAACTCACCTTTCTCCCGGATCGCCTGCTCCTCATTGCTGACGATCACTAACTGATAGCCTAGTGAGGCTAGTTCCTCGGCATAGGCGAGACCTATTCCGAACTGGCCCCCGTGACTAAAGCCCATTTCTTTTCCATTATTTATATTCAAGCCTTTTGATTTCACGTACGATACATTCCGGAAGACCTTTCACGTTCTTATGACAGACCATATCCTCGCTATACATACGGGCGATACAATAGTTACTATGCCCACAATCGCAACGGGCGTGCTCGTCTTCTTTCATACGGTTGACGAAGCCCGGCTCGTTCACCAAGGCACGTGCCATGGCCACAAACTCGAACCCGTCGTTCAGTACCTCCTCGATCTTGTCTCTGGAGACCAATCCTCCTACGTAAATAAGAGGTAAATGTAAGGCTTTGCGGAATTTCAACGCATCTTCAAGGAAGTAAGCCTCCTTAAACGGTTCCGAGGGAATCATATATTTACCCACCATGCGGATTCCAATCGGTAGATAGCCCCTAGGCATATAATACGCCATCGTACGGATCGGCATTTCTCCCCGCATTACATACATGGGGGCACGGCTCACGAATCCGCCGCTTAGTACTAAGGCATGCGCTCCGCATTGGTCTTGGAGTGTACGGGCTACTTCTAGGCATTCGTCTATTTCAAGTCCTCCCTTGAACCCGTCCCGCATATTGGTCTTTACGGTTACGGCCATGTCGGAACCTGCTGCTTTCATCACCTCTTCCATACACATTCTCATGAAGCGCATACGGTTCTCAAGGCTTCCTCCATATTCGTCTTTCCGGTGGTTGGTGTACGGGGAAAGGAATTGGCTGATCAGATAACCATGCCCGGCATGGATCTCGACAGCGTCCATACCTGCCTCACGTGCCAATCGTACGGCCTCACCGTAGGCACGAGCCATGGAAGCGATCTCGGATTGTCTCATACCTCGTACGATCGTGGGAGAGTAGAGGTTGAACCCGCTGGACGCTGAGATAGGCGTGCATCCGCAAATCCGCTTATGCGACATATTACCACAATGGCCTAACTGGATGGAAGCGGCGGCTCCCTCTTTATGGATAGCGTCGGTGAGCTTGCGGAGGCCGGGAATAATATCCGGACGCATCCACAGCTGACGCTCGAACGACAAGCCGCTTTGCGTCACGGCGGCATAAGCTATGTTCGTCATGCCGATCCCTCCGGCGGCTACGGATGTGTGATAGTTGAATAACTGCTCCGAGGGAGCGTTTCCCGGGCACATACTCTCGAATGCGGCGGCCCGGATCGTGCGGTTCCTAAGTGTTAGCGGACCGATCTTACCGGGTGTAAACAGGATTGATTTGTCCATATCAATAGATTAATATAGTTGTTTCGAAAAATTAAGTTAGATGGTTTTCTCTATATTCCAGACGAAGGCCCGAAGCCCTTGCGCTTCCGTTTCCTTGTCTAAGTTGTGTAGGATTTCCAGAAAATGATCGACCTTCTCGTCTTCTACCATCGTAAGGATAGCTGAATTCAAGGTAGGCCAAGCGTGATTGCCGTAATGTGGCTCGCCTGTTTTACTTCCCCGTCCTTGCACGACATCCCAATAGGTAAAACCTTTAAGGTTATTACGGTCCATGATACTGACGATAGCTTCGTAATACGCTTGATTGAAAGATATAAATATCGCTTTCATATAGTTGTTTTTTATGAGATCGCATACCCGTAGGGAGGCTTTTCTTGCGATGGGCATTCAAGCCTGTTTATAATGGGCATCGTAAGCACCTTACAATGGGCATTGTTATGACCTAACAATGCCCATCGAGGTTTGTTGGCCTCGGCTTCCCTATGGTACGCAAAGATAATTAATTATTTCGTAATGCCTTCCTTATTTTGCGGCGTCTTCGTTTTACGCCGTTGGCAGCGAATACGGCATAGACCGTCGGAACGATAATCAAGGTAATCAAGGTGGATACGGAAAGACCCCAAGCCACGGTCATACCCATCGAGCGCCACATCTCGGAACCTTCGCCGGTTCCCACCGCCATCGGGATCATACCCAAAACGGTCGTCAACGTTGTCATCAATACCGGGCGAAGACGGGATTTTCCGGCAGTCACTACCGATGTGATAATACCCATGCCACGCTCCCGACATAAGATCGTATAGTCGATCAGCACGATACCGTTCTTAACCACGATACCCATCAACATGATCACGCCGATCAAAGCCATAACGCCCAATGGTGTCTGCGTGACCGCCAATCCCAATACGATACCTGTAAAGGCGAACGGGATAGAGAACATGATCACGAACGGGTCTACCAACGACTCGAACTGGGCAGCCATCACGATGAATACCAAGATGATGATCAATACCATTAAGATACCTAAATCGGTAAATGTATCCTGCTGATCTTCGAATGTTCCACCCAACTGCCAACTTACGTCGGATGGGATATCCATTTGTTTCAACTCGTTCCGGGCGGCGGCAACCAAGTCGCTCAATGCCGCTCCCTTACCCGCTACGGCAGATACGGTGATCACACGCTCACGGTCTTTACGCTCGATGGTCGGGGGAGTCATACGTTCCACTACCTTGCCTAAATCACGGATGCGGATGCCTTTGCCTTCATTGTTATAGATCAAAATATTCTCAAGATCCTCTACGGACTCACGGAACTCTGGGGCGTAACGTACCTTGATATCATACTCATCTCCATCCTCACGATATTTTGAAGCGGTGGAGCCGTTGATACGGTTACGAAGATACGTGGAGGCTGTAGTTACATTCAGGCCGTTCATCGCCAGCTTTTCGCGGTCGAAGTCTACCTGGTATTCCGGGATATAATCTTTACGGCTGATATTTACTTGCGAGCATCCTTTTACATTTCTCATACGACGGGCGATCTCATTCGCCACGGCATCCGTCTGGGCGAAATCAAAACCATAGATCTCGATGTTAACCGAGGTCTCTCCACCCATAGAACCTTCCTGCCCTCCGGCGAGTACCTCGAATTTCTTGATCTCGCTGTATTGGGCTAAGTCCTGCCGCATCAACTCGCAAATCTCGGTAAGACCTCTCTCACGGTCGCCCACGCTAGTTAGGTTTATATTGAACTCGATAATATGCGTACCGTTATTGCTTAGCTGGGCGAAGGTATTATCCGTATCCGCCGTACCTTCCGTGAAGTTACTGATTAGGATCTCCGGATATTTCTCACGGAACTTCTTGTCGATGTCGAGAGCTAACTCACGGGTAATATCCTGCCGTGTACCGATCGGCAACTCAATCGTTATGCCGATGCGTGCGTTATCTTGTGTCGGGAAAAATTCCGTCTTGATAACCGGGATCAGCATCATACTGCCGATGAAGATCAGCGTAGCGCCTACGATCACCGTTTTCCGGTGGCGTACGGCCCAGTTCAAGAAGCGTCCGTAACTGCGATCCAAGGCGTTCAATCCCTTTTCGATAGGCGTGAAGAACATCCGGTACAATTTACCCTTCTCCGGTTGCTGGCGTAATAACTGTGAGCAAAGCATCGGGGTCAATGTCAAGGCGCCTACCGTAGAAACGATCATGATGATACTAACGATCCATCCCAACTGCTTAAATAAGATACCCGCCATACCCGTAACCATCGTCAACGGCAAGAACACCGCTAACATCGTAAGGGTGGAGGCGATAACCGAGATAGCCACCTCGTTCGTGGCGTGTACAGCGGCCTGTTTCGGCTGGCTACCCCGCTCGATATGGGTCGTTACGTTCTCCAATACCACGATAGCGTCGTCCACCACCATACCGATAGCGATAGAAAGTGAGCTCAATGAGATAATGTTTAACGTATTGCCCGAGGCCAGCAAATAAGCGAAAGAAGCGATCAAGGAGATCGGGATGGTTAAGATAATGATAAACGTAGCCCTCCAGCGTCCCAAGAACACGAATACCACCAACATAACGATGATAAAGGTAATCATGATCGTCTCTTTCAAGCTATCGATCGTATTCAAGATATTCGTGGAAGTATCCATGATTACGTCCAGCTTCACGTCTGAGGGTAAGCTAGCCTGTATCTCCGGAAGTTCCTGGTGTACCTTCTTGGCGATGTTCACCGAGTTCGCTCCGGACTGTTTCTGTATGACGATCATACCACCTTTCGTGCCGTTGTTGAACGTTTCTTGCGCACGTTCCTCGATACTGTCCTCTACACGGGCCACGTCACGCAGATATACGTTCTTTCCGTTCTGGCTACCGATCACTAGGTCTAGCATCTGCTTAGCGTCCGTGAATTCTCCTTGAACACGCAAGGAGTAGGTATTAGAACCGATATCTACGCTACCTCCCGGTGTATTCCGGTTCTCTTGCGCGATGATGGTAGAGATACCTTCGATGGTCTGGCCGTAAGCCTCCAACTTGTACGGGTCGCAATACACTTGCAACTCACGGATCGGCGTACCGGAGATAGACACGGCACCCACGCCACTGATACGGGCCAATGGGTTGGATACCTTATCGTCCAAGATCTTGTAAAGAGCGTTCGTGCTCTCCTCCGCGGTCACGGAAAGGATCAAGATGGGGATATCGTCCGTACCGAACTTGAAGATGATCGGATTCTCTACGTCATCGGGTAGGGAAGACTCTACCATGTCCAGTTTGTCGCGGACATCGTTTGTGGCGACATCGATATCGATGCCATAATTAAATTCCAACGTTACGATCGATATATTCTCACGGGATTGCGACGTGATATGCTTCAAGTCGCTTACGCTATTCAACACGTTTTCCAAGGGCTTCGAAACATTCATCTCGATATCCGAAGCACTGGCGCCGGATAGGCCGTCATCACCATGATGGTGTTCGTCTCTATCTCCGGAAGCAAGTCCACTGATAACCTGCTTAAGGAAAAAAGTCCGAAGATCACGATCGCCACAAATACAAGGGCGGTCGATACGGGCTTTCTTACCGCTGTTCCATATAAACTCATAGTCTGTTATTCGTTTTCGATTTCAACTTCCATACCGTTCGTCAGGCGGCTTTGCCCGGTGATAACCACTTGGTCGCCATCCTCCACTCCGGATATGATCTCATATTTATCACCCATACGGCGTCCTAGCTTCACCTTCTGGTAGGAGACCTTACCGTCTTTGCATACATAGATATACCGGTCGCCGGCACCTGATTGTTTTACGATAGAGCGATCCGGGGCCACCACGTGATCCATATGGCCGAAACTCATCGTCACCCGGGCGAACATACCCGGTCGCACTCGCTCATCCGAGTTGGCGATCTTGATCTCCACGGGGAACGTGCGGGTAGCGGGATCGATCGTCGGATAAACCAAGTTGACTTTACCCTTGAAAACCTCGTCTCCGTACACATCCAGCCGGATATCTACCTCATGGCCTTTCTTCACTCTCGTAAAAAGACTCTCGGAGACATTCACCATTAATTTGACCGGACGGATTTCCTCCACTGTGTAGATTGGGTTTCCGCCGCTGTACATATCGCCGCTATCGTAGTTGCGGGCGGTTACGATTCCGCTGATCGGGCTTAGCAATTGGGTGTTCTCCACCAAGTTTTTATACGTCTCTCGAGCCACTTCCAAGGAAGTCTTTTGGGCATCCCAAGCGGATTTGGAAGCACCACCTACCTTATACAACTCGTCGATACGTTTGAACTCGATCTCTTGGTTGTCCAATTGTATCTTCGCTTGCTTTAGGCTGGTAGCGTCCATCTTGGCTAATAACTGCCCGGCTTTTACATGGTCGCCTACCTCGGCGAAGATTTTCTCGATACGGAATGGGGTTTGGGGAGCGATATTATTTTTGATATTCGCTTCCACCGTAGCGGTAAATTCACTGAGTTGCTCCACGTCTTGAACAGAGACCGTCTCCACTTTCACCTTTACTTTCTCATTCTGTGTTTCCGTGGCTTCCTCACTCTTATTACCCGAGCAAGACATCAGCAGGGCCAATGTAGCTATCGGTATTACTTTCAGCATTTGACTTGTCTTCATATAATTGTTCCTAATTATTATCTATTAAACTTTCAATTTTTAATTTTCAATTTTCAATTCATCTGTTCGTTACCCAATACTTTCTCCAGATCCGCCTTCGCTACCATATAGTCGTAGATAGATTGGTTGAAGTTCAACCGAGCCTGCGTCAAGGCAAGTTCGGCATCGTTCATCTCCAGCCATGTACCGGCTCCGGTGTCATACCGTTTTTGCGAGATCATATATCCCCGTTCCGCTTGCTCGACTCCCTTTTGGGCGGCGTCGAACTTCTTGATACAGGTATTCATATTATCTATGTACTGTTTAACGGCCAACTGTAAATTGCGCTTGGTATCGTCCCGTTGCAGGTTTAATTGGTCGATGGAGACTTTCGTCTGCTTTACCTTATAAAATTTACTACCTCCGGAGAAGATAGGAACCGATAACGTGATACCGATCATCGAATAGGGGTTCCATCTGTAATTCTTGAACTTGAAGTCATTGTTCATGGCGCTCCATTGATATAGACCGGTCAGCGACAAGGTCGGCAGATAATCGAATTTCTGCATGACCAGCGTCTTTTTCAGCTGTTCCGCCTGAAGGTCTAATTGTTTCAAGTCCGTATTCTCGGATAAGGTTGTATCCGTGGATAGATAGTCGGCGTAGAGGCTGGACTTGAAATCCGTCAGTTGTCCGTCGCAATCGATATTTAAATCCAGATCCATGCCCAATAACGCTTTTAACTGCCATTTAGCCAAGGTAAGGGAGTTCTCTGCCTGCAACAGATTAGGCTCTGTATTCTTTACCGTCACATCGGCACGTATCAAGTCGTATTCAGCTACGGTTCCCTGTTCATACTTCCGTTTGATATCCAGATAATTCTCCATGGCATTGTCGTAACTTTGCTTGAATACCCGGTAAGAGTCGCTTGCCAGAAGGACGGCGTAAAAGCTCTTTTTCACTTGGTTCACCATCGCTATTTTAGAAGAGCGAGCTTGCTCCACCGCCAATTCCACGTCTAAGGCCGAGATACTCAAGCTTTTCCATAAGGAGGCGTTCACCAGTGGCATGGAAGCGTTGAAGCCCAAGCTCCAGTTGTTGCTACGTCCTACCTCGAAGCCCTCGTCCATACTCGACATGTCCGTGCCTTCGGGCAAGCTGCCGCCTCCCATGTCACCCATGTCGAAATCCATATACATCACCTGTTTCTTCAAGGTACGGTTGTAGTCCCCCGCAAAACTGATCTGCGGAAATAGAGAAGCGTACGAGCCTTTACGTGCGTACTTTTTCTTCTGTATTTCTTTATCGGCAACTTTTACGGTCGGGTTCTCGCTAAGGGCGATCTCTAGCGCTTTTCCAAGATCCAGTTTCAGGGTGTCTTGAGCCAGAACCGGTCTCGCCGCCAGAAAAGGCAATACCATAAATGTGACCAACATCATTTTTCTACTCATCAATAATCGTTTCATTTAGGATAGATTTTGTCTGTGATTAAACTCATTAAGTGTTCGCTATAAATCATAGGATTGTTTGAGATCGAATCGGTCTAGGATCGCTCTTCCCTTCTCGGTACTGATCCCTTTCAGGAATGTGAGGAGGATCGTGTTGTATACCTCGGTGATGGAATGCCTGCAGAAGACATTGGAAGGCCGCAACATCTTCGTCTGCTCTTTCACCAGTAAGGCCATGATCTCGAAGTTGATCCCCTTTTGGAACACGCCCTCTTTAACGCCTCGTGTGAACAAGTCCATACACCTCTTACCCATTCTCGCTTTATTCATCTCTATTTTTTGTTGGGCTTTCGGATATTTCTTCAAGTCCTCGTAAAACTTCTCGTTGAACCATCTCGGGTTTTTCATCATCTCCTCATAAAGAGCAGGATTACTTCCAAGGCATTGAAAGGTTCTTTTTTCCAATCCTGTCAGATATTGTCCGAGCGATTCGGTATTGTGATCGATCCCCTCGATCAGCAAGGTTTCCTTGTCCTCGAACGACTCGTAAAGTGTACGCTTGAGATGCCAGCCGCTTTCGCTACATCATCCATACTCACACTCTTGATGCCATATTGAGAAAAAAAAAGATCGAACGCCGTATTAATAATCTGTTCTTTTATCATATTCTTTTTTGTTACGTCAAAAGTAGCCGGGGCAATCCCTGTATACAAGTAAAAAGCGCTGACTCGTCCGTTGGAATCGACCAATGACCGGATATTCCCGTCGAATCTATTCGCAAAGGTCTGATATATTTAGAAAACCAGAAAGGTTTATACTGTTACGGTATTGGTATGGAATGAAACAGGATATTGTCAAAAATTCTTGTTATTCGTTCAATTTTGGATGAAAATTGGTTAAAAACGAAATAGTGGGTGGTCTTTGGCTTTTTATTTCTATCTTTGTCCGAGGTGATAATAAAAATCTACAGATAGATATGAAAAATTTACCTTTAATTGAAGTCACTGAGTTAATCAAGGGAATTGAGTCCAGCGACAACTTTCAAGATGATTTATCGATAGCGGATCTGAACGGAGATTTGATTAATTACGAGGAAAAAAGGCTGGAGCATTCCACCCCGATGCGTTTAAATGCCTTGTTGATGATCTTGGTACAGGAAGGTACTGCTGATATTTCGGTAGACTATATTCCATATAAGATAGAGAAGAATACGTTTATAACCTTGATGCCGACTCATATCATACAGGTATCGAAAGTGAGCAAAGATTTGAGAGGGCGTTTGTTGATCGTGTCCAGATCTTTTCTGGATGGATATACTACCCCGGCAGGGAAAAAAAGAACTCTATGGTGCATTATATGCAGATCCGTAAGAATCCATGTGCTGCGATGAGTGCCGAGGAGACTGAGCATATATCCGGCCAATTCTCCATCTTACGGGAAAAGATGAAGCTGCGTACCCATTTTTTTCCAGAAGGAGGCTCTCCAAAACGCCTTAGTCGGTTTCTTTATCGAGTTGGCTAATATCTTTATGGGTAAGAAGGAGCTGATGACGGCACCTACACTCTCCCGGAAGGAGGAGCTTTTCGAGCAGTTCCTGCAATTGCTTTTCGAGCATTGCAAGGAGCAGCACGTCGTTACTTTCTATGCCGAGAAATTATTTATTACCCCACAGTATCTTTCGCTTATCTTGAAAGAGCTAACGGGTAAATCAGCGAATAAATGGATTGACGACGCCTTGATCGTCGAGGCCAAGATGCTGTTGAAGGCCCCGCAAGCCACGGTTCAGCAAGTAGCGGATATACTCCACTTCTCCGATCAATCCACTTTCGGTAAGTTTTTCAAGAAGCATATGGGTATATCACCCATGGAATACCGGAAATCATAATCCGGTATTTTCTATACGCTTGCGGAACTTATACCAGTTGATCAACTCACAAGCCCCGTAGAAAATGCTGGCTACACCGAAGATTACGAATGTATTTGCCGCCGCCCCGAACGGGTAGGCAAGAATCATTACCCGGTTATCAAGATCAAAGCCGGCATCAGGTAGAACCCCAACGGTACATTGCTCCATTTCCTTGCGGATATCAATGAAACCAATTGCTGTACACCGGCAATTACCAATAAGGCTCCGAGTAAGTACATTAATATATTCACGAAGAACTCGGGCATGATCACCAACCACGCTCCGAACAGTACGCTTCCCGCTGCCTCGATAGGAAACATCGGTTTCTCCCCGTTCTCGTTCTTCGGTCGGGTGAAATAGCTGAGGATAGCGAATAATCCCGGTAAAATGAATAGTATACCGATCGTGATAACCAGATAGGTTATGGCTGCTTCCGGCCATAATACCAAAACAAACCCTAATACCATCGCGAATGCGCTACGTAAAACCGCGCCATTAATAGATCTCATATGTTTTTATTTTAGATTTCACTTATAATATGACAAAGGTATATATTCTTTCCGACTTTTTTACCTTTGTGCGCCATAAAGCAGTATCAGGAAAAACATCGAAATATATCCCTCTTGAATGCATGCTTCGCGTAAAAAGACAAACTTGAAATCATCTAACGAATAATAATACTAAAACAAAAAATGAAGCGTATAGTTTTTTGGATTACGTGCGTGTGTTTGCGTGCTTCCTTGTCATGGTTGTCCACGCCAGTGAAAACTTTTATGGAGCTGAGGGCTCCACGGATATGGTGGGACCGCAATCTTATCTGGCCAATGAGGCTGATCGGTTGTGGGTAGCCGTATACGATGGTTTCTCACGCATGGCGGTGCCATTGTTTATAATTGTCTCCGCCTTTCTTCTTGCACCGATGAAGGCAGGGCTGACCTCTTGGCAATTCTACCGTCAGCGTTGTATTCGCATCTTACCGCCGTTTTTCATATTTATGATACTATACAGCACTTTACCTTGCTGTGGGGGCAGATAGATGCCGAGACATCATTGAAAGATATATCGAGAATATTCTTGAACTTTCCTTCACAGGCCGGACATTTGTGGTTCATGTACCCTTTGATCAGCCTCTATTTATTTATACCCGTAATATCGCCATGGTTGAATAAAGCCACGGCGAAAGAAGAGCGTTTTTTCATCGGCTTGTTTCTGTTGTCGACCTGTATGCCCTATCTCAATCGTTGCTTCGGCGAGGTGTGGGGACAATGTTTCTGGAACGAATACCATATGCTGTGGTACTTCTCCGGTTACCTGGGCTATCTTGTTCTCGCACATTACATACGTGTTCATCTGACCTGGAACCGTTCTAAACGTTTGGTTATCGGAATCGCCTCGATGGTCGTCGGTGCCTTGCTGACGATTTATTCCTTCTATGTCCAAGCGATACCCGGAGTAACTCTTGTCACACCTGAGATAGAGATCGGATGGGCTTTCTGTACGATCAACTGTGTGCTCCTTACGGCGGGTACGTTCCTCGCTTTTACTTGCATAGGCAATTCGAAATCTCCACGACTCATAACAGAGATGTCTAAACTCAGCTACGGTATGTACCTTATGCATATATTTTGGCTCGGATTGTGGGTAACGGTGTTTAAGCACAACTTAGCCTTGCCTACTGTCGCCGCCATACCATGCATTGCGGTAAGTACATTTATCTGTTGTTTCGTGACGACAAAGATAATCTCGCTCATACCGGGCAGTAAATGGATTATAGGATGAATATAGGATAGCTCTGTCATTTGGCGCGGTTACTTTGTAAACAAGATGATAAGATTACCTGTTATTTGGAAAAAATCGTATATTTACGATATTCAAATAAATCCCGGGTAATAATGATGACGAGAACAGTTTTTATACTTTTGATATCGAGCCTTTGTACGCTAAGTTATTGTACGCCGAGGACCGAGCCTGCTCAAACCGAGGTCTTAACTCCTGTGGATTCTATATCGATCCGCTGTGATCATGGAGACTTTGCCTCCCCATATCGAAATAGAGAAAGAGCTGCTTTACGATAAGCATACTTTAGAAGATACTTACCTCTATAAAGATACGACACGGGAGTTCCAGTGGGAGAAAATGAAAGAAAGATTATCCTTATTGGAGTCGATCCAAAAGGAGCCGTCTCAATGGGCGATCTTGCAGAACTATAAAAACAGGAATGGAGAGGCTCCTCTTGTAAAAGTCTTCAAGAGAGATGCCTATAAGAGGGTTTCCGATACGCTTGGTGTAGAACGCTATCAATCCGTCCCGCTTTATTTGCTGACTGATACCGTGATTCCCGAGATCTATGGACGTGACGGTAGCTTGGTTCGTATCAAGGCGATGGATGAGGATTCTAAATTCGCTCGTATACAAACCGTGTATGATGGGGAGGAGGAGTGGTATGCTCCGAAGAAATATATCAAGCAAATAGGGGATACGGTAGTCTTCGATAAGGCGATCTTCGTGGATCGTCATAACCAGAATATCGCGACCTTGGAGCACGTCGGCTCGAAATGGTTGGTTCGTAGCATGAACCCTGCGACTACCGGACAGCATCGTCCTCCTTATGCGCAGGAAACCCCGTTGGGAATGTATGTTCTCCAAGAAAAAAAGTCTCGCATGATCTATTTGGTAGACGGTTCCAAGGAGACTGGCGGATTCGCTCCTTATGCCAACCGTTTTACGAATGGGGCGTATATCCATGGCGTACCGGTCAACGCTCCTCGTAAATCGTTGATCGAATATAGTCCTTCGTTGGGAACGACACCCCGGTCTCATATGTGTGTGAGAAACGCGACTTCGCATGCGCAATTTGTTTATGATTGGGCGCCTGTTAATGAGACGATTGTTTTTGTATTAGAATAAAAATCATAACTTTGCGGCGTTATTGTTTTTTAGTATGCGAAGGATTTTCTTGTATTTGTTTTTTATTGTCTTGTCTGTAGGTTCAATTTCAACCGGTGGCGTTTTACGTGCCCTATCTCCGGAAACGGGATCAACGTCTGTGGCGGTTATGGGGCGCCAATTATATGAGGAGATGCGATTGGATCAATGGGTTTGTTTCGATGCGTTTATGCAGGGGCTTAGAGGTTCCGAGAAGATTGATCGGAAAAATAAGGATATCCTTACATTGATCGATTTCTCTAAACCTTCTACGGCGGAGCGTATGGTTGTATTGGATATACGGCAAAAGAGAATACTTTACACCTCTTTGGTTTCTCACGGTAAGAATAGCGGAGGGAATTATGCGACCTCTTTCTCGAACGAGAACGGTTCCCATAAAAGCTCTTTAGGATTTTATCTGACGGAAAATACGTACCAAGGCCGGAATGGCTATTCGCTTATCCTAAATGGATTGGAAAAAGGAATAAATGATTTGGCTAAGCAAAGGGCGATTGTAATTCATGGCGCCTCTTATTCCGATCCTTCTGTGGCAGCTTCCTCGGGTCGGTTAGGACGTAGCTTTGGTTGCCCTGCGTTGCCTGTATCTGTCAGTAAGCCAATTATTAATACGATAAAGAATGGAACCCTTTTATTTATTTACGCCAACGATAAGAACTATCTGACGCAAAGTTCCATTCTATCCACTCAACAAGAAAATGATATTTTTTATGAAAAAAAGTTACCGAAAAGTTTTGTAGTTTAAAATAAAGGCGTACCTTTGCACCGCAATCAGAGATAAACACTATGAATTGCAAAACGGGGTGTAGCGCAGTCCGGTTAGCGCACCTGCTTTAGGGAGCAGGGGGTCCCAAGTTCGAATCTTGGTACCCCGACTTAGAAAAAAGGGAAATGGTTGGTATTCAGCTGTTTCCCTTTTTTTTGTGTCCTGCCCTTAAATCTAAAGGATAGTCAACGATTGTAATCAAAACAATTGTTCGTACCTTCAAGTAAAAAACATTCTTCTTACTATATACAAATATAATTACTATCTCATCTATTTCAGATTATCGCCGTGGAATATATAGACCACGTCGTGATTTGTATATTCCACGTCTTGATCTGTACAGACCACGTCGTGGTTTATAGAATTATACAGTATGCGCATAAGAATTCATAGGCTATCGAGCAAGAATTCATATAGGAGTAGAGCGTTTTTTACTTAGGGAGAAGAGGAGACGCTCTTACGTGTCAAAGTGGGAATAGTGTCAAACAATTAGACAGCGTTGTCAAAATATTGGACAGTTCTAAAAGAATAGCTTTTTGTTATCTGATTGTTGTTTAGTTGTTTATGTGTTTTGGCACGTTCTTTGCTATTATTTAGGTAGAAAATAATAGAGCAATGAAACAAATATTACTTACAACAGTTCTTTCTCTCAGTTTCGCTACGGCGACGGTGGCCCAAGAGAAACTTTGGACTTTGGATGAATGTATGCGCTATGCCGTGGAAAACAGCCCATCGGTTAAAAAGCAAGTTTATACATCAGATACGTATAAGGCGGAACGGAATGCCGCCGTAGCTTTTTTTTCCGGCGGCATCGGCTAAGGTCGGAGCGCAATATAGTTTTGGCCGTTCGATCGATCCTGCGACCAATACCTATGAGAATACTTCTACGTTTAATAATAACTATGGCCTCGACGCTTCTATTCCTATTTTTACGGGCGGACAGCTGATCAATCAATGGTTGATGGCAAAATCCAATCGCCGTATGGGAGTTAATGACATACAGAAAGCGAAAGATGATTTAGCGATGAAAACCATGCAGGCTTATATGGATGTGGTGTATTATAAAGGAACGATTCGTATGGCGGCCGAGAAATTGGAGGAGAGTAACCGTACCTTATATAAGACTCGCCGGCAAGAAGAGCTGGGTTTGAAAGGGAAAGCGGATGTAGCTCAATTCGAGGCTCAAGTAGCGGCCGATGATTATACATTGACCCACCAGCAGAATCTTTTCAATACCGCCTTGCTTACTTTGAGGGAATGTATGAATTATCCATCTGATTTAGAACTGGAGGTGGATACTTTATTACCGGATATCAATTATGTCCCGGAAGTAGAGAATGTGGCGGAGATTTTCGCCTATGCGTCCGGGAATAACCCTACCGCCTTGCAAGCCGAGTATCAATTAACGCAAAGTAAATACCAATATCGTATTTATAAAGGAAAGTTGCTACCGAGCATTTATTTGAATGCCGGAATCTCTACGAGTTATTTCGAGAACCTGAAGTCTGATAATGCCCCGGAAGGTTTCAAGGATCAGTTTAAAAATAACCGTGGTGAATATGTCTCTTTTAGCCTTAGCTTCCCCTTATTCGATGGTTTGAGCAGATTAACGAACGCTCGTCGTTACCGTAACAATATGCGGATCGCACGGGAGACAAGGACAGAGGTCTTTCGCCAGTTGCAGACAGCGGTAGAGCAATCGGTCCTGGATCGTGCGGGATACGCTAAAGAGGCCATACAGATGGATAAGAAGGTGAAATCGGATGAGTTGGCTTATCGTGTTACCCTACGGAAGTACGAGGAAGGCCTGATGAGCACGCTGGATGTACAGACAAGTGCGAATACGCTGTTGGAGTCCAAGGCCAATCTGCTTCAAAAGCGATTGATGTACTTATTGAAAAGCAAGCTGGTGGATTATTATAAGGGCAAGCCTCTTATCAATGAATAAGAATTGAGAACATAGAATTTAGATGATAATAAAAAATATAGAATACGATGGATATACAATTAGAGAAAAAGAAAGGTCTTCAGAAGAAGCATATTCCTTATGTAGCGGGTGGCGTGTTGTTCGTTATCTTGTTGGGATGGATTATCTTTGGTGATCATGCTTCTACGTTGAAAGTGGATGCGAGAGGGATTAGCATCGGTAATGTGACCCGTGAGCAATTCAATGACTTCTTTCGTATGGATGGTCAGGTGCAACCTATCACGGTCGTGCAGCTTAGCCCCGAGGAGGGCGGTATCGTACAGGAGAAAGTCGTGGAAGAGGGTGCCCAAGTGAAGAAAGGCGATATCATTGTTCGTCTGAGCAACTCAAATCTAGATTTGCAGATCTTGAACGCTGAGGCCGAGTTGGCGGAGAAGCAGAACTTCCTTCGTAATACGCAGGTTACCATGGAGCAGGATAAGCTGACCAATCAGATGGAGAAACTTCAATACGATATGGACATGAACCGGGCCCGCCGCTCGTTCAACCAACAAGAGCAGTTGTATAAAGAGAACTTGATCGCCAAGGAGGATTATCTGAAAGCGAAGGAGGACTTCGAGTTAGCCTCTCAAAAGCACGCCTTGATTACCGAGCGCTTGCGCCAAGACTCTATCTCCCGCACGATCAAGATGGATGAGATGGAGGCCAGCTTGGCGAACATGCGGAAGAATATCCTGTTGATCCGCGAACGTAAGGAAAACTTGAATGTCCGTTCCCAGATCGACGGTGAGTTGGGACTGTTGGATGTCGTATTGGGGCAAAGCATCAATCCCGGCCAAAAGATCGGCCAGATTAACGACCTTTCCGATTATAAGATAGAGGCCATGATCGACGAGCATTATATAGACCGCGTGAAACCGGGCTTAAGCGCCGCTTTCGAGCGTCAAGGCTCGTCTTTCGACTTAACGGTGCGCAAAGTTTATCCCGAGGTTCGTGATGGTAAGTTCCGTACGGATTTCGTTTTCACGGGTGAGCGTCCGGATAATATCCGTAGTGGACAGACCTACTATATCAACTTGGAGCTGGGGCAACCTACCGAGAGTATCATTATCCCGAAGGGAACTTTCTTCCAGAGCACGGGCGGAAGCTGGATATTTGTTCTTGATCCGGATGGAAAGAAAGCTTACAGGCGTTCTATCAAGATCGGCCGCCAGAACCCGCAGTATTATGAAGTGACCGAAGGTCTGGAAGCCGGTGAAAAAGTGATCGTATCAAGTTACGAAAGCTATAAGGATAATGAAGTGCTGGTGCTGGAATAAAATCGATATAATATGAAAAACATACTAATCGCCATTCGTTCCATTTTTAAGAAAGGGCGGCATAACGTGATGAAAATCGTATCGTTGGGAATCGGCTTAGCGGTAGGCTTGGTATTGATCGCTAAAGTCTATTTCGAACAATCGTATGATGATTTTTATCCGGATAGAGACCGGGTCTATCAAGTCTGGGCGAAATACCAGCAAAATGGAGGGGAGTTGAAGGATTATCCGCAAACAAGCGGTGGCATCGCTCCAACTATGCAACAACAGATACCCAAGATCGAGACCGTCACCCGATACACGAGTTTTGGAGACTGGACCTTTACGATGACCGACACCAAGATGAAATACTCCGGTCGTTGTATCATAGCGGATAGTTGTTTCTTTGATATTCTTCCTCGTCCTATGTTGATCGGAAATGCGAAAGAGGTTCTTTCCACCCCGATGTACGTGTTGATATCAAGTCGTATAGCGAAAAATATCGGAGGCGATGTTATCGGGAAAAACTTCACGGTAGACAATTCGCCGGGACGTACTATGACTATTGGTGGCGTTTTTGAGGAAGTTCCGGAAAATTCTCATTCCCGTTACGATGTAATTGTTTCCATGGCTTCGGCGGGTCGGTTCATGTGGGAGGGTTCGCCTACTAATATGTTGGGAAACGATCGTTACATAAGCTATGTGAAGTTGCACAAGGGGGTGAATCCTTTAGCTTTGGAGGAACAGGTGCGTACGTTTGTGAATTCTTATTTCCCTCCAGAGGAACAGCAAAAGGTCGGGTTAAGCATTGATTTCTCATTTCATAAGCTAGATAATCTACACAAGGAGTTGCCGCAAGTCAAGCGAATGACGTGGATACTTTCCTTACTGGCCTTCGCTTTGATCTTTACGGCGGTGATGAACTATATCTTGATCGTGATATCCTCTATCGTAAATCGCTCGAAGGAGGTGGCTGTCCATAAATGTTATGGGGCAAGCGAGAATAATATTCATGGTATGATGTTTGGTGAGGCGTTGGTACATATAGTGCTTTCACTGATCTTGGCCTTATTGTTGATCCTTGCGTTTAGAGGTACGGTAGAGGAGTTGTTGGCGACTTCGTTAGATTCCTTGCTCTTGTCTAATGGTAGCTTGGTCTTGCTAGGGATATGTATCTTGGTGTTTTTCGTATCTGGTTTTATGCCGGGATCATTATACGCCCGGATTCCGGTGGCCTCCGCTTTCCGTAATTACCGGGAGAATAAGCGTATCTGGAAGAAAGCCTTGTTGCTTGTCCAGTTTGTTGCTACGGGCTTTTTGGTGACGATGCTTGTTTTCGTTGCCCGTCAATATACGTTTATGGTGAATGATCGTCCGGGATATGCCTATGAGAACCTTTGCCTACTGCGGGTTAGCTGGCGTGGACTCTACCTCTCGTGCCAAGATTCTGGATGAGGTGATGCGGCTTCCGGGAGTCGCTGCGGCTACCACCGTTTATCAATTGCCTTTCGAGCATGCTTCCGGTAATAATATTCTTTTTACCGGGCGGGACTCAAGAGCTTTTTAATATCGCCGATCTCTATTGGGTAGGCAACGGATATCTGGACATGATGGAGATTCCCGTGATCCAAGGCCGCTCGTTCACGGAGAATGTGACCAACTCGAGAGAGGTGATGGTAGACCGCCGTTTCGTGGAGAAGATGAAATTGGTAGCGGGCTGGACGGATGATGTTGTTGGGAAGGATATTTGCGTCACCGAGCATAGCAAATGGAATGAGGAGCCATTCACGATTTGCGGCGTGTATGAGAATATCCGTCTGGGAGGAATCTCGAACCAAGATATGCGGCCCTCCGTATTATTCTATGCGCATAAGCCCATGTACACCTTGCAGGTGAAGTTCCATGAGCTGACCAACGATAATATGGCTCGTTTACAGCAGAAGATATCCGAGACATTTCCGGATCGTGAACTGAGCGCTATCTCTTTCCGTTCCGAGATCATGGATCTATATAAGGACTCCCGCCAATTCCGTGATTCCGTGATGATCGGAGGTCTGGTCAC